>Ga0065719_106587_pt1 | contig 123247 bp, 123 predicted proteins | sample GBSCel85sediment_FD_59106 | JGI IMG/M metagenome (GOLD analysis project Ga0065719, IMG submission 59106) | Hot spring sediment microbial communities from Great Boiling Spring, Nevada - Cellulolytic enrichment CS 85C v3 (version 3) | ecosystem: Environmental > Aquatic > Thermal springs > Hot... | reverse complement strand
AGATTCCTAAAGTCTTCGTGATCTTTGAAGTGTTGTTTAGCCTTAGGATACTTGTACTTTCGCATTAACTCTTCTTCAAAATTCATATTCTCTAAAACCTCATTAACAAGGTTCTCTAGGATAACGGCCACTCTTTTCCCTCCTCTTATTAGCTCCTTGATTAATTCATTCCATTTACAAAGAATCCTTTCATGCTGAGCATCAAGTGGTTCAAAACCGTGAATCATGTCTTCCCTCCATTGGAAGAAAGGTAACACTACTTTGAGAAGAGTTATTTCAGATTCAGCAATGCTCCTGCAAAACTCCTGGGGGTTGAAGACCGCGCCGGGCTCCACCCCTCCGCACGCTATTCTCACTAGCTTACTCCCTTCGAAAACGAGTATGCAACGTGTCTTCAACTTCTCGTTAAATATTTCGAGATAATGATAGTCATCAGGATCTGTCATGCTCACAATGCTCAATACTCTGCTAAAATTTCCCTTACCCCTGTCCACTATGGATACTTCACTAATGTCTAAAAGTTTCTGAAGACTATTTATGTCATTCCTAACATCATGGGCTACTATTTTCAAACACTCTTCGTAATCCCACATATAATCACCCGGTGTGATTAGCTTATTTTGTTTAAAGTTTGTTTTAAATATTTTTAAACCAAGTTTGAGGGTGTTAAGTTTAAATATCTGATTTAATAAATACTAGTCTGATCACTGATCATGGTAAAGGTTCGAAGCATTGTCTGAGATATATATTCCAATATATGGGTATAACTATGGTGGCGGATTAGAAATGGAGTCTTCTCCATCACCCTTTATACCGTTTAATGGGCAGATAAGAGACGTGTTATACGGATATATCGATTTTGTTAAAGGATTCGAGGATAAGGTAATTGATTCATGGGCTATGCAGAGGCTGAGATACGTCTACCAGCTTCAGGCAGCCCACTTTATTTACCCGAACGCAACTCACACAAGATTTGCTCATTCGATAGGTGTAATGCACTCGTCTTTCAAGTACATCACACACTTACTTAGAACATCGAATCATCTACCTGAAGAATCCTTTTTCAGGAGAGACATATTTGGTCGTCAGAAAGAATTGATTTTCGCTGCTAGACTACTCGGATTAATGCATGACCTGGGACATGGTCCATTCAGCCATGCTTTCGACAAATATGTTTACAAAACCAGGGAGTTTCTAGGCTATAGCGTGGGTAACCATGAAGTAGTTGGCTACCTAATATACAGGGATTTTCTAAGGGATAAAATATTTGAACAAGCCTTGGATTCAGCTAAAACGCTTGGCCTCGACCCAGAGGTCCTCATATCCCTGCTTGATGAAGGAATGAAGCCTCCTAAGGGCATGAAGGATTTCACAGACCTGGTAAACCGGTCCCTTCTCTCTGATAAAGACTTCTACACCATCTCTTTCAACGACTTAAGTAGCATGGTCAGACTTGTCGTTAGGGATTACGTTTACACTAGCGATATCATGGATTACTTAAAAAGAGACAGCTTTTTCACGGGGGTTCCAGTAGGCGAGATTAATGATGACTGGATTATCAGAAATACTTTCCTAGTAGAGAAAGACAGCATGATTATACCCGGGGTGACTCGGAAATCTTTAGACGAGATAGCTAGGCTTTTCGATGCTAGAAAGATAATGTATAAAAACGTTTACCTCCACCCTGTGAACGTAGCGTTTATTGAGATGATTGGCTATCTCCTTCAGTGCTTGAAATCCAGACTCGTCGATATAATTGAGGGGATGTTGCAGAAACCTGAGAACTTATCTAAGTATTTCCTCCTGACGGACCACTCCCTCTACAGCATGTTGGTAAACCTAATGTATGAAGATGTTTCAACTTACGAATGCATCGATAAAGACCTAGCGAGAAAGGCGTTGCAAAGTCTTTTCATTGAAAGAAAACCCGTATGGAAAATGATAGGCAGGTTTAACTATAATCTGGAACGTGCGAAACACTTGTTCGGCGGGCGTTTCGCGGAAACTTATCAGAAGACATTGAAGGAGAAGATTAGTGAAGAAATCTCTAGCGCGTTGAAAAGTAGAAATATCGACTCCAACGACATATTAACCATTATTGACAAAGTTGAAATATACCCGTCCTCAGGCTCGGAGGTTCTAGATAAAATACATGTTGTAGAAATCCGCAACGGAAAAGTTATAGATGTAGACGAATTGACGTATAAAGATTTCGCGCAACAACATGGACTAATACCCGAAGCTTTATTCACAATATACGTTAACCGGGAGAAGTACAAAGACCTTTCCAGCAATGACTTAAAAAAGGCTCAGGAAACCGCCGAAGAGGTCATAAAAGAAGCCCTCTACGGAGGAGGTAGGGAAGCTCCCGAGACTAGTTAAAACCAGCATTTATTTAACGAAAATGTCTCATTTAAAGGTTAAGGCTGTCAAATATGAGTAGTGTTGACTTGCAGAGTGTATTAATAGCTTTTCTACTAGGATTCCTTCCTATCAGCGAGGTGAGAGGCGCTATACCTTACGCTGTAATCAAAGGCGGAGATGACGCAGCTATAGTGAGCGTTTACGTATTGATCGGTGTCCTGGCAAACCTGCTTATTGCGCCCGTGGCTTTGAACATTCTCTCCGTGGTTGAAAGAATAATAATGAACGAGAAGTTCCCAGGGTTCCTAAGGAAATTATATCTTAAAATAGTTGATAGAGCCTTGAAGAAAGCTTCAAGAATGGAAAAAATCACGTTCATATCGCTAGCATTATTCGTTGGCATACCCTTGCCAGTTACCGGCGCGTGGACTGGGAGCCTGATAGCATTCCTCCTCCGGGTTGACAAGAAGAAAGCCGTAGCGGCAATAAGTCTCGGAGTCCTTATTGCATCAATAATAGTATACTCAGCAGTTTATCTCGGAATATCAGTATTGAGAACCATTTTCCTACTTTAAGTCAACCCTCAGGAGGGATGATTTTTAAACATATTATGTGAATTAAATCAAACATGTAAGGTGATGATTGTGTCATATACCAGTGTTGGTAAAACCGTGAGATTAAGCAGGATCCTTCGTGATGGCAAGGCAGTAGTGTTCGCCTTCGACCACGGATTCGAGCACGGCCCTGGGGATTTTACCAGTGAGACCATAGACCCTAGGGGGTTGTTAAAGAAAATAGTAGATGCAGGTGTTGACGCAGTTATGCTAACCCCTGGTCTAGCTTATGTCACCCGCGAGTCCTGGCTCGGACGCACAAGTCTTATTGTGAAAGTCACCGGTAAAACTAATCTAAGACCCGAAGAGGGGAGAATGCTTCAAAGCATTATAGGCACAGTGGATGAAGCAGTCTCACTCGGAGCTGACGCAGTAGCAGCCACGGTCTACTGGGGTAGCCAGTACGAAGACGCCATGCTTTCTCAGTGGACTTCAATAAAGGAGGAGGCTGAAAGATACGGGTATCCATGTCTCCAGTTGGCGTATCCGAGAGGGTCTAGCATTAAAAACATGTACGATGTTGAGGTTGTCAAGTATGGTGTGAGAGCGGCTATAGAAGTGGGTGCGGACTTGATAAAGACCTATTATACTGGCAGCATGGAGTCTTTCAGAGAGGTTGTGAAGGCTGCTTCAGGTGTGCCTGTTTTAATGAGCGGAGGAGCGCCCAGGAGAAGTTTCATGGACTTCTTAAAGGATGTTGAAGACGTGATGAGAGCAGGGGCTCAAGGAGTAGTTGTCGGTAGAAACGTTTTCATGCATGAAAACCCTGCTGCAGCGATAAGGGCGGTCATGAGGATTGTTCACGATGGTTTAACAGCTGAAGAAGCTTTCAAAACAGTGGAGTAATCGGTGTGTCATGGATGTCTAGCGATATAGACGTTGTAACCGTAGGGCATGCTCTTGTCGATATAAGGATTCTCGTTGAAAATTTCCCGGGGATAGATCAGGAGAGCAAGGTTCTTGAACAGTCCTGGGGAAGCGGCGGCTCAGCGGTCAACGTTGCAATTGGAGTTAGAAGACTGGGTTTAAAATCAAGCATCCTGGCTAAAATAGGTTTTGACAGCTTCGGGAGAATAATAGTTGACGACCTTTTGAAGGAGGGTGTCGACATAAGCGGCTTAAGAATAAGCCTGGGGCAAACAGGGTTCACCATAGTGGCAATTAACAAGAAAGGGGAAATCACTATGTACGGATATAAAGGGGCTGCTGAAACACTGGGACCTTACGACTTGAGCGAGTACGCGATTTCAAGAGCTAAGTGGATTCATATTGCAAGCTTAAGGTTGGATACCACTATTGAAGCCCTAAGGATTGCGGAGAAGTATGGATTAAAATCCTCGTGGGATCCTGGAAGAGTGTTGGCCTCACAGGGCTTGGAGAAAATGAAACCCGTTGTGTCCAGGGTTAACGTTGTCTTTCTAAACCATAAGGAAGCAACCATGTTAACAGGAATAGAAGACTACAAGCAGGCTGCCAAGGAGATAGCATCAACAGGGCCGGAGACAGTTGTTGTGAAGAGAGGGGAGAAAGGGGTTTACATTTACAGCAGGGAGTTGGAGGATGAGATACCTGCTTACAGGGTTGAAAAGGTGATTGACACCACAGGAGCTGGGGATGCATTTGCATCAGGGTTTATAACAGGTCTTTTAAAAGGCTACAGTCTCAGAAAAGCTCTTCAATATGGTAATGCGGTGGCTGCATTGAAAATCTCAAGCCTTGGTTCCCACGGCGTCCCAACTCACGACGAAGTCGTAAGGTTTATCTGGGAGAGAGGAGGAATTTAAGCTTTACTTGAATAGTTTTTACCCATAGCTATGAGGTATGATGCATGTTCGTGAAACACTTAAGGTGTAGCAGGTGTGGTAAAGAGTATAAACTTAATTCTAAACCAATATTCTGCGAGAACAATGATCTGGGAAGACTTGACATAATATANGATTATGAAGAGCTAGGAAAAGCCTTCAATATTGAGAACCTTGAAAAAAGACCGTTTAACATGTGGAGGTATATTGAATTCCTACCTGTACCAAGTCAAGACTATGTGGTCTCTCTCGGCGAGGGCGGTACTCCTCTTTTGAAATCAACAAGGCTGGCGGAAGCTCTCGGGCTTAGAAACCTCTATCTTAAAGATGAAACAAGAAACCCTACTGGTAGCTTCAAGGATAGAGCGATGAGTGTCGCAGTCTCAATGGCAAAGTTCTTCGGGTTTAAAAAGGCGGCAATAGCAAGCAGTGGGAATGCNGCCGCCGCGCTCGCGGCATATGGTGCTAAAGCAGGGATCGATGTTTTCGCATTCGTGCCTGATTTCGCCGGCTACGGGAAAATAGCTCAACTACTATACTATGGTGCGAAGGTATTCAAGGTGAAGTGGACGGAGGCTGAAGACCCGACTGTTAAAATGATGAGGCTTGTCGTGGAGAAGTATGGATTCTACCCGAGCCCCAGCTTCGGAGTTTACAACCCATACCAGATAGAGGGGCCTAAGACTATTTCGATGGAAATAGTTGAGCAACTAGGCTGGAAAACCCCGGACCAGGTATTCGTTCCCACAGGGGCTGGAAGTCTTTTAACTGGCGTGTACAACGGCTTCAGGGATTTCAACGCAGTGGGTCTTTTAAACAAATATCCTAAAATGGTCGCGGTTCAGCCTGAAGGTAATTACCCATTAGTGAGAGCCTGGCTGGAGAAGCAAGACCCGTTAAACATTAGGCCCTGGGAGAAGCCTCCTGAGACCATAGCCACAGGGCTTGAAGACACTTTCCCATGGGATGGTGACGCGGCATTGAAGGCTATGTATTCGACAAACGGATATGGAGTAGTTGTCTCGGATGACGAGATAGTCCAGGCGATGAAGCTCCTAGCAAGTTTAGAGGGGATTTTCGCCGAGCCTAGTGGTGCGGCAGGACTCGCAGGGCTGGTTAAAGCAATAAATGAAGGACTAGTCGACAAAGATGAAACAATAGTTGTCCTTGTCACAGGGCATGGCTTAAAGGATCCAGACGTTATCAGGAGAACAGCTGGGGACGCCCCGTTGATTAATCCAAGCCTTGAGGAGCTTAAAAAAGCTTCTGAGGAGTTCTATAAGGTTCGGATTTAGCAGAACCGTATTAAACCCATTACTTTATATTATTTTTCTTATGAGTCAATACGAGAATCCGGGATTAATGGACTTGGCAGATCAATGTTGGAGTATTTGTGAACAGGCACTTTCTCGAACATTGGAGTATTTTCGCAGGGCTCCAAAATATAGGGATGCGGGATGGAGAAGCATCGACCTAGCCAGGTATCTAGAAGGCAGAGTTCTCGATATCGGTGCTGGGCGGGCAGGATATTTGAGGAAGAATACTCCTCGCGAGGGTTTGTTAATACTAATGGATCCTGTCTACGATAACCCTCCTCACCTAGAGGTGAAAGCCGGTAATATTATGATCCTTAATGGAGACGGGTTAAACATGCCACTAAGAGATCGGTCGGTTGACGTAGTGATCTCTCTGGCTGTCCTACACCATTTTCCTACTAAGGACTGCAGGCTTAGGTTTCTCGAGGAGGTTCAGAGAGTGCTTGTTGAAGGTGGTTTCCTTCTCCTATCAGTCTGGTTTCCCATGGAAAAACCGGGAGGAAGAGAGGTTTGTGATGGAGTGATCGTTTCATCAACCATTGGGGATAGATTTTACCATTTCTACACGATACCTGAGCTCAAAGAGGAAGTTGAGAATGCAGGTTTTCTTATCGATAACGTGGAGATAGTGGTGGAAAACCCTAGGAAACCGGCTGAAACAAGAAATATCCTGCTAACAGGAGTTAAACAGTAAGGCTAGAGCTTGAAAGGGTTAGGAAATAGCTCGGAGAGCCTTGTCTTAAGCATTTTTCCCGTGGAAGCGCTGTACAGGATTATCTCTACATCCGGATTGAACTCTGCGATGAATTGTCTGCAAGCGCCGCAAGGGGGGATGGGGTCTTCCAGGTCTGTCACGACAGCGATTTTTACCGGGTTTCTCTCGCCGTCGCTAACCATTTGAACAATGGCTGATCTTTCAGCGCATATCGTTAAACCATAGCTAGAGTTTTCAACGTTCACCCCAGTGTAAACCTTGCCGTTAGAGCCTAGTACGGAGGCTGCTACATGGATTTTACTGTATGGTGCATAACTGTTTTTTAACGCGTTGACCGCCTTGGAAATCAGTATTTCATCATCAACGGTCAAACCTGTTCAACCCCTATATTGTATGTTTCCCCTTCAATATCCCATTCCCTGAGTAATCCCTTAAAGTCTGCGATAATACTCGGATCCGTGGAAACCTTGATCTCCACGGCCCTGGTCTCCCCCGCAATGTATTCAACCTTTGAGAGTACTATATGCTCTCTTTCTCGTGGGGGGAGAATTATGACCCTGATTTTCGCGTCCAGTGAGAGATTCAGCATTTTACGCATTACCTGTATCCTTCTAACTAGGTCCCTTGCCAACCCCTCGGCTATCTCCTCTTCGCTGAGCCTTGTATCAATGGCAACGCTTCCCCAGTCCGTGTCAACGACTGAGTAGCCTTCAATGAAGTAAGGCGTGATCTTAACACACGATTCATCGATGACTACTTGCTCACCGTTAACGATTGCTTCATGAATTCTCTTATTGATAATGTCTAACGCTATTTTATCCTGGTTTTCACTAATATAGGCTACTACCGAACGCGTCTTCTGCTTAAACCTTGGTCCAAGCACACTGTAAACCGGTTGAACCCTGTACTTCGTAACCTCTTTTAGCATTGAGACAGGTTTGGTTTCAACGGTTTTTACATTGGCAACCAGCTTTATGAGTTCCTGATTCTTGGAAACCACTTCACTAATCTTAGGGTCGTTAACATATACGGTGAGGGTTTTAACCGGTTGCCTGAGCTTCAACCCTGCCTTCATTCTTGCAGAAGCTGTTGCTTCAAAAATCTTTTTCACAACAGCCATTGTCTCCTCTATTTCGGGATTTATAAGGGATGCATTCGCTCTAGGCCATTCTAGGAGGTGAACCGATTCCTCCCCGTACTTCTCCTTGAACATTGCTTGATAAATGTATTCAGTAATGAACGGTGTAAAGGGGGCGAGCATTCTCAGCAATCTATCCAGGACATAGTAGAGGACGGTGTACGCGGCGAGCTTATCTCTTGTGTTTTCTTCAACCCAAACTCTAGGCCTTATGAGTCTTATATACCAGTGGCTGAGGTCTTCCACGATGAACTCGCGGAGCATTCTTAGAGCGGTGTGTACTTCATAGTTATCTAGCAGTCGAGTTACTCTCTCAATTAAAGAGTTCACTCTACTTAATATCCATCTATCCTCCGGCTTCAAATCACTCATTAAATCTTCAAGGCTGAATTCCTCGGGTTTGAAGCCATCTAAAACCATGTAGGTTCGGGCGAAAACGAATACGTTCCACGCTATTGAAAGATCCCTTGCGACTTCTTCAATACTTTTCCAAGAGAATTTGGCATCCTCCCATGTGGTATTAGAGAGTAACCACAGCCTGAGTGGATCTCTCCCAGCTTTGGCGATGGCTTCGTTTGTTCCAACGTAATTACCGAGGCTCTTATGCATTTCCCTGCCTTGCTCGTCAAGCATGAAGCCGTGAACAAGGACATTCTTGTAGGGGGCGAGGTTGAAGCCGAGTACCCCGGCTCTGAGAAGGGAGAAGAACCAGCCCCGTGTTTGATCATGACCTTCAACGATAAAGTCAAGGACGATGTCTTCTAGGCTTAGTTTTTCAGGATGCCCCTTGGCCGCGTAAAAGCACACGCCGCTGTCGAACCAGACGTCCATCACGTCAGCTACTCTGCGCATCTCCTTGCCACAGACAGGGCACTTCAACACGACCTCGTCTATCCATGGCTTGTGAAGCTCGCTCGGAGGCTTCCCACCCAGGGCTACAATATCTGCAACGCTTCCCACTACTACTTTGTGACCATTCGGACATGTCCATATAGGGAGGGGAGTCCCCCAATATCTTTGTCTCGAAATAACCCAGTCCTGCAGGTTTTCGAGCATGCTTTTAATTCTGTCAAGAGCCCATTCTGGTATCCAGTTAACCTTCTCAACCTCTTCCTGGAGCTTATCTTTGAGCTTAGATACTTTAATCACCCACTGCTGGGTCGCCCTGAGGAAGACCGGTGTCTTGCAACGCCAGCAAACAGGGTATTTGTGGACGATTGAGTTGCTCGCAATTAACGCATTTCTTTCTCTAAGATCTTCGATAATAACCGGGTTTGCCTCTCTAACAAACATTCCAGCATACTTGCCAGCCTCCCTTGTGAACCTTCCCTCATCATCCACCGGGCTTGCTATTAGTTTTATCCCATGCCTAACCGCCACCGTAAAGTCTTCAAACCCGTGCCCAGGGGCACTGTGAACAAGCCCTGTTCCCTCGTACATGGTTACAAACTCAGGGGCTGGTAGGACAGTGTGGAACTGCTCTAATTCGGCTTGTAACGGTATGATATCTCTTAACGGGTGGGTATACCTGAGCCCTACAAGTGAGTCTCCCCTTACTTTCTCGACGACTTGATATTCTTTAACTCCTGTTTCCTCAAGAAAAGCCTTCAGCCTTTCCTCGGCAACTATCCAGGTTTCATCCCCGACCCTTATTCTAACATAATACGCTTCAGGATGAATCATTATGAAAGTGTTCGCGGGCAGAGTCCATGGAGTTGTTGTCCAAATTATGAGGTATGTTTTATCCTCCCCGACAACCGGGAGTTTCACATAAATGCTAGGATCCTCTACCTCCTTATACTCAATCTCGTATTCAGCCAGGGTTGTGGAGCATCTTGGACACCAGTGAACTATCCTTGTATCCCTATCCAGCAACCCGTGTTCATCGGCTTTTTTAACGAGCCACCAAGCCGCTTCAATATACTCGTCTCTCAATGTTAGATATGGATTCTCCCAATCCATGAAAACGCCTAAGTCTAGGAACCATTTAGTCATCGCGGCTGCGTTGTCTAAAGCCAGCTTCCGGCACTCCGCTATGAACCTGTCAACACCTATTTTCTCCTCAATCTCTCTCTTTACCTTAACCCCTAACTTCTGCTCTACTTTCACCTCAATAGGTAGTCCGTGACAGTCGTAGCCTGGCTGATCGTAGACCCTGAATCCCTGCATCCGCTTATATCTCAATATCGAATCCTTCAAGGACTTGTTCCAAGCCGTACCAATGTGAGGAACATCTCCGGAAGGGTATGGTGGTCCATCGATGAAATTGAATTTTCGAGTTTTCCCCGAGTTCCTGGCTTTAACAGCCTGATAAATGTTTTTATCTCTCCAGTACTTTAAGACGGCTTCCTCAACGCTGTGAGGAGCATACCTTCCTTCAAGCCGCCACTCACTACTGTTCAATTAAAACCACCGTTGAAGCACTACTTCAACAATAATAGCATAATCGAATTTAAAACTATGGCGTGCTAACTAATGATGAAATAAATAATATACAATAAAATCACAAGTATTCCTACACATCCTACAGCAAGAAGGGTAAAGCCAAACGGGTTCAACTTCATTAGCGTTTTAATGTGAGCTAAAATGATTTTAAAAGATAATTTAGAAGAACCCTTGGCTCTGGCTTTGAACTCGAAAGGTACTTCGCAAATTCTGGCGTTATCAGATGTGGCAAGAATCTCTGTTAATGCTTTATAACCATATGGCTCTACCGGTTCCCAGTTCTTAACTATATTTCTCTTTACAAGGAAGAACCCGCTGACAGGATCCTTAACGTTCCTGGCTTTGCTAATTAGTATGCGTGTAAGTATTATGGCTCCAAGAGACGTTATTTTTCTGATAAGGGGGAAGCCAGTGGTCTTCCCTCCTTTCACATATCTTGAGGCGATCACTATATCGCACTCCGAGGATTTCTCAACTAGTAATGGGATGGTTGAAGGAGGGTGTTGCAGATCAGCATCCATTACTATGATTAAATCACCCTGCGCATTTCTCACCCCAGCATGGATTGCGGAAGTAAGCCCCATCCTGCCCGCCCTTACTATTACTTTAACAGGGTATTTTGACGAGAGCTCTCTCGCAACCTCGGCTGTTCCATCCGGACTATTATCGTCAACCACTACAACCTCCCACTCGTGTCCAAGACTATCCATGATTTTCCCTAGTTCTTCGATAATTAACGGAATGTTCTCGGCTTCATTGTAAGTTGGTAGCACGATCGTGATCTTAGCGCTCAATTTTCCCGCCTATTTTTTAATGAGATACTTGAAGGGGCTTTAAATGTTAGAGAGGAACTTACAACCCTAGATCATATAGAAACATTTATATCTAAGTGGGAACCAAATTATAATGGTAAAGGTGAAGCATGTGAAAACCAATATCCTAATAGGTATCTTCATCGTCCTAATCATAATATCTGGAGCAGTCGGCTACATTGTCGGGCAACAGACAGGGGCACCGGTTCAACAGTATACGCCTCCAGAAAAGATAAAGGCGGCATGGATATACGTGGGCCCCATTGGAGATGCTGGATGGACTTTCATGCATGATATAGGGAGAAAATACGTTGAGACGATATTCGATGAATGGCTTGACACCACCTACGTGGAGAGCGTAACTCCTGACAAAATCGTGTCAACGGTGGACGACCTGGTCTCAAAAGGATATAACGTTATATTTACTACATCGTTCGACTTCATGGATGCAACCATAGAAGCTGCTAAAAAGTATCCAAATGTAATGTTCTTCCATTGCTCAGGCTATAGAAGAGCACCTAATGTGGGAACATACTTCGCAGACCTCTACGAAGTATACTACTTGAACGGGTTGATGGCTGGTGCCCTCACTCAAACAGGCCAGATAGGTTATGTTGCGGCATACCTTATCCCCGAGGTAGTAAGACATATTAACGCATTCGCTATCGGAGCTAAGGAAGTAGCGGATGCCCTCGGCAAGAACGTAACTGTTCACGTTATCGAGATAGGTTCATGGTACGATCCCACAAAGGCTAGGCAAGCCTCTGACACGTTGGTAAGACAGTATAACGTTGACGTGCTGGCTTTCACCGAGGATTCAAGCGCAGTTATCGAATATGGTGAGCAAAATGGAGTGCATGTTTTCAGCCACTATGGCCCCATGGCAAAATATGGTCCTACATATACGGTCAGCGGTCAGATTGTGAGATGGGAGGTTATCTATGCAGATATACTCGTGAAGATAAAAGCAGGCGTGCTAACACCATATAACTTAGAGAAAGTTGACTACTGGTACTTGCTGAGCTCCGGCGCAGTAGATCTCGGTGGGGACATTAGTGATGATGGAAGGCCGGTAATGATAAACCCGAGGTATGAACCCATATTGAAAGGTATAACAGTAACGGATAAGCTTACTGGCGAGAGGATCAGTGTTTACGATCTAGTTATGAGAAGATACTGGCAGATGAGAGGGGCATTCGCCGTTATCCCATTCCAGTTCTCCAGCGAAACCCATAAGTACGAGAATCTCCTGTCCATCACGATGAACTGGGGAGGAATGATTGGTACAAAACCATATCCGATAGCTTCAGAATACGACCCATTCACAGGCCCGCTAACAGGATACTGTCTCACGGACAACCCGTTATCCACGTGGTGTAGCGGTAAGGCAAAAGGTGATACTGTCAATATCCCGGCGGGAACAAGACTGGGCCACGACGACCTCTGGAATATGGACTTCTTTATGAGCTGGGTTATTAAGCAGGGCTAACCTTTCCCACACCATCATATTTTTTTATCCCTACCTTTCTATAATCTTCTTACAAATCTGGTGAATAAGTAGGAGAGGTTAGGCTACAGTGGGTTCTCAACAACTAGAGCTGTTGTTGAAAGATATAACGAAAACGTTTCCTGGAGGAGTTATCGCCCTTCAAGACGTGTCAATGAAACTGAGAGGCGGAGAATTCGTCGCCTTGTTGGGGGAGAACGGTGCCGGCAAGTCAACGCTGATGAAAATCCTTTACGGCATATACACTCCAGATAAGGGCTCTATACTGCTCAACAATGAGGAGTTGATAATAAGGAAACCCTCTGACGCGATCAGAAAAGGAATCATAATGGTCTCACAGAGCCCGCAACTGATAGACAGGTTAACGGTGGCGGAAAACCTTACACTCGGCTTGGAAAACGTTAAGCCTTTAGGAGGATTCTCAACAGCGAGCATTATGTTAAAAGAATACAGTGTGAAGGTAGGTGTTAAAATCAAGCCCGAGGATAAGGTTTGGTCTCTCACGTACACACAGAAGCAACTTGTCGAGATCGTGAGGGCGTTAATACTGGGTGCTAAAGTACTAATCCTTGATGAAGCATTAACATATCTCCCAATAGAGGAGCGTAAGAAATTCTACGTGTTCCTTCAAGAATTCAAGAGGAAAGGAGGGGCGGTAGTCGTTATAACACACAAGATACCGGAAGCCCTGGAGGTAGCTGACAGAATAGTTGTCTTAAGAAAAGGCAGGTTATCAGGAGAGCTCACCAGGGAGGAGGCCACCCTGGAGAGGGTTAGAGAGTTAATGTTTGCCGAGGCAGCCAAGGAGATAACCTACGAGAGACTTCCGGGCTCGGTCAAGAGCGAGAAACCAGTTATCAAGGCTGAGGATGTATGGGTTCAGGGAGATTTCGGCGTCCCCGCTGTGAAAGGAGTGAGTATTGAAGTGAAGGAGGGTGAGGTAGCGGGAATCGCTGGGGTCGTGGGAAACGGCCAGAGAGAATTGCTGGAAGCGTTGATCGGTCTTAGAAGAATCGATAAGGGCCGGGTAAGCATAGATGGCGTTGATGTCACGAACAAGGGAATCGGGAAAATAAGAAACATGGGAATAGGCTTCATCCCCGACCTTCCTCTGAGATACGGGGTTTCACAAGATAATAACATAATAGAAAATATCGCGGTATTATTCCATAGAGAGAAATTAGTCATTGACTGGGATAGGATACAGGGATTAACACGCGACATTATTAAAACCTTTAAAATACTAACACCCAGCGAGTTCTACCCTGTTAAAATACTGTCGGGAGGGAATTTGATGAAAGTTGTTGTTGGGCGAGAATTGAATTATAGTAGAAAAGCCCTGATAGCGTATAATCCTACTAGGGCGCTTGACGAGATAACGGCAGTCCAGGTTAGAAGGATCATCAAGGATAAAGCCATGAATGAAAGAGTAGCTGTTTTATTTGCTAGCGAGGATCTAGACGAGGTTTATCAACTAAGCGACACTATATATGTGATGAACAGTGGTAAAATACACGGCCCATTCGACCCTGAAACCACGCCGAGAGAAGAGATTGAAAGGTTAATGGTGATGTAACCATGATTAGGCTTGTGGTCTTAAGAAGGACTCGTCCATTAAAATATGGAAGATTCACCACGATAGCTCTCTCACTGATTGCCGGCATAGTTCTCTACACACTGATATTAGCAGCCATAGGTGTGAGCCCTGTATTAACGTTATCGATAATCTCCACATCATTCATCTCGAGCGGAGTGGTCAAAGACTTTATCGTGCTAACAGTGCTTGGATACGCGTTGCTGGTTGCCTTCAAGGGGTCACTATGGAATATTGGAGCTGAAGGACAATTCTACATGGGTGCTGTTCCAGTAATATACCTGACAACCATTGCTTTCTTTACTATGGGCAATGTTTCCATCGTTCAATCAATTCTGGTAATAATAGGTTCAATCATTCTTGCCATAATATTTGGAGGATTATGGGGAGCTATTGCAGGAGCTATTAAGGCATATGCAGGAGTTGACGAGGTCCCGGTTACTCTTATCCTAAACTATATCGCGTACTACTTGGTCAATATACTGATTCTCGGGCCTTTCCAGGGCAAATACGTTTACGGCTACAAGCGGACAGACCTAATTCCTGAGGCTTACCAGCTAGGAATAAAAATACAGTTCGCATCGACAGGAAACCCCATTATTGACGGCGTCCTATCGTATGTTAGAGAGTTGATAATACACGGGTGGTGGCTTGTGGGTTTAGCGTTAGTCGTCTTCCTTGTATGGTGGTTCTTCAATAAGACCTCGCTAGGGCTGAAGGTGAAGGTTCTAGGATCAAACCCGGATTATCTTGTAACAGCTGGGTGGGATGTCAAGAAGGTTATTATCGCTACCTTCGCAATATCCGGAGCAATAGTTGGTTTCATGTCAGCCCTCTACCTGCTCGGCTATCTATTGAGATTAGAATATCCGATAGAAGGGCAAACAGCAGGATACGGGTATCTCGCGATACTTGTTGCATGGCTCTCGCTCCTAGACATCGCTCTAGTCCCAGTCTCCGCATATATAATATCGAGCCTCACCAACGCGGGAATCGCGCAGAGCTCGGCACCGGAGGTTAAGCAGGCTCTAACACAAGCAGGATTCGCTGGTGCGGAACTATCTTTTAGATGGGTTATGATCGGTTCAATCTTACTGACGTACTCGGTGTTGAGATTCCTCTCAGACTACGAGGTGAGGGTGATTAGGAAATGAACGGGTTAGAAAGCATATTGGGAGTTATAGAAGGCGTCGGGGCAGCTTTCATAACATTCTACCTCGTAGCACTAGGCCACAGCATATTTGAGAAAGCCGGGCTATTAGACTTGGCCATAGACGGCATCTTCTTCATGTCAACAGGCGCTGCCGTACTAGGAGCCGTGATGTTCGGGAATCCAATAGCGGGTAGCTTAATAGCCGCGCTCGTAGCATCCTTATTCGGGTTATTAATGGCTTACTTGTTGACAACTCTGCCCATCAGCCATGGGGCAGTTGGCCTCTCACTACAGTTCCTGGGTTACGGAGTTGGAATAGTGTTAGGGTATCCTGTTAGGCAGCAGGTCGGCGCTTTATACGCCTTCTGCTACTCTCAAGAAGCATTACTTGAAATATCGGGCGTTGCACTCTTACTAGGACTCTTCATACACTATTTGATCGAGAAAACAAAATTAGGGGCTGCTATTAGAGCGTCAGGCGAGAATCCTCATGCGGCTTCAGCCCTCGGCGTCAATGTTCTCGTAACCCGATTGATCGCCGCAGCCATCGGCTTCGCGATAGTTGGGTTAGGAGCCTCGTTCTTCCCGCTTCTTTGGCAAAGGTATTGGGATATCAAGGTATACACTCTAGGTTACGGCTGGCTCGCGTTCACAATAGCCTTGGCCGCTGGCAGGCATCCTATATTCTTATTACCGATGGCACTCCTGTTTGGAGGTCTTGTAGAATATAGCGTTACAATACAATCCATGCTGAAATTACCTGCTGATGTAGCCAAGCTCATACCGTTCGTGGGAGCTCTTGGGGCAATGCTAGCGTACAGTTTCACAAAGCTGGGGAGAATATTCGCCTCTCCGCAGAGTCTCGGTAAAGTGTATTATAAGGAAGAAAAAACCGTGTAAGCCTTTTTTTCTTTCTCTCTTCTCCTTCTTCTTGATTTAGTTAAATTTTCATGAAAGGATTAATCTTTGAAAACCTTGAGGTAGGCTAGAACGGTTTCCCTGCCTAGAAGAGATATGAATGGTGCAGCCCTTGGCCCGCTCTCCTTCCCTATGAACAGCTTGTAGAAGAACCTGTAGTATTCATTAACCTCGCCCGGTGTTAAATCCTTTGTAGAATCAATCATGGCGTTTTTAATCCTCTCCTCGCCCCAGTCTTCCAACTCTTCAAGATTTTTCAGCAATTTCCTGAAAACAGCGATGTATTTTTCAGGAATATTCGCGATATCAGAAGTAGTTGGAGGAGTGGCCAGGTTGAAAACCATGTTCTCCGGACCGTATTTTCTAACCCATATAGAAGCTTTTTCAAGCATTTCCAAAACTCTTCTAACCCCGAAATCCGTAGGGTTGGCAGGTAAGTGACCACTCGTTTGCAATCTCCTCACAGCTTCAATGGGCCACTTATCCCTTGGAAGAATCTGGGAAATTATTGCCAGGTGCGTGTAAGGAACCTGCTCAGGCGGCTGGCTTGGCGGGGATTCTCTGGGATAGCTTAACTCGTAGCTTCTCTTCAGTACTACTTCCTCTTCAACATCCTTTGCTTTTTCCAACCCATAATATATCCTCTCAGCCCGGTAGTATTGGGAATAGTACTGTGGTATTTCGTGCAAGCTTACGCTATACTTTTTCATTGGAGGGGTCTTCAAAACGATGAACCTGTATATGTGGGGGTGCGCCACCTCCACCCAGTCTTTTGGAGTAAAACCGAGGAAGTCGCTGCTTCCCATGTCAACTTCGCTTCCATCGGGTCGTCGTAACGCAACCCATTCATAGGGTAATCCGAAGGGCGGTTTTAATCGGTAAACATTTACGGCAAGATCAACACAGCTGTCCCTGCTACCTCCGGGCATTGCATGGTCCTTCCCGTATGGTTCGAAATCAACTCCTAAACCCCACCAAACAGCAACCCATTCTATCCTCCACATTAGTTTCCCATCGGTAATGCTAGTCCTGCCTTTAAATCCGCAGTGCTCGCATACGTATTCAACAGTGTTATCATCGTTTACTTTAACAGTCTCGGTCGTGTCTATCCTGCCACAGTTACCGCAGATTGGTTCTACAGGTATCCAGGATTCATCGTACGGCTTCCGCCCTCTGTATTTGTTGACAACTCTTCTAACTTCCTCTCTTCTAGCAATAGTCTCCTTTATGAATGGTATTAGTATTTTCTCATACATCTCGGTAGTTGTTACTACTTCGATATTACCATCTGTGAAATCTTTGATGAAAGGCCCGAAATCGCTCCAGTAATGCTCTACCCAGTTAGCATGACAACCTAGAGGATCCGGCACTTTTATCAGCGGCCAGCCTTTAAACCTTCTCGCCTCATCCGGGTTGGGGAACGCGTTAGCCTGTGCCTGCTTCCCCTTCCAAGCATCCTGAGTGTAAAGGGTGAGATATTGTTTTATTTTTAAACCTCTTGCTGACAGTATTTTCCTGAGGGTTTCCGTTATGATGATCTCTCCTCGGAGCCTCCCAACGTGTTGCAATCCAGATACTGATAATCCACCATTGAACACGTAGACTTCTTTTCCTCTTTTCAACAAGTCCTCGTAGACTTGATCAGCAAGCTCATCAATCCAATGTCTCACATTGTTCATAAAACCCGCCTTACCGTTGAAATATGACTCATAGCTATTTATTTAACTTTACCTTTTCTAATTAACTCTGTGGTGAACCACAGTGAAGAGGGCGGTCCTAGTCTTCATTTTGTTGGGTTTCGTATCGCTTTTTGCGGATATTACTTACGAAGGAGCGGCATCAGTAAGAGGTAGCTACCTATATTTGATTGGAGCCACAGCCTTGATCGCCGGATTTCTCAGGATTGGGGAGATTATCAATTACTTAACCAGGTTTCTCAGCGGGTTAATAGGGGATTACTTCAGGAGTTCGAGAATTTTATGGATACTGGTGGTAACAGGATACGCTATCAACGTGGTGTCCATACCGTTGCTTGCTTTTGCTAAGAGGTGGGAGCTGGTTCTTATGCTCGTTATTCTCGAAAGAATTGGGAAAGGCCTCAGGGCACCGGCTAGAGACGTTATTCTCTCAGAAATAACAGAAAGCGTTGGAAAAGGACTGGGGTTTGGAATTCACGAATTCCTTGATCAAATAGGCGCTTTCACAGGTCCCTTACTGGCTTCGCTAATACTGTTGAACACAGGAGGCAACTATGGGCTCGTGTTTATAGCCCTAGGTGTTCCGGGGCTCATAGCTGTTGGGTTAGTCTTAACCTCGATGATGCTTCATCCCTCTTTGAAATCGTTTTCCGCGACCCGTAAAAGACAGGGTTTCAGAGGCCTTGGTAAACCATTCTATATTTATGTTGCCGGGTTAATGTTAATGTCCCTTGGCTTCCTAAGCTGGGATATATTCACATTTACAGTGAAATCGAGCAACACCGTGAGCGATGAGATAATCCCGCTTTTCTACACCTTGGCGATGCTTGTTGACGGGTTGGCGGCGATACCGGTGGGCGTCCTTTATGATAAAATAGGGTTAGCAAGCATACTTGCCGCTCCCTTCACTCTGGTAGCTTCTGCGTTCTTCCTACAACCCAGTATCGAATCATTATTCATATTTGCTGGGATATGGGGTTTTGCAATGGGTGTTTTCGAAACTAACGTCAGAGTAGCGGTCTCAGACCTAGTAACTCCATCTGAACGTTCTCTAGGCTACGGTGTTTTCGGGTTGTTCTACGGGCTCTCGTTAATGGTAGGAGGTATTGCGCAAGGTTTTACCTACACGTTGGGGAAGGAGTATTTGAAAAGCTTGGTCATTGTCTCTGAAACACTCTCTGCAATCCTAATGGTTTACTTGATCATTACTTCGAGGAGAATCCCAAGTTCTTAATAACTAATTTTAAGCATTTATACGATTTATGTCTAGTTAGGTGTTAGTGTTGATTACTCAGGAGAAGAAGGAGTTTCTCGAGTGGATGCGAAGCATTGAGGCTAAATGGCAGAAGAAGTGGAAAGAGGCAGGGATTTTCGAGCCCAGGGTTGAAGAAGGCAGAATGAAATACTTCTTAACCGTTCCATATCCCTACACGAATGGCCCGCTCCACATAGGACATGGTAGAACATACACTATCGGGGACATCATAGCACGGTTTAAGAGGCTGACAGGGTATAATGTATTGTTCCCTATGGCTTTCCATATAACGGGCACGCCTATTATTGCAATATCCGAGAGAATTGCAAAGAAAGATGCAAAGACGCTCGATATGTACAGGTCTTACATCTCCTACTATATAGAGGAACCTGAGAAGATCGAGCAAATTCTGGAATCGTTTAAAGACCCGTTAAGCCTAGCCACGTTCTTCGCCGAGAAAGTCCAGTCAGATTTCGAAGCACTCGGCTACAGTATTGACTGGCGCAGGAAGTTTCACACGGGAGAGCCAATCTACAATGCTTTTGTAACATGGCAGTATGAGAGACTCAGGCAGTTAGGGGTTGTGGGGAAAGGGGAGCATGTGGTTACCTACTGCCTTCTCCACAAGCAGCCTGAAGGGGAAGATGATATTCAAGACGCTGACGTGAACCCTGTTGAAATACTTGAGTACACTGCCATCAAGTTTAAGCTTGAAGAAAGCGACATCTCCCTGCTGGCATCAACCCTCAGGCCTGAAACACTCCTTGGTGCCACTAACTTGTGGGTTAACCCGGAAGCGGAGTATGTCATAGTTGAGTTTAAGGGGGAGAAACTGCTGGTCTCTAAGAAGGCATTGCTGAAGCTCACACACCAGTATACTGAGTCCGATATGAGAGTAGACGGAGAAGTGAAAGGCGCAGAATTGATAGGTAAAAGCGCGGAATCTCCTCTTGGTCACAAACTACTGATCCTGCCTGCCGGCTTCGTCGATCCTGATAACGCGACAGGTATTGTTTACTCAGAGCCTAGTGATGCTCCTTACGACTACGTTGCTTTGATGGAGTTGAAAGCTAATCCACATGTTCTCGAAAAATACGGGCTGGACCCAAAGATTGTGGAGACCATAAATCCCATAAAAATAATAGAGGTGCCCGGCGTAGAAGACCACCACGCTAAAGCTGTTGTCGAGAAATACGGGATTACGAGCCAGCTCGATGACAAACTCGAGGAAGCTACGAGAGAGGTTTATAAGCAACAGTTCTACAGCGGCAGATTAATCGTCGACGACCCTGATTTTAAAGGGCTCGGCGTGCCTGAGGCAAGAGAGAAAATGAAGGCCAAGTTGCTTGCGGAAGGGAAGGCAATTGTTTTCTTCGAGTTGAACAGGAAAGCATTCTGCAGGGGCGGTGGTGAAATAATCGTTGCAAAAATAAGAGATCAATGGTTTATAGACTACGGTACATCCTGGTGGAAGGACAGGACTAGAAAACTGATCAATGAAAAGCTTGAAATAATTCCGTCCAAGTACAAGAAGGCTTTCCAGGATGTTCTGGAATGGGTTGAGAAAAGACCCTGCGCGAGGAAGAGAGGGCTTGGCACGAAACTCCCCTGGGATTCTGAATGGATTATTGAAAGCTTGAGCGACTCCACTATTTACATGGCATTCTACACTATTGCCCACATAATAAGGGAATATGGCATACCGCCTGAGAAGCTGACTCCTGAATTATTCAACTATGTCTTCCTTGGAGAGGGAAGTGCTGAAGAGATTAGCGAGAAAACAGGCATCCCGGTTAAAGCAATAGATGAAATGAGAAAGGAGTTCAACTACTGGTATCCAGTCGACCACAGGCATACCGGCATCCCCCACATTAGCAATCACTTGACATTCTATCTTTTCCACCACACAGCTATATTTCCTGAGGACAAGTGGCCGCGAATAATCTCATTGAACGAGACCGTGATAAGGGAAGGTGCCAAAATGTCTAAGAGTAAGGGAAACGTCATACCATTAAGAGATGTAGCAAAAATCTACTCAGCCGATCTATTCAGATTCTACATAGCTAGCGCTGCAAGCCTGGATAGTGTCTTAGATTGGAGGGAGAAGGAAATAGAGCTGGTTTTAGACGGGCTCTACAGGTTCACAAATATCTTGAAGCAGTCGAGAAGTGTCAAGGGAGAGATGCCTGACGACTACTATGGGAGATGGTTCGCTAGCAAGTTCAGAAAAGTAATTTCCGATTCCAAGAAATCAATGGAAGCGCTTGAAATAAGGGATTACGTTCAGAAAACCTTCTACTACGTAATGAACCTTATCGAACAGTACAGGGACTTGGTTGGAGAGGATTACTTAAAGGCGGTGAAATACGTGTCCACAGACTGGTTGATAATGCTAAACCCAGTGATTCCGCATTTAACTGAGGAGTTGAATGAACTCCTAGGAGGAAGCGGATTCCTCAGTACATCTGAGTGGCCAAGTGTTGACAAATATGCGGGAGACGAGGAGTCCGAGATACTGGTGGATTCTATTTTCTCGCTGGTGGAAGATGTTAGGAAAATACTGGAGGTTTTGAAGAAACCGGCATCTAAGGCAGTGATCATTGTGGCTCCTGAGTGGAAGAGAGAGGCATTGAGGCTTTACCGCGAGAGAAAAGGTATTAAAAACATTATTGAGGAATTGAAGAGCAAGTACAACCTAAGGGGTCGGGAGCTGGAGATTGTTGAAACAGTTCAGATGTTTAATAAGAATCCAAACGAAGACGTGTTTAAAACTACCAGCAAAAGAGAGTATGAAGTATTGAAATACGCAGCTGAGTTTCTAGAAAAGAAAACAGGGTTGAAAATAGAAATAGCATGGGAGGATGAGGCAAGGTCAAGAGGAATTCCGCGGTGCGAGAAGGCCCAACCTTTAAAGCCGGCTATATACGTTGATTAACTTGAACTATTTTCACACAACTATTTTATAAGGAGGATTATTTTGCCTGATGGAGACAGCGTTGACAAGCTTGTAGCCAAAACAGGGTTGCCTTTCCCTGGGGAAGTATCAAGCATTGTGGTAAATGAAAAGCTGTTCATGAAGTCTTATCTTAAGACTCTCGCGGGTAAAGGTATCGTAATCGAGGATGTTAGGAAAGCACTCAGTGAGAGAGAATATGCTGAGAATATTACCAGGCTTCTGGAAAAGAATGGGTTGAAAAAAGACGTGTTTGAGCAACAAGGGTTGACAGGACTTTTTGTCAAGGTTCCGCCAGGGCTGAAACTAGATGTCCCACTTTACTATTGTTTCATACTAGAATCGCCGGGATTTTATCAGAAGATTTTAAACATAATTGAAATAGGGGATGGAGCCCAGGTCACCTTAGCTAAAGGATGTGCAGCTATAGTCGAGGAAGGAGTTCATTCAGCTTTAACGCTCATAGATGTTGGAAGAGGTTGTGATGTAACCAGTATAATGGTTCACAACTGGAGGTCTAAGGTGAAAGTTGGGGCTAAGACAAGCGTAAGGGTTGAAGCAGGATCAGTGCTGAGAGAGTACTATGTAAAACTCACTCCTGTAGACTCCATAACGCTGACCAGCGAAGTTCACGCGTATGAGAAATCAAGAGTTGAAATCTATTCTTCAACAATAGGACATAGAAGATCCCGTGTGCATCACAACACTCGCGTGAAGCTGGAGGGAGCAGGCTCCTCGGCAATTATTAACGTGAAAAGTGTAGCTCACGATCAATCATTCATTAGGCATAACATTATGCTGGAAGCATTATCAGCGGAGACGAGAGGACATGTTGAGTGCACCGGTTTACTTTTGGGCGACGCGGTATTTGAAACAATACCCTCTTTGAAATCAGCTTCGATGGATTCCGAGTTAACTCACGAGGCAAGCCTTGGTAAGATAAAAAGCGACGAAGTATTCTACTTGATGACGAGGGGTTTAAGCGAGGAAGAAGCCACGAGGCTTATAGTTGTAGGTTTTCTTTCACAGGTTTATGAGAAGCTACCTAAGCAACTTAAGGAGTACTTATTGTCGATAACGAGATTGTTTGTCTCTAAGACTCTTTAAAATCTTAGTTCCCATTATTTCTATTTAAAGGGGAGTGTTTAAATGAGAACAATACTTCTAAGAAACGTCAAGATCCCCGTGGACAATGAGCTGGTCGAGGGATCTATTCTCATAGAAAATAATATCATAAAGGCTATCTCGAAGAAGAATTACGAAGCAGATGAAGTCGTGGATGGGAATGGATTAATAGCTGTACCGGGAGGGATAGATGTTCACGCGCATGTATACGACCCGGAAAACCCTGAACACGAGGATTGGCGCACAGGTAGCCTTGCGGCTGCTTACGGGGGAATTACAACACTAATAGACATGCCTCTTAGAGTGTTCGTAGATAAAACCGAGGTGGCTATGGAAAAAATCCGAGTAGCAGCTCGTGATTCATACGTTAACTATGGTTTGACAGGCGGATTTCTTACCGAGCAGAATTATGATGCTATTGAAAAACTGGTGAAAATCGGCGTTAAAACCTTCAAAATATTCACATGTAGACCCTTCCAAGCATCCGAGAAAGGGCTTGCCAAGATATTTGAGAAGGTGGCGGAGAAAAATGTCGTGGTAATAGCACACGCTGAGGACGAGGGGATTCTCACATTACTAGAGGGAAAGTACAGGGAGGCAAATGATATTGAGGCGTATCATTTGAGCAGAAGCCCGGGTGCTGAAGCGGCTGCAGTGCTGAAACTTGGATATTACTCATTGGAGACGGGAGCCCGTCTCCACATAGCGCACTTATCGAGTAAGGAAGGCGTGGACGCAGTAACCTTCATGAAGAACAAGAACCCTAAAATAACGGCTGAGACATGCCCGCACTACTTGTATTTCACGAGGGAGGATAGCAGGGTTCATGGAACATTTCTTAAAATGGCGCCCACGCTTAAAACTAGTATCGATCGTGAAGCATTGTGGGACGCGCTGGAGAAAGGCATAGTGGAGGTTTATGCAAGCGACAATGCCCCATCCCCGAGGAGTCTTAAAGAGAAAGACGTATGGTCTGCTTGGGGAGGAATCCCCAACCTAGAGATAATGGGCCCATTCCTGTTCACCCACGGTGTTTTGAAAGGGAAAATAAGTTTGCAAACATATATCAACGTATTCTCTAGAAATCCAGCTAGGCTGTTAGGGCTATATCCTTTCTTAGGAGAAATCTCTGTTGGAAGCCTCGCGGACATTGTTGTCTTAAACACTAGAGAGCAAAGGCTTATCTCGTCGAAAACACATCATCACAAGGTTGACTGGACGCCTTGGGAGGGTTTGAGCTTTTACGGCCACCCGTATCACGTCATGGTTCACGGTGAATTAATTATTGAGAAAGGCGAGCTTGTTGGAAAACCTGGGACAGGCATGTACGTAGGAGATCTGGAAAGGGTGGGGGTTGATGCTTGATCCCGTGATAATATTTGTATCCTACTTCACCCAGCTACTAGCGATCATGAATCCTTTCTCAGCCATTCCGAGTTTCATTTCATTAACGGAGGGTTTGTCTCATAATGAGAGGGTGAGTATTGTTAGGAAGGCTTATCTTGCGGGTCTGGCCATTCTAGTAACTTTTACCCTAGTTGGCAAACATATTCTTGAAGCATTCAACGTTTCAATACCCGGGTTGAGGGTTGGTGGTGGCATAATACTTTTAACAATAGCTCTTGACATGCTTGGGGAAATGCCTAGGACGAAGCAAGTCAACCCGGGCGATATAGCGGTTGTCCCAATAGCAACCCCTCTCATTATAGGCCCAGGCACGATAACAACGGTGCTTCTGCTCACCTCGAGCGATCCATCATTCTTCAATATCATGATGGTGTTTATCTCGGGTATTGTTGCGTGCACGGTGACTTTTGCAATACTCATGGTCAGCGACAAGCTAGTTGCTTATCTGAAGGTATCCACGGTAAGAGCCATAGGCAGGTTCATGGCACTTATCATAGCAGGCGTTGCGGTTGAAATGATAGCTAAAGGTATCTACCAGTATTATGTCCAGTTTTTTATTGAGTAATTATTCTTTTCTCTCCACGCAAACATCCATTCCATACCGTGCTTTCAAGGTTTTCTTGAGCCTTGAAACTTTCTCCGTCACATCCCCGCTCCCCTTAACAAGTATATCGCCGTGGAATTTAGCGTGGGACAGCCTTCTAAGCCTGATAGCCTCTATCTTCAACCCGAGAACCTCAGCCTCCCTTACAACCTTTTCATATATGTTGAGTGGAGGGGCGGTATCGACCATTATTTCCACGAGCCCTCTACCGTTGCTCAATAACTCGTAAAATATGAAACCGGTAAGCAAAAAGGCTCCTGAGAGATCGATCAGGTATGAGTAGAGGGCACCTCCAATTGTTGCAACAATCCCAACGCTGGCTTCAATGAACTCGCTAGCGGTAAACTCACCGTATACTCGTAGAGATGAAGACATTCTCCTTGAAAGCATTACGGGGGGAAGATAGGCTATAATTGACGCAACGGCGAGGTAGAAAGCCTCTATCCCCACGCTGTAGTCTCTCAACGAGGAGAGTCTGGCCACTGACACCCCTGCTACGAAGGAGTATGCAAGCATCGTTACTAGCACGCCTATGTATTCGAATCGTTCGTGTCCGAAATGATGGTCTGAGTCTGCGGGCATCATGGTTGCACGTCTAAAATACAGAACCACGAATAGCGCTAGGAGATTCGCGAAACTTGTTAAAGCATCTACGAACAACGTATTACTGCCAAAGAATAATCCGCCAGCTATCTTGAGCAGGCCTCCTACTAGGCTTCCAAGCACAATAAGCACAAGCTCCCTGTTCATCAACGAACACCTTAAAAATTAAGTATTCGTATAATTAAATTAAACTTTTGATGATGAAGAACCCTGGGATGTAGATGAATCGTGATTAAGTCCCGCATAGCTGAAACCCCTTAACCATGTCTTCTTATCAACGTTATGTTTTTATTTTACCTTGAAATCATTCTTAATTGTGGTGGAATCATGGTCCAGTACAGAGTAAAGATAGAGCCTCGTGAAAACTGCATATCTGACATGGTGTGTGTATCGATCTGTCCAGACGTGTTCGAGATGAATCCTGACGATAACAAATCCCAGATTGTTGAGAAATACAGGGAGGGTGGCAACATAGCTGTTGGCATAATCCCAGAGGATTTAGCGACTTGCGCCCAGGATGCGGCTAATGCATGTCCTGTTCAAATTATTATCCTCGAGAAGATTTAATTTTTTATTTAACGACCTTACACCTTTAAATGATAATGGTGTTCTAAATGGATAGTGCTCTAAAACAGGCATTCGAGATTTCTCAGAAAATACTGGTTAACAGTGTAAAATACCCTACCATCCTTGGAGATTCGTATGAGGAGCTTGTTTACTATTATGCCGAGGAATTATCTAAATACGGGATTCACACTACGATACACCAAGTACCCAGGGAATATTGTGAAAAAGTTCTTTCTAAACAGTTTAACCCGGAGAAGCCTAGGTATATTCTTATTGCTCGATTAGGAAGTGGTGAAAAGGTTTTACAGTTCAACGGTCACTACGATGTTGTAGCGGCTGGAGGCGGCTGGTCAACCGACCCGTTCAATCCTGTGATCACGGATGGAAGGGTTTACGGGCGTGGAACAACAGACATGAAGGCTGGCATAGCTGCTTTCCTCGCTACAATGATATATTTTGCCTCAGCCAATAAGGAGCCGGGCATTATGATCGAAGGTGCTGTTGTCCCAGATGAGGAGATCGGCGGTGCAACCGGCACAGGCTATTTAGTCAATGAGCTTGGGAGCAGGCCTGATTTCGTAGTAATCGCCGAGCCATCAGGCCCTGGAAACATCTATATTGGGCATAGAGGCAACGTGTGGGCGATGATAAGGGTTCGCGGGAAACAAGCGCATGGTTCGACTCCATGGCTTGGGGAAAACGCTTTTGAAAAAATGATCACGCTCGCAGACTACATTATTAAAAAATACAAGCCAATTCTGGAGACGAGGAAAAGTTGTCTGAAGTATGAGGATCCCCGTGCATCATCACCCACTATCACTCTTGGTGGAAAGCTGGAGGCGCCGGGCTCAATAAACATTGTCCCGGGGCAGGTGGGATTCAGCATTGATAGGCGGTTGATCATAGAGGAGAAGGCAGAACAAGTTGTTGAAGAGCTTAAGGAGCTTGTTAGTTCAGCATCTATAGAATTAGGAGTGGAAAGCGAGGTTGAAATAGTTGATTACTCCAACCCTGTCTACGTTGAGGAGTATCATCCATATGTTAATACATTAGCTCAAGCTGTAAAGGAAACCCTTGGTGTTGAGCCCTCTAGAACGATCTGCGTAGGAGGCTTAGACTTGAAATACTACTTGTCAAAAGGAATTCCAGCCGTAGCGTATGGTCCCGGAGAAGTAAACATGGCGCACAAGGCAAACGAGTACGTTACCCTAGAGAGCTTGTATAATGCTTTAAAAGTGTACGTCAAACTTGTTGAGTCATTCAAATAAGGGTTTTTGTAGTAGAGGTTTTCGTATTGAAGTATATTGAGGAAATTACCAATAAATATACGAGAAGAATAGGTTTCATATATCGGTCAATCCTATTTGTAGAGGATTTTACAGAGGATGCGGACTGCGGAGACATATATGTTGAACCTTTGAATGAAACATTACTCATAAATCCTGTTAACTGTGCGGGCAATGTGGATGATTCCATCAACTATTACTCCAAATTCTATGATCTCAACGTACGTCTTTCACGGGTTAATAGGAGTTTTAATGAACTTTACAGGGACATAATTAAAACCTATGCTGAAGGTTTGAGACCATTAGTAAAAGCCAGGCTTTCTTCTACAATAGAGAAAAGACTTGAATACTTCATGGGGGTTACCCCAACAGGCGAAGGGTTTCTGCTAGAAGGAGACGTTGAAAGAGTAAGGATTCCATGGGTGAATACCGTGTTAAGCGTGCCATACACATCCTGAAGAACACCCATTCCCAAGTTTGACGGATTTGGAAACCATTGTAAGGTCTTTCACTTCAAGGAGTATTGCCCACGGAGTGGAGGCTTACAGTGGCGGGTTATTCATTTACAGGGTGAAGCCTATTAGGCTTGAAGAACTATTTTTCATCAAAAACATTAAAAAGAAGGATCCGATTTCTTATCTTAATGAACTTAGCAGGCTGGACTCCGTGAGGATTGCATATCTTTAGTAAAGGTGCCGTGAATGTCGTTCAGGATATTTATAGCGAACAGGGGAGAAATAGCTATTAGAATCGCCAGGACGGCTTTAGAAAACGGTTTTGTTCCCATTGGAGTCTACACTAAGGAGGATGAACAATCTCTTCATAGAAAATATTTGAAAGAGGATAAGGAGGTTTCAAGCTATCTTGATATCGAGGAGATTGTTGAAGCAGCTCAGGAATTAGGGGCTGACGCCTTACATCCCGGTTATGGGTTTTTAAGTGAAAACCCTGAGTTTGCCAGAGAGGTTGCAAGGAGGAATATCGCTTTCATTGGCCCGTCTCCCTCAGCAATGGAGCTTTCCGGCGATAAGCTTAAAGCTAAAGAAGTTGCCAGCAGGCTTGGAATACCTACCCTACCGTGGCTGATTGTTAAGGATGAAAAAGATGTGATGGAATTCGCGAGGGAACACGGTTTTCCACTACTTATCAAGGCTGTCGGTGGAGGGGGAGGAAAGGGTATAAGATTGCTGAGGGAAAATGACGACGTTGGTAAGATTATTGAGATTGCTTCGAAAGAAGCCGAGAAGGCTTTTAAAGACCCTAGGGTTTACGTTGAACCATTCATAGAAAATGTTAAACATATAGAGGTTCAGATCCTGGGTGATGGGGAGAACATAATCCACCTTTTCGAGAGAGAATGTAGCGTACAAAGACGTTTCCAGAAAATTATTGAAGAAGCGCCAAGCCCGTTTCTAACCAGTGTTGAAAGAGACTTGATAACTAGGCATGCTGTTGAGCTTGCCACCGCTATAAGATACAGTAATGCCGGCACGGTTGAAATGTTGTTCGACATGCGTTCTAGAAGACATTACTTTATGGAGGTTAACGCGAGACTGCAGGTTGAACACCCTGTAACAGAGATGATAACCGGTTTGGACATCGTTTTAAAGCAAATAGAGATAACCATGTACAAAGTTCTAGATTTGAAGCAATCCAATATTTCAATGAGGGGACATGCTGTTGAAGCGAGGATTTATGCTGAAAACCCTCTTCAGGAGGAGCCATCTACAGGAATTGTAAGATATTATAGAGAGCCATCTGGGCCAGGCGTGAGGGTTGACTCATCTATTGAAACTGGCTCGAAGGTGTCGGCCGAGTTCGACCCCATGATTGCAAAGCTGATAGTATGGGGTCCTGATAGGAGGACAGCTCTTCTCAGGCTGGAAAGAGGGTTGAAAGAGTTCATTATAGATGGATTGCTAACCAACATACCACTAGTGAGAGAAATTATAAAGCATGGAGAATTTGTAAACGGGGTCTATACTACCAAATTCTATTCTCAATATGCTGATTTGTTCAGAAGAGAGGTTGAGAAAAAGATTAGGGAGGAAGCACTCGTGATCACGGGCTTACAGGAGCTTGCCGGAAAGGATGTGAGAAAATTCTTGCAGTCTTCCAAGAAACTCGCAGAGGAACATGGTGAAAGCATTGATAAGTTGAAAAGGAAAGCATGGTATTACTATGTCTCCACGAGAGAGAGGCTAAGGAAGAGATAAACTTATCCTTCTTAAGTGTTACATAAATATTGATAAATATATTTACTACTTACAAAACTTTTATTAATCCTAAACGTTATTCCTTCAATTGAAACGTAGGAGATGGTATTCCATGAGTGATAAATCAACCAGGTTCGTCCTGTGGTTAGATGAGGTTAGAAAGGAAGATGTTCCATTAGTAGGCGGGAAGAACGCAAACCTTGGAGAAATGCTCGCTGCCGGGATCCCGGTGCCTCCAGGCTACGCTGTAACAGCTTACGCGTTCAAATACTTCTTAGACAAAACAGGGCTTGCTGAAAAGATTTACACAATGCTCAGGCAGCTCGATGTCAACGACACGGAGGCTTTACAAAAGACAACTGATAACATCAGAGAGATGATCATGAACCAGCCTATGCCTCCCGAGGTGGAGTCTGAAATCAAGAAATTCCACCGCGAGCTTGCTAAGAGGCTCAACATGCCAGTCGAAGCAGTGAGAGTTGCGGTTAGAAGCAGTGCAACAGCTGAGGATATGCCGGAAGCCAGTTTCGCAGGGCAGCAGGACACATACTTGAACGTTTACGGAGAAGATAGTGTTGTTTACCATGTGAAAAGATGCTGGGCCAGCTTATTCACGGCTAGAGCAACCTTCTACCGTGTAGCCCAGGGCATACCGCACGAGAGGACTTTAATGAGTGTGACAGTCCAGAAAATGGTTAACAGCCGCGCGGCTGGAGTAATGTTTACTCTACACCCTGTCACAGGAGATGAAAAGGTTGCCGTAATAGAGGGTTCATGGGGTTTAGGAGAATCAGTTGTAGGCGGTAAGGTAACCCCTGATGAATGGGTTGTTGACAAGGAATCCATGAACATTGTGGAGGAGAAGATAAACAAGAAGATCTTCATGATCACGTTCGACCCTGTGCTAGGTAAGAACGTACATTTAAGATGGGATGAGAAGCTGGGTAAGTGGGTGGCTGAAGAAGGTGAAACAGCAGCTCCGTTGGCGAATATAGCGCATCCAGATAAGCCTGCTTTGTCAAAAGAGGAGGTGTTGAAGCTTGCAGAGCTTGCAAAGCTTATTCAGAAACACTATGGAAGACACATGGATATTGAATGGGCTGTTGACAGCGATCTCCCGTTCCCATCCAACGTATTCATTGTCCAGGCCAGGCCTGAAACAGTGTGGAGCTTGAAGAAGGCTAAGGAGGAGAAGCGTGTGGAGGTTAAAGGAAAGACTGTTAAAAATGGCAGAGGCTAAAGTACTGATCAGAGGACTGCCGGCCAGTCCTGGCGTAGGCGCTGGCGTCGCCAAGGTCATATTCGACCCCAAGAGCAAGGAAGCGATGGAGTTTAAGGAAGGAGAAGTCCTAATTACGAAGATGACTGACCCTGACTGGGTTCCATTGATGAAAAAGGCTGCCGCGATAGTTACTGATGAGGGAGGTATGACCAGCCACGCAGCCATCGTCAGCAGGGAGCTCGGCATTCCATGTATTGTGGGCACAGGAAACGCTACCCAGGTAGTGCCAAGCGGTGTTGACGTGACAGTTGACGGCGGGAGAGGAGTGGTTTATGAGGGAATTGTTGAAGAACTCGTGAAGCCAAAGGCTGAGGCCGCTCCGCAGGCAGTGGGCGTTGCGGCTGTAGGCATTAGCCCAGAGCAGCTCTTACCACTGTATCCTGTCACTGCGACGAAGATTTACATGAATCTTGGAGAGCCTGACGCGATCGAAAAATACAAAGACCTCCCGTTCGATGGCATTGGATTAATGAGGATTGAATTCATAATAACCGACTGGGTCCAGTACCACCCGCTATACTTGATAGAGATCGGGAAGCCTGAGGAATTTGTCAACAAGCTTGCCGAGGGTATTGCGAAGGTAGCTCAGGTAATTTATCCAAGACCGATAGTTGTAAGATTCAGCGACTTCAAGACTAACGAATACAGGGGTCTGAAAGGCGGCGAGAAGTATGAGCCCGATGAGAGAAACCCAATGATTGGGTGGAGAGGAGTCAGCAGGTACATTCACCCTAAGTATGAGCCTGCATTCAGACTAGAGGTAAGGGCCATTAAGAAAGTAAGGGAAGAGTTTGGATTAACAAATGTCTGGGTAATGTTCCCGTTCGTGAGGACAACATGGGAGCTGGAGAGAGCTATTGCTATAATGGAAGAGGAAGGGCTGAAGAGAAGTAAAGATTTCAAAGTATGGGCTATGGCAGAGGTTCCAAGCATCGCGTTGCTTGCTGATAAATTCGCAGAGTACGTGGACGGGTTCAGCATTGGAAGCAATGATCTAACACAGCTTGTGCTCGGCGCCGACAGGGACAGCAACATATTAGCCGAGATGGGATACTTCGACGAGAGAGACCCAGCCGTGTTAGAAGCCATTAGAATGATAATCGAAAAAGCCCACAGCAAAGGCGCAACGGTCAGCATTTGTGGACAAGCTCCAAGCGTCTACCCAGAAATCGTAGAGTTCCTTGTTGAGGCAGGCATTGACAGCATGAGCGTCAACCCTGATGCAGTGATATCAACTAGGAGACTGGTAGCGAGCATCGAGAGAAAGATATTGTTGAAAAGACTCGAGAACGTTATGAACAAGTTGAAGCAGTTCGAATACTAATTTTTTACCTATTAAATCATTCTATTCTTGAAGCAAAAATATATATCTATTAGATCCCTTCATATTGAATACATGGTGGTTAGTCATGCCTAGGAAAGTTGTAATACTTGGAGCAAGTGGAAGAGACTTCCACAACTTTAACGTATTCTACCGGAATAATCCAGAATACCGGGTTGTAGCTTTTCTCCAGACTCAAATCCCAGGGATAAGTGGGAGGAGGTATCCGCCAAGCTTAGCAGGCAGTCTTTACCCTGACGGAATACCGATTCTTAGCATGGATTATTTAGAGGATGTTGTGAAAGCATACGGGGTTGAGGAAGCAGTTCTCTCATACAGTGATTTAACATATGAAGAGCTAGGGCAAGTGGTTTCAAGGGTTGCGGCTGCGGGGTTAACATTCAAGATACTTGGCCCAATGGACACTATGATTGAAAGCATCAAGCCCGTTCTAGCCATAACTGGGGTTAAAACAGGGGCAGGTAAAAGCATGGTTTCAAGGGAATTCGCCCTGGAAATGAGGAAAAGAGGTTTGAGAGTAGGGATTGTGAGGCACCCGATGCCTTACGGCGACCTTGAGAAATCTGCTGTTCAAATCTTCCACAGCTTCAGCGACCTAGATAAGTATGAAGCAACAGTGGAGGAAAGGGAGGAGTATGAGCACTACTTGAAAATAGGCTTCCCGGTTTATGCAGGCGTTGACTATGGTAGAATACTTAGAGAAATGGAGAAGGAGAATGATATAATACTGTGGGACGGGGGCAATAATGATTGGCCATTCTACAAGCCGGACTTCATGATCACGGTTGCCGACGCGATGAGGCCTGGAATAGAGGTTTCAGCATTCCCGGGAGAAATAAACCTTAGAATCGCAGATGCTATAATAATCAACAAGGCTGACCAGGCGAAGCCCGGAGCAATATTGAAGATTAAGGAGAATATTAAAACACGGAACCCGGACGCGTTAATCAGTGTTGCCGAGAGCGAAGTCACGGTTGACAAGCCAGATTTAATCTCGGGGAGAAAAGTATTGGTAATTGAGGATTCTCCCACAGTAACTCATGGCGGGGCACGATACGCGGCAGGCTACGTTGCTGCTTTAAAATATGGGGCGGAACCGGTTGATCCCAGGCCTTTCGCCACAAGCTTCTTCAAGAAGATGTTTGAAGAATATCCTCATATGGGACCGGTTCTCCCAAGCACCGGGTATAGGCCGGAGCAATTAAGAGAGCTTGAGGAAACGATAAACAAGGCCCCTGTTGAAGCAGTCGTGCTGGGAACGCCCTCAGATATAACAAGGTTGATAAAGGTAGAGAAGCCTGTTATAAAGGTAGAGTTTAAGCTGAAAATAATCGAAGGCCCCTGCGTTAAAGAATACGTTGACATGTTTCTGGAGAAGGCTCGTAAAAAAGTAGTTTAACGCTTTTTCAAGATTGTGAAAATCCCTATTCCAACCCCTACTAAAACTATTCCTATCACGATGGCTATTTGGAGCCTATCCCCACCTGTGCTATCCTGGAGTGTAGGAGATAATGTGCTTGTATCCTGAGATGTTGTAGTAGAGGTTGTGGTTTGTGTGGTTGTTAGAAGCGTTGTGGTTGTTGCAATGGTGGAGGTTGTTGTGGTAGTGGTAGCAGCCGTGGTTGTTGAGAGAGTGGTTGTAAGAGGTTCTGTAGTAGTCTCGGTAGTCGTTGTCGTGGTGGTTGTTGTGGTAATTGTTGTTGAAGTGGTGGTCGTCACGGGTTTTGTAGTAGTTGTTGTAGTCGTTGTAGTTGGGGTTGGAGAAGTCAGTGTGACCGACTCATATAGAATTATCTCCCCTGTGACGTTGTAATTCGCTAGGGATAGGTCGTTCTCTGGTAATATGACAGTAGCATTGTAATCATCTCCCCTCGTGAAATAGACGTAGAAGTCTGTAGCATTAGTCTCGACTCGATAGTTCTCGGCAGGGTTTATGTTGAATACTATAGTAGTGTTAGCCGGTATCATGGCCACAATGTATACATCGGTTCCACCTACAGTATATTTTACTCTAACAGGGATTTCAACCGGGTTGCCGTAGACATCCAGCTTATCGTTCGCTACTATGTAGGCTGTTCCGTTAAGTATATTCACAGTAAGAGTCCCATTGGTCGCGTGAACTGGCTTGAATGAATATGTTTGATTAGGGTAGAGGATCAGCCACATGTAATGGTAGGCGGAAACACATATCGCCTCCGGCTGGCAATCAGAGGTTTTATACAAGGGAGCCCCAGTACTCCCCGCGATCACCCAGTCAGTATTGTTGAAACTGTAGTATGCCCATCCATGCCAATGAGCCTGTACAACCAGGGGTGGCCATCCATAATGGTTAGCTCACTCATGTATTGAAGCATTCTTATCTGTTTGTAGATTATGGTTAACGTTTGGATACACAGGTCTGTGCATAAACAATACTAATACTCTTCCATTAAGTTCAGTGACAGACAGGTTTAGCTGGTTATTCCAGGATTCGAGGGAGCTTTCAGTGTTCAACAGTGCGAGCCTCCACCCTGGAATACTATCTGTAATGAAGTACTCGGGACCTATGTATTGACTCCAGTAGGTCCATCCCTGTGGGTAAAACACCTCGTGGTTTCCCATGAGTAGCCAAATGTTTTCGAGACGTGTAGAGTTCATTATATCGTAGAAGACTGCGTATTGTGATTCATAACCGTAGCCTACATGGTCGCCTAATCCTATTGTAGCAATAAGGTTGGCGGCATCCATCTCGTTTACAACTCTGTAAAAAAAACTTCCGGGGGATAGTTTGCATAAATATTTACCGGTCTATTATCGCCGAAGACCATTATAGGGTACCATGGAAGGTTTTGGGGTATTGGCTTAAACCTTTGATTCATAAGAGGGGTTGAGGGCGCTGAGAATGATTCATAAGTGTTGAAGTAGCTCATGATCAAATAACCAACCAGTATTATTGCGAGGAGTAAGAATCCTTTTCTCGAACTTATCATAATAATCACCATTAGGGATTCATATGAATTAGATAACTTAAAAAACATTGCAAAACTTAATCATTTCATGTAAAAGGTGTTTGAATTGGCATTTAAGATAAGTGAGGAAAAAATTTACATACCCGATTACTCAGGTATTGTTCAAGGCATTTTGGCAAAAATGATTGAAGAGGGGAAGGTTTCAGGCAGAATTTTAATCCACAAGGGTTTGATCAGCGTTTTCGAGCAACTATCTGCCCAGGGAAGAGCAGTTGGGATGACTGGTTTAGAGGAGATCCGGAGGCTCAGGATGTTTCACGATAAGGGTTTGATCACTCTTGAACTCATAGGGGATAAACCCAGGATGGGTCTTAAAGAAGAGGAGGTCATCAGTGAGATTAACTATAGCATAAGGGAGCATGCGAGAACCTTAGGCGCGACCCTTGTAACCGGTGATCCAGTTCAGTACAGGATTGCCCAGGCATACGGATTGGAAACTCTTTACGTGGCCCCTAGGGAGAAAACGAGGCTTGAGTTCGAAAAGTTTTTCGATGAGGAAACCATGAGCGTTCACTTGAAGGAAGGCGTTGAACCTTTAGCTAAGAAAGGAAAACCGGGGGAATGGGCTTACTCAGTATTGTCAAATAAGCCGCTAGGGAAGGAGGATATTGAAAGAATGGCTAATGAGATTATCGAAGAGTCTAGAAGGAGGAGTGACGCGTTCATTGAAATAGATAGGGTTGGCTCAACAATTATTCAGCTAGGAGAGTACAGGATAGTTATCACGAGGCCTCCTCTCAGCGATGGATGGGAGATAACTGCTGTGAAACCTGTTAAAAAGCTACGGCTTGAAGAGTATAATCTGCCGGAGGAGCTTGTGAAAAGGCTTGGCGAAAGGGCGGAGGGCATACTTATTGCTGGAGCACCTGGGATGGGTAAGACAACCTTCGCCCAAGCCCTTGCAGACTACTATATGAGGCAGGGCAAGGTTGTAAAAACTGTTGAATCACCCAGGGACATGATCCTCCCTCCCAATATAACCCAGTACAGTAAAAACTATGCAGACCTTGGAGAGCTCCACGACATTCTTCTTCTATCCAGACCTGATTACACGGTATTCGATGAAATGAGGTATGATGAAGATTTCAAACTCTTCGCGGATTTAAGGCTAGCGGGTATCGGCATGATAGGCGTCGTACACGCGACAAGCCCCATTGACGCGATCCAGCGCTTCATTGGAAGAGTAGAGCTCGGTATGATCCCTTCCATTATTGACACAGTGATTTTCATTAGAAACGGGATAGTAGACAAGGTATACGATGTGAGGATGACGGTTAAGCTTCCGACAGGGCTTAAGGAAGCTGAACTATCCAGGCCTGTGATCGAGGTTAGGGACTTCTTGACTGGAGAACTCGAGTATGAAATATACACCTTCGGCGAGCAAACAGTGGTTGTTCCAGTGAAAAAACTTAAAGGAAAGCCAAGCCTGCTCGACAGCATTATAGAGAATGTGAGGAAAATATTGCCTGACGCTGAAGTCTCTGTTGAAGACAACATGATCGTGGTTGCCATTAGCAGATCTATGTTGAAAAACTACAATAGAAGGGTGAAAAGACTAAGGAAGCTGGAAGAGAAGTACAACATCCCAATTAAGATAAAGATTATTTGACCTCTAATTTACTGCTGGTTCTCAAATTCTTCATTACACAAATTCTTATATCCTAGGTCGATGAAACTACTATTTAGAGGATTCAAATGCNTTTTTTAATAGCCCTCGACATTGGGACAAGCTCTGTAAAAACCATACTATTAGACGTTGAAAGAGCGCTGGTAATTGGGAGGGTTACAGAGCCTCTAAAGGTTTTATACCCTAGAACTGGCTGGGCTGAGCAATCGCCTGATGAAATTTGGGAAGCAGCCGTTTCATCCATTATCAAGTTATTAGGAGAGACGAGGATTGATTCGCGCGAGGTAAAGGGGATAAGCATTGATGCACAAATGCTGGGAGTTGTCCCTGTTTCGAGAGAAGGTGAAGCATTATACAATTTCCTAACATGGCTTGATACACGAGGAGCTGGAGAACCCCGCGAGCTTTTCACAGGTGTTGTAAAAATTAGCGGCTACAACTTGGTTAAGCTTATAAAATACTTGAGAATAACGGGTGGAGCTCCAAGCAGAACCGGGAAAGACCCTATTTCTAAAATAGTCTGGTTCAAGAAGAACATGCCCGAATTGTATGAAAAAACATGGATGTTCCTCAATTACAACGGGTACATTGCTCTAAAATTAACCGGGAAACCCTCAATTAACGCTGACGAAGCAAATGTAACGTGGCTCGCTGATGTAAGAATGGATAAGCCGAACTGGAGTAGCTCGATTTTGAGGGACTTGAAGATCTCGCTGGGAAAACTGCCTCCTATTAAAGCGCCNACTGNGGTGGTGGGGGAATTGAAACACGAGGTTGCTAGAGAGCTTGGATTGCATGAGGACGTGAAAGTAGTGATCGGATCTGGGGATGTCGCTGCTACAGCTATAGGTTCAGGAGGCATAGGCGACCGGGAGCCGCATCTCTACTTAGGGACGAGTGATTGGCTTGCTGCCCACCTACCGGCTAGGAAGCTTGACATATTCCATGCCGTGGGGACTATTGTCAGCGCTATCCCGGGAAAACACCTATTAATCGCTGAGCAGGAGTGCGGTTGTTCGAGTGCTGGACTATATCGTGACGCTTCTATACGGGAGGGCGGATAAACAAGTGTTTGACGAGGTGGACCGGAGCATTGGATCGGTCGATCCTTCGTCAAATAAAATCATGTTTCTTCCATGGATGTTTGGGGAAAGAGTACCCATAGACGATCCCTACGTGAGAGGGGTTTTATACAACGTTAGCCTGAGTGATTCAAGGTTTCAAATACTTGAGGCTATAATGGAAGGTGTCGCACTGAACATTAAGTGGGCTCAAATATTTTTGAGAAACTGCTTGGCGAGAAGGTTCGAGCGTTAAATGTGGTTGGAGGCGGAGCTCTGTGGGATTCTCTATGTCAATAAATAGCGGACGCAACGAGTGCTCAGGTTATGAGGATGAGTACTTTGAGAGAGGCTTCAGCTATTGGAGCAGCTGTAATAGGTGTTAAAGCACTGGGGCTTGGGGAGTTTGAATACGTTAGGAAGATCGCTAGGGCTGAGAAAGTGTTCAAACCTAAGGAGGTTTTAATCAGGGTGTTTAACGAGAAGCTTAAGCTAATGATCGATGTGTATAAGGCGAACAAGAGATTTTTCAAACGTTTAAATACGAAGGGTTTTGTTTAGAAAGACCAACACTACTGGTTAGGATTTTACTTTATAATCCCTATCCACTTCTGGAATAACATCTGTTGGAATTTCACCACTTCATCAGGGAGGATTGTAACTTTTCCTAAAATTCTGGCTAGAACATAGATTTGAGCAACTCTTTCCACAACTGTTAAAACCTCGACCGCTTCTTCCAGCTTTCTACCGCATGCTACTACGCCGTGATTAGCAAGTATGGCTGCGCTTCTCTCTTTCAATGCTTTGACGACGTTCTCGGCCAGTTCTTCGCTCCCGAACGGGGCGTAGTCAGCAACTCTGACCTCTCCGCCCGTGTACATGATCATTTCCTCTATAACTGGAAGCAAGGGCTCTCTTGCTACTGCTAGCACACTTGTGTATAACCCGTGAGCGTGGATGACTGCCCCTACATATGGGTAGTTACGATATATTGCAAGATGCATTGGCATTTCCACGGTAGGAGGTCTTGCGCCCTCCAACACCTCGCCATCCATTGAGACTAAAAGAATATCTTCAGGGGTCATTTCGGATTTAACAACCCCGCTGGGAGTTATTAGTAAACGGTCTTCTCCTACCCTGACGCTGACATTTCCCGATCTTCCATGGTTAAGTCCTTTCTCATCTAAATACTTCATTACTTCGACGATTTTCTTTTTCAAATCTTCGTGCAAGAGAACACCTTAAAATATTATATTGTCTTAATAGTAAAAAGCTTTTACCTTTTCATTAATAAACATTAATTAGTGATTGTAATGGGTTTTTGACAAGATTCCAGCAGAACATACTTGAATGTTTAGTTTCTTTAAGCGAGGATTATGGTAGGGCCATTAAAAGCGAGGAGATCGCTGAAACATTGGGCGTGCATCCAGGGAGCGTTAGGAATGCTTTATCGGTTTTGCGAATCCTTGGGTTTGTAGAATCTAAGAGAGGACCTTTCGGCGGATATCTTCCAATGGGTAAGGCTATTAGCACTATTACTAGACGCGACAGGTTAAGCGTGATGTTGTTAACTACCGATGGAGCTTCTTTCAAATTATCCTCGACGATAACGGCTTGCTTGACCGAGAAAAACCTAACCCTTGATATAAGAAACTTTATGCTGAAACCTTTCATTAGAAAAGGTAATAGAGTAGTGGTTTGTCTTGGAAAATACTTCGTGGATGGTGTAATAGTGGATTCGGACAGGGTGGGAAGAAGAGTTGTAGTATTGGTGAAGAGGCTTGTCAAGCCTAAGGTACCTGTGAAAATTGATTCGTCAGTAAGTATTGGACAACTACTACGCCTAATGTCTAAAAAGAAGGCTGAATGTGCCCTAATATTTGATAAAGACAGGCTCATCGGATACTTATCAGTTTACAAACTCCTTAAGTTCCTCGCTGATGGGCGGGATATGAGTACTGAAGCAGGGGAAGTAGCGTNTAACCTTCCTTCTTCGAGAGTAGCCAGGCGTTTTCTGGAAGAAGNCTACTGCATGTTTGAAGACGCTTAAGCTNAAGCAATTATCATTATAAATGNTTAATTACCTCGCAGAAGACAAGTGTGAATGGTGGTGGGTTGGAGCTTAAGCCTTCAGTTCTATCCGAAGAAGAGATTAGAAATCTTCTAACAACTGTTGACGAGCCTACAGTTAAGGAGGCTAAGAAAGTTAATTTGACATCCCTACAATAGACTGTTTTAACTAGGGGTGAGCCGGGTGGTTCAATCGTTTACGATTAAAAAGGTAGAAGGATAATTGACATGACTTCCCAAACCTGGACCCTTAACGTGGGCTATTCTCACCATGACGTGGTTTACGCGGTAGCTCTTCAAGCAAGTATACTTAACCATGTTAGGTATGGTTTTCTAACTATTCCTAGGTTGAAGCTATTGTTAAAGCTTAAGGAGATATATGGTTTTGAAAGAGTGGCATTGAACACGCAGGGCGAAGGCTGGAGCATAGAGGTCGCGTTGAAGCTAGCAATGGTTAACAAGCCAGGAGCGGATACTTTTCTGGTTGCGTGGAGAAGCTATCACGGCAACAGCCTCGCGCTGACAACAGCATCTCACCCGCTCCCTGGGTTAATTCGGTATAAGCTTTTCGGGGAGGAGAAATTTGTCAGATATCTTTATCCTTACTGTTATAGATGTCCTTTCAACGCTAAATACCCTGAGTGCGCTGTGGATCCTTGTCTAAGCTTTGTTGAGAAAACGATAAAATACGCTACTAAAGGAGTTAACTCTATTGGAGCATTGCTTATAGAGCCAGTGCAGGGACCCGGTGGAGTCGTACCAGCCCCGCGCGAATTTCTGAAAGGGATTATCGAGCTCGGCGANAAGTATGGAATCTACATCGTCTTCGACGAGGCGCAGACGGCTAATGGAAGGGTTGGGGCTTGGAGCGTTGCACATCTTCACAATATTAAACCTGACATGATGACGTTGACTAAGGGCCTGGGCGGCGGGTTCCCTATAGGGGCTACTCTCGCTAAAGAAGGGATCAAAGGTTTGAGTTATCCCGAAGAGCATACAACTTTCGGCGGCAACCCCGTTCCTTATGCTGCTGCGCTAGTTAATCTTATCGTTATTGAAAAGTTGAACCTTGTTGAAAGAGCGAGAATTATGGGAGAGTATGCTTTGAAGAGGTTATTAGAGATGAAGGAGAGGTTTGACCTTATCGGTGACGTTAGAGGTTTTGGACTATACCTCGGAGTGGATTTGGTTAAGAACAGGACCACCAAGGAGCCAGCCTTGGAGGAGGCTGAAGAGGTTGTCAAGAAAGCGTTTGAGAAAGGAGCTCTATACGCTCTTGATATGCCTAATATTATTGGAGACGAAGTTACTATGAGAAATGTCATTAAGGTTAGGCCACCACTGGTGATCAAAAAAGAAGAATTGGATGAAGCCTTAAACATTTTGGAGGAGTCGCTTATTGAGATTAGTGAAGAGTACGGTTACGGTTTCTCCAAGGCTTAGAGTTTTTTAAATTTTTAATATAATTTACTCGCATATTTTCTCCAGGGTTATTGTTTGCACGAGCTCAGATGGAATCCTTTAGTAAGGCAATGGATAATTGTCGCAGCTCATCGTGCAGTCAGACCTTGGAGGCCAACCGATAAGGAAAGGGCGTCCTGCCCGTTCTGTCCAGGTGCACCGGAGCTTAAGCATTTAGCTTCATGGGATGTTGTCGTTTTGCCTAACAAATATCCTGCTCTAATACCCCACCCAGAAACACCGACAGGGTGGAAACACCCTTTATATGTTTCTAAAGAGGCTCGAGGTGTCGCAGAGGTCATAGTTGAAACACCTGAGCATGAAGGAGATTTCCACACTTTGACGCTCCCCCATGTTTTAAAAGTGATGAAAGTATTCAAGGAAGAGTTTGAAAAACTCTCACGTCTCGAATACGTTGAATATGTTGCCTTATTCCGTAATAAGGGTAAGGAGATAGGTGTCTCCCTCTCACACCCTCATTCACAAGTTTACGCACTACCTTTCATACCTCCGCGAGTAGCAAGCGAGATTAAATCCTTTGAAGAGTATTTTGAAAAGCATGGAAGATGCTTAATCTGCGATATTGTAGAGCATGAGCAAGCAGTCAGAGATAGAACAGTTTACGAGAACGAGGAATTTTTAACCATCCTACCTTACTACGCCATGTGGCCCTATGAGCTACACGTATATCCCAAGAAACATGTTAAATCAATAAGCGAACTTTCCGAGAAGGATTTAAAGTTCTTAGCTGACGCTATTAGAGTTGTAACAGCCACTTATTCAAGACTACTTAAAAGGGATGCTCCCTACATTATGGCGATGCACAACCATCCTTCAAAAAGAGATTACCTTTACCACTTTCACATAGAGTTTTACCAGCCCTACAGGGATCCTGAAAAACTGAAGTATGCTGCGGGTATTGAATGGGGTTATTGGGTCTTCACTTACGATGGGATTCCAGAGGAAAGGGTTAAAGAGTTGCGACAAGCCTGCGTTGAAATCCAGGGAAACATTGGTGATGTTCTTGGAAAATGTGAGTGAAGTCATTGATTTCATGATAAGACAACATGTAAAACTTCACGGTGAAAAACCCAGGGTTATCGCCTCCGCGCCTGGGAGGCTGGATTTTCTGAACACGCATCAGGACTACAAGGGATTGCCTGTCGTGTCTGTTGCTATAAACAGGAGGACTTATGTAGCTCTTTCAATTTCGAAGAATGAGTCAAAAACTGTTTCGATAAATCTGTGTGAAGAAGGAGTTCCATGCGAGGACACGTTCAATGTTGATCATCCAGACCTTGTAGATAGGGGCTGGTTTGGCAACTATATAAGATCAGTTGTGAGGGCTCTCCGAATGAAAGGTTACTCGTTCGAAGACTTCAACCTTACTATTTTCAGCGAGGTTCCCGTAGGCTCGGGTTTAGCAAGTAGTGCAGCACTCCAAGTCTCATTAGTAGCAGGCCTTAACGCGCTGTTCAAGCTGGGGTTAGAGAAGAAAGATATTGCTGAAACAGCATACTTTAGTGAGCACGATATAATGGGAATACCATGTGGAAGACTCGATCAGTATGGATCCGCCATGGGCGGGATAACATTGATCAATACCAAACCACCTTTCAACACTAAAACTTTCGTGAAAAAAGATCTACTATTCATAGTTTTCGACTCGGGGATAAGACATTCCACAGGGAGCATTCATCCCGTGAGAATAAGTGAGTTGAAACAAGGAGTGAAGGAGCTCCTGCTTATGAATGATTTACCCGGAGACTTGAAGAACATAATTAAAGAGGAAATCTACGAGGTAGAATGGGAGAGGCTAAGTTATCAGCGCCTCGAGCCCTATTTACGCAGGATTAACCAGGTGTCCATGAAGAGAATAGTTTTTACGCTTAAAATGCATCTCTCAACAATCCTTGCTTTGAAACTTCTTGAGGAATCATCGAATACTAACACATGGAATGAAGTGGAAGCATTTTTAACAATGGAATGTGAAGAATGCCTAGGCAAATACGGCGTGCAAGCTAATAATTTCCTTAGGCTTCTAGGCGGCTTAGTTAACTATCAGCACGTTTTACTGCGTGATTTATACGAGGTTAGCCTACCCCAATTAGAATTAATAAGGAACAAGGCCCTTGAAGCAGGGTCTTACGGTGTAAAAATCTCCGGGGCCGGGCTCGGCGGATCTCTACTAGGGCTAGTTGACTCGAGAGAGCAGGCAGTCAAAATATTGGAACATACAAGGGGATTGGTTAGAAACGCGTGGATTGTGAGCTATGATGAAGGGGTTAGGGTGGATTTTGAAAGTTAAAAAAACGGTACAAACATGGTGTTTCCTTAACAGCGTGAGGCGAAGTCCACTATTGTGTCTTGGCAGACTCTAGCGATTTCCCCCTCTCGCTTAATATATGCCTTAATTTCTCCTTATCTCTCAGATATGTTCTAAACGCGGGTAGCCAGAGGAGAGCGCACGGCACCCAGAACAAGCTTATAGTTATCAATCCCAGCTTCATGTTCGACGGCTCCTGAAAACCCCATGACAGAAACATAACCATGAAGAAGCTGGCTATCGTCGGTCCAAAGGCTGAACCAATATTGTCTGTAATATTGAATATGCCGAATATTGTTCCTCGATGCTCTGGTAGTGAGATCTCGCTTAAGACTGCCGGCACGTTTGGCGCAGCGAAAGTAACGAACACCATTCCTAATAGACTTATCAATAAAACAGGCATCAGCGCCGTTAAAGACTCATCTCCGAACGGGTAGGGATAGGTTAGCAACATTATCATGGTGAAGGTTCCTGTCAAGATACCTGCAAACGGTATGAATAATCTGGCTTTAGCATAGCCTTTTCTCTGTAGAATATCTGAGAGCATTCCTCCTACGAAGTACCCTATCATCATCCCTAATCCTGCTACGAAAACAATCATTGTAGCAGTAGCCTCGGAAAGCCCCCATGTTTTCTGGAAGAATGTTGGAGCCCAGTAAGGTATTGCACCCCATGGAAAGGTTCCGGGCACTCCTTGGAGGTATATGAAGATTAAAGTAGGTGTTGCGGCTAGTGCCGCTGCGAATTCTCTAAGATTAATCCTAAACTTGTATTCAATACCCATTTCATAAAGCTTCTTTATCTCTGGTTCAGCGTATCCAATCCTTACTTCTTTAATGACGAGCAGGAACAAGGGGACGAGGATGAAGTTTGGAGCTGCTGCAAGCATGAAAGGCACTCTCCATGATAAGCCCGTGGTCAGTACTATTGCAGCAAGCATCATGCCGAGTAAGACCCCGAAGCCTGAGCCGAAGTTGTATAGAGCGTATCCCTTACCTCTCTCTTCAGGAGGGTAGAGGTCGGCGATTAACGCTCTAGCCACGGGTGCGGCTCCATTAATTCCCACCCCGGTTAACGCTCTCAATATGAGCATTTGATAATAGTTTTGGGTAAAAGCCGTGAGAAAGCATGGGATTTCGCCTGTTAGGACTGCTGCGGCAAACAATATTCTCCTACTAAGCTTGTCTGCTAGATACCCCCATATAAACGTGGTTGCTATACCGGATAAGACTGGGACGGTTGCAAGCAAGCCTGCGTAGTAGTACCAATCCTGCTCACCACCCATGATAATTCCTTCATCCCTAAGGGTTATTACCATTGGCGCGATGAGATTTTGATCCGCGTAGAGCATCATGAGCATTAAGATAAAGAATACCAGTACCAGCCTCCTTGACACTTACACCACCATGCTGGATGTATTTTTACAAAAAATCAACGGTTATAATGTTGATGAAAATAATATATAATTTTTTCTACGCGAAATAATGGTGTGCTATGTGAACGCTGAAATCTTCAAAGATGGGTTGAGGGTTTAACGTTCTTATTAATTGTTATCATATAAAAATTAGTTCCTCGGGGATTTCCCTGAGCGTGCTAATTTCTCTGAACACTAATGCGCTGGGTCTGAGGTATCTTTTCTTAGTTTCGAAATCAACTTTCACCAGGCCAAATCTCATGTTGAAGCCCATGGCCCATTCATAATTATCTATTAGAGACCAATGCAAGTAGCCTCTTACGTCAGCACCTTTTCCTACAGCTTTTAAAACGCTGATTAGATGGGTAATTAGATAGGATGAGCGGTATTTATCCGTGGAATCAGCTATTCCGTTTTCAGTAACTATTAAGGGAATTCTGTACTTGTTGAACAGTTCTACAAGGACGCTTTCCAACCCCTCGGGATATATTTCCCATCCGAATTCGCTGCACGGTCTTTCTGCCTTGCTTACTCCTCCAGGTGTGCATGTGAACCCATAGCCTGGAATATACCTCCATCCCGATCCCCTTTTTTCGCCTGCCACAACCATTCTGGTATAATAATTGACGCCTATCCAATCTAATCTTCTCTGCAAGCTTTCGGACGCTACTAAGAGGCTTTCGCCGTGGATTAAGGTGTCTGTGAACGCGTAGTTGTACATGTATGAAGCGGTCGAGGCGGCTTTCACGTCTTCATCGTTCTCGGGGTTGAGAGGCTCGAACCACATGAAATTGTATATGATGCCCACAGGCTTCTTGGAAACTCTTTTGATTAAATCATAAGCTCTCGCATGCGCTATAGCCTGGTTTCTAAGAGCACGCATGGTGTATTCTAGGCTTGGTATTCCTGGAGGGAATCCTGACTTGGTGTTTAAATATCCTGCTGTCGCAACCGCGTTGGGCTCGTTAAGAGTGCTCCAGGCATCGGCGTATTCTTCTAGCTCGTTCACTATGTAGTATGCGTATTTCGCGAACTCCACAATGGTATCATCGCTAAGCCATCCCGCCGGCGCTGATTCAACCCCACGTGTCCTTACTTGAATTGGCTCGTGAATCCATGATGGAAGTGTGAAGTGGTTGAGGTTTATGATGAGTTTTTTCCCTCTTGAAACCCAGTCTTTAAACAATTCCTTGTATTTCTCAACCTGTCTCCCATCTGCCCTCTCCTTTAACCGGTTGTAAGCGTTTTCGTTGATATCAATACTTGTTATAACTCCTTCTTCGTCTCTATCAATGCTAACGGGGATTTCCCTAGTGGGCCTTGGGAAAACCCTGCTCCACTCAATCCCGATGCGTAGGACGTCTGCGCCTAGTTTTTCAGCGATATCATGATCTCTCTTATAAAGGGCTAAGTATCCGGGGCCGTTCTCAGGTAGGTGCCCGCTGACGATCCCCGACATTATGTTATCCTGGTTGTGAACCCATATCCACCAATCTGTATTGGGGTCTTCGAACCCGGGATACCCCATTTCGAACTGAAAACCGGATTCGCTAAACCCGATCATGAATCCGCTAGGGAATTTAAGCATTAATTCCACCCATTGAAATAGTGTTTAAACGGTTCGCGTCAGCTCACAACATCTTTAATGTCGAATTTTATCGGGCCGTATTCCCTGCTTACCGCTGATATCACGATTTTATGCTCACCCGGCTCTAGCTTGACTCCCTCAACCCTTACTGTTACCTGAGTGTTCAATGCGAAATCCACGGGATTAGCATCTGAAATATCTTTGTTTAGAATTACCTTAGAATCCGACTCCAATGTTATTTTATCAATGGGCACCGGCTTGTCGTCAATGATAATTTCCAGCGGTTTGGAGAGGCTAGCGTCAGCTAAGACGTTTTTAAGGGAGAACTGAAAGCCGGTTTCAGTATTCTTCATGCTTTTCTTTACATATAATCTTCTAAGAATAAGGGCTGGAACCGACATCTAGGTCCCAATTAATTGTTAAGTCTTCATGTCTAATATAGTTTTAACATTACAAATTTTTATTTAAATCGCAGAACAAAACACTAAACGGTGTGAATTCTTGAAACCCTTGAGGATAGATTACGAGGATATTCTAGACGTATTGTATGAGACAATAGATATAGATAAATACATTATAGCACACTACATAATTGAAGCACCCGTGGGATTTCCTCCGGACATGGTTGCAAGGGCATTTGCGGCTGAGCAAACCACTGGAACCTGGATACGAACACCTGCGGAAACCGTGGAAATGAGGAGGAATTTAGGCGGGAAGGTTGTAGGATTGTATGAAATTCCCGACTACGAGACAGAGATTCCAAAGGAAGGTTATAGGAGGTTCTTGATTTCAATAGCGTTTCCATGGGTTAATTTCGAGAACGACTTGTCCACGATGTTCTCCGCTGTCACAGGCAACATAATGGCTTTTGGCAGGATAAAGCTTGTAGATATTTGGATGCCTCCTACATATGTTAAGCTTTTCAAGGGTCCTAAATACGGGGTAGAAGGTTTAAGAGCGCTCATGCGGGTGCCCGATAGACCCTTGATAGTTGCCATGGTTAAACCATGTGTGTACTATCCCGCTGATGTTGGTGCTAAACTGGCTTACGAANCATGGGCGGGAGGTGTGGACGTGATAAAAGACGATGAGCTTCTTGCGAATCAAAGCTTCAACAAGGTGGAGGAAAGAGTTGTAAAATTCATGGAAATGCTGGACAGGGCTGAGCAGGAAACAGGTGAGAAAAAACTCTACACAGTGAACATTACGAGCGACCCGCCCAAGCTTTTCGAGCTTGCCGAGAAGGTGAAGCAACTCGGCGGGAACGCTTTAATGGTGAATGCTTACTCTGTTGGCTTGGGGGCTTTCAAAAGCCTGGCTGAGGATCCAAGCGTGAACATGCCAATACTCGCACACACTCCTGACTATGTTGCAATGTCATATGTCTCACCTTTCTCCGGCATATCATCAATACTTGTAGCAGGTAAACTCGTGAGAATCGCTGGCGCGGACATGGTGATATATCCAGGACCCTACGGTAAGGTGCCAACCTTTACCAAGGAGAAGTATCTTCGTGTCGCCAAGTATTTGAGAGCTCCAATGAACGGGTTGAAACAGACATTGCCTTGTCCATCAGGTGGCAATACCCAGCTAGAGGTTCCAAAGCTGATAAGTGATTTAGGCGTTGATATAGGAATAGCTGCTGGTGGTGCAATACATGCACATCCGATGGGGGAGGCAGGGCGTGGCGGCTAAATCGATGAGGCAAGCAATTGATGCTGTTTTGAAAGGTGTTCCTCTCGAAGAATACGCTAAAGAAGCCCCGGAATTGAATGCTGCGATTGAAGCGTACAGGAGGGGAGCTTTAGCCATAATGCTAGGGTTGTAGGATTTTTGTAATAAAATTAAAAACTTTTTAAATTCTGGTTAACCTCCCGGGGTTCCATGCCAGGGGCTTTCTTTCCAAATAGCATCCCACATTGTTTCCTCAGTGAAGGTTTCCTTTCTCGCGATCTTATCCTTTATGGAAACTAAGAGTTGATGATGAATGATCTCATCCTTGTGAATCGCCTCTAGAATAAGCTTCATCCTTGAGTCTTTAGCTTTATCCAGTAATTCTTTAGTTAAACGAACCATTTCAGCTTCCAGCTTGATGTGTTCATCGATGGACTTCTCTATTTCACGGTATTCCTCCTCGGTTAGGAAGGGTGATTCAGATTCCACTAGTTTAGCCAGTGACTCGTAAAGTCTGGAATGTTTTAAGGAGTCCAATCCCACTGCTGAAAAAACCGCTGCGAGAACAGGGTGCTTGAATTTTTCAATAGTAGATAGTAGCTTGTCAGAATACTCCTTCTCCTTACGGCTCATTTCTCTGAATAATGCGGATTGCTCAGAATCCTTCATAATTCACACCAATTAGAAAAATATCCTTAAGAGTTAATAATCCTATTGAAAACTCCTATCACAAGCTACTTTGCTCTCAAAGCTTTTTTCGGATCTTTCCAAATAATGGTTGCTACCCAAATCGTTAACACAACGAATAAGAGCAATATGCCTAAGGCTATTGACTCCGGCGAGACGCTTATGAAGCCTTCACCTTCAACTATTGAAGCATATGCCTTGTCTATTAGGAACATTAAGGTCGCTCCCCAGCTTATAAGAGCAAGGTTTTTGTACAGCAGATCATCTTTCTCCAGGTTTTTATACCATAGTACAGTGGAAAATACTGCAGTTAATCCTAAAATTAACATGTACACGGCTTAGCACCATTCTCGAGGCAACATTGTGGAGATCTTTACTCTCACTCCTCGAATCGAGTGGAAACTCCTATAGTAGATGATTAGTCCAACCGCCCATAATCCAGTAACCCCAAGCGTCATCAGTGAGCCAACAGTCGTGATCTCGTTGAAAACTACTGCAATTTCAGCGGGATTTGACATAGCGGTTAAGAATGGCGGGTATGGCGTCACTTCTCCATTCCAAGCATGCTCTGCCATTAAAACCAGACTTCCACCTAGCAACATGGTTGCTAGAATATTAAGTTTTAATTTCACTCCAGCAGTTCTAAATATTCTTCCAAGTGTTTTAACCAATATGCCTATTATCAATGGTGTTATGAAACACGCCATTCCCATCACCAGTGCACATGTTCTATTAATAGGTGCACATATAAAAATTTCTCGGTCTGTTTTAATGGTTAAACCGACCCCAGGCTCCTTCCATTTGGTTTAACATCATGGGTAGAAAAATGGGTTAAGGTAGCAATTTAGAATTGTAGAAAAAACTATTTCCTCCATTTTTCCTCATTAAAATCTTTAGTCACGTATTTTGAAACTATGGTAGCGCCCAACGGGTCTCCTATCACGTTTAACATTGTTTCAAACGGGTCTACTGCAGGGTGTACTCCAACCATCCAGCCAGCCGCTTCAACAGGAATACCTAGTGCTGCAGCTGTGGCTACGGCAACGATCGCGGCTCCGCCGGGGACGCCTGCTGCGGCTGTCGCTCCAAGGAACCCTAGGACGACCAGGGTTAATACTTCTCCAAACCCTAACGGTATTCCGAGAGCCTGGAAGGCGAACAGAGTGAACAGCGTGATTGTAGCACAAGCTCCCTGCATGTTAATGGTGGCGGCGACAGGCAGAATTACCGTGGCTACTTCTTTGGATACTCCTGCTTCTATTGCTGAGTTTATTGTGACGGGGAGTGTTGCGTTACTGCTTGCTGTTGAGAAGGCTGTAATCATCGCTGGGAAGTACTTCCTCCAGAATCTCAACGGGTTTAATCTGGCCACTAGAATCATTATTAAGGGCTGGATTATTAGGAGAACGATGAATCCGCTTATGTAGAATGCTAGCACTAGCTTCGTGAACGCGCCCACAGCTATAACACCCACGACAGCTGCCACGTTAGCCATCAATGCGAAAACACCTATTGGACCGTACCAGAGGATGAAGTCTAAGAGTTTATAGACTACTGCTAGCAATGATTCGAACAATCTTGTCAGGAATTCTTTAACCTGCGGCGTAGACCTCCCTATTATGCCTACGGCGATTCCGACAAGTATTGCCGTGAATATTATCTGCAACATTTTAAGATTTAGGAACATGTCGATAAAGTTAGACGGGATAATGTTTCTCAAGTAATCAGCTATTGTTAACGATACAGGGGTGACTCCGCTTCCTCCAGGTAGCTGAACACCCACTCCAGGTTTAAGCATAGACCCTATCGCATATGCTGTTCCAACAGTTGCTAGTCCCATGAAGACCCAGTAGGGTATGAATCCTAGGAAGATTTTTCCAAGCTTGATTAAGTCTCCCATGCTCATTACAGCCCATGCTATGCAGAGGAATACTAGAGGCCCTACGATGAATTTTAGTAGAGCAACGTAGATGTCTCCTAGAATTGCTATGTTTTTAACAGGCTCTCCAATCACCACACCGGCAGCTAATCCTAGAATAGCGCTTATTAATAACATTAGTGGTCTTTTACCTAATTTTATTTGGAAGACTACTTCATTACTCATATAGACACCCCTAACGTATATAGACATTTTTACTTTATTGTCAAGTATAGGTTTTAAGTTTAATTTATAAGTTTAATCTAATTGAATATTGAAAACTCATAGAATAATTATGTAGATGAATAGATGGTTTTTAACATGTTCATGTACTATGAAAACTGAGTAGGCAGTTGAGATAAAAATTATTGTAAACATCGAATTAATCTAAGGGTTGGACAATTATTTCCACATCAAGTGATAATTTGTTGAAACCTCTTTGAATCAACAAGTTTACAAAACCCTTGTCAATACTATCCTCAATGATCTCTTTGAGATCACTAGTTTTTGTAACAGGTATGTCGTTTGCTTGAATTATTACATCTCCTTCTCTGATGCCTCTTCTATGGGCAGGAGTGCCAGGTATGCTTTTAACCACAAGTAATCCTTCTTTAACGGGAATGTTGTAAACAGCGGCTATAGTAGGGTTTAGAGGTGCTACGTAAACCCCGATCCAAGCTCTTAAAGGTCTTCCATATTTTTCAATCATCCAGATGAATCTTTTTACAGTGTTTATGGGTATGGCGAAGCCTATGCCCTGGGCGAATGGGATAATCGCTGTTGTGACACCAACGGCCTCGCCTTCAAGGTTTATCAACGGTCCCCCGCTGTTGCCAGGGTTTATTGCAGCGTCTGTTTGTATCAAATCCTCCAGAACAATATTTTCTCCTACAATGGTCCTTCCAGTAGCACTTACAACCCCCATCGTAACAGTGTGCTGGAACAAGCCCAGCGGAGAGCCCACGGCTAGTACTATTTCACCTACTTTCAACTTGCTGGAATCCCCAAGCTTTATCGGAGAACCATAATTCTCCGTTTCAAGGAGGGCTAAATCCCTTGTAGGGTCTTCGGCGACTACTTCAGCCCTGCTAGCATATCCATCTACAAAGCTCACGGTTACCTTAGTAGCACCCTTGATCACGTGAGCATTTGTCACGATATATCCTTCTGAAACAACAAATCCAGAGCCAAATCCTTTGACTGGTTCGTACCCGAAAATAGTGAGAGGATGCTCGACCAGGGTTGATACTGTTACAACCGAGGACTTAACCTGCTCGACAATTTTAGATATCTCGGTGCTCAGAGATTTCAAATCCATACATACAACCGTTTAAGCTTAGGTTTTTCAATCTTAAAAAATCAACGCTTATTTAATGTTTCCCTCAAAACCTTGCGTAAAATATGTGGAGTACTGTTTTCGCTCAAGCAGTCAATGAACCGTTTAACTATCTATAATTTAATGTCCTGGGATATAGTGTTAATAGAGGAGTTGGCGATGAAAGTACTTGTAACAGGCGGTGCTGGATTTATAGGACATCACATAGCCCTCCATCTCGATCGAGAAGGATTTGAAGTCAGTGTTTTAGATTCTCTTCAAAGAGCCAATCCTTTAGCAATCACACGTTTGAGGGAGAGCGGTATCCCCTTAATCGTGGGGGATGTGAGAACTTTTCAAGAATATGGCGGGTTTGACATTGTGGTTCATGCTGCGGCATTGGTGAACGTTGAGGAGAGTATTCGAAACCCCCTCGAATACTATGATGTTAATATCATGGGGACTGCGCGAGTAGGGTACGAGTGCTCTAAGAATAAGATACGTTTAATATATCTGAGCTCTGCCGCTGTTTATGGTGAACCTGTTAAAACACCTGTTAGTGAGAGAGATCCTGTTAATCCTTTATCGCCTTACGGATTAAGCAAGCTAGTGGGTGAGCAAATTCTAGGTAATTATTCAAGGATATATGGGCTTAAACACGTCTCGCTGAGATTGTTCAATGTCTACGGGCCCGGGCAGAACCCTAGCTACGCTGGAGTTATATCACGATTCCTCACCAACGCTATCGAGGGTAAAAGCCTTGAAATATACGGGGATGGTTTTCAAACTAGGGATTTTATCCATGTTGAGGATGTTGCACGAGTCGTAGAGAAAGTTTATTTCTCAAGACTATTTTCGACGATGAAGTTTACAATGTTGGCACGGGTATTGGGACAAGAATAATGGATCTCGCCAGGATGATTATAGAAATCAGCGGGCGTTCAGTAGATATTGTTTTCAAGCCAGCTAGAGCAGGGGAAGTGAGACATAGTGTGGCTGATATTTCAAAACTCAGAGAACGAATATCGTTTACTCCAACGAGTTTAAAGGATGGGGTTAGCAAGCTTCTCCGAACTATTCTAGGTAGTAAGGCTCTGCAGTAAAACGCGAGATCATTAAAACTAATCTAAAATTTGGTTGATCAGCTAGTCGGATATGGGGAGGTGAACCGTTTCCTTGACGACACTGAAAATAATGCTGGTCCTAGTTTGTTTAATGAACGGGTTTTGCAGAAGCCACTTCACAAACTTGTCGAGATCGCTCATTGATTTGAAAGCGGCTAGAACTGCAACATCAAATTCTCCCGTTATATCGTAGACTGCTTGAACATTTGGGTGCTGGGAAACATAATTTTCAACATCAATAATATGCTTACCATCTACATTCATTAGTATCAAAACCTTTACCCCGTAACCCAATTTCCCATAGTCTGCTAGAATTGTGAATTTTTTCAAAACCCCGCTCTTCAAGAGTTTTTTAATTCTCTCATGGATTGTGGATACAGGTTTCCCAGTATTCTCTGCTATGACTTTCAAGCTTATTCTTGAGTCTTCTTGTAAAAACTCCAGAATCTTCCTATCTAATTCATCTATGATCATTGTAAAACCTCCCGCTATTATTCTATAGAAAAGTGTAATTTTTATATCTTTTCTTTTAAAATTTTTTAAACCATTTCAAACTTTATACCGATGTTTGTGAAATCATGGAGCAGGAAAAACTCAAGATATTGTACCCTGATGTGACAGGAGTTCTCAGAGAAGTTGAAGTATTCCTCCACCAAATGCCGGATTATCTCTACGGGTTCAAGGTAAGTATTGACGGATCCAGCCTCCCCGGTTATGCTAGTGTTGAGAACGGGGATTTGTTTCTTAAGCCTGCTTCGGGGAGGATGGTGGATTTAAGGAGCTATGGAAGCGGGCTCCTAGTAGTGGGCGAGCTTTATTCATCAACTGGTGAAAGGCATTACTTAGACACAAGGCTTGTTGCCGAGGAAACTGCCAAGTATCTATCTGAGCAAGAATTGGAGGGGTTAGTTGGCTACGAATTAGAATTTTTTATGATGCGGAGAATAAAACATTACTTGGATTCTAGAAGGCAGTTGCTTTACGCACAACCTGTGGAGAATACTGGTTTGACGAAGCAGGGAAACGGAAAATACTTTGCATCTATTCAAACAAAAGTTACTGAAGTCCTCGGAGAGGCCACTGCTTCTCTCGTTAAAGCAGGTATAATCCCCTTTAAAATCCACAGGGAAAATGGTGTTTTAAACCAGTATGAGATTTCATTTCATCCTTCCCCCCTCTTAGACTCATGCGACAACATAGTCTTGTCCATTAAAACGATTCGTGAAGTATCGAGAGCTAAGAAAATGACTGCCGTGTTCATGCCTAAGCCATTTCCGGAGGATTATGGAAATGGTCTACACCTCCACATAAGCTTGTGGGTGGGGGCTAGGAATATTTTGTTTGAAGACAGGACCTTGTCTCAGGAGGGAAGGTATTTCATAGGGGGAGTACTGCAGCATGCGAGAAGCATAGCAGCTTTCACCAATCCCTCATTGAACAGTTATAAAAGACTTGCTCCCGGTTACGAAGCACCTGTACACATAGCATGGGGTTATGGAAATCGAACTGTAATGGTGCGTGTACCAAGAAATGGGGAAAGCATTGAAATCCGAAACCCAGATGCGTCAATGAACCCGTATCTTGGAATACCGGCAGTTATTCTAGCCGGATTGGACGGGTTGAAAAAGAAAATAGAGCCGGGAGACGCGGTAGAGTTAAACCTCCACGAGAAACAAGTATCGCCAAATAAGAGAAGACTGCCTTCATCACTTAAAGAAGCCTTAGAAGAACTAATGTCTGATTACGAGTATTTGAAACCTGCATTCACTAAGTCATTCATAGAAAAATACATTGAATTGAAAATGCGTGAAGTAATAGCTGAAAGAAACGTTCCAAACGTTCTCGAATACCAGCTTCTAGAACACATATCTTAAGCTTTAAATATTATATATTTGTGTCTTGATTAATTATTTAATAGCTGCATTTTTAGGGATGTTTATGAAAATTATAGAAGACTACGCACTGCTTGAAACAGGCATTAGAGTATTTTACAGATGTATAGTCCCGGAAAATGTTTTCAAAACCTTAATAATAGGTTCGCACGGATTGACGGCACATAGCGGGATATATGTCCCGGTTGCTAAGGAGTTTGCTAAACAAGGGTTTGGATTCTGCATGCATGATCAAAGAGGACATGGTAGAACAGCAGGTGAGAACGATAAAGGCTATGTCGAAGATTTTAAGTACTTCATAGAGGATATCAGGGTTTTCTCCGAGTATGCTAGGTGGCGTGTTGGCGGGGAGGAAACTGTGCTGTTAGGACACAGTATGGGGGGATTGATAGCGCTTTTAACAGCGGCATACTACAAGGATGTTGCAAAAGGCGTTGTCGCTTTAGCTCCAGCTATTCAAATCCCCACTCCCATAACCCCTGCTAGAAGAATCCTGCTCAGCTTAATGGGTAAGCTTACCCCCCGCTACAAGATTAAGTTGCAAGGAAGGCGACCTGCTGAAACAGAGAGTTTCCATAAAGCGAAGGATCTAGAATATAGTTTGAAAGAAGTAACAATTAAGCTTTTAAGCGAGTTGATCAAAGCGTCATCTAAATTTTGGAATGTAGCAGGAAACATAACTACCCCTGTATTTCTTATCCACGGTGAAAAAGACAACGTCATACCATCTGAGGCAAGCAAGAAGGCATATCACCTAATTCCTTCATTCCCTAAAGAGTTGAAGCTGTACCCCGACCTCGGGCACAACCTGTTTCTCGAACCAGGGGGAGAAAAAGTAGTAGCGGACATTATAGAGTGGCTTAAAAATCTGCCGAGTGAAAACTCTTAAGTCGGAACTAGAAGATTGATGAATTGGTGTTTAAAACTTGAAAGTGTTAGCAGTACTTCGCGTAATCCCTATTGGAACGGGTAGTCCAAGCATAGGGGATTATGTAAAAGAGGTAGTAGAGATAATTAAGAAGCGGGGATTAAAATACCAGGTTAGCCCCTTCGGAACTTCCATCGAGGCTTCAAGCATAATGGAAGTTTCAACACTTATTGACGAAATAATTGGAAGGCTGAGAAGCCTTGGAGTTCTAAGGATAGCGATAGACGTCTCTTTTGACATTAGATTTGATAAGGAGATATCATTGGAATATAAGGTGAATAGAGTTACTAAGTAACTAATAACAGATTTAGAAATAATCTTGAAAGATTTCTTCATTGTTTTGAAAACTCGTCAAGCCTTTTCACTCCCTTCACAATCGAAATAAGATCTTCTAGTTTAAGGGAAGTGGAAAGATGTGCTTTAGTGATTTTCAAACCCCCGGTTTCCTGCAAGCTCTTTAAATCAACAAACCTCCACTCCCCTGTTCCAACAATTTTCACAGCTATATAAGCTTCTCCACCGGCTCGCTTAGAAAACTCCATTAGCTTTTCAACTTGCTGTTGCTTCAGGTAGATAGTCCTCTCTTTTCTTACAGTTTTAGCTTCAATTGCCAATACTTTCCCATGGTATATGGCTACGATATCAGGGTAAAGAATTATTTTGGCTTTAGAGCCGCTTGCAGGGGAACGGATCACGGCGAAACCATGATTCCAAAATCTTTGCACAAGATCTCTTTCATGGGAAAATCCTCTTCTCCTATTGCTCAAACCTGTCAAGCCTCATGTTAATTTTATAGTCTCTTTGAAATTTAATTAATCTAGTGGATAAAATGGATAGAAAAATATGGTTGCTCACAGGTTTTGCCTTGATATCCCTTCTTCTCATATTCGATATGAGGTTATTAATTGCTGAGAACACAGAGACGCTGCCTGGGATCGTGTATAATATAACAGAAAATCTTTTCAATGAGATAGGCCCAGTGTTGCCTGCAATAGTACAGCCAGGCAGTGTACTACAGCTTACATTGACACAGGGGTATGCGGGATTATCAATAGATCAAGCATACCTGGTATCAGCGAAGCTGTTTGACAATGAATGGGTATTTCTCAACTACACGTTAGGAGTAGAACAGGTGAGTGTAGACCGATACAATTTCATTGTGCCTTTAGGCGTTGAAGACGGGTTATACGACTTAATCATTGAATCGGGTACTACAACCTACCAGATTAAGAGGAGCATGTGGGTTGTATCCCAATGGCCCAACGAGCTTAAAATAGCAGTGATGACGGATCTTCACTTCATAACGGGTACTCCGGACACCCTCACCGGGGATGTGAACAGGGTCTCAGCCTTCGCACTGGCAAATATGTTAAGCCCTGACGTGATATTCTGGCTGGGAGACATAGCGGAAAAACCCTCTCCTACAGAATATTATGCTGCTCAAACTTTCAGATACTCCTTATTATACAGGTATCCTGTTCTCGGGATTCCAGGGAATCACGACGCACCTGATTCTAACTACAGAAGATTCCTAGGCCCCTCATACTGGTACAGGGTTATCGGGGATAAGCTACTAGTAGTAGGCTTGTTCAGCGGTGAGGGTGGAACCCCAACCTGGGAGCAAATAGCCTTCTTAGAGGAGGTACTATCAAACCATAGTTACTTACCATATAAAGCGATACTTGTCCACCACCCAATGTTCTACTATCAGGGCGAGCTGTACACGTGGTATAATGATACTGAAACGTTGAAACCCTACTCTCAAGGAGTTGAGACTCCAGTTAGCAGCTATTGGAGCAACAATATGACAGCCTTCAGATACGTGTTAAAACTGATTGAGGACTACAATGTTACTTTCGTTCTTTCAGGGCATGTTCACAGGGACTTCTATGTAAAATACAATAGCATTAGAACAAACACCACTACCTTATTCATGACTTTCACAACTACAGCTCACGTGACAGCAAGCTATGATGCAATAGGATTCTTCAAATTCAACCTTGAAACCGGGGAAATCTCCTTCCCTGTTACACCCCCCACATTCATTGGTTTCCAAAACTCTTCAACTCCACTAGCATTGAACAGTATACCGATAGGAACATACCCTCCCACGAACAACCTGGGATGGTCTAATAAGACTTACTTCCCAGTAAAACTAGCGCAGTCCAACAACGCGTACACGGTTTCACTAACCAATAATCTTGAATGGCTGAACGTCTCAGGAGAGCTGTTCTGGGTCTTACCATGGAACGGGTCAAGCGTTAACTACATCGTTAAAACTGAAAAGCCTTCTCAAATAGATGTTACCACGTACGTGAGGAACAACATGCTTTACCTATCCCTCAGGCTGGAGGTGAATTATGGGGACAGTACTGAGCTATCGATTTTCAATGCCCCTGACACAGAGCCACCTGATGTAGTAGTTAGCTCCTACACGCCGAAACCCCCGTATTTGAACAAAACATTCACTTTATACCTTAGAGGAACAGATAGCGAGTGGGGGATTAAGTCGGCATTGTTCACACTAATTGACGGGTCAAATACTTCCTCCTTAAAGTACACTCAAACACCCAGTACATACACTCAAAAATTAAACAACATAACTTACACCCTTCAGTTTACAATAGTATCCACCACTTCGAAATCTGTACTTCTCAACGCGACCATAACGGACTATTACGGGAGGATACGCATCAAAGTCTTCAACATCACGTTTATACCGTATGGTGCCCAACCTCCTTCAAACCCCATTGTAGTAGTTTCTGACATGGTGATCGAGCCCGAGACCCCCACCACAACAACAACCGTAACCACGACGACCACACAGGCGACAACACCTACGACAACAAAGGAGACAGAGACTACAACTACTACAACAACCACTACAATGCCCTTGACAACCACTGAGTCGCCCTTAACAACAACTACGACTCAAGGCCAACCTCAGCAAGAAAGGGATAACACGTTAATCGGGTTAGTAATAGTTGTATTTATTGTTGCAGTGGCAGTAATCTACGTTTTCTTCCTCAGAAGATAGTTTTCTCTCGATTCATTTAAGTTTATATACTATTTTATTATTAAGAATTATTGAAAGNTGTAATACGTATGAAGAAGGCAATCTTAATCCTAATCATCTCACTACTACTGGTATCTGCGATACCTTTAACCACAAACGCTCTTGTAAAACCCGGCCAGACTGTAACGGTCGGCGTAGACCTCGCCCACGGCGAGAGCGACAAATACTTAGACTATATAATGGGGAATATAACATTCGTGAACTGGAAAATAATAAACGAATCATTCTCGACAGCTAATCTAGCAGACGTAGACGTACTGCTTATAGGGCAACCCACAGCAAGCCTTGCGCCCGAAGAGCTTGACGCCCTAGTGGCATGGCTTGCTAAGGGAGACAAGGTCCTGTATGTCGCAGGCTTTACTTTGACGACGAGGACGTCACGTTTTTAAAACCTTATAAAAGAAATACAGCAATGGTTTTTCAGAACTATGCTTTATGGCCTCACATGACTGTTTACGAAAACGTTGCATACGGGTTAAAAATAAGGAAGAAACAGCTAGGATTAACCGATGAGGAGATTAGGAAACAAGTCTTGGAAGCTCTCGAGCTGGTGAAGCTTTCAGGATTAGAGGACAGGTACCCTCTCCAGCTGAGTGGAGGGCAGCAACAGAGAGTTGCTCTTGCAAGAGCTTTAGTCGTTAAACCAAGGGTTTTACTTCTAGATGAGCCTTTAAGCAACCTCGACGCAAGGCTCCGTGTAGAAATGAGGGAGGAGATTAAGAAAATACAGAAAAAGCTAGGAATCACAACAGTATACGTTACCCATGATCAGCTGGAAGCCCTTAGCATTAGTGATAGGATTGGAATAATGAACAAGGGAAGTCTTGTTCAAGTGGGCACGCCTCAGGAACTATACTTTAGACCTAGAAATATTTTCGTAGCGGACTTCCTGGGCCGTAGCAGTATCTACTATGGAGAGTTAGTTTCCAAAACTAATGGTTTGGTCTCAGTTAGGCTTGAAGATACGGATATGTTGATAGAAGGAACAACGCCTTTTGACTCGCTTCCGAGCAAAGTAGCCGTCGTTATCAGACCTGAAGTAGTTAAACCAGCTTCAGCAACGGTCTCCACTAGGAATGTGGTCAAAGGGGTAGTAGACTTTGCAATGTTCATTGGCGACAAGATTGAGTCAAGAATTAAAATAGGAGGGTTATCGCTGCTTGCATATTTCCCCAACACTATGCCTGTTAAAGTAGGTGAAGAAATACTCCTCTACATACCGCCCGAAAACGCGATTGTAATACCTCCTGTTCAAGAATAGCTCTAATAATTTAATCCAGCACTGAGATACCATTTATCTCTCTTCTCAGCTGAAAACGTTGCTTCACGAATAATACTTCCTACAAGCTTGAAAAGTCTAATCTTAAATATTCCATTATCAACTTCAACAATCATGACACTTGGAGGCCCCGCTTCGAGCTCACCGCTCCATGCACCCGTGGCTGAACCAGGGTTGAGAAGCAGGATTTTCCCTGACGGATCTGTTTTCACGAATGGAACGTGCGTGTGACCTGTAACCAGCACGTCGGCTCCCATGGTTTCAGCTAGTTTAGCCAGTTTTTTAGAATCGCCGCGTGGAAAGATTCCATGCCCGTGATGCAAACCTATCACATAATTGTTTAGCGTGAGTTTTTGATAAGCAGGTAGAGGGAGGAAGTCCATGTTTCCCTTAATGATCAAAGCTTTTTCCCCGAGTTTTTCAACCCATGTCTTCACTTCTCCTGTGGTTAAGTCTCCTGTGAAAAGTACATAATTCCAAGGCTTGCTTTCAACTAATCTTACAAGAGGCTCCGGGACTTTCACAGCCCGGTCGGGTATGTGGGTGTCGCCGAGGACGAGGATGATGGTCAACCAATACTACCTCAGACGGGTATGTTTATGTCATCCCTCCATCCGGGAGTAATTCATCATCAGGAAATTATATATGAAGTGGCTTGTTAAAACTCTTTCGCAATATCTTTCCATTTAGTCAAGAAAAACTTGCTGAAAGGATGAGGCACTAACAGGTAGGCTAATGCTTTGAAGCTTGGTTTTTCTAAAACTCTTGCAACCTCCTTTACAACAGTGTTACAGCCTTCGACGTACCCTTTTATGAAGGAATCCATAATTTTTTCCAAATCATTCTTGCGTTGAACCACGCTTTCAATATTGAACAAGACCATAGTTGATGCCAGCACTATAAGGTCCCATGCGTAATGACGATTATCGGTGGAAGGAATGGCCTGCTCAGCATCAACAATGTAAATACCTTCAACCGAATATATGAAATTGGATATTTTACTATCCCCTAAGGCCCACCCTTCCCTGTGAAGCATGCCCACATGGTTGCCGAGATCTTGGTAAGCCTCCTCACTATTTAAGTTTATGAATGAATTGCCATCGATATACTCCCGGATTAGCCTTATTTTCAAGAAATCCGTTACATAGACCCTCGGCTTATTCAACACTTCAGGGGCCGCTCTAAAGAAAAAAGCCTCTCTTTCAAGTCTTTTAATGGGTTGAAATGTGAAAGGATAAATGTTAATGGTTAAATTCGTAGCATTAATAAGTAGCCACTTCAAGATTCCTGTTTCCTTTCGATAATTTTTAACTACTAGCTTCACTCCGTTGAACTCATATATCTGGGTCTGCTTGGAAAAATCATCAAGGTATCCTAGTATACTTTCCACACATGCTCACTCTATCAAGTATTGAGGAGGCTCTATCACTCTAGACCCGGCGGAAACCTGGTCAACACTATGTATTACTCCGCCATGTTTTTCCAGCACTTCCCTCAATTCTTCAAAGCTAATGTTTTCACCTTCAACCACGACAAGAATGTTCTGGGTGTCAACATCAACTTCTTTGACCGTAATGTTTACTGCTTCAACACCTTCCACCTTACTTAAATGTAAGGACAACTCCACTATGGATTCTCCGCGAACAGGGTATAAGACGTCTAGTATTAGCCTACGTAACAATCCGGAACATCCCACGGTAATTATGTGTTAAACTAGTTTTTAAAATTCACTTGCCCAGGGGAGTCGGTCCTGCTCACTCTCCCTCGGGTCGAGGGCGTTGCAGGACCCATCTTATCATATTTATACGTATAAAGAGTTAATAAGCTAGGCGCTGTAAATTATTCAAATCATAAATTTGTATTAAATGAAAGTTTTTGACTGTTCTTTTTAAATTTTTTCATAGTGGAGTAAAAGTGGGAAAACTAGGAGTTATTTATTAACTATAAGCTTCACAATATAATGAAGGGAGATGATCAGTGACTGCGGAAGCCTATAGAAAGCCTTCATCATATGAACCCTCAAAAACCTTCATTATCGAGATTCCTCTTAAATCCAGGAAAAGGGTTGTTTCGTTAAGAGTTGATGAAGACGCCCTCGCCGTTATAGATAAATTCGTCGCTAAAAGGGGTTTTGGTTCTAGAACTTTATTGATAAGTCGATTAGTGGAAGCTCTCGCTGAAGGTTTAAAAGAAAACCCTGAAAACATCGACAAAGTTGCCTTAACTCTTAAGATAGGGAGCAAAGATTTTACCGCATTTATCTCCTTGAATAGCTAGGCCTTTCCAGTTTTTATCATTTCGAGCACGATTCTAGCTATATCGGCTGGTATACTTATCTGGTGCGCTATTTGCTCTATATTTAGTTGCTCATAACCAAGCTTCTCAACATAATCTTTCAGTGCTGTCACAGGCTCCAAGTAGTAAATCCTTCTTCCTTCCCTGATTTTTCCAATGATGCCTATCTTATTCAGCTGAGCCAGATACCTGGATTCAATAGTTCTAGGCCGTTTAGTATACTTAGCGACATCATCCGCAGTAGCTTTCTTCAAGGTTATCACTGCTTCAAGGCTTCTCATGAGCGTGGGGGTTAAGTATATGTTTTTCCTAACAAGAAATCTAACATCGTATATGCTGCAATACTCTATTTCACTCATATCAATCATCCTTCATCAATTATCTTTTATTGAAACGATTTTATAAATTTAATCATTAGAATTTAGAAAATAACAGAAATATTATCATGACTGGGATTGTTGAGAATTGTTCAAATAGATGTCACGATATACACTGGATTAATAATTAATAAAGCTTTCAAAAACTTGCCTCTTATGTTAGAGCGTTTGCAAACTTATTACGTAGTGTTAAAATACATGTTAATTGAAACGGGGTATGAGGCTTGATTAGTAGGTTTATAGAGCAAGTGTTTGAAAAAGTCAAATCCCACTCTAAGTACGTGTTGAATGGTGTGGAACTCTTAAATGAATTACTAAACGCTTTGAAAGAGAATGATATGGAAAACGCAGAGAACAGTTTTAACGAGTTACTACTAGTTGAGAAGCAGGCTGACACGGTTAAGAGGGAAATAATTAAGGAGCTTCACAGCAGTTTTCTCCACCCCGATGACAGAGAGGACATTCTAAGGCTAACAATAGAGCTGGATAAGGTGGTGGGTTTCGCGAAATCGGCTGCTAAGAGATTAATAATAATCCACCATGTCGGGGTAAGAATACCAGATTATTATTACCAGGTCATAGAGGAGATGATGAACAACACTGTTGAAGCATGTAATTTCGTCGTCAACATGGTGGAAAACATTATCAAAGACCCTTCTAAAGCGCTCGAGTATTCAAACATGATTGAGAAAAGAGAGGAAGAGGTTGACGAGTTAAGATTCAAATTCCTTGAGAAATTATCCAAGGACTGTTCTGAAACGGTGACTCCAATATGCTTGTTCCTACCGGGCATTATTGACGATATTGAGGAAATCACCGATAGGGCTGAAGATGTTGGAGATATCTATAAGCTTTTCATCATAGGGAAATAACCGGGGTTATGGATGATTTCATGCATAGTGACGGCGGCTGGGTTGAGCAGAAGGTTTGAAGGCAACAAGCTCCTGTTTAAGTATTATGATCGACCCCTCATAGCTCAAACCATTAGTAATATAGTAGAATCGAAAAGAATAGGTAAAATAATTGTAGTTACCGGGTTTATGAGTAGAGAGGTTGAAGAAGCAATAAACAAATTTGTGAAGGACGAGAGGATAATTTTTGTTTACAATCCGAATTACCAGGAAGGAATGAGCAGTAGCGTGAGGAAAGGAATTGAATTTCTGGTTTCACGAAACGATAGCATAGACGGAGTTATGGTGAACCCTGGTGACGCTGCTTGGATACATCCTTTTGTTTATGACTTAGTTGTAAATGCTTTCTACAACTACAAACCCCTGATCGCTGTTGCTAGTTATAACGGGAGGAGGGGGCATCCGATCCTTTTCTCTGCAAGTCTTTTAAACGATTTAGCAAACATTGACGAGTCAACTAAAGGGTTGAAGAAAATAGTGGAAAAACATTATAGCAATATTTTACAAGTTGAAACGCTATATCCAGGCGTTATATTGGACTTTGATAGTTACTTAGACTATGTCCGAGTGAAAAATACTTTGATGAGGTAAGGGCTATGTCTCAAGAAATCATTAACCCTCTTAGGAGTAAAGAATACGGATTAAAAATAGCTACAGAGGTTGGCAAGGAGTCTGAAATTGTGGCTAAACAGCTGGGGAGACCTGTTAGAATAATGAATTTCTGCGGGACACATGAATGGGCAATTACTCATTACGGCATAAGAAGCCTAATGCCCTCCAGCATTGAACTTATCCCCGGTCCCGGATGCCCGGTTTGCATCACCCCAGGATACTATGTTGACCTCCTTATCGATCTGAGTTTCAACAAGTACACGATTCTAACTTACGGAGACGCGTTTAAACTACCAGGAACAAGCGGTAAAAAACCAAGAAGCCTCTTCCAAGCCGCCAGCATGGGAGGTAGCGTCAAAGTCGTTTACAGTTTCACCGACGCTGTTAAAATCGCTGCTGAAAAGCCTGATGAAAAATTCGTATTCTTCGCTGTTGGTTTTGAAACCACTATTCCCGCTACAGCTCTCCCAATGTTTTACGGCAAAATACCTGATAATCTGTACGTTTTAGTCGCATACCGATACACTCCCCCTGTTATGAAGTACTTGCTGAATAATCATCCCGAGGTTGAGATAGACGGTATTATCGCACCTGGACATGTTTCAGCAATTATCGGCTCAGAGTCCTGGAGGTTTCTGCCCGTAGAATATAGGATCCCCATAGTAGTCTCGGGTTTCGAGCCGATAGATGTGCTTACCTCGATACTTTTAATTGTTAAAATGCTGAAGGAGGGAAAACCTGATCTAGTGAACGAGTATTCTAGGGTTGTTAAACCTGAGGGGAATACTTACGTTAAGGAAGTAATGAATAGGGTCCACGAGGATGTTGATAGTTATTGGAGAGGAATAGGCGTAATACCTGAAAGCGGGGCTAAACTTAGAGAGCCGTACAAGAGATTAGACATTCTATATCATCTTGGTATAGAGGAAAAGATAGTGGAGGACAAGTTGCCCGGTTGCATTTGTGATAAAGTTGTTCTAGGTCTCGCAAAACCCGTCGATTGCCCCTTGTTTATGAAAGGGTGTAAACCTCAGCTTCCTTACGGACCATGCATGGTTAGTAGCGAGGGGGCTTGTAGAATATGGGCAGAAAACATGTAGAAGTAATGGTGAAGAAAAGCGTTGAACAAGATTCTAATCATTGACGGATACACTGATGAACCAGCGGGACTAGGTGTCCCGCCGTACATAAACGTTTATCCTCGACTCATAGCAGGCGCTGTATGGTCGGTTAAGAAAGACGTCCGCATCTCCTATTGGACAGTGGATCAATATCGTAGAAACCCAGGTGAGCTCTTCAAACAAGCATTTGAAAGCGATCTTATAGTCATCATAGCGGGAATGGAAGTGCCGGGACACTATGTTGGAGGCAAACCAATGTCTTTCAAAGAGCTCGAATACCTTGCGATGAGGCTTTCCAACAAAGACCTCATACTTACTGGTCCAGCTGCCAGGTTCGGGTTTGGAGCAGGAGGGGGGACGTCAGCATACTCTACCAGGCTTCTCAAAAAATATTTTAAGGAAATAGTCCGTGGGGATGTGGAGCTGTATTTCAAAGGCTTGGTTACAGAGGGCTTCGAGAAGACAGACCCTTATAGATTGAGAGAGGATTATTCAACAGCGGATGAAGCATTTGTGAAAGGAGCCAGAATAGTTCAGCAACATCCCAACTACGGCAGGAACTTGATCGTTGAAATTGAAACATTCAGGGGATGCCCCAGATGGGTCACAGGCGGATGTAGCTTCTGCATCGAACCCAGGTATGGGAAACCTATAACACGTAAACCTGAATCGATAGTTCGAGAGGTTGGCGAGCTCTATTCCCTAGGAGTAAGACATGTGAGAATAGGGAGGCAACCTGACATCCTAGTCTACGGTTCAAGCAGGATTGGGGACGAAGAATTCCCAAAGCCTTGCCCAGAAATCTTGGAGAAGGTTTTTAAAGGAATTCGAAACGTAGCACCAGGGTTGCGAACAATACATATTGATAATGTTAACCCGGGAACTATTGCTAAGCACCCGAAGGAATCGTTAGACGCTCTCAAAGTTATTATCAAGTATCACACGCCAGGAGACGTTGCGGCCCTGGGTATCGAATCATTCGACGAGAGAGTGGTGAGGGCAAATAACCTTAAAGCCACCCCTGATGAAGCGATGGAAGCATTGAGATTGATAAACAGGGTTGGACGTATTAGAGGCTGGAATGGACTCCCTCACCTCCTTCCAGGGATAAACTTACTCTATGGCCTCCCCGGTGAAACACGTGAAACCTTCAGGGTTAACGAGGAACACCTAGGAAAAATAATTCATGAAGGACTTCTTATTCGAAGGGTTAACATTAGAAAGGTAAGTATACTGGAGAACACTCCCCTGTGGTTGAGGAGAAGGCAGGTGTATGGTAACCTTGCAAAGCATGAGTGGCTTTACAAGAACCATAGAATTCGGGTCATGAGGCTTTTCGATAAGGAAATGCTTAGGAAAGTGGTTCCCGAAGGAGTTCTCCTTCCATATCTCTACGTGGAGAGATCTGGGAGAAATATGTCCTTGGCGAGATTTCCAGGTAGCTACCCTATTGCGGTTAAATTCTACTCAAGTCTTCCAAAATACTCTATTGTTTCCGGAATTGTTAAAAAGCATTCTTCTAAAAGCGTTCTAGCCGAGCTTGTTTAAAATTCCATATTTTAAAGATAACTCTTACGGCCGTGTTTAAGTATTCTAATAACTGGTTTCCCAGAACCGTTGACGTCGATGATGATTTCAGGAGCTCCGTAAATTAGATTATGCTTCATCGCCAAAGGATCTTGGTAAGCCCCCGTGTCGAGAAAGGCTAGATAGTAATCTTCATCCTTACCTGGAAGATGGAGTGGAATCCCTCCTAGCTTCAAGTATTTCTTGGGAAGATGGCTAATTCTGAAATCCATCCTATTAAACCAGCTGTCAACGCTTGTTTCCATTTCAACATCACTGATAAACTCTCTCAGCTCACCCATGCTGTCACACGTCAGGTCTCCTATAACAGCCAAAACATCTGGTTTCTCATTGAGTTTTTGAACAGGTGTAACCTGGAAATACTGGTTAACGAGAACAGAGTCCGGAATATCTGCAAACAGTGAGATGTTTACGATGAATCTTCTTGAAGGTGAGGTAAGTATTTTGTATAATAGTGGATCATTCGTCACCTTCTCTATCAGACTTGGATTAGATCTAATTATCTCCGCGAGTTTCACGATAATTTCCTCCCTGTAATGCGTGATAATATCCTCGACTTTCTCGCGCTCGCTTAGTGTCAGAGTTTTACCTTTAATTTTCGATTGTATATCTCGAGTATGTTGTAGAATTTTTTTAATGCCCTCTAGAGAATCTGGGATCTCTATCAATCTTTCCCCATTACCTGTTTCAAATGGTTTGTATTCGGTGGAATATGGTCTTATGTCAACTACTTTAGCAACGACAATTCGATGGGAGGCGACGATGTATCTCCCGCCTTCAAATACCAGTGTCGGGTGAGGGTTAACATCCTTGAATTTCCTTATTAACAAGTTAAGATAATCTACTATACTGTAGTTGGGGGATTCAGGAGTCCCTTTTCTACTATCATGGTAAGGGTAAGCCATCCCTCCGCCTGTGTCAATTATTGAAATATTTTCAAAACCAGTGCTTCTTAAATCATTTAATAAAGCCCTGGCTTCATCGAATATTGCCGCAATATGTTTCAACTCGTATATTTGAGAACCCCCGTGAATATGTATTAAAATAGCTCTTTCACTCAGCCATTTGTACTCTTTAACCAGCTTCAACAAAGTGTTAATGGTTAAACCGAATTTTCCCTCCAGCCCCGCGGAGTGAGACCATTTTCCTCCAGGCTTATAAAATGGTTTCACCCTTATTCCTACGTGTATATCAGCATATTTCGATAATACTTGTAAATCATGCTCGCTCTCAACATCCACTATGACATGCCACCCTGCTTTCCCAAAGTCCATTAAGAGCTTTAGAACGTTGTCTGAGACCACTCCATCATATATTAGAAGCCTTGAACCCTTGTTCAAATACCTGTGCAAAAGCTTTAGCTCTCCTAAGGATCCCGAGTTAAAACCCCAGTTGAATTCTTCACCATACCTCCAAATAGCATCTATAACGAGAGGGATTGGATTAACTTTCATTGGAAATATAGGTTGAAACTTCCCAGTATACCCGTGGACTTGGGAAAGTGTTTTGAATGTTTCAAAAACCTTCTTCATCGTGTTTTTTATTGCCGGGAGGAATCTTATATATGCTGTTTCAAAAGAGTGCTTCTTCATTAAGTCGATGATTCTTATCGACTCATTCCCTACTTTGAGAACCAGTGCTCCGGTGTCGTCAACAGTTAAATACTCACCACGTATGGAGTGTTCTAACCCATATAGTTGTTTTGAAATTTCAATGCTCCATTCCGGGGGCTTTGACATCTCTTTTTATTCTCCCTCTGGTTTTTCTAAGGGATTCTAATACGTCATGGGTTTTTAAACTAGTCCCTTGCTATTCCATTAATGTCATAAAATACAAGGCTGGTGGCATTGTCAAGCGAGGCCTCCCCGTTGGAAAGAATAAAGGCATACATCCTCAACGTTGAACAAGCATTAAACGCTATATCCATGGTTCGTGTTGAGGATCAAGAAGTAAAGAAGTTGGTGTCATTGGCTAAATCCTACCTGTCTGATGCCAAGTACTATCTTGAGCGGGACGATTTCTTCACAGCACTTTCTTGCATAGCCTATGCAGAGGGTTTACTGGACGCTTTAAGGCACCTGGGGCTATTATCCCTCGAATGGAAAGCCCTCTCAGAGCTTTTGAAACGTAAAAAAGTGGTTGTCGCAGGAAGCTTCGAATTCCTCCATCCTGGTCACTTGTTTCTATTACGGAAAGCATGGGAACTTGGAAGCGTGACGGTTATTGTTTCACGCGATAAAAACTTCAGGAGATTTAAAAAGAGAAGTCCATTGCTACCTGATATCGTTAGAAGAGAAATTCTCGAATCCGTCAAATACGTTGATAAAGCAGTATTAGGTGATGAAGAGGATTTCTTGAAACCTATCGTAGACCTTAAACCCGATATCATCCTTCTTGGACCAGATCAATGGATCACTCCTGAAGAGCTTAGAGAAAAATTGGCTGAGAGAGGTTTGTCAAACGTGATTGTTTTAAAACTTGAAGAGAGAGTTGGAGTCTGGAGTTCCAGCAGGATATTAGAGATACTTAAAAAAATCGCATGTAATCACTCGCAAGACAAGCAGGAAGATGCCTTCCGAAGCCATTGAAGCCTTTTATCCCTCTCTCTTTCAAGAGTTTGAACAAAGTCCTTGACCAACCCTGCTAACTCCTTCACATCCACTGTTGGATCATACCCTATGTACTCAGCATTTTTCAACGCCTTGGCTGTTTTCGCAACAATGAGACCAACGTTGTAAGCGTCTCTTACAGCTTGCGCATCCTTTGTAATATCTTCTTCGTGGCTGTAAGCCATGGACCAGGGTACTATGTGAACCCCCATGCTGTTGAGAGTTATAGCTAAATATGAAATAGCCATCATAACACCACTATCAAGTCCGGTGGCAATGAATCCTGCAACCTTGCCTTCAAGAAGGCTCCTACCCTTGTGGAAAATCATGTGTTCCATGCTTGTTAACCTGTCTATGAAGTTCTTCAAAACCCCGCTAGGAGCATACCAGTAAACAGGTGTCGAAATAATTAATCCATCAGCCTCCAGTAGCTTGCTCGCAACATTGTTGAAGTCGTCATCGCTTATGATACATGGAAACCTGCAGTATTCGTTCCCATCTGAGACGCACCCGGCACAAGGTTTGATATTTTTCTCGTAAAGGTTGATGAACTCAGGTATACCGCCCCCGTCTATTACACCCTTAGCTGCAACGACTAACAACTGGTTCGAAGAACCGTAACTTCTCGGGGAAGAGCTAATCATTATAATTCTCGGCTTGGACGTGTTCATCTAAAGCCACCAAGACGAATGGGATCAAGTAAAAGCTAATTTAAAATTCAAACCCAGGTCTCTCCATCCAGTGTGTCTTTCGGAGAAATCTATTGTGGAAAAAGATTTTCAGCAACGCCAACCGTCTTCACTGATCTGACACGGGTTCGCTCATCATTCAGGGTATCATAATGTGTTATTAAGGATTATAAATTAATAACAATGTGAATTGAGTGGTTAAAATGACCGTCAACTTTCACGAGGTAAAAAGAAAAAGGGAAGAGTTTTGGAATAGTAGCTTGGCATATAAGGCTATTTATGACAGGCTTGTAAAGCAAGGCTATCACTTAATAGGCACGATCGGAGCCGTTAAAAGATGCCACTGGACAAAGGAAGCAGTAATCAGGAAAAGATTCTGTTACAAATGCTTATGGTATGGGATAGAGAGTCATCGATGCATTCAAATGACTCCAGTGGCTGCATGGTGCTGGAATAGATGTCTCCACTGCTGGAGGATCCAGCCTGAGGATATTGGAATGCACTGGGATGACACTAGACCGCCAGTCATCGATGACCCGGAAGTATTAGTTGAAGAGAGTATTAGAGTTCACCGTGAAATAATGGCTGGATACAAAGGAAACCCCGTCGCTGATCAATCAATGGTGGAAGAGGCTTTGAGGCCTAAGCATGCAGCCATTAGTTTAACAGGAGAGCCTTTGCTTTACCCGCGCCTTTCTGAATTAATTGAAGAATATCATAAAAGAGGCCTCACCACGTTCCTCGTGACACACGCGACCCGGCCTGATGTTTTAAAGTCTTTGAGTACAGAACCCTCTCAGCTCTATATTAGCATTGAATCATGGGATAAAGCATCATACGAATATTTTAACAGACCCCTAGTTCCAAGGGCTTGGGAGTTATTCCAGGAGACTTTAGAGTTGATACCATCTTTCAAATCCCCAACGGTTTTCAGATTCACAATAGTTAAGGGATACAATGATAATGAGAAGGCTTTGGAAAGCTTTTCAAAGTTCGTGGAAAAAGCCCAGCCAACATACATCGAGGTTAAAGCATATATGTTCCTAGGAGGGAGCAGAGGTCGACTAGAACACTCTAACATGCCCAGCCATGATGAAATCAGGAATGTTGGGAGAATTCTTTCCGAGAAAACAGGCTACAAATTATTAAGCGAAAGCGTTCCAAGCAGGATCGTTCTTCTCAGTAGAATTGATAAGCCTATTAGGCATGGAAAAGGATGTCCCGACGGTGTTGAACACCCGGAGAAATATGCCCCTGCTTTCTCAAAGGAGTATGAGGAGCTAACGGATTAAGCAAACATTTTCTTACAAGAATCCTCGGAAAAAGCCACTCCCATAATCTGAGCCTGTTTTATAATACCTATCTCAAAGTCATCCAGCGTGAAAACAATGGAAGGTATTACGCTTAACTTCTTTAATAGAGACAGACATACTCTCTTATGACCATCTAAAACATAATAAGAGGAATTGGACCGGTATACGAGAATGGGTTCTCCAATTCTAACTTCCTTATCCAGACTTCTACCGAGAAGCATCTGAGTAGGCTTTAACTTTTCGATTCTTATGTCTTCAAACCATACTTTCGCTATTCTTCCATGAAGCTCTTCTAGAAAATGAATTGTGTTAACCATGTGTCTCCAAATAAGTAGGTGTTCCGGCGTGTCAACGGGATTAACGAACTTAACCTTGTATAGAGGTGTCGAGAAGGTGGGTTCATATCCAGGTGTGTTGATTAAAACAGCCCGAACATGCTTTCTCATCCAGAGATAGACTAATGCTCTGTGGTGACCGTCTATAATATATTTTTGAGCATGTTTCCCCACAACCGTTATGATCGGCACATCGTAGGATTCGAACAATGCTTTTTGAAGCACAAGTCCCAGCTTATCGGCTTCTATATGGGTTTGAGTAGTATGTAATTCGAGCGGGTTTACGAATCCTTCACCCATGACAACGGGGCTGAAACCTTTCATTTTCAACAGTGAAAGGATGTGCAAGGTTTTTAATTCTACGTCTCTTCTATCGGAGAGCTTCAGCCTGTTACGACTCGACAAGTCTTAACTCCCTGCCAGCGTATAAAATGACAAGTGCTTCTCTGCGCATTTCCTCCAACAGGATTTTCTCAGCATCGTTCAGCTTCTCAATATCGCTTGTTTTTAACGGGAACTTTCTTCGAAACTGCTCGTAAAACGATTTCTCAACAACCAGTTTACCTATTCTAACAATCTTACCCTCGTACAACATTCTCTCGAATAAGCCTCCAAGCACGGTTTGAGCATCATTAAACGATAAAACAGGGGATGGAAGCATTTTACTTTCCTTCTTTGGCTCAGTTAAATAATTCAATGCTTTACGCAACTCCTCAATCTCTTTCTCTATCCTGGAAAGCCTTTTTTCAATAGCCTCCAGCCTTGTTCTTGTATCATCCGTCAACGACTCAGAAACGCTTTCGCGTAATGGTTCGCTCTCGGGTTTAACACGCTCTTGTTTCCAATCTTCAAGCCTTGACGCATTCTCTGGCACTTTCTTACCATCCTCATGGTGCTGAATTGTTTTGGAAGCAATATACTCCAGAAGCTTACTTCCGCGTTCCGTTAACACGTAACCGTTGCCTGATTTTTCAACATAGTTATCGTTCTTAAGCTTATACAGGATTTTTCGAACAATAACTGGAGAAAGACCAGTTGAACTTGATATGTCTTTAATGCTTGATCCAGGATAATTGTTCAAGTATTCAAGGATTATATGTGTATACGTCCTCTTAGAGCTCAACATTTTTCCCATTTTAATAATGCTGGTAAAATGCTTATATAATTGTAGCTTCCTATTCTTGAAATTTGTTGAAAGACTTAGATATGGTTTAAAAGGATGAAATCCATTAAAAATGTTAGATAAACCTAACAGGTGCTTATAATGAGCGGGTTGTTCGACCAGGAGACGGAGTCCGAACTTAAAAACATATTTGCAAAATGGCCCAGAAATCTAAAAGACATTCTTGTAATTGACGAGGATAAACATGAAGGAGCTCATTCACATGAAAATCTGCTTGATCACTGCCACACTTGTGACGACGCTGTTCTCTTAGCGAAAGAGTTAACTAGGATAAGCGAGGGAAAACTTGGCTTTAATGTTTTAAGAAAAGCTGAAGCTTCAGATTTTAAACCACGCTATCTCCCATCATTCATATACGATACTCCAGCGAGGAATGTGAGATACTATGGTCTACCAAGCGGGCAGGAGTTTGCTCCATTCATATTTGCTCACGAATATATTGCCACTAAAGTATTGAAGCTTCCGGAGGGAGTACTTGAAGAAGTGGAATCCATAGATGCTCCTCTTCATGTTAAGGTGTTTGTAACCCCCGAATGTCCATATTGTTCAATTGTCGTCGACTTCATGAACCAGGTCGGCATAGCGAATTCTAACATAGTCGTTGAGACCATCGAGGCTATGGAAAACCCCCTAGAAGCAGACTATTATGGAGTACAATATGTTCCCTTCGTGTCCATAAATAGGATTGAAGATTACTACAGGTACGGCGCGAAACCGATCGAAGTAATACCGGGTTACTTACCCCCTGAAGAAGCCGTTAAGATCTTGTCCAGAGCTGCCAGGAAAGTGAGAAGAAGCTTTTGAAGGTGTTCCAGTAAATATGGATGTATCAACCAGAGAGGAAGAATACATCGAGGTAATATATGAGCTGCAGGAGTGCGGTAACCTGAAAATAAGGGAAATCGCGAGAAGACTTGGGGTTAAACCGAGTAGCGTAGTGGAGTTTTTAAGAAAGTTGGAAGAGAAGGGTCTTCTCGAATACGAAAAAGGGGGAAGGGTTCAATTAACGGGTAAAGGTTTAGAGCTTGCTAAATCCCTTGAGGCAAAGCATCAACTCCTATACAGGTTCCTTACAGCACTAGGAGTTCCGAAAGAGATCGCCATAAGAGATGCATGTAAAATGGAGCACTACCTTCATCCAGAAACAATCGCAAGGATAAAGGAATTTCTAAGGAAATGTAACATGGGAGAATTAAAATAGTTTTACATCACTAAGATTTTTCTCTATCTCTACCATTATTCTAACGGGATCTCTCCCTGTGAAACAAAACCATTTTCTCCCGTCAAATTCGAACTCCTTCAACCCATTAACCAGTAAATATTCAAAACAAACAAGTGCTAACGCGTCTTCCATAAGGGAATCATTAAGGCTTTTCCTTTGAACTTTATCTAGTCTTACAACATCCCTGTAATGTTGAGAAATATAGAGTTCAACCTCATAGGATAACCCTTTCCCGGTTATACACGAGAAAATCGCTCTCCCCTTCACAGCTTCTTGGAATGAAGTGTGCGTTAAGAATCTATTTACCGCGTCTAACAATCTGTCCACGCACTTGAAGATTGCAGTTTTTCTAGAGATAATTATTGAGGGATCTGTTAAGTCATACTCGTAGAATTCTGAAACCGTTTGAATAGCATCGTTTATTGATAATCCCTTTGACAAAAAACCCGCTAGTAACCCTATGAAAACCCTTTCATCAATGACTTCCCTGGTAAGAAAACCAATTAGTTCACCTTTTGAAGAACCAGTGTAAAACAAATTGTTAAATGGTTTATTGACAACAATATCGCCTTCATCCCCTACACGAAACTCTTTTTCCTTAATTCTAATTACCCACGTGTTTTTTACCTTGTATACTAGATTCTCATAGGAATCGCAATCATTGATAACGGGTTTCACACCGCTCATTACTATTCCGTGAGAAATGTTTACAGCATCATACAAGGGTACGCCTTCGATGCAAATAATGTTCATGTCAATCACTCATTCATCCTGTATAGAGTTGGATTTACAAGGAGAACGCCTTTAAGCGTCCTCAACTTATCGATGAACTCTGAAATGCGTTTACCATTACCCTTAACAATGATGTTCAACATACAGGTCTTCTCATCCAGATGAATGTGTAGGGTTGAGACAATTATTTCCATAAACTCGTGTTGAAGATCCGTTAGCTCGCTATCAATGCCTTTCTTCTCATGATCATATACCACGTTAATCGTGCCAACCGCGTTTTCGTCTCGCAGGGGCTGATTCAAATAAATGTATAATCTCAAAGCTTCTTGAACAAGCCTGCTATAATTTATCTTTCCCTCTCTAGAGGAAAGCTTGGCTATTCCTTCATAGATGTCGGCAGGGATGTAAATCCCTATTTTAACTCCTTTCATTAGCCCTCCCGTCAAAATTGCATATTATAAAAGCCTATTCAAATATTTATCGAATCAGGGATGACCGCAGCCCTCCTGAAAGAACCGAAGGGATGTTTGATTCACGGACCGGGGGACCGGATATTTCTCCAGTAATACTGGCTAAACTAGTTTAAAAGAAGTATTCTTTGGATAACCTACTGGTGAATTAAATGCTAGATGTAAGTGAAAAAATAATATCGAGAGCGACGGATTTAACAAATCTTTTAATGCTGAAATATATTACGATGCTTGAAGACTTGAAAGTCTATGAGGCCGAGGTTGAATCTTCAGACATGAGCCCAGAGGATAAGGAGGCAACACTTTCTATGATTAACTTGTTGAAAAATATTGTGGTAAAAGAAATTTATTCCCTTGCCGCTGAAGGATTATTCAACGGTAATAATGCACATGAAGGCGTAACTTTCTAAGCATCTAAAATCACGTTTTTATTATCATTTACTTAATAGATTATTCTTGATGACTTAGCGAGGTGTGTGGAGTTTGGAATCTTTTGTCAACGTTTTGCTGGCGGGAAAGATCAGTCCTGATAAAACAATGCTACTTCCCGTCGACATTCATCCATTCGTTGTACCCACCGTAATAAGTAGAATGAAGGAGGAACTAGACATAGTAGATTTTATAATAATTACGCGCAGGGAGACGGCAGAAAGCATAAGGAACGTGATGAACAGCTTTCCAACAGATGTTAACATCTATTTTGACAACATAATGTCGAAGAGCTTGTTGAAAGATAATATTTTTGAAAACCTGTTTTTAACGAGAAGTCTTATTAAATCCCTTGAAGGCAAGCTGAACAGGATATATATTGACATATCAGCCATGTCAGGCCCTTTTGCCGCAGGAATGATGGAAGAGAGGAGCAATTTAAAAATCGACGTAGTTTTCACACATGTTGACATACTGCCTTTGCCGGGGCTACCCTCCTACCCGTTCAGTCCTAGATGGGTTCACAAAGTCTATATCCATGGAAAAATTGAACCCAGCCAACTCTCTCATCCAAGCAATCAAGAGGTGGATCTTCCTCGTGAGATAAGATGGCAGGGTAGCAAATACGTGTTCATGGAAATATCAAGTATTTTGAACAGCATTACGGGCAAGGGATTGGTTGAATCATTCTATGATGGGCAAAGACACGTGCCGGGCGAAGGAGATAGGCTGAGCATTTATGCATCCCTGCCCGGCGGCGAGGAGAAGAAACTACTCCTAACCATGGATACTAGAACCGGCCCTTCCGAGGAAGCCGTGACCATGATGTATGATAGCTGGAAAATAATATCGAACATGATACATGAACAGAATAGTGATGTAGACAAGACTCTGCTAGATAGGGTTCTCATGCAGATTCAGAGATACACCGGCTCTGTTGACCTTGTCGTTAAAGAAATGAAGCCTTCACGAGTTGAAATAAGAAGGGATGATCAAACCAGGGAGCACAGGGAGTATAAAGGCTGGAAGATTCACAGTTTTCTCATCGACCTGGTCAGACAGGTCAAAAAGCCTATTGCTCTCCTGCCTGATACCAACATGTTTTATCAAGGCTTCCACGTAACCCTGTTAAAGGCTAGCATAAAGAACGGCCACCCCTGGTCGTCAATAGAAGGGGTAAGAATTTACATACCTATCTGTGCTGAAGCAGAAATTAATGGAAAAGTAGCCGAGTCTGCGGGAGAAGCCAAAGGTTTGTCCCTGTATTCTTACATAATGGCTCTACTTGCTAATAGAGCTATTGATGAAGTTAAAAAGTACTATGGAAGTTTTCAAATACCTGCTGTAAGCCCGCCCTGCGAAGCATCCATAGCTGTAGTCGCCCAGAACATTCTCGAGGAGAAGGCAATATTGATGACTGCTGATAGGAAGGCTTACAACGCGTGGCAAACCATAAATGTTTGCAGCGACAAAGTACTCTGCGTCTATGTCGGCCACCAGCACAAGACAATAAACATTGATGGAATGTTCTCCAAGTATTACGCTGGCATTGTGTTGGCGAACCTATTATATGTTAGTAGCTTGTTCGTAAACCTGGATATCGTAACAGCACAGGACAAGCTAAGACTAAGCCTCGAAAGCCTGAGAGGAAGTGATGCGCCTGTTGTTAAGGTTTCCCGTATAATAACATAAGCCTTGGAAACCAATATGTTCAATATTTTTCGTTAGGAAAATTCTTAAAATACCGAACGTTCATAACATTTTTTAAGTGAGGTTCATGAAACCCCTCGTGAAATTAATGACACTCCTCGGGCTTCCTCCAATAGCCGGGATAATATTAGCAGTATTGATGACTAGTAAAACACCCCTTGATCTTACCGAACTCTCTAGAAAGACAGGTTATGCTAAAAGCCATTTATCCCAAACCCTAAAACTCCTTCATGCACGGGAAATCGTTGATTTCTACGTTGAGAGAAAAAGAAAGTATTTTATAGTTAACAAACGGGGGTTGCTAAAAGCATTGAGAGAACACATCAACAATCTAATTGATTCTTTAGACCAGCTTGCAAGTGTTTCCGAAAACCCTGAGTTTCGAAATCTTTACAATGAGGCTTTCAGAAAGGTAAAGGGAGAATAAAATGCTAGATGGTAGCGTTCCAGTACTCCTAATACCGGAGGCTGATCCTTCCCGCCTTTACGATGCACTTTTAAAGATAAGCATGAAAGAACGTACGAGGAGGCTTACTATTTACGTTTGGATGGCTGGAGATAACGCTGAAAGACACGTAGAGAAAGTAAGGTCAATTATAAGTTTAAACCACATGTTAACACTATCTTTCTTTTTTATACCTTCGAATTACGAGGTTTCAAGGAAACAAAATCATAATCGTGTATACATTGTTTTCCCTGAAACTCACAAGGAAATAGCACTAAGCTTAGTCAACCAGCTCTCTGAAATGAAAATTGAGGTCATAGAGGTGATGATTCCTGGGTTATGATATTGTTTTAACATCCGATAGAACAATGATGAGCAATCATCACGGGAGAGAATTCCTGGGTTTCGTAGCAACCGCCCCGCCTATATTCCTGCCTGAAACCTTGTGGATGTATGTTGCATCCCCCAAGGTTAAGGTCGACAATGAGGGGAGGCCTAGGGAAGCGCCTTACGGGATGAGGAAAATTGAAGCCATTCTAAACGAGAAAGGCTTCAAAGCATCAATAATCGATCCTGATCATTTACAGAAACACCTAGATTCAATGAAAATATTAATGCTGAGCCACCACGATTATTTCGGATATGGTCCTCCAACCAGTGAATGGTGGAGTTTAACTGGGAAAGAACCGCTGAATCGAAGAAGCTTTATCAAATTAATGAGCAAGCCTGAAATCCGTGTAGCGAAGAGGAGAGGTGTAAAGATCATAGCCGGCGGTCCGGCAGCATGGCAGTGGCTGTATGAGGTGAAAAAGTTCGTCGAATGGGGGATAGATACTGTTGTAGATGGGGAGGCTGAAAAAATTATCGTCGACCTTGTTGAGAAAGCATTAAACAATGAGCCTCTTCCAAAATACGTTTACGTAGGAGTCGATGATGTCCCATCCGTTGACGAAATCCCCATCATCAGGGGAGGAAGCGTTAACGGCCTCGTGGAGATTATGAGGGGTTGCCCAAGAGGGTGCAAGTTCTGCAGCGTAACTCTGAAACCTCTTAGGTTTATACCTCTCGAGAGGATTGTGAAAGAAATCCAGGTTAACTTATCCGCGGGCGTGAAAGGTACAATTTTGCACAGCGAAGACGTTCTTCTCTATTTTGCAGATGGCGTAAGACCTCGTCCTGAACCTGTTGTTAGACTACACGAGGAGGTGTTGAAACTTATTGGAGATAACGGATCATTCGCTTGGTCTCATGTAAGCTTATCGGCTTTAAAGTATGCCGAGGAAAATTACGGGCTGATCTCGAAGCTGATGCATGAATATATTCTAACAGAATCTAGAAGGTTCATAGGGGTTGAAGTCGGTATTGAAACAGGCTCCCCGAGATTAGCACAGGAAATAATGCGCGCCAAATCTCTCCCGTACCCTATAGAGGAGTGGCCTAGTATTGTTGAAGATGCTTTTAAAATTATGCATGAAAACTCGATTATTCCCGCGGCAACAGTTATCCTCGGATTTCCGGGCGAGACGAGCGATGATGTAGTTAAAACAATTGAGTTGGTGGATAGGTTGAAAAATTACAGGAGTCTTATTGTGCCAATGTTTTTTGTTCCAATGGGGGCTTTAAAGAAAGGGGATTGGTTTATTAGAGAACACTTGAAAAGAGAGCATGTGGAAGCGTTACTGAAAATATACAACCATTCCATATATTGGGCTGAAGACATAATGAACAAATACTATTTGAAATCGCCAACTAATCTACCTGTAAGGATTTTACTCAAACTCTTCATGCGCTATGCTAGAAGGCAAATTAGTAAGTATATTGAAAAAATTGAAGAATATAATAGACAGTAGCGATTTTAAAAGCATCAACGAGAATAAAATGAGAATAAAAGGGGGAAGCGATGAACACGTTTTACATAACAACACCCATATACTACCCTAACGGCCCGCCGCACATAGGTCATGCATATACAACGGTTTATGCCGACGTGCTTGCAAGGTTTGCTAGGCTCCTCGAGAAAGACGTGTTCTTCCTGACCGGAAACGATGAACACGGGCTCAAGATTCAAAGATTTGCCGAGAAATTAGGTAAGACTCCTAAAGAAGTCGTCGACGAGATGGCTATAGTCTACCGGGATTACTGGTTAAGGCTGAATATTTCCTATGATTACTTCATCAGGACAACAGACAGTGTTCACGAGAAAGTTGTGGCAGATAGTTTTGAAAAACTACACAAAAAAGGCTTTGTGTACAAGGATAAGTATGGCGGGCTCTACTGTGTAGATTGTGAAAAATACTATCTGCCCGGAGAGTACGTTGAAGTAGAGGGTAAGCCTTACTGTCCCATTCACAACAAACCATTGGAATACTTGGAGGAGGAGACATACTACTTTAAACTAAGCGAGTTTAAAGACTTCCTCCTTCAGGTTTTGAGAAATGATAAAATCGTCTACCCGGAGGAGTATTCCCTTGAAGTTGTATCAAGGATTGAAAAAGAAGGTTTAAGAGACCTCTCAATCGCGAGGCCTGTTGAAAGGGTTTCATGGGGTGTGAAAGTACCGTTCGACCCTGGCTACGTCATATATGTGTGGTTTGATGCCTTATTGAACTACATCACTGGAGCAGGGTATGCTACAGATCCTTCAAGGTTTGAAAAATACTGGGCAACCGTTCACCATGTAGTTGGCAAGGATATTTTATGGTTCCACACAGCTGTTTGGTTTTCAATCCTTAAAGCACTGGACATCCCCTTGCCTAAGAAAGTCCTTGTCCACGCATTCCTAATAAACAAGGGTTTGAAAATCGGTAAGAGCGCCGGTAATGTTATCTCCATAGATGATTTGCTGTCAAGGTACAACGGTCCTGACGGTGTGAGATACATTTTATCCCGAGTATTCAACATGAGTAAGGATAGCGAGGTTTCCTTCGAATTAATGGATGCCATTTACAACGACGAATTGGCAGATACTTATGGAAACCTTGTTAGAAGGGTTGGAGCTCTCGCTATGAAGAAACTAAGGGGAAAAATCTATAGAAGAGAGGTTGATAAGAAACTTGGTGAGCAAATTACCTCTAAACTCAACAATTATCTCGAACGCATGGAGAATTACGATGTTCCGGGAGCAATTATTGAAATAATGGAGCTTTTAAGAGAGGGGAACGCCTACGTCAATAACACGAGACCATGGGAGAAGGAAGACCCTAGCAAAGAGCTTTACAGTCTTTTAGAACTCATTAGGGTTTCAACAGTAGGACTAGCCCCTGTGATCCCCAATGTTGCCTCAAAAGTTGCTGACGAGTTCGGTTTTAGAATTGAGAATCCCGCGAGGCTTCAGCTGGGGACGCTTGAAAGATACAGTATAAGAAACGCTCCCATACTTTTCAAGAAAGTAATGCCGCAGCAGAGCGCGTGATTTAAGGGATACTTGGTATGAAGTATTATCTCGCCGTGGATCTCGGAGCTTCTAAAACCAGAATAGCTGTTTGTTCGAAAGACACAATAGTTGAAAAAACCGTGGAGATAACTCCTAAACAGGGGGATGAATACACAATAGCGAGATTTATCTGGGAAACTGTGAGAAAACGCTTCCCAACGTACATTGAAAATATCGAAGCCGTGGGAGTCGCTTCGATCGGTCCATTGGACATTAAAAAAGGTGTAGCGGTAAACCCTACCAACCTTCCCTTTAAGGAAATAAAACTCCTGGAACCTTTAACAACATATTTCGGAACAAGAGTGCTGGTAGCGAACGATGCTGTGGCCGCTGCCTGGGGGGAGAAAAACTATGGCCTGGGGAAACAGTTCAAAAACATCGTCTATCTAACGCTTAGCACAGGGGTTGGAGCGGGCGTTATAGTTGACAATCATTTACTGATAGGTAAAGAAGGTAATGCCCACGAGGTTGGCCACATTATCATCGACTTCAATTCCGAGCTTGAGTGCGGATGCGGGGGGAGAGGCCACTGGGAAGCCTTTGCCGGTGGGATAAACATTCCTAGAGTTGCGAAATGGCTTGCTTCAAAACATAAGATCAGTTCAGAGCTTTTCGAATTCCTATTAAAACACCCTGAGGCCACGGCTAAAGACGTTTTTGAATACTGCAGAAGGGGGGATCGGTTGGGAATGCTGGTAGTTGACCTCTACGTAAAAGCCTCAAGGGCAGGCATTGCTTCAATAATAAATACTTATGATCCTGAGCTCTTAGTGCTGGGAGGCGGGGTGTTTCTCAACAATCAGGATATATTGTTCGAGAAAATAGTAAGTGGATTGGAGAACGATGTTGTGACTTCAATGCCTGTTATTAAACCAACAGCCTTCGGGGACGATGTTGGTTTGTACGGTGCTTTAGCATTAGCTGCTAACCCTCCGCGCGAGCTTTTAGAAGTGCAGGGTGTATAATCACTGGATTTTTATGGTTAAAGCTTCAACTATAGCTGCTAAAGCCAGTAAGAACAGCCCTGTTATGACTAACTTCCAAGACTTTACCCTTCTCCAGGTAAAGGCGAAAGTCACGAAGAAGGAGTAGCTGACTAATTCAAGAATTGCGTGCGGCATGATAAATAAGAGGAGGGGTGTGAAGTCCCCTATTGCTAGTCTCTCCGGGGTTAGAGTTCCTATTAATAATCCGGCATTGTTAACACCTATGCTCATCGGAATTGTGCCTAGATAAGGAGTAATCGACGCTAGAGCAATTCCCATATTGTTCAAGAAGATCACGCCAGATAGGTTGAAAACCGGTAGACTCTGTAAAGTTGAAATCTCCTGTACTGATTCGCTGAATATCAAGGAATACGTCCTATACCCTGCAACACCTATCATTGTTGAAAACACTATCATTAAATAAATCAACCCTGCATTAACCAGGAGAATCCTTGAAGTGCTCGCATTTTCAAGTTTTTGATTTACGAAACTCCATGCTAATCCTATCCCAAAGTTCATTAAAAAAATGGAAGGTAACCCGAGATATCCTAGCACAGCATGTAAGGAGCTAAAACTTAGGAGAAGGCCTATGAAAAACACTAAGGGTTTTGAAGGCTCGTAAACTACTGTGTCATATTCTATTCTCGGAGGAGGATTAGGATGCGTTGAGTGAACCGTTTCAATATGATTATTGTAGGTTTTCACAACTCTGAATGCTTGGTAAATTAAATAAGCACCAAGAGTTAAGGAAAAAAACGCTATCTCCACAATGATACGCTCTGTGAAGAAATAAGGAGTGATCCTCTTGCCTAGTAAAGCTTCTTCCTCATCAATCATATGGTCTCTTATTGTTTTTTCAATCAAGGTTATGATTACGGGATATGATAAACCAGCGGTTGCAAAAGAGAGTATTAGTCCTGTTGCAGGCGAAGGTATCTTGGCCTTTGATAGACGGTTTTTTAAATAGTGAAGGGATGCGTTGAAAGACCCTTCTCCGAGGAAATAATATGTGGTCACGCCACTTGTGTAGAGATGGTTTACTACTTTATCTATAAGAATATAAGAGCTCACGCTAGAAGAAAGCGTTGACGCTATGAGGAGAGATGAAACTATCGAGGACGTGAATATGGTGAAGTTGAAGGATAATGTTTCAATCAGCAGTAATAGAGCGGAAATGATGAAACCCGTGATAAATAACCCTGGGAGTACGTGGATGAAGGGAGTGATCTTGACGAATTTGAAAGACTTGACGAGAGATTCTAAATCGCCTGTTGCCTGTTGCGATGTCTCGCTCGACACTTTCCCACCTATTTTAAAGTTAAAACCAGTATATTATTAAACCTTGGTGATTAAATGGTTAAAGCGTTAATCCTTCACGGAGGAGCTGGCTCCTGGAGAGAATCCAAAGTTAAGGAAAAGGCCATTGAAGCGGTTAGAAACTGTACGATGGAAGGATGGAGAGTGTTGAATGCGACGAATAATAGTGTGGAAGCAGTAATCGCTTCTGTAGCCTGCATGGAAGATTCAGGGTATTTAAATGCCGGTGCCGGGTCAGTCCTAGATCTCAACGGAGGCAGAAGCCTGGACGCTGGAATAATGAGTTCAAACGGGTTATTAGGTGCAGTGGCCGGGGTAAAAAGAATTAGAAACCCGGTCAAACTTGCTCGAATAATTGCTGAAGAAACCCCACACGTTCTAATAGTGGGTGAGGAAGCAGATAATTATGGTTTACTCAGGAATCTACCCTTACTCCCGCCTCCCCCACTCCATGTATATGAGAGGTACGTTGAATCGTTGAGAAAACTGCTTTCACAAGAAGTTAAAACCGAGTACGGTGGAAAACTTGTTGAATACTTGGCTAAAAACAGTAATGTCAAACATGCTTTGAAAATAATTGCTGATGCAGGCGACACTGTAGGAGCGGTGGCAATCGATGATAACCATGTTTTAGCGGCAGCAACAAGCACTGGAGGAGTTTCTTTAAAACTGCCGGGAAGAGTGGGGGATTCACCGATTCCAGGCGCAGGCTTCTACGCTTCAAACAACATAGCATGCGGCGCAACAGGCATTGGGGAGTACATCATCAGGGCAATGCCCTGTTTAAAAGCTGACCTTGAGTACCCGCATCTCGGGGATGCTTGGGAAACAGCTCAAACCGTTCTAAGGAAGGTAACGGAAACCGTGGGTAATGACACCATGGGTTTCATCCTTGTAGATAACAAGGGGAGGATAGCTTATGCTTACAATACAGAGGCGATGTTAATCGGTTACGTTAATGAGAAGGGCGAGGTTATCGTTGACGAGAAACCCTCGCGACATATTGTGAAATAGGTTTAAGGGTTATTATATGAAAAAAGCTTTAATATTAGATATTGATGGAACAATAATACCCTTCCTGGTCGACTTTGAATCCTTAAGGGAAAGAGTGAGAAGGCTTTTAGGAGTTAACGATGAGCTGAGACCTCTGGGTCTATCACTTGAAAAGTTAAATGTCCCTGAGCAACTTAAGAAGCAAGCATGGGAATTGATTGAAAAAGAAGAAGTCGAATCTGTTGGTAAATTAAAACCAGATGATTACGAGGAAAATGTTGAAACCATATGTAAACTCCACGAATCCGGTTTTACGATAGCGATTGTCACGAACAGGTCAAAGAGGACAGCTTTCTTATTGCTTGAAAAAATCAATATGAAGGACTGCGTNGACCTTATGGTGACAAGAGAAGAAGGGTTGGATAGAAAGGTTCANCTCGAAAAAGTCCTGAGGCTTGTAAATGGAGAATGCATAGGATTCCTAGGAGATACTATTTACGATGAAAAAGCTGCCAAAGAGCTAAACCTACCGTTTCGCAGAGTTACATCACCTAAGACGCTCCCGTCTCTCATCAAAGAGCTTTTAGAACAGGCTCCTTGTAATGGGGTGTAGTTTAAATATTAATAATCATTATTTCATTTAACCGGTGAAGGAAACATGGTTACGCTTTTAGAACTATTCATAGAGTTCGCTAAGATAGGAGCAATCATGTTCGGCGGAGGATACGGCGGCATCTCGCTATACTATAAAGAGCTTGTGGAGTTAAAGGGCTGGATTAGCGACAAAGAATTCGTGGAGATTCTTGGCGTTGCTGAGAGCACTCCCGGACCGATAGCTATTAACTCCGCTACCTGGATCGGTTATAAACTGGGAGGTATTCCCGGCTCTATTTTAGCAACTCTCGGAGTTATTACGGTTCCTTATTTCGTGATAATGGCAATAGTTATGTCGCTTTACCCGTACATGGAACACCCAGTGATAAGGACAGCCTTCAGAGGGATTAACGCGGCAGTAGTGGCTCTCATTCTGTACGCTTTAATCAGCGTGAGCAGGACGGTTCTCTTGGAGAAAACCACGGGAATGATTAATTATGTATCACTTGCCATTTTCCTGGTAGCGTTCATTATCCTTTACGTGTTGAAGCAACATCCCTTTGTCTCAATAGTGGTTTCTGCCGGGTTAAGCCTAGCTTTAAAGTTCCTATTTGGAATTTGAAGATTTTTAAGAATGTTGATTTAACATAGCGTATTATTTAAGAAAAGCATTTATATATCGTCATGGAAATACGTTAGACTGGAGAGCTGTAATGATTGACGAATCCCTCCTGTACTCGGCTATTAAGCATGCCTCAGAGCTAGGAGCTGAATACGTAGAGACAAGGTTTCAGGCAGACTATGGATTCGCTATAAGCCTTCGTAATGGAAAGATTCTAGGCGCGGGATCGAATAGAAAAAGTGGCGTCGGTATTAGAGTCCTAGTGAACGGCTCCCTCGGTTTCTCATCAACCAACATCATTGACCGAGAAAACATTCTAGAAGCTGTTGAAAAAGCCGTTGCGAGGGCTAAATCGCTTAGCAGTCTTAGGAAAAACCCTATCAAATTCTCTATTGAACGGGTTGGCAAAGCATCGTACCAGGTAATGGTAAAGCGAAAACTTGAAGACTTGGTGGTAGAGGATATTGTAGAGATGGGTTCAACACTTTATAATACCCTTACTAAAGAGTTGACAAAGGCTAAGATACCTGTTTCAACATTCAGCTTCGAAACCCATACCCAGGAGAAGTTAATAATAACGAGCGAAGGCGCTTACGTCCGCTCTACAGTTCCAAGGATATATGTCGACTCAAACAATGTACTGCTTAACCCTGAGAAAGGAACCCTGCAGAGAATGGTTAGCTTTGCCGCCTCAGGCGGGTTAGAGTTGATTGAGGAATGGAAGCCTATTGAAACCATTGTAGACGAGATGAAAAGATTGGAGAACGTATTGGTGAACGGCATCCTGCCTCCCAGGGAGAAAGTAGATGTAGTAGTAGGTTCTGAGATAGTCGGACTCCTTGTTCACGAATCCGCGGGACACCCAATGGAGGCTGATAGAATCCTGGGTCGTGAGGCAGCGCAGGCAGGGGAATCGTACGTGAAGCCTGGCATGATAGGTTCCTTCAGGATAGGCAACGAGTACGCAACGGTTATTGAAGACCCTACTATACCGGGAAGCAACGGGTTCTACCTCTACGATGACGAAGGGGTTCCAGCTAGACCAAGATACCTATATAAAGAGGGAATAGTTAACGAGCCCCTTCACAACAGGCACACAGCCTTCCTGTTCGGAACCAGGAGCAATGGGGCTGCGAGAGCAATGGATTATGCTTCAGAACCTATAATAAGAATGAGCAACACGTATTTCAAGCCAGGGGACATGGACTTTGAAGAACTCATAGAAGACATAGAGTTCGGGGTCTACCTCAAGTCTTACATGGAGTGGAATATTGACGATGTAAGGTGGAATCAGAGATACGTGGGGCTGGAGGCATACTTGATAAAGAACGGGGAGCTCGCCGAGCCTGTTAGAGACCCCATATTGGAGATAACAACCCAGGGATTCTACAGTAGCATAGTAGGGGTTGACAAAAACCTCGTATTCTACCCTGGAACATGCGGGAAAGGGGAGCCTTCACAAGGCGTTCCCGTATGGTTTGGAGGACCTAATGTAAGGTTGAAGAAGATCCCGCTTGGGGTGAGGGCTTAATGAGTATGGATCTCGAACTCGGACGTAAAATAGTAGAAAACTTAAAAGAAAAGTTCGACGAGGTAGCTGTAAGCATTATTACACGTGACAATGTAATGGTGAAGCTCTGGAATACCGAGCCCTCTGTGGTTCAGAGCTGGAAGATCACTGATGTCACGTTAAGGCTTGCAAAGGATAGAAGATTATTCCTACTGGAATACTCGACAAGAGACCCGGAGGCGCTGNTAAAAGATGTTGAAGAACTGCCCAGGATGGCTAAGAAGATTGAAGAAGCCGAAATATATGCCCCTCTGCCTGAGCCAGGAGCCGTCAAACCTGTTGAAGGCGGTGTTGACCATAATGCATTATCGGCTAGAGACGAGCTGGGCAAGCTAGTCTACAAGATGCTTGATGCTGCCTTAAAGCACAATGTTGACCGTGTAGCCGGCACTCTTACAGTTGCTTATGAGACCAGGACTGTCCTTAATAGTAAGGGGTTCGAAGCGTCTGAGTCTAAGACAGCCGTGGAGGCTTATCTCCGGGCCTTTAAGGGCGAGTTCAGCGGTCACTGGGCTTACGGTGGGACTCGGATTGATGAGTCAAAGCTTATTGAAACAGGTGATCGCGCAGGGTATTTAGCTACGATTTCAAGCAATAAAGTTGACTTAACACCAGGGAAATACACTGTTATTTTATCCCCACTTGTGGTTGGAAACCTGATCAATTATCTAACCTTCATGGCATCCGCGATGGCGGTTATAATGGGTTACTCAATGTTCATGAAATACAAGCCTGGCGACAAGGTAGCAGCTGAAACGTTAACACTGCTAGACAAGCCCAGAGACCCAACACTTCCCGGGTTCGCATCATTTGATGATGAAGGGGTTGAGACTTTTGATAAACCGATAATTGAAAACGGCAGACTGGCGAGTCTCCTGCACAATAATTCAACAGCAAGTAAAATGGGTGCTAAATCCACGGGTAATGCTGGCTGGCTGTTCCCGCATCCATGGAACCTGGAGCTGTCTCCAGGAGAGTTAAGCGAGAAAGACTTGTTCAAAGACGTGGATAAGGGGGTGTTCTTCTCAAACAACTGGTATACGAGGTATCAGAACTACGCTGAAGGCGTCTTCTCCACAGTATCTAGAGACGCCACCTTGTACGTGGAGAATGGCGAGGTCATCGGCCAGGTTGGTAGGGTAAGGCTTTCAACATCCTTCCCAACACTATTAGCTAATACTGTAGGATGTACTAGGGAGAGATATGATGTTATGTGGTGGGAGGTTCGAACCCCCTCCAGGATACCTTTCCTAGTGGCTAAAGATATTATGGTAACTCGACCTGAAATCTAATGAGGGATATTTTCCAAACATTTTTTAACTGCTTCTAGCCCCTCTTCAAAATTTGAAAAATCCCTCCATGCCATTATGAAACACGTGTCAGGGTACTTCTTTTTGAAATCATTGAGATGGGTGTCGCGGTCATCTATATAGACTATTTTAAAATCCTTACATCCATATTTAACGGTGAAAAACGCTAGAGCTTTCTCAGCCATTAAATCCTTCCTGGGATGAAACTCTATAGCGTGGTAATGAAACAACTCACGAAGCCCCAGCTCCTGTAAAGCCTGGAGAGCTATATCTGGATTATTCCAGCTTAGCGTGGATAGCAGAATCTGTTCCTTTTTAAGGTTTTTCAATATTTCAAGCATGTGCTCATTAACCCTGAGAACTGAGCCATTGGAGTCTACAATAACACCTTCCCCCATTTTTCTGAACGGAGGATGCATTTGGGAAACATCTTCATGATCCCATAATGTTCCATCGAGATCAACAAACACGATTCTACAGGTTTCAGAACCTCTCACTTATCTCTCACTCATGCTGTTTTTTTCTTAAACCTTAGTTTAACGATTATTTCCTTCTCCTCAACTTTTTCAACTTCATATCCTTTTTTACTAGCTATCAATTTTGCAAAATCGAATGGGACAACATCAACGCGCACAATCACCGTAAAATCTTCGATGCCCTCATTCAACAAGTTTAGAATTCTTGACACTGGGTTATCGCTACAGCTTGCTGATTTCGTTAAATCTATTTCCATTCTGAACACCTGCATTATTTTTATGGGAAGCTTTTATTATTTTTATGCTTAATAGGTTTAATAACTTTGTTATTGATAATTTATAGGGGTTGAAAATGGAGAGAATGGAAATACCTAAGGTCGAAGTAAAAGCCTTCTATCACCCCGGAAATTCTAACGTGGTGTTGAAGGCTAGAAACATACTACGTGAAGCAAGCGAGCTACCAGAATTCGGTGGGACTGGAAATGAGTTCACCCCTTTGGAATATATGCTAGCATCGCTGGCCTCTTGCGAAGCATTCATGTTCAGCATGTTCGCGAAAATGTTGATTAAGAAAGTGCCCCAGGTTGAGATAGGTGTTGAAGGAGAGTTTAGCCTTGGTGAGGGGCTTAAAACCCTTAGGATAATATACCGTGTTGCTGGGGTTGAGGAAGACCTGGCCCACGCAATTATCAACCAGGTTAAGGCTTCATGCCCAATTTACAATACTTTGAAGAAGGCTTGTGAAAACATTTCTGAAGAAGTGGTTGTGAACCCAAGTGGGTAAAGTTTATATGAGCATGTAAAAAACGATCTAACGTGGGGGCGGCTTGTCCAATAAGATAAACACTGGTTTAATCCCTGCAGCAGTCTACGCTACTAAAACACGAAGAGCTCTCTACGCCCTGCTCCAATCGCTTGTGAAGAAAGATAAAGAGTGGGGCAAAATAATCAACGATGAAATTGGGAAGTTGAACAGGGCACTTTACCATTTGTTCACAGTGGATTTGAAGATCGATAAAACCGATGTTATAAGGCTTAGAATAGAGTTCGACGTAGACGAGGAAGGACGTAGAATTTTGTGGAAGTGGGAGACTTTAGACATAGAAGTATATAAGCAAATTCCGAAGGAAGAGGTTAGAAAGCACATTGAACACTTGATCACTATGATATCTGAAATAGTTGCCAAGCCGATCAACTACGTGGTTGAAAAGATCGCTACAACCATGGACGGTGACGATGTCTACCTTGTTAAACTAGATCACGAGGAAGTCGGCGCGGCCTTAGCCCTGGGGGTAGATGAGAACACTATTGTATTGAAGAAAGCCGCTGTGCTCCAGCCTAATCCATTGATTTATGAGAAAACAAAAATAGCTTTAGACGGAAGGACGGCTGAGCAGGCTCTTCAAGATGAGCTCTCGCTTGCTACGAAGAAAGGCGTGCATGCGGAGTATTCTGAAGCCTTGAAGATAGTTAACATGATTCGTGAAAAAGCTTTGTTGAAGCATATTGAGAAGCCTGAAGGGGTAGAGGAGTAGGTTAATTCACAGATTTTTTTATTTTTCAAACCTTCTTGTTTAAATACTGTCTCAACTATATTGTAATACGGGTGGGAGAATGCCTTGTAAGAAGAAGGCTTCTGGGGAGAAGAAGAAAGGCGAGAAGAAGCAGTAGATTCTCACTTATTGCCAGTCAAACACGCTTCAACATCTTTTTCCCTGGGGAGCTCCCCCCTGGCTTTCTCTAATAGTTCTACATACTTGTTTACATCAATCTTTAACGGCTCTATCTTTTTCAGAAAACGCAGTCTTCCCGAAACATACACTACTCTGTAGGGGGGTTCCCCCTCGAAAACATAGCTCGGCGGCCTCACATAGTCTCCTCCTCTAGCACCTCGCGATATCACCAGGTCGAGAGTGTTGAAAACGCCTTTCCTGAGTTTTTCAACATAGGAGTCGATGACAGCGTGAGCTCTTGCAAGCTGTGAAATCATTTCATCAGGTTTGACAGCCTTTGACAATTCCCGCAGGGCTTCATACTGTGCTTTCTTGACGAGGATCGGTGTGTCCTTCCTAACCAACATCACGCCTTTGGCTTTCAGCCCTCCGCTGGACAGTAATCCATAGTACCTGTTAGCAACGCCTTTCAAACCCCTCACATCCCTCGGTATGTAGAGCCAGGTGAAGTGGGCTTCAACCTTAGCCTTGAAACCCGTTGCCTTCTCGATCAATTCCTTAACTATCGAGCACTCGTCAGGAGAGGCGACTCCTTGGATGAACACGCTGTCGACTATTGCATGGACAACCCTGTAGCCTTTCTCCTCCACAGCCAGCCTGGCACGCTTCATTAACTCTCTGCTAGTGCTAGTGACTAGTTCGTGCGCCATTACCGAGCCAAACAAGCTGTTCCTGTAGCCTAAATACCCGAAGCTGGCTACAAGTATCCATTTCACAGCACTCTTTCTGTGCTCGTAAAGCTCATCGCCGGTTTTCCTCCCCAGCTCATCGTAAAGCTCCTTCAACTCTATTAGTCTCCGAATGCTCCCGGGGACCACTCCTTCCTCATCCGTGCACACCGTGTGGGGGGACCATTGGAAGCTTGTTCTGCTTGAGCACGTGGGCTTGTCAACAGTCTCTCCTGAAATATTATACTTGACTATTATGCTCGGGTAGAGGCTTTTGAAATCTACTTGGCAAACCCCCCAGTAGAGCCCGGGCCTAGGCTGGTAGACAACTCCTCCCCTGTCGTAAACCAGTAGCTCCCTCATGGTTCTCCAAGGCTCTCTCCTCCCATAGGTTTTATCCACTAGAAGCCTCCTATCCCTTGCAAGCAACGCCTCCAGCGTTGTTAGAATCCTGCCTATGCTGACATTGCCCATCATGCTTAAAGGTGTATAGCTCAGCCTGCTCCACTCGAAGTATTCTGAGGGGTGGAAGCTTCCCCCGGTAACCCATCTATAAACTTTACGAGTCAAGCCAGGTTCTGCTTCAAGAAGCCGCGTGTAGATGAACTCGTCTGTGAATGCTAGGAGAAACATGTTCGAAGCTATGAAGTCTGCGACATCCTCCAGCCTCCAGAAACGGCTCACACCACCCGAGGTCTCCGCCACGAAATACCCGTGCTCAACACGCAACACCACATAGTCTACTACGGGATCCTTGTCGACAGGGTTCCACTCAACCACGGTAGGGATGCTGTTTCCATCAGCAGCTATTCTTGTGAGAGGGCGTATTCCAGCCCTGTACAGGGCCTCGACCAGCGGATGGGGGTAGTTGTTAACTGGTTTCAAACCCTTGCCGACACCCCGGTTTAGCAACTTCCTCAGCAACCTGTAGCTTTTAGTCTTAAACACTACAACGTCTACCGCGTCATCATAGTAGGGCGGGACTCTAAACTTTTCAACCCAGGCTGAAACGACTCCTTCTAAATCACCAACCTCCTCAGCAAGCTGAGCCGGGTTTTCAGAGGTGATGTATCCGTGGAAAACCAGCTCTGTTTCCCGCTCCCTCACAGCATGCTCTTCCTCATCGTAAAGGGACAGGACAACCTTATCATCCCTTATTGAAGCGTCGAGGAGCCATATTCTACGCAATAAGCAACCCTGAGTTTCAAACCCCAGCTTCTAGCGGGGAGTTGGGCGAAAGTTTCCGAGACCCTAGTGTTCCTTGCACTCCTTACCCATCTTTCTTATCAGGTGGATGAACAAGACTTCAAGTGGGTCTGCGACACCGGTATGCATGCAGAGGGAGATTGTCGACTCAATATCGTCAAGGAAGCGCAGGATTCTCTCCCTCTCATCCCCTGGAAGCATCTCGGAAATCTTCCTCAGCCTCTCAACATACTCGCTCACGCTAATCCAGAGCGACGGGGTGCTACGGCCCATTAAACCCCTTTCTAGAAATCCCCTGCCTGGATGTTTAAACAGCTGGGCCCGTGGAAAACCTGTGGAATAGTTTCGCCAACCCCCCTCCCTGTTTACGCATTGCATATTTATCGGATGATGAGATGAGGGTAACAGGCTTTAAGCCCTTGGACGAGCTTGTCAACCCTGTCGAGAAGCACTGGAGCATTGAGTTTTACGGCGATCCTTCAATCCTCTTCCCACTAATCCACTACACTGTTGCTTCGCGAAGCTCCTCCAGCAAGGTCTACCTGGTCCACAACGTGGAGTTCGGCGGGCTCCACACCCCCCTCCTCGTGAGACTGTGCAGGATTTTCGAGTGCAGGATGGATAACATAATGGTTTCCAGATCCTTCAGGTTAAACGATACCGTGAAAATCCTGGAAGACCTCGCTGCTGAAAAAGACTCCGTAGTAGTCCTAGTGTTCCCTTACAACTACCTGCCCAGCGACCCATCCAAATACAGTGAAGCAACCAGGATAACAGGGCTTTTAACAAGAATATCCGTCTTCAACCAGGTAGTAATTTTCAACACTATTTCAAGATACGGGTATTTCATGCCGGAAGGAGGGAGCATGCACCACCATGCCGTCAAGATCATCGTGAGAATGGCGAGAAGGAATGGCAGGATCGTGTCGCAGATTGTTAAACACCCTGTTAAAAGCGAAGGGATAAGGGTTTTCTCAGAGAAACTCCTCGAAACAGGAGTAGTTGTAAACAGTTCCAGGAGCCTTCTAGCCTGGATTAAGGGCTGACCTGCCCCCATCCTTACCCAACACTAGTTATAGTTTTAAACTATTCTGTCATTACTACAATTAGCTTAGGAGTTGATCTCGAAAACCCGCGAGGTAGGGATGACGTCAAATTGGTGTCTGAACCTTTAGACAGCGTCGCTGAGGTTATTGCAGGTCTATGGATTGTCTACGTCTCCATAGTAGTGCTAGGAGGTGCTGCGTACTTCTTATACAAGCCCCGGAAAAGCCTGTTTCGATCAACCAATTATGAAATAGTTGTGGTTTCTAAAGCTGATGAAAGAGTGAAGAACAGCCTTCTCGAAGTAGTAAGATATCACTTGAAGAAGTTTGGAAAACTCACAGTGGTCATAGATGAAGGAGCACCCTTAACCAATACTTTAAAATCAATTAAGCCGTTAAACCTTGTCATTGTCCCATCCTCCTACCGGAGAGACCTTATGGGGAAGGGTCGGGCTTTAAACTATTTCATCGAAAACCATGTAATTGCTGATAAATGGTACGTGTTCATAGATGATGACAACTTAATCCTCGACGAATCCTTCCTATACGAGATACCCTATTATGAGGAGAAAGGTTTCGCAGCCGGCAACGGGATATTAATCCCTAGGCCGGGGAGGAGCAGAATAGCTTACGTTATGGACTGGATAAGGTATGTCGATGATTTAACGCTCTACAGATTTTTCACCGGGCTCGTATCACGCCCTCTACTAGGGTTGCACGGGGAGCTGTTAATTGCTAAGGGGAAAGTTCTCAGGGAGATAGGGTTCACGTTCAAATCCATAACAGAGGATTTCAGATTCGCCACGGAACTTATTAAAAGAGGGTATAAAACATGGCAATCGGAAACCAGGGTCTCTATTAAAAGCCCTAACAGCCTAAAAGACCTGGTGAAACAACGTGGGCGATGGTTCAAAGGAATGCTCTCAGACATAAAACACAGTCCGCTCCCCATGAAGCTGATAGTAGGGTTTCGCTCGGTTATTTGGAGCTTTAACTTTGCTTCAACCCTTTTAATAGGACCATTGCTAACGTACACGGGTTTAATATGGATGCTCATACCGGGAAGCCTTTACTATCTTACTTCATATACTTACGGGGTGTACAGGTCTGGGAAACCATACATGCTCCTTCTTATCCCATTCTACGGTTTCATAGAAGCCTCATCAAGGGTTTACGGGTTAATCAACGTGAACGATTTCATAGTTATTGATAAAAACTAGCGAATCAATCTTAATCCAATAGGGTTGCGGAAATGGTCACACCTTTGAAAAAGTTCAAACTCAAATACGCTGACACCACCTTATTCTTCGGTGAAAAATCTATTGAAGGCTTAGAGACCTGGATCCGAGGCAAGCAGATAGTGGGATTGGTAACTAGCCGAACAGCTGCGAAAACCTCGGGCGCGCTTCAAGAAGTTCTTGAAATATTGTCAAAACACGGCGTTGTCCACGTTACGTACAGCGAGGTCTCTCCAAACCCTTACGCTTCTCAAGCGGTTTCTTGCGCTGAACTGTTCAAGAAGGAAAGGGTTGACTCAATCATAGCGATTGGCGGTGGCAGCGTTATAGACGTAGGGAAAACTGTTTCAATACTAGTGAGCAGTAGTATAACGCCTTTCGACCTTGTGAAAGGCGTTAGAGCTGAGAAGGCTTTGCCGCTTGCAGCTGTCAACCTAACCCATGGAACGGGTAGCGAGATAGACCGTTACGCGGTACTCACTTTTGAGGAAACGGGGGAGAAAAGAGGCTTCAGCGCCAGGTATCCAGAGATATCTATAGACGAACCCAGATTCACGCTGACGCTTTCAAGAGATCAAACCGTGTTCACATCGCTTGATGCTTTCTACCACGCCTATGAATCCGCTACCTCACTATACACTAACATGTTCGTGCAAACACTTTCAAGCGAGGCTTTCGGCATCGTTGTGAAGGCCCTGCCCAGAGTCCTGGAAAACCCGGTCTCACTTGAACTAAGATCTAGATTATTATACGCTTCAATGATTGCAGGAATAAGTATTGACATAGCACTAACCCATTTAAACCATGCGTTGGAGCATGCATTCTCCGGTTTAAACCCTAATCTACCTCACGGGGAGGGCTTAGCCATCCTTGGGCCGAGAATCATATATCACGTTCATAAGGCAGTTCCAGAGGACTCAGCACTGATTCTGAGACACTTAGATCCCTCTATAAAGCCTGAACCTGAAGATGCCGAGAAAGCATACATTGCAGTCAAGGAGTTTCAAAGCAGGCTTGGTTTATACAGGAGGCTTAGTGATTACGGCTTCGGGCTTGATGATATACCCGGCATCGTAAGCTACACGATGAGAATGATAAAGGAGAGGTATAAAACCACTCCTCTAATCGTGAACGAAGACATCCTCAGAGACATAATCCTAGACGCCTTATAGGTTATGATAGAATTTTCCACATGTAAGGACTGTCTGGAGGTCTGAAGTAACCTAGCTTCCTATAATATTCTCTAGCACCAATCCCGCTGATAACAAGTATTTTCCTAACGCCATACTTCTCCAAAGCAATTCTCTCCGCTTCAATCATTAGTCTCCTACCCCATCCAACATGCTGCCACCAATACCCCTTATCTCCAACAGGGGTTTCCGGGCCATACACGTGGAGCTCTCTTATGATCGCCGTTTTAGAATCAACCTCCCATCTATGGGCTTTCTCGCTAGGGATCCTCATCCTCAAGAAGCCAATAATGATGTTCAACTCAGGATCTTCCACGCTCAGAAACTCCTCTATTCCTCCTGCCGCCTCGTAGGTGAGCCTTTTAATCCTTGTCCTAGATGGGTCAGGGGTTAAACCATGCTTGTAAGATCGAAGCCCTACCTCCCGGAACCTGATCTCCTTTATCAACAAGCCTTTTTCTAGGGCTCTTTTCTCCACTAGTTCCCTGAGATTAGCTTTTCTCGTGCCATCAGCGACCTCGTCAGCAGGTATATCTCTTCGAATTCTCATAACTCTAACATACTCGGGAATATACTTGTAGGCTTCGCTGACAAGCTCTACAACCTCGTCATCATGGTAGGGTTTGTAGAGGCCTTGCCTCCACCATTCATGGAGTCTGGTACCCTCGATGACTTCGGTGGGATATATTTTAAGCATGTCTGGGCGGAAATCAGGGTTTTCAAACAGCGTTTTAATCATCTCCAAATCTCTGTCGAAATCACTCCCGGGTAGCCCCAGCATTATATGGTAGCATATTTTGAAGCCGGCATCCCTCAATATCCTTGTAGATTCAACGCTTTCTCTGACGCTGTGCCCTCTGTTAACCATCATGAGAACATCATCGTAAATGCTTTGGACGCCAAGCTCAACCTTGGTAGCACCGTAGGATAGTAATTCATCAGCGTGCTTCTCCCTACCGTAATCCGGTCTCGTCTCAATGGTTAAGCCTACGACTCTAAAAGGAGCGGTCTCGTTTCTAAGCATCGCGTTCTCTAAGTCAATCCTCCACGGCGGAATCCTCACAGGGTACCGGTTGAAAGCCTCGTATATGCTGGTAATAAACCATTTTTTATAGGTCTCAGGCAAGGCTAGGAAGGTGCCCCCCATAACAATAACTTCTATCTTACTTGGCTTATGCCCCATTATTTCGTACTGTTTCAGCCTTTCAAACACCTGGTAGAACGGGTGGAACCTGTTTCTACGAGCCCTTCTCACAGCGGGCTCGTTTCCAAAATAGCTTTTAGGAGCATTGTACTCTACTCCCCCCGGACAATAATAGCAACTTCCAGGACATGGAAGAGGGTGGGTCATAACAGCTACTACGGTTATACCGCTCAGCATTCTTGAAGGCTTCCTCAATTTCCTGAATAATTCAACATTCATTTCCCGTTTCCCATTCCAGTCAGGGGTTTTTCTCAAGAATTTTAATATTTCCATCCTTATTTATCAACAAGGGTACTGGTCTGATGAAAATATTAAAGGGTTTGATAGAAGTTGACGAGGCTGTAGCGGCTTTTGCAAAAGTTCTGTCAAAAATAAGCTTGCAGAAAGAGTCCGTAAGGATTGAGGAAGCGCTTGGGAGGATTGTAGCCTCTGATGTGAAAGCAGAGTTTGACTTCCCGGACCAGGATCGGAGCGCTGTAGACGGGTACGCTGTTCTAGCTGAGGATACTTACTACGCTTCCCAGTACAATCCTGTTGAACTAAAGATTGTCAACAATAGAGAAGGGGATTTATGTGTTGAGAGAGGGGTAGCGTTTGAGGTATTCACGGGTAACCCCATCCCCTGCGGTGCAAACTCGGTAGTCATGAAGGAAGATACTGTGAGAGATAACGATAAAATACTCGTTTTGAAACCCGTGCCTGTTGGAGGTAATATTTCGAGAAAAGGAGAGGACTATGCGAAAGGTTCTGTACTAGTCGGAAAGGGAACAGTGGTTAATCCTTTCCACATCGCCATCATGGCTAGTAATGGTTTAAAGATGGTGGAGGTTTTTGAAAAACTAAAGATAGGAATTATTTCTACGGGAAACGAGATCGTCAGCCCGGGTTTAGCCAGGGAGCACGGCGAATACTATGATTCAACAGGTACTCTTATCCATCAACTACTAATTCAAGACGGGTTCTATAGAGTAACCTACTATGGAATATTCCCAGACGACGTTAAGGCTTTAACGGAGGCTTTAGAGGAAGCCACACTTGAAAACGATATCGTTATCACGCTAGGCGGGACAGGCGTAAGTGAGAGCGATGTGGTAATCGATGCTGCGGAGAAGATAGGAGAGCAAGTGTTCAGAGGTGTTAAAATGAGGCCAGGCAGGCCGACAAGCAGTTCCCTGGTTAACGGCAAGCCAGTCCTGCATCTTTCAGGATACCCTGTTGCAGCATGGACTGGTTACGAGGTAATACTTCGCAGAGCAGTTGCAAAAGCCTTCAACCTTGTGAACTACAAGAGACATGTAGCTTTCGCGAGGTTATCTAGAAGACTTCCAAACCAGGCTGGTTACCAAACATATATCAGGGTCCAGTTGAAAACGGGAGAGGGCGAGTTAACAGCTGAACCCTACATGTTAAGAGGTAGCGGTGTTCTGTCCTCACTTGTCTTCTCACATGGATATGTAGAGATTCCTTCGAACATTGAGGGTTTTGAGAAAGGAGACATAGTCAAAGTCTTTCTCTTCTAGCCTTGCCCCGGAAAGCATAGTAGAGTTTCTTATACGACACTACAAGATACTCGACAAGCATGCCAATAAATCTAATTCTTGAAAACATCTTCTCGATAAAAGCTATATCAATTTCGTCCAACCCCCCTGTCACAGCCATGAACGCCACGTATGTTAGAAGAGTGATCAAGAATGCTAGAAATAATAATATTGTTCTCAGTAGGAAAGATCCTATTGGATCAAGTTGGATGAACGTTAAGACAAATTCTGTTATCATCGACGTAACAGCATATGATAGAATGCAAGAAATAACGGTGGATGACAAGGTTTTCAATGTTTTCAACACTTCAATACGAGTCTTATATTTTACCTTTCCATAAACCAGGTAGAGAAGATGCGAGAAAACCTGATATAATCCAACTGTTAACGCAATACCCGGTACACCGATCAGAGAAGAAGACGTTTCGAGGAACAATGTTCCGAAAATAAAGGTTGCCAATCCGTTCAACAATATAATCCTTTTATCATTCATTACCTGAAAGAAGGCGGAATAGACGACACCTATGTGGAATGTTATAAGTGAGACCCCCATTAAGCTGAAATAGCTTGGTGCTACACCATACCTGACCCCGTAAACAACGCTGATCACTTTGTCAGAGAAAAACAAAGCGAAAACGGATAGTGGTAGGAGAGTGGCATTAAGAATGCTCGTTAATCTTTCCACCGATTTCACCGCGTTGTTTCCACTGGTTAATTGATGAGATAGGTAAGGCAGTAGCGGGGTCGCGAGGGAACCATATATAGATAAAACAGCCCCTATAAAGGCTGATGCAGCATTGAAATTCCCGAAAATGTAATTACCCAGGTCTCCCAGAGGTGCCGTAGTGTAAGCTAGCTTGATAGATATTAACCGGCTTAGAATCCCGGTTAAAAAGCCCGGGATAAACATGCTGATGGCGAATTTCACATACTCATTCCTTTCCAAAAAACACTCATCCGCTCTTCCGATATACGGCTTAACAAAAATCAATCCAATAATTGCGACTACAACATAGCTTATGACATATGAGGCTACGGCGCCTTCTAACAAATACCCCATTGAAATAAATAAGACTGCGGATACAATTCTCACCAAGCCTTGCAGTACTTGAAGAAGAGCCCTCTTCTCCGCGTCCTCCACCGCGGCTAGAATCGAGATTGACATTCCTAACAGTGCTGAGGCCAGAGGTGTTATACCAGTGAGCATTACAAACTTGTGTAATTCGCTTCTCTGGGTTAAGAGAATGCTCAACTCGCCTGGAAATATCAGAAGGGATAGGGATAACCCGAGATTGATTGTGAAAAGCACTTTAGAAGTGAAAAAGAATGCTTTTCTAATAGCGCAATAATCTTTCACTGAATGACTTATGGAGGAATACCTGAATAAGGCAGCGTTGAAACCAAGGTCGGAGAACATTAAGAGAAAGGTTAAGGGGACCAGGGATAGATTGTATAACCCGTAGAGCTCTGGCCCTAGGATTCTTGAAATATACATCATTGTGAAAACTTGGATTATGATTTGAAGCAGGGTTGCAAAACCGTAGACCAGGGCTTGAAAAGACACGTGCCCTAATTGTTCATCATTCATTATTCAAACCCTGTGATCAGGGTGGGTTGAGCTGATTAATTAATAATGAAGAGTTCAGGTATTAAAATAAGGAGGCTAGGTTCGTAAATGACTACTCTTAAAGACCTTGGCGAAAAAAACGTTATCGAGGAAATCGCCAGGATCGTAGGGATGCGTGTTTTTAAAGGCGAGGTTTTGTCTTACCCAGATGACGCTAAAGACCTACTTCCAAAAGCTCCTAGACTAGTAGTGAATATTGATGGATACGGGATTGAAAGGCTTAGACTACCCTGGCGGGATTCAAGCGACGTAGGATGGTGTGCTATAACAGGTTCTGTCAGCGACATTATAGTTAAAGGAGGAACGCCAGATGCTGTTTTAATAGCGCTAGGACTTCCTCCTGACTACCCTTTGCTGGAGTTGAGAAAACTAGCTGAGGGAATAAAAGACGCTGTAAGCTACTACGGGGTTCGGCTGATCGGCGGTGACACGAATAGTTCTAGCGAGCCCTGGATAGCTGTTGCCACGATAGGTTTCACTCCGGCTAAGAAGCCTCCTTCCCGGAAAGGGCTGAGAACAGGTGATTATATCGTCGTGACCGGGGTTTACGGCGCAATGGGGGTCGTGGCGTTAAAAGGTGTTGAGGTAGCTGGAAGATATGCCTGGGTTGTTGAGAAAACTAAAAGACCGGTTGCAAACAAGGAGTTGAGCGTGGTAGTTTCCTCAAACTATCGTTGGATTACGGCTTCGATGGATGTTAGCGACGGATTAGGTTATACTTTGCTTACTCTTTCAACGGAGAGTGGGGCCAGGATTTTGTTAACGCAACCACCGCTCTATGAACCAGGCTTAGTGGATGAGTGTAAGGGAGACATGGAATGTGTGATTAAAACCGCGATGAGTGGTGGAGAGGAGTATGGTGCTGTCCTCGGGGTCAGACCTGAAGGGTTAAGTAGTGTTTTAAAAGACCTGGAATATTACCAAATCCCATACAGACTGGTTGGGAGAGTAGTCGATGGGGAGCCAGGAGTTTTCTACGGCGACAAGCCTTTAACGTTCGCGTCATGGGATCAATTTAAAGGATGGAACCATGGTGTCTAAATGTTTGAATGGATTATCGAGGATAAACTTGCCCAATCGCCTCTACCAACCCTGAGTGAGCTTGCTTATCTCAGGAGATTTTTCGACGCCGTCATAGTTCTAACAATGCCGAATGAGCAACCACTTGGTGACAAATATGTTGAGATATTAGAGAGTTACGGCTTCCAAGTTCTCCATATTCCGACACCAGATTATCACCCGTTAGAATTATTCGACTTGCTGAGAACTAGCATCTTCATTGATGAGAAACTGAGAGAGTCTCGCAGAGTTCTAGTCCACTGTATGGGAGGTGCTGGACGTAGTGGGCTTGTCACGGCCGCGTACTTAGTTTACAAAGGATACGGCATTTACGATGCAGTGAATCATGTGAGAAAAAGGGTGCCTGGTGCTATTGAAAACAGGGGTCAGGCGTTGATGCTTGAAAACTATTATACTCTTGTAAACAGCTTCGGGCAAGAATTGCTGAGAAAATATGGGGAATTGGTTTTCGCATTTGATGATCCGAAAACCATTCTCCATGCTTCTAAGACCACGCAGTTCACGATTGAGCTGATCAATAATTTATCCATTAACAACGTGTTGTCGAGAAGCGTGCTCATCAAATCCCTACTTCACTTTCACGATGAGAAAGCTCAATCCAAGCTGAAAGAGTTATTCGAGAACCCAGAGAGGTCTTCTCGTGCGGAAGAACTTTTATCATTCACTCATCTATTAGACTACTATCAGGATGGTAGAGTTGTTTTAACAATATATGATGCCTTTGCAAACAGGGTAGATTTAACACTATTGTGTAAGTGGGATTGCGAGAAAATAGTGGAAGTCTCAACCGCCGCGAAGAACATTATCGAGAGAATCGTAGGCAAGGAACTATACGTATCCTGGGTTAATTACGTGGATTACATCTAGCTCTGCCACTCTTTAAAAAACCATACCCGTTGCTATATTGGTATTAGGGGGATTGCACTGATTACGCCGGCATTGCTGATTTCGCTACTAAACCTCCTGGACCTGCTTATAAACATTATAGCAGTAAGGATTATTGGAATGAACATTATCGAGATAAGCTTGCTGAACTTTGCGTGGACGATTGTGTTCGTGTTCTTCGTTAAAATCGCAAATCGGCTTGGAGATAAAGGAATCGCCAGGTTTCAAATTATCCTCGGACTCATAGGTGTTTTAAGCTCTGAGATTTTTTTAAAGATGGTTTTAAAGAACGGCCAGTACTGGTTAATTTATGCTTCTTATGTTGTTCACGCGGTAGCTTATTCTTTCACCAGAATAGGGGTAAACGCGTTTGTTCTCGAAAACTTCCAGAGCAGTGAATGGGGCGTTGTTTTTAAGAAAATATCCAGGAACACTCTTTTAATCGATGCTGTTTTACTAATCACGATCTCGCGGATTACTACCGGTTTATTCTTACAAGGCTTCGAGTATTTTATCGTGATCACCCTGCTAGCATACCTCCTTGGCGTGTTCAAAGTTAAGGAGCCTGTTTTCAAAATAGAGCGGATTCTCAACAGGATAGAGAGAAACATTTCGAGAGTGATCACCTCTATTCATGGTTACTTAAACCTTACATCTTTTGAAAACTTCAACGGAACCTTCATTCCAAGTTACAGGGTATTACAGCCAATTGTAACGCCTTTAAAACTCATAATAATAGGTTTACTAGGTTTCAGGATAGGGAACGAGTTCTTGTTCACCCCACTTCCTTATCACTTTATAAAAACACTAGGATTTGACCTAAACCAAGTATTTCAGATCTATGGTATCGGTAAAATCGTTGCCTTCACATTGTACACCTTGTTTCAAGGAGTGTTAACCAAGAAAAGCGTTTTTCTCGCATCCATCCCGCTGAGAATATTTACAGTCTACGTTATATTGATAAGCGGTTTAGATCTGCCAGCTGTGGCCACTAGCTTAGGGCTCCTCTACTTAGCCAACAGCATTATTGATAGCAATCTATATCTACAATATGTAGAGTCCACAGGAGGGTACGGGACAGGCACTTACTCACTCGTGAGTGAGGCTTCGAGCCTTATCGGGGTTTTAACATCCGGATACGTATACTCTGTTTACGGTTTAACAGTTCTATTAATCCTAGTGGGCTTCCTATCAATACCTAAAATTGTGTTAGCTGTGATGAAAAAAGATTATGGATTGTACTGAGAAAACTACTTCTCCGCTCTCTTTCTAATCACTATCTTCTGGCCAATTATCATTGTGCTCGGTACTAAAACTGTTAAACCATCCTTCCTCTCAACAATCGTGAACAGTGTTGAAATATCTTTTACTGTGACCTCACTCTCCCCTGCTACATCAACAACATCGTTTATTTTGAAAGGCCTAGCTAGCAGTATGAATAATCCAGCTATGGCTTGTCCCAGAACTTGCTGTGTGGCGAAGCCGACAACTAAACCTATGAAGCCTCCTAAGGCTACACCGGCAGCTCCGCCTGCAACCCCGCCGGCTATCCCAGCTATTAAGGCGCCGAGACCGAGAATCCTGATTAAACCTCTCACAGCCGCACCGGTTGAAGCGCCGTATTTAGGAGTCATCATAGCGTAGAACATTAAGGCAACAGCATTCACTATCATCCATCCAAGAATGAACAGCACTATTATGTAGACATATACTGAGTATTCCTTGAGTGCGAGGAATCCTTTATAATTCAATGCCTCAGCAAGAATTTCAACACCACTGGTGAACGCCCATTGAACAATCGCAAGAATGATTACCGTTATTATAATGTAAAGAACCACTCTTCCCAAAGCTTTTCCAACGCTATCTGTTTGACTCATTACTCATACCATATAATATATACTAATATCGCTAGCTATAAACTTATTAAAAGATTAGAAAACTTAAAGGTCAGAGCCCGCTTATTAATTGTCTATTCATCGTGTAAAACTCTTTTCCCGGGTTCCTCTTCATCCCACTAATAATAACGTTTGAAGCCGTTTAAATTAGTTATCTACAACATAGCCGTCTTTTAATAAACTTCAATAAGAGCAGGTGAAACATTACGAACCCGGTACCCACGGATTTGAGAAAATAGTTGACGGTATAACCAATCCCATGCTTTTTAGCTAAACCCCCTAGGTTAAGCCAGTCTATGGAGCCCGCCAGGTATGTTACCAGTAAAGTGATGTAAAGGTAGACAATTATCAAAACCCATATAGGAGCGTTTAAGGATTCTGAAAAAATAATGGAGAGGCCTCTACCATATAATGCGGCTAGCGATGTGACAATTATTTTCCCTATGATCAATGCCGCAGTGTATTTTACAATGCTGTATTTCGCATATCCAAGGGGTAGAATGATAACGTCATCGGGTAAGGGAAGGGCTGTGAACAATAGTAGAGTTATGAATAAGGCATTACTGTGCTCGGAAACCAGAATGTTGAGATTCTTTTTAATCCTAGATTCCTCTCCCAGTTTTGAAAAACCCCTACCTATGAAGTAAACAACTAGCTTCCCCATTGAAGCACCAAGGGCGGATAATATTATCAGTAAAAGGTACTCGAACATGCTGCCCTGATACAATGCGAAGACTGGCACCAGCCAAAACAGGTAGGGTATTGTTGAATAAGGTATGGCGTTGGAGATGAAACTTATTAAAAATATTCCAGAAAACCCTAACCCTTTCAAAAACTCGAGGTCAATCATCCAACAATCCACCGTGCACAAAAATCACAATTATCCTTAACGAAGTTAATAGTTTATAAATTACTCTTCAAATTTAGCCAGAAGTTTCCTCAGATATGGATATTCATTAATTATAAATTTAAACCTTGAAGATTCCTCTGGTGAGAGTATTCCCAGCTCGAACCTATACATACATGCTTTGCAGACTGGATGAGAAGAGGGGTCTCCGCAAATCTTACACGTTTCGAAAGGTTTAACAAGGATTTTCTGAGGGTTTTCAATCAAACTGATTGCTCTCTCCAAACTTCGGAGAAGTCCATACTTGGTTCCAGGATATTTTTCCTCTAGGTCGTTAAGGATTTTCCTAATTGTGAATCTTATGTTGTATTCAGCATAGGGGCACTGTTGATAGTCCGGTTTTATAAGCCCGTTAATAAGTGCGTAAATAGCAGACTCCTTCTCCAAGACCTCGTAGAAAGGTTTAATCCTCGGGACAAACCCTTCGTGACTCCCCCTCTCCGCAACAGGTTTAAGCCTAGCTATCTTATCCCAGCTGTTATTTATAACATTCATCAAGTATGTTTGAACTACATCGTCAAGGTTATGGGCAGTAGCCAACACTGTTCCCCCAGCCTCTCTAGCAGCCTTATTCAGCACATACCTTCTGAAAACGCCACAGTAACTACATGGAAGGTAGGGGAGACCTTTCTCCCTGCCCATTGAAACAATCTCATCCAGAGTCAATCCCAGGACCTCCTTGAAAGAGACGATTCTATATTCCACCATGTTTCTCTCGGCATAGGCTTTAAGTACTGGAATAGTGTTTTCACGGTAACCCCTTATCCCTTCATCAACGAGAACTGCTGTTAAGCGCCAGTTCTTATTCTTCCTTGAAAGCTTGTGCAGGAAATGCAGCAGGCTCATTGAATCTTTACCGCCGCTTACACCTACAACAATATGCTCTTTCTCACCAAGCATTCCATACTTTCTAATAGTCCTCCTAACCTTTCTCTCGAAATAAGAGATGAAATGGAGCTTACAGTAAGCTCTCCCATTAAGGGGGTTAACGTAGATTGCTTTCCGCTCGCAAAAACTACAGTTTACCATTTCAACACCTATGTAAAGGAGGATTTGATAAAAAACTAATAATTACTTTCTCCTAACTGATGACGCTGCTCCGTAAGCTATTAAACCGTATAATGCACCACTAATCATTAAAGCAACGAGTAATAATAGCATTTCATTCCATGGGTAGATGTCTTCAAACAATATTGCGTCTAAGATTAGTGCAGGTATTGCTGGCAACGCACCGGAAATAGCTGCTTGAAGAACCCCGTATTTCTTGTATTTGAAGACCGCGTAACCTGCCTCGCCAGCCAGCCCCTGCGCTATCCCATAGTATAAATTGTAGATTCCGCCTGGTGTCGGGAATATGGCCTCTAAGAGTGCAGGAAGGAATTCTCCAAGAAACCCTGAGAAGGGTTTTCTTATCAGGCTGGCTGCAAGAGGTACTGGCATAAACCATAATCCATACGTCAGAACTCTAGTACCTATTGGTCCTAGAAGGGCTTTAACGGCATAGTAAACATCCCACCAGACAGTGAATAGTATTGCGAACACTACTGCTATTACGCCTAGATATAGGAAGTCGATAACCGTGTATGTTCTCCTGAGTTCCGACGGCTTAGAGGCTTCCATAATGCCACCTCTAAGTAGTATTTTCAAGTTTCATCAAACAATATTTAAGTTATAAATTTTTGATAAATCATTTATCAAACAATCGCAACATAAATTAATTGAACTATTAGTGCGAGAAATATCAAGGCATCGAAAATGTTAAGGCTGATTCCATGAGAGGGTCTGTAATTCCTAAACCCTCTCAACTCAAGACTTACCCCGCTCCAAAGAGCTCTTTCAAAACCTGTTATAAGCAACCCCGAGAGCGTGCTTGAAAGCTCGCCCGGGGTTAATGGCCGCTTCCTATATCCTCTCTGCTTCCTGAAGAACATTATTTCCTCCAGATCTTCCCTAAGTAGCGGTAATAGTCTCAGAGCATATGACAGCGAGAGAGAAATCGAAGCTGGCATATGGAGCTCTCTCGTGAAGCCCTTGATTATTTCTAAAGGCTCAAACAACGCTACGAAGAATGCTCCAACTCCTGCAATCAACATTATCCTTAACGTTACTGTGACAAAGCCTTTCAAAGCATTCTCCCTTACTACAAGGAAACTAGTTTCTAAGACAACACTCCCTGTGTTTGCGAAGAATAAAGCGTTAGTGAAAACCCCGATTGAAGCTACAAGTATCAGGAAGTAAAGCCACCACACCCTCCTCCAACCGGCAACTAGCGATAGAAACACGTTGGAAACAGCCAGCGGTAAGAGCTTGTGCGGCTCTTTAAGTAACAGGGCAATGCTTGTTAAGACGAGTGCGTATATGAAAACTACTGATACGCTAGGCTTCCTCACCTGGGAACACCCGTTTTCGAATAGTATTCTCCTACAATCCTGCACTTGTCGACTTCAACTAGTTTTTCATTATCAATCATGTAAGCCTTGTCAACTATTTCACCAACCACTCTGGGATCGTGAGTACTGATTAGGAATGAAACCCCCTTCTTCTTCAACTCGTCAATTAATCTTTTCAGGTGATTAAACCTCACGTAGTCAAGCCCTGTCGTCGGCTCATCAAGCAGTATAACCCCTTTCGAATATGCGTAAGCAATAATTATACTTAACCACCGTCTCTGACCATGGCTAAGCCAATGTGGGTTAAAGCCTTTAACAGCTGGATACCATGGGATGAGCTCGATAAGCCCTTCAAGCGGCATCCCTGTTTTCTTGCTTGTCTCTTTCAACTCTTTCTCAACTGTTTTAAACAAGAAGAGGAGGTCGGGATTTTGCGGAACATAGAAAACCCTGCCCTCTCCTCCTATTCTTATCTCCCCTGAGATAGGCTTGAAGAAGCCGGCAATTGTTTTCAGCAGTGTTGTCTTACCCGAACCATTCGGACCTAACACACCAATTACTTCGCCCCTACGAGCTTCGAGATTAATGTTCCTAAGCAATGGTTTATCAAAGCCAACGTCTAAACCAATTGTTTCAAGCAACACTTCTCCTGGCGAGACGTCTCCGCCATCCTGCTCGGTACAGTGATGAGGAACTATGTCTACTACAGAGGATTTGTAAAGCGTTTCTAAGTCCACTCTTCTCGAACCGCTTTTCTCAATGAGGAAAGCATTGTCGATTAAATCAGTGTAGAAAACAGGCTTGTGCTCGGCGATGAGAACGGTTGTGTTATCCCGTTCCTTATACTTTTTAACAATTTCCCTAACCATTTTGATCCCCTCAACATCCAGTGATGCGGATGGTTCATCCAAAATAAGCACCGGGGGATCATGAATGAGTGATAAGAGTATTGACAGCCTTCTCTTCTCCCCACCTGAAAGATTTTCAATATGGAGGTTCATCTTACCTGAAAGCCCCACTAGTTCAAGGAGTCCGCGAGCCTTTCTAACAGCTTCCTCCTCATCGTATCCTTTCATCTGAAGGGTGAAAACTGCTTCGTCAAAAGGAGTTGGCATTACGAGCTGTTTCTCCGGATCCTGCATTATAAACCCGATTTTTGACGGGAGTTTCAAGTAATCATCACTTTCAAGAGGGTTCAAATCGTTAATCCTAACCGATCCGTTCACATAGCCGTTGAGAAGGAATTTCAATACACCTGTCAGGGATAGTAGAAATGTTGTCTTCCCTGAGCCTGACTCACCTAATAAAAGTGTAACCGAGGCTTTAGAACTCTCAACGAGTATGTTTTTAATAATGGGTTTACCCTCGGAAAACCCTGCCTCAGCTATCTTAGCAGTAATCACTTTAAGCCCATGAATGTCGGATATGATAACTCGTTATAAATATTTTGATAAATAATTTATCATTCAATCTCCCTAAAGCAGTCTCCGTCGGGGTCGTAAAGATAAGTGTAAACAGTGTTATTTCTCTCTACACGGACCCCTTCTGCAAACTTGACGCATCTCGTCCCCATCTCAACACACATTTTCATAATGCTTTCCAGATCGAGACAGCTAAATCGTTCCCCAATTACCCTAGCCCTATTTTCAACAATCTTATCCCATAAACTCCTGTCTGAAAGCGAAATTGCCTCGAGCAGGGCCATGAAACCGAGTAAACCATCGTAGCCTAGGCTAAACAGAGGGATGACCACTTCTCCTTTCCCGTTTAAAGCTAACACCGGTTGCTCCTTCCTCAGCTTCGTGAAGAAATCCTCTTCGCCACTAGCTTTAATCACGGAATAATTTGATTCAATCTCTTCAACATACTTACTATTCCACCATTTGTCAAGAAGTACTTTAGAGCCAGGCCGATATCTTGATAGAAGGATAATGCCCAATTCCTCGGGAAGAAGGAATCCTGTTTTCTTAGTGTAGACAGTGATTGAAGATGCATCGTTATTAAAAATAACTCCGAGATCCGCGTTTAAGGCGTTAACAATCCTCGAGGTTTTCAACATCTCATTTGTCAAGGGATATCCAGTTCGTTCCTCGATCATTTTCCTCGTGCTGAAAACAATACTGTCTGTTTTTATAGATGTGAAAAGCTCTGGTAAAACAATGTCAAGAGCTCCCCTGGACGAGCCTGCGACAATGCTTAATTTCTCGTCAATGATCACATCCGTTTTTACAAATGAGGTTAGCGCGGAAACATAGAGTTTATGAATGTATTCAGCGTAGTTAACCCATCCAACTTTTTTCTCGCCCATTTGTAGCGTTCTTCCCTTCGAAATTATTTTCTCTAGTTCTCCGCCAACTATTTCAACACCGGGGGCTTTGAAAACTCTGATCATTATTCTTACTGGATCGTAAGGGTCTTGTATAATGCTGAATCCTCCTCTCGCCCCGAATCTTTTAATACTAAAAGCTATTTCGCCGTTAATGGATTCGTGGAAATCTAGCACTTCAACTCCACTGCTCATTAAGCCGGCTGTTAATGCTCTTTTAAACATTCTTGACGCAGGGTAGAAATCCCTCCCACTGACAAAGAGCGTGCGCTCTCCTCCAAAATACTCTCCGAGAAGGGCTCCCAGTCCCGTTACGTCTTCTAATGTAACCTCATCCACCGGCTTACCTATTAACCGCTCCCTCTCAATCCTGAGCATAAGGTGACACCTCTTTTACAACATCTAATTTTTGCCTATAAAGATCTGTTGAAACCACATTACCCGCACCTATTACTGAGGACACTATTTTAACGCCAGGCTTCACAACCACATTGTTCATAAGTATGGAGTCATAAACGTATGATTCATCCATCAACAAGCTCTTATGCCAGATTATTGACTCGTGAATGGTAACATTCTTACCCACTACGACGTCGTCCTCAATAATAGCGTATGGGCCTATTTTAGCCCCTTCTTCCACCACGACATTAGATCCGATGTATACTGGAGGTATCAATTCTCCTTTAAGATCAACGTTATCTCCTACACGTATACCAGAGGATTTCAAGACGCCGGGGATTTGAACACCTGATACTTTATTATCGAGAAGATCCCATGCCGCCTCCTTGTAGGTTTCTATTCTTCCAATATCGCTCCAATAGGTTTCAGCCGGCATTATCCAACCCCTGAGCTCATAGTCGTTTTCAAGCAGGAATGGGAATACATGTCTTCCAAAATCCATTAAACTCTCATTCTCTTTTAATATCGTCAATATGCTGTCGTCAAACATGTAGAAGCCTGTGTTAACCAGATTCCAGTAAGAGCTTTCAACCCTATACTTATAATGTGCAACGCTTAAGAGATAAACCTCCAGCGAAATCGGCTTCTCCGTGAATAAAACAATTCTTCTCCTCTCATCGAGGAAAACCAGGCCATATGGTAAGGGGTTCTCAACTTCTTTCAAGCCTATGGTTGCTATTGCACTGTTCTTAACATGATCCCTGTAAAGCTCTAAAACAGGAGCGTTCGTTAAAACATCCCCCATTGACACGAGGAAACAATCCTCTGAAATAACATCGGCGAGTATTCTGAGAACGTCGGCAGTATCCTTGGAATCTATTAAATAAACTTCTACCTCCTTAGAACCACTGTAGTAGTCAACTATGTGATGGCCTAAGTACCTTGCAGCTACTATGAGCCTGTCGAAACCGTTTGTTTTCAATAAGTCTACAATATACTGTAAAATCGGCTTCCCAGCTAAGGGAATGAGGGGTTTTGGCAGGGTTTTTGTTAAAGGATGGAGCCTGCTACCGAGTCCTCCTGCTAGAATAATTGCCGACGGCATNTTAATCAATATGTTTTTTTCAACAACGCGTTATAAATACCTTTTTATCCCACTGGATGGCAATAATATATCGGTGAAAATTGTGTTCGAAAACCCGTTAATAAAAGAAATTCTTGAAAAATACAGGTTAATATGGGCTATTGGACATGCTTCCAGCGTGATGGGTTGGGATTCTGAAACCTACATGCCCACTGAAGGGGTCAAAGATAGAGCGGTCGCACGTGCCGAGCTCAGCCTGCTACACCAGCAGCTAATTCTTAAACCAGAATTCGTAGAATTAGTGGAGAAAGCTGGACAGCAAGAGGACTTAAACGATTATGAGAAAGGAGTTGTGAGAGTTCTTCAAAGAGAAATTAAAATAATGAAGGCTCTGCCCCCCTGGTTGGTGGCAGAATTATCGAAGACCACTCAGGAAGCAATGGTTGTTTGGAGAGAGGCTAAGTCTAGAAACGATTTCAACATGTTTAAACCATATCTTGCAAAAATATTCGACTTATCTAGGAAAGCTGCAGATTACATTGGGTGGGAGAAGCATCCTTACGACGCACTCCTCGACATGTACGAGGAAGGATTAAGGACAAAAGATGTTGTCAATTTATTCGATGGCTTAAAACCAAGTTTGAAACAATTAATCGTTAAGGTTACCTCCGCAGGAAAATACCCGAGGGAGCACGAATTAGAGAAGATTGCATACGAACCATCCAAAATGGAAATTGTCAACAAGAAAATACTCGAATTCTTTAAATTCCCACTAGGCAAGAGGGCAAGGCTCGACGTATCAGCCCATCCCTTCACAATAGACATGGGAATACATGACGTAAGAATCACCACCAGATATGAGGGAGTAGACTTTAAAAGAACAATGTTCAGCGTCATCCATGAGTTTGGACATGCACTCTACCAATTACAGATAGACCCAGCACTCTCTTACACGCCGATTGGCAGCGGTGTCAGCCTAGGCGTCCACGAAGGCCAGAGCAGGTTCTGGGAGAACATAGTGGGGAGATCAAAGTCCTTCACAGAGTTCATATATCCCGTTCTCAAGGAGAATTTAGAGTTTGTAAGAAAATACACCCCCGAGGATATATACTACTACTTCAACACGGTGAGGCCCAGCCTCATAAGAGTTGACGCGGACGAGGTAACGTACAACATGCATATTTTGTTAAGAGCGGAGTTGGAAATGTTAATGCTGAATAACGAGATAAAAGTCGACGACCTTCCCGAGTTATGGAGCTGTAAAATGGATGAGTTATTAGGCGTTAAACCTAAAACTTACGCTGAGGGAGTGCTACAAGATATTCACTGGAGCATGGGTAGCATAGGATACTTCCCAACCTACACTCTCGGGAACTTGCTAAGCGCGCAAATGAGGTACGCAATGAGCAAGGATATTAGGCTTGAAGAAGCCGTGGGGAACGGTGAGTTCGACAGGATTCAGGAATGGCAGAAGGAGAGAATTCATAAGTGGGGTGCCACCTACCCGCCTAAGCAACTCCTCGAGAAAGCGCTGGGAGAATCCTACAACAGCGAGTATTTAGTGAAATATCTTAGTGAAAAATATTTGAGCTGATCTAAAAGCTTTCCCTGATGGATTCCTCAAATATTTTTAACCCTACCAGAGCCTCCTCTTCATTGATGATTAACGGGGGTATCAGCCTAATCGCGCTTTTTCCACATGGAAGAAGGGCTAAGCCCTTCCTCAAAGCTTTCGCAACAACCTTGTTCCTAACATCTGGAGAGGGTTGTTTTGTTGACTTGTCCTTCACAAACTCAACACCCCACGCAAGCCCAATGCCTCTAACATCTCCCACGACGGGGTACTTCTCCTTTAGCTCCTCCAGCCTCTCCTTGAATATTTTCTCCATAGCCTGGACATGCGGTAGCAGGGTCTCGACAATCTCAATTGTTTTCAAAGCGGCAATAGATGCTAAGGCGTTTCCACCGTAGGTATTGCTGTGCATTCCATGAGCTTTGAAATCGAGATCTGCTTTAAACACTGTAGCACCTATCGGTATTGCACCACCGCTCAAGGCTTTAGCTAGAGTTATTATTTCGGGGACCGTGTTGAAGTGTTCAATAGCGAACATTCTGCCCGTCCTGCCCATCCCCATTTGAACCTCATCAGCCACCAATAAAATCCCGTGTTTGTCAAGCAGTTTCTTCAACTCCTTGAAAAACTCTCTTGGAGGAACCACATAGCCTCCCTCACCCTGAATCGGCTCGGCGAAAACGGCTGCGACCTCGTCAGGGGGTATTAGCTTGTCGAACACGTACTCCTCTATGAACTCCAGGACCCTATTTACTAGTTCAACAGGTTGATCATACCCGTTGATATGCCACGGGTTCCTGTAAGGATTGGGGTAGGGCACATGGACTACTCCAGGCATCCATGGGAAGAACAGCTTCTTGTGAATAGGCTTACTCGCTGTCAAACCCATGCTTCCCATGGTTCTACCGTGGAATCCTCCGTAGAAAGCTATGAAGAACTTTCTGCCAGTGGCCTGCCTCGAAATCTTTAAGGCGGCCTCGTTGGCCTCGGTCCCGCTGTTGGCGAAGAATACTTTCCTACGATAGTTTCCGGGAGCTATTTCAACAAGCTTCTTGGCAAGCATGACCTGGTATGGGTTGAAGTAGTCTGTTCCGGCTCCGTGAGCCAGCTTCTCCAGCTGCTCTATGATAGCTTTCCTAACCTCTGGGTGGGTTGGATAGCCTAAATTATTCACGCCAATGCCGCTGGAGAAATCAAGATATCTGTTTCCATCCACGTCGTAAAGCCAAACCCCTTCTCCTCTCTCTATAACTAAAGGAAGGTCTTCCGGGTCGTGCGTGGTAGTTGCTACGTAAGTATAGTGTTGCTCAATCCAGTACTTACTCTTAGTTCCTTCTTTACCCGGTTCAACAACTATTTCAGGTTTTTTCACAGAAAACACCCCTAACTTATTTACTTGACATCATATATAAAAATACATACGGTTAATATTCCTCCTAGTAGATTATAAGAAGTATAGAGCTGATTATTAAGAAGCCTATTTAAGAAGCCTATGAACAGGCTCAGGGGAGCTAGAGGTTGAGACAGGAGAAGCATCCCAAGCAATCCAGCTCCGAAAGGTTCTCCGAGGGCAATGCTTGTAACAGTTGAGGCTGGATACTTCTTCATGTAGTAGTTCATCAGGGTGTGACCCCCTATCATAGGAATAATAGCCATCAGGATGAATGCTGTGTAAGTCTCCAAAGTATACGAGAAGATGTCGGAACCGTTTAAAATAGAGTATGTCAAGGCTACTGCTGAAGCCGTTAAGTATGTTGGCGTCGCATAGCTTAAAGTAGACTCCCCGAGCCTGCTCCTAACATACCTGCCTATTTCGAAATACCCGGCCGCGAACAAGGCTGCCGCAAAAGCTAGGAGAACCCCGTAGTTAAACATTAAATTGTTTACCTGGAGGAAAAGCCACAGAAGAATCAGGGCCGTGGAGAAACCCAGCATCTTTCTCAATCCCGGCTTCTCATCGAAGAACAGGTAATCTAGCAGGACATTGAACACAGGGTATGTGACAACGATCAAAGTGCTCTGATAGACCGGGAGCAGGAAGAGACTCTGCATCCAGAAGACAAAATGCAAACCCAGGAAAACCCCTGAGAGTGCATGATGTAGTTTAAAAGCGAATTTCCTGCGGGCTAGCGTAATAGGGGCAAATATCATTGAGGTTAGGAAAGTTCTCCAAAACGCACACACCTCAGCAGGAGCGTTGGATAACACCACTATGACGCTAGCTGAGGAGATGGAAACCCATATCGTCAGAAACCCAGGAACATCCAACAAGGTATTGATCTTGGAGGCTTTCAAAGCCTCTTCAACCTTGGAATCCCTAGTATCTCCATCAACTCGGATAGAACTATGAGGCTGGCGACTACTAGCAGGAGCCTCAGATTTTTCACTCTCAAATCCTTCTCGCCGATTACGCTACACTTTTCATAGAACCTGTTCAGGTCCAGGGCTAGGTTGTGAGCATACTCCAGTAGCCTGTTCGGCTTCAACTCCGTGTATGAGGTGATCAAAGTTTGCGTGAAAGCGTTCAACCACTCGATCAGCTTCTTCTCCTCCACCGTAGTAGGACCTGACACGCCGTGCTTCGAAATCTCTTCGGAAAGCCTTCTCTTAATCTCTCCAAGCGATTCCAGTGGTTCAAGACCCCACTGCTTTCTCAAAATACTCTGCAATCTAGCGAAGGAGTATGCAATAGTTATGCCATGCTCAAACTCCCCTATTCTCTCCGGGTCGAAGAATAACACTTTCCCCGGTTCAACAGATAGGAGAAGAGCTCTCGCATTTGCTACCGCCAGTTCTCTAGTATAGGAGAATATTGATGAAAGGTCTTCCTGAACCCCCTTTCTCTGGATTTGCCCGAGCTGCTTCTCCACCAGGGTCCGCGTCATATCAACGAGAAGCTCATCCATCGTGTAGTATACTCCCCGCCTACCGCTCATCCTCATATTTTTCAATTGAACCATTTCATATGCGAAGTGAATAAGGTTCTCAGCCTCCTTGTCAAACCCTAGTATTTTCAAAGATGCCCTCAACTGTTTCTGTGCGCGGTCTTGTTCAATAGCGATAACATTATAAACCTTCTCCGCGTTATACTTGGAGAATTTAATAATACTGTAGGCAATGTCCCTTGTGACGTATAAAGTAGTGCCGTCACTTCTTCTAATAATAAACCTCCCCGGATTATCCGGTGCAAAAAGGTTTCTAACGAACTCAACATTCTGAGCAGCCTTGTTTAAATCCAGCTCCACCGCTCCATCAACAATGTTAGCATAGCCTGTTTTCAAAATCTTCTCGACAATCTCCTGGGATAGGGTTACAATCTCGTCTTCAGACTCGAAATCGAAACCGTCGAAAACCACGTTGTAACTGCTCAGCGTTTCCATGAACCCGTTTAAAACATCCTTACTCACCTGCTTTAACAAACCTAAAGCCTCGGGATCCCTGTGCTCCGCCCTCCACATTAATGCTTTTATCTCCTCCTCAACCTCCTCGTAGCTCCCCATTTCCCTGGAAAGTGCAGTGTAGACCTCGGGGTTTAATGATTGAAGTAGCGCTCCTGCTTTAACATAGGAAGCATATTCTTGGTAAGTCTCTTTGAACTTCTCAAGCAAGGGCGCTGCTATCTCCCAAACTTCACCTGCCAACTGCTTTGTGAAGGGATCCTTCTCACTATTTTTGAGCCTCCTTACTTCACGGGAGAATTCAGCTAGTTTTTTAAAGGAATTGTGGACAAGGGGCTTTATGCTTATAAATGATTCTAAGTAAGCATTCAAGAGAGGGGCGGTCAGTAACTTCTCCTTGTTGCTTTCAACGTAGAGTTTCAGCTTGTTGAACAATTCTTCTTCAATATTTTTGAGCTCGTTCGAAAGCTTGCGGATCATCATTATAATATTCACTGAAGCGTAAACCATACCGTACCAGTGGTCAATTTTCACCCCTTGCGGCGGGTTGATATTGTTTTTCCGAAGCTTTGAAACACCATAAGCTAGAATCGCAGCCTGCCGTCCTAGATCGTTAACGTAGAACCTTGTGACAACGTTGAAGCCTAGTTTTCTTGAAAGCCTTGAGAAAGTATCACCGATGATGCTGTTCCTGCCGCTTCCAATATGTAATGGGTGCACAGGGTTAGCACTAGTGTGTTCGACGACAATTGTTTTACCGGCTCCATAACTAGATAGTACTGTCTTAAACCCGTCCTCTAGGAATCCTTCAACCAGGTTTGAAATAATAGATGAGTAGTCTATGACCACGTTTAAGTAGCCATTAAGAAATCTTGCTTCAAGAACCCTGCAATCCTGTTTAAAACCAATCTTGTTCAACTCTTCTATAAGCTGCTCTCCTTTCCTAGCCCACTCGTCACGAGGAATGTTTCTCAGCAATATGTGTAGGGCAACTCCGTAATCTCCCATTTTAGGGTCGGGTGTCCTACTAATCTTCAACCTGCCTTCTTCTATGAGTTTTCCAATCTCTCCTCTTGAAACCTCTAGTGTGCGTGCTATTGCCTCTTCAAGGTGTTGATATAAGCACTTCTCAATTAGACTCTCCAATCTAATTCCCATCTACCACTAGTTCAAGAATATCAATTAATTTGAAGTATTAAAAAAGAATTACCCGGTTAACTCTTTGAGTTTCTCGTAGAACTTGCTCCACCATTCATAAGCCGCTTTCTCCTTGTCTATAGCGAACAATCCAAGCCACTTCTGATTCTGGTACTCCTCGCTCGCCTTAGCCATGAAGTCTATGATTTTCTCTGAGTCCCAGAAAACCGGGGAAGCACCTGCAAGCTCCTGATATTCTGTTATTTTCTTGTAGAGGTGTTTAATCTTCTCCAGCGGCTTCTCAATGCCATAGTATTTCTCGAGTATTGTTGAAACATGTTTCTCAGCCCAGCCTCTGTGGAACCTGCAGAACCCTGTGTCCTCCAGCAGGGCTTCATACAGTGCTCTTTCATAAGACTTAGCCGCGAACTCTTCAGGATCCGTGAACAATCCCTGGTAAACCGTCCAGTATTTCCCGAGAACCGGCAGCGGCGCGACAAGCCCGGGCGTCCAATAATAGTTAGGAGTGATATGTCCTTTCTCGCCGAAGACAGCGTATACTGGGAGGTCGCTGAATCTCTTCCTCAACTCCTCAACCCTTTCCTTGTAGAGGAGGTCTAAGAGTTTGGCAGCGCTTCTTAAACCCTCCTCGCCTATCAGCCTAAGCAGGGGGTTGGTGCCGAAGGCGAGGGATTCAACTATTTTCAACGCCAGCTCCGCGTTGACCTTACTATATTCGATCGTGTACTTAGCTGGGTCGAAGAACGGCTTCGAAGAAAGCCCAATTTCTTCCGGCCTTAACAGACCCTTGTGAAGAGCTTCAAAGACGAAGCCTATGACTTGCCCAAGCTCTATGGCGTCAAACCCGTATGCATCCCCAGCTTCAACAACTTTCTCGGCATCGTGAATGTCGAATACCCCTATTATCGGTCCTAAACCATTGTAAGGCTCGTAATCGCTCTTGTACTTTCCGAGCCTAACCTTCTTACACGCCAGAGGACATGGCTCACCACAAGTTTTCCAACTCCTCGTCTCAATAGCCTCCTTGTTAAACGGTTCCCACATATACTTCATGATCAGTGAGTGAAGCTTATCCCTGACATCCTTAGAATAGTAGATCATGTTCCAGTTGAACATTGGTGTGGTCGCTTTTAAATGAGGGTAGTTGCCTCCAAGTGTTCCACCAGTGTTCATTTTAGGATCATACCTATACTTTGTGCCGGACTCTATTACGAACTCCACATAGGCTTTTTTAGCAAGACCCTGGAATATTTCGTTAATACTTCTCAAATCCCTGAGCTCTGGTGGAATCCGTGCTGACCTGTCAAACCTTCCCCCGTAAACTATTGCTGCTACACCATGAGCCCTGTAAAGTACGCTTCCACCCCCGGCTCGTGCAGCGAAGTCTTCACTCCCGTAATCCATCTTCCCTTTAACCAGTGTTATCGATGCGAGAGCCCCTATGTTAGTGTTCTTTGCCGCCGGGCCTACTAGTATGCTCCTACCGTTGTACATCTCGTAGAAATCCCTGAACAGGTCGCTTAAATATGCTTGTAAAGCGTAAACACCCTTGAATCCTCCATAGCCTTTCCATATATTCACCAGCATTTCCTCGGGGATCTCGTGGAATTCAACCTTGGGACTGCCGTCTCCATCATCATATATTTTGAGGATTAGTGGCTTCCTGCTCTTCCCGACCACTACTATCGCGTCAGCGTTCACGTTGAACTGGTAAGCAGCCCCACCCATCGCCGAAGCGTGGAGACCCTTTGTTAAGGGGCTTCTGAACACGGCTATGAATCTGTGAACTCCGTACAGCTTACTACCCGCGAACAAGCCTGTCCCAAGAACTAGAGCATTGCTTGGGTCGTAAACAGGTTTGCTCCACGTCTTATATCTCTCCATGTGCAGTTTAAGCGCCAGGGATATGGGGCTGAAGACCTCGTTCAACGGGAATTCTTCAACCCAGTGTTTCCTCTCGGAAACATCAATGAATAAAGCCCTGTAAGTCCTTGTGAAGCTCATACGCACTCCCTATTGAAAATACTATATAACAATTATTTAAACTTAACAATGAAAACCTAACAGGAATCTACGTTAAAATTTATTTAGCTATTTAAACTACATTCCCTTCTTAACTTTTAAAACACCGTTCTCAAGCATCTCTAAAACAATCACTTCAGTCTCTGGCGGTATTACCTCGTCAGATATTGCCCTCCAATACTCTCCTTCAACTTTGACGAAACCAATTTCACCAGGTCTTAACCAGTCCACTGTCCTACCTTTCTTCCCGGCAGGAGTGAATTCTACCGGCTTCTTCTTCCTCACCTTTATCACCTTATAAATCATGACTGTAAAAACGCTTGTCAAAAACGCTGTTACCNCTATAGTTATTGTTCTTACAGTATTAATATATTCAGGAGAAGGGGAAACCCCTGAAGGTATGTAAGCCGGGGAGAAGAGCAAACCCGAAGGCCAGCAGGAGAATCCCGCTTATACCCACGATCCCAAAGCCCGGTATAACGAATAGTTCAACAGCTAAGAGTACTGCTCCCAGTATGATGAGAAAGATGGATATGAAGTTCGCGCTTACTCCAACAGAGACCAGGCCGAGGAGGAGGAAGAGTAGTGTTAGAGGAAGAACGGTGAGTTTCCCTGAGACCAGGGCGAATATGGTTCCGAGCAAGCCTATTGTTACGAAAACATTTGCAACGTAAGAATTCATGAGTAGTGAAATAAGCCGCGACCTCACGCTACATGAGTATTCTTCAATCAAGTATGGTTTCAAATCTATTATGTATTCAACACCATCAACAACGATCTTACGACCATTTATTTTTTCAAGCAACTCCTCAAGGCTTGATACCTCGTAATCAGCAACGTTGTTTAAAACAGCCTCTGTTGAATTAAATACGAGCGCCTGTTTAATGAAGAGCTCTACAGCTGTAATATTCCGGCCGGCACGGGAAGAGTAAGCTTCAGCCCTCTTAATGATCGGGTTCAACACCTTTGACTCGTTTATATAGACTATTTCCCCTGTGACAGGGTTAACAGTTATTGGTTGCATTGCCCCTATTATAGAGTATTTTTGAACAGCCAGTATGTCTGCAGGGAGAATGATTAGTGTTCCAGCGCTCAAAGCCTTGTTACGGTGAACATAGGCAATAGTTGGAACCTTGGCGTTTAAAACAGCATCCCCTATCTCAAAACCCGAGTCAAGGTATCCCCCGTAAGAGTCTACTCTGTAAATGAAAACCTTACCCTGGCTCTCCGCATACCTGAGAGCATCGATAAAGCACTCCTTAACTCCATCGTCAATAGTGTCCCATGGTGACTGAATAGTTAACATCACGGCTGAGGAAATCCTCTCGCTTGAAGCCACTCTCGATGAGAAACTACCCGCTACTATTGTTAAAGCTAAAATGATTATGGAGAACGTAAAAAATAGTTGAAGCCTACTCCTCCTCAAGGAGTTCTTCATCCTCCCTGCTTCTTCTCAAACTCCTTGATAGCCTTGTAAGATGCTATTGAAGCCCCTGTTGACGAAGCCCCGGTCCCCGTGACAACAACCAAAGCCTTCTCCCTCGCAACCTCTATCAGCGTTTGAAGCTCCCTAAGCCTCAGGGCAGTCGGATGCTCCTCGTAAACTCTCGCAGCCTCTCCAAGGATTTGAGACGCCTGCCTCTCACCCTCAGCCTCTATAATCCTTGCCCTCCTCCACCTCTCCGCCTCAGCCTGCTTCGCCATCGCCCTCATCAGCTCCTCTGGCAGTTCAACCGACTTGATCGTCACAGCCGAGATCTTGATGCCCCAGGGCATTGTCATCTCGTCTAGAATACCTGAGATCTTCTTGTTCAACTCCTCACGCCTTGATAAGAGGTCGTCGAGTTCTGCCTGGCCTAGCACATCTCTCAGCACGGTTTGACCCAGCAGGCTCACACTATAGTGGAAGTTAGCTACTTTAGTGATAGCTGAAACAGGGTCTATCACCCTGTAGTAGATGACTGCGTCAACTTTCACGCTGACGTTATCCCTTGTTATTATCTCCTGCTTCGGAACGTCGACAGAGACTAGTCTTAAATCCACTTTCGCTAAATTATCGAAGAACGGGATAATGATTATTATTCCAGGTCCCTTGGCTCCTAGGAGCCTTCCCAGCCTGAAAACAACAGCTCTTTCATACTCTCTTATAATCTTGATGCTGGATGAAAGGAGGGGA
>Ga0065719_106573_pt1 | contig 132096 bp, 128 predicted proteins | sample GBSCel85sediment_FD_59106 | JGI IMG/M metagenome (GOLD analysis project Ga0065719, IMG submission 59106) | Hot spring sediment microbial communities from Great Boiling Spring, Nevada - Cellulolytic enrichment CS 85C v3 (version 3) | ecosystem: Environmental > Aquatic > Thermal springs > Hot... | reverse complement strand
TATCTTATTTCAATCCCTTATAGGCACGCTACAAACGTGCTCATTGGTATTAAGGATGGAGAGATATATATCTTATTTCAATCCCTTATAGGCACGCTACAAACTACTTAGTAAGAATAGCGCAATTATTGAAAGAATCGATTTCAATCCCTTATAGGCACGCTACAAACTGTATACAGAACAAAATGTCTTGAAAAGACAAAAGAAATTTCAATCCCTTATAGGCACGCTACAAACTTTGAGCCGACCTTCAAGATTTGGATAGTAGGAAACCAATTTCAATCCCTTATAGGCACGCTACAAACGGGAAACTCCTATCCCATACATAAACGGCAACTCAAATTTCAATCCCTTATAGGCACGCTACAAACTTTAATTTATCTGGCAATATTTCCGTCTCTTGCAACAATTTCAATCCCTTATAGGCACGCTACAAACCTTGGAACAACTGACCCAAACTTCAGGTATGTTTACCATTTCAATCCCTTATAGGCACGCTACAAACCATTTGTATCCCCAGCAACATTCTACACAGAATACCCATTTCAATCCCTTATAGGCACGCTACAAACATGGGCAAGTTATTCACGAATATATATGCCCAAACATCATTTCAATCCCTTATAGGCACGCTACAAACAATATAGGGAAGCGGAGAAAAGAGCGCTAGAGAAATATTTCAATCCCTTATAGGCACGCTACAAACTTAGGACAGTCCTCAGTAGGAAGTTATGCCTTGTCGGATTTCAATCCCTTATAGGCACGCTACAAACCCGTTAACACTACATAAACGCTACAAAATTTATTTTAATACCCTCATAGGAAAGCTACAATTTTAAGGATAATATATCACAAAAAAATTAAGTAGTAAAGAGGATTTCATGCAAAAAATTACTTTTCTGTCGATCCCCCGGGGTTTTGGGGTTATTGGAGGTCGACAGAAAAATAAACTTTTAAGAATAAGATAAAATAAAGTCCAAATTAGATATCAACATAATTTATGACATTTTAGGGGTTAAAATTAAATGAAAAATAGTATTTACCTAAATTTTATTCGTTTTTTCCTTAAAATTTTTGTTACATTTTCTGTCGACCTCAAAAAATATAGTAAAATACATGATTAAAAAAGATTTTCAATTGTAACAAAATGGTCAAGAGGAAAAATTCAGAAAATAAGCACAAATTTTAAAGTGAACCTGTTATCTCTTTAATATAGTTTTTTGGAGTTTTTCCCGCATATTTCTTAAACTTCATAACAAAATAATCTATATCTTTATAGCCTACCCTTTCTGCCACTTCTCCAACCTTACCTCCACTTATTAGGAGTTCTTTTGCCTTATTTACTCTTATTTTATCCAAATAGGCATTAAAATTCTCTCCCATATACTTTCTAAAAATCTTTCCAAGATAACATGGATTATAGCCAAATTCTTTAGCAATTTCTTTTAACCTTAAATCCTTATAATAATTAGCCTCTATATATTCTGCAATCTTTCTAAGAGGAGAGGTTCCCAAAATATCAAAAAGATCTTTTGATAATTCTAATAGTAGATCTTTTATATAATTGTGTAAATCTAAAAGAGTTCTTTTAGAATAAAATTCTTCAAACAATCTCTTTTTTAAATATTTTGAAGAATACTCCTTAAATTTGGGATACTTTTTTAAAAAGGCAGTAATTACATTTATGTATAATTCGAAATAACTTAATTTAATCTCTTGCTCCTCCTCTTCTCTTATCATGTGGTATCTCATTTTTTCCTCTAATAAAGCCTCAAATTTAATAAAATCACAAGATTCCAGAGCACAGATTACTTCATCAGTTATATCAATATCGGTAAAATTATTTGCGTTAACCTTCTTACATGGGTATAATAAAAAGCCTTTATTTTCCCATAAAAATCTTTTACGAAGCAAAGAAAGAGCAGTTTCATAAGAATAGTTAATTTGAGAAATAGAAAGAACCTTATCCCCAACTGAAAAGATAAAATACTCTTTGAATTTATTTTTTAAGTAATTTCTAAGAGATGTTATTTTTCTATTATCCTTTTTAAAGTCTTCTATCACAAAACCTAAGGTTCCATCTATCATGAAAGAAATAGGGAAAAATTTTTCTAATTCTTTAGAAATTTGATACTTATCTACATTTTCATTATCTGAATACATCAAAACCACCTGATAAGAGTCCCAAGAAAGGTCAAAATTAAGCAACCTGTTTACATCTTTCTCAGTCAAGCTTATTTGACCCTTTAAAAGCTTCTCCAGAATCTTTTCTTTAGCTCCCTCAAGCAAAAATTTTTTCCTTTCTAAATCCTCATAAATTTTTGTCAATTCATCTTTAAGAATCTGCGGATCTACAGGCTTTAATATATAACTCTGAACTCCTAAACTGATTGCTTTTTGTGCATATTCAAATTCAGGATACCCTGTAAGAATGATTATCTTAATCTCGCTTTTAGACTTTCTTATCTCTGAAATCAATTCAAGCCCATCCATACCTGGCATTCTTATGTCTATAACACAGAGATCAGGATCAAGCTTATGCACTTTATCCAAAGCTTCAATCCCATTCTCTGCCTCTCCTACAATTTTAAATCCCAGAATATTCCAGTTCACAATCTTTTTTAAACCCTGTCTTATTACAGGTTCGTCATCTGCTATAAGAACTTTATAGTACATCCCCCATTTCCCTCCTAGGTGGATATGGCAGAATTATATCTACCCTTGTACCATTATCTTCAGAGCTTTCTATTTTAATTCCATACTCTTCCCCATAAAACAACTTGATTCTTTCTAAAGTATTTCTAATACCAATTTTAGAACTTTCACCGTTAAAAGAATCAGATAACAAACTTTCAATTTTCTCTTTACTCATACCTATACCATTATCTTCTACTGAGATTATAAGTCTTTTATCTTCTTTAAATATTTTTATCTTTATAAAGCCACCATCTTTTTTATTTTCCAGACCGTGAATAATAGAGTTTTCTACTATTGGTTGGATTAAAAATGGTAGAACATAGATTTCACTTATATCTGTAAGAATTTCTATATCATAATTCAATCTTCCCAATCTATACTTTTGAATTTCTAAATAGCTCTTAACAAGCTCTATTTCAGATTCAAGCCTTATAGGAGTACCTTTTGATTCTATTGTCTTCCTAAGAATTTTTCCTAATTTTAAAACCATGTCAGCAATTTCTTTTTGTTCATTACATACAGCCATCATATGTATGGTTTCTAACGTATTAAACAAAAAATGAGGATTAAGTTGATTAGTTAAAACTTTAAATTTCATATCTTTTTGTTTCATTACAAGTTCATTTAATCTTTTAATATTCTTTGCCATCATCTTTACATTTTCAGAGAGTCTTCCTATTTCATCTCTACCTTGCAAAGGGATATCTAAATCCCAATTTCCATGAGATATTTCGTCTACTGCCTTGTTTAAAATTCCTATCCTTCTACTTACACTCCTAGAAAAGATTCCTGTAAAAAACATTGATCCAGCAAAAGCAATAAAAACCATTGTTAAAGCAAATCTTTGCATTCTTTTAGGCTCTCTCATAATTATCTCCATGGGAACCATAGAAACAAGGTAAAAATCTTTATTATAGCCCGTTAATGGAAGATACACTCCAAAAACTAGATATTTTTTATTGTTTAAATCATAAGTATATCCTTTATCCGATAAAATTCTTTGAAGATCTATATCAAAAGTATTTCCTATGAAATCTTCCTTATTACTGAAAATGACAAGACCATCACTATTAACTAATAGAGTGTCATAAGAAGTATGATTAAGTATACTTTTCATCTCCAACTTATTTAAATTAATTACCAAAACTCCAAATCTCTCATTATAAACATCCCTTAGTAGCCTTATAAGGCTAAAATAGTAATCCGAATAAATGTCCTCATCCTGACGAACCAAATCCCATATAATAAAACCATTAAGATTAACTGCAAGTTTATACCAATCTTTTTCCTTAATTTTTTTAGTAGCCCTATAGAACACCCCATTTTCTAAAATAGTAGGATTTTCGGAATATATCCTTATACGATAAATAGAGTTCGCATATAGAGTTTTATAGTTTTCTATATCTTTATACTGAGAGTACTTTAAATAAGCCTCTAAGGGCGACTTATATCGGTAAAGCAAAATTTCTTTTAATCTTTGATCAATCATTAATTTATTTGCTATACTTACTGCCTCATTAGTCATCTCTATAATCTTAAATTTTGCAAAATTTAGCTCATTGTAAATTTCTTTTGCAGAGGAATTTAAGGCAAAATTCCTAAAATGAATAATTGTTACAGCACCTAAAACCAGTATTGGTATAAAAGATACCACCAAGAAAGATAGTATTAACTTTTCTCTTATTTTTAAGTCTTGAAACTTGAACATTTGATATTAGTATAGAACTTTTAATTATTTCATGTAAATTATAAAAAATCTATTTTTACGGGATAAAAATGTCAAATTTTTTAGGGTTATTTTGTTTGATTTTTTATGTTAACAAATAACTTAAAAGAAATACCTAAAAGGGGATCAAAAAATGAAATTTGCACAATTATTAAAAATGATAAGAAAACAAAAATACTTAATATTAATGATTTTTCCCTTTGTGGTATGGCTTATTATTTTCAGATATATACCTCTATGGGGCTGGATTACCGCTTTTCAAAACTATAAACCCGGTATTCCCATATTTCAACAACAATGGGTAGGCCTAAAATATTTTAAAGAGATGTTCTCTGACCCTGAATTTTATCTTGTAATGAGAAATACGTTAGCCATGAGCATTCTAGGCCTTATCTTTGGATTTCCTCTTCCTATTATTCTCGCCATTCTTATTAATGAAATAAGGCATAATACCTTCAAAAGAACAGTACAAACTATCTCTTATCTTCCCCATTTCGTCTCTTGGGTAATAGTAGCAAGTATTGTACATGCCATGCTTGCCCCTGACGGTGTAGTAAATTACGCCCTATTAAAATTGGGACTTATAAAACAACCTATTCTCTTTTTCGGAGAACCTAAGTATTTCTGGTGGATTGTAGTATTTTCTGATATATGGAAAGAAGTAGGATGGAACACAATCATATTCTTAGCTGCAATGACAGCTATTAATCCTGAATTATATGAGGCAGCAGAGGTTGATGGAGCAAGCAGATTTAGAAAAATATGGCATATAACCCTACCTGGAATAATGCCAACGGTAATTATGATATTAATCCTAAGTATAGGCAACATTATAAATATAGGTTTTGAAAGACAGTTCCTTTTGAGAACCTCTGCAGTAAGGAATGTATCCGATGTGATAGACCTTTATGCTCTTGATTATGGAATAAGAGCGGGAAGATTCTCTTTTGGTACTGCGGCAGGAATATTTAAATCAGTGATAAGTTTGATCTTATTGTTTTCAGCTAACAAAGTAAGTAAAAAAGTAACAGGTCACAAAATTATTTAGGAGGCTTACTATGAAAAGAAGCCTTGGAGAGAAAATATTTGATGTCATAAACTACAGTTTAATGATTCTTTTAGTAGTAATCACTTTATACCCTTTCTTATATGTGTTAGCAGTATCGCTAAATGATCCCTTTGACACCATTAAAGGCGGTATTACAATCTTTCCAAGAATTTTTACTCTAGATAACTATAAAGAAATTTTTAACTATCCCAGCATAGGAAGAGCTGCTTTAATATCCACATTAAGGACTGTAATAGGTACCATAACAGGTGTCTTTTTCCACCGCTATTGTAGCTTACGTATTAAGTAGAAAAGACTTCTTTGCAAGAAAACTTATTACAACCCTATTCATCATAACTATGTATGTAGGAGGAGGGTTAGTTCCTGAATATCTTTTGATAAGAGGCCTTGGGCTTATGAACAATTTTCTTGTATACATCCTTCCAGGACTTATAAATCCATTTAACTTAATTGTAGTAAGAGCCTACATTGAAACTCTTCCTTCGGAATTACAAGAGTCAGCCATGATTGATGGGGCAAATGATTTTGTAATATTTCTAAAAGTGATCTTACCTCTCTGTATTCCAGTTTTAGCAACGATCGCATTATTTATAGCAGTAGGACATTGGAACTCCTGGTTTGATACCTACCTTTATTGTGGGGGAAACAAAAACTTAACCACTCTTCAATATGAACTTCAAAAAATCTTAGCCAATGCAGCAGCAAGCTCTACCACTATTGATTACTATAGTAACTTAGATCCTACAAGAACTATGAGAGTAACTCCCCAATCTTTAAGAATGGCAATGACTATAATAACCACTCTACCTATAGTGCTGGTCTATCCATTTCTACAAAAATACTTCATAAAAGGAATGACTCTCGGAGCTATAAAGAACTAAAGGATAAATAAGAAAGGGGGTGTTTGAAAAGATTTCTCTCTTAAAAAATCTCTAAGATCTAAGTAATAAAACATCTTTAAGGGGGGATACAAATTGAAAAATTTTGAAAGATTTCTAAGCTGGTTTTTAGCTTTTACATTGGTATTTAGTCTTATAGTAAGTGTAAGCATAAAAGAAGTAAGTGCTCAAGCTAAATTATATAAGCCTATGAATCCCACACCAGAAGCAAATAAACCTATAACCTTTAAAGTATATATAGGAGAAGTAAACCCTAATGATGATCAATTCAAGAGTCCTGTTGCCCAAAAAATTAAAGAACTCACAGGGGTAACATTAGACATAGAGTATGCTCCTAACCAGGCAGCTGTAAGAGAAAAAATACAAATAATGGCTGNAAGTGGAGATTATCCAGATCTAATATATGCAAAAGGGGATCTATCTCTATTAAAAGATGCAGGAGCTTTAATACCTCTTGATGATTTAATAGAAAAATATGCTCCAAATATCAAAAAAGCCTATGGAGAAAATCTAAAAAGGTTAAAATGGAGCAAAGAGGACCCTCATATTTACTGCCTTGGTCTTACCACTGATAACGATCGAACCTTAGATGTGAATGGAGGCTTCATGCTTCAGCACAGAGTAGTAATGGAACTTGGATATCCCAGGATTAGAACCCTAAGAGATTTCGAAAATGCTATAAAAGCTTATTATAAGAAACATCCTACTACTAATGGACTTCCTACCATACCTCTTACTCTCTGTGCTGACGATTGGAGAACAGTGATTAGTGTTACAAACCCTGCTTTTCAGGCCACGGGAGCACCTGATGATGGAGAATTATATGTAGATCCCAAAACTTTAAAATGCACTTTCCACTACAAGAGACCTATAGAAAAGGAATATTTTAGATGGTTAAATCGTATGTGGAATGAAGGACTCTTAGATAAAGAAACCTTCATACAAAAGGAAGATACATATAAAGCTAAAATTGCCAGTGGAAGAGTACTTGCTTTGATTGACGCCGGTTGGGCTGTAGGAGAGCCTATAACTGCCTTAAGAAGAGCAGGAAAGTATGAATACATGTACGGATATTATCCTGTAACAGTAAGTGAAAGAATAAAACAAGCACCGCCCGACGTAAGAGTAGGATATACAGGAGGCTGGGGAATAGCCATAACTAAGAGCTGTAAAGATCCAGTGAGGGCAATAAAATTCTTAGACTGGTTATGTACAGAAGATGCCAATATATTAAGACAATGGGGAATAGAAGGCGTACATCACATATATGTTAATGGTAAAAGACAATTCCTGCCAGATGTGGATCAAGCAAGAAGAACTGATCCATACTTTGGTAGAAAAACAGGAATAGGAGTATACGTATATCCATGGCCAAGACTCCCCAACTATTACATAGACTCTACCGGAAACCCCGTAGTACCAGATACTACCAAAGAGGATATTAGAAAGAATTACACCGAGGTTGAGAAAAAAGTACTTGCAGCATACAAGGCAGAAATTTGGAAAGATCTATTCCCTAAAGCAGAAGAGTATCCAGTAAAAACTTGGGGATACTTATGGATGTATCCTACACCTGATGAGGATATGCGTGCTATAGGTAATAAACTATTTGACTATGTAATTAAAAACATTCCAAAGGTAGTAATGGCACCTACAAAAGAATTTGACAAAGTATGGAACGAATTCCTAAAAGGATTGGACGATCTGGGAGCAAAGAAATACGAGGAATATAAGACAAAACAAATAAGAGAAATGGTTGAGTTCTGGAAAAAGTAAAAAGTAGGGGGGTAAAATCCCCCCTACTTTAATTCATTCACTTTCATATTCTCCAATTTAGTATAAAAAACAGAGCATACAAAACTAAAAAGATTAAACCAGTTTTTCTCCCAATAATGTTATCTCTTTTTAGAGAAATTGTTAAAGCAAGAACTATTAGTAAAATAATAGGTAAGGCTAAATATAAAAATTTCTTAGCCAAGATTACTGGATTTATCAAGATTGCAACCCCAGAGACAATTAAGATATTAAGAATACATGCTCCTATTATATTTCCAACCCCAATATTGGGAGTTTTCTTCCTTATTGAAGTAATGGTATTCACAAACTCAGGTAAAGAAGTGCCAGAGGCTACAATGGTAAGCCCAATTATCATCTCCGAAATTTTTAGCATCCTTGCAAAAAACACAGCACTATCTACTAAAAGTTTAGATCCTAAAACTACTATTCCTCCCGTGATGAAAACATAAACAATATCTCTTACCAAAATTTTTTTCTTATGCTCTTTTTGATTTGCCCATTCTCCCTTTAAAGTTCTTTTTACAAAAATCCCATACAAAATTAAAAGAATTAAACCCTCCTACCGAGATAAATATCTATCTATAGCCGCAAAACCAAAAATAATAGATATGCAAAAAAGTAATAGAGAATTTTTCCAACCCTTTTCATCTACCTTAATAGGCATAATCAGTGAAGAAACCCCAAGAATAACAGAAATATTAAATAAAACACTACCAAGAGCATTACCAATCGCCAAAGAACTTTTCCCTTGAAGAGAAGATATTATAGAAACACTTATTTCAGGAAGCGTAGTTGCAACACTTGCAAGTATAGCACCAACAACAAACTCGCTTACTCCCATTTTTTTAGCTATTAATTTTAGCCTTTCAATAAAAAGATCAGATCCTCTAATCAAAAAGATTAGTCCTAAGATAAATAGAAGAATGTTAAATAGTATACTGCTTAAAATCATTGTTTTGAGAAGATAAAATCTTCAAAATTTTTCCTAAATAGTTGAGTTATATCTCTTTCTATATCTTCTTCTTTTAAGGTCCACCCTGATCTTATCAAAGCCAGATATTTATCATAAAGCACCTTTTTGATAATTTCTTTGCTATGTTTCCATTTATAAATAAGCTGTTCTAACACCCTTGCATCGGAATGCTGAGGAATAAAAGAAAAGCCAAGAAGTTCAAGTCTCATCTTAGTTATCTCCTCAATAAGACTTGGGGTATTTAAGAACCACCAACATCCAAAGATCATTAAATTTTTAAACTTTCTTGCAGTTACACAAAGTTCATGTTGATTCTCCCTAGAAAGCATCGTAACCATAAACTTATTGTTAGGAAAACTTCTACAAAGATTTTCAATACTCTCAATATTACTTTTACCCACACTATCTCCTGCCAGTCTTAGGGAAGGATTTACCGAACGTTTTGCTCCAATCATTAAAGCTATAGGAACTTTTCTCTCTTCAGCATAAAGCATGATCTCTTCTAACAATCTACTTCTAAGCATATCATCAGGATACCTAAAATCGGGAGGAAAGGATAAAGCAATATAAAGAGGTTCTATCATTAAAAACCATTTATCAAGATGATCCTTAATTTCTTTGTAATCTTTAACTTTTAAATATTCACGAATATTCTCCCAGTCATTTATTAACCTATCAAGCCTAAGCGATGGACGAAATCTCTTATCCTTAAAAATATTACATTTCCAATATTTCATCTCATTTTCATCAAGAGGATCATTGGTCATCACAACATAATCAATTTTTGCCTTCTCAAAAATTAAGTCCACATAGCTTTCCATATCAATCTTATCAAAATATGCTCTTATTAAAGAAAGATCTTTCTTTTCAAAGTCTACCCCAACTTCAGTTAATATAGTAACTATACCTCTTGCAGACTCACTTATAGGAGATCTATCTACAAATAGAGTCTTCCATACTAATTCTGCTTGCTCTTTTAAAGAAAGATTATAAAAATCATCGGGAGAAATAGGTAAATATCTTACAGTCTCTGCGATAAGGTAATGATAGGTAAGAAGATAATCTATACCATAGAGGAATAGATCCTTAAAAGAAGGAGGAAAAAGATGGGTATGTATATCTATAATTTTTATTTTTTCTAAAACTTTATTAATTTTCTCTTCTAAATTTCTTTCATCAACCATAACAAAAAATATTATACATTATCAAATTAAGTTTTACAAGAAAAAGAAAAATACAAGGCCCTAATTTGACCCTATAAATTCTTAATATCATCCATAGCAATACTTATGGAGGTGAGAGTGCATGATTAAAAATCTTAAAATCAAAAAGACACTCCTGATTATATTTACCACAGTTATACTCTCTTCCTTTTATTCTTCTAAAGCCTTTGGATTTGATTGGGATAGTTTTTTAGAAAACCTCTATCACTGGAACTTAACATTACAAAGAAATATATATGGAGATACCTATATCTATAACGACTCGTTAAATACATCTTTTACAGTAATTGACGAATATGGCGACGATTATACTTTTTACATTAATCAAAATGCCAACCATACTAAGACTTCTTATCTACCTCTTACCCTAAGAATACCCTTATTTTACAATGATAATCTGAGCTTTGGACTTAGCAGTTCTCAACGATACTTTCAGACTAAGATTTTTGAGGAAATAGGATCTATAACTCATGATTACGATTATGATAATCTAATGGGAGTTGCAGTAGGGGTATATCTAAGTATAAAGGTACTCCCCAGATTGTGGATATTTACTACTTTAGGCAGAGCATACTATTATCTCAATACCACAGCCGATACCTTAAAACCTTCCTGGTATGGAGATCCAGGATTATATTGGGATGGGTACTTCTATGAGCCGGGAACACCTTTAAAGGTCAGGGGAGAAACAGATTATAAGTTTTTCTTTTCTATAGGTATGAAGTACTATATATACTCTGGAATATTTTTGGAATTAACTTACTATCATTTTCCTGAAGCTACTATAAACAACATGAGCTACATTTTAGAAGGACCTGTAGACCTAAAGATAAATGTTTCTCCTGAAAAACTACCAAAACCAATCACTATAGAAGAATCTCATGTATTTACTTTAGGAATAGGTATAGGATTATAAAAAATAAAAGGGGAGAGAAATACTTCTCTCCCCTTAGTCTCTGGAAAATATAAAACTAGTCGAATAAAATCTTCATACTCTCCTCGTGGTCTAAATCCATTACGTAAGGTATACCTGTTACTTCTGCTGCTTCCTTAGTCAAAGCTACAATATCATCCCTTGTAATATACTCAAGCTTGAATTTTCTTGCACCAGCCATAAATTGTTTCAACCCCACTGCAAGTCTGTCAAAATATCCATACACTGAAAGAGCAGCAGGTGGAACTTTCTTCCAATCATCTCCAAGAATTTTCTTTATTTCTGCTACTGCTACAAATATCTCTTCTATATCGTTTCCATACTCTGCATACTCCTTAGGTATAGTTCCTTTCTTAATCCATTCACCAAGATTCTTTCCCACCATTGCCGCAGTTAAAGTTGCTCTACCCATAGCTACAAGCTTTACATAAGGAGCTCCTAATGCAAGACCTTTGAAGATATGATCTTCAAGAGTAAAACCACCAGCAATAGCTATTGTTGGAACATGTTTTCCTTTCTCAGCAAGCATCTTAGCATATTTGTAAGTTAATGCTTCTAAATAAACTGTTGGAATTCCCCACTCATTCATCATTCTCCATGGGCTCATTCCTGTACCGCCACCTGCTCCATCTACAATTAGAAGATCTGCTTTACCCTCAGAAGCAGCTCTCAAAGCAAGAGCAAGATCTTTTGGCCTATACGCACCTGTTTTCAAAGAAATATATTTTGCTCCTCTCCTCCTTAACTCCTCTGCCCTCTTGACAAATCCCTCTACCGATGCCATTCCAAGTCTGGAATGTCTCTCAAATTCCTTAATTCCACCCTTTTGATATAGATCCTGAATTATTGGATCATCTGGATCAGGAAATACAATATATCCCCTATCTTTTAGTTGCTTCGCTCTCTTTATATCAGAAAGTTTAATTTCTCCTCCTATATCTTTTGCTCCTTGTCCCCACTTTATTTCTACAAATTCAATTCCAAGTTGCTCAATTACATACTCAAGAGTACCAAGTCTTGAATCTTCAACATTTTCCTGAACTATAACTCCGCCATAATTGTCTCTTTGCCACTCCTTAAATAATCTTATTCTCCTCTCCATCTCAGGAGATCTAACTACTTTACCATTCTTAATTTCTGCATCAGGATCTACACCACATACATTCTCTCCTACTCCAACCATTGTTCCAAAAAGAGCAGATCCAATTGCTACACCCTCCCAGTTGTCTCTTGCAATGAAGGTAGAACCAAGACCAGTGGTAAACCAAGGACCTCTTAATTTAATATCTCCAATTCTTGTCTCAATATCTACAGCAGGAAAAGTAGCTTTGTCAGGATCTGGCTCTACTCCTAAAGCTCCTACACAAGTACCGTTTATATTAAAATGAGAGAAATCTATAGGATAATCTTTTTCTGAGGCTGAAGTTACTTTTCCATAGGGTTTTGGGTAAATATATTCTCTACCACGAACACCTGATTTTGCTATTTCGCAATAGCCAGGACAACCATCAAGACAAGTTACACACATCCCACTAAATGGAGAATAGTCCTTTAAACGTAAACGAGTAAGGGTGGCTTCTGAAAAGTTAGGCTTTGAAAAAGACATTAAAATGCACCTCCCATTTTTGATGTTTAATTATAATTAACATAACCAAATTCAATTGTCAATATACTATACAATATGCCATTTTTCAAAAATACAAAGGAAGCTTATTTCCGTTAATATATTAAAAAATAAAAAGGGGAGACTTATAAGTCTCCCCTTAAAATTATTAATTTTTAATTTTTTTACTCTGCTTTAAAAAGTCTTTGTCCTTAAATATTCTACTATAGGAGAGTTATTTATAACGGTTTCTGATCTAAGAGTAATATCTTCTACTTTATTAACATTTACCCTATTTTGTTTGGTTTTAGACTCCTTTATCTTAACTCTTCCAAGAGTTATCTTCATATTACATCCCTCCCTTTTTTATTCATTTTCATTTTTCAATAAGAATTATAACTAACCTGTGTTAATTTAAATTTAAGAATAATTTAAATTTATATTAAAAAGGTATGAATTAAATTTTAAAAAGAGGGAAAGAGCGCTTAAGCCCTTCCCCTCTAATTTATATTCACTGTTTAAGAATCTCTTCCCAAGTAGTCACAGGCCAGGTAGTCCTAAAAAGTTCCTCTATGGCAGGTTTTGCCTTCTCTCTTATTTGTGTCATAGTTTTGTCATCCAAATATATAACTGTCATACCATTTTTCATAAGCATTCTTAGAATATCATCCTCACTAGCAATAAGCTTCTTAGTAGCTGTATCGCATACTTTTTCGGCAGTTTTTACAAAAAGCTCTTGATATCCTTTAGATAGTTTGTCAAAAGTAGGTTTGTACATATGTACCCAACCAAAAGAAACAAGATGATTCGTGATAATTAAGTATTTTTGTACCTCGTAAAGTTTATATCCAGAAATTTGAGTCAAATCTCCCTCGGAAGCCTCAGCAGTACCATCCTTAAGAGCTTGATACAAACCTGTTAGTGGAACAGGAACTGCCTTTACTCCCAGAGCTTCCCAAACTTTAATCCATGTAGGTACTACAGGAAGTCTAAGTTTCAGTCCCTCAAGATCTTTTAGACTAAGTATAGGTTTATTAGAGGTCATCTGCCTATACCCTCTATAGAGATATCCAAGAGTATACATATTACCATTTTTAAGAATCTGCTCTTTTGCTTTTTCTCCTATAGGTCCTTTCATTATTCTAAAGAAGTGTTCATAATCCTTCAATACAAAGGGAGCATTAATAAAGAAATATTGAGGGGCAAATACTTCTATAGCTCTTCCTCCTGTAAATTGCATGTCTACTTCGCCCTTTGAACATCTTTCGTTAGCTTGTTCTTCTGTATCCTTTGCAATAGAAAGTTCAAATTTAATTCTTCTTTGTGTTTCTTGCTCAATTATATTTTTAAACTCTATCATCGTTTGGGTTATTATATGTCCTTCAGGAAACGGTGATGTGGCCTTTATAAGTATATTGCTCTGGGCAGATCCAAAAGAGCTAAGAGGAACTAGTAAAAAGAGAATTAAAAGTGTAAAATATTTCTTCATAAGAAACCCCCCTACATGTATTTTTTCTGGGGAAGGGAAAATCCCTTCCCCGAGATATCTCACATTAATTCAATCTTTCTCCCCTCTTCACTAGAGTAATAGCCGGCATATAAAACTTTTGCTGTTTCTTTTGCTAAGTCAAAATTAGATACTGGTTCTTTATTTTCTTTTACTGAAAGAACGAAATCTTTAAGTTCTTGAGGAAAACCCCTAGTCCAGAAATCATCAGGTGAAGGGAAATTCCAACCTGCTTTTGTCTCAATTTTTTCGGCTACGTACTCATCTTTCCACACCGTCTCTTCAGGAGCATAAGCTACCATCATATTATTAGGATTAATGTTGGCATAAATCATACCTGAGGAAAGGTTTACCTGCACCCAATTTTTAAGTCCTCCAAGGCTAACATCATTAGAGAAGATTATGCCCTTTGTTCCATCTTCAAAATCGATCACAAGAATAGACCAATCTTCTACGTCCTCCCAAGAGGTTGCCACATAATGTTTTTCTTCCTTCAAAAATTTCTCCGTCTTCGTCAAATTCGCCACTTCACTCCATACTGCTTTTGCCCTTATAGGCTTTCCATCCCTAAGCAACCCTTCATAATGTTTTAAATGAAGCACTACAGCTACTGGATGAGACCCAAGTCTCATTAAACTACCACCACCAGAAGTTTTCCATTTTTTAGCATAACTTGCATGAGAGCCAGAATGACTACACTCTGCTCTAATTTCAAGAATAGGAGAAGAAGAAATATAAATCATCCTCTTCATCTTCTCGATAGAAGGAGCATAAACCAAATTTTCTCCATACATAAACTTAATGCCACTTTCTTTTACAGTCCTTTCGATCCTTTCTATTTTTTCTAAAACCTTTTTATACATAAAACTTTTAGGCACTTCTATCCCTACAAGTTCCTTATCTGTATCCTCCCCAAAATAGCCTGTAAGAGGTTTCTCACATATAACATGCTTTTTATTCTTAGCAGCACAAAGAATAACTTCATCATGAAGATTTGTAGGAGTACATACATCCACAATGTCAATATCAGAAGACGCACAAAGTTCCTCAAAATCACCAAAAACTTTAGGAATTCCAAATTCTTTTGAAAATCTCTCTGCATTCTCTCTTCTTCCAGAGCAAACCCCAACTACTTCCACATATGGAGATATCTCCCTATATGCAGCCATATGTATTCTTGCTATAAAACCCGCTCCTACAAGACCAACCCTTACTTTATCCATAAAAATCCCTCCTTATAGTATTTCCAGGATATCAGGTTTTACAAAAGTCATACCTTCTACTTCTACTTTTAGAGTAGGGAAAATAATAGGTTTTGTAATCATTATTGGTCCTTTTTCAGTTATAATAAATCCATCTTCAGATTTTGTACCAGTTATGGAGGGGTTCCAACAGAAAGCTTGATTCCTACAAACCTTTTCCGTAGTTGTAGGCGTTACCCTTATATCCCTAGGATAGTATCCCATAGATCCACCTTGATGATGTAATTTCCATTCATCTTTGTATCCTCTCTTTTCATACTCTTCTATAGCAGAAAGAACTGGAATTCTCATCTCTTCACCAATCTTTGTCTTAGCTATCATAATGCACTCGATCTCTACATTATCCCTATATTGCTTCCTTAAATTTTCTGAAATTTCTCCAAAATAAGCCATTCTTGTTATTGTAGCTATCAATCCTCTATACCTAGCATTTACCGATGCCATTACTAATTTCTCGATCTTCTTGTTTTTAGATATGGGATGCCTATAATTTCTTATTCTATCGTCAGAAGCAATCATAAAAGCTGTAGGCTCAATACCATCCTTCCAGAGTCTTGCAGATATCTTACCTGCAATCTCTATCTCCGTCTCACCTGGCTTTATTTCATACATAAGTACCTCTTCCACAGTCCTTGAAAGTTTCTCTCCTAGATATAAATATCTTTCTATCTCACCTTCTGTTAATTCATACCTCAATTTTTTAAAAGTATTGTCTACAAAATGAGTCCCTGGAAGTACAATGTCACACCCTACCTTGCCATTTCCAACAATACTCTTAACTATTTCCATCTCCTTATCCTCATACCACTCATATTCGATCACTTCAAACATATCATCTACTTCTTCTTCTCTCATTCTTCTTGCTTCAATCCTATTAGCAATGACAAACTGCTCCTTATCAGTAATCAACACTGATGTTACTCCTATCTCCGTAGCTATACCTACAAAATTTACTCCACCAGCAGTAATCCACGAAAAGTTTGGTTGCTTCTTTATAAGCATAGCAGAAAGATCATTTTCTCTTAGAAAATTTCTTACCCTTTCCAATTTAATCTTTACTTCATCTTTTCTCTCCATTTTTTTACTCCTCCCACTTTACCTTCTCTTTTGCCTGAAATGACACCTAAAAGAATCGATAAAACCGCAAGAATTAGTAAGGTTAGAGATATGGGACTTTTAAACATAACAGTATAATCATTTCCTGATAGAATTAATGCTCTATTTAAGTTTTGTTCAGCCATAGGCCCAAGAATAATTCCAAGTATAAGAGGAGTTGCCGGAAAATTATGTTTTCTCATAAAGTAACCCAATAATCCAAAAATAAGCGCAATTGCTACATCATACAGGCTATTTCTTATAGCAAAGGATCCAATTATCGCAAAAATAAGTACTATAGGCATTAATATCTTTTTGGGTATTTCTAAAATATATGGGGCAGTTAAGGTAGATACAAAACCCACTACAAGCATCATAAATTGAATGATAAACCATCCTGCAAAAAAGGAATAAACAAGATCAGGAGTAGCTTGAAATAAGAGTGGACCAGGTCTTACCCCAATAAGTATCATGGCTCCAAGCATTACTGCAGTAACCACATCTCCAGGAACCCCTAATGCTAAAGTTGGCACCATAGCTCCTCCCGTAACCGCATTGTTAGCACACTCGACCACTGCAACTCCTTCTACTGCACCTTTACCAAATTTCTCTTTCCTCTTTGATATGTTTTTTAGTACGTTATAGGCTAAAAATGTAGCAATGGTTCCTCCAGTTCCTGGAATTACTCCTATAACTATTCCAATGATTGCTCCTACTAATATAGGTATAATTATAGATTTAAATTCTTCCTTTGTTAGAAAAACCTCGGATATTCTATGCTGAATCTTTGTCTCTTGTCCCTTTTGTTCCAGCTCCATTAATATTTCGGTTATAGCGAAGACACCAATAAGCACAGGTAAGAGTTCAAAACCAGCAGAAAGCTGAGATATACCGAAAGTAAATCTTGTAGATCCTCTTATATTTTCAATTCCAACTGTAGAAATAAATAAACCTAAAAGTCCTGAAATTATACCTTTTAACAAATGCTTCCCTGAGACACTAGCAATTATCGAAAGACCAAAAATCGCAAGAGCAAAATAATCAATAGGAGAAAATCTCAAGGCAAAAGAGGCAAGAATAGGAGCCAAAAACACTAAAACAATACCACTAAGAATACCTCCTGAAAAAGAAGCTATTAAGGCCGTGAATATCGCTTTTCCAGCCTTACCTTGCCTTCCCAAAGGATAACCATCAATTAAAGTTGCTGCAGCCGAAGGAGTCCCTGGAACTCCTAAAAGCACAGCAGAAATAGATCCTCCAAACATAGATCCAGAATACATCCCTGCAAGCATCAATAAAGCAGATTTAGGATCTAAATAATAAGTGAAAGGAAGGAGAAGAATTATTCCCATCGAAGACGTAACTCCAGGCAAAGCTCCTACAATAATTCCCCCAACAGTACCTATTAACATTAGAAGCAAATTATTAGGCTGAAGCGCTATCTTTAAACCTTCTACCCAATAATTTATCATTTTGGACTTTTATCCCTCCTGTTTAGGAATAAAGAAAACTGAGGAAGAGGAACTTTAAATATTCCATAGAACACATAATATACCAAAAGAGTAAAAATAACACTTATAACAATTGCGTAGGGTAATTTTTTGTATCCAAAAAGATACATTGTAGCCAACATAAGAAAAGGAGTAAGATATAAAAAGCCTATATATTTTACGAGATATACATATAAAAGCGAAATAAATATAAGAATTAAAACATCCTTCACAGAACTCTTAGAGTATATCTTTTTAGTCTTTTCTGAGATGAAAAAACTCTGAAAAGTTAGGATAAATCCACAAATAATTAATCCAATACTCACAATCTCAGGAAAATCCCCAGGACCAAGCCCTAAAGGCATGTCAGGCATATTTAAAGCATTAAGGAGTATGAAAACACCAAAAAGTATTATTCCTATCCCTATGCCAGTATCCCAAGAAAATTTAAGTTTCATTAACATTTCCCCCCAAGTAAAATTGAGAATCTCCCCCTACTGGTTAGGTAGGGGGAGATTAATTTAATACTTGTATTTGTTTCCTAATTTATTGCTTTTTATAAGATCTTCGTAATATTTGTCATAATCTTTAATAAACTTAGCAAAGGATGCTGGCCCTCTATATTCTAAAGTCAAAGATAGCTCTTTTGCTTTCTTCTGAAATTCAGGATCCCTCATAGCTCTATAGAATATAGTGTGCAACCTGTCGACAATTTCCTTAGGTGTGCCCTTTTGTACTGCAACTCCTCTCCACATACCAAATTGGAAATTAAATCCTTGCTCTTTTGCTGTAGGAACATCAGGATACTTCTCAAGACGTTTAGAGCCAAAAATACCTAAGATTCTAAGCTGACCAGAATCTACATTAGCAAGTCCTTCCGGAGCAGCACCCATATAGGAGTTAATATGCCCCCCCACAAGAGCAGTAACAGCAGGGACTCCTCCCTCAAAAGGTACATGAGTAAGCTTTATCTTAGCAAAACTCTCAAAAGCAAGAGCAGCAAGATGAGTTCCTCCTCCAGCCCCTCCATTACCAATAGTGATCTTTCCAGGATTTTGTTTGGCATATTCCACATATTCCTTTAAATCCTTCCATGGAGCATCTTTTCTAACCAATATGTAACAAGGATCATTTACAATAAGAATAACCGGCTCAAAAGAATCAGCACTAAATTCCACAGGATCCATATGAGATTTAATCAAAATAGGAGCAGCAAAGGAAAGAAGAGTATATCCATCAGGTTTTGCCCTTAGGAATTCCATAGTACCAGGAACAGCTCCACCACCAGGAATATTATTCACTACCAAAGGCTGCCCATTGGCATATTTAGGAAATACCGAGGCTATAGCTCTAAAAAGAACGTCTGTTGCCCCACCAGCAGACCAAGGAACAATTATCTGTACTGGTCTTGTTGGAAAATCAATTCCACTCCCAACAGTAATCAAGAAAATCAATACCAAAGCTATAGTAGCCAATAACTTTTTAGAAAACATAACTTTACCCCCCTTCAAAGATCGATTTTTATAAAACTATTTTTTAGTCCCCACCCCCCCAATTTAAAATTTTTTAATTTTTCTTTTTACGTAAAATTTTGTTTTGTGCTTTATTTCTCAAATATCATAACTAATACTGATATATTTAATTCACATTCTCTTTCAATAAAAAACAAACTTTACATCTTTTTTTATAGCAAAAAATAATAAAATTGACAAGTGATATTTTAAAGAAAATTTAAAGGATAAAAATATTGAATACAAAGTACATTTAATATTTCTAAAATTAAGGGAAAGACATTTTTTTAGTTAGAGTGAAAAAATTATTGTTTTCCTTTATATTTATCAAGCAACCTTTTATAGTTTTGCATTACTATATCAACTACCTCTTCCCAATGCTTATAAAGAGTTAATCTTGCATTTTCTCCAACTTTTTTCAAAAGCTCCCTTTGAGACAATATCTCTTTCATCTTTTTAGCGTAGTTAACATAATCATCCTCTGACAAAAATCCATTAAGACCATCTATTACCCCTTCACCTTCAGCCACCGTTGACCCCTTAATAAGAAGAGATGGACACCCTAAAGCGGCAGCTTCCTTTACCACAAGAGCAGAAGTATCGTAAAGAGAAGGAAAAGCTAAAAGATCAGCCCTAGCATAATATGCCTTTAATAGTTCTCTATCAAGAACCTTTCCTGTAAAAATAACTCTATCCTCTATTTTTAACTCCTCAGCAAGCTTTTTGAAATAGTCTTCATCTTTCCCTGTTCCAATAAGTATAGCCTTGAAAGAGATATTTTCGTCCTTCAAGACCTTTAAAGATCTTAAAAGCATCTCTACATTTTTTTGCTTTACTATTTGCCCCACAAAAAGAATAACCACTTCTTCTTTTGACAAATTATGAAGTCTTTCTACTTTCTCTCTATACTCTTCAATATTCCTAGGGGGAATAAAATCACTGCCATTAGGAATTATTTTTACCTCTTTTTTGAATCCATAGTCTCTAAGAGTTTCTGCTGTAGCAGAATTTACAGTCCATACCTCGTCAACCCTGTTATAAAATTCTAATATTATCTTTACCCCAAGCCTTGCAATAAAATCTGACTTTGTTGCCTCTTTAAAATCATCATAATATTTTGTGTGAAAAGAAGCCACAATTGGAATTTTTCTTTTCTTTGCAATATAAAGGCCTAAAACACCAGAAGAAAAAGGAGAATGCACATGAATAATATCAAAAGGAATACTCTCTATCTTTCTCATTGCTTTGAGATCCAAAAAAGGTATCCCAAATCTATAAGGAGGTCTTAAAACAACAGGAATGGAAAAATATCTTATTACCTCATATTCTTCCTCATCTTTGTATCCTGGAAAAGAGGGGGTCACTACATAAGCCTTACCATATTTCTTGTTTATATAATAAGCATAATTTTTTACTGCAATAGCTACACCATCCATCACAGGGGGAAAGGAATCATTAAAAAGCCCTACAATCATTTACAACTCCTGTTTTTCAAAAAGAATAATACTTACTAAAACCAAGACAAAAGAGTAAAAAAGAGTAGAGAAGATATTTTTAAAAGCATCACCCCATAATACTTCTTTCGAAATCCAAAGATTTTCTAAAGAAGAAAGATTCATAGGATTATAACTAGATAAATTAGGGAATATTAAAAGAAGATTGAAAATTATAAAGACTACAAAAAAAATCCCTGCAGTCTGAAGAGGATTCTTAGCAATGGTTCCTGAGAAAGTTAGTAAAGACAAAATAAAAAGGTTATATACCAAATAAAGTAGAGTCGCAGATAAGGAGTTATAAATAGAGATCTCCTTAAAAAGGAAATAAGTATAGTAAGCACAAATTAAGTAAGAAGATATTATCAAAATAAAAGTTGAAAAAACCTGAAAAAAGAACTTTGATAGTAGCCATTTTTTTCTTTCAACACCAAGAGAAAGTAATATACTTACCGTACCTTTATTTTTCTCTTCCGAAATACTTCCCATAAAAACTATCACAACTACTATAAAAATTATTTGATTTAAGTTTTTGAAAAATTGCAAGAAAGCGTCCTTCCAGGTAGGAGGTGGAAGTTGAATAATAAATCCCTGCATTTCAGAACTCGAAGCTAAGCTCTTTATTATATCGGGTGTAAATTTCGCAATTACAGGACTTCCTATAGAGAAAAAGAGAAAAACAAAGAGAAGTGCATACAATTTACCTGTTTTAATAAGTTCTTTCCATTCTTTTTTCATTAATTTCAATATCATGAAATCACCTCAAAAAATATATCTTCAAGGGTTGGCTCCAAAACCTCAAAATGCATAAGGGATAAGCCCTCTTTTACAATAATTTCAGGAATTCTCCTTTGGGCCATTTCAAGATCTCTTACTTTTAATATTAAAGAATTTTGATTTTCTTCTAAAACTTCTTCAACAAAATCTTCTCTCCTTATTTGCTCAACTATTCTCAAGGGATTATCAACTTCCAGTCTTATGATTCTCCTTGAGAATTTTTTCTTAATATTCCCTAAAGTATCATTTAATAGAAGTCTTCCATCTTTTAAAATTCCCACTCTATCACACACTCTTTCTACATCAGCAAGAATATGGGTAGAAAAGAATACTGTTTTTTCTCCCCTAAAGGAAACTATTAAATCAAGGATTTCTTTTCTTCCCTGAGGATCCAACGAAGAAGTTGGCTCATCCAAAATGAGGAGTTTTGGATTTGGAAGTAAGGCTTGAGCAACTCCAAGCCTTTGTTTCATTCCCCTTGAAAAAGTCCCAATCCTCTTTTTTTCATTTTTAAGATCAACCATCTCTAAAACTTCATCTACCCTCTTTTTGTCTACGCCTATTATTTCACAAAGAGTTACTAAATACTCTTTAGCAGTAAAGTAATTATAAAAATTAGGTACATCAGGAAGATAACCTATCCACCTCAAATATTTTCTACTTTTAGTTATATCTTCTCCCAAAATTACAGCACTACCTTTTGTAGGTTTTGCGAGATTTAAAAGAACCCTTATGGTAGTTGTTTTACCTCTCCATTAGGCCCTAAATACCCAAAGATTACTCCCTCAGGAACTTCCAAATTTAAATCATCTAAAGCCTTCTTATTTGGGTAATACTTGCACAAATTATACGTTTCTATCACATTCATATTACTTTCTCCCAAAGACAAAATAAGCCATAGGACCTAAAATTCCAAAAGCAAGAATAATTATAGCCCATATTATTTTATTTTCCCATCTAATTTCTTCCTTATTTCTCTTAATAAGATCAACAATAGCTAAGATTTGAAAAACTAATTGAATCAGAAGAAGTGGTAAAAACAAAATAAAATTCTCTCTTAATCCTTCCATTTACAATCTCTCCTTTACTAAGATATCTTTGAATATTATATCAAAGTAGAGCTAAACCTTAGAAAATAAAAAGGGGGGAGAGGTGATTTGACCTCTCCCCCATAAAATCAGCTTGAACTATTTAATAAAGAACTGTTCAGGAAATGCGTTCAAAGGAGTAAAGAGTGGAGCATCACTTATTAAGTATTCTGGAACGTTCCTAAAGTTGTTCTTTACTATGCAGAGAGATGGAAGTGCTCCCACGGTACCTATAATCCATATGTTCTTTCTATGGAGAGCAACAATTTGCCTAATAAGTATATCTCTCTTTGTTGCATCTGTAGTTTGATTAACTTGATCCCACAACTCATAAAGCTTTCTTATATCTCCTGTAGGTTCTTCTCCTTCTTTACCCTTGGTCCAATACCATCTGGCATAAAGAGGAGCCCATGGACCGTCAGTTATAGTTCCTAATATTCTTCCAGGGCTTAAAATAAAGTTGGAGCACCTATCCATAACCCACACACCAATCTCAATATCTCCAGAGTTACAATTGGTAACATACAAACTTCTATCTACTTGCTTGATTATGGTCTTGATCCCTATCTTTTCCCAATAGCTCTTAATCAACTCCATAATACTCATATTTGCATTTCCTGGATAGGTGGTAAAACTAATAATCAGCTCAATAGGTTTACCATCAGGACCAATTCTAAATCCATCTTTTCCAACCTTAAGCCCCATAGCATCAAGCAATATTTTGGCCCTTCCAGGATCATACTGAGCATATGCCTTTTCCCAAGAAGGATCATAATAAGCAGCACCCTTAGGAATTGCTGCTTGCATTGGAGTACCAAGTCCCATATATAGGATCTTATTTATTTCGTCCCTATTTATGGCAAGGGATAGTGCTTGTCTAAATCTTACATCTTGGAAGAGCTTCCTCTTTACAGGATCTTTTACATTTTGATTAAGGAATATCGCAGGATCAGCCCCAACAGCAGATGCCCATTTTAAAACTCTGTAGTTTCCTTTTTGTGCATTTTCCATGAATAGCGAGTAGTTAGAAACTCTCATATGCCTGTCCTGACAATCAATCTCTCCTGCCACTGCCTTCATATTAATCATTTCTGCATCGCTTACTAAGTAATGTACTACCCTATCAATATAGGGAAGCTGATTCCCCTCAGGATCCACCACATGGTAGTATGGATTTCTCTCCATTACGAATACAGGCTCATTGGGGCTCTTGCTTACAACTTTCCATGGTGCAGTCACAGGAAGTTCAGGATTTTGTAACCAATCATCTTTAAACTTGAAAAGCTCATACCATTTGTTGAAGCCTGCATCCTTAGCCATCTTCTCAAGTTTCTCCATAGGTGTATATTTAGGATGAAATTGCATTAAATAATGTTTTGGAGCATAGTAGGAAAGAGAGCCATGAGTAGTATCCATATACCACCCTTGAGCAGGAATATCATAAATGAATAGAGGCTTAGGTTCGGGGAAAATTATTCTAANAGNATATTTCATCAATTTTTTCAAACTTAGCAATAGATTTCCCATCAGAGCTTACAAATTGAGAAGGCATATTAGGAGTTAAATCTTTATTACAAATAATATCCTCATACCAGAATATTACATCATCGGTAGTAAAAGGCTCTCCATCGGACCACTTAATCCCTTCACGTATATGAAAGGTATATATTTTACCATCTTTTGAAACTGTATACTTGTCTACAAGCCAAGGAAGAACCTTTTTACCATCAGAACTAAATCTTAAAAGATTACAGGCAGACATAGAGATCCTTGCAATTCCCCATCTATCACCCGCTCCAAGCCAAGCTCTCCTCCAAGTCCCCCCATATTTACCAATTTCTTCGTAGGGTTTTAAAACTACAGGATTTTTAGGAAGCCTCTCTTCTACAGGAGGAAGTTTACCCTCTTTTACCAGTTGAGCAAGAGAAGGTGCCTCATTATATTTTGTTGCTGAAAAAGTATTACCAAGAAGAATAATGAGGAGAAAAAGAATAATAAAGATTTTAGTGTAATTTAACCTCATAAAAATACCCCCCTTTTAATTTTGCAAACGCTAATATAAACGTTTGCTTAAGTAATTTTTTACTTACTCATAATTTTTTTGTCAAGCAGAAAAATTTCTACACCGTGTAGGTATTGGGATAAGATTAAAAATTCGCTATCTCTTACGAGTAATAGGTATATGCCTAATTATAACTTATCTCGGAAGAGCTAATAATATGAAACATATAACAAGCCCAATAGTATATATATATAAGGAAAAGTTTTAGAAGAAAAAGCAATACTTATGAGAACATAATAGTAACACCCTTTTTAACTAAGACTCATTTTTCCCCAAAATAAGTTACAACAATATCAAGATTTAAACTAAAAAATCTCTACTCCTTGCTCCATGGGGGAATCCACTTAGGTAATCTATTCCAGAAGAAGCATGCAACTTCATGTTTATCATTTACATTTTCAAGCCCAGGATCTTTATTAAAACAAATATCCTGAGAATATAAGCAAGTATGAGAGAAGGGACATAATTTTTTCCCCAACTCTCTTTTTGGAGGCTCATAAGATTTTAATTCTATAACTTTTTTTTCTTGAGCTAGATCTGGATCGGGTATAGGACTTGCAGATATTAGTGTTCGAGTATAAGGATGTAAAGGATTATTTACAATTTCGTCACACTCTCCTTTTTCTACAATCCTTCCACCATATAGCACTGCTATTTTTCCTCCATTAGTAGCAAAGAATCTTGCTGCTCCAATATCATGTAGGATAAGAATTATGGAAATTCCCAACTCTTTATTAAGAATTTTCAGAATCTGAATAATAGTAGCTCTAAGAGACATATCTATCATGCTTATAGGCTCATCTGCAACAAGAACTTCAGGATTTGCGGTAAGAGCTCGAGCAATAGCAAGTCTTTGTCTTCCACCTCCAGAAAGATGATGGGGATATTTATTTAAAAAATAAGAAGGAGGCGTAAGACCAACCAAATTAAGAAGTTCCTCAACCCTTCTCTCCAACTCTTTTCCTCTGATATTATTGTTTCTACTTAAAGGATCTGCTAAAGTAGCATATATTGTTCTTGAAGGATGTAAAGAAGCATAAGGATCTTGATGAACATATTGAACTCTAGTTCTAAGATAAGATAATTCCCTCCTTGAAACATTAGAAATATCTTTCCCAAACCATTTTATTTTTCCTTGAGTTGGGGTTTCTAAAAGACATGCAATTCTAGCCAAAGTAGTTTTTCCCATTCCACTTTCTCCAATAATAGCTAATCTGTCTTGCTTATTAATTCTTAAATTAATATTTTCTAAGGCAATAATATATTTTTTCTTAAAATATCCTCGGGAAAATATTTTCGTAATCCCTTCTAATTCCAATACTGGTATTTCCATCCTATTTTCCCCCTATTTATAAAGATAGCATGCTACTTTTCTGTTACTATTTAGAGAATACATAGGTGGTTTTTCTTTTTTACATTCCTCCCTAACATACGTGCATCTTGGGTGAAATCTACATCCAGAAGGTGGATCTAATAAACTAGGAGGATCTCCTGGAATTCCTTTTATCTTTTCTGGATCTGAGATTAAGCTCATTATAGAGTTAACTAAGCCTTGAGTATAAGGATGTTTTGGATCTTTTAATACGTCTCTCGTAGGACCACTTTCTACAATATTTCCTGCATAAACCACAGAAATTCTATCAGAAAGTTCTGCAGCAACAGCTATATCATGAGTAACAAAAATTAAAGTGAGTTTAAGTTGTTTCTTAAGATCTTTTAAAAGCTGAATAATATAAGCCTGAGTAAGAACGTCTAAAGCTGATGTTGGTTCATCTAAAATAAGAATTTTAGGCTTGAATACTAAAGAAAGAGCAATAAGGACTCTTTGTTTCATTCCTCCTGATAATTGATGAGGAAAAGAATAAAGGACATTTTTAGGATCAAGTCTCACAAGAGCTATTAATTCTTCTGCTTTTTTAACTATCTCATTGTTTTGCCAATTTTTGTGATGAGCATACACCGTGTCAAAAAAATGATCAATTATTCTCATTGTGGGATTTAAAGATTGTTGAGCAGCTTGAGGAACTAATGCGATTTCAGACCATCTTATTTTTCTAAGCTCATTTTCAGAAAGTTTTAAAAGATCTCTCCCATTATAAATTACTTCTCCTTCAAGAATTTTTGAGTTAGGAGGTAGAGTTAGAGTCATTGCCTCAATTATAGTACTTTTTCCAGAAGCACTTTCTCCTACAATGGCATACACAGTATTTTCCTCTATATCAAAAGAGACCCCATCGCAAGCTTTAATAGTTCCCTCCCTAACTAAATATACAGCTCTGAGATTATTTATAGATAATATAACTCTCACTATTCATACCTCCGTAATTTGGGATTAAATATTTCCTCTATTCCTTGAGCAAAAAGGATACCCCCATATATTAACAAAACTATATGAAGCATGATAATTATAGGATAATGAAAGCCACGAGGAGTATATAAAGCACCTGCTTGATATAATGCGTAATTAAGCATTACTCCCCAATGAGTTGGATCAAATTTTGCAAGACCAAGAAACATTAATCCTACACTAAATTCCATGGCTCCTTTTAGTTGAGTAATAAAATTTATAAAAATATAAGGAATAAGTAGCGGTAGTATGTCTTTAAAAAGGATATAGTTTGTTCCTAAATTTAGCATTTTTGAAACCTCTATAAATTCCTTTGACTTTATGGAAAGAACTTGGGCAGAGATTTTGTTTTGCCAAAGGAGCCCAAAGCCACATGGCAATAATTAGTGCTACTGCAATTATGTTTAAAGATTTATCAGCAAAAATCGCAGCCATAATTAAAAGAGCAGGAAAAGAAGGAATAACTAAGAATATAGTTATAATTGTGTCTAAAAATTTAGATATAAATCCTCCTAAGTAGCCTCTAGCAATACCTATAACAGACCCTATTATAACTGCAAATAAACTTGAAAGAACAGATAATCCTATCACCGAACGAGACCCATGCACTATCTGTTGAAAAATATCTATCCCAAAATAATCGGTTCCATAAGGATGTTTCCAAGAAGGAGGTTGGTACCCTTTCTGCAAAATTAGAACTTAAATTTAAGGGAACGAACCACAGGACCTAAAATTGCCATTAATATAAAAATACTTAATATAATAAGACCAACAAATGCCTTTCTATTCATTAAAATTGGTCTTATAAAGTCTCTCATTGTACCTTCACCCTTGGATCAATAACTGCATATAGAAGCTCAGTTATAAAAGTAGCTAAGATAACACCAATAACAATTAGAGAAAAAAGTCCTGTTAGAAGCCCAAAATCCCTCGCACTTATTGCTTGTCCAAAATAGTAGCCTATTCCCGGATAATTAAAAATAACTTCTACTAAAGTATGACCTCCTAACATGTATCCAATTCCAATAGCTAAGCTTGCTACTAATGGCAGAATAGCATTTCTTCTCACATATCTACGGGCAATAGTAGAATCAGGAAGACCTCTTATTTTAGCAAATCTAACAAAATCTTCTTCTATTACATTAGAACAATTTCCCCTCATAGCTAAGCCCCAAGAAGCCATTTGGGGAATAAAAGTAGCAATTAGCGGCCCTAAAGCATGATAAATAACAGCTAAGATGAACCCGGGGTAAAACCCCGGGTTCATCTCAATAGGATATGCTCCACCTAACGGAAGAAGTCTTAATCTTACTGCTCCCAAAAAGAGTATAACTACTGCTAATACAAAGGCTGGAATTGCTTGTATTATACTAAATATCGTAGAGATAAATGTATCAATAAATGATCCTCTCTTCTGTGCTGAGAAAGCCCCAATAGAAACACCTAAGAAAAATCCTATAACAGTTGCTAAGGATATTACAAAGAGAGTCCAAGGTAATGCTTTTCCGATTATTTCGTTAACACTTGTTTTAAAATATGTAGAATACCCAAAATTTCCTACAATTATATTTCTAAGAAATTTCAAATATTTCAATACTATTGATTCTTTGGGATTGTATCCTATTATGTTGTGAGCAATTTCTAAAGCCTTATCTAGAGGCATATTTCTGCTTTGAGCTATAGAAACTGCTAAGCCAAAAGCTGGATCTCCTGGCATAGATTGAACGATAAAGAATACTACAGTAAGAGCCAAAAATGTCATTATAAGTACTTGTACTAACCTATTCAATATATATTTCATGAGTAAGACTTCCTCCATTTATAATTAAAATTTTACAATTTAGGTCTTAATTTACCCTCAGAAAGAAGTAGTACATAAACTCTTTCAATTCCACCAGGTGCTAAACTCCAGGTAGAATCATCTGGTTCAGGCCATCCTGTCACTCTTTTTCCATCTAAATAGAATATAGGTAGAACTTTTTCTAAAAATGGAATCATTGGTAGATATTCATTAGTAATATAGGCAAGTTTCATTACATAATCTTTAGCTTCTGCAGGTTTTGTGGTAACTTCTTGTAGTTTATCTGTCAATTCATAAGGTACTAAGTCTCCCCATGGAGTTTTGAACTTACTCTTTGCAGGAAATCTTGTAAAGTCTGCAACTTCACCTTGATATATTCTTGTATAACCCATTGCAGGATGAGGATAACCCCACCATGCTGTTCCAAATTCTACTGCAGCCTCATAATCTCCACCACGCATCACTGTATCTCTCATTCCCTCAGGTATTATCTTTAAGTCTACTTTAAATCCAAAATTCTTTAGTTGTTCTGTGATCTCTCTTGCCGCTAATACCCAATCACTATGAGGTCCATATACTGAAACAGTAAATGCAACTACTTTTCCATCAGGAGTCCTCCATAAACCATCAGATCCCTTAGTATATCCTGCCTCTTTCAGAATTGCTTCAGTCTTTTGCTGGATTATAACTATAATTTGTTAAAGTCTTTAGAAAATCTGCTGATAACCACGTTTTCTCCATACTTTTTTAATACTCCATGAGCATAATCACTGACATCCTTTGCTTGCCATGCAGCAACATCTCTAATTTTTGTCCTGTTCAATGCATAAGCAATGGCTTTTCTAAGAGTTAAATCTTTAAATAATAGTTTTTCAAAATTGAATATTAATGCAAACTCAGAAAGATCTGATACTGCTTTTAGCTTTAAGTTAGGATTTAACAAATTAAATTGGTCTACCACATCCTTAGGAATTGAAGGATGAGCTGCATCAATTTCTCCTGCCACTAATGATGCCCATACAAACTCATTAGATGACCATCTTCTAAATACTACCCTTGGTATTCTGATTTTTCCTGCCGCCCAGTGATATTTATTCTTTGTTAATACCATCTCTGTCTGAGTGACGTTTGTCGGTTCGTAAGTACCCACAACAGGCATTCTACCAATCTCTTTAATAGGGCTAAAATTGTTTACTTTTTCTCTAAAAGCTGCTGCTTTCTTATCATAATCTTTCTTTAAATCTTCAGGTACTGTTTTCTTTTGCTCCCTGAGTTCCCAGATTTTTCTTCCCAATGATGCTACTTCTTTTGCTTCAGACAAGAATTTCCCATATATATGATATGGTGCTAATGTAGAAATTGCACCATCAGTTAGAAGGGAATGAATTAAGAAGGGATGAGTACTGCTAAGAACTAATGCAACAGTATTTTCAGACCTTACTTCTACTCCAGCTATCTCATAGGGCCATTCCCACATAGCATGCAAGAATGCAATATTACATTCAATATCCTTTGCAGTGAAAGGAGTTCCATCACTCCACCTTGTTTTTCTCAAATTAACCACCAATTTATTACCTTCAAGCTTCCACGAAGTAGCAAGCCTTGGAATATACTCTCCTGTAGCAGGGATATAATATGCAAAGGGTTCATAAGCAAACCACCAGGCACCACCTATAGCCCCAGGGCCAAAAGCATTACCATGAAAAGGATAGGGCCAAGTCGTAGCAAATCTAATTTCTGGTTCCTTTATTGCAGCAGAAGATAGAGTTAGAGTAAGCGACAAAAGAAGAACCAAAATTAAAATGAGATTTAATTTTTTCTATTATCTTTACCCCCCCCTATTATCTTTAAATTTTTAAAGAAAAAGGCAAACTAAAGAAACAAAACTTCTTTTTAAATCCTCACCTCCCTTTAATTTTTAACCTACTGTTTTAAGTGTATCACGCCTTAAATTCTTTGTCAAATTTCTGTTTCATTGACAATTACTATATTTTAGTCTATAATATTTCAAACGATTTAAATTTCTTGTAAAAAAAGGAGAAAACAAATGGTAAACATAAGAGACATCGCAAAAAAAGCAGGGGTCTCCCCATCAACAGTATCTCGAGCTTTGAACGATGATTCAAAAATAAGCGAGGAAACAAGAAAAAAAATTAAAGAGATAGCTAAAAGACTAAAATACAAACCCAATCAGGCGGCAAGAGCCCTAATAACCCGAGAGACAAAGACTATCGGTTTTCTTATATTGAAGAAAGAAAAACCACTGGTAGCTGATCCTTTTTATTCTATAATTCTTTATTCTGTCCAAAATGAACTTCACGAGATGGGATATCACTTATTATACGGAATAATCCCCCATGGAAAACTAAATCCCAAAAAACCACCTCGTATGATTCAGGAAGAAAGAGTAGATGGGCTTATTTTAGCAGGACCTGATATGCCTAAGGAATTTATAGAAACTATCAAAAAAACTGGTATACCCTTAATATTAGTAGATAATTATTCTGAAGACATAGATAGCATTCTTGCAGACAATATTAGAGGAGCATATATTGCTACAAAATATCTTATAGATTTGGGACATAAAAACATTGCCTTTGCTTCAGGACCTTTAGATCATATCAGTGTTTATGAAAGATGGGAAGGATATAAAAAGGCATTGGCAGAAGCAAACTTAGAATATAATCCAAATTATATGGTGGAAGAAAAAGAATTAACTATGAAAACAGGAAAACATGCCTTTCAAATTCTTTGGAAAAATGATCCAAAACCTACAGCAATATTATCTGCCAACGATCCCATGGCATTAGGAGTAATTCAATGTGCAAAAGACATGGGAATAAGAGTTCCTGAAGAGCTTTCTGTAATAGGGATAGACGATATCGACATTTCCTCTCAATTTGATCCTCCCTTAACCACTGTAAAAATTTTTAAAGAGGAGATGGGAAGTATCGCTGCAAAAAGATTAATAGATAGAATTAAAAATCCAAATCAACCTCCTGTAAAAATAATTGTAAGTACTGAACTAATTATTAGAAGCTCTACTGCTCCATTAAAGAAATAAATCCAACAACTTCTATAACAACTTTTATTAAAAATCTTATTATAAGTTTTTGACAACATCCTAAGATTATTAAATTTTTCTCCTATTTCTCCTTTATCGATACTATTTTTCATATACATCTCTTCATTATTACAAAATTCTGATCTAACTTTTTATTGTAAAAAATGTTTTTACTATATTGGATATGGACAAATATACTAGACTAACCACATCGTAGTAAAAACATTATAAATATTTAAAAAATCAAAGTTCCACTGTATAATAACCTAAAAATACTTAGGGGGATTTGAAAAATGAAAGAAATTAAAACTTTAGGGGGAATAGGTGCAATTTTAGGACTATTAATTTTCCTTCCTTATATTGGTTTTGTTTTGGAAATAGTCTCAATAGTATTGCTATTAGTAGCCATGAGCAAGCTATCCACATATTATAATAACAAAGAAATATTTAACAAATACCTCATAGGATTTATCTTATCTATAATAAGCGGTGTAGTATTAATAATCTTCTTAGGTAGTGCTATACTCAGTATTTTCACTTCCTCACAAGAGAGCCTTTCTATTTTAAAAGGAGGACTTACCTTCTTAATAATAGGATACATACTAATGATTATGGGAATGAATGACTGGAAAAAAGTTTCTCCTTATTATCTAATTTAACTAATATCAATTATTTTAATACTGCAGGGAATTTATATCTTTGGGGAGCCATAACCGCCCCACTACTTATTGGAGGAATATTATTCATTGCTGCAGATATAATTCTTGCCATTGCGTTTTTCAACCTACCAGATTAGCCTTAATATAGCAAAGATTTTATTCATTCTCCTATTATTTTCACAAGTACCCTCTTTCTTCTCATACCATCAAATTCTCCATAAAACACTTGTTCCCATGGACCAAGGTCAAGCTTACCATTAGTGATTGCAATAACCACTTCTCTTCCCATTATAGTCCTTTTTAAATGCGCATCTGCATTATTCTCTCCCACATTGTGATAATATTGATTATAAGGTTTTTCTGGAGCAAGCTTCTCAAGCCATATTTCAAAATCCTTTAAAAGACCTGGCTCATCATCATTTATAAAAACACTTGCGGTAATATGCATAGCATTACAGAGAAGAAGACCTTCCTTTATACCACTCTCATCCACACATTTTTGTAAGGTATCTGTTATATTCACAAATCCTCTCCTTGTGGGAAGCTCAAACCAGAGTTCTTTTCTATAGGATTTCATACATATCACCTCCTATCAGCCTAACAACTTTTCTAAAGGGAATGGAATTTTCTTTTTATTTTTAACCAAAAACTCTCTATTCTTCTTGTCTTTATACTGTGCAAGAGCTCTTTGAAGTCTTCTATCTTCATAAGTTTTGGCAACATAGATTTTCTCTTTTCTCAAAGTATGATATTCGGTATAAAAGGCACAAGAAGCAGGAGTTAAGGGAAGGGGTGTATAATCTTGAATCTGCTCCAGATAATGGCCAAGACCTTTAATATACATAGCAAGATCCCATGCATCCTTTATGGTTGCACCAGGATGAGCAGATATGAAATAGGGAATTATATAGAGTTCTTTTCTGTATTTTTTCAGATTCCTTTCAAATATATCTACAAATTCTTCATAAACTTTAAATTTAGGCTTCTTCATAATTTCAAGTACATGATCCTTTACATGCTCTGGAGCAGCAGATAAATGGCCACCAATATATCCCTCTTTAATAATCTCTCCAATATAATACTCATCCTTTAATGCAATATCATACCTTATGCCCGATGCTATAAATACATGTTTTACCTTTTCTATCTCCTTAATCTTTTTTAAAAGATTAAGCTGAGCAGAGTGGTCAACCTCTAAGTACTTACAAACATCAGGGAAAAGACAATCTCTTTCCGGGCAAGATCCTGGAATATTATGAATTTTACACCTTAACCTATACATATTAGCTGTAGGGCCCCCTACGTCAGAGATGGTACCTCTAAATTCTCTATGCTTTGTCAGTCTATAAACCTCTTCGAGGATTGATTTCTCACTTCTTGAAATTACTTGCCATCCTTGATGAAGGTTCAAGGAACAAAAAGTGCAACTCCCAAAACATCCTCTATGAGAGACAATAGAGGTTTTCACAGTCTCAAAGGCAGGAATCTTTTCCTTATATGAGGGATGAGGAAGCCTCATAAAAGGTAAAGAATAAATAAAATCAAGATCTTGAGACGTATAAGATGGAGGAGGATTTTGAATAATAAATCTTTTTCCATCTCTTTGTACCAATATTTTTTTCCTTTTCATCCCCTCCAAAAGCAATCTTTGAAAATCATAATATCTATCTTTGTCTTGAGAAACTTCTTCAAAGGAAGGAAGAAGTATATAATCTTTATCTTTAATAAAAGTATCAAATTCTTTCTCGCCTAAAGAAAATACAATACCAGGTATCTGATAGATCTCATACCAAGACTTACCTTCAGAAAGCATCTTAGCAATTTGCAAAGTTTGTTTTTCTCCCATTCCATAAACTATTATCTTTGCCCTTGCGTCAAGAAGAACAGAATGTCTTACTTTATTATCCCAAAAATCATAATGAGAAAATCTACGAAGACTTGCTTCTATTCCTCCAAGAACTATAGGAACATCAGGAAAAATTTCATGTACAAAATTAGCATACACAATGGTGGCTCTATCAGGCCTTTTTCCAGGAAGACCTCCAGGTGTATACGCATCTTCCCTTCTCTTGAATTTATTAGGAGTATAATTGGCCACCATAGAGTCCACAGATCCTGCGGTTATACCAAAAAAAAGCCTTGGTTTCCCTAATACTTTAAAACTTTCCTTATCTTTCCAGTCAGGTTGAGGAATAATCCCTACTCTAAATCCAAAATATTCTAAATACCTTCCTATAACCGAAGCCCCAAAAGATGGATGATCCACATAGGCATCACCAGTAACAATTATTATATCGAGTTCATCCCATCCTCTCTTTTTTGCCTCATATAAATTTATGGGAAGGAATTTATCAATATTCACATTGGCACTCCTTCTCTTTGAAATAAGTTTCTGACTCTATCTCAAGAGTTGAATGATTAATATTAAATTTCTCTCTTAATGTATCTTTTATCTGAGAAACTATTTTCTCTGCCTCTGAAACTTTTTGATCTTCCACCACCACATGGGCAGAAAGAAGATAATCCTTTGTAGAAACCTGCCAGACATGAATATGATGTATATCCCTAACACCAGGAATTTTACAGATCAACTTTTGAATTTCATTAATATCAACTTCCCTTGGAGTCCCCTCCATTAGTATATGTAATGTCTCTTTTATAAGATCTATAGAGCTATATAGTATAAATCCAGCAATAAGAAGAGAAATTATAGTATCCGCAATATAAAGCTTATAAAAAATAATAAACATAGCACCTATAATTACTCCTACTGAAGATATAGCATCAGAAATAAGATGTAAAAAAGCTCCTTTAATGTTTAAATTATGGTGAGAATCCTCATGAAGAAGCAAAGCTCCAAGAATGTTACCTACAAGTCCTATAACTCCAATTATAACAGTCTGAATACCCTCCACTTCTTTTGGAGATTTTATCCTATGGAAAGCTTCCACTATTAAAAATAAGAATACCCCCAAAAGCAAGACACCATTCAAAAGAGCAGACAATATCTCAACTCTTCTAAATCCAAAGGTATGTTTCAAATTACTCTTTTTATTTTTTGAAATTATCTCTGCTAGGTAACTAATAAGTAAGGCAAAAAAATCATTGATATTATGAAGGGCATCACTTATAAGAGCTAAACTCCCTGAAAATATACCCCCAATAACTTCTAAAAGGGCCATCAAAAAATTTAAAAACATAGCTCCTAAAATTTTTTTTGCTTCCATTTTTTACCTCCAAAAAAACTAACCTATACTCTTAATTAAAGTCAATAAATTATACCACTACATTTACATTCTCTTTGACCTGGAGTAAACTCTAAGTTGTATACTCCAAATAAAAACAAAATAAGGAGGGAAAAATAAATGTCTCACATACTTATCATATATTACAGTTGGTCAGGAAACACTAGGAAAATTGCTCGCATAATTCAAAAAGAAGTAGGTGGAGATATGGTAGAGATAATTCCAGAAAATCCCTACCCTTCTTCTTATAATGCTACTGTTGAACAAGCCAAAAAAGAGATAAAAATGGATTACAAACCCCCAATAAAGACTAAGATTGAAGACATAGAAAAATATGACATAATCTTCGTAGGAACCCCAAATTGGTGGAGTACCATAGCACCCCCTGTAGCCACATTCCTAACTCAACATAACTTATCAGGAAAGACTATTATACCCTTTATAACCCATGGAGGTGGAGGTCAAGGAAGAGTAGTAAGCGATATAAAAAGACTGTGCCCAGAATCAAAAGTATTAGAGCCTCTTTCTATATATGAAGGTGGATCTACTGATCTTCGTGAGAAAATATTAGAATGGCTAAAAAAATTACCAATAAAAAGAGGTGAAAACAATGAGGATAAAAGAAGTATGTGAAAAATATGGTCTAACTCCCGACACATTGAGATTTTATGAAAAAATAGGACTTCTTCCCCGAGTAAGAAGAGATAAGAATGGCATCAGAGACTATTCAGAGGAAGATTGTAGATGGATAGAGTTTATAAAATGCATGAGATCAGCAGGAATTGAAATAGAAGCATTAGTTAGGTATGTAAAGCTCTTTCAAGAAGGAGATGCAACTTTGGAGGAGAGAAAACAAATTCTGATTGAACAAAGAGATAAACTCCAAGCAAAGATAGAAGAAATGCAAAAAGCTCTTGAGAGGTTGAATTATAAGATACAAGTATACGAGACTCACATCAAAGAAGCGGAAAGAAAACTTAAGAAAACAGTTACAAAAGTTTAATAAACTATATTTACTCCCTTCTTTTAAAGATGTAAAATAAATTAATTACAAAAAGAAGGGAGGCTATATTTTAACTTATGAAATTTACTCTACCTCTTCTTATCCTTCTCCTAATTATTTTTTCTATTAATTTTTCTAGTGATGAAATTACTATTGAAGCAGAAAATGGGGTATTAAACGGAACCTATGTAGCAAGACAATTTCCTGGATATCAAGGCACAGGATATGTGGATGGATTTGATAAGGATGGAGATTCTTGTAGTGTAACTTTTGAAGTAAAGGAGTCTGGAATGTACGAATTAATAATTGGATATGCTGCACCCTATGGATATAAGGAAAATTCCCTTTATGTAAATGGAGAATTTCAAACCAATGTCAAATTTCCCCAATCTCAAAAATTTACAACCGTATATGCTGGTTTAATTCCTTTAAAAAATGGAAAAAATACAATAAGTATAGTAAAAAGCTGGGGATGGTTTCTTCTTGACTACTTTAAAATCAAAAAGGCAGAAATTCCTACCATGAATCCTACAAACAAATTAGTAACCCCTAATCCATCAAAAGAGGCCCAAAAATTAATGGACTATTTAGTGAGTATATATGGAAAGTATACTCTCTCGGGTCAGATGGGATATAAAGATGCCTTCTGGATTTGGAATATTACTGATAAGTTTCCAGCTATATGTGGTTTTGACATGATGGACTACTCACCTTCAAGGGTTGAAAGAGGAGCATCTTCAAGAGATGTGGAAGATGCTATAGATTGGTGGAATATGGGAGGAATAGTTCAATTTCAATGGCACTGGAATGCTCCAAAGGGACTTTATGATACTCCAGGAAAAGAATGGTGGAGAGGCTTTTACACTAATGCTACCAGTTTTGATATAGAATATGCTCTCAACCACCCTGAATCTGAAGATTACAAACTTATAATAAGGGATATAGATGCTATTGCAGTACAATTAAAAAGACTTCAAGAGGCAAAAGTCCCCATACTATGGAGACCTTTACACGAGGCAGAAGGTAGATGGTTCTGGTGGGGAGCAAAAGGTCCTGAAGCTTGTAAAAAACTATGGAGACTACTTTTTGATAGGCTTGTAAATTATCATAAAATAAATAATCTTATATGGGTTTGGACTACTACAGACTCTCCTGATGCTCTCAAATGGTATCCTGGAGATGAATATGTAGATATTGTAGGAGCAGATATATACCTTAAAGATAAAGATTATTCTCCATCTACAGGAATGTTCTATAACATTGTAAAACTATTTGGTGGGAAAAAACTCGTAGCTCTCACAGAAAATGGAATTATTCCAGATCCAGATTTAATGAAAGAGCAAAAAGCTTATTGGGTATGGTTTATGACCTGGTCAGGTTTTGAAAATGATCCAAACAAAAACGAAATCTCTCATATTAAAAAAGTATTTAATCATCCCTTTGTAATTACAAAAGATGAGCTACCAAACTTGAAAGTTGAAGAATAAAAAAGAATCCCCCAAAGCCCTTTTTTTCTAGGCTTTGGGGGAATCATATTCTTACATCTTAGTTTCTGGTATTAGAGCTTTTAATAGAGGTTTTCTCCATTCATTTTTTACAGGATCAAAGGCGCCAAATCCTGCGCAAAACTCCCAATATGCCCAAGCTATTCCCCTTTTTTCTGCTGACCTTGCCACATAACTCGTCCATCTTACCCTTGAATCCATATCTGCTTTAGAATATGCTCCAAACTCTCCCATATAAAGTGGCACCTTTCCATTTCTAATAGACCAATCTAATGCCATGTCCAGCTCTCTATCAATCTCAGCTTTTTCATCCTCTCTTCCCCACCATCTTACCCCTACAGGAGGAGATGGTTGCACCCATTCTGCTCCTTGATGAGTAAAACTGAAAGGATTATAGTAGTGAAAGGTTACTATAATATTCTTTTCATCTTTCAGCAATTTTAAATCTTTTAATGCATAAATACTATTCCAATTTACAGGACCTACCACTATATATCTATCAGGATTACTCTCTCTTATTACCTTTATAGCTTCCGCCAAATACTTATTCCACAAATTTGCAGTCAAATTCATACAAGGCTCATTTAATAGCTCAAAGATCAAAGTTGGAGGATAATCCCTATAGTGTTCTGCTATTTGTCTCCATAAAGCTAAAAATCTATCTTTATGCTTCTCTGGATACTGCATAATTTCTTCATAGTGATGAATATTAATAATTACAAAAAGCCCATTTTTCAATGCCTCATTTACCACATGATCTACCCTATCAAAAAATGCCTTTTCAATAGTATATGGAGGATTCATATCTGCGTGAGCATTCCACCTTATAGGGATTCTAACATGGGAAAATCCTGCCTCTTTTATAATTTTGAAATACTCATCCTTTATTACTACTCCCCATTCTCCCTCTCTTGGAGCTTCAAGAGCATTCCCCATATTTATACCTCGAAGAATGGGGAGCATCTCCAGTTTAAACTCATAGGAAGAACAACCTGCTAAGAAAATTAGTAACACTAAAAGTAGTAATATTTTTAGCCTCATATCTCTACTTTCCTCCTAATTTTTCTAATTCCTTCTCAGCAAGCTTAACTGACTCCTCATGAGTCTTTACAAGCCATGGATGAGGTTCAGAATTTATAACTTTAAGAAACATCTCCTTAGCAAAATCCTTTTTACCCATTTTTAGATACAAATATCCAAGTTCAAGATAAACATTAGGGTATATTGGGGTATATTTTAAAGCTTCTTTCATATAGCTTTCAGCCTTTTCATAATTATAAAGAGGCCATGGAACATCTCTATATCTCATGCCCATGGCAAGTAGAGCAAAAGTCTTGTAAAGGGGATCATTCAAAATACTCTATGGCTTTGCCGATATATTTATCAAAATCTTTAAGCATAAACAAACTTTGAACTATCCCTTTATATTGAGCAAGCCTTCCAATGGAAGCCCCTGCTATATACCATGCTCTTCCATTATTAGGATCTATCTGTATAGCCTTTTCAGCGTAACTTCTTGCTTTCTCATACATTTTTTCTTTTTCTTTACCCTCCACTCCCCAAAGTCCATATTCTAAGTAAGAATCAGCAAGAACAGTTAAAAGCTGAGAATTTTTTGGGAGATCTTTATCACTTTCAAGAGAATTTATCAAGGATTTAATCTTTTCTACATCCCTATCTCTTCTTGCTTCAAAAAATATTCTATTAGCAGAATCAAATTCTACGCCAAAAGTATTCATAATAATGAAAACAAAAAGAAGTAAAAAAAGAAAAAATCTCCTCATATTAAAAAACCCCCTATATTTTTTCAGATATCACAATCATTCTCCTAGAATAAATACTTAAAGGACTACTGTCGTATCCTCCATAAAACCTCAAAACTTTTAAACCTACAATTTCAAGAAGAAGCTTTATCTCTGTAGGAGTATATAGCCTTATAAAAAAGGGCTTCTCCTTTTTAACCCCATCTCTTATTACTACTCTCTTGTTATATATTCTGCCCTCAGTTATATCCACAATATTAAAATCAATCATGTAATTACCATCTTTCTCAATAACTACATAAGGCAAAAAATTTCTTAATATGAAATCCCTATTACTTAAATCCAGCAAAAATTTACCACCTCTTTTTAGGGATTTAGACACATTTCTAAGTATCTTCAAATTATCTTCATCTTCGTAGTATCCAAAAGAGGTAAACATAGATATAACAGCATCAAATTCTTCATCAAAATTTATCTCTCTAATATCTCCTAATATATAATTAACTTTCACATTTAATTTGTCAGCATCTTCTTTTGCCATCCTCAAAAACTTCTCACTTAAATCTACACCTACTACCTCATGCCCATAAAGAGCAAGTCTATTTGCGTGTCTACCATATCCGCAAGCTATGTCAAGAATTTTCTTAGGTTCTTTAAGATCCAGTTCTCTTCGAATAAAGTCTACTTCAATTTGAGTCTGTTCATCCGTTAACATATCTTCATAAAAATAGAGGTAATCTTCAGGTTCAAAAACTGCTTCCCAGTTTACCTCAAATTTTTCTTCCATAAAAATTCCTCCGCCCTTAAAATACTCAGTAAAATTATACAATTACAATACCAAAATAAAAAGGGGACCNNNNGGTCCCCTTTTTAAATATTACGTTTGTTTATAACTAGGTTACTTTCTTCCTGTTGGCTTTAAGAATGGAAGCATGTACTTGAAGTTAGGCCAATGATGATATGGTATACAATATGGATTCTCTGCTGTAGGATAGTTAGTCCAATAGTATTCATCATATCCTACAACACCTGGATATGTAAAGGTTGGAATTGTTGGCATCTCTTGTGCCAAGATCTTTAATCCTTCCATACCAAGAGCCTTATTCTTTGGAGAATCCCAACTAACTGATTGCATTCCTTTTATTATTTCGTCCATCTTGGGGTTAGTCCATCTGCATTGATGTCCTGGATAGTACTCTCCAAGAGGTCTATAGTAGGCCGAGCTGAATTGCTCCATTGTTCTGTATAAGTCTGGATGTCCACCCCATGGTTCTCTTGCAGGCCATTGACCAGAAGTAGATACTTCAAAATCTCCTACATTCATTAGTGTTCCGTCATTTTCAGTAGCATATACTTCGGTTTCAATTCCAAACTTCTTCCAAACTTGAGATAATGCAAAGGCATTTCTATAGTTTACAGAAGCTGGGTTAGGTGGAGTAAGAATTGTGATCTTCCAAGGCTTACCTTCAGGAGTTAGCCATTTACCGTCTTTGTCTCTCTTGAATCCATTCTTAATGAGTAACTTTTCTGCTACATCAGGTGCATATTTGTACCAGCCAATTCCAAAGATCTCTCTTATTTGATTTGGATCAGTAGGAACTTTATATCCTCTCTTCCTAGCAGCCTCTGCTATTCTCATTGGTACATCAGGATCATATACCTTGAATGGTTTACCATCTACCGTAATTGTTAAGTTCTTCAACCATGGTTCTAATGGTTTAATGTACCAATTCATGTAAGCAGGAGTTGCAGGTATATGAACTGGTGAGACAGTTACTGCATAGTCATAAGCAAGTCCTACATACTCTACAATATCTATGGCAAGGGTTAACGCCCATCTTACTTCCTTATTATTCCATGGAGCTTTTGCATTGTTGAATATTACACCACTTACACAAGGATCCACGTTAACAATGTATGGGAACTCTTTCCTATATGCTCTTGCATATTTGTTAGTTTGGAGTACAGATCTCAATCCTTCCATGGTTAGATCTGCCATATCAAGTTGATGGTTATTTTGTGCAAGGACTTGTTTCTCTGTTGGTCCATAGTAGTAGAATAATACATATTTAGGTTGAGGCATTCCAAAGAGTTTTCCTGTGGGAGTTCTTTGCCAATCTTCTCTTCTCTGCCAAAGGGTCCAGTATCCACCTGGATCATAGCTATGGAGCACATAAGGACCAGTACCTACAGGAGGTTTGAAATCAAAAGTAATAGGATCTTTTACTTTTTCAAATACATGTTTTGGAAGAGGTCTGCAAGCACCCCATCTATCTAAGAAGTAAGCATGGAATCTTGCATTGGGTTTCTTTAACTCAAAGACCACTGTGTATTTATCGGTTTTATATACCCTCTTTACATATTCGTTGAAACTTGCATTGTAGCCTAATTCTTGATATTTCATTATAAGTTCTACAGTATACACTAAATCATCTGCTGTAAATTCTACTCCATCGCTCCAATAACAACCCTCTCTTATTTTTACAACCATCCTTGTAAAATCACTATTATAAATTGGCTTATCCTTTGCTAAAGCATTAATCACTTTACCTGTTGCAGGATCTACAATCCAAAGAGGCTCAAGGAGTAATTGCTGAATAACCCTCTATCAGGAGATCTCCATGTAGTAGTCCATACATTAAAATTATCAGGTGAACCAACCCTTCCACTCAACACATTAGCAATAATAGTTTCTTCTCTTGGTACGTTAACTGCAAGTTGCGAAAGTCCTAATTGAGAAAAACTAATTAAGGATAGCATTAATAAAATTACAAACAACAATACTTTTTTCATAAAAAATCCCCCTTACAACTTAAGACTTAAAATCAATGAAAAACAAAGATGATTTAAAAATTTTTTGTACTTATCCTCACCTCCCCTTAAAAAATCATTTACGAAATCGTTTGTTAATATAAATATAACAAATACATCTCTTTGTCAATAATTATTTATTAAAATTTTTATTTAACATTTTGAGGATTATAGACAAGGGTAGCCATACCATAAGTTACATACAGTCCACCAAAATTACCATAGGGATAGGGTTCACCCACAAGCTCCCCAGAGATAACCTTTTCTACAGCTTTTATAAGATCAAACAAATACTCCCTTGGAAAAGGCTTAAAATCTGTTCCAGCTAAATGTCCATGGTAAATTTTTTCGAATTCGTTACTTCTTTTTGAAAGTCTATATAAACTTTCTAAATATTGAGTTAAAGGAAGACATCCTGGAAGTTGCATCCAGGTATGTCCAGCACCTATAGCATCACCACTAAACAAAAGCTTATTATCTTTATCCAACAAAACAGTAGATCCAGGAGTATGTCCTGGAACTTCTATAATCTCCAACTTTCTTTTACCTAAATCTATAATCTCCCCATCTCTAATATCTAAAAAATTAGTATAGTCAATGTTCATATTAAACAATTTTATGATTTCTATATCCTTATGATTCATATACACTTTCTCAAATTGATTAGCTTGCATTATATGATCCCAATGAGCATGAGATATTATTACCTCTACCTCTTTATCAGTAAGATTCTTTATATATCCTTTCAGATCTCCATTCCCCATACCTGTGTCAAAAAGTATTGCTTTATTATCTCCAAATATCAGATAAAAACTATCACCCCTATAATCCGAAATATGATGAACTCCATCCTCAACTAACATTGAAGCATATTCATTACTCTTCATAAAAATATCCTCCTTATTTAAATTATTTCTGCATCAACAACCGATGGCAGTCCGGAGAGTCTCAACAGTAAATCATTCTTTGAAATTTTCTGAGGAAGTCTGACAAGAATTTTTAAAGAAACCTTCCCTCCCCAAGAATTTCCAAGCTCTATCTGCTTTATATCTATATTTAATTCTCCAAAAAGAGTACCTATTTCTCCTATAGATCCAGGTCTATCTTCTATTATCAAATTTAATGCCACATCTTGATGAGTACCTAAAAAAATCTTTTCAAGCTTAGTTGCCAAAACAAGTACGGATATAATAAATAAAGTAGAGACAAAAGCTGGAAAATATAATCCTGCTCCTACCGCAAGACCAACTCCAGAAACCGCCCATATACTGGCTGCAGTAGTTAAACCCTTTACAGTAAAACCAGTTCTCAAAATTGTTCCTGCCCCTATAAAACCTATACCTGTAACAACCTGAGCCGCAATTCTTCCTGGATCACTTTCTCCAGGAAAGGCATAAGCAGATACAATCATAAAAAGAGTTGAACCCAGAGAGACTAATATATGAGTTCTAAGACCAGCTGGTTTCTCCTCTTTTTCTCTCTCCCAGCCTATAATTCCAGAAAAAATAGTAGATAAAAGAAATTTTATTAATACATCCCACACCGTTATCATAATTTGAATTATATCAAAATCTCATAAAAAATATTATTTTTTACACAACAAAAAATTAATTTAATAAAGCATTTAAGGTTAATTAACACGATTTTGTTTAAGATTATTAAATTTCTTTTTGAAAATATTGCAAATTTAATAAACAAGATATATAATTTTAAAATAAAGAATAAACTCTACCCCCAGTCAGAATTTCCTTTCTCAAAGGGAGTCCCTTTAAGGGGGCTCCCTTTTTCCAAAAAGTTATCCACACTTTACTATAATTAGTACAAAGACGGTTATTATAAAAAAACAAAAATTTGTTGTTGTAGTAAGGGCTGTGGATATTGTGGATAAAAGAAAAATGATTAATTTTTTAAAGGTTTTTGTTTGTGGATAAGTTTTCCAAACTTTTCCACATTATCCACAATTCACATTTTATCCACAAAGTTATCCACAATTTACTAAAGTTATCCACAGAGTTATCCACAACCTATGCACAAAGTTATCCACAATTGTGGATAAAGTTAAATACTTACTGATAGGATGATTTTAAAATTGAGTTTTGACAAGGATTTACAATGGGTAGAGAGTTTATTATAAGGGGGCATCTTTTGCCCCCTTTAGGCATAAGATGTTTAAATTAATTCTCTTAATCTAGTAAGTAAATCTTTCATGGGGGGAGTTTCAAACCATTCTATTTCTGTTAACTCATTAACATAGGCTTTATAAATTAGAGATATCAAGTCTTTTATTTCTTTAGGAAGTTTGGGAGGGGTACTTACATAATTTTTCCAGTTAAAACGATCCTTCTTTTTTGCTTCTTCTACCTCCTTATACCAGTCAGTTTTTCGGTAATAAATTCTTGCAATTTCTTTGCTTACAGGTATACCTTCAAAGGTAAATCTACATTCGTCAAGGGTACCAAGAGCGTCTACAAGCATTATATTACGTTCTAAGTCGAGAGCATATTCTACTTTTCCGTCTTCGTTATTTAGATTTATCTTCCTTGTCTCTTCTGTTATTAAATCATCTATAAATAAAGTAAGATTTCTAAGTTTTTCAAATTCTGTTTCAGAAAGTCCACTTATTTCTAAGGCTTCTTTTTTCGATAAATATCTATCATTTACCTCCAATTTTGTAGAAAAGTCTACAATGGGTTTTTCTAATTTTTGCCCTGGTTCTGGCATTTTATCAAGTCCTATCTCTTCTAAATTTAAGCTTCCCTCTTTCAGTCTTTTAAACACGGAGGATCCTTCGGGGAGAGCATTCCTATAAATAACTTCTAAAGGAATCAAGAAGTTTGATCTTTCTTTTTTAAATATGGAGTAATTATAAATATTTTCTTGGAGCTCTGGTTTTAGAACTCTTACCATTTTAAACTCCATAACATTTGTTGGTTCCTTGAGTTCGTATAGTGTTTTAATCTTATCATCTTCTACAAGTCCTATATAGTGGGTTTTAATCCCTAAATTTTCTAATTTTTCAAAAAAATAGGCTGTGGCTATACATATAGCTTTACCTTTATCGTCGATGAGATCAGGCATTTCTCCGTAGTCAAATACAGAGTATCGGTCGGAGAATAGGAACCTTCCTCTTCCAAGTTTTTTTTCTGTTGGTTTTTCTATTACTATTAAATCTTTCACACTACCCATTGTTTTTCACCTCTTCATCAGCTTTTTCTATTTCTCGTCTCTTTTCTTCCTGATATTTTTTGATCTTATCTATTAAGTTTTCATATTTTATAGCTAACATTTTTACAGCAGCAAGGGCTGCTTCTTCAGGCTCCAAAATGGTTAAGGGAGCTACACCAGAAGGCATTCTTAATGTGGAAAATATGTCTGCTCCTGCAAATTTATCACTATAGGGAGGACATGCAATAACTGGTTTTGTGGTATTGGCATCGGTAAAACCTGAAAGGGCATTACTTCTTCCTGCTATGGTTATGAAGACCACATCTTTATTTTCGTACTCTTTTATTATCTCTAATACTTTCAATGGGACTTTATGGGCAGAGGCAATCCTCATTACATATGGGACCTCAAATTTTTCTAAGGTTTGGGCTATTTTTTTTGCATGTTCCAGATCTCCCTTTGATCCCATAAGGATGACAACTAACATAGGGATCCCTCCTTATGATTAGTTTAAGGTATTATAAAAAAATTGCTTTGTATTGTTCAATTAAGGAAAGTTTAAAATTTAACTGTTAATTGAAAAATATATAGCATTAAACAATAACCTTAAATTATATGGATCTGAGAGTTTGATTGAGGTACCAGGTAAAGAGTTTAATTCTGGATGAAAAGAAAAAAGAATTATGTCACCCTTTTTAAAAGGTATATGCGATAGAGCGATACCAGTAGTTATTATCTTATTTAGTTCATAGAGATTGGGGAGATTATTGAGAAAATCTTTCGGAGAGGATAGAGGTAGATATGAGGCAATATTATAATTAGGGTTTATATTTTTAATTATAGGTCCATTGATATATATGACTGGTAGTTCTTCATAATTGAGACCTAATGTTATAGGGTGTTCTTTCATTTTTATTTTTAGGACTCCCATTCCAATATTCCAAGGTTTTTGGTTTAGGGTTTCTATATCTTTTAAAAATTTTAAGGATTCTATTCCGTGGGTACTATCTGATAAGAGTAAGTAGGCTCCTGCGCATATACCTATGTAGTTTCCTCCTTTTTCTATAAACTCTCTTATTTTCTTTCCTCCAATCTCTCCAAGGTTTTTGGCTATAGTATGAGATGTGCCTGGGGGAATGATTAATATATCGAAATTATTGATATCTAAGGCATTTTTCTTGATATCTTCTGGAGTTATTTTATGATAGGCAAAGTTTAGCATGTTTAATGAGTTATAAAGATAAAATGTATCTCCTGATTCAAGAACAGCAATTTTTACAGGTTTTATTTCTAAGGTAGGTACGTTTATTTTAGATATTTCGAGAAATTTTTCTATGTTGTGCTTTTTGATAAAATCTAAAACAAGTTTTTTATTATCTTTATTCACATAGAGTATAAGGGATCCTTTAGGAAAGGTATTATCTTTTATACTTAATGGCTCAAGAGTGAGATAAGCTTTAAAATTATCTTTATTAACTCTATTATTTAGATCTGATAAGATATTTAAAATTTTTGATTGGGTAAACTTTTCACTTTCAAGAGAGAATATTATATAGTGACTTGTTGTGTTTACATTGACAAGGACTATAATTAATAATGGTATTAACAATAAAGTGCTTACTATAACTGGAAATTTATATATAAAAGTCTTTGTTTTAGTAAAAGCGATCATAATTGTAATATATTATATAAAATTTTGGCAAATTTGACGATGGTTAACCTTTGATATAAAATACTTGAATGTGCTCTTAGAGTTTTGTTTTTAAAGGAAAAGAGGTGAATTTTTTAACCTTTTTATGATAGAGAATGAATTAGCTCCTAAGAAGAGGGGAATTAATCCTGCAGCCTTCTTCATTATAAGTTTCTTAGTCATAATACTTACTGGAGCTGTTTTATTAACCCTTCCCATATCCTCTAGTCAGGGTAAATTTACTGATTTTCTTACCGCACTTTTTACAGCAACGTCGGCAACTTGTGTTACTGGGCTTGTTGTGGTTGATACAGGTACTTATTGGTCTGATTTTGGGCATTTAGTAATTCTTCTTCTTATACAGATTGGTGGCTTAAGTTATGCTGTAATTGCTACAGGAATGATGCTTCTTTTAAATAGAAGAATTCAACTTAGAGAAAGACTAATTTTGCAATATTCTTTAAATGCTACCTCTTTAAGAGGTATTGTTTCTTTTTTGAGAAATGTCTTGATAACTGTTTTTGTTTTTGAGACTATAGGGGCCTTTTCTTTGTTTTTTGTTTTTATTAAAAATTATCCTCTTCTGAAGAGTATAAAATTTGCTGTTTTTCATTCTGTTTCTGCTTTTTGTAATGCTGGTTTTGACTTAATAGGCGGTTTTAAGAGCTTCACTGAATACGTTTCTAATGCTCATCTTGTTTTTACTATTACGACTCTTATTATAGTTGGAGGAATAGGATTTATTGTTATACATGATATAATTCAGAAAATTAGAGGCATAAGAATGCATCTTTCTTTACACACTAAGATGGCTCTACTTACTACTTTATTTCTAATTGTAATTGGTACTCTTATAATTTTTGTACTTGAATATAATAACCCAAATACATTAAGGCCTCTAAATCTATGGGGCAAACTTTTAGGTTCCTATTTTCAGGCTGTAACTCCTAGGACAGCTGGTTTTAATACCTTGAATATTGGTAAAATGAACCCTTCTACATTGCTTTTTCTCATAGTTTTAATGTTTATTGGAGCTTCTCCTGGAGGTACTGGAGGAGGAATAAAAACAGTAACCTTTCTTGTTTTGTGGTTAAGTGTTACTGCTGTTATTCTTGAGAGAAAAAGTGTACGTTTTAAGGACAGAGCTATACCTTGGGAAAATGTAAAAAGAGCATATACAGTATTTCTGCTTTCATTAACTTTGGTAGTTGTTAGTTGGTTTTTGCTTCTTATTACTGAGCCCTTTCCACCCTTAAATATACTTTTTGAGGTAGTATCTGCCTTTGGTACTGTAGGACTTTCTACAGGAATTACTCCTTATCTTTCCCCTTTTGCAAGAATTGTTATTATTTTGACTATGTTTTTAGGAAGGGTTGGTACCGTTACTGCGGGTATGGCGGTTCTAATACCTTTCTCTAAGAGATCACAAATTGAGTATCCTTCTGAGGAGGGTGAGTATAGGTTAATTTATGAAATCTTTATCTTATAGGTTAAAAAGAGCTGGCCTTGATAAGTCAAGATTAAACAGTTTTGCAGTAATAGGTCTTGGTAGGTTTGGAGCTTCAGTAGCTGTTACTCTTGAGAGAATGGGGTTTTCAGTGATTGCCATTGATAAGGATGAGAATAAAGTAGAAGAAATTAAAGATTATGTTTCTTATGCGAAGGTTTTAGATTCTACAAATATAAATGCATTAAGAGAAGCTGGCGTACAAAATGTAGATGTAGTTATAGTTTCCATTGCTCATGATATAGAGGCGAGTGTACTTACCTCACTGTTAGTTAAAGAACTTGGAGTAAAATTTGTTATTGCAAGAGCTATAAGTGAGCCTCATGAGAAAATTCTTGATAAAATAGGTGTAGATCTTGTGGTGTATCCAGAGAGAGATATGGGAGTAAGACTTGCTCAGAGATTGGTGGTTCCAAACGTTATAGATTATATGGAATTTTATGCAAATACTAAGATCTTTGAGTTAGAACCTCCAGAAGCAATTATTGGTAAGACGATACAAGAACTCGATCTTCGCAAAAATTATGGTTTATCCATAATTGCTATTCAGAGAGGCTCAGAATTAATTAGTGATATTTCTCCTTCTGAAAGAATACAAAGAGGTGATATTCTATACATTATAGGTAGTTTTGAAAATCTTAATAAGTTTTTAAACAAATTATAATCTTGGAAAGGGGGTTGTATTATGGCTTTTTTTGATTTACCTTTATCGGAACTTTGGAAGTATCTGCCTGAAAGAGAGGAGCCTGAGGATTTTGATAGTTTTTGGAGGGAGACTTTGGAAGAGTCTAGAAAATACCCTTTGAATCCTATTTTTGAGAAGGTAGATTTTGGCCTTGAGCTTGTGGATACTTATGATGTAACCTTTTCGGGATATAAAGGACAAAGAATAAAGGGATGGTTAATAGCTCCTAAAAATAGATCGGGAAAACTGCCGGGTATAGTGGAGTATATAGGATATGGTGGGGGAAGAAGTTTTGCTTATGATTTTCTTTTATGGGCAAATATGGGATTTATTCATCTTATAATGGATACAAGAGGACAAGGGAGTTCTTGGAGCCCTGGTAATACTCCTGACTATGATGATGAACCTTTCGATCCTCAGTACTCTGGATTTATGACAAGGGGTATTCTCCATCCTAAGAAGTATTATTACAGGAGAGTATTTACTGATGCGGTAAGGGCTGTGGAGACCCTTATGGCTTTTCCTGATGTGGATAGAGAGAGAATTGGAATAACAGGAGGAAGTCAAGGGGGAGGTATTACCATAGCAGTTGCAGGACTTGCCCCTTATGTAGGTATAGATATTAAGATTGCAATGCCTGATGTACCCTTTTTATGCCATTATAGAAGAGCAGTAGAGATAACGGATGGATATCCATACCAAGAAATAGTGCAATATCTTAAGACTCATAGGGATCATGTGGATAAGGTTTTTAAAACCTTATCTTATTTTGATGGGGTAAATTTTGCTGTAAGAGCAAAGGCAAAAGCACTATTTTCAGTGGCTCTTATGGACAATATATGTCCACCCTCAACGGTCTTTGCTGCATATAACTATTATGGAGGAGAAAAGGAGATAAAAGTTTATCCTTTCAATGGACACGAGGGTGGCGGTACTTTCCATACTTATGAAAAGATGAAGTTTGCAAAGAGAAATCTAAAAGATTAATCGGAATTTTCTAAGATCTTTCTTATGGTATGTAAATTATAGAGGTCTGCCATTGGAGTGTCTTTGGGGGTTTCGAGGATAAGAGGAATTTTTCTTATTTCTGGGATACTTAAAAGATTTTTAAATCCTCCTATCCCGATAGCCCCCTTTCCTATGTGAGCATGTTGATCTCTATGGGATCCTAAAGGAAAGTGAGAATCATTTACGTGAATCAGCACTAATTTTTCCATAGGAATCTTTTCAAAGAAAGAATGAAAGATTGATTGGCATACCCTCGGATTCTTCAAGTTGTACCCTGCTGCAAAGAGGTGACAAGTATCAATACAAAAATATACTACTGGGAATTCTTCATATATGGAGTAAAAGTCTTCTAAGGTTGAACCCCAACCGTCACCTTCTCCTGCGCTGTTTTCAACTATGAGTTTAGCTCTTATATCTTCTTCTAGAATTTTTTCAAGGGCTTTGAAAAAGTTCTTTTTAGCTACCTCTTTTCCCATCTTTTTACTACTTCCAGGATGTATTATTAGTCCTTCCCAGTCTAATTCTTCTGCAAGTCTTAATTCTTCTATGACTTTTTTTGATAGAGAGATTAAAGACTTTTTCATCGGGAGATGCTATGTTTACTACATAAGGAGCATGGATAAAAACAGAATTAAAGGGAAAGATTGGAAGTTTCTCATTGGTAGGTTTATAGCTTCTTGGATTTCCTGAAAAAAGTTGAGCAGTATTTATTCGAAGTAATTTTATATCTTCTAATACTGATCTTCCACCTCTGAAAAGATGAACACCAAGTTTATAACTGTTCTTAGTCATTTTAAAATGGATGGCTCCCCCGTGAAGGGGGAGCCTTTTTGGTTTCATGATATTTATTTATTTGTAGCTTCTTCCATACTGAGGAGTCTTTTCCATTCTTCTTCTATATCTTTTTTGAATTCTTCTAATATATGAGCATTTTCTGGTTTGAGGAGGTGTGCAAATCTTCCTTGTACTTTTAAGAACTCCTCGACAGGTTTAAATCCTTTTTGGCGGTTTGTAATTTATCTTGTATTTTCCATTCTCTACTTCGTAGAGAGGCCATACACCGGTTTCTACTGCAAGTCTTGCAATACTTATGGCAGAATTATCGGGAGTTCTCCATCCTCTTGGACATGTGGAGTATATATTTAAAAAGGCGGGTCCATCAGTACTTGCTGCCTTTTTTACCTTCTCCATTAAATCTCTCCAGTGACTTGGTGATGCTTGAGCCACATATTTTGCTCCATTTGCCACCATCATTTCTGTTAAGTTCTTTCTTTTCTGAGGTTTTCCAGGAATTGCTTTTCCTGCAGGAGATGTAGTAGTGAAAGCACCTCTTGGGGTTGCTCCTGATCTTTGGATTCCTGTGTTCATATATGCTTCGTTATTGTAGCAGATAAATACTGCTCTATGTCCTCTCTCTATTGCTCCAGAGAGAGCCTGAAGTCCAATGTCGTATGTTCCACCATCTCCTGCAAAGCTTATAAACCTTATTTCCCTATCTATTTCTCCTTTTCTCTTTAAGGCTTTGTATGCTGCCTCTACTCCTGCTATAGTTGCTGCTGCATTCTCAAAGGCAGAATGTATCCATGGTACATTCCATGCATTAAAGGGGAATATGGTTGTGGCAACTTCAAGGCATCCGGTGGCATTAGCTACTACTACGGGTTCGTCTATAGCGTTAAGGACCATTCTTACGATGATGCTTGCTCCACAACCTGCACACAATCTATGTCCACTAACTAATTTTTCCTCTTTTAAGGCTATTTCCCTTAAATTAATTGCCATTTTTAGCACCTCCTATTCTCTTACTCCGATATAGGTAAGAGGATTTGGCTTTCCTTTCTTACCTATATCTATGAGCTCTTCAAATACTTTTTCTATATGTTGAGTAGTGATATCTCTACCTCCAAGGCCATACACATATGCTTGAGCGATAGGCCTTTTTTCGTAATGATAGAAGGCAGAGGTAATTTCGTGATAGAGTGGTCCGCCGAAGGATCCAGGTATCATGCTTCTGTCAAGGATTCCTATTACTTTTGCATCTTTAAGAGCATTTATAATATCCTCAGTAGGGAATGGTCTAAATACTCTAATCTTAAGAAGACCAACAGGAAGTCCCTTTTCTCTTAGGGTATCGACCACCTCTCTTGCGGTTCCTACTGTAGAGCTCATAGCAACTATGATGTATTCTGCTCCTTCAGTTCTGTATCTTTCTATCACATCATAATATCTTCCTGTAAGATCACCATATTCCTTGCCTACCTGTTTTATAATTGGAAGAGAATTTTCAAGGGCATAAGCTTGTGCTACTTTGAACTCAAAATAGGAATCGGTTAGAGCGAGGGGACCAACCGCTATAGGATTATCTACATCGAGCAAGGTGTATTTTGGTTTATATTTGCCTATGAAATTTCTTACTACATCGTCTTCGAGTATTTCTATCATCTCTTCTGAATGGCTTGTGATGAATCCATCGTATCCTACCATTACAGGAAGTCTTACATCAGGATGTTCTGCAATTTTTACTGCTTGAAAGATATTATCATATATTTCTTGTACATTTTCAGAAAAGATTTGTATCCAACCAGAATCTCTTGCTCCCATAGCATCGCTGTGATCTCCATGAATATTTATTGGAGCAGATAAAGACTCTGTTTGATACAGACATAACTATAGGTAGTCTGAGGGCTGATGCGATATAAAGCATCTCCCACATTAAAGCAAGTCCTTGGGAGGCTGTAGCAGTCATTACTCTTGCTCCTGCGGCAGCAGCACCAATACATGCACTCATTGCGCTGTGTTCACTCTCTACGGGTACAAATTCTGTATCTACCTCTCCATTGGCTACATATTCAGAGAATTTCTGAACCACCTCAGTAGAAGGTGTTATAGGATAGGCAGCAACTACATCAGGATTTACTTGCTTAAAGGCTAATGCTGCTGCCTCGTTACCTTCTATAGCAATTCTTTTAATTTGAGTTTTCATCTCTTCTTCCCTCCTTTATTTTTCTTCTTCTTTCATAGTTATTGCTTTGACAGGACACTCAGCTGCACAAACACCACAACCTTTGCAGTAATCATAGTCAATGTAGACTTTTTGTCCGTCAAATTTTACTGCAGAATCAGGACAAAAGAGCCAACAAAACAGACAGGTAGTGCACTTGCTATAATCAATTTCAGGTCTGAAGGTTCTCCAATCACCCGTTTTATACTCTTTAGAAGTTTGTGCAGGTACAATAGGACCTATATTTACTAATTCTTTCCATCCTGGTAATTTCATTCTCCCTTTACCTCCTCATAAGCTCTTTTTATTGCTTGAAGGTTACCCTCTATTACTTCGGGTTTAAACCTCCCTTCAAATTTCTTTCTAAACTGATTGAGGACTTCATCTAAGCTTATTATTGGAACTACGCGAATTAAGGCTCCAAGCATAGGAGTATTTGGTATAGGTCTTCCAATCGTCTCTAAGGCTATACCAGTAGCATCTACAGTGTAAATTTTTCGGTCGGAAATTCCAAGCTGTTCTCTTATTTCTTTAGGAGACTGGGTGGTGTTTACAATGATTATTCCATCAGATGGAAGCCCTTCTAATACGTTGACTTTTCCGATAAGGGTCTTGTCGAGAACTACTACCACATCAGGGTTATATATCTGGCTGTGAATTCTTATAGGTTTGTCACTTATTCTTGTGTATGCTTTCATGGGTGCTCCTGTTCTTTCTGGACCGTACTCTGGGAATGCTTGGATATATTTTCCAGCCTCCATGGCTGTTTCAGCAAGGAGATAAGAAGCTGTTTTTGCTCCTTGCCCTGCCCTTGCATGCCATCGAATTTCTAGCATATTTTTCATACTATAACCTCCTTCTTTATACTTATTATAATATTAATTCCTTTCTCCCTTCCAATGCATGAATGAGAGTTATTTCATCGGCAAAATCAAGTTCCGTACCTGCAGGAAGTCCGTGAGCAAGTCTAGTGACTTTTACAGGATATTCCATAAGAAGCCTTGCAATATACATGGCTGTTGCTTCTCCTTCTGGGGTAGAGTCGGTGGCAAGAATAACTTCTTTTATCTCTCCTTTTTTAACTCTCTCTATGAGCTCTTTTATTCTTAGATCTTCAGGAAATACGCCATCTAATGGAGATATAAGTCCTCCAAGGACATGGTAAACCCCATTAAATTTAGAGGTCTTTTCTATAGCCCACAGATCTTTAGGTTCTGCTACTACACATATGGTTGTTTTATCTCTTTCTGGATTTGAACAGATTTCACAGGGGTCTTTTTCAGTAATGTTAAAACATATGGAACAGTGTTTTATCTCTTTTTTTACTTTTAAAATGGTGTTTGCGAGGCTTTCCACATTTTCCTGTGGCTGTTTTAATAGGTAAAAAGCAATTCTTTGGGCTGATTTAGGCCCAATTCCAGGGATCTTTGTTAGCTCATCAATGAGCTTTTCAAAAATGCTTTTTTCTGCCATTTACTAAAAAAGCCCAGGTGGTAAAGGAAGTCCATCGGCGAGACTTCCCATCTTTTCTGCTGATTTTTCTTTTGCTTTTGTAAGGGCGTCTCTTAATGCAGCTGCGATAAGGTCCTCTAATATATCTACTTCGTCCTTATTTACCACCTCGGGATCTATTTTTACCTCCTTTATCTCTTCTTTAGCATTCATTATTATTTTTACCACTCCTCCTCCTGCAGTACCTTCTACTAAAGTTTGTTCTAATTCTTCCTCTATTTTTGCCATTTTTTCCTGAAGTTTTTTAAGTTGTTTCATTGCCTCAAATGGATTTTTCACTCTATCCCTCCTATTCTATTAATTTACCCTTAAACATATTTTTGACGTCATCAGTGGATAATGTCTTCTCTTCTTTTTTAGGATTTTCTTTTTCAGGATTAACTAAGGTTGGATTATCTTCAATGGTTATAAATTTTACTTGTATGGGGAAACCATATACTTTTTTAAATTCTTCTTCAATTAATAGTCTATTAGGCCTTTCTTCAAGCCTTTCTTTAAGAAAAGAGAAGTTTTTGGGAAGTCCAAGGATCAATTTACCGTCCTGATCTATTTCTATAATTCTTGCTTCTCTTAACATGGCTTCTAAGGAGATTTTTCTTCTTTTGATTTTTGCAAGAAGTTGGGGCCATTTGTCAATAATCTCGTCTATACTAGGTTTTCCTGTGGCAATTTCTTCTTTTTTATCCTTTTCTTCTGTTTTTTCTTCGCCTTTAGGTGAAGAAGAGACTGCTTGAGTTAAGATCTGACCGATTGGCTGAGTTTCAGCAGTTTCTTCTTTCATAAATAAGGGTAAGAGAACCATTTCCATAACGAGAGGAGCATTAGTAAGGTCTCTAAGTCTATTTTCAAGGATAAGAAGTTGGTCAATAATATCCTGAAGCCTTTTTATCGTATATAATTTTGTTTCTTGCATTAGTTCTTCAAATTCTTCTTGGGTTAGAGATAGAAGATTTCCTATTCTTTCATCAGCTTTTAATAGAAGTAAGTTTCTGAAGTGTTGTAGTAGCTCCTTTGCAAATTGTTGAGGGTTTTTCCCCATTTGAAAGATTTGCTGAAGCAAGCTATATCCTTCAAGGATATTATATTCACCAAGAGCTTTTGCAAAGTTGTAGGTAAATTCATAAGTGGGAAGGCCAAGGAGATTTCTGGCAAGTTCTTCGGTAATTTCCTGATCAGAATAGACTAGTAGTTGCTCTAAAAGGCTTATAGCATCTCTCATAGAGCCTTGGGATTGTATGGCTATAAGTCTTAAAGCACCTTCAGATATTTTTGCTCCTTCTTTTTCTGCAATTTTTGCTAGTTGTTTTATTACTTCATCCCTTGTAAGTCTTCTAAAATCAAATCTTTGGCATCTTGATAAAATGGTTAAAGGAACCTTTTGAGGTTCTGTAGTTGCCATTATAAATACTACATGCTCTGGAGGCTCTTCAAGAATTTTTAAGAGGGCATTAAAGGCCTCGTTGGTCAGCATATGGACTTCATCTATAATGTAAACTTTGTATCTATCTCTTACAGGAAGGAGTCTTGCTTTCTCTCTAATATCTCTTATCTCGTCTATTCCTCTGTTTGAGGCAGCGTCTATTTCAATCACATCTATACTTCTTCCTTCTGCAATCTCAACACAGGACTCACATTTTAGGCATGGAGTTGGAGTAGGTCCTTCAACACAATTTAATGCTTTTGCAAGGATTCTTGCAATAGTAGTTTTTCCTGTGCCTCTTGGCCCTGCGAAAAGATACGCATGGCCAATATGGTTGTATCTAAGGCTGTTTTGTAGGGTAATTACTATGTGTTCCTGCCCTACAACTTCCTCAAAGGTTTGTGGTCTCCATTTTCTATAAAGGGCTATAGGCATTTAACTCACCTTCGATCCTGGATCTACCTCTTTTTCAGGAGTTAAAATAGCAAGTCTTCCTTTGTTATCTTTTGCAGCAAGAAGCATTCCTTGAGATTCATAGCCTCTTATTTTAGCAGGTTGTAAATTATAAACGACAACTATTTCTTTACCTATAAGTTCTTCTGGTTTATAGTATTCTGCTATTCCAGCCACAATTTGCCTCTTTTCTTCTCCAAGATCAATCTCAAGAAGTAATAGTTTGTCACTATTTTCTACCTTTCTTGCAGAAATAACTCTTGCTATTCTTAAGTCTATTTTCTTAAATTCTTCAATAGTTATTTTAGGTTCTTCTTTTTTCTCTTCAGTCACCTCTTTTTCTTCCTTTCTTTCTACTCTTGGGAATAAAATTTTACCTTTATTTAATTTTTGTCCTACAGGTATTTTAACATCTTTAATTAGGTCCCATGCAAATTGTACATCTTTGTATCCTAACTGTCTTTGAATTTCTTCTGCAGTATTAGGTATAAAGGCATAAAGCATTATAGAAATTTTTCGTAAGGTCTCTAATAAAGTATAGATAACAGTGTTTAGCCTATCTTTATCACCAGAAGAGGCTAAATTCCAAGGAGCTTGCTGATCTATGTATCTGTTTGCTTCTTGAATTACTTCCCATATTTGTGTTAAAGCATTGGCAGGGTTGAAATTTGCCATTGCTTCTTCTACTTCATTAGCCACATCTTCACCTTTTTTGAAGTAAATAAGTATCTTCTTCTTTAAATTCTTTTGGCTCTGGTACTTTTCCTTCAGTGTATTTTTCGGCTACCGTAAGAACTCTGTTTACTAAGTTTCCTAAATCGTTGGCAAGATCAGAGTGATATCTTCTATGGAAGGCCTCATCACTGTACTCCCCATCAAGTCCTAAAGGTACTTCTCTCAGTAGGAAATACCTAAGAGCGTCTACCCCATAAAGGTTTATCAATTCATGAGGATCCACTCTATTCCCTTTTGATTTGGATATCTTACCACCTTTTATAGTCCAGAATCCATGGGCAAGCACTGTCTTGGGCAGTGGAATGTTTAAAGCCATAAGTATAGCAGGCCATATAATTGCATGGAATCTAAGTATGTCTTTTCCTATGAGATGAATATCTGCAGGCCAATACCTTTTGAATTTTGTGTCGTCATCGGTTAAATATCCTAAGGCACTTATGTAGTTTACTAAAGCATCAAACCATACATATACGGTATGCTTTGGATCAAAGGGAACAGGAACACCCCATTTTACAGTGGTTCTTGTGGCACTTATATCTTTTAAACCACTTTTTATGAAGCTTATAACCTCATTTCTTCTTGTTTCAGGGGTATACAAATTCGGGGGTGCTCTTCGATATATTTCAATAGTGGCTCTGCAAAGGCAGAAAGCTTAAAATAATAAGTTTCTTCTTCGAGCCATTCTACAGGTCTTCCACAGGATGGGCAATTTCCATCATGAAGGTCTTCCTTTTGCCAAAAAGTTTCACATGGAGTACAGTACCAACCCGCATAGCTTCCCTTATATAGATATCCTTCATCGTATAATTTTTGAAAGACTTTTTGTACTACTTCTTCATGTCTTTTTTGAGTAGTTCTTATAAAGTCATCATTGGTTATGCCAATTTTTTTCCAAGTTTCTAAAAATTTTTGTGCCATCATGTCTACATATTCTTGAGGCGTATAACCTTTTTCTTGAGCTGTTCTTGCTAATTTTTGCCCGTGTTCATCAAGGCCTGTGAGGAAGAATACATCATAATCTTTAAGTCTATAGAAACGAGCAAAGGTATCCGCAACTATAGTGGTGTAAACAGTACCTATGTGGGGCTCAGAATTTGAGTAATATATGGGAGTTGTAATGTAGAATTTGTTCCTCACAAGTTATTCGCTCCTTTCATACACTAAAATTCCTTGATAATAATACTACTTAAATAGGAGTATGTCAAATTTATGTCTATTTTAAAAACTCACAGAAATATTACTTCCTATTTGGAGAATAAAAGAATGATTTAGAGCTAAACTATGATATATTCCTTTTAAATAGAAATAATTATACAAAAATTTTTGAGAAAAATTTTTAGGTATATAATTGATAGTTATTAAATATTTATCTAAATCAGTATTATATTTTTCGTGGACTAAAGAGAACTCATATTTTCCTTTCTGAAGATCCTCCGAAAGGTCTATAGACTCGGAATTTAATAAATAAGTACCAAGGTTGGTTGATGGAGTATATTCTCTCCATGTTTTATGAAGGCGAAGTTTTAGTTCTTTTTGGGAAATCTTCTTTTTAACTTCTAGGATGAGAGAGAGAAGTCTAAAGTATATATCGTAGTATGTATTTTCAAAATATTCGAAGGAAAGGTTTAGGGAGTTTTCTCCCAAAATCAATACTGGATTAACTTTAGAAGTTATTGTTTTTGCATAGGGAAAACTATTTATGTTGAGGTCTAAATATAAGTAGGAGGGAGTGAAAGAATACACAAATTTAAGTGAGAATCGGTTATTCTTTTCATAAAATTTATGAATATTTACCAGATCTAACCAAGCGTTTTCAAAGATTGTACCTTGAGTCGATAAGTTTATAATATGTTCATAGTTGAGATCTTTTTTTAGCCTCTGCAAAGATATAGAAAAACTTCTTTTAGGATTTATAAATTTTAATTGTAAATTTTGACTTAGAAGGTAGCTTTCTTGAGGAATAGCTATTGGATAGTATATGGTTATGGAAAGGTCTGGAGGAGGAGGATGTATACCTTCATTATCAAGGAAGAAAATATCTACTCTATTTTCGTAGATATATAAATTTACTGTGTAGGTTTTAGAGGTACCATCAGGGAAAAGGTATGTGAAGGTACCATCGTTTTGAATAGGGATGTTATTAATATAGACACTTACGGAGCTTATATCGAGGGTAGTGTATGAAAAATAAAAAGAATAGTTTAATCCATCAGTCATATAGATCTGAGCTAAATAGATAGATTCTTTAGAGGATAAGTTTTCTTTTTTATTAAAGGTTTCTCCTATATTGCATTCAAAAATTTTTTAGTCCTTATGTTTATTCCTATAGTATAAGAAAGGTCTTTAAGATAAGATTTGTCATAATAATTTTGAGTGCTAGACTGTAATATAAAGTATGGGTTTAAGAATTCTGCTACGGGGGAGAGAGAAATACTGTAAGTCTCATTTATGGACTGAGTTGTAATATTTTTTTTGTATATGCCGTTTAAGGATAGAGGGTTATATGTATAGGTTATTTCAATTTCTTCTTTTTGATTTTCGTAACTATAAGATAATTTGGTTTTGAGATTATTGGTATCTAATATAATATTATGAGTTTGTTTTGAATATTCTGTTTCGGGGTTATTTTTTCGCTCCAAATTAAAAGAATAAATTAAAGGTGAAAAGGGAAATAGATTTAGATTTAAACATGTATATTTTGAATCTGGTACAAGATTATTATTTCCTAAAATCTCAGGCTTATAGGAATAGTCTTTATCTGCATATAAGTATTCAAAAGAAGTTATTAGAAAATCTTTACTTAATGCCAATTTTAAATAATCTGCGCGTCCTAAATATTCCCAATTATTGAAAGAAAAAGATCTTCTAATATTTATCAAGTTGTTTTCATCTTTTTCAATATTTATACCTACTTCTAAAAAATTATTTTGGGTATTATTACTAGGATTTTCTATGTTGAGGTAAGATAAGTTTAGAAAACTCATCCCTATAGATATTCCCGAAAGATTGTAAATTTCACTTATGTTAGAGGATTCATATTCTATGACTATTAGATCATTCGTTGTGATTACAAAGTTAAATAAGAATATTCCCTGTTTATAATCTATAGTGTAATCGAGGTCTCTTTGTAGAAGGTTTCCATTTAAATATATTCTTTCGCTAAGAGGGGTGATAGATGTATCTTGAAGAAAGTAAGGTCCAGGGGTATTGTTTCCATAAAATTTTTTATATTTTTTAGCGCCTTCTATCTTAGAAATTAGGCTTTGTAGAGAAAAAAGATTATTGCTGTATGATGTGTAAACTCCATTAACTCTTTTATTATATAGGGAAAGAGGAGAGAGAGTTAGGTCTATGATGTTACTAAATTTAATCTTAAATTCTGATAAATTTAAAAATAACTCCATAGTATCTATAGGATGAGATATGTAAGAAAAATCAAGAGTAAACTTAGGGATGTTGTAATTTAAGAAAAATTGAGAGTTTTGATAAATATATATTCCTTTAAGGATATCGGTAGTAAGAGATAAGAGATATGGATCTCCTGAAAATATGGAGAAATACGTATTTATGTAAATATTTCCATTTATATTGAGACTCTGAGAGAAGGAGGGGGAGATGAGTGATATGATTAAAAATATTATTAGAAAAACGTTTTTCATAGTAAAAATTATACATNAAAANTTTTTGTTTTTGCAATTAGGATAAGGTTAAAAATCCAAGTATATATTTCCTCCAAGTTGTAAGATGTACAAAGTTGTATTCTTTTTTGTTTTGTGAATATCTTATAAAAAACAATGAATTTGGCAAGGTTTTTATGGGGATTATAGATAGAGTTAGTGTGTAGTTTTCTGCATTATTGCTATAGTATTCGTGAGATATGGATATTTCACTACTTAGATATTCATTGATTGCTCTTGATATAGATAGGCTTTGAATGTCCTTTTTATATGGAGATAGTGAGTAAGAGGCTTCTTTTTTGCTCTTAACGATTTTTGCCTTAAGATCCCCAAAAGAAAATGATCTTTTTAATTCCAAGGATAAGGAAACATTTTTGTAGAAGTTTTCATAATATAGATTTTGATAGTATTCGTAATAGAGAATAAGGTTATAAGAAGTTATAGAAAGATTTAGATTAGTCTTTAAAGATAAGGTTTCTATATTTTCATTCTCATTATAATAAAGATTGAAATTTAAAGAAGAAGGTTTGAGATAGTAATTAGCATTTAGGGTTAGATTTCCTCTTTTTCTTTCTATATCTTTATTTGCTGTGAGGCTTAACCAGAGATTTTTTATAGGCATTCCATAGGTATATAAATATATGTTGTGGTATATGAGATTGTTATCGTTATTTTTCTGAAGAGTTAATAATGTGTTCAAGTTAAGGTACTTTATTCTTATCTTTGAGAAGATATTTTGTAAAAAAATCTTCTGAGGAAGAAGAGTCTGATAATTTATAGTTATGTTAATACCTGCTGGAGGAGGATTTTCTCCTTCTTCGTCAATAAAAAATACAAAGACAGTGTTGTTGTAAAGATAATAATTTACTGTATAGGTTTTGGTTGTATTGTCTGGGAGATAGTAGGTAAAGGTTTCATTGTTTTTAACGTATATGTTATTTATATACAAGCTTATAGAGTCTTGAAGGGGAGTGTATTGAAGTTCAAACATATAAGTTTCACCATCGGTGATAAAATTTTGAGAGACTGGAATTGGAGTTTGAGGGTCTAAATTTTCTTTTACCTTGTAGTTTCCACCTATGGAAAAGTCAAAGATTTTTCCTATTAGAGTTATACTTCCTCCTACTACTTGTTCTTTTAGATAAGAGGAGTCTATTGATTGATTATTTTGTGAGAAGTAAAAAGAGGAATTAAAGTTTCCAATTTTAGGAGAGATAGAGAAAGTATAGGTATCTGTAATAGAAGAGGAAGTATTGATTTTTTGAATTAAGCCACATAGGTTTAGGGGAGTATACGTAAAATTAAAGCCTTGAATTTCTTTGTCATTTTCCCTTCGGTAGGATAGAGAAAGTTGGGAGGAAGTGAGCTTAATATTTATATTATGAGACCATTTTATATTGTCCTTACTTGTGTTGTATAAAAAATTATAGTTGATAGAATTTAATGGGTTTAAGTTTAAATTGAAATTTAACTTTTGATCTCCGGGAGTAAGGTTGAGATTTCCAAGTATTTCTGGTATGTAGGGATAACTTTCTGTAGGATTTATAGTTTCAAGGTCGGTACTCAATATATTTCCTTTTAAAGATAATCTCAAATAGTTAGCATGTCCAGAATAATTATTCTCGAGAAAAGCATAAGAATCTCTTAATTCTATAAAATTATTTTCATCTCTTTTTATAGTAAGCGATCCTTCTATAAAGCTTCTTCTTGTATTTGTAGATGTGTTTTGTAAAGAGATATAGCTTAATTTAAATGGAGAATAGCCTATGCCTATACCTAATATATTGTAAATTTCAGTTGTTCCTGAGATCTCATACTCTACTAATATTTCATCTTGAGAAGATATTATAAAATTAAAATAAATTATTCCATAGGTATAATCTATAATATAGTCCTCCTCTCTTTTTAAGAGATTACCATTTAAGTAAACTTTTTCTTTGTAAGGGATTAAAAAGAAATCTCCGATGAAATAGGGACCTTCGGTATCATTTCCGTTAAGTTTTACTGTCTTTTTTCTTCCCTCGATTTTGGCAAATATTAGATCGACTTTTAATTTTTCTTTCTCATATATCCCGTAAATACCATTTATGACTTTATTGTAAAGGGTAAGAGGAGAAATACTTTTATAGAGTTCATTGCTAAAATTTCCATAGAAATTGCCAATTTTTATGGAAGATTCTACCTTTTCCTTAGGCTGAGATTTATATTCAAAGTTTAAAGATAAACTTTTTGAAATATAACTTATAGAAAATTGGGAATTCTGTTGAAAATATATTCCTTCTTGTATATCTGAAGAAAGGTAGCTAAGAGAAGGATCTCCTATAAAGTATGCGTAATATGAATTTATGTAAATGTTTCCACTGAAACTCATGGTTTGAGCAAGAGTAAAAGATGAAAACGATATTAGTATAAAAAATATTGTTATTAAAAATTTTTTCTTTCTCATAGAAAATATTATATATTAATTTATGGTATAATTTCTTCAGGAAAAAGGAAACTTTGAGAGAATTAATATTATGAAGAGAATTTTTTAAAAATGTAAATGGTGGTATTTTTATTATAAACTCTCAGGGATTAATCTTGGAGTGCGATTCAAATTTTGAGCTGAAGTCAGGATATAAAGGAGAAGAAATTAAGAATAAGAAGTATATATATGAAATCTTTGAGGATTTTAGCTCTTGGAGGAAGTTAGATTGGGGTTATGAAACCTATTTAACAAAAAAGAATGGAGAAAAAATAAAGGTATTTGTAAGGGTTTTACCCTTTTTAGATTATGATTTTAGAGTGGTAGCTGTTTATGGTGGACTCTTTTTAACCCATATTTATGAAAATTATTCTTCTTTTATATCTCAAAGCCCATTTCCTATAGTTGAGGTGGATCTTTCAGATCTATTTAATTATTTTAGAACTTTAAGGAGGATTGTAGGAGACGAGATTAATAAATATTTTGAGATTTATCCTGAGGTTATTTATGAGATTATAGAAAAAATAAAAGTTACTCGCATAAATGAGAGTTTCTTGAAAACTTATACTTATGAAGGATTTAATTTTGATAATTTTAAAGAGAATATATTTAATTTTTTTACAGAAGAAAGTTTGAACATTCTTAAGGATACGCTTATAAAGGTTTGCAAGGGGGATTTAAATCTAAATTTTGAGATTGAAGTTATTGATCCTACTGGAAAGATAAGATTTATAAATACTTATATTTATCCTATTGGAAAAGAAAGGGTTTTGATGTATGTCCTGGATAAGACTAAGGAAAGAGAATTGGAAGCGGATTTAAGGAAAAGTCTTAATAAGATTACTTCTTTGTATAATCAAGTGATTAATGCTCTTTCCTCGATAATGGAGTATAAAGATTCTTACACTTCTTATCATCAAAAGAGGGTTGCAGAACTTTCTCAGGCTATTGCGATAGAGTTAGGATTGCTTAAGGATAAAGTTGATGCTATTAGGATAGGGGCTCTACTTCACGATATTGGAAAGATTGCAGTTCCTGGAGAAATCTTAAATAAGCCAGGGAAACTAAACAATATTGAAATGGAGATAGTGAGGACTCATCCATTAATAGGGTATAACATGCTTAAAAATATAGATTTTCCTTCAGAAGTGCTTCATGCTGTACTTCAACATCATGAAAGACTCGATGGGGCAGGGTATCCTGAGGGATTAAAAAATGGAGAGATAAGCCTTTCTCCTAAGATTGTAGCTGTAGCAGATGTGGTTGAAGCAATGTCGTCTCATAGACCTTATAGGCCTCCTCTTGGAATTGAGAAGGCTTTAGAGGAGATAGAAATAAATAAGGGAATAAAATACGATCCTAATATAGTTGATATTTGTTTAAGACTTTTTAGAGATAAAGGATTTAAGTTTTCACTATAGTAAGTTGGAAAGCAGGGGATCCTTGATAAAAGATTGGAGTAGTTATAATTTCAAGCTCTGCGGATTCTCCCGAGGGCAGAATTGCGCTAATTTTAGTCTTTCTTTTCTCTTTTGAGGGTGTAAGAGTTTCTCTCAGGTGGGTAGTATTAGAAAGGTGTAGTTTTTAATATTTCAAAAATATTTTTATTAACAATCTCCTCTCTTTTCATGTTAAATAAAGATAAAGCGGATGAATTTGCTCCTATAATCTCTCCCTTTACGTCTCTTATTATGATAATAGGTATGGGAATTCCCTCGATTAGGAAATCATATTCTTTGTCTTTCTCATATAATTTTTTTAGTTCTTTATTTAATCTTTCAATTTCCTGTTTTAATTTCCGAATTTCTTCCATACTCTCAATAGCTTTTTCATAGGAGAGTAGTAATAAATTTAATATTTGAATTTGGGTCGATTTAAGGGTATATTTATTTCCCATAATATTTACTTCTAAGGTTGTTTCCGGATAGCCAAGTCTTTTCAGCTCTCTATGAGAGATAAGATATTGAATCGTAGCTATAAGATATTTAGGATCAAAGGGTTTTGTCATGAAACCATCAGCGCCAACTTCTAAAGCTTTTACTATATCTTGAGGATGAGATAGTACAGTAATTAATAATATGATTATATCTTTCCATTTTTCATTACTTTTTACGATTTTACAAAGTTCAAATCCATCAATTCCAGGCATTATTATCTCAGATATTATTAATTTAGGAGTTTTGTCTTTTAAAAGCTCTAAAGCCTCTTCTCCAGAAAGGGCTACGAGAGAAGAAAAATTATAGTCTTGCAAGATTTTTCTTAAATATTCTGCCTGAGTAGGAGAGTCTTCTACTATTATTATGTCTTTGTCATTTTCGGAGAGTTTCATTTTGTATTATTTTTATACACATTTAATTTCTAAACCTTTGGAATTATTATACCACAAATCTTGTTAACTTTTTCTTTTTTGTGTTATAATTTTTCAAAAAAGTAATACCAAGAGGTGAAAAGATAGTTATGAAAAGGAATGTATTTGTTCTTAGATTTATCTTATTATTACTGCTTTTAATTCTTCTTTCATCCCTTTCTTTTTCTCGATCAAAAAAAAGTATTACTATAGTGGATCTTGCGGGTAGGAAAGTAGAGATCGATCTACCAGTAAAAAGAGTTGTGGCTATTGGTCCTGGAGCTTTAAGGATTGTAAGTTATGTAGATCAATTTAATAGGATCGTAGGGGTAGAAAATATTGAGAAAAGGTACACTGTTGGAAGGACTTATAATATGGCATTTTTTGATATCATAGAGAAGCTCCCTATAATTGGGCAAGGAGGTCCTGATACTTTACCTGATCCTGAGAAATTAATCTCGGTAAATCCTGATGTGATTTTTGTTATTCAGCTTCTTGATAAAAGTGGAGCAGATAAGTTATATGAAAGGACAAAAATTCCTGTAGTGGTTTTGAATTATGGAACTCTTGGAACCTTTGATGAGGACCTTTTTAAGTCTTTAGAAATTATCGGAAAAGTACTGAACAAGGAGGCAAGAGCCTCTGCTATTATAGCTTATATTAAAAACGTAAGAAATTCCTTTGCTTTGAAGACAAGATATATTCAAGATAAGACTAAGCCTTCGGTTTATGTTGGGGCTTTGGGGTTCAAAGGAGCAAGGGGTATAGAGAGTACTCAGGGATATTTTCCCATTTTTACTCCTCTTTACATAAAGAATGTGGCGGATTCTCTTGGTAAAAAGGGAAGTGTATTTATAGAGAAGGAGATGTTATTGGTTTGGAATCCTGATATAATCTTTGTTGATCTTGGAAATCTCAACCTTGTTAAGGATGATTTTAAGAAAAACCCTAATTTTTATAAAGCTCTAAAAGCTTATAGGAATAGAAGCATATATGGAATATATCCATATAACAATTACCATACCAATGTTGATACTGCTATCTTGGATATGTTTTGGGTGGCAAAGGTGGTTTATCCTGATAAATTTAAAGATTTGGATATAGAAAATAAAGCACAAGAAATTTATACCTTCTTCTTTGGAGAAAGAGGCAAAAAAATTTATCCAGAATTTGTAAAAGCTTATGGAAATCTTAAAGAAGTAAATCTTGAAGAGTGAAATCATGGAGCAGGGAATTACTATAAAAAAGTATAAAGAATATACGGCAAAAAAGTTTTTGTTTATCTTTTTATTAATTTTTCTCATAATAGTTTTTTCTATTGTTGCTTTAAATATAGGGTCTTCAGGAGTTAATTTATTGGATTTTGTTAAACTTCTTATTGGAAAGGGCGATGATAGATTAAGTCTGATTGTATGGCAGATAAGGATTCCAAGGGTAATTGGAGCTATTTTGGCAGGTGTTGGCCTTGGAGTGGCGGGATGTATATCTCAGAGTGTTTTGAGAAATCCCATGGCCTCTCCCTTTACCTTAGGTATCTCTCAAGGAGCAGCTTTAGGAGTAACTTTATCTGTTGTATTGTTTAGGCAAACCCTTCCTTATTTAACTTCTCTTTTTGCCTTCTTAGGTGCTATGATGACTACTTTATTAATCATTCTTATTTCTTCGAGATTCAAGGTGACACCGGAAGCTATGATTCTTACCGGAGTTTCTCTTTCCTCACTTTTTTCTGCTTTAACCACTATTATTCAATACTTTGCCGATGAACTCAAGATTGCTACGGTTGTTTTTTGGACCTTTGGAGATATAGGAAGAGTTTCGTTAAGAGANATAAGGATAATATTTGTTGTAGTAGTTTTAGGTATTTTCTATTTTCTTTTAAAAAGATGGGATTATAATGCATTAGAAAGTGGATCCGAGACTGCAAAAAGTCTTGGAGTTAACGTGGAGAGGGAAAGAATTGTTTCCATGCTTGTAACCTCTCTAATTTCTGCAGTAATAACCGCTGGAGTTGGGGTTATAGGTTTTGTGGGGCTTATTTCACCTCATATTGTGAGAAGATTTGTGGGGAATGATTATAGATTTCTTATTTCTGCCTCTGCTCTTTTCGGAGGCTTGCTTTTACTCTTAGCTGACACTTTAGCAAGAACCATAATCTCTCCTATAGTACTTCCTGTGGGAGCTATTACTTCTCTGCTTGGTGCTCCTTTCTTTCTTTATCTTCTATCTGTGAGGTTTAGGAGATGATTCTCGAAATTCAAGGAATTTTTTTCAGCTATAGAAGTATACCTGTTTTAAAAGATATAACCTTCTCTATAAAGGAAGGAGAAATGGTAGGTATTCTTGGAAATAATGGGGCAGGAAAATCTACGCTTATAAAATGTATTAATAGAATTCTCTCTCCTCAAAAGGGAGTCATTTATTTAAATAAAAAGGATATAAGAAGTATAAAAAGAAAGGAAATTGCAAAGCTTGTTGGATATGTAGCCCAAAAATATGATTATTCTAATCTTACAGTATTCGATGTGATTCTTTTAGGAAGAAGGCCTCATATTGAGTGGGATGCTACAGAGAAAGATCTTCAGATAGTAGAAGGGATTATTAGGGAGTTGAAACTTGAAAAGATTGCTTTAAGAAGCGTTAGTGAAATATCAGGAGGAGAACTTCAAAAGGTGATAATAGGGAGAGCTTTAGCTCAAGAACCTCGAGTCTTACTTCTTGATGAGCCTACCAATAATTTAGACTTAAAGAATCAAATTGAAGTACTCCAAATTATAAGGGACTATGTAAAAAATAAAAATATTTCCGCTCTTGTGGTGCTTCATGATATAAATTTAGCCTTGAGATTCTGTGATAAGTTTATCTTTTTGAAGGATAACACAATATATGCTCAGGGGACAATGGATGTAATAAATGAAAATATTATTGAAGAAGTTTATGAAGTAAAAGTAGTTATTAATAAAATAAACGATATCCCTATAGTAGTACCGCTAACAGTATATTCCTAAGATAAATGTATTTGCTATTGCCTTGGAGCTAAGTCTAAGGAGTAAGATATTCAAAAAAGGAGTTAATAAGATTAGGAGGTATTTAAGATGAAAGAGATAATACTGAATAATGGTGTTAGAATGCCTATATTGGGATATGGGGTGTTTCAAATACCCCCTGAGCAGTGTGAAGAGTGTGTTTATAATGCTATATTGGTAGGTTATCGTTTGATTGATACAGCTGCTTCTTATATGAATGAAGAGGCAGTTGGTAGGGCAATAAAGAGGGCTATTCAGGAGGGAATAGTTAAGAGAGAAGATTTGTTTATTACTACCAAGTTATGGATTCAAGATACGGGTTACGAATCTACAAAAAAAGCTTTTGGGAAATCATTAAAGAGGCTGCAATTGGAATATATTGATCTTTATTTAATTCATCAACCCTTTGGAGATGTTCATTGTTCTTGGAAAGCTATGGAAGAGCTTTATAAGGATGGGTTTGTAAGGGCAATTGGAGTAAGTAATTTTTATCCTGATCGTCTTATGGATTTGATTGCTTTTCATGAGATTGTACCTGCTGTGAATCAGATTGAGATACACCCATTTTATCAAAGATATGAAGATGTTGAATTTATGAGAAGAAATAATGTTCAACCCGAGGCTTGGGGACCTTTTGCTGAAGGAAGAAATAATATTTTTCAAAATGAAGTTTTGCTTTCTATTGCTGAAAAGTATAAGAAAACTGTAGCTCAAGTAATTTTGCGTTGGTTAATACAGAGAGATATTGTGGCAATTCCTAAGACTGTTAGAAAAGAGAGAATGATGGAAAATTTGAGTGTTTTTGATTTTGAACTATCAGAAGAGGATATGGAAAAGATTAAAACATTAGATAAGAAGGAGAGTGCGTTCTTTTCTCACAGAGATCCTGAAGTTGTAAGATGGCTTACTTCAAGAAAACTTGATATTTAATTGGGAGAAGGGGGTTTTATATGGAGCTTAGACCTATTGGAGTTATTCACAGTCCATATAAGAGTAAAGATGAGGCTCCTTTTCAGGGTAGATGGGCTAAAGAATTAAAAGAGTCTGTTATAGAGGTTTTTGAAGAATATAAAGATGCAATGCAAGGTTTGGAAAATATAAAACATATAATAGTCCTCTACTGGTTTGATAGGGCAGATAGGGATAAGCTAAAGACTATAACTCCATGGGGTCCTGAGGAAAAAGGGGTTTTTTCCACAAGGTCTCCTTCAAGACCTAATCCTATTGCTTTTTCTATTGGAGAGATAAGAAAAATAGAAGAAAATAAGATTTATGTGTTGGGCCTTGATGCTCTTGATAAGAGTCCTCTTATTGATATAAAGGTGTATTCTTATGATATTGATGCTATAAAAAGACCGAGAAAGAGAATAGTTTTTAATTCTGCACTATGGGATGAATGTGTATCTTTTCATGGACATTCTTGTCCAGGACTTGCCATAGGATATAGGGCTGCCGAGGCGGCAGTTTTGAAGCTTAAGCTTACTTTTTCTGAGGATGAAGAAGTGGTTTGTATTACAGAGAATAATGCTTGTGGGGTAGATGCTATACAATACATTTTAGGTTGTACTTTTGGAAAGGGAAACTTGATTTTTAAAGATCGAGGAAAGCAGGCTTTTACTTTTTTTAGGAGAGACACAGGAGAGGGAGTAAGAATGGTATTGAAGGATCTTCCTAGGAAAGAAAATAGAGAGGAATGGACCGATGAGCTTTTGAGGATGAATGTAGAAGATATCTTTGATTTTCAACCACCAAAAGATGATATTCCTAAAAAAGCAAAGATATACCCTTCTTTGAAGTGTGAGATTTGTGGAGAAAAGGCTTCAGAAAGAAGTATGAGGATTAAAGATGGTAAAATTGTTTGCATAGATTGTTTTGAAAAGGATTAGCTTCTAACGATTTCTGCCATTTTATCTTCAGCAAATTGCACAGAGCAAAGTTTGTAGTAAAGACCTTTTCTTTTCATAAGCTCTTCGTGGGTTCCTATTTCAACAATTTCTCCATCCTTCAGCACTATGATTTTGTCTGCCCTTTTTACAGTAGAAAGTCTATGGGCAATAATTAGAATAGTTCTTGTCCCAGCTAAGTTATTTATAGCCTTTTGAATCTCACTCTCAGTCTCTGTATCTACTGATGATGTGGCTTCATCAAGAATAAGTATAGGAGCATTTTTTAAAACCGCTCTTGCAATAGCTAGTCTCTGTTTTTGTCCTCCAGAGAGTTTTATTCCTCTTTCTCCTATTTCTGTGAAGTAACCCTTAGGAAGTCTCTCTATAAATTCGTGGGCGTGAGCTATTTTGGCAGCTTCTATTACTTCCTCAAGGGTTGCATTTTCTTTGCCATAGGCTATATTTTCAAAAATGGTACCATTAAATAGAAATACATCCTGAAGCACCATACTTATATTCTCGTGAAGAGATTTTAGGGTTACGTCTCTAATGTCTATGTCATCGATTTTTATCCTTCCAGAATCAGGATCAAAGAATCTGTTTATCAAATACATTATGGTGGTTTTTCCTACACCTGTAGGACCAACAAAGGCTACCATTTCTCCAGGGTTTATCTCAAAGGAGATATTTTTTAATACAGGTGCTCTGGGATTGTAGGAAAAAGTAACATTTTCAAAGGTAATTTTGCCTTTTACGTTTTTGAGCTCAGTGGCATTTTCTTTCTCCTTTATCTCTGGCTCTGTCTCTAAAACTTCAAAGACTCTTTCTGCTCCTGCAAGAGCTTGCTGAACATTTTCAAGAATTTGGGCAAGAGCATTTATAGGTTGATAGAACATACCAAGATAAAGTAAGAATCCTACAATATCCTGAACCTGAATCTTGCCGGAAAGGGCCATTATTCCACCTACGGAAACCACAATTAAATTTCCTAAAGAACTTAAAAATCCAACAGTGGGATGGAATATGGCACTAAGTTTTAAGGCAGAAAGGAGTGCCTGTATTTGGTTATATACTTTTTCCTTTATCTTTTTGTATTCTTTTTCTTGTTTGTTAAAAAAGTTGTATTTCTCTTATACCAGAAAGATTATCTTGAAGGTCTGCATTAAGATCTGCAAGAGCTTTTTGAGCTTTACGAAATATGGGCATAATTTTTTTAGCAAATACAGTGCTACTAAGAAGTAGAAAAGGAATTGGAATGAGAGAAAGAGCTGCTAATATGGGATTTATTATGAAAAGTATTACAGCAATGCCTATAAGTATTAGTAAATTACTTATTAGATCTGGAACTGCATGGGCAATTAGCATTTCAAGATTTGCTGTATCATTTACTACTCTTGACATAAGCTGTCCTGTTTGTTTATCTACAAAGTATCTATAAGATAGGTTTTGTAGTTTATCGTAAACCATCATTCTTACATCTGCTACAAGATGCCATGCTGCGTAATGAGAAAAATAATTTCTTAAAAATTGAAAGATTATGCCTAAAATATAAGATAAAACAAGGATGAGGGATATTCTTATTATATCTACCCTTGCATTGGGATATTGGCTAATATTTGTAATAATTCCTATAAGGCTTCTTATAAGCCATGGACCAATAAGGTTTAAGCCTGTTAATATAAGAAGACTTATGGCAGATATTATTAAATATCCCCAGTAAGGTTTTGCTATTTTAATAAGTTTCAAAAGATAGCGCAAAATTAACACCTCCAATAATTAGCTATCAAACTATTTTAATACAAAAAATAAAGTTTGTCTACTTTTGTGTAAAAATCCTAAAATAGTTTTATGAAAAATATAAATAGTTTCATTTTTTAAATGTGTTTTTCTTAAATCTTGTTTTTCTCAATATTAATTTCATTATGTAATTTTTTCATTGGATATTGACAAAGTTTTTTTTCTTTCATATAATTTTTATTAAAATTATTTAAAGGTTTGTAAAAACGATTTTAAAGATGACCCCGAAGGAGGCTATGTAGCCGTTAAGGGGAAAATTAAAGTAAAGCGGGGTGTGTAAAATGTTTCTTAAAAAACTTAGTAAGTTGCTCTTAGTCGTACTACTTGTCGCAGTGTATACGCAAGTTAATGCTCAAACGTCTATAACACTAACAAGTAATGCAAGCGGTACTTTTGATGGCTACTACTATGAACTATGGAAAGATACAGGGAATACAACCATGACTGTATACACACAAGGAAGGTTTAGCTGTCAGTGGAGCAATATAAACAATGCATTATTCAGAACAGGTAAGAAGTACAACCAAAACTGGCAGTCATTAGGCACTATTAGAATCACCTACTCAGCCACATATAATCCTAATGGTAACTCCTACTTATGTATCTATGGTTGGTCTACTAATCCTTTAGTAGAGTTTTACATTGTAGAAAGTTGGGGTAATTGGCGTCCACCAGGTGCAACCTCTCTTGGACAGGTTACTATCGACGGTGGTACCTATGACATTTACAGAACTACCCGTGTAAATCAGCCATCTATTGTCGGTACAGCTACTTTTGATCAATATTGGAGTGTAAGGACATCTAAGAGAACAAGTGGAACAGTCACTGTAACAGATCACTTTAGGGCATGGGCAAATAGAGGTTTAAACCTTGGTACTATTGATCAAATTACTCTTTGTGTTGAAGGATATCAAAGCAGTGGTTCGGCTAATATAACACAAAATACTTTTTCTCAAAGTAGCAGTAGTGGAAGTAGTGGGGGCAGTAGTGGTAGTACAACAACTACTAGAATAGAATGTGAAAACATGTCATTAAGTGGGCCCTATGTATCAAGAATTACAAATCCATTTAATGGTATAGCTCTTTATGCAAATGGAGATACTGCAAGAGCTACAGTAAACTTCCCAGCAAGTCGTAACTATAATTTCAGGTTAAGAGGATGCGGAAATAACAATAATTTAGCTCGGGTTGATTTACGAATAGATGGGAGGACTGTAGGTACGTTCTATTATCAGGGAACATATCCTTGGGAGGCTCCTATAGACAATGTATACGTGAGTGCAGGTTCTCATACAGTGGAAATTACAGTTACCGCTGATAATGGTACATGGGATGTTTATGCAGATTATCTGTTGATACAGTAAGGAGGGGGAAGTTTAGGAGCTGGGAGGACTTGGCTCTCAGCTCCTTTTTTATTTCTTCTCTTTTTCTTTTCTTTTTCTTTCTTCCTCTTTAAGATGCGCTATAAACATTCTTGCTCGAAGTTCGAGGGTTACAGTTTCAAGCATAGAAGGAGTAGGTTTTTTGTTAAACTCTTCTATCATTTTGCTTTCTATTTTTTTATACCATTCCTGATCTTCTACTATTTTTATTCTTCCAATGAGATTTAATATTATTTCTTGAATTTCTCTCCATCTTCTTAATATGAGTTCTATAAAGAAAAGTATTATACAAATTATTAAAAGAAATGGAGAAAGGTCTTTTTTATCTGCATCCTGGTAAGGCATTCTTCTAAAAACATCAGAAGGAGAGGAGATAATTTTACCTAAGGATATAGAAGTAATTTTTTGGGCCAATTCTTTATTGAAGGTTTTAGGTATGAATTCCTGTGAACTTCCAAAGAACCATGGCACTTTGGCAAGAACCTTATCATTATCTTGAATAGTGATCTGATATTTCCCAAGTTTTTCTATAGGAAATACGGCTTCATAGGTTCCTGAAGACTTTTGGTAAAGGCTTCCTTTTAACTTTTTTCCTTGTACATCAATAAGGGTGTATTTTAAATTGGCAAAATTTATGTAGTTTCCTTCTTTATCAGCATAAATTACATTTATAATTCCTTCTCCTTCTTCTTCTCTTATGGAAACTTTTATTTCAGGTACTTGGTGTGGTATTGTTTCTCTCAACATTTCGCTGAAAAATTTTCCTAATTTATTCCATTTTAGCCACTCATCTCCCCAGTAACCTTTTAGTGCAGAGGTAAAGGCTATTACTTGTCCAAGACCAAACTGTCCTCTTGCAAGTATGGGATCCCCTTCTGGAGAAGAAAGTATGGTGGGATAAGGGTATCGAGGAGATGTAAGAACATATCCCTTTAGTGGGGGAACCTCTATTTTTTNTTCTGTGGAGGATTTAGGTACGAAATTTTTCTCTACTATATTAGATCTCAATAAAGCTTTTGTCTCTGAGAGCAAAAGTTGAGGGAGATTCCTTATATTCCATGTATGATAAAATCTACCATTTCCCCAATTAGCTATATCTTTTAAGAGGGGTATATTAGCATCTTCTCCTATACCTATGGTAGATACAGTAATCTTATACTTTGCTAAGTATTTTACTAAGTTGTAGAAATCACCACCCTCCGTTTGTCCATCGGTAATTGCGATGATATGTTTGCTTTTAATAGGAGCTTTAATTAAAGCTTCTCCGGCGGATTTTAAAGGTGGATATAAGGCAGTACCTCCTCCAGGAGATATTTTGGATATTAAACTTGCAGTCTCTTCTTTATTGGTGAGAGGTTGTAATGGGACAATCCATTGATAGGAATGATCAAAGGCAATGAGTCCAAAGTAGTCCTTTTCTTCTAGAAGATCAAGAACAAGTTGGGCAGATTCCTTTGCAAGTTCCATTTTCATATCTCCTCCAGAATAGCTTCCCATGCTTCCAGAGGCATCAAGGACTATTACTATAGCCACATTGCTCTTTTTAAGTATTTGTTCTGGTCTTAATGTTACAGGCAAGATTTCCTCTAAAGGAGTTCCTTGATAATTTCCTGCAGAGAAGCTTTTATCTCCTCCTAATACTAACAGAGTACCTCCTTTGTCAGTTACAAAATTTTTAAGAATTTCCATTTTATCAATGGATAGATCTTCTTGGGGAATGTTGTCCATAATTACCGCTTGGTAGGTAATTTAGACTTTAGAATTTGAGGATATGGTTTGGAATCAAAGACCACATCCCAACCTTGTACCGCAAGAGATTTAGCAAAAGTTGGATTAAAATCTCTTCCTATGAGGTATAAAACTTTAGGTTTCCCTTGGATGTATATGTAAGAGGAGGTTACATTGTTATCTCTATAAGTATCTTCAGGAGAATATATTTCTGCTTCTATCTCTTTTAATCCTGTATTTTGGGATTTAAGAGATAGAGAGATGATATTATCTTCTTGAAGGTTTTTTAAATCATGGGTTTGAGATGTACCATCAAAATTTATCTTCAATTTTGCCTCTTTTATACCATAGCTTCTTATTCTTATACTCACAGGAAATTCTTGTCCTAAATGTCCTATATCGGAGTTTTGGATTTTTTCAATGGCTATCTCTTTATGAAAGGAGGTATTTAAGGGAAATACGTCTATTTGAATTTTTTCTTTTTTTATTCTTTCTTCCAAGTTTAATACTCTTCCTACATTTTCTTGTAAATCACTGAAGATAATTATTCTTGCTGGTTTTTGTTGGGGTTTAAGGAGAAGTGTTCGGTTCAAAGCCTCTTCTATATTAGTAAAATATGGATTTTTAATACCAGAGATGTTTGAAAGGTCAAGGTTTTCTGACAAATCTTGTTCTACGTTTACATCTCCTGCAAAGGATATAAGCCCTACTCTATCATAAATCTTTTTATTGTTGAGAGATTCTTTTATAAAACTTATAGCTCTCTCTTTTTCCCAGGAAGGAATACTTGCGGATTGATCAAGTAAAAAGAAGGTATTTACTCTATCTGAATAAGACAGTAACTTCATCCCAGAAAGGGAGAGTAAAATAAGTAATATCTCTATAGATCTTAAAACTGCCTTTTTCTTATATCTCTTAATAAGGAAGTATATTATGGGTATTAAGATTAGAAATAACGGTTTTTCAAGGCTTATCATGTATAAATCCTTCCTCCCATGTAAAGAAGCATTTCAAAAAATATGGCTATCAGAGCTAAAAATAGAAAAATGTAGGATAGATCAAGACTAATGTAAGATTTTTCTTTTGGTTTCTCCTTAGAAGAGATGACTTCTTGAGATCCTATTTGGGGTTCTATTTTAGATTCTTTTTCAGAGAATAAATTTATTGCGTAGACTCTCTTATCTTGTGGATCTTCATAGAATCCTGTAAAGTTTAAATTTTCTTGTACTTGTCTTTGAGGATCGTAAGATAGCATATATTTTATTAAATTGTATATGAAAAGTGGGAAAGAGTCGTGATATATCCATGATGTGGAAAGAAGATCAAAGGAAAGTATAACCCCCTCCATGTTTTCTTCTTTTAAGTAATAACCTACAGGTCCTTTTGTAGAATAGATGATAGTTTTTAATTTTTCGTCTTTGAATACATAGGCATTATCTATTTGAGTTCCATAAAGCTGTACAAATCTTAAAATAGGGTGGTCTTCCCAGGAGAGTATTTTTACCTTTCCTACCTTTTCTATTTTATTAGGATCCATACCAGGATAAGCTCCTATAAAGAGAAATTTTCCTGGAATTTTCAGGTAGGGTATTAGGCCATCAAAGATAAAGAAATCATAATTTTTAAAATCTATCTTCACAATGTCTCTTCTTATCTCTACCTTAGCTCCAGGTATAGCTCTTACAGCCTTTTCTAAAAATGGATTTCCCATGGTTATAATTAATATCTTTGGAGAAAAATCTGGTACATAAAAATAGGCAATATTGTCTTCTGGAAGGTCATCCTTCATATCTATAGAGGCTTCTATTTTTCCTTTCAATATTGGAGTCTCAAAGGTTAAAGTTTTTATCTCCTTTTGCTGTAAATGTATTTTGGTTCTAAAAAGATTTTTGCCATCGTTCTTTACAGTTATGGGAATTTCTTCTGAATTATTGCTAAAGTTCCCAATTTTTAAAAATATTTGAGAGACCTCTTCATTTTTTTGAAATACCCTACCATCAAGAATTGCTAAGTTTTTTCCTCCCTTCCCAATTATATGGATAAAATAATTGTTTTGAGAATTTTTAGGAATATCTAATTTTTCTGTACCATCAGTAAATATATGTATATCGCAAGATTCTTTAGGAAAGAGGTTTTCTACATAACTTATAGCATAATTTAGGTTTCCTTCTCCTAAAAAGGGTTTTTCATCTTTTAAGACTTTTTCAATCTCAGTATTTTTTCCCGAAGAGATTAAAAGCTGAGGTTTATCCTTGACTATAATGAGAGAGGCTTTATTATGAATTTTTTTAGAAAAGTTTATAATTTCTGTTTTTGCCCTTTCAAAGCGGGATGGAGAGATATCTTTTGCGGTCATACTTGCGGAAGAGTCTAATACAAAGATAACAGGCCTTCCTGCTATTCCTTCAAAACTAAGAACAGGTTTTGAGAGGAATAGAATTATAAACATGACAGTTAAGATTTGAAGGAGAAGAATTAAGTTTTTAGGAAGTTTTTTAAACCATCTTCCTATAGGTTCCTCTTTTAAGAGTCTTTCCCATAAAAGAAGACTTGGAACTTTTAATCTTAATCTTTTAGGCTTTATAAGGTATAGGATTATTATTAGTATTTCTAAGGACAACAATGGTAAGAAAAAGGGATTTAAGAATTTAAGGTTCATTTAATCCAACCACCTACTCTTAGATATTTTAGAATAAGATCTTCTATAGGAATAGTAGTTATGCTTCTTAAGTATTCTACATTGTAAAGCATGGTGAAGTATTCTATCTCGTTTAGGAATTTCTCTAATGTTTTCTGATACTTTATTTTCATATCGTCATCAAGAAAGAGATCTATTTTTTCTCCTGTTTCGCTATCCACAAGGGTTAGGTTTCCCGAATAGAAGGGAGAAATCTCTTCTTCACATATTATGTGAGCAATATATACAGGTAGTTTTTTATATCTTGCGTATATTATTCCTTCTTTAAAGTCTGAGGAGAGGAAGTCTGAGATAAGAATTAAAATACCTTTCCTTCTTAAAGACGAAGCATATTTTTTAACTGTTTCATTTATGTTAGTAATACCTTCTGGCTTTATCTCATTTAAAAGATTTAAAAGTTTATATATATTCTCCTTTTTTCTCTCTAACGGAATGATCTCTTTGGTTTTGTCTTGAAAATAGGAAAAGGTAGTTTTTTCCCAAGAGGAAAGACTAAGGTATGCGAAGGCTAAGGCAAGTTTTTTACCATAGAAGAATTTTGAAGGATTTCCAAAATCCATAGAGGAAGAAGCATCAAGAAGAATATGTACCTCTACATCCTCCTCTTCTTCGAAAAGTTTTTACAAGAAATTTTTCAAATCTGGCATATATGTTCCAGTCTAAATATCTTAATTCGTCTCCAATTTGGTAAGATCTATAGTCAGAAAAATTCTGTTCCTCGCCCCATTTTGGGGCTTTTTCTTTCTCCGAGGCTACTCTTAAATCTTAGCCTCTTTACGGCAAGTCTTAACTTTTCAAGTTTTTCTAAAAACTCAATATCTAATTTTTCCATTAATCTTCTTTTATCTCCTCCAGAATATTCTGAATTATCTCATCAGGGGTTATGCCCTCTGCTTCTCCTTCAAAACTTAGGATAATTCTGTGTCTTAGGGCAGGAATTGCCACCTTCTGTATATCCTTAATGCTTACGTTGGCTCTATTATTTAATAATGAGAGAGCTTTTGCTCCTAATATTAGTGCTTGGGCACCTCTTGGGCTTGATCCATATCTCACATATTTCTTTACTTTTCCTGTGGCATATTTGTTTTCAGGATGGGTGGCAAGTACGATTCTTACAGCATATTCTTTTACTGCTTTTGAAATAGGTACACTTCTTACTAATTGTTTTAAGGCTTCGATCGTAGTTCCATCTGCAATCTTTTCTACTTTTGGCATCTCAACATTTGTGGTTCTTTCTATAATTTCAAGAAGTTCTTCCTCTCCTGGAGGAGTGAGAATTAGTTTGAAGAAAAATCTGTCAAGTTGAGCCTCAGGAAGAGGATATGTTCCTTCCATCTCAATAGGGTTTTGGGTTGCCATGACAAAGAAGGGCTTAGGTAGTAGGTAGATGTTTCCTCCTGAAGTTACACTACCTTCCTGCATGGCTTCTAAAAAGGGCAGATTGGGTTTTAGGGGTAGCTCGGTTTATTTCGTCTGCAAGGATGATATTGGCAAAGATAGGGCCTTCTTGAAATTTAAAATGTTTTCTTCCATTTTCATCTTCCATAATTATGTTTGTTCCTGTAATATCGGCAGGCATCAAGTCAGGAGTAAATTGGATTCGAGAAAACTTTAGATTTAAAATCTCACTTAATGTCTTAACAAGCAAAGTTTTTCCAATTCCAGGCACACCTTCAAGGAGTACATGCCCTCCTGAAAGGAGAGCTATGATAGTAAAATCAATAATCTCACTGTATCCTACTATTACTTTACTGATCTCATTTTTTATCCTTCCTACCACATCGGTAAAGTCTTGAAGAGATAAAGCCAAGTGAAACGACCTCCTTTATTGAGAAAAGTATAGTTTTAATATTTCTTGAAACTCTTTAGGAAGAATTCTTGATGCAGTTGGATCCTCTCTTTCATAGGAGGGATTCAAGCTAATATTACCTCCTGAGGTTTTTCTTCTACCCTCCAAAGTAGGGGCTTGAAATAGATAGTTTTTACCTTCTTTTTCCGAAAGAGAGGGTGGAACATATATTTTTTCTCCTGAAAATACCTTTCTTTGACTTTCTGTTTCTCCAAGTTTTGTTTCTCTTTCTTCAGTACCAGGTAGAGATCCTGTTTGTTTTGTCTTTTCGGGTAATCCTTCGCCAGGAATAGGATTCTGTAACATTCTTTCCTGGGGTGAATTTTGAGAGAGATTGGAATCTTCTTTGGGCAAGTTTTCTTCTCCTTCTCTTTCAGCTCCTGAACTTTTAGGAGATTGGGCTAAGGAAGCTTGGTTTTTGCCCGCCAACGAAGGAAGATTACTACTATCTATGGAAGCTTCTTTATTTTCTTTTCCTTTTTCTTCTTTATTTTTATTTTCAGAGTTTTCTTTTTCTTCCTGAGTTTTATTAGAAGAGGCAGTTTTAATCTTTTCGTTTTTTAAAGTGTTCTTATCGAAATTATATTGGGATAAAAATTCTTCCAAAGATTTAGGCTTTTGAAGATCGCCTATTTTCTCTTTATAGAATTCATCTTCGGAGGCTTTCTCTTTTTGTAATTTTTCATTTAGAAGATCATTTTCAAGCATTTTACCTTTATTATTTACTATTTTTTGAAGATTTTGATTTTGCTCTTTATTTTTCTCGTGAGCAAGGTTTATGACTTTTGATATGTCCTTTGGAAAGGAGTATACAAGATTGAATATGAGAAGAATTACAAAGAATAATAATAAACCTTTTAAAAGTTTTGATGGTTTGAATTTATAAGCTTTAGAAAGATCAATTTTAGAAAGTTTTTCTTCAAGTTCTTCTTTTAATTTATTTATAAGGCCATAAGAATCATTAAAATCTTTGTACTCCCAAAAAGTGATTAGTCTTTCTTCTAAAGAGTAGTGTCTGTCAGCTCTAAAAATTATCTTATAATGGTCGGGCTTTTTCTTTAGTCGTATGTAGAGATAAAAAGTGAGAATATAAAGTATAGAATATACAGCAAAGCTAACCCTTAGTGAGAAAAGATTTAATAGAAGAAAAAGATTTAAGGTAAAAAAAGTGGATACCAATAAGCCCTCAATAAGATAGTATAGATTTGCTTTCTTAATAAGTCTTTCTATGTTACCGAAAAAATGTCATTTGTTTTTCTCTCCTCTATAATATTTTAATCTTTTTTGGGCTATTAGTATAGATATTAAAAAAATAAGTAAATAGAACAAAATAATTACAGGTAGATGCTTAGATGGATTAAAGTTTACACTTACATAGAGAACATTTTCTGCTCCTACCAACCAGAGAATATTGTTTAGAGGAAAAAAGAAAAAGGTTGAGGGAAAGATAAAGGGAATTATTATAAAGGCTAAATAGGAGATCCAATGAGAAAACCAGTTTAAGGCAGGGTTTATAAGAGTAGACCATAAGAGGCCAAGACCAATTAAAGGTATAGAATCTATTAATATCAGTAGATAGAGAATAAGGATCTTATTAGTACTTCCTGTAAAGCTTATTATAAGATTAAAAGGGAAAAGGATTATGAAAAGATAAAGAATATATAAAAGGGTAGATAAAAATCTTCCTAAAAGAATGTTTACAATGGAGAAATCCGAATATCTTACGAGGCTTAGTGTTTTAAATTCTTTTTCTGCAAGAAGATTCCCCGAAGAAATTAAAGAGGAAAGATAGGTTATGAAGAAAAAGTGAGATAGAGAAAAAATAAGGAACAGGTCAGGTATATAGTATTTATTCACATCTAAGGTTTTTGATGGCCATAAAATAAGGGCTAAAAGAAGAAGGATAAAAAAATAAGTGAATTCTGTCTTCATGTATTTTCTATCATTGATTTTAAATTTAAACTCTGTTAGCCACCAAAATCTCATTCTTTCTCCTCCAAGGGTATTATTAAGATATTGTCTCTGTAGATATCCACTTTTATATATTCAAAGTTAAAATGATTTATAGGTTCCTTTATTCTTCCCCAAAGAAGAATTTTCTTTTGGGAAATCAAAGGGGTTTTAAAGCGATAATTTTTGAGAATTTCGTTAAGAAGAGAAGGCTCTTTGAGTCCACTCTTCCATACTACTATGCTTTTCCTTTCTCCCCTCATAATACTTCCTATGTAGTTTTCTGCATTTCCCGATTTTAATATCAAATCTTTTAGATCAAAGTTTGCATCATTTTCAATATTAAGAATAAATCGGTCGGAAAGTTCTCTAAATTCTATATTTATAGGTAAAAAGTGAAAAGAAAGCCCTTCCAAAAAATAAACTCTGTTTCTCTCGATGGTGATCTTGCCATTATTTTCTTTTCGATCGATGATGAGGGATATTTTCCCTTTTTGGGGTTGATAGTAGGCATTGTAAAGGAGAAAAATATTGGGAGAGTAATTAAAGGAAAGGTTTCTTTTAAAGGGAGAGAAGATGGATAGGTTAAAGTAGTTTTCTGCAACAAAGGTTTCTGGATCAAGATATATAATAGATTTTTCAGAAATTGCGAGGGCGTCTTTTTCAAAGTAATTTTTTATTTGAAATCCAAAAAACAGAGGAGAGAAGAATAAATATAGAGAAAATAATAAAGGAGAATCTTTTTCTTAGGAGGTATCTTTTCCATACAAACAGGAATAGGAAATAGACAAATAATGCTATTACAATAGTAAATCTATCGGGGTATAGGAATTTTTGTCCTTGAAGAAGGCTAATGTCAGGATTGTAAAGAATTGTATTGTGGGGAATAGTTATGCTTACAGGTGGTATTTTTAATAATTCTAAGGAGATTTTTTTGATTTCGTCCATAAAATATACTCTTCCTGTGAGAATTTTATACATGGTTATAGAATTTTTTAAATTTTGTGGTAGCGTTTTCCAAAAGTCTTTGTCAATTAATACCAGATCGTAGGTATCATAGGCTTTGTAGTTTAAGGGAAGAAGTCTTTCATCATATATTCTTAAGATCCTTGCTTTTTGGGAAATGGGTAGTTGAGGGATGTTTTTCCCAAGAATGAGAATGAGAGGAAGAACTATTTTTTCAAAGGATATTTCAATTTTTTCCTCCCTTAATAGTTTATTGTTATGCCATATTCTTACTCTTAGAGGATATCTGAAATCTATGGGAGGAATTAGAAATTCAATTTTTTTTGTTGCAAGAGGAGGAATCTCAACATTTTCTTGATATATAGTTTCACAGTATCCTGCATATCTAAGTCCTTGATTATATATGACTTCTATCTTTAAAGTTAGGCGATTTCCAGGGTTGTAGATTTCTATGAAAAGAGGTGAAAATCTTTCTAATTTCCATTCTGAGTTTATTCCTAAGGAAATATTAAAGCTTGGTTCCTGGGGATAGGATATAGAAGTTAAGAATATTAGTATAAAAATTAACAAAATTATCTTTTTCATACCTAAATTATACAATTTTTTGTGATAAAATAATTTCTATGATTATAGCTTATTTATTTTTGCTTGGTAGAATTATACTTCTTGGGTACGAAAAGATTGTGGTAAAAAAGGTAGGAGATAAGAGCGATAGCATAGCTACATCCTTTCTCTTTTTCTTTATAGCTACTTTATTTCTCCTTCCCTTTGCTTTTAACAAAAAATATTTCTATAGACTTTGCAAGGCTGAAATTTGGAATCTTAAGTGGATTTATTTATTCCATATCCTTTGTACTCTATGTTAAATCATTATCTATAGGAGAAGCATCTTTAGTAGGTCCTCTTTATAATTTTAATGTTTTCTTTCTTCTTATTTTAACAACATTATTTCTTGGTGAGCCTTTTACTTTTCAAAAGGTTTTGGGACTTTTCCTTTTAGTTTATGGAGCTTCTTTTCTTAATAAACAAGAAAATCTACTTAGATCTCTTAAAGCACTTTTTGAGAGAAAAGAGACTCTTTATATGCTGGGAAGTTCTTTCCTTATAGCTATAGGAAGAACCATTGATGGTTTTGTAGTGGGGAAGGTTGATCCTTTATTTTATTGTTTTTTCCTTTACCTTGTTATAAGTATTTATCAATTTTTTTATATTCTTTTTAGGAAGGAGTTAAAAGAGGTTATTAGGATTTTAAGGGAGAAAACCTTTCTTGTCATTATTGCTGGAGCTATTAATGCTTATTCTTATTTATTTCTTCTTATTGCCTTTAGGAGTATAGATGTTAGTATTGCGGAGCCTCTTTCCATGTTGAGTATGATAATAACGTTAATTCTTGCCAAGAGTATTTTTAGGGAGAGTATAAAAGAGAGGACTATTGGGGTTTTAGTTATGATATTAGGGGCATGGATTCTTAATTGGAGGTAATTTATGGATAATATATGTTCTCCTTATTTAGAGATAAATCTTCCTGCAATCTATCATAATGCAAAGATAATAGTAGAAAAAGGGAGAGATTATGGAATTTTAATTGATGGGGTCACGAAGGTATCTCTTGGAGATCCAAAGATTGCAGAGGTTCTTGTTGAGGCTGGAGTATTTGGAATCTCTGATTCAAGAATTGAGAGTATAAAGAGAATGAAGGAAAGTAATTTAAATACTAATTTTACCCTTATAAGACTTCCTTGTCTTTCTCAGGTAGAGGAGGAAATAAAGTATGCAGATATTTCTCTAAACTCAGAGTTATCAACTCTTAGGGCTTTGAATGAGGCTGGCGAAAAACTTAAAAAGAAGCATAGAGTAGTAATTATGGTAGAGATGGGAGATATAAGAGAGGGTATATGGAATAGAGAAGAACTTTATTTTGTTGTTAGGGAAGTTTTGAAAATGAAGAATCTTGAACTTTTTGGGGTCGGAACTAACTTTACTTGTTTTGGAGGTGTTATTCCTACCGAAGAAAAGTATATGGATTTTATAGAAATTGTTGATGATTTGAAAAGGAAGTTTAATATCTCTTTTGCTATTGTTTCTGGAGGAAATTCTAGCACTATTCCTCTCCTTTTTAAGGGGAAGATACCTTTGGGAGTAAATCATTTAAGAATTGGCGAAGGAATTATGTTAGGGAGAGAAACAGCATATAGAAAAGTTATTCCTGGAGCAAGAACTGATACTTTTAGGTTTGTAGGAGAGATTTTGGAGGTAAAAGAGAAGCCTTCTGTCCCCTGGGGAGTTATTGGGGAGGATGCCTTTGGGCATAAACCATCCTTTAAGGCAAGGGGTGTAAGAAAAAGAGCTATTCTTAATTTTGGAAGACAAGATATAGATCCTGAGGGCATAAAACCAGAAATTTTAGGGGTGGAAGTCTTAGGGGCTACTTCAGATTATACAGTTGTAGATATTTCTGAGAGAGATGATTTGAAAGTGGGGGATAGCATAAGCTTTTCTTTGAATTATTCTGCTCTACTGCAGGCTTTTACTTCTCCTTTTGTGAAAAAGATCTACAAGGAGGTAGATCTATGAGAAAAAGAGTAATTATTATGGGGGCTGGAGGTAGGGATTTTCATAATTTCAATGTATTATTTAAGCATAACCCTAACTATGAGGTGGTTGCTTTTACTGCTACTCAAATTCCTGGTATTGAGAATAGGGTTTATCCTAAAGAACTTGCGGGAGACCTTTATCCTAATGGAATACCTATATTTTCTGAAGATAGGCTTTCAGAATTAATTGAGGAATACAAAGTGGATGAAGTAATCTTTTCCTATAGTGATGTTTCCTATAATTATGTGATGCAGAAAGCAAGTATGATACTTTCTTTAGGAGCTGATTTCAAATTATTAGGTATAGAGACTATGCTTGAAAGTACGAAACCTGTGATTGCCATATGTGCAGTGAGGACAGGTTCTGGAAAGAGTCAAACCACAAGGTATGTGGTGAGATTATTGAGAGGAATGGGTCTTAAAACGGTGGTTGTTAGACATCCTATGCCCTATGGAGATCTTTTAAGACAGAAGATTCAAAGATTTGAGAAGATGGAAGATCTTGATACTTATGAATGTACCATTGAGGAGAGAGAGGAATATGAGCCTCATTTAAGGCAAGGGGCGGTGGTTTATGCAGGTGTGGATTATGAAGAGATATTAAAGGAAGCTGAAAAAGAGGCTGATGTGATTGTATGGGATGGAGGCAATAATGATTTTCCTTTTTATAAGCCTAATCTTTATATTACTGTTGTAGATCCTTACAGAGCTGGGCATGAAATCTCCTATTATCCTGGAGAGGTCAATTTAATCCTTGCGGATATTGTTGTGGTAAATAAAGTTGATACTGCTCCAAAGGAGAAGATTGAAGAAGTGGTGGAGAATATAAGGAAGAAAAATAAGAAATGTAAAATAGTATATGCTAAATCACCTATTAAGGCAGAAAAAGAAGAAGACATAAAAAACAAGAGAGTACTTGTGGTGGAAGATGGGCCTACCGTCACTCATGGAGAGATGCCCTTTGGAGCAGGTTATCTCTTTGCAAAAGAGAGAGGAGCAATAATAGTGGATCCAAGGGAATATGCTGTGGGTAGCATTAAGGAGGCTTATGAGAAGTATTCGCATCTAAAGGAGGTGCTTCCTGCTCTTGGTTATAATAAAGAGCAACTTAGGGAGCTTGAGGAGACTATTGATAGATCTGATTGTGAGTATGTGATAATTGGTACTCCTGTTGATTTGAGAAGGGTGATTGAGATTAGAAAAAAAGTTATAAGGGTATTTTATGAATATGAGGATTATGAAGAAAGAGCTTTAGAGAAGCTAATTGAGAGTTGGGTAAAGGAAAGAACTAAGTAAGTTTTACTTTACTATTTGTAATCATTTCTATAAAGTAATCCGAAAGGTTTGGATCAAATTGGGAGCCTTTACATCTTTTTATTTCTTCAATTGCCTCTTCGATAGTTAGTCTCTTTTTGTACGGCCTGTATGCGGTCATTGCTTGAAAACTGTCCGCAAGGGTAAGAATTCTTGAATAAAAAGGTATTTCTTCTCCTGAGAGTCCATCAGGATATCCTCTTCCATCCCATCTTTCATGATGGTGTCTTATTAATTTTCCAATTTCTCTAAAAGCGGAAACATTCTTAAGTATTTCTTCACCCCATACAGGATGCATTTTCATTATCATAAACTCTTCATCCGAGAGTTTTCCTGGCTTTTTCAAAATATAATCAGGAACTTTTATTTTTCCAATATCATGTAGATATCCTGCATATTCTAAGATTTTTAACTCTTCCTCTTTTAGACCTATATATTTACCAAAGTCTACTGCAATGTTTCTTACTTCTCTTGAGTGTCCTCCTGTATAGGGGTCTCTTGCATCAATCATCTCTACAAGTACAATTAATGATTCTTTGTTTAATCTGTGTATTCTTTGTTCTAAGTCTTCTTTGTAAAGTAAATAGGCAATAACAGAAGCTGTTTTTTCTACTATTGTTAAATCATTTTTATCGAATTTTTTAAAATCTTTTAAGCTATTTATGTTTAAAACCCCTACTAATTTGTTGTTATAAATTAAGGGATAACATATAGAAGATTTTATGTTGAAACGAGGTTCAATTATAACAAATCTTTTGTCCTTATAAACATCTTCTAAGATTAAAGGTTCTCTATGTTGAGCCACCCAACCAGCTATACCCTCTCCCATTCTTAATACAGTATTTTCTACTACTTCTTGGGGAAGACCAAAACTTGCAACAATCCTTAATACATTATCATCCTCATCATATCCCATTATGGAACCTGCGTCGGCATCTAATATATTTAGAACTCTTTTCAGGATGCTTCCAAGTGGGGTTACTTTTTCTGTTTTTTCTGAAAAGAGGTCAATAAGTTCTGAAACTTCTTTTTCTTTTTCCAATTTCTCTCTTAGGGTTGTTTTTTCAATAACATGTTTGAATTCCTCTATAATAAGATCAAAGATTCCCTCAGGTATTTCTTTTTCATAACAGATTACATATTGAATTTTGTTTTCTATGTCTATATATACTTTTGGGGATTCATCTATCTCTAAATCTTCCATTTCTATTTTTAGCTGATCTTGTTTTGGATATAGATTTATAAATTCACTGTTTATTCTTTTTAATAGTCTTATGTTATTTTCAGGGAAAAGTTTATTTAGCTCCTCATAGAAGGTTTTCTCCAATTCTTGTATATTTTTTGTAGAGATTTCCTTTAAAAAGTTATATCCTATTCTCAACTCTTCATATTTTTTCCTGTTTTCTTCAAGAAGTTTCCTTATCTCAAAAGTTTGTCTCTCTACCTCTTTTTTTAAGTACCTTCCGCTCAAAAAAAATTATGAGAGATATAAAAAGTAGTATTGAAAGGAGGATTAAAAGCCACTGGGTTTGACTTTCTTTCTTTTTTATTTCAAGCCTTAAGAGTACTTCTTCGCCGAACCATTTTTGTAAAAGATATATATATTGAGGGGATTTTATTATTTCATCTATCCCTTTTTTAAGGATTAAAAAATAAGGGCTTCCTTTAGGAAGAGCAATTCCAGCGTAGTTTGTAAATAATTTGTCAGGAAGAATTTTTAGTTTATCATTCCAATTATTCTGGGTAATAAGCCATTTAGCTGTATAATAATTAATAACTCCCGCATCTACTTCTCCCTTTAGTACTCCTAAAAGTACCTCATAGGAGGATTTGTAAAGAATAGTTGAAGTGATGTCTGTAAGGAAGAGTTGAGCTACATCAAGATTAAATACTCCTACTTTTCTTTCCTTCAAGTCCATAAAATTATGTATGGTAGAATTAACAGGTACAACAATCACACTAAAACTTTCTAAATAGGTTATAAAATCGTATCTCTTTTTTCTTTCCTCGGTAACTCTCATAAACTCTATGCCATCTACTTTACCTGTGTTTAAGAGCTCTACTGCATCATTCCAGGGGACAAGTTTTACCTCTTATTTTTTTATTTTATTTTTTTGGAAAGTTCATTAACAATTTCTACCGCAAAACCCTTAGGAACTCCCTGTGAATCCAAATACTCTATAGGTGGTAAATTAAAATCTCCTGCTAAGATAAGATTATTTTTCTCTTCACCTAAGGAGAGAGAGGTAATTATAATTATTATTAAAATTATTGAAAATAATTTCTTCATTTATTTTTATTTTTCCCAGATTTTTTAAATTTTTTGCATGATGAAAATTTTCATAAAAATAAAAAAGGAGGGAAACCCTTAGCGGGCCCCCTCCCCCCTCAGCTTATTTGGAGGATGTCTCTACTACAATTTCTACTGGTGGCTTGGAACTAAAAGTTTGATTTCCACCTGGAGCTTCATCTGCTAATACAACGTTCAATAAAGTTAAAACAGCTATTATAATAATTGCAATTATCTTTTTCATTTTATATAACCTCCCTTTTTAGGACTCTTGTCTTTAAGGATAAGGGATTTTATTTGATAATCAAATTATATCCATTCATAAAGGCTTTTATTTTGAGGGTTTCTCGATGGTTTAAAAAACTTTTTAATGGGAAACTTAGATTATAAGATTTTTACAATGATTTCTGATATAATAAATTTATACTATGTATAAAAAGGTGCCTGTTATTGCTTATATTTTATTTAAATATGGCAATTTTTCAAAGCCCTTTTTAAACCTTGTTTTAGAGGAGAAATTGCCAGAGGGCTGGCATCACTATTTTGTTGCTCAGAAATATAAATGGAGAGGAGAATGGAATAAAAGTTTGGAAATTATAAAGAAATCTCTGAAAAAGGCAAAGGATAATTTAACCCTATTCTATTTATTGCAAGCAGATCTTTTGAGTTTATCAAAGCTTTTAAAAGATAATTCTGCGGATAAGGTTTTTGATGAATTAAGAAAAAACTTTTTTAAAATACCCCTTCTTGCAAGAAGAATTATTGCACCTACGCTTTGGGATTATTTTATAAGTAAAATTTCTTATAGTGGTGTATCAAAGGTAAGATTATGGAGCAGAGATTATGTAGAGGACAAGACTACACATTTATTTATGCTTTTTAATAAAGCTAACGAAGAGAATAAGCGGGGAAATTTGTCGAAGGCGATAAAATATTATTTTCAAAGCATTAAGATAGCAAGAGATATACCTCATCCTACAGGCTTGATATACTCTTTAAACAATTCTGCATGGTGTTTAAGGGATAGACATCCATTATTTGCTCTAAAGCTTGCAAAAGGTGCCTTATACTATTTGGGATACTTTCGAGAAAACATAGAGAGTGGTTTTTTTGTTGTTGATACCCTTTTTCATATTCAAAGGAAGTTAAAAAGAGAAGATATTTTTAATATGAGGGATATGGTGGTTACTCTTTATGAGAAACTTCCTGAAGGGAAGGGTTGGGGAACAAAGGAGCACTATAAGACACTTAAAGAATTTTTTAATGTTAGAAAGATAAATTTAAACATAGATATTTATGAAAATACCGACGAAGTAAGAAATTACCTAAAAAAGCTTTTTCAAGGTAAGAACTTAAGCGCACTTTCAGAGGAGTTGAAAATTACGAAGACAAATCTTTCAAACTTGCTTAGAGGAAGAACATTAAAGATAAAGGGAAATACTATAAAAAAATTTATGGAAAAATATAGAGAGAATATTGATTTATTCGAAGCTCCCTTCTCTATAGTTAATGAATTTTTCAAAGATGAGGTAAGGAAAGAATATTTTGGGAAAAATAGAGATAAATTTATTAAACTCTCTACTGGAGAAAGGATAATTGGCGTGGTCTCAACTTATATGAGTCTTATTAGTAGAAATTATTTTAAAAGAAACAATGATATTGGGAGTTTGGTAAAAATTATGGAAAGAGATTTTGAAGGCTTTTTAAGGATAGTAGATGAGGATTTATACCTTATGGAATTTTTAAATAAGCTTTTCAGAGCAAATCCAATAATAGAGGCAAGAAAATGCTTAGTTCTTAAATTTATTAATGTGATTCCTTAAAAAAGGAGAATAGATTTTATAAAAAGGTACCTTGAGTTAGAGGAGAAAGATAGAAATCTTATAGATGTCTTTGTAAGAAATTATGTAAGATACGATCTAAAATGGGAAATGGAACCTGAATCTAATTACTTTCCTGAAAAATTTTTAAAGTATTATCAACTTAAAAAGACGCCTTTAATTCTTTCTATTTATTACCTTGATAACAAATTGCAAAGAAAAAGATTAGTTAATTTGCTTGACCAAATGGTGTTATAATAAGTTATGAGATATCTAAAATCTTTAATTAGTCTTTTGGAGGAATTAGATAAGGAGAGTAACAACTTTCAAAAGGCAGTTGATAAAACCGGTTGAGGCTATTAAAAATGGAGGAATAATACATATTTTAGGTTATGGTCCTTATAATGTTATACCTATGGAACTATTTTTTAAGCCTGGTGCTTTGGCCTGTGTAAATCCTATTTTAGATTTGAGTACGCTATATTGTGAGAGTATTTACAAGGCTAATTATCTTGAAAAGAATGAAGGATATGGTAAAAATTTAATTGCTAATATTAATGTAAAGGAGAATGATATTTTTTATATAGCCTCCTATAGTGGTAGAGATCTTGTTGCTATTGATGTATGCCTTGAGTTAAAGAAAAAAGGCATCTTCACTATAGGGATTATTAATAAAGAAAATTCAACAAAAACTTCAAAACATTCATCTAAAAAGAATTTAAGAGAACTTGTTGATCTTGCTATTTTAGTGCCTGGTCCTTCCGATGAGCTCCTCTTGGCCTTAGAAGAGAACAGAGATATAAAGGTAGGTCCTTTAGGAGTTTTAATTCCTCTTTTAGTGATCAATGATATTTTTACTGAAGTGATTTATAAAATTGAAAATATGGGTATTATTCCTCCTGTATTCAGAGTTCCTATTAATAATAAGAATCAGGAGATAAATCAGAAGTTGATAGAGGTTTATAGAGAAAGGGTTAGAGGTTTCTAAATGAGTAGTGTTGTTATTTTGGGAAAAGTAATATTAAAAGATAGAGTTTTAGAGAATGGATTCTTAAAGATTGAGAATGGTAAGATAGTACATATAGGAGAAAAGAGGGAGAGTAGTACAGATAGAGTAGATTACGATTTTAGTAATTTTTATATTTCTCCAGGATTTATTGATGTCCACATTCATGGAGCTGTTGGAGAGGATTTTTTAGATTGTGATTACTCCGAGATAGAAAGGATAACGACTTTTTTGGCTTCAAAAGGAGTTACTGGTTTTTTACCTACCATAGTAACAGGCCCCCTAACAAGTATGAAGTTGGCTGTTAAAAAATTGGAAAGATATATAGAAAACCAAAAAGCCGGCGCAAGAGTTTTGGGGATGCATTTGGAGGGGCCTTTTTTGAATCCTAAATACAAGGGAGCTCAACCTGAAGAGCATATTTTAGAGCCTAATATTGAGTTTTTAGAGGAATTATATTCCCCTTATTTAAAGTTAATGACTATTGCCCCAGAAAAAGATAAAGAATTTAAAGTAATAAGATATCTTAAGGAAAGAAATGTAATTATCTCTGCAGGACATACCGATGCATCGTATGATGTGATGAGGGAGGCAGTTTTAAATGGACTTTCCCATATTACTCACCTTTTTAATGGTATGAGGCCTCTTCATCATAGGGATCCTGGAATTGTAGGATATGCTCTTGTTAATGATGATGTAAGTGTAGAGGTCATCGTTGATGGTTATCATTTATCTGATGTAATCCTAAAGATGGTAACTAAATTAAAATCTAAGGAAAAAATTTTACTTGTTACTGATGCTATGATGGCTACAGGACTTGATGATGGAGAGTACAAGCTCTCAGGCCAGAAGGTAATAGTTAAAAATGGAAGAGCGGTTCTTGAGTCTGGCTCTCTTGCAGGTAGTACTCTTACTATGGATAGGGCTATAAAAAATATGATGAGTATGACAGGGATAGACATTGTAGAAGCAGTTTTTATGGCTTCTTATGCTCCTGCAAAACTTCTTGGCATAGAAGATAGAAAAGGAAGTATAGATATAGGTAAAGATGCAGATATTACCGTTTTTGATGAAAATTTGAACATAAAAATGACCATGGTAAAGGGGAAGAAAGTCTTCCCCTCGTAATTTAATAGATTTCTAAATCTGCTCTTCCTCCTGCTCCATAGACTTTGGTTATTACTTTCTCTAAATTTTCTTTTTTCCTTTCGGAGAGCCATAATTCAGCATATTTGTTGCCAAAACTGGCAAATTCTGAGAATTTTAATCTTCCATTAATTCTATCTATGGAAATCTTTAACATATCTCTTATAAGTGCCAAATCCTCAGGTAGATTTGCCTGAGAAATGGTCTCAAAAACTTCTTCATATTTCTTTTTGAGTTTTTCTTTATTGGAAAGAAGATTGGTCATTTCCAGGTAATAATCTGCCCAGAAATCTCCAGTGGGTTTTCTTTCTCTATCCTTTAATAGTTCGGTAGCATATCTATACATCTGATCTCCTAAGAATACATGTTTAATGGTTTCTGCTATGTCGTTTTGGCCTAAGGTTTTTCTTACTTCAAGAATCTCTCTACTCTCACCTCTTAAAGAGATCCATTTTTCTTCCCAATCTTTATTTCCCTCTGCTATTTCCATGGTGGCCAATATGAGTGGATCTAAGAAGGAGTATAGGCATTCTGCCCCATCATCTCCCCAAGAAGTAAGAAGAAAACCAGTAAGTTTTTCTTTTTTAGCAGGAATTAGAAAGTTTGTGATATTGGCCAGAGCAACATCAAAATTAGGATAGAATCTGTTCCAATTGGAAAGCCCTGGACAAGCAATCTCCCTTTCTTTTCTTTTACCAAACATATTTATCTTGTTTAGGAAATGTTCTTGAGGAAGGTGAGTATAATCCCAATTAGCTATTATGGTTTCATCCCATATGTCACTTTCAAGCACAATCTTCCATCTTTCTTTTTCTTCCTCTCTTAAATACATGCCTGTTAACATATCTCCCCATACCATGGGGATTTTTCCCTTTTCTTTTACTTTGTAGATTAGATTTCTATGGTGCATCTCAAAAAGCTCTGGCCCTTTAAATACTCCATCTTTATCAAGACTTCGTCCTCTTCCAAGAGCCCAGGTTTCATCTCCACCTATATGAATGTACTTTGAAGGGAAGAAATTTATTACCTCTTCTAAAAGATCATAGGTAAAATTCTTTGCTTCTTCATTAGAGAGGTCTATACATCCTTCTTCGGGTCTATGCCACTCACTAAACTTCATAAAATTAGGAAGCACTAAAATATTTTCCATGTGGCCACAGAGCTCAAGAGAAGGAAACACCTCTATATTTAATTTTTGGGCATAGCTTATTATTTCTTTTAATTCCTCCCTTGTAAGTCTTCCTCTTAAGGCTCCAATCTCTGGATATTTTTCCCACGGAAAGAGATCTTCAAAGTAAATAGCAAAGTAATTATACTTGAGGAGGAATAACCATCTTAAAATTCTCTTGAATTCCTTTAAATGAGGAACTCCTCCTCGTGCAATGTCCAAATGGTAGCCACGGAATTTAAAAGAGAATTCTTCTTCTATTATTGCTTCTGGAAGTTTATTGGGGTTTTGCGTTAAAAGTTGAATAAGGGTTGCATAGGCTACATTTTCATCTCCCCATATTAATATCTCGTTTTCTTTTATTTCTATACCATTTCCTTCTTTTTCAATCTTTTTTATTCTTAAATTTCCCTTGGGAACTTTAAACTCTTGACTTAAGAATTCTGGGAAATTTTCAAAGCCTTTAAATTCAAACCATCTTCCTTTAAACTCTAATCTTTTAGGCTCTGGCACTATAGATATTTTCTCCATCTTTTTCTTTAACCCCTTTCAAATAGTAATCTTTGTTTACTTATTATAGCATAAACTTCATTTTATTCTTAGTATTAGTTTTTCCCTGTCTACATTAGAAGTTTTTAGGTTGATTAATTCAGGATTATTTATACCTACACCAAGTTCTATTGCTCTCTTTATCTGAGGATGTTCCCACATGTTTTTATTTTGGATCTCTGGAGTAGTACCAAGGAGTTTTAATAAAGATAAGCCAGTAATATCGCAGGCAATTCTATCAGTAGAGGCTATAATCATTCCTACCTCTCTTTCCTCTCCCTTTGCAGGTCCTCCTCTTACAAAAACCTTTGAGGCATCAAGTATGTTTAAAGAGGGACTAAAGGCGGTATTTAATTCTCCAATCATCTCTTTTAGATAGCTTGAGCTATGCATTATTATTCTGTCCTCTCTGTGAATGAATCCTACAAAATTTTTCAAAGACATTGTGAAGTCAGCTATAGAATGGGTCTTTACTACTGCCACATTTATGATATGATCTACTTCTTTTACAAGCTTTGGTATTCTGAAGCCTCTGCTCCAATATTTTAAGCCCTCTGGTTTTACCCAAATCCATTCCATGTTATCTAAAGAGTAGACTTCTACGCCTGCTTTTTTGGCAACTGCCAATATCCCTGTAGCTTCCATGTTTTTTAGAGTATTGGGCCAGGGAATTCCTGAAGAGTCTGCAACAATTATTCTTTTTGCTCCTTTTTCTTTTACCATTTCAATCACTTCTGCTAAAACTTCTGGGTTTGTAGTGCCTGGATAGGGATCATTGGAGTTAACATTTGGTTTGATCAATACAGTATCCCCAGGCTTTATAAAGCCCATTCCTCCGCAAAGCTCCACTGCTTTTCTCACTGATTTACGTATATTCTCTTCTTTAGCAACTCCTACATCTACAACTTCGGGGATTCTTTTTTCTTGATTTATTAGTTCAATGTTGTTTTTGGCAATGTAAACCCTATTTTTTTCAGAGATTTTAAATAAGGAATTTTCTTTTAAGATATCCTGTCCTTTTGATAAACTTTGAGAAATTAGAAAAAGAGCACCTAAACCAAGGGTAAGATATGTTTTCTTATCTTTCATAATTTATCCCCCTCCTCTTTTCTAATAAAAATTCTGCAAATTCTTCGTAGGGTTTAAGATCTTTACTGGGAATAGAGATTCCAATTTGCAAATTCTTACCATGAATTATAAGAAAAGTAGGCCTCCATAAGAGATATATTAAGAGAGAAATTAAAGATAGAATGTATAGTCTTCCTACTACAAAGGCCATGAAGAGAAAGGAAAATATCTTGTCTCCCTTCTGGGTTATTTCTACCCCTTCTATTTCTTTAATAAGAAGATAGGTTTTTCTTTCCTCAAAAAATACTTTTCTTCTCTCTATAAGAAGGTCTCCTTCTACCTCTAAAGTGCTTTCTCCTACAAGAAGATCTGATGGGAGAGATAACCAAACAGTTGCAGGTCTTCCCTTAACTTGCATTTTAATTACCCCCTATTTTTAAATCTAAAAAAATAAGGAGGAGACCAAAAGGCTCCTCCTTATTATATCAATTTCTATTTTAATAGGTTATTTTTAGCTATTTAGTTCCTTTAATAGGTTTTCTAACATTTCTTCTGTGAATTTCCCTTGTCCAAAATGAATGAGATTTCTTAATGGCATGTATTTCATCATTTCTGCAAAATTCATAATTGCTTCTTCAGAAGAGAAGGCAGGGAAAGCACTTGCAAATTGCTCTAATATGTGCTTAAATTTGGCAGATGCCTCTGGATCGCTCATGATGTCCCCGATGGTTGAATTAATATGGTAATGTCTTTTTATCTTTGTGGTAGATTTTACGAATACCTTATCTTTTAATACAATGTCTCTTGATGATTTTCCAATTAGTATTTCAAACTCTCCGTCTTCCACATACCAATCTTTTATGTCTATGTTGTAAAAGGCAAAGGCTCTCTTATCAAGATAAAATACCACTTCTTTTTCTTCTCCTGGCTCGAGTTCTACTTTCTCAAATCCTTTTAGTTCTTTTTCAGGCCTTATATAATTACTTTTTACATCTCTTACGTAAAGTTGTACTATCTCTTTCCCTTTTACTTTTCCTGTATTTTTCACCTTTACACTAACTTTGAGTACTTCATCATCTTTCATCTCTTTCTTATCAAGTTTTAAATCAGAATATTCAAAAGTAGTGTATGAAAGACCATAGCCAAAGGGGAATAATACTTCCATCTCTTTCTTATCATAGTATCTGTATCCTATAAATATACCCTCTCTATACTCTGATCTATCGTCTTCTCCTGGGAAGAATAAGTAAGAAGGATTATCACTCAATTTCTTAGGAAAACTTTCTGGAAGTTTACCAGAGGGGTTTACTACTCCGAAGAGTACATCAGCTACTGCTCCTCCCCAAGCTTGTCCTCCTCTGTAGGTTTCGAGGATTGCTTTTGGTTTATCCACCCATGGCATCTCTATAGGAGCTCCATTACTTAGTACAACTACAAGATTGCTATTTACTTTTGCAACTTCCTCTATTAATCTATTATGGCTTTCAGGCATCTTCATATGAGGTCTATCAAATCCCTCTGATTCATATCTCTCAGGGAGTCCTGCAAAAATTACTACTACATCTGCTTTTTTGGCAATCTCTTTTGCTTCTTCTATAAGTTTTTCATCTACATCATCCTTTTCTATATGGTATCCATCTGCATAAAGAATTTCTACTTTATCTCCCACAAGTTTCTTTATTTCCTCTACTGCATCGTCTACCCTGGTAGGATTTACATGAGCGCTTCCTCCTCCTTGTATTTGAGGTTTCTTAGCAAAGGCACCTATTAAGGCTATCTTTCCCTCTTTCTTTAAAGGAAGGATATTATTTTCGTTCTTAAGAAGTACAAAACATTCTCTTGCTATCTCTCTTGCAAGTTTGTGATGAGCCTCTTTATCATATGTGGCATTTTCTTTTTTATTCTCTATTGCTTTAAACACTATTTTAAGGATTCTTTCTACTGCTCTGTCCAAGACTTCCTCAGGAAGTTTACCACTTTTTACTGCCTCTATAATCTTTTTATCTCCATTTCCGCCATCGTAGGGCATTTGAAGATCAAGTCCTGCAGCAAGTCCTTTTACTCTATCGTTTACTGCTCCCCAATCGGATACTACAAATCCCTCAAATCCCCACTCCTCTCTTAGCACTTTTGTAAGGAGAAATTCATTCTCTGAGGCATAAGTCCCATTTACTTTATTGTAAGAGCACATTACGGTCCAGGGCTTTGCTTCTTTTACTGCCTTTTCAAAAGCAGTGAGATAGATTTCTCTTAATGTTCTTTCATCAATTATAGCGTCAACAGTAAGTCTTCGGTGTTCTTGATTGTTGGCAGCAAAGTGTTTAAGAGAGGTTCCTACTCCTTGACTTTGTACTCCTTTTATAAAGTGGGCTGCAAGCTCTCCTGCAAGTATTGGGTCTTCAGAGTAATATTCAAAATTTCTTCCACATAGAGGGGATCTTTTCATATTTATTCCAGGACCAAGTAGTATCTGTACATTCTCAGCCTGACACTCTTCACCTATGGCTTTTCCCATCTTTTCAGCAAGCAACTTATCCCAAGAAGCAGCTATTGTTACTGCAGTAGGAAAACATGTTGCAGGTACTGTTTTGCTGAACATAGTTTCTTCTTTTCTAAGTCCATGGGGACCATCCGACATTCTTATGGATGGTATGCCAAGCCTTTCAATGGGTTTTGTATGCCAAAAGTCAAGTCCAGAGCAGAGACTTGCTTTTTCTTCAAGAGTCATTTGAGATATAAGCTTTTTAATATCCTTCTCCATTTGTTTACCTCCTTGACTAATAATTCTAATAAAAAGGGGAGAGAAATTTATTTGCTCTCCCCTTTCTATTCTATAAGGAATCTTATACTCGAGTTTCAAGTTCTCCTATATCTTCCCACTTTTTATATAGAGTCGGTATACTTCCAATAAGATTCTTAGTGTAATCATGCTTTGGATTGGAAATTATTTCATCAGGTGTTCCTGTTTCTACTATTTCTCCTTTATACATTATGAATATTCGATTTGAAATATAATAAGCAAGTCCCATATCGTGGGTAATAAATATGACTGATGTTCCTGTCTCATCTCTCAGATTTTCAAAGAGTTTGATTATACCACCACGAGTTGATGCATCGATCATAGATACGGGCTCGTCTGCTATAACAAGAGATGGTTTTAATAACCAGCATCTTGCAATCATTATTCTTTGTTTTTCTCCTCCAGAAAGCTGGTGAGGATACTTTCCAAGGATGTTTTTGGGTTCTAATCCTACGTGTTTTAATGCTTCTTCTATTAATTCTTTTGATTTTGGATTTTGGGGATCTACATCTATAAGTCTTAGAGCTTGATGTAATATTCTATCAATGGGGTAAAATTGGTTATAACTTGCAAAGGGATCTTGGAATACTGCGTGCACTTTTCTGTAGTAATTTTTCTTATCTTCTACTGTTTTTATGTCTTTCCATACATTTATGCCTTCTACAATGATATCCCCTGATGTTGGTTTTTCAATTCTTAATATCATTTTTGCAGTGGTTGTTTTTCCAGAGCCACTTTCTCCCACAAGGGAAATTATTTCTCCTCTTTCTACAGAGAAATTTACATTTTTTACAGCATGGATCTGTCTTCTTACGAATAAACCAACCTCATATATTTTGTTTAAATTTTTAACTTCTAACAGTGCCATCTTCTCTCACCTCATTTATTAAATAGAAAACATGCTACTTCTCTATTGGTATCTACCTTCTTAAGGAGAGGTTCTTGTTCTTCACAGATAGGCATCTTGTAAGGACATCTTGTGTGGAATCTACATCCTACGGGACGGATTAGCAAGGTCAGGAGGCGTTCCTGGAATGTATGATATTCCACGTTTTTTAATCTCAGGCTCAGGGGTCACTACTGAAAGTAGTAGACCCTTTGAATAAGGATGTAATGGTTCTTTAATGATATCTTCTACGGGGCTAACTTCGACTATTTTTCCAGCATACATAACCACCATTCTGGTTGCAATTTGTCTTACTGTAGCGATATCGTGAGTTATAAAGACAATAGATTCGACAATTTCTCTTCTTCTAAGTTGTTCCAAGGTTTTTAATACTAATTTTTGATTTGCTACATCTAAAGCAGATGTAGGCTCATCGCATATAAGAAGCCTTGGATTTAGAAGAGTTGCGATGGCTATTACAGCTCTTTGTCTCATTCCTCCCGAAAGTTCAAAAGGATATCTATATATGTCATTAGGGCTTATTCCTACATCAGTAAATCTTTGTTTTGCTCTTTCTATTATTTCTTCCTCATTTAGAGCTCTTTCGAAGTGGTCTTTAACTAAATCCGATATAAAGTCTCTTATCTTTTTAGTAGGCATGAGGGCATTCATAGCAGCTTGAGGGACTATAGAAGTTTCTCTTCCCCAAATAATTTTTTGGAGTTCTTGTCTTGGCATTTTATTTAATTCTAAAAAGTCTGCTCCTACGTTCAAAGTTACCTTTCCATCAATAAAAGTTAGGGGTTTTTTAATATTCATTATCATCACGTTGGAAAGAGTTGACTTTCCTGATCCGCTTTCTCCTACAATACCCACTACTTTCCCCCTTGTATACATTTAGGGTAACTCCATCTACTGCTTTTACATAAGCATCTCCTCTTGCATAGTAAGCTTTTACATTATCTAAGCTAATTATTAAAGTTCCTTTCATTTTTATCACCTCTCTCTTAACTTTGGATTGAATACTTCGTCCATTGCTGTAGTGATTATTAATAGAGAAGAAGTGAGGGCAACTATAATGACGCCAGGGGGAATAAACCACCACCAAAGTCCTCTTCTTATTGCTTCCATCAACACTGCCCACTGAAGAACTACTCCTAAAGTTACGCCTTTTGTAGGTCCTAATCCAATAAGACTCAATCCTGCCTCTCCTAATATACCACCGTTAATAAAGAGGATAAAGGCCATGAAGGTATATGTTGCAATTGCAGGAATTAGATCTTCTATAGCAATTCTAAAGTCTCCATATCCTGCAAGTCTGGAGAGATATACATACTCTCGGTTTATTAAGCTCATGAGTTGAGCACGTATAGCCCTTGCAAACCATGGCCAGGAAAGAATTCCTAATATTATTGCGATAACTTCTAAACTTCTTACTTTTAGATAACTGGCAATAAGTATAGCAAGAAGAATACTTGGTATTGTTAGAACGATATTAGTAAGTCCCATCAAAAGGTCATCAACAACCCCACCTTTTATAGCAGAAAAGGTTCCCACAAGAAGTCCTATACTCATAGAGATAATTGCAACTAAAAATCCTATATATAGAGATGACCTTGTGCCATTTAGAACTTTTGCTAATAGATCTCCTCCATAGGTATCGGTTCCTAATGGATACTGTTTGCTTGGAGGTTGTTCTGGCATTCCTGCAAAGGAATTAGGATCCTTAGGATAAACAATAGGACCTAATATGGCCATTAAAACAATTAATAAGAAAATGGTTATGCCTACTATAAATTTGGGGCTTTTAAATAATGGTCTTATCATTTCTTTCCACATTTTTAGCTTCCCTCTCCTTGTCCTAATCTTATTCTTGGATCCACAATGGCATATACAAAATCAACAATAAAATTGGCTAAATATATAGCTACAATTAAGATGACAAAAATAGCTTGAATTAATGGATAATCAAGTGTACTTAAGGCTCTAAAAAGAATGTATCCTGTTCCAGGATAGTTAAAAATAAGCTCCCGTTATTAGGGCACCACCAAGGGCAGAACCTAAGTTAAGGGCTAAACCAGTAATCTGGGGTAATAATATATTTCTAAATACATATTTGAAAACAGTACGGTCTCTCATACCTAAATTTACGGCAAAAACAGTATAGTCTGCATCTAATTCATATATAACCAGGAGTCTTGTTCCAATAGCCCAGCCTCCTATAGCAGCAATTACTATGGAGAGGAATGGAAGAATGTAATGATAAAGTACATCAAGAATAAAAGTAAGGGAAAAACTTGGAATTAGTCCTTGAGAGTATCCACCTTGGTTGGGAAAAATATTTAATTTCACAGCGAATAAATAAATGAGAAGCATTCCTAACCAATAATAGGGGATTTGGCTAATTACGAGAGAAGAGTTTAATACTATATTATCAATCCATGTCCCTCTCCTATTTCCAGCTACTGCTCCAAGGGTATTTCCAATAATCCAGGCAGTTAGGGTTGCAGGTATTAACAGGAATAAAGTCCATGGAATAAAGGGAGCTAAAACATCGATACATTTTTTGGGATAGTAATGAATGGATGTTCCGAGATCTCCTCTGAAAAGACGGCCTAAAAAACTTAAGTATTGAACATAGAGAGGTTTATTAAACCCAAATTCTTCCATCATGGTTTTTTGTACGTTGGATATAGTTTCTGGATTGCTTGCTCCCTGTACTGCTATACGTTGGAGAAGAACTGCTAATGGATTTCCTGGAATAGCTCTTGGTAGTATGAATATTATAGTGATTGCTACAAAATAGGTGAGAATTAGGAAGAAGAGTCTTCGACCTATGTACTTTAGGAAGGGTTTCATGGCTGTTTTTGGCATTTACTCTTAAGCCTCCTTTTGCATTGCTTTAAATTTCCTAACTAAATAACCCCCCGGAAAGCCCGGGGGGTTTATATTTCTGGCTTTACATTAGGACCTTAGAGCATGGTCCATTAAAATCTTCCTAAGACTATTTTGCTTTTGCTAATGCGTTGAGAACGTCGTTTGTTGGTATAAGGAGCCCACCCTTTGCTTTGAACTCTACCCAAGTTGGTGCTTTAGGTGTTTGTCCTTTTGGTGCTATACCAAAGAGCACAGGAAGTGCCATGTTGCTCCAACAAGAAGCTGGGAACCACCATGGCCTGCTCTCATTGGGCCATCCAGTCCATACAGTCTCGTTGTACTCGTACCAGTGAGCACCATAGAAGAGTGGAATTGCTGGTAGATCTCTGTAGATTATTCTCTGTAATTGATAGAATAGTGTCTTCTTTACCTTTGGATTAAGAGTTGCTGCAATCTTATCTAAGATCTTACCAACTTCTGGATTATTATATCTTTCAAAGTTACCATATTGATCTTGACCAAATGGTTTGTAAAGGGCTGGGTCTAATACTAATCTGTATACGTTCCATGGATGATCAAATCCAGGACCTGCAGACCATCCAAGGATGAAATCAAAGGTTCCTTGAGTCCATCTGGTCCACCATACAGAGTAGTCTGGGAACTCTGTCTTGACATCGAGTCCGATTGCTCTCATATTTGCTGCCATCATTTCACACATCATCATCCAGTCAGTCCAACCACTTGGAACTTGTATGGTGAAGGTACCCATTCTCTTACCATCTGGGCTTATTCTTATACCATCTTTTCCTCTCTTGTATCCAGCCTTATCCAGTATCTCGTTTGCTTTCTTAAGATCAGTCTTTGGTTTTCCATCGGGTGAACCCCATACATATTTTGCATAGGCATCATCGATATATTCTTTGTATGCCTCAAAATCATCTATTACCATTGATGGATGAGCCTGGTTACCATAACCAAAGTATGCCTTATCAAGCATTTCTTTATATGGTATTGCATAAGCTATAGCTTTTCTTACAGCAGGGTCTTTAAGTAATGGATTGTAATAGCTAATGTAGAGAAGAACAAGACCATCTGGCATAAAGTATGGTTTGTTCTTGAACCAGGTTCCAATGGGGAGCTTCTTCTGAGTCCAGAGAGAGCTTACATCTGGTATGAATACTCCTGCCCAGTCAGCATTTCCTTTCTCAAAGTCTAAGTTTGCTACAGAGTTATCTCTATAAATTACGTTAGCAATGTATTTAGGAACAGGAAGACCAAATACTGCTTTGCCCCACCAATCGTCTATTCTTCCATATACTACAATGTTAGGATCTGCATAATAGAGTTTATATGGTCCAGAAACTACTTGTTTTGCAGGATCATCATTTTGAAAGTCCTTTACTGCTTGTACTCCTTTCTTTAATAGAGGCTCATATACATGTTTTGGAACGATCCTTGTAGTGAAAGCATATCCTAAGAAGGATGCATAGTTTTGAGCATCTGGTCTCATTACGAATTCTACTGTTTTATTATCTACTGCTCTTACGGTTTGAATGTAGTCCCACCATCCATTACCAGGTCCAAATCCTACTTCTTTTGTGCAATTAAAAGTGAATACTACATCATCAGCAGTTATTGGTGTTCCATCGCTCCATTTTGCAATATCTCTAATCTTTACCCTTAGTGTTCTCTTGTTAACTGCTGTGAAGGACTCTGCAAGTACTGGAAGCCATCCATCTTTCATGTTGCTGTAGATGAAAAGTGGCATATACATGAAGTGCTCAGTACCATAGGTGGAAGATGGTGCATATAAACTATAAGTGGTTGCAGACCAGAGAGCTCCAACGGTATAAACGGTCTCATTACGTGGCAAAGAAACCTGTCCTAATGTGGAAGGTACAAGTAAGAGAGTTAAAAGTAAAACTGTTAAAAATACCCCTAAAACTTTACCCCTCATTTTTACACCTCCTGTTTTGGGGTAAATTTATATCTGGACCATGCTCCAGGTCCTTCGTGTAAAGAATAATATCATAAGGAAACAATTTTGTAAAGGGGGTAATTTCAATTTGAAATTATTAAAATTTTTTAATAACTTTATGCAAAAAATTACTAAAACTCTTAGTTATACTTGAGGTACATCTTCTATGAAAACGACCTCTTCCAAATTTATAGCTTCCTTGAAATAGTAAAAGGGATCTTCATAAATATTGAGATTGTCCTTTGGAAATATAAATATATTCGTTCCATGGTTAGGCACATAAAATAAAGCAAAATAAGGTAGTTTCTTTTTCTCTTCCCAAAGTTCTACTGCCTTTTTCATGGCATATTTGCTCATTTCTTGCATTAGATCTACCCCACATCCTACCGGAGGATAATCTTTTATATCTATGGGAATTTCGAAAAATTTTGTAGAGAACTGTTTTATCTTATATCCTCGATGTAGGTGTACAACTCCTATTATGGGAGGATAGAGGTCAATTTTTGTTTTTATATTTAGTAAAGGTAATGTGAATTCTTCTGCTTCCACAGAGGGGCCAAGATTTTCTTCTTTTTCTTTTTTAATTAATCCCACCTTTCCATTTTTGAGAGGAATTATGGGAGCTAAATCTTTATAAGATAGATTGCTTTTTACTGTACCATATTTTCCTGAACAGGTAACTATAAATATACCATTCATAAGATTAAACTCTTGAGGGGGTTTTATTTCAGGTTCAAAAGCTATAAAGGCTCCTTCTGCTTGACGTGAGTAATTTACAAGTCTTACGATAAGCTTTAGAAGTTTTTCATCTTTTACTAAATCCTTTATCTCTACAGGTTCAGAGAGTAATTTCTTTTCTCCTAAAAAATTCCCCAGGTTTATCATGCTATTTACAATTTTAGAGTTTTGCCATATTTCTTTCTTTATCTCCCAATCTATCTCTTCATAACCTCCTACTTCTTTGCAAGATCCGAAAACCATAAGCCTTTTTGCTAATTCTTTAAGGTCTAAAGATGGATGTCCTCCTTCTAATGTTCCTAATATAACTTTGTTTTGGGCAATATTTCCGTTTTTATAGGGAACAATAATGTTTTTGAAGGCTCCTAATTTTGCCATGAGGAATCTTATGAATTGAATTTTTGTTTTGGAAGATAAAAGGTGAAAATTTATATTGTCCTCAATAAATATTAAGTTTATAAAATTGGGGTGAAGTTCGGGAAATATTCCTAATTTCTTACATATTTCTCTTCCAATACTAATAGCGAAAGGGGGATTTACTTCAGGAAGGTATTCCCTCAAAACTTCGCTTTTCTCAGAGATTTTGTTGTTTTTTAATACTTCTTCAATTTTCTCATCTAATTTTCCTAAAAATACTGGATTTATTATTACTACATAGTTATTTTTTAGTTTTTTCTCTGTGTTCTCTTTCCATATAGTTACTTCGCAGCTTTTTTTAATAAATTCTTCTTTTAGGATATTAAAGATATGATTTTTAATCTCTTTGATATTCTCTGGTATCTCTATATTAGTCACTTTCTGTATATCTTCTAATAATATCAATGTGGGATATTTTAGCCACCAAGACATATTCCAATTTCCCCTCACCATTTTTTAATTATTATAATACGTTGTATTAATTGTGTTGATAGGTTATTATTTTAAAAGTTAGGAAATAATAAGAGGGAGGGATAATAAGTGAAAAAAATTAAAGTAAAAAATCCTGTTGTGGAACTTGATGGAGATGAGATGGCAAGAGTAATGTGGAAATGGATTAAAGAAGAACTTATTTTTCCATATTTAGACATTCCTATTAAGTATTTTGATTTGGGTATTCAAAATAGAGATGCTACCTCGGATATGGTTACTCTTGAAGCTGCCAAGGCTATAAAGGAATATAAAGTGGGAGTAAAGTGTGCTACTATTACTCCAGATCAGGAGAGGGTAAAGGAGTATAACTTGAAGAAAGCCTGGAAGAGTCCCAATGCTACTATAAGAGCTTATTTGGATGGGACGGTTTTTAGAAAACCTATTATTGTTAGAAATATACCTCCTTATGTAAAGACTTGGAAAAGACCTATTATAATAGGAAGGCATGCTTATGGAGATATATATAATGCTTTTGAATACAGAGTAGAAGAACCTATAGAGGTGGAGATTGTTTTAAAAAGTGGTTCTGAGGTTAAGAATTTTAAAGTTCACTCTTTTGATGGAAGAGGCGTGTTTATGATTCTACATAATACGGAAAAATCTATAAGGAGTTTTGCGAGATCTTGTATAAATTATGCGCTTTCTGAGAAGGTAGATCTTTGGTTTTCTGCTAAGGATACTATATCCAAGATTTATCATGGATATTTTAAAGAAATATTTCAGGAAGAGGTAGAAAGAAGAAAAGATGATTTTGAAAAAGCAGGGATAAATTATAGGTATTTTCTTATTGATGATGCTGTTGCCCAGATATTGAAATCCGAAGGTGGTATGCTTTGGGCTTGTATGAATTATGAGGGTGATGTAATGTCAGATATGATTGCTGCAGGTTTTGGAAGTCTTGGACTTATGACCTCAGTACTTGTTTCTCCTGAAGGAGAGTATGAGTTTGAGGCTGCTCATGGTACTGTAAGGAGACATTACTATGAGTATTTAAAAGGGAATAAAACTTCTACTAATCCTACTGCCTCAATTTTTGCTTGGACAGGGGGTATAAGGAAAAGAGGAGAGTTAGATGGTACGCCTGAAGTTGTTAATTTTGCAGATAAGTTAGAAGAGGCAACCATAAAAACTATAGAGAGTGGAATTATGACAAAAGATTTGCAACCTTTAGCAGACCCCCCTGTTGATAGATATTATTATACTGAAGATTTTATAAAGGCTATAAAGGAGAGATTAGAAAGTCTTTTAAAAGGCTAAATCTTTCCAAAAGTTTAGTAATTCGAAAAGATCATTGAATAAAAAGTTGGGATTGGAAAGAATAAGTTTCTCTTTTGGGGTGAAGGGGGAGAAAATTCCAATAGTTATGATTCTAACTCTTTTCCCCATTTCTATATCTTCAGGAGTGTCTCCTACATATATTACCTCTAAAGGGGAAAGTTTTAGTTTACTTAATATTTTTAAAAGAGGTAAAGGATCAGGTTTTGGTTTTTGAGAATCTTCCCAAGTAATCCATTCATCTACGTATTTTTCAGGATGGAGATATGGTTTTTCTCTTTTTATGTCTTCTTTTGTGCTTGCTGTAACTACTCCTATTTTAAGATTAAGATTTTTCAAGAATGTTAAGTTTTTTACTGCTCCCTCTCTCCATTTTACAAGGGAATAATCAAAGTAGTCTTTCCATAGTAGGTCGATCTCTTTCCAATATTTTTCTGGGATATTGTGCCTTTTATATATTTCGTACCAGTTTGGAGAAAATTTTTCTCTATATTCTTCTTCGGATATGTCAAATCCAAACTTATTAAAGATTTCCCTTGTAGCCTTTATACAAGCTGAAAATGAATCTACAAGGGTTCCATCCCAATCAAATATTACACCTTTTAATTCCATAGGGTTATATTATATTTATGAATAACTTCTACTAATTTAGGATCAAATTGAATACCTGCAAATTTTCTTAATTCTTCTATGGCTTCTTCTTTTGTCTTTGCCTTTTTGTATGGTCTTCCTGAGGTCATTACCTCATAAGCATCTGCTATAGCAAAAATCCTTGATACTAATGGTATTTCTTCAGCTTTTAACCCTCTCGGATATCCTTCTCCATTCCACCATTCATGATGAGTAAGAATGTATTCTGCAATAGGGGCAAGTTCATGAGAGGTTATAGCGATTCTATAACCTGTTTCTGGATGAACTTTTACTTTTTCAAATTCGGTTGGAGTAAGTTTTTCAGGTTTTTTCATAATTTCCTTTGGAATTGCTATTTCACCAATATCATGAAAATGGGATAAAAATATTAGAGCTTCTCGATCTATATCAGAGAGAGTAAGAATGTCAGACATTTTTACCACTAAATCTTTTATATTCTTTTCATGTTCTTCATTTTCAAAGGTGTTTTCCCATAAAAGATTTTTAAGAGATCTAATAATGGAGTCTCTAAAGGTTTTGTCTTCAATTAATTTATTCCTATACATGCGGTCTTCTGCTTTTCGGAGGATCTCTGTCATCTCTTCATCTTCTTTTTCTTTTGTAGCATATCCAAGGGCAATACTAAGAGGTATGGGATGATTTTTATCTGTTTCTTGATTATATTTTTTGCAGTTTTCTTTTATTCTTTCACAGATTTTTTCTACCACGTCCTTTGGGGTTTTGGGGAAAATTATGACAAATTCATCTCCGCCCCACCTTGCAATTATATCTTCTTTTCTACACGATCTTTTTAAAACTTCTGCTATTCCCTTTAAGAGTTTGTCTCCTTCATTGTGTCCAAAGGCGTCATTTACAAGTTTTAGACCATTTAAATCTCCCATTACAATGCTTATAGGAAGTTGCCTTTTAGTGTCGAGCCTTTTTAATTCTTCTTCGAAAAATGCTCTATTGTATAATCCTGTAAGTTTGTCATGAAAAGTAAGATACCTGATTTCTGCTTCTAGGATTTTTGCTTCTGTAATTTCTTGGGTTATTTCTATGGCTCCAATTATCTCGTCCCTTTCATTTTTAAGAGGGTAAGATTTTATGCGCCATACTCTTCCATCAGGAGTGGTTATTTCTCCTTCTGATACCTCTTTAGTTTCCATGGAGTTTATTACAGGACAATTGGGGCATGGGGTATCTCTCAAGTGCCAAAGTCTATAACATTTTTTGCCTATTATATCTGCTAAATCTAAATCTAATGAAGATTGAGCTGATTTATTTGCGTAGACAATATTCATCTCTTTGTCTAATACAATAACCATCTCCTTTAATGTATCAAGAATTAATACCTCAATCAATTTTCCATTTATTTCTTTCATCTTTGTGTCCCTTAATCTAAGAACTTTTTGATAATGTCTTCTAATTGTTCTAAACTTTTATATTCTATAGTTATTCTTCCTTTAGTAGGACTTTTAGGTTGGATTTTTACTTTAGTTCCTAAATGTTTTTCCATTTTTTCTTCAAGAGATCTTATCTCCGGAATGTCTATCTCATCTTTAATTTTTCTTCTTTTAACAAGTTCTTCTGTCTCTCTTACCGATAGTTTTTCCTTTATTATCTTTTGGGCTAAAAGTTTTTGTATATAAGGATCTTCTACGCTAAGAAGAGTTCTTGCATGTCCATAAGTTAGATTACCTCTTCTTACTTCTTCCTGTATTTCAGGAGGAAGTTGAAGAAGTCTTAAAAAGTTCGAAANTTCAGATCTACTTATAGAAAGTCTTTGGGCAAGTTCTTCTTGGGTTACTTTGAAGGTCTCTATATAATACTGAAATGCCTTTGCTTTTTCAATTGGGTTTAGGTCTTCTCTTTGTAGGTTTTCAGTGAGGGCAATATCCCATGCTGATTGGTCATCAATGTCCTTGACAATTACCGGAATTTCTTTTAGACCTGCGGTTTTAGCAGCATGATATCTTCTTTCTCCAGCTATTATTTCATAATAATCGCCTTTAGGTCTTACCAATATAGGTTGTAGTAAGCCTAATTGTTTTATTGATTCTACTAATTCTTGTAAAGTTTCTGGATTCAGATTTTCTCTTGGTTGTTGTGGATTTGGAACTATTTTTTCTATGGGTATTTTTTCTATAAGATTTTCCTCTTCTCCTATTAAGGCTTCAAGTCCTCTACCTAACCCCTTTTTCTTCAAAGACACGTTCTATCACCTCTTTTGTAAGTTCTTTGTAAGCCTCTGCTCCTGAAGAATCTGGGGCATATTCAAAGATAGATTGAGAATAACTTGGGGCTTCACTTAATCTTACGTTCCTAGGAATAATAGTTTTAAAAACTTTGTCTTTAAAGTACTTTTGTGCCTCTTCTATAACTTGCTGGGCAAGAGTAGTACGGCTATACATGGTAATGAGTACTCCAAGAATTTCTAAATCCTGATTTAGATTCTTCTTTATTAGGTTTATAGTTTTTAATAGTTGGCTTATTCCCTCTAAGGCATAGTATTCGCATTGTAAAGGAATAAGAACATAGTTAGAGGCAACTAAAGAATTGACCGTTAAAAGACCTAAGGAGGGGGGAGAATCAATGAGAATTATATCAAAGTTATCTTTGATTTTATCCAAAACTTCTTTAAGTTTTAATTCTCTGAAAAGCATGGATACTAATTCTACTTCTGCTCCAGCAAGATCAATATTGGAGGGAATTATGAATAAATTTTCTCTTATTGGGTTTTTCCCGTCTCTTAGCGAGTAAATTGCATTCTCTACAGGAACTTCTTCAATAAGGGCCGAATAAAGATTGGGTTTTTGGTTTTTAAGATTTGAGATACCACTTGTAGTATTTCCTTGCGGATCAGCATCTACTAAAAGTACTCTCATCCCCTTTTCTGCCAAGGAGTATCCTAAATTTATTGCTGTGGTGGTTTTTCCTACGCCACCTTTTTGATTGGCTATACTTATTACTTTCCCCATAGGTCTCCTTTATAGTGTTTCACGTGAAACATTTTTTAAAGTTCTTTTTTCATCTCTTCTACTTCTTCTTCTCCCTTTTTATAGAAATTTTCCTCTTCCTTATCAAGTTCTCTTAGCAATTTTAAGAATTCTCCTGCGTGTACTTTTTCCTCGTTGGCAATATCATAAAGTACTTTTTTAGCAAGAGGATCATCGGTCGCTTCAGCGATTTCCTCATATAGTTGTATAGCTTCGTATTCCGCAGCCACAAAGAATCTTATAGCCCTTATTAATTCTTCTTTGTTAATTTTTCTTCCTATTCCTAAGGTAGAATAAGGAGTACCAAATTCAGGCATTTTTTACCTCCCCTTGAAAAGTTTGGTTTTTATTATATCATATAAAATCATGAATGAGAATTTAAGGGATAAAAGAGGAGTTGTATTTTCTCTTCTCATAGCTTCTTTTTTAGCGAGCTTTTTAGGCTCTGCAATTAATATAGCTATACCTATAATAGGGAAAGAATTCAAATTGGATAATGTGGCTCTTACTTGGTTGAATACTTCTTTCCAACTTTCTTCTGCGACTTTTCTTTTGTTTTTTGGAAAACTTGCTGATATAAAAGGCAGAAGTAAACTATACTATTTAGGAATATCAGTTTTTGCTGTTGGGGTTTTTCTTTCTATTTTCTCTAGGAACTATTTACTTTTACTTTTCTCGAGAATTGTTCAGGGTATAGGGAGTTCTGTTATATTTGCCACTTCGTCTGCCATATTAACCTCTCTTTATCCTGAGAAAAGAGGATATATTCTTGGAATCTACACCACATCGGTTTATTTGGGCCTTTCCTTTGGACCTGTGTTGGGTGGGTTTTTAACTCAATATGTGGGGTGGAAGAGTATTTTTATATTTACTTTTATATTAAGTTTTTTGAGTATTATTTTAGGAATATCTTATAGATTTGATGAGGTTAGAAGTGAGGAGAAATTAGATTTATTAGGAGGATTTCTTTTTTCTCTTTTTTGTCTTTCTTATTCTCTTCGGAACCTCTCAGATCTTAAAGTTTACGGGAATAGTTAGTGTAGGAATTGGGCTTGTGACTCTTTTAGGGTTTTATTTTGTCGAAAGAAGAGTTAGTAATCCAATCCTTGATATGAACTTACTTATGAATAATAAAACTTTTACCTTTGCTAATGCTACTGCTCTTATAAATTATGCTTCTACTTTTGGGGTTTCTTTTCTTTTAAGTCTTTATCTCCAAAATATAAAAGGAGTTTCTCCCAGGGATGCAGGACTATTTCTTGTTTTTCAGCCTTTAACCCAAGCTTTGTTTTCGGCTTGGGCTGGAAGACTTTCTGATAGAAGAAGGCCAGAGATTTTGGCCTCCATAGGAATGTTTATTATTTCCTCTTCTCTTTTCCTCCTTTCCAGAATTGATACTGAAAGTTCTATTTTTTTGATACCTCTATATGGGATATTTTTAGGATTTGGTTTTGCTTTATTTTCTGCTCCTAATACTAATATAATTATGAGCTCTATAGACAGAAGATATTATGGTTTTGCTTCTTCTTTTCTTGCCACTATGAGAATTATGGGACAGAGTTTAAGCATGGTTATGATTGGAATAGTTTTTTCATTGGAGAGTTCTTTTATGAACTCTTATAGGATTCTTATGTTAACATATGGGATTTTGTGTATTTTAGGTGTTTTTCTGTCCATAAAAAGGCATGAAGTACATAAACTTTCTTAATATTTTACTGGTTTTTATTCTTTTTCTCGGAAATATGACTCCTGGATCTATGGATGAAAAAGAATTAGCCCTTAAATACTCACCCTTACTTTTTTTAGATGATAGAGAGCCTTTTTTGCCTTATAAAGTTGGTTATACTGTTTTTGGGAAGGACGCAAGAAGTTATTCCTTTAAAAGAATGATCTCTTTAGGAAAAGATGAGATATGCATAGAGTATGCCATATTTTGGGATTTTGATATTGAGCATATGTATGACTTAGAGCATTTATGGGTATATGTAAAGGATAATAAAGTAATTAAGTTTGAAGGTAGTTGGCATGGAAGATATTTAGTTTTTAAAGAATTTCAATTGATTGATTCTCATCCTGTAGGCCTATGCTCAACCTGGAAAACATGCCTTTTCCTCAGTGAAGGATTGCTTTAATAGTAATTTAGTTACCTATCTAATGACTATAATCCCCTGTAGATTTTTAGCAGGAAGAGGTGGGGTTCTGCGAAAGGAATTTGAAAAGTCTTTAAAAGAAGAGGATAAAATTTTGGTAAAAAATTATTTAAAAAAGTTTGCTTTTTGGCCTTCTTTTTCTTTTAATAAAAGATTTGAGATAAATGAAAGTAATCTTATTCCTTGGAAGGAATTAAATATTGAAATTTCTAAAAGAATAGAATATCTTTTGCTTAAAATAAAAGAAGGATTTTAATTTACTCTTAACCTATTTATATAAAGATTTAACTGAAAATTAAATACCCTTTAAATTTAATGGTCTATGATTTAGAATGAAAAACAAGTGGGAGGTGAAAAAATGAGAAAATGGATTCTATTGCTTATGATTCTTCTTCTTTCCTCTGTATCCTTAGGACAACAGGTAATCATTAATGGCGCTGGTGCTACTTTTCCCTTATCCTCTATATTCAAGATGGTTTTACGAGTTTGAGAGAGAGACAGGGATAAAGATAAATTATCAATCGGTAGGTAGTGGTGCTGGTATTCAACAGGCAAAAGCAGGTACTGTAGATTTTGGAGCTACTGATGCTCCTCTTCCTGGAAAAGAACAAGAAGAGTCAAAGCTTATTATGATTCCTACTGTGGTAGGAAGTGTTGCTATTGTATACAATCTTCCTAACGTAGAGAAGGGATTGAAATTGTCGAGGGAGGTTATTGCAGATATATATCTTGGAAAGATTAAAAAATGGGATGATCCTAAAATAAAGGCATTAAATAAAGATATTAATCTTCCTAGCATTCCTATTGTGGTGGCAAGAAGGTCTGATGGTAGTGGTACTACTGCTATTTTTACAAGTTTTTTGTCTGCAGTAAGCTCTGAATGGAAGGAAAAGGTGGGAGCTGGCACATCTGTGAATTGGCCTGTAGGTATTGGAGGAAAAGGAAATGAAGGAGTAGCTGGAATAGTTAAGAATACTATTGGCGCTATTGGTTATGTAGAGTTTGCCTATGCAGTTCAAAATAAGTTAAGTTATGCTCAAATAAAGAATAAGTATGGGAGCTTTGTAGAACCCTCGATAGATACTGTAAAGTATGCAGCATCTTTCTTTTAAACTGCCTGAGGATTTTGCAGTCTATATAGTAGATGCGCCAGGAAAAAATAGTTATCCCATAGCAGGATACACTTTCTTGCTTCTTAAGAGAGAATATCAGGATCTCGAAAAAGGCAAAAGGCAATTGTAAAATTCATAAGATGGGCCTATGAAAAAGGAGATAAATATGCTGAGGAGCTTCTTTATGTACCTCTCCCTGATAATGTGAAAAAATTGGCCTTAAAGAAATTAGATCTGATAACCTATCAAGGAAAGAAAGTAGTAGATCTTTTAAAGTAAATTAAGGCTTCTGTAAGCCCTGAACTTTAGGGGAGGATATATTCCTCCCCTTTTTATTTTTGGTATAATTTCTTGATATGAATTTTGAAGGATTAGAGAAAGCTGAAGTTATAAAAAGGGAAAAAAGATTTAGGTTATACGTAAGTTTTAAAGGAGAGGAGATATTAACTTATTTACCTAATCCAGGAAGGCTTCAGGGTATAATATATCCTTCTGCCACAGTGTATATAAGGAAAAGGGAAAATGAGAAAAGAAAAACCTTTTATGAGGCAATATTAGGCGTTCAAAATGGAGTATTGGTCTCTTTAAATGCTAGTCTTGCTAATAAGATTTTTGAAGAAAATCTTTTTCGTTTTCCTGTAAAAATAAAGGAATTTAGGAGAGAATTTAATTACCATGGTAAGAGATATGATTTTTTAATAAACAATAAAATTCTTGTGGAGGTAAAATCCGTTACCCTTGTAGAAAAGGGAGTAGGGATGTTTCCAGATGCACCTACAATAAGAGGCTCGGGAGCATTTAGAGTTTATGAAAGATTGGCTTTTTGAAAAATGGGTGGTATTTGTTGTTCAGAGAGAGGATGCTAAGATAGTTAAGCCCCATAGGGATTTAGATGAAAGATTCTATCGAGCTACACAGATTTTTAAGAGAAGCGGTGGGATATTTTGGGCCTTTACCTGTTATGTAACTCACTCTGGTATAAATTTCAAAGAGTTCATAGATGTACAAGTATAGATCTGCCTTTGAAAAAATAAAGAGTATAGAAGAGATTGCTTATCCTCTTGTGGAGAGGAGAATAAGGGAATTTGAAGCTTTGGGTAAATATGGTGATGAATTAGATCTTTTTTCAGAGCTTTCCTTTTGTGTTCTTACTGCTAATTGGTCTGCTGAGAGGGGTATAAAGGCTCAGGAATCTATAGGAAAGGCAAATTTTGCAAAGCTGTCTTTTGAGGAATTATTGGAAAAATTAAAGGAGGTAGGGCATCGATATCCTATTAGCAGGGCAAGATTTATTGTAGAAAATAGAAGGCTTATTGGTAGATTAAGAAGTATATGGGAAAAGCCGAGTAGAGAAGCAAGGAAGATATTAGTAGGAGAAGCAAAGGGAATAAGCTGGAAGGAAGCAAGTCATTTTCTAAGAAATACAGGAAAATTAGATTTGGCTATCCTTGATAAACATATATTGCGATTTCTTTTTAACGAGGGAATTATAAAGGAGATGCCTAAAGGTTGGACCCAGAGAAAATATGAGGAAATAGAAGAAAAATTTGTAGAGCTTTCTTCTCTTCTTGAAAAAACCCCAGGAGAAGTTGATCTTTATATTTGGTTTCTCCTAAAGGGTAAAGTTGAAAAGTAGTTATTATACAAGAGCTTTTTGAATATCTTTCAAGGAAAAGGAGACTTCTCCGATTTCTCTTACTCTTATCTTTATCTTAGGATCATCTTCTATGGTTATTGTAAATCTAATCCTTTCTCCTTGATTCCATAAAAAGGGTATGTTCTTATTTGTTTCAATTTTTCCTCCTTCGATATTTATCTCCTCAATGTGGAGGGGCATAACATAGTTTATAGCTTCAAATGAGAAGGTTTTTTCATCTCTTTTTATAGAGTTTCTATCTATCATCTGAATAAAGTAAGATAAATAGGGGTTTGAAAAGAACATACTTTTCTCCTCCTTTAATCCTTCAAGGATTTTGTCGGGAAAATCTGAGATTAAAGCAAATATTCCTTTATTTTTAAAGAATCTTGCCTTTTCAACGTCATTTACTGTCCATGCTATGAGGCGCTGATAATATTCTTCGTATATTTCATTGATATAAAGGAAATTTGGTTTTAGAAAATCGGATTTCTTTAAATAGCTTTCAAGTTCAGATTTTGTAGGTTGATGTACATAAAGAAAGGCAATTTTTATATGTGGATTTTCCTTTTTTAGTTGATAGAGGTTCTCATGCCAAAAGGAGGAAATAATATACTCCTTTAATTTAAATCTTTTTAATACTTGATGTACATCTTTAAAATCCTCAGGGTTTTTTACTTCTATATCTAAAAATTTTCCAGTACTTTCTATTATCTCAAGAACTTCCTCTAAGGTAGCAATTTTTTCTCCCTGTATTTTTATATCTTTTATCTCGTCAAAATTTGATTTTCTTATGTCTTTATCAATACCAGTGAGTCTTAATAGATTCTCATCATGGGATACTACTAAAACTCCATCCTTTGTTTTTTGCACATCAAGTTCAATCCCATCAGCAGATTTGAGGGCTTCCATGAAATTTTTTAGAGTATTTTCTGGAAAATAGGCACAACCTCTATGTCCAAGAATGAGCATTATTTAATTCTCCTTTTCTTTAGGCTCTTTCATTTTAATTTGAAGCATCATTAATAAAGAGAGAGTAAAAAATATACCTCCTAATGGGAATATTACAAAGCGAGTTTTTAGTAAATCTGCAAGAAAACCAGCAAAGGGAGGTGCTACAATGCTTGCAAATTGAGAAGAAAAGTAATAAAAACCTGTATATGTACCTTGGCTTTTAAGGTCTCCAAGATCAAGTACCATAGGTAGAGAATTAATATTGATCAAAGCCCAAAATAGTCCACCTAACATAAAAAAGATTCTTATAATAGAAAGATTTTGAAAGGAGATAAGACCAATAAATATAAAAATCATTCCTAACAGTCCTATTATTATGGTGTTTTTTCTTCCTATCTTTTTTGCAATTAGTCCTGAGGGAATCGAGAATATCATAAAGGTTAGAGCAAGTATTCCAAGATTACTTTTTGCTATGCTTTCTCCTAAGGTAGGATCTAAGCCTTTTTCTAAGGCCATATATACGGAATAAAAAGTTTCTACGGAATTGAACCCTATAAACCAAAAAAATATGGCAAGAAGCAGAAATATTAAGTTTTTATCTTTGAGATTAATAAGTTTTTTAAAAGAGAATTCGTTGTTTTCTCTTTCTACTTTTGTCATTACTAGAGAATCTTTTGATTCATTTATTGCTAAGAATATTATCCATACAGAGACTATCTGAATTAGACCTGCAATGCTAAATCCTAAAGTTCTATTAACAGCAGAGATTTTTCCTACGATAAAGTATGCTATAAGAGAACCAAGTCCTCCCATGAAATTTATGATGCCATTGGCCGGAGATCTATTTTCAGGAGGAACAAGATCAGGCATAAGAGATATCACAGGCCCTCTTCCTATGGCTTGGAAGATGTTCATCAGAAGAATAACAAGGATAAGAAGAATTAAAGAGGAAGTATTTATTCCAAAGAGAGCGGGAATCCAAGGGATGAAAGAGAAGAAGATAGCCCCTAAAGGAAGAGAGGTTATGATGTATGGCATTCTTTTTCCTAACTTTGTCCAAGTACGATCAGATAGAGCTCCAATTAGGGGTATGAGAAATAAGGCAAGGATATTATCTAAATTCATTATCCATCCTACAGCAAAACTTGATATTTTATAGCTTTTTTGGAGTATTACAGGAATATCGGTGTTATAAAGAGACCAGAGAAGAGAAATAGATAAAAATCCAAAACCTAATAGGACAATTTTTAAAAATTTAAAATTATTAATCATTTACACCTCCCCATCTCTTTAGAAATATATTTTAACATAAATATAAGTTAAGGTATAATACACTCATTAAGGGAGAGTGGGTATGAGCAGGGAGTTTCATTACAACATAGAGTTATATCCTGAAGACTCTAAAAAGCTTATTCCTTTAGAGTTAGAGGTTCCTGAAGGTATTAAGGAGATAGTTATCAAAGCTAACCTTGACCCTGAATTTCTATCTCATGAAGAATCTAAGAAATTGATAAGAGAGGCTATTAAAAATTATATATCACAGGGTTTTGAACCTTTAGACATAAAGCAAATATCTGCTGAGATATTGGATAAGATAATAAGAGAATTTTCTCCATTAAGAAATATAGTTAATTTAAGAGTTATAGATGCTGATGGAGATTTTAGAGGTACAGGAGATCAGAGATTTACTAAAGGAATTCCAATAAAAATTGGGACTTATGAGAGTACTCTTGGGTGTGTCTCAGGAGAGATAAAACCTGGAATTTGGCAATTAATACTTGAGATAAAGCAGATTCTAAAAAAGTGTGTTCTAAATATAGTAGTGTATCTTAATAGAGAGGAAATGACAAAGGTTAAAGATGTTATACTTCCGTATACTCCTGTGATAAGGGAGCCTTATGATAAAAGTGGATGGGTGAAAGGTGATATTCATCTTCATTCCTATCATAGTGATGGAGAGTTATCTATAGAAGAACTTATAAAATTTAGTATAAAAAGAGGCCTTGATTTTATATTTCTTACTGATCACAATAAAATATCAGGTTTTCATACTATTGAGTGGGAGTTTTATCCTATTTATGGAGGTATTGAATTTACTACTTTTTGGGGACATTTTTTGGGTTTAGGTCTTAAGGAGTATATTCCATGGGATTTAGTAAATCCCAGTTTAGGTATAAGAAGATTGAGTGAGATGGTAAGATCTCAAGGTGGAATTTTTTGTGTTGCTCATCCTTATACTATATCATCTCCTGTGTGTCCGGGATGTAGATGTGAGATTTATCTTGATTATAATTTTGTAGATGCTATGGAGATATGGACAGGATCCTTTGAGAGGAGAAGATTTGAAATTACAGAGTCACTAAAGAGGTGGAGAGAGATTTTGAAAAATGGATTTAGGGTGACCGCTCTTGGAAGTTCGGATATGCATAAGATAGAGGATATAAAAGAAGATGTACCTGTAAATTATTTGTATGTGGAAGATTTGAGTGAGGAAAGTATCTTAAAAGCTATTAAAGAGGGTAGAGCTTATGTTACTTCAGGCCCAGAGATAGAGTTTTATATAAATGATTATTCCATAGGAGATAGTGTAAATTTTGATGAAGATCTAATACTTAAATATGCTTGTGGAAAAGAAAGTGAACTTAGAGTTATATATAACGGAGATGAATATATAAAAATACCTAATACTAAGAAAGGAGCTTTCCATTTAAAGGTTAAAGATCCTGGCTATATTTATTTGGAATTTTGGGAAGGGAAAAGGCTAATAGCTTTTACTAATCCTATATATTTAATATAAGAGGGGCTTCATTGCCCCTCTTAATTATACTCCTGAGAAGGCGTTAAAGCCACCATCAATAGGTATAACTGCTCCTGTAACAAAAGAACTGGCAGGGGAGGCAAGCCAAATTATGGTTCCTATAAGTTCCTCTGGTTCTCCAAATCTTCCCATTGGAGTATGTTCAATTACTGCTTTACCTCGGGGAGTAAGAGTTCCATCTTCATTTAGAAGGAGATATCTATTCTGATTGGTGATAAGAAATCCTGGAGCGATAGCATTAACTCTTACTTTGGGTGAGAATTCTTTTGCTACATATACTGCAAGCCATTGAGTGAAATTAGCCACTGCAGCTTTTGCTGCAGAGTATCCTACGACCCTTGTCAGAGGCCTAAAAGAAGACATAGAAGCAAAATTTATAATTACTCCTCCTTCTGGGTTTTCTACCATCATCTTACCAATTATTTGGCTTGGAATGATAGCACCAGCAAAAAGATTTATATTTACTACTTTTTGAATAGACTCTACAGGAAGATCCCAGAAAGTTACTTTATCAGAAGTAACTGCTTCAGGGATATTTCCTCCTGCAGCATTAAGAAGAATGTCAATTTTTCCAAACATGTTTTTAACTTTTTCTGCAACTTCTTTCACATTTTCCCTTTCTAATGCATTCATCACAAAACCTTCAGCGGTAATTCCCATGCTTTTTAACTTTTCGACTTGATTCATTAAAGCTTTCTCATTTATATCGGTTAGGACTATTTTAGCTCCTGCTTTTCCTAAACCTTCAGAGATAGCAGAGGCTAAGATTCCACCTCCACCAGTAAAGAAGGCTACCTTATCTTTTATGGAAAAAAGTTCTTCAACGTAGCTCATTGTTTTCACCTCCTATTCGAGTTTTTCCCATTCGGTATGGAAGATTCCCTCTTTATCTATCCTTTCATAAGTGTGGGCTCCAAAGAAGTCTCTTTGAGCTTGGATCAAATTTGCAGGAAGATTCTCTGTAGCAAGGGCAAAATAGTAGTCAAGAGTAGAATTTAAGCAGAGAAGAGGAATTCCCTTTAGTTTTCCAAGGTTTGAGATTCTCTCTACAGATTCTATTTTATCCTTTAAGAAATTTATTGCCTTTTCCGAAGCAAGGAGATTTGCATTTTGAGGATTCTCTTTTATGATTTCCCTTAAGAAATTCAGAAGCTTGGCTCTTATAATGCATCCACCCTTCCAAATCCTCAGTACTTCTGATAGATCTATGGTGTAATTGAAGGTTTTTGAGGCCTCATCTATTAGCCAGAGCCCCTGAGAGAAGGATAGAAATACTCCAAAGAGTAGAGCTTTTTCAAGATCTCTTATTACTTCTTCTCTATTTAAAGATAAATTTTCTTTGGGCACTGGCAGTATCTTTGATAGGTTTACTCTTAAATCTTTAAAATGAGATATTATTCTTGCCTCCACAGCCATGTCTAAAGTTGGGGTTGGAATACCAAGATCAAGGGCTGTTTGAGAAGTCCATTTACCTGTTCCTTTTTGTTCTGCTTTATCTAGTATAACTTCTACAAGAGGTTTTCCTGTTTCCTCATCTTTTTTCCTCATTATTTTATAAGATATTTCCATAAGGAAGGAATTTAGCTCTCCGCTATTCCAGGTTTGAAACTACATTACCAATTTCCTCCGAAGTCATATTTAATACTTTTCTCATCACATCATAGACTTCTGCAATAAGTTGCATTATGGCATATTCAATACCGTTGTGGACCATCTTTACAAAATGCCCTGCAGAATCATCTCCTACATAAGTACAACAGGGACCATCCTCAGTTTTTGCAGCAATTTTAAGAAGCATTTCTTCCACAAGTTTATAAGCTTCCTTTGTTCCTCCAGGCATAAGAGAAGGCCCATGTAGGGCGCCGTATTCTCCGCCAGAAACTCCCATTCCTAAGTAAAGTATTCCTTTTTCTTTAAGTTCTCTAATTCTTCGGGAAGTATCTTTGAAGTAAGAATTGCCACCGTCAATGATCAAGTCACCAGGTTCTAAATAAGGAAGTAGTTCGTTGATCATATCGTCTACAGGTTGCCCTGCTTTCACCATGAGAATTATTTTTCTTGGCTTTTCAAGGCTTTCTACAAAGGATTTTAAATCATAATAGGGATAGATCTTTTCTTCTTTTACTCTTTTTTCTACAAACTCTTTAGTCCTGTCTGGAGTTCTATTATAAACTGAAACAGAATATCCTTTCCTTGCTATGTTTAATGCTAGGTTTTGCCCCATAACAGCCAGTCCTATTAAACCTACATAATTTTTCATAGTTTTAACCTCCCTTTTATAATTGACTGTGTATAGAAAAAGCTTCTTTTAAATTATGAGTTAGGTAGGTAAAAAATTCAAATTTTTTATTATAATAATCTGCTTTTTCTTTGTTAGGTATGTAGACTTTTTCAATCTCTACAAGTTTTTCTGTAGCTTCTTTATAGGAGGAGAATTCTCCTAAATAGAGTAAAGCCGAGAATTGCAGAACCAAGAAGGGCAGTTTCCTCTACCCTTGTTACTGCAACCTCTACTCCTAATATATCTGAAAGAATCTGCATCCAGGTATCAGATTTTGCTCCTCCTCCACCTGCTCTTACTTCCTTTACTTCTATTCCTAACTCTCTTAAAGTTTCATAAAGCATTCTTATGATATATGAAACTCCCTCCATTCCTGCCCTTATTATGTGAGCCTTGGTGTGATGTGGTCTCAATCCAAATAAAACTCCAGAAGCAATACTTCCTATTTCTGGATTTCTCTCCCCTGTGAGATAGGGTAAGAAGAATAGATTATCTGTTTCTATATCTTTTGCTATTTTACTTTGTTCTTCGTAATTCAAATTAAATAAATTATCTCTATACCATTTTAGTATTATTCCAGCGTTATTTATTCCACCACCTGGGAACCATTTACTATCAAAGAAATAAGGTACTTGAATTCGCATTTTTTTAGGATCATCAAATACTGCTTTGGGATGGGGTACTCTAAACATGGCAGTAGTTCCTATATTAATTATTCCTATTCCATCCCCTCCTAAAGCTCCAATTCCAGTACCTACTGCTCCACCATCGTAAAGTCCTACTGCAAGAAGTACTTCTCCCTTTAATCCTAAGAGATCAAGGGTACTTTTAGGTAATGTCCCAAGAATTTTATCTGCAGAAACAACCTTTGGAAGATTTTCATATGTGATTCCAAGAAAATCAAGTATGTAAGGATCCCAATTTAAGGTATGGATATTTAAAAGTTGAGTTGAGGAATCAATGCTCGGCTCAGTATAAGGCTCTCCAATTAGCTTATATATTAGGAAAGATTTAGAGCCAAGATAAAATTTAGCGGAATCAAAAATCTCTTTGTGTTTTTTCTTTAACCAATATATTCTTACAAAGGGGTAATAAAGTAAGGGAGGACATCCTGTTTTCTTGTAAATTTCTTGAAAATCTGCTTCTTTTAGAAGATCTTCAAATATCTCTTTTGTGCGTGTATCAAGGAGGGTTATGATTCCTGTGAGAGGTTTCATATTTTTGTCCAGAGGCAATAGCCCAAACATGTAGGAGGAAGTTATCAGGATGCTAACTTTGTCCTCATAACCTCTTGTGGCCTCTCGGATACTTTCTACGAAAACATTAAATATTTTCTCAGGATCATGTTCTGCTTTTCCTGTACTGTCTTTTTCGAGAGGTAATTCTTTTTGGACAAGAGATATTATCTTGCCTTCTCTATCGATTAATCCAGTTTTTATGTTAGTTGTTCCAAGATCAACGGCTAAGACTAACTTTTCTTTATCCATGGTAATCTCTCCAATACTTCTTTATTTATTATTTCCTCAGGTATTTCTTGGTTTACTACTCTTTCCACATCAGCTACTACTTTGTCGCCCATTCCCTTCAGGCATTCATAGGTATAGGCTGCAATATGTGGAGTAACTACTACATTTTCCATATGAAGGAGAGGGTTTTGGGGATCAGGTGGTTCATCTTTCATAACATCCAGGCCTACTCCTGCAACCTTGCCTGATTTTATAGCTCTTATCAGAGCCTCTTCATCCATTAGCTCTCCTCTTGCTGTATTTATAATAATTACATTATCCTTCATCATGGAAAATTCTTTATCAGAGATCATATGTCTGCTCTTTTCATTTAAAGAAGCATTAAGAGAAATAATGTCTGAGTTTCTAATTAGTTCTTCAAGAGATACTGGTTCTGCTCCCTTCTCTTTAAGTACTTCGGGAGGTATATTAGGATCGTAGGCTATTATTTTTGCATTGAATCCATTTTTTAATATTTCTCCGACTCTGCTTCCAATATTTCCGTATCCTATTATTCCGACTATTTTGTCTTTTACTTCCCATCCTATAAATTTTAGCTCTTTCTTCCCACTTTCCCTCCCTTGCTGTCAAAGAAGCTTCTCTTATTTTTCTAATTACTGTCATAAGCAGAGCTACAGCAGTTTCTGCTACTGCTTCTCTTTCTACTATTCCAGGAACCTTTGTTACAATGGTTCCTTTTTCTGTTGCAGATTTAATATCAATATTGTTGTATCCAATTCCATGTCTTGTAATTAATAAGGTTTCATCCTTATATTCAAAAAATTCTTTATCATAAAATGGGGTAACACTAGCAACAATAATATTAAATCCCATTAGCTTATCTGCTAATTCTTTCCCATGAAGATCTCCTGGGAGAGTAAATCTTTCTACATCTCCAACATTCTTAAGTCTCTCTATATGTTCAGGAAAATATTTCCCAAAACTGCTAGAGTTTACAATGGCAATACGGTACATGATTACTCCTCCTCAAATAAATTCTTTAGATGTTTTCTAATATTTTCTGATACATACTGATAATGTTCTTTCTCGTTTTTGTTCAATATCTCATATATTTCTTCTCTTTTTTCATCAAGGAGAACTCCATAAGAGATATGGAATAACTGTCTTACATTAGGTTTTTTAAGAAATTCTATATAGTCTTCTTTAATTTCTTTTGGAAACTCCTCTTTAGTTATGTTTACTTTATACGCTTTTTTACTTTCTTCTAAATTTTCAAGAGCAATATGGTATAACTCAAGGAATAAATCAGGAGAATATCTTGCTATTGTTTTAACAGCCTCAAGCCAACTAGTGCCTGATGTCTTTATATGGAAATTTCCCTCTGTTATTTTGTAGAAGCTTTTATAAATACTAAATTTATCACTACCTGAATGTAGGCTCAGTCGGTATCCTTCTAGAGCCTTGGTTAAGGCATATTGTTTTTTGAGCTCATTTTCAAACTTTTTAATATCTCCTATATAATCTATTCCTTTTTGAAATTCGCCTGGGAATTTGGGAGCTAAACTCTTGAAATCAATTCCTTTTTCATGTAAAAATTGGACAACAAAGAAGTGATCTTCAGGGGTAGTATCTCTTTCTCCTTCGTCAATTGATACTTCTATATCAAATTCAAGAAGTTTGCTTCTTAGGATTTCATGTACCATCTCTACAAAAGATAGGGCTTTTTCGTAAACAATAGCAGATTTGCAGAGTTCATCATAGGATAGTTCGAAATACTCTTCATTAGAGATTTTGATTTTTTTGCCTGCATACTTTTCAATAATTTTTTTGGAAAAAGAAGAAATTTTTTCGTATTTTTCTCTTATCTCTTTTGAAGTAAGGTTTTCAATTCTTTCAATAAAATCACTTATATCAAGGGTGTACATAGTATACCCTGCATCTATAGCTTCCATAAGATATTTTTCGTCCTTTATATGATCTGCATCTGCTCCATAGCTGTCTGTGTAACCTATCTCTAATACTCCTATGACACTTTTGAGTAGTACATCTTTAAAATCTCTCTTGGTTTTTATGAGTTCTCTTGGGGACTGTTGGGCAAGTATCGGGAAAAGATTGTAATCTTTAAGAACAGAGAGTTGAGCGGAGGTTACAAGTCCTAATCTATCTCCTGTTCCAAAGGAGATCTTTTTATTACATGTTTTTGGATTTATAGGTATTATCTCTTTTAATTTTTGATAATTTTCAAAATTTAAAGGATAAATGTTTACAGAGAACCCTGTTTTTTCTATTTTTTTGTCCTCAGAAAAATAAGGATTTGAAAAGTAAATAGATTGATTTTGCTTAATTATTCCTATATTTTTTGTATTATTTATTTTGGCCACAAAAATATATAACTCCTCATTGATTTTTCTTAAAGATTGAGGGTAAACAAAGATTGAAAAAGGTTTTAACAATTCTTCTAATAAGTTTAGCATATTCTTTAACCTCCAATTTTTCACGCTTAATAAAAATTAAGCCTATCTATAGTGAAATTTTAGCATATTTTTACATACTACGCAATAATTCTATTTGATTAAAAAGTAAAGGATCTCTCCTAAGAGGCCTGTAAATAATAAGGTTTTTGTGAGACTCCATTTATATTTATAGCCTAGAATGAAGGATAGGATAAAAATAACAGTTCCCCAAAAGTCTAAAACAGAACTTTTTAAAATACTATATGTTCCAGCAACAATGAGAGAGAATGTAAGAGGAGAAAGCAAAGTTAAGTATGTTTTAACTTTTTCTTGATTTATTTTGTGAACAAAATAGGAAGCAAAAAGCACTAATATAAAAGGAGCAAGGACAGAACTTAAGGTTGCAAGTAAACTTCCTAAAATTCCTCCCATCTTATAACCTATAAAGGTTGCCGCGTTAATTGCTATAGGTCCTGGAGTCACTTGAGATATGGCAACAACATCGATAAATTCAAGATCATTAAGCCATTTCTCTTCTAATACGACTAAGTATCTTATGAGAGCTATGATGGCATACCCACCGCCAAACCCAAAAAGTCCTATTTTGAAAAATACTTTTATTAATGCTTCATATATACCCATAAAATCACTACTCCTAAGGAGATGAGAATTAAATAAATAGGATTAACCTTAAAGAATATTAGCAGTACTGACATAAACAAAAAAGAAATTATATTTAATTTGCTCCACTTTCTTTTTTTAATAAGTTCTAATACTGCAATTACCATGGCTGAAGCAATGGCAGGTCTTATGCCATAGAAAAGTCCTTGTACTATTTTTGATTTCTCAAAGTTTAAGAAGAATATAGCAATTACAAGAATTGATATGAAAGAGGGAAGAACCACAGCAATTCCAGAGATAATGGCTCCTTTTATTCTTTTCAATTTATATCCTACTGCAACGGCAAGATTAAAGGCGATAGGTCCTGGGAATAACTGGGCAAGGGTTAAGGTTTGTAAAAAGGTCTCTTCATCCATCCAGCCTTTTTTCTTTACGATCTCTTCCAAGAATAGGGGGACCATTACATAGCCTCCTCCGAGGGTAAGCCATCCGATTTTTAGGAACACAAAAAATAATTCCCACAAATTCATAGGAGTTATTATAGCAATAAATTCAGGTAAAGGCGAAATGATGTAAAAGAAATTTATTGAATAAAATTATGGTTAAAATGATTGTTAAATGTTAAAATAATATTAAAGCCAATATTATTATATGGTAAAACATAAAATTAAAAGGGGGATAACGAAGAAGGATGAAATTCCCAAAAGGAAAGCCAATCTATGAGGATACTCCTTCAGGACTTATTAATCTCAAAGAGCTTGTGGCTTGGATAAGAATGGAAAAATTTAGTGGAGTATTAGAGGGTAAGGTCTCAGATATTAAAACTCAAATATTAATCACTGAGGGAGAACCGAGGAAGGCTTTTACCTATAAAGATAGTGAACTTCTTCTTCAGGATGAGGAAGCTATTGATTCCTTTGTTACTGATGCTATGATGAGGGTCTCTTTTATTTCTTTGTACAATCTTGAAGGAGAAATTATTAAAAGCATTCTATTAAAGTTATTTTCTAATCCGATTCTAAATGGCGAGCTTAAGATTTTTGATCCTAGTGGTATTATTGATAAATGTCTGGAAAAATCAAATGTCTCTCATCTTGACTTGATTTTGGGAGTAAATAATTTTCATTTTCTTTTTTATGATGGTAGATATTTAGGGTATTACAATGAGAGAGATGGGGAGTTTGTGGAAGATCAGGAAAAGATTGGACTTATTCAAAATTTAAATTCTAAGCTTGGTTATCTCTATTTTTATAATATGTCCATAAAAGAATTTGAAGGGATTTAAATTTCCCTCTTTAAAATTTGGAGAAATAGAAAAGAATATAGATTTCTTGATAGAAACTCTTATAGATTTTTTGAATCAATTAGTAACAGGTTATATAAGTACAGGAATTTATCCTGATAAGGTGAAGAAGATTTTGGAAAAAGTTTTCTTAAATCAAAATGGCTTAATGAGAGATTCTATTATTCTTGCAGAAGATCAGTTTATGATAAAGCAAAATGTTATAAACAGTTGGTATGAGGCTGTAAATCTTTTTGCTAATTTTATAAAAGAACTAAATAAAGAACTGGTTAGATTTTGGGGGAAGAGGCTTCTTACAGAAAGATATACGGAGGTTTATAAAAATTACTATGAGAAAATAAAAGATCATCCTGAACTTTCAACTCTTTTTTCCTATTTGAGCCCAGAGAATATTATTTCTTAGGGGGGAGTCATGGAGAATAGACTTAGAGCTGTAGAGATTGTGTTTTTTATTAGCCTTTTTTTGGTAATTTTACTCTCTTTTCTTCCTTTGTTTAACGTTTATATACATAATTCAGTCTACCAGTTTGTCTATCTTTTAGCAGAAATAATTGGCCTACTCTTTGCGTTGGTTTATTTGTTAAAGATGGACAGAAGTCAAAGTTTTTGGTTGGGATGGTTGTTTATTGTAGTAGGTTTAGTCTCATATCTATTAGGGGATTTTTTGAGTTTCTTAAGGGAGGAGAATATTTCTGAGATTTTCAAGATTTTCTCCTTCATTTTTGATATTGTAGGATTATTGCTATTTATAGTTTTTATTGGAAATTCCTTAAGATTAAGACTAACTTTTAATGAAAATTTCTTATTGGTAATTAATTCTCTTTTACTTTTCTTGCTTATACTACAGGTGGGTTTTCTTCCTGTAATATTAAATCGTGCTTACTCAGTGTGGGATAAGGTTACAAATATAATTTATCTCATAGAAAATTATATTTTACTTGTTTTATTTATGATTCTATTTCTTACAATTACCACTCATTTTTGGGGAGGAGAGATTGCAAGAAATTACTATCTATTAACATTAGGTATATCTCTACTTTCTTTATCTAGCCTAATATTCTATTTTGTCTTAGGAGGGTATAATGTTTTCAACCTTGACAGAATTATATACCTAGGGGCTTACTTAGTTATTGCTTATGCTGTGGTTAAAGAGGGAGAAATGCATATAGTTTGATTAACACTAAAGTTAGTCATTTTTTAAAGTTCCATTTAAGCCATTTTGGGGTGTGCTTAATTTAACTAACTCGTAGTCTACTTAGTTGGAGTTACATTGACTTTTATATAGTGATAAAAATCATGTTGAGGATCTACCCCAATAAGTTCTGCTCCTGCTCCTCCTGCTGGGGTAGGTGAAGAGAGTGGAACATGAAAGGAGTAATAAAAAGGCCAAAACATCTCATAATATAGGGATCTTCCATCCATAACTCTTCATTATTAACCCTGTTTAATTAGTTTGTTAAAGACTTTTGTTGAGTTTTTATTATCTCCAAATACTATGAAAGTAAAAGAGTTTACTTTGGGATTTATCTTTTGAAGCTGTTGATAATTCCAGTTTTCAACCTTTTCAAAACTAAATTCATAATGTATTTTAATTGAAATAGCACTAAATAATTTTTAAGGTAAATCTTTAATGAATGTTTTTAAAATATACAGGGGGAGAAAACTCCCCCTGTATGTTATCTTTCTAATTATCAGGTTTATTAATCTTTAAGGTTCAGGTACTTGAATAAGAAGAAGCCAGGTCCCCAAGAAAATTCATAAAGTACTAAACCTTCAAGTTTTGGATTTTGTACCCATTGAGCTTTGGGTAGGTAGATGGGAACCATATAGTACCTGTCTTGAGATGGTTGTAACCAAAGATGGGCAATTTTTATAGCCTCGTTAAAGGGTCTATTAAGAGTTCTAAATCTCCATCTGTAAGCCTGTTTACTTTGAGGAGAAAGGTTATTGTACCAGAGCTGGAATATTTCTTGTCCAACAATTACTCTTCCTGCGAGTCTCCAATAATTAGTCTTTTCTTCATTAGTTTTTGCATTTTTCCACTTCTCGTAAAGTTCATCAAATTGTTCATACCAAAGAGGAGGTATAGTCATTTCTTCCACCCAAAGTTTCTCTGGTTCGCTTTTTACAATCTTTTGGAATCCTTCATATAATGTTTTTCTCTTTTCAAGAAGAGGTTTCCAATCTTCCTCAGTAAGTCCTCCACTCTTTCTGAGCCATGCGTCTTGTTCTTGTTCAAGTTCAAAACGTTTCTTTCTTATGGAGGTTGGATAATCGTAGAACCAGACACTGTGATCTGAACCTTTAGAAAAGTCAACTGATAAGTTATTCATTGGAGCTCCTATAAGGGTAAATCCTGCTTTAGCATCAGGAGTAAAGTTTGCCCATACGTAGGAACCCCAATATAATCCGCCTTCTATGTTTTCAATTATTACATTAATACCAAGATTCTTTTTCCATTGATCAACTAAAAATTCTGCTACAGGATCTCCTCCACCAGTAATATAGAAAACTAAGGTTTTTAATCCTTTTCCTTCAGGGTAACCAGCTTCTGCCAAGAGACTTTTAGCTTTCTTTATATCAAATGGAATTTCCTTCATTTTGTCCCCAATTATGGTTCCATTTGGCCAATATTTAGATAGAGGTAGTGCTCTTCCTCCAAGAACATCTCTACAAAGTTTTTCTCTATCTATGGCCATAGCAAGAGCTTGTCTCAGTTTTATGTTGTCCATTATTGGATCAAAACCTCTAGACCATTGATATCCGTTCCAGAAACACTCCATTATATCCTCGTGGAATTCTTTCGAGAGTTTAGGATCAGAAAGTACAAATTTGTATTCTGCTACGGTATTTATCAACGCTGCATCTAGCTCGCCTGCCATATATTGTTGTAAACCAAGACCACCAA
>Ga0065719_106572_pt1 | contig 146529 bp, 156 predicted proteins | sample GBSCel85sediment_FD_59106 | JGI IMG/M metagenome (GOLD analysis project Ga0065719, IMG submission 59106) | Hot spring sediment microbial communities from Great Boiling Spring, Nevada - Cellulolytic enrichment CS 85C v3 (version 3) | ecosystem: Environmental > Aquatic > Thermal springs > Hot... | reverse complement strand
TTTGAATTTATATTTAAATTAGCCATTAGAAATTCTCACACTTCTTTTGAATTTAAATAAAGAAAGGTTTATTTTTTGTTTTTTATGTGTATAATATATTTTAGAAAGACCTTAAATATTAATAAGGAGTAAATATTAATAAGGAGTGTTAACAAATGAGAGGTAAAAAGGGGGAGAAAGGAGATATAAGCTTAATCACGGCGATTACCTTTGCTATCTTTATTACTGCTTTGATTGCCCTTGTTGTAAACTTCCCTATTGAACAATCCTTTTTTACCCGTAGAAATCAGGCAAGAGATCAAGTGCTTTATGCTACTCAAGTCGGTATTAAAACTGTTCTTACTACAGCCAGATATTACCTAAAAGACCAATTGACAAGGCGAAAACTAACAGATATAGATAGTGATTTTCTCTCATATGTTCTATCAAAAAATAACTCAAACCTTGTTAATACAATTAATTACATTTATACCAGTACATCTCAAGTAGATCCTACTACTGTTTACTCTATATTAGATTACTCTTTTAGTTTGGCAAGCTATAGTGCAGTGGTAAGAGGTGGGACGACCGATGAAATTAGCTATACTTATGTATATACAATAACCTGTTTGGGTCGAAAAATAAACTTTAATCCACCTATTAGCCTTGAGGTAACAGTAACAGGTAAAATTGAGGGAGTATTGAGAAAGGAAAATTTTGCAAGATTTGCATTATTTACTGATAGACATGTAATGGGAGATGGTACAACAAGAGTTTGGTTTACAGACAGGACAAGATTCTATGGTCCTGTCCATACCAATGGAGAATTTGCTTTTGCATATACACCACAATTTTTTGATGAAGTGTCTTCCTATTCACGAACAGCTCTATTTTACAATGGAGGAAATCAAAGAAGGCTTGATGCGGATAGTAATCCTCCAAGAGATATTCCCTATTTTGCAAAAGGATTTGTCAGAGGTGCTCCTGCAATTAATCTTCCTACCGTAGCTTATACTCAGCTTTACGCTGCACTATCCTACTTCCCTAATGATAATTTTCCAACCTATTCACCCACATACTCTATTATAAGACAGTACCTTGGTCTACCCGTTAGTAATCAGGCACCTGATAATGGAATATATACCATAACAATAGCCAATGGTGGAGGAATATATGTACAGGGTGATGCAAGTATAGAACTTGGAAAAGATTCATTAGGAAGAGCAGTTTATACTATAACCCAAGGATCAAATACTTATGTATTCACTATTGATACCCAAAATAATAAAACTTATGTAAAAATAGGTAGTAAAACTATAGAAATAAATAAAATTCCCAATGGAGTAATCTATGTAAATGGAAGTGTCACAAGTATAAAAGGCATAGTGCAAAAAGATCAAAGAATTACTGTGGTTGCTAAAAGTGGTATAACTATAACACATCATATAACCTATGAGGAAGATCCAAGAAACAATCCCGATGCTATAAATGTACTTGGACTCCTCGCAGAAACTGGCAATATAATTCTTGATCCTAAAAATAGTAACGGAACTCCACTACAAGATCCTAATATCCATGCAGTACTTATGGCCCCCAATGGGGTGGTACAAGTAGCTAACTATAACACTAGGTCTCCTGCGGGAGATGTGCACCTTTTAGGTGGTATTATATCCAAAAATTATGGTGCTTTTGGTACATTTACCACCGATAGAAATGGTAATCCGGTTCCTCAAAGCGGTTATGGGAGAGATTTCTGGTATGATTATAGAATGAGATCGGGGTATGCTCCACCTTACTTCCCCACTACAGGAAGGACAATACAGGAGGGTAACCCTCAAACCCAGAGGTGGGTATCTATTGACTCTTGGAGGGAACAATGGAAATAAAAAATATCGATAGGGTTTTGTTAATTATAAGCATAGCTATCTTTATAGTTATATTAATTTTCAAGGCATTTTCGATTAAATCTACCAGTGGTGATTATGTTTCTTCAGGAGAAGTAAGAGAGAAGATAGAGAGAGATGTGAATTTGGAAGTCGAAAGTAACATTAATACAACCAATACTATCAATATAGAAAGTAAAGGAAGTTCTGAAAAAGGTCCTTATCCTCCCTTTGTGGAGTTTATTGAGTAAAAAAATTAGGGGGTGATGGGGTTGAAGATAAATACTGAAAAAGGGCAATCTTTAATAGGTGTAACAATATTTACCATAATTCTAATGATATTAGTACTTGGATTAACAGGAGCAACCATTTGGAGTTATGCTCTAAATAAGAGAGCAAGAGATAGGGCAGAAGCCCAGGATATAGCAAAAAATATTATTGAGACAGTAAAAATTTGGGCAGGAAGTAGCGAGGCAAATTTTGATGCACTAATAGAAAATGAAGTGAATGAAACAAGAGCAATTCCAGCAATACCAACTATAAGACCTGCAATTCCTGCGGATCCACCTGACAATGATCGACTGTATACAGATTTTTATAATATTCCCAAGATAAATGGTGTTCCTAAATATGTAGTACAATTTTTGGTTAAGGATTATAAAAGTCCAGATTCCTCAGTGGCTATTCTAAAAAGGATAACAGTAAGGGTTTATTATGCCAAAAATAATGGCAAAATTAATACTAATCTCCACAAACCTGGGCCCGGTGCGCCACCTAAAAGATACGAAAATCCTTTAGCAGAGCTTGCGGGGGTAGTTACAAGACCATGAAAAAAGGCATGACCTTAGTTGAACTGATAGTTTCTCTCTTTATACTCTTTATAATAATCGCAATAACCTTTGCCATATGGATGTCAGTACAAAGAGATCTTATATCCCAGAGGCTTGATAAAGAAATATATGATTCCTTTAATTCAGCGAGAACTAACATTCTTGATTCACTACTAAAAAGTATTTTTGTATATCCTCCAAATGTGAATGTCAGACTTACTGACAACTCAAGTTTCAACCTAAATATAAACGAAAGAGTAGGATATGACAAACTCCTAACTATAACTCCCGCACCTTCTGGAGGTTATTATTTAAATGTCTATTTAACAAGGCCAAGAATACCTATGGATAATGCCCTTCCTAATGCAAGAATGCTCTTGTATTATAGAAAATTAATAAATTGGACTCCTCAATATACTACTTACACTATTGCTGTTGCCTTTACTGGTACATCAAAAACTTTGAAAATAGGCAAGATAGTCAACTACCCTACAAATATAACCTTTACTTCAGGAGAAGGCCCCCAGAATAATTGCTGATTACATAGTACCAAATGGCTTTACTTTGACCTACTATGTTATTGACTATAGTACTTTTAACCCAACGAACAATACATATACCTTAAATACTTATACTGATACTGTTCCTGCAAGAAATACTAATATCCAACAGGTTCAAGTTTATTTAAAAATTCAGAAAAGATACCAAAATATTGTTAGGACAAGAGATATAACATTTAACGGAACAATATTTTTAGAAGAGCTACCTATCTCCTACTAATTTTAAGATAAAGTCTCTATTATTTTTACGTAAAGTAATAGTGTTGTTATCTATGTCTACCTTTATTATTCGATAACCATCTACTTCTTTGCCCTTCTCTACTACGAAGCTCTCTTCTTTTTCAGGTTTTTCTAAAATTACCACCTCATTGTATTTTCCCTTTAATATGCCTCTAACAACAAAATTTGGTCTCTCACTTTCAGGGATAACTTTTACAACATTCTTATCAGGTAAAATAGAATTTATACTGCCAGATTCTTGTCTACGCTCTTCAATTAGTGGTTTAAATGGATCTGTTCTCCCCAAAGACAATTTATATTTTTTCTTTAAATCATTTAAGTTTTCAGCTATCTTAATTTGATCTATTTTTTCTAAGTTTTGCTGAACAAAAGATACCTTCTTTGCTGATATTATTTCTTCAAAATCGTCCCTTATCAATTTATCCATATTAATCACAAAATAAGTGTTTAAACCTAAGGATGCAATCAAAAAACCACTTAGAACATAATCTATTTTTCTCATACTACTCCCCTCCTCTCTCAAGTACATACACATCAAAAACTACATTAAGGGTCAATATATTATTGTCACTTACAAGTTGAACTTGATTAAAGCTTAAAGGATAACTTTGATCATAAAGGTCTCTAAAAAAGTCTATAAATTGGTTATAATTTCCCACAACCTTTAGATTAATAGGTAATTTTTTTAATTTTAAAGGAAAGCCTTCTGGAAGATCCTTTATTTCTTCATATTCTAATGGTTTGATCTCGAAGCTTGTTATTTTGTTTCTTTTCATCACTATACTTAGATCTTTGAAAAATATTGGCACTTCTTCCTCTTCTAAGAAAAGAAGATTTCTTTCTGAAAAGATTACATTTCTTTTTTCTTTAATCTTATTTAAAGTATCTCTGAGTGCATTAATGCTTTCTATGGCATTCTCTAATTCTAATTTCTTTGTTTCATATAATTTCTCCTTTTTACTCACTTCAGAGTACTTTGGCATTATAAATAGAACTAAGCCGAGGACTAAAACTATTATGAAGATGTATAAATGTATCTTGTTTTTCATTTGATATACCCCACTATCTCAAATCTTTGTATTTGACGATTTTGCAAAACCTCTAAGATAGCACTCTCTAACTTAACATTTTTTATTCTCTCATATTGAGATAGAGCAAGGAGGAAATCCGCCACACCTTCAGTATCAAGGCTATAGCCTTCTATTGTTAGTTTTTTATCGACCCCAATATCCACAGATGTAAGCCAGACGTTTTGAGGAACCATATATTTTAAATCAGAAAGAAAGAGAAAAGGTAATGATACTGTAGATCTTTCTTGGAGCCATCCTTCCAATATTTTTACTATTGCATTTTGAGTATCGACCTCTTTTCTCAGATTGTTGATCTGGTCATTATATTTTGTAATTTCTCCTTGTAAGTAGTTAATTCTCCTGTCTAAATCCTTGATTTTAATATCAAGATAGAGATTCAAAGGAAACATTAAAGATAAGGCAAGTAAAAAAGAAATAGCAGACCTTATTATTAATTCTCTCTCTATAATAACTTTTTCTTTTACAAAACTTAGTTTAGGAATGTTTGTTTCTCCATATAGAGCTGTTCCTAAAAGAGAAATATTAAGATCTTCTGTTATCTCTACTTTATATTCTGGAGATATGTTTTTTACAAAATTTTCTACAACTTTAAAATACCTCTCATCTTCTCCAAATATCACTATATTTTTATCTTTACTTTCATAGAAAGCACTGTTTAAATAAGTAACTACTTCTTCTTGCCAACTTAAAAAGGTAGTATCAGAGGATAGATCATTTAAATTATAAAAGTCGTTAATTCCCACGCTCAAGTTTATTACAGAGTTAATTTTTCTATCTCTTATGAAAACTAAATCTGTAGTTTCATTACCTATAAATATAATTCCATCGGGATATCTGTTCTTAAGAGATACTAAGATGTATCTTATACCTGAAATAAAAGAGGGCTCAAGGGATATAAGAGTAAGCCCCAAGTTTTTAAATATATTTTCCCAAGTATCAATTATTATTTTAGGGATTGTAGCTACGACAGATCTTACCTTATTTTTATCCTGAGTAATTACGGAGAAGGTAAAAGAGTTGTAGCTTTCATCAAAGGCTTGAAATTCTTCGAGATCATCAAGTATTGCCATTTCAAGATCTTTTAAAGACATGCTGGGATACTCGGAAGTTCTTATAGAGATATCTTTACTTTCAAAAAGTAATATTACTTCTTTATCCTTTATTTTATTCTCCTTTAGGAATTTTTCGATTTTTTCCTGAACTAAGTTTTTCTCTTCTAATCCTCTATTCCAAAAGTCTCCTTGTGGTATCTCCATTTCCTGGTAATCTCTTAATTCTATACTCTTCCCTTTTTTTAAAACTCTCGCCATTTTTAATCTACCATTAAGCCATTGAATGCTAATCATGATTTCACCACTCCGTCCAACTTAATATAGTTATGGAATATGGGGCAGAAGTTCTGCTTCTTAATCCCTCAATTTTTAAACCTCTTGAATAAGTATAAGTTTGTCCAGTATATACAACGGTGATATTAGAGAGAGCATTGATTACAAAATAGCTTTCTGTGGCACTATAAGTAAGGTCAGATTTTGCAACACCATAAAAGTCAGTGTAAGAGAAAGTAGTAGGACCAAAAGAAGTATAGGTGGGTATATTGGTGAACCAAATCAGGCTGTAGATTGCAATTTCAGCCATACCTTCTGCCAAATAAAGAGCCTGTTTTTCTGCTATTTGGGCTTGAGTTTTTGATATATTGCCCTCCCAAAAGATAATAAGACCTGAGAATATAAGGCTTATTATGGCAGTTACTAATAAAACTGTGATAAGAATTTGCCCCTTTTTCATGGCGAATTAGAATTCTTCCCTCCAGGAGTACAGTATACATTATAGGTCAAAGGCAAGACACGCACAGAATAGTTCAAATTACTACTACTACCCCAGTTTGAAGGATCGTTAGGAAACATGTCCCAGTATTTTCTCTCAAGAGAATAATGATATCTATAGTTTCCAGAACTTGACGGATATCCTCCCCAAGTATATGAATAATTAACTTGGTCAAAGACTAAACCATAAGGATCTGCTAAGGTTACAGTACCTGCAGTATCAGATAATTCTCCTCTGCCTAAGGCAAGTCCTCTTGAATTAGTTCTTATATAAGTAGTATTTTGTGCCAAATTATAATACCTATCCAGTGCCGATCTATTTCCTCCTATTACTGCATAACTTCCTGGAGAAAGATTCCAACTTCCTGAAGCAAGAGTCACTAGAGTATTACCGTTGATCTGCCAATTCTGTATATTTACAGTCTGGTTTGAGGCATTGTATATTTCTATAAACTCTATATCTCTTTCATTTCTACCACGTCCATTTTTATCATAAGGAGCTGGATAATACATTATTTCATTTATTACAATAGGAGGCAAAAGACAATATACATCTATTCTTGGGGTCGAAAGAGAGTAGTTCTTAAATTTACTACTTTCCCAATTTGATGGATCCTGAGAGGGATTTTGTATACTCTTTCTTGATAAGGAATAGTATGTATTTCCCGAAGGTTGTCCTCCCCAACTTTTATCATAGGTTACTTTATCTACTACTGTGTTATTGATATCTTGTAGCACCACTGTGTCGCCATTGTTCCCCAATGGATTATTATTCTGTCCTAAATATTGATCGCTTACTTCAAGAATGATACAGTTTTTAGGAATAAAATAATGAGAAGACAAATTTGATCCTTTAGCTCCTATGATGGCAAGACCTTGAGCAGGTACCGTATAGGTACCACTTAGCGTGTTTGAAATTATGTGACCGTTAATCTTCCAGCCATTAAGGTTTATTGAGGAATAGGTAGCATTACTAATCACCACAAACTCCATCAAATTCTCGCTTATACTATTTCCTTGTCTATCCCGTGGGGCAGGGTAATACATTATCTCACGAATAAAAATTCCTATAATCTGAGGTATTGTTTGAGATCTTAAAGCTACTGTAGTACTTATATATCTACCATCATCCATGAGGATACTTATAGATAGAGTCCTTACAGCAGAAGGCACAGTAGTATAAGTCAAGTTATCATCAAGTCCCATAAATCTTATCTCTCTTATCGGACCTGCAAGTATTTCTCCATCAACAGTAAAATAATATTTTCCATTGTAATAGGAGTAAGAGTATGTAGATTGATCACCTGAGGGAAAGGATAAAACCAAATATCCAAGGGTTTGAGTAGGAGGACTTATATCTAATACTTGGTTCCCCTGTCGTATATCCCTTGTGAGTTTATCTACAATAGTTTGTAGATTACTTATAGATTCTCTCTCTTCAGTCTTTTGAGAGAAAAGAATATTAAAATTACTTAAAATGTTTGCTAATAAAATAGCTATAAGTCCTAATATAAGTACAGTTATTAAAATTTCAATAAAAGTTAGCCCCTTTTTCATGCTAACTCCTTTTAGAGATATAAGTAATGATTATGGTCGAAGGTTCAAAGTCGTCTGACTTGTTATTATTATTCTCTTCCTTCCATACTTGTAGAAATATCTGCCTTAAAGAATAAGTAGTACCTACATTTAATACTGTCATACTATAAAAGTAATCGGTGTATCCAATATTAGAAAAATTCCCTGAATAGGTAAAAGTTGCATTCCAATTTGCTGTAACAACTTTTCTATATTCTTCTAATTTTTCTTCTGTAAGAAGTAGGCAATTTTTCAACATATTCTCATACTCATCACTTTTTACGATATAGGAAACTCCAACACCTATGGAGGACATTATAATACCTAATAATAATATAGCAATAAGGACTTCTAAAAATGTCAAGCCTTTGCTCATAGCCCTATAACTTCAACATATCCTAAGGAATTGATTTTTATAGTAGCAGTGTAAACATCGATACTTAAAGTTAAGGTAGCAGAAGTTTCAGAATCGTCTCCCATAAAGTTTCCATCGCTATCAAAAGAAAAAAGTGTAGCAGTAGAGATAACTTGATTAAGATTCGACAATTTTCTTAAAACCACGTTGTTCTTATCATCTAAAAATATATATGAAGTGTAAGTGGTATAGGTGGGTGATGGCATTAAAGAAAGAGTCCAAGTAGTTTTGTTTATGATTGCTCTTTGTCTAACAAATCTAATATCCTCTTTAAACTGATTTACTACATTTTCTAAAATAAGCTTTTTATCAGGACCAGATCTCAAAGATATAAAAGCTATTCCTAATAGGATAGCGAGGATAAAGACTATTGCAATAACCTCCAAGAGATTAAATCCCCTTTTCATATTTTTATTTTAATAAAAAATTAAGTATTCTACAATAGGAATCATTCATCTATAAAAACGACCTTACCATTTTTATAAAATTTTACCCCTTTTTTATAGAAGTATGTAGAAAAGATGATTTCTCCTTCAGGGTATATATTGCCATTTTCAAAATAAAAAGTGTAAGTATTTGTAGGACTAATACCTTTTATTCCAGAAGGTAGAAGTTGAGGTGGAACGTATACCTTTTTAGTTTTTTCTCCATAAATCTGATAAAAGAGTATAGTATTTAACTTAGGAGAATATTCAAAAGAATAAATAATCCTCTCTCCTTTAACTATAGATAGTTCTGAGGCATATCTTGAATTTATGATGACCTCATGAGACAAAATAAAGGTATAAACCCTTAACCAGTAGAAGATGTGAAGAAGCATGTATAGTGAAAGAAAGAATATAGAGAGGAGTAAAAAATAAATTACAGCTCTCTTATACTTTTTAAGCTTGGCATAAATAACTAAAAAACTTTTCATTTAAAAATAAACCCCGGGGAGAATACCCCGGGGGATAATATTTATAAAAATTTTATGGAGCAGTATAGGTTAAGGTGTATGCGTTTGCTGTGCTTGTATATCCTAAATAATTTTCATTACCAGATGTAGCCCAATAGGTTGAAGTTTGTGAGACATCAACGGCAGTATATGCCTTATTATTATATGGACATACAACGGGTTCAGCAAAATAAGTTGGATCTGACAAGAATGAAGAAAAGTTTGTTAAAGTTGGATATGTGTTGTTTTTATTTCTGTAATATTCAAGGCTTGTTCTTATAATTGCTATGTTAGATTTTTGAGCTGATCTTTTTGCATCTGCCACTGCATCAAAATATCTTGGTAAAGCAATGGCTACTAGGATTCCTAAAATTGCGATTACTACTAAGAGCTCTAAGAGTGAAAAACCTCTACTATTCTTCAAAATATTCACCTCCTTTCATATTTAAAATATTTTTTAAAATTATTCTTTTTGTATTATAGCATTTTTAATTAAGTTTTCAACAATACATTATTATCTTCTAAATAGTCTCACCATATTAAACATAGGCAGATACATGGATATAACAATAAAGAATACGACTACTCCTAAAAAAATGGTCAAGGCAGGTTCTATCATAGAGGTAATTCTCTTTGTACCTATATCTATTTCTCTCTCTGCAAATCTTGTATATTCTTCAAGCATGGTATCAAGTCTACCGCTTCTCTCCCCTACCACAATCATTTGCTTCAAAAGAGGAGTAAAAACCTCTTCATCCATCATATCAGACAGATTTCGCCCTTCTAAAACCCCTGATAACATCTTTCTTAAATGTTCAGAGAAATATAGGTTTCCTATCACATCTTCTAATATTTCTAAGGATTGGGTTATCAATATACCTCCTGTGATAAGAACATAAAAGGTACTTGTAAATCTTGCAAGAAGTATTTGCCTCCATAACTTTCCTATTTTAGGAATTTTTAATTTATATTCATCCCACCATCTCTTGACCTTTTTATTCTTCAAACTTTGCCTTACTCCCACAATAAAAAGGGAAATAAGGATTAGTATTATCAAAATATTGTTTTTAATGAAATTGCCAAGAGAAATGGTAATCCTTGTGGGTAGAGGAAGGGGAACATTAGTTCTTGCATAGACCCTTTGAAAAGTAGGAATTACAAAGGTCAACATAAAAATTACTACAATTATCGCTGCAATTGTAACAATAAGAGGGTATGTAGTGGCTGATTTTATCTTTTCCCTTAACTCATGCTGAAGATCAAAATACTTAGAAAGCTTATCCAACATTACGTCAAGACTTCCTGTGACTTCTCCAGCCCTAACAAGACTTATAAATATTTTAGGAAATACATTTGGATATCTGCTTAAAGCTTCTGAAAGACTCAATCCTGCATCCACATTCTTTCTTACATCAAAGAGTACATCTCTAAAGTAGGCATTGTCAGTTTGGGTAGCAAGAGTTGACAAACATTCAGTTAAAATTATTCCAGATCTAAGTAAGGTTGCGAATTGAGAAGTAAATAACACCAACTCTGGAAGGGTAACCTTTTTCTTATAAGTGAGAGTTTTCCACAAATCTGATTCTTTCTTTACAGAAACTACATATAGTTTTTTAGCTTTTAAAAGCTTTCTTACTTCCCTTTCGGAAGAGGCTTCTAAAATTCCTTTATATATTTTTCCTTGTAGGTCCTTAGCTACATACCTGAAGGAGGGCAAATCAACTCTCCTCCCAGGCTATTACTCTTCTTATCTCATCAATAGTAGTGATTTTGTTTAGAACTTTTTCTCTAGCATTCATAAATAGGGTTTTCATTCCTTCTTTAAGGGCAGTATTTCTTATCTCGTCTATGGATGCACCAGAATTTATCAAACTTCTTATATTTTTAGTAATTCTAAGAATTTCAAAAACTCCAGTTCTTCCTGTATATCCAGTATAATTACAGAAGAGACAACCCTTTCCTCGAGCAAGAGTTATATTTTTACCTTCCTCTTTTGTTAGACCAAGTTCTTCAATCTCCTCAGGAGATGGGGTATATTCTTCTTTACAGGAAAGGCATATAGTTCTTACTAATCTCTGTGCTACGATGCCAATTAGAGAGGAGGCTATAAGAAAAGGCTCAACTCCCATTTGGACAAGCCTTGCAATAGCGCTTGCAGAGTCATTAGCGTGGAAGGTACTCAAGAGCAAATGCCCTGTTAAGGCTGCTTCTATGGAGGTATTTAGGGTTTCGGTATCTCGTATTTCGCCTACCATGATTATATTGGGATCAAGTCTTAGAATATTTCTAAGTCCTGCTGCAAAATCTATACCTATTCGGGGTTGTATCTGAATTTGATTTATGCCCGGGAGAGCATATTCTACAGGATCTTCAAGGGTGATTATATTCACTTCAGGTTTGTTTAATACATTAAGAGCAGAATACAAAGTAGTAGTTTTTCCACTTCCTGTAGGACCTGTCACAAGGATCATACCAAAAGGTCTCTTTATAAGATTTTCAAAAACTTTCAAATCGTAATCTGACATTCCTAATCTATCAAGTTCGATAAGTACCTTGGTTTTATCTAAAAGCCTTATTACTACCATTTCACCATAAGTAGCCCCAATAGAAGCTACACGCAGGTCAAAAACTCTATTTTCATATCTATAGGTAGCTCTACCATCTTGAGGTCTTCTTTTTTCTGCTATATCCATTCCAGAGATTACTTTTATTCTTGTAACTACCGCATCTTGAACCTCTTTAGGAATGGTCATTATATCATAGAGTATTCCATGTATCCTGTATCTTACCTTCATTTCCTTTTCTTGAGGGTCTAAGTGAATATCACTGGCATTTCTGTTTATGGCTTCATTTATTATGGATGATACAAGTTTTACAATTGGGGCTTCCTCTACCCCTAAGGCTGGGGGTATCTCTACAGTAGGTTCTGGAGCAGTTTTTTGAAAGTCTTGTACTACTGTAAGGGTTGTCTTTTCTAAGGGAAAAAGTTTAGATATTGCTTGGTTAAACTCCTTATCTGTAATGATAAAAATTCTTATAGGAGATTTAACAATTCTTCTTATTTCATTTATTACCACAGGATCTATAGGGGGTACAACTGCTATATGTAAGACGCCAGACTCTCTTTTAATGGGAATAAATTTATATCTTCTTAATAGATTCTCTGGAAAACTCTTTGCAACCTTTTCATCTATCTGAACCTCAGCCAGTGAAATATATGGAATCTCACTCTGTTTTTCTAAAACCTTCCCTATATCTTCCGGTTTTACATATCCTCTTTCTATAAGAATTTGTCCAAGTTTTGCTCCTGTCTTTTTTTGCTCTTCAAGAGCTTTTTCTAGCTGTTCTTTAGTGATCAGCCCTTGCTCTAATAAATATTCACCTAAGGGCTTTTTTTCCTTCATAATTTATTTAACTCTTCTTCAAGAAGGTTTTTAACCACATCAAGACTTGCTCTACCCCTTGTTTCTTTCATCACCTGACCAACCAAAAAATTTATAACTTGTTTTTTACCCTTTTTCCAATCTTCCACTGCCTTACTATTATTTGATATAACATTTTTAATTATATCTTGCAAATAGGAAGTATCGGATACAACTCTAAGGCCTTCTCTTTCTATTATAACCAAAGGATCCTCTTTTTTGGTAAGATATCTTCTTAAAACTTCTTTAGCCACAGGCCTTGTGATTTCATTTTTATCTACCATCTCTATTAACTTTACAAACCTTTCAGAGTCTATATCTAGGTCTTTAAATTCAAGCTTATTTTCATTTAAATAACTTAGTATCTCCACTGACAGCCAGCTATGAAGATTTTTGGCGTTTCCATAAATTCTTAATGCTTTGTCAAAAAAGTCTGATAAATCTTTGTCAGATACAAGAATCTCCACATCCACAGGAGAAAGCTCTAAAGCTAAATATCGTTCTCTTCTTTTTGCTGGAAGTTCGGGTATCTCGCTTTTTAATTTATTTTTCATTTCTTCAGTTACCATTAAGGGGGGAAGATCTGGTTCTGGAAAATATCTATAATCTTCTGCTTCTTCTTTACTTCTTAAACTTACAGTTTTTTGATTCTTTTCATCCCAATGTCTTGTTTCTTGGATAACTTCTTCGCCTCTTTTTAAGATTTCAATCTGCCTCTCTATCTCATATTCAAGGGCTTTTTCGAGAGAAAAGAAAGAATTAACATTCTTAATTTCTGTTCTTGTTCCAAATTTACCTTCCTCGGTCTGAATAGATATGTTAGCATCACACCTTAGGGAACCCTTTTCCATATCACCACTACTAATACCCAAATATCTCAATATAAGTCTTAACTCTTGTAAAAAAAGTCTTGCCTCTTTAGGAGAATTTATATCAGGCTCTGTAACTATCTCAATGAGAGGTATTCCTGCTCTATTGAAATCCACAAGACTGTAGTCAGATTCAGAGAGTCTATCTCCAGAGCCTATATGGAGAAGTTTTCCTGCATCTTCTTCAAGATGAATCCTTTTTATTCTTACTCTTTTTATTTCTCCATCTACATAAAGGTCTATATATCCATTTCTACACAATGGTAGATCATATTGAGAAATCTGATATCCCTTAGGAAGATCGGGATAGAAATAATTCTTTCTATCAAATTTGGAATAATTAGATATTTCACAATTTAAGGCAAGACCGGCCTTAATAGCATATTCCACTGCCTTTTTATTTACTACAGGCAAAACTCCTGGAAAACCCATACAAATAGGACAAACATTAGTGTTAGGAGGCAAATTTTCATGCTCAGTACTACAAGAGCAAAATAGTTTTGTCTTTGTAGATAATTGGGCGTGAACTTCAAGACCAATAACAGGCTTATACATCTCTATACTCTCTCCTTATTAGGAAGGGTAGGATATTTCTTTGAAAAATCTACAAATTGTTGATAAGCATAGGCAAATTGGAGCAATTTATCCTCTGTAAAGAAGGAACTCATGAATTGAATTCCTACAGGAAGATTATTGTAGAAGCCAGCAGGCATAGATATGGCTGGAATTCCTGCAAGATTTACTGGAATGGTCATTATATCTGTTAAATACATTTGTAGTGGGTCAGATATCCTTTCTCCAAGCTTAAAAGGCAAAACAGGACTTGTAGGTGATGCTATAATATCTACTTTTTTAAAGGCCTCCTCAAACTCTATCCTTATTAGTCTTCTTACCTTTGTGGCTTTTAAATAGTATGCATCATAATATCCTGCACTTAAGGCATAGGTTCCAAGAATTATTCTTCTTTTTACCTCACTTCCAAAGCCCTTTCCTCTGGTCTGTTTGTACATAGAAATGAGATCTTCTGCAGTAAAGTCTCTATAACCGTATTTTACCCCGTCATATCGAGCAAGGTTTGAACTTGCCTCTGAAGTAGAGATTATATAATAAACTGGAAGGGCATACTCAAGAGAAGGTAAAGATATTTCTTCAATAGTTACTCCCATTTCTTTGAATACACCAAAAGAATTCTCAAGGGTCTTAAGTACTTCCTCTGAGACTCCCTTATACCAAAGCTCTTTTGGAATTCCCACTCTCCAATTTTTAACACTTTTTCCCAAGCCCTCTAAATAATTAGGAATTTCGTAAGGAGATGATGTTGAGTCCATAGGATCATGTCCTGCAATAATTTGAAGTGTTATTGCTATATCTTCTACGGTTCTTCCAAAAGGTCCTATCTGATCTAATGACGAAGCAAAAGCAACGAGTCCAAATCTAGAGACTAACCCGTAAGTTGGTTTTAGTCCTATCACTCCTGTAAAAGATGCAGGAAGCCTTATAGACCCTCCCGTATCTGAACCTAAGGATATAGGAGCCTCACCAGCAGAGACGCATGCTGCAGATCCTCCGCTTGACCCACCGGGTACTCTTTCTATATCCCAAGGATTTTTGGTAGGACCAAAAGCAGAATTTTCGCAAGAAGATCCCATAGCAAATTCATCTAAATTTGTTTTTCCAATTATAATGGCACCATTTTCTTTTAGTCTTTTTACTACTGTGGCATCATAAGGTGGTATAAAGTTTTCAAGAATTTTTGAGGCACAAGTAGTCTTTATATTCTTTGTAAGAATATTATCTTTAATAGCGATAGGAATACCATACAAAGGAAGATTTGGAGATTTGCTTTCAAGTTCTTTGATTTGCTTCTCTATATCTTCGTAAGGTATATGTAAGAAGGCGTTAATATAAGGTTCCCACTCTTTTATTTTCTCAAGATAACTTTCGACAACTTCTTTAACGTTAGCCTCTTTATTTTCATAAATTTTTTTAATCTCTCTTAAAGTTCTCATTCTTCCCTCTTCATTATCCTTGGTATTTTAAATCCTAAATCCTCAATTTCAGGAGCATTTTTAAAAGCTTCTTCCTGAGATATACTTTCTTTTACTTCGTCCTCTCTCCAAATGTTATAAAGAGGTAGTACATGAGCCATAGGTTCCACATTTGAAGTGTCAAGCTCTTGAAGTTTCTTAAAATAATCAAGAATATTCTGTAGTTGTTTTGCAAAAAGTTCTTCCTCCTCTGGAGTAAGATGTAATCTTGCAAGATGCGCTGTCTTCTTAAGTTGTTCTTTAAAGTCTCTTCTCTCCATACTCTTAATATAAATGACAAGCCACAAAGTGGCCCGGATTAATTTCTTTTAAAATTGGCTCCTCTTTTGAGCAAATATCCATTACACTAGGACATCTGGGATGGAATCTACATCCTGAAGGAGGATTTACAGAGCTTGGAACGTCTCCAGTAAGTACAATCTTTTTTCTTTTCTCTGCCACTTCAGGATCTGGAATAGGTATAGCAGAAAGCAAAGCCTGAGTATATGGATGAAGAGGAGAATTATACAGATCATCATTATTGGCTATTTCTACAATTTTTCCCAAATACATCACAGCAATTCTGTCACATATATGTCTTATAACTGCTAAGTCATGAGATATGAAAAGATAAGTTAATTTAAATTCTTTTTGAAGATCTTGCATCAAATTAATTATCTGAGATCTTATTGAAACATCCAATGCAGAAGTTGGTTCATCAGCGACTATAAATTTGGGATTCAAGGCAAGAGCTCTTGCTATTCCTATTCTTTGCCTCTGACCACCCGAAAATTCATGAGGATATCTTGTGGCATGATAAGGAGCAAGCCCCACAAGTTCTAAAAGTTCCTGAACTCTTTTTTCCTTTTCTTGAGAGTTTCTTACAATACCATGAACTTCTAGTGGTTCTCCTATAATTTCACTTACAGTCATTCTTGGATTTAGAGAAGAATAAGGATCCTGAAATATTATCTGCATATCCTTTCTAATTTTTCTTAAATCTTTATTAGAAAGCTTTGTAATATCAATCCCATCAAAAATTATTTGTCCATCGGTTGGTTCAAGAAGTCTTATAATAGTCCTTGCTACAGTACTTTTACCACACCCTGATTCCCCAACAAGACCTAAAGTTTCTCCTTTTCTTATGTAAAAACTTACATCATCAACGGCCTTTACATCACCCACATGCTTTGATAATATTATTCCTCTCTTTATTGGAAAATATTTTTTAAGATTTTTTACTTCTATTATGATCTCTTCAGAAAAGTTATTCATAGGACCTCCTAAGATTTTTAGCATGTATACAACGAGAGTAATGTCCTGGTTCTATTTCTACAAGGTCAGGAATTTGCTCAAAGCATTCAGGAGTTTTATATGGACATCTTTCAGCATAATAGCAGTAATTAGGAAGAGAGACCAAGTCAGGAGGTTGACCTTCTATTGCTTTTAATCTATCTTTTCTTACATCAAGCCTAGGAACTGATTCTAAAAGTCCTATGGTATACGGATGAGAAGGTCTCTTGAATATGGTCTTTACATCAGCATATTCTACAACCTTTCCAGCGTACATTACAAGAACATTATGACATGTTTCTGCCACTACTCCCATATCATGGGTTATAAGTATCAAAGACATACCTAACTCTTTTTGGAGTTGTTTTATAAGATCTAAGATTTGAGCTTGAATAGTTACATCAAGAGCTGTAGTAGGCTCATCAGCAATTAAGACTTCAGGATTACAGGAAAGGGCCATTGCAATCATAACTCTTTGTCTCATTCCTCCACTAAACTGGTGGGGATACTCATCTATTCTCTTACTTGCTTCGGGTATCCTAACCAATTCTAACATTTCAATAGCCTTTTTCCTTGCTGATGTTTTATCTAACTTTTGATGCAAAATTATAGCTTCCATTATTTGATCTCCAATGGTAAATACAGGGTTTAATGAGGTCATGGGATCTTGAAAAATCATAGATATTTTATTACCTCTAATCTCTCTCATTTCAGTCTCTTTCTTCTCAAGCAGGTTCTCTCCCCTATACCAAATTTCGCCCCCCATGATTTTTCCTGGCGGATCTTGGATTAACCTCATTATAGAAAGAGCTGTTACACTCTTTCCGCTTCCAGACTCTCCAACTATACCTAAGCTTTCTCTTTTACTAATACTAAAACTAACATCGTCAACAGCCTTTACTATACCTTCATCAGTAAAAAAATATGTTTTTAAATTTTTAACTTCAAGCAGTAGCTCGTTCACAAGTGTTGCCTCCTTTTAAAATAAAACCCTTCCCGTTTTGGGAAGAGTTTTATTTTAAGAATTGGTGCCGAGGCCGGGATTTGAACCCGGACGGGCTTATGCCCATAGCACCCTCAATGCTACGTGTCTGCCAAATTCCACCACCTCGGCGTTTTCTTTAAAGATTATATAAAGCTTTGCTTTAGCTGTCAAGATTTCTTACATGACTTTTTATATTGGTTATTTTGTGACTTTTTTTCCTGTTTTTTCTTCTTTTAGTTCTTCTTTTACATTTTCTTTATTATTTTCTAAAGTTATCTCTTCAAAACCCCATATTTTTCTTATTTCTCTTTCTATCTCATCGGCAATTTCGGGATGCTCCTTTAAATATAACTTTGCGTTTTCTCTGCCCTGCCCTAATCTGATATCTTTATAAATATACCAGGTACCACTTCTTTCTATAACTTTTGCTTCAACTCCTGCATCTAATATACATCCTTCTCTAGATATTCCTTCTCCATAAATAAGCTCGAATTCTCCTTCTTTAAATGGTGGTGCAACCTTTGTTTTTTACTACTTTGACCTTGACTTTTGTTCCTGTTACTTCGCTTCCCTCTTTCATTGATTCTGCTTTTCTAACATCTATTCTTACCGATGCATAAAATTTTAATGCTCTCGCCCCCCGGAGTAGTTTCTGGATTTCCAAAAAATACCCCTACTTTCTCTCTCAATTGGTTAATGAAAATAGCTACAGTTTTAGACTTACTTATTACTCCTGTAAGTTTTCTTAAAGCTTGGGACATTAATCTAGCTTGAAGCCCAATAAAGGCATCACCCATCTCTCCTTCAAGTTCAGCCCTCGGAACCAGAGCGGCTACAGAGTCTATAACTATTACATCTACTCCACCACTTCTTACAAGTATTTCTGCAATTTCAAGAGCTTGTTCGCCTGTGTCTGGCTGTGATATTAAAAGATTTTCTAAATTAACCCCAATTTTCCTTGCATAATTAGGATCAAAAGCATGTTCTGCATCAATAAAGGCTGCGACACCTCCCATTTTTTGTGCAGAAGCTATAATTTGTAGCGCTACAGTAGTTTTTCCTGATCCCTCAGGGCCAAAAAGTTCTATTATTCTTCCTCTAGGAACTCCACCAACTCCAAGAGCATAATCTAAAGTAAGTATACCTGTGGGGATAACAGGTACCTGAAACCTTTCCTGACTCCCCAATCTCATTATAGCGCCTTTTCCGAATTGTTTTTCGATTTGAAATATCGCTGACTCTAAAGCTTTTTCTTTTTCCATATATTAACTACCTCACCTCTATTTTTTCTTGAATTAATTATATCAATTCAAAAATTTTATAACAAGTTGAATTGAAAATCTTCGTCTATTTCATGCTTTAGCTCTTTAGATAGTAGTGAGTAAAGAGCCTCCTTGGGGGACTTGTTTTCGTAAAGTACTTTATAGACCTCTTGAGTAATAGGCATGTACACTTTGTTTTCTTGAGAAATATAATAGGCAGACTTTGCAGTATAAACTCCTTCTGCTACCATTCCATTAAGTTTATCTAAAGCTTCCTCCAAACTTAACCCTTCTCCTATTAATTTACCTATGGTCCAATTTCTGCTAAGAACACTTGTGGAGGTTAATACTAAATCTCCTAATCCGGAAAGTCCTAGTATAGTGAAGGGATGAGCTCCATATAAAATTGCTATTCTATTTATTTCCACAAGGCCGCGAGTAATAAGACTTGCTTTTGCGTTATATCCAAATCCAAGACCATCAGATATGCCTGCTGCAATAGCTATTACATTTTTAAGGGCTCCACCTATTTCTACCCCTATTATGTCATCGCTTCTATATATTCTCATAAAAGATAAGCTTAAGACGTCTTGTAAGTACTTTGCTGTATTTAAATTCATTGATGCAATAACAATAGCTAATGGCTTTTTTTCCATAACTTCTTTAGCAAAACTCGGACCTGAAAAAGTTGCAACTCTCTCAAAGTCTACATTAAGCTCTTCTTTTATTATCTCAGAAGGTCTTTTTAGAGTGGATATTTCTATGCCTTTGCCTGTGTTAACAAAAAATTTTATCTTAGCTAAGTATTCTTTATTTGTTTTTAAAAAATCCCTTAAGCCCTGTACAGGAAGACTAAATATCGCAATATCAACATCTTTTGTAGCATATTCGATGTCCGACGTAATCTCTAGTGATGGGTCAAGCTTATAACCAGGTAAATAATATATATTCTCTCTCAGTTCTAATATTTTCTTTATTTTATCCTCATTTCTACCCCATAATATTATCTTGTAGCCCTTTTCACATAAAACATTTGCAAGAGCTGTTCCCCAACTTCCACTTCCAAAAACGGTAATTTTTATTTTTTTATCTTCCAACTTATTTTGTGTTCCCCCCCCTTTATAAGTCTTTTCACATTAGGAATATGCCGGTATATAATAAAAATACAAACCAAGATTATTCCCGTAAGGTATTCTACTGGAGGTTTCTCGATACTATAGAGTAAAAAGGGATAGATAACAGCACAAGTAATAGAAGCAACAGATTTGTATTGGGTAATTGCTACTATGATTATAGCAATTACAAAAATTATTATCGATGATTTTGGAAAAAGGTAGAACAGTATTCCAAAAGAAACCCCAACACTCCTTCCCCCTTTAAATTCTGCAAATATGGGAAATGAGTGGCCAATTACAGCTGCAATAATACACAACAGTATAAAAAGATAGTCATTGTGTAAGAAAGTCTGAGCTAAATATACTGCAAGAATTCCTTTACCTACATCCATTATGGCAACTAAAATTGCTGGTCCCCATCCAAGTACTCTTAGTACATTTGTAGCTCCAAGATTTCCACTACCGTGTTTTCGAACATCTATGCCTTTCCAGAGTTTTCCAACAATTAGAGCACTGGGAATAGAACCAAGTAGGTAAGAAACTATTACGAGTATTACTTTTATAAACATACCTACTCCCTCTTTCTTACTTCAATTTTTATCGGAGTTCCTATCCATCCAAAGTAACTTCTAAGGAACTTTTCAAAATATTTAACTACGTTTTTATTCATTATTTCAGGTTCATTTACAAAAAACACAAAGGTAGGTGGAGCCACATCTACCTGAGTGGCATAATAAACTTTTAAAATTTTTCCTTTCTTTGAGAAATTTGTTTTAGAAAGTGCTTCTTCTATAGCTCTATTTACCTGAGAAGTAGGTATCCTCATATTTCTTAACTCAAAAAGCTTATCAACCCATGGCAATATCTTTTTTACATTATAATTCCTAATAGCAGATGTAAAGATGAAGGGAAAATAATCAAATGGTTGCAAGATTTGAGAAACAATTTTTTCAAACTCCCTTCGTTCTTTTAAAGATGGGAATAGATCAGTTTTATTAAAAACAATTAAACAGGATTTTCCTTTATCTTCAATATAATGTAGTATTCTTTTTTCTTGCTCTCTTACTCCCACTGATAAGTCAATAACCATGACAGCCACATCAATTTTTCTTATGGTTTGAAGAGTTTTTCGTACAGAAAGCTCTTCTAACCCCTCTTCCACCCTTGCTGGCCTTCTTAATCCTGGTGTGTCAACGATGATATATTTTTTACCATTGAATTCCCAAACCAGATCAACAGCATCTCTAGTAGTACCAGGAATCTCACTTACTATGCTTCGATCTTTTCCAATCAAAGCATTGAGAAGAGATGACTTACCACTGTTAGGTCTTCCCACAAAGGCAAATCTTATAAATTCGTCTTCAGTATGGGATTCTTCTGTTGGAGGTAATAGTGATATTATCAGATCTAAAAGTTCATATAAATTTTGCTTATGAAGGGCAGATATGGGAAAAGGTTCGCCTAATCCTAAGGTAGTAAAAGGAGCAATATATTCTTCTTTATCAATCCTTCCTTCCATTTTGTTTACCACTAATATAACTTTCTTTCTGGACTTTCTTAATATATCTGCAAATTCATAATCTAAAGCTGTCAATTCTGATCTTCCATCTACAACAAAAAGTACAATATCACTTATATTTATAACCTCTTGAATTTTCTCCTGAACAAGATGACTTAAATCGTCATTAAGGCCCCATCCAGCAGAATCTATTAAATAAAAATATTTGCCTTCGTGCTCACATAAGTGAACAAGAGGATCCCTTGTTACTCCTGGCTCATCAGCAACAATTGCCTTCTCTTCTCCTGCAATTCTGTTAAAAAAGTACAGATTTTCCTACATTTGGCCTTCCGACTATGCTTACTACTGGAATGCCCTTTTTTATACCAAATGAATCTCTAAGGGATACAGACTCTTTAATAGCTCTACTACCTCCTCTACAAAGTCATTAGGTGTTGATGTACCTGTAATTATACCAACTTTATTGTCTTCTTTAAACCAACTTTTGTCTATTTCTTCTATATTCTCAATATGATAAGTTGTTATTTTCTTACTCAAAGTGATATATAGTCTCCTGGTATTTGCGCTATTTTTTCCACCTAAAACAAGAGCAAGATCTACCATTTCTGACAACTTTTTAGCTTTTTCTTGTCTCTCAATAGTTTCAGGACATATGGTGTTAAATATTCTAATCTCTTTACCCTTTTCCATTATTAGATTTACTTTTTGAAGAGCATTATCTAAAACTTTGAGTAGTTTGAAAAACTATACCAATCTTAGGATAATTTTCAATCTTTTTTATGTCATCCTCATTTTCTACTACTATACCTTGATCATCCGTGTAGCTTAATATTCCTATTACTTCTGGATGATTTTTTTCTCCTATGATCACTACTTTGTATTTATTCTTGTTTAGATATTCTGCAAGAATTTGGACTTTCTTTACCAAAGGGCAAGTAGCATCATATACTTTGTTCCCTAAAGTTCTATAGAATTCTATATCCCTCTGAGGCAAACCATGAGCTCTAACAATTAGAGCCTTTCCTTCAACAAATCCGTTTTTCTCAAGAATTTTTATACCTTTTTTTGGACAACTCTTCTATAACCTTAGGATTATGAACTAAAGCTCCTAAAGTATATACTTCGCCCTCATTAGAAAGGACTTTTTCGGCAAGGGAGATAGACTTTTTAACCCCAGAACAAAATCCATAAGGTGTGGCAATATACAAAATCATTTTAAAAGCTCCATTAAGTTTACCTTTATTTTCTCATTTACTTCTCTTACATCTTCCTTACTTGGCCTTCTAACCTTAGGTATCTCTATAATTTTCCCTATTCTAATTTTAATTTGTCCCTTAATCTGAGGAAAGATTTTTTTCCTTCTCCATATTTTTTCGGTACCTTTAATGCCTACGGGTAGAATAGGTAGGCCATGAGTTAGGGCAAGAGAAGCAGCACCATCTTTTAATTCTAAAAGTCCCAACTCAGGATGATCATTTCTTGTTCCTTCTGGAAAGATTACTATTATTTCGTTTTCTTTTATTAATTTATTTATCTTTTTCCATGTTTCGTATTTAAAATCCTTTCTATCTACATCTATTGCACCGAGCCACTTTAAAAAAGGATTAAATATTTTGGATTTAAATAACTCTTTTTTAGCAAGATAGAACAACCTTTTATCAAAAGCGGCCCCTATTACAATAGGATCTAATATACTCACATGGTTCGCCACAAGAATAAAAGAACGAGAGGGAATATTTTCTTTTCCCTCTACCTTATATCCCCATATAATTTTTAATAAAAAGCGTACAATAATTATTAAGATTTTATAGAAAAAGTGAGAAATTGCCTTTTTAATTTTCTTCATAATTTAAAGATTCTCTCCTTAAGACAGCTTCTATCTGTTTCATTATATTATTTGTAAATTCTTCTTCTTTAGCTCTATCAGGCTCTCCTTCATAATAAACAGGCTGTAAAAATATTACTTTTATTTTTCCTCTTAAAGATGGTACCTTTTTCTCAGGAGACCATATACGATCAGCACCTATTATAGCTGTAGGGATAACTGGAACTTTCATCTTAGCTGCAAAATATCCAATACCCCTTTTAGGCTTAACTTCTTTTTTCTCCATTCTTAATCTCGTTCCCTCGGGAAAAACCAGTAAAACTTCTCCTCTTTTTTAAGGCCTCAATACCACCTTTTACTGCAGAAAGATCAGCATGTTCTCTATTTACAGGAATTCCACCGAGAAAACGAGCAAATCTTCCCAATAAAGGATATTGGAATCTCTCTATTTTGCCAAGAGTTTTTATAGGTCTAGACAAACTTACAGCAATGGCTAAAACATCAAGACTACTTCTATGATTTGGAGCAATTATTACAGGCCCGTATAAAGGTATATTCTCGATACCCTTTACTTCCAATTTATAAAGTTTTTTAAGGAATATCCTTATAATATTTGCGATACCTTTATATATTAGAGGCTGGAAACTCGTACTATATTTCCTCCTTTTTCATAAGGGGATCCCATCGCAAGCAGGAGGAGTAGATTTTCCAACAGCACCGGCAAGAACAAGCATGGTTAAGATATAAGGTATCATCTGAATAAATTGAGTAGGTATTCCCACTCCTTCAAGTCTTATCCTTACCGCCTCTGCTATACCAAATAATAGGCATGCTCCAAATGCCCCTATAGGGTTCCAATTACCAAAAATCATAGCAGCAAGGGCTATAAAACCTCTACCACCTGTCATGTTTTCTACAAACACTCTTGCGTGCTCCAAAGAAAGAAAAGCCCCACCTAATCCACCTAAAATACCACTTATTAAAACTCCTATATACCTATACTTATAAACATTTACTCCTAAAGTATCTGCAGCCTGAGGATTCTCTCCTACAGCCCTTAATCTTAATCCAAAGACCGTCTTGTATATTACGTAATTAGAAACAAAGACTATAATTATCATTAAAATTATAAGTGGTGACAAATCTTTAAAAAGAATACCAACCCCAGGGATAGACGACAAAATAGGAATACTAATAGGACTAAATCCCTCAATATGATGAGACGATCCTGCAGCCTTAAATATTAGCCTAGAAAGAAAAGTAGTACCACCAGCAGCTAACATGTTTAAAGCTGTACCACTTATTATCTGATTTACTTTGAATTTTATAGATACTATTGCATGAATCAAAGAAACAGTCATACCAGCAAGAATAGCAAAAATTATACCTATTAATGGACTTTTGAAAAAGTACGTTCCTACAGCAGCAAAAAAAGCGCCAAAGAGCATGATCCCTTCTAAAGCAATGTTTACTACTCCACTTCTTTCTGAGAATACCCCACCTAAGGAAGCATAGGTAAGGGGAGTAGCCATTCTAATAGCAGATACTATAGTTTCCCAAGCAAATATAGACTCAAACATATAAAATTTTCCTCCTTCTCTTTAAGAAACGAATAACTACTTCGTTTGTAACTACAATGGTTAATATTATTATAGCTTGAAGAACAGATATTATTTCACGAGGAATATGAGTAAATACATCCATACCTATAGCCATTCTATCTAACGCTCCAAAAAGAAGAGCAGAAAATATAATACCTATAGGATGGTTTTTACCAAGCAAGGCTACAGCTATACCAGTAAAACCCATTCCATGGGTAAAGTTATCAAGAAACCTATACCTATAGCCTAAAACATCATTAATACTCGCTAATCCCGCTAGGGCACCACTTATCAGCATAGATAATAAAATTATTTTTTGAGGATTTATTCCTGCATTCTCTGAGGCGTGGGGATTTAGACCTAAAGCTCTTATCTCATATCCAAGTTTCGTCTTCCAAAGTAGATAATAGGTGAATATTATGGCAAGAACAGCAATTATCAACGAACTATTTAAAGGATTGCTCTCTGGAATATTTATTCCTATTTTCTGGAATATACTGAAGAGTTTTGGTAAGGTAGCTGAAGAAGGTAATTTAGCTGTTTGAGGGAGAGGGTATATTACACCTTTTTCCCTAAATGTATTCACAACAAGATAATTAGTAAGGGCATATCCTATCCAGTTCATCATTATGGTATTTATTACTTCATGAGCTCCTAATTTTGCTTTTAGAAGCCCAGGAATAAGAGCCCATAATGCTCCACCTAAGGCTGCAAAAAGAAGAGTAATAAATAAGTGTAAAAAGGGAGGAAATAAAGGAGCAATATATAAACCTGCAATAGCAGAAACAAAACCTCCTACAAGAATTTGTCCTTCTGCTCCTATATTAAAGAGTCCAGCCTTAAAAGCTACTGCTACAGCGAGTCCAGCAAGAATGAAAGATGTAGTGTTGAAAAGAACATATCCCCAACCATTAGGGTTACCTAAAGCAAAACTTATCACTTCCTTATAAGTTTCTATAGGATTGTGTCCTAATAAAAATATTACAATACCCCCAAAAAAGAGAGCAATTAAAATGGAGATTGCAGGACTTATTATATTTAGAATTAAAATTTTCAAGAAAATCTCTATTTTTTCAAGTTAGAGCCTCCTTTAACTCTTTCTGTCTTTTAACTCCAGTCATATAATAACCTAATTCTTTTTCATCTACTTCACCCTCAACAAAAGATCCTACTATCTCTCCATTATACATAACTAAAATTCTGTCGCTTAAATTTAATATCTCATCCAAGTCTGCTGAAACTAACAATATTGCCTTACCTTTGTTTCTTAAATTAACTAATAATTGATGTATGAATTCTGTAGCTCCAATGTCTAATCCTCTGGTAGGCTGGGAAGCTATTAAAAAAATCAGGAGAAAAACTAATCTCTCTTCCTACTACTACTTTTTGTTGATTACCACCAGAAAGATTTCTAAATAGGAGTCTTTATGCTTGGAGTTTTTACATCAAATTCCTTCACAATTTTCTCAGCGTGAGAATTTATCTTTTCATAGTTTAGAAAAACACCCTTTGAAAATTCTTTATAAAAATGTAAGCCAAGAATAGAATTTTCTGCAACCGAAAAATCAAGCACAAGTCCTCTTTTATGTCTATCTTCGGGGATATGACCTATATGCAGACGCCTTTGTCTTATGGTTTTCGAGGTTATATTTTTTCCTCTTACACAGATTTTTCCTTTTTGTATAGGAATCAATCCCACTATGCTCTCTACAAGTTCGGTTTGTCCATTTCCTTCTACTCCTGCAATACCTACAATCTCTCCTGCTCTAACATTAAAAGAAACACCTTTTACCACATCAAGACCTTTTCTTCCTTTTACCCATAGATTCTCTACTCTAAATATCTCATCACCTTTTTTGATCTTACTTTTCTCTACTTTCAAGAAGACCTCTCTTCCAACCATGAGTTGAGCAAGTTGATATTTATTAGTCCTTTTTGTCTCAAGAGTATCTACCAATCTACCTCTCCGCATTACACTAACTCTATCGGATATTTCTAAAACTTCATTTAGCTTATGAGATATGAAAATTATAGTCTTACCCTGTGAAGATAAATTTCTTAAGATTTTAAATAGCTCCTCTACTTCCTGAGGAGCAAGAACTGCTGTAGGTTCGTCTAAGATTAAAACCTCAGCTTTTCTATATAAAAGTTTCAAGATCTCTACTCTTTGAGCTTCACCCACTGATAGACTTTCAACTTTTGCGTATAAGTCTACTTTAAAACCCGTACTTTCCAGTAATTCTTTAATTAAAGTTTCTGCTTTTTTAAAGTCAAGAGAGATACCATTTTTTATTTCAGATCCTAAAATTATATTTTCAATTACTGAAAATGGAGGAATAAGCATAAAATGTTGATGCACCATACCAATTCCATTTTCTATAGCATCCCTTGGAGAATTAAATATAACTTTTTTACCTTTAATGTAAATATTTCCCTTGTCTGGCTTATAAAGACCATAAAGAATTTTCATCAAGGTAGATTTTCCTGCTCCATTTTCACCAACAATAGCATGAATTTCTCCAGGATATATAGAAAGATTTACATTATCATTTGCTAAAACTCCAGGAAAAACCTTTGTTATTCCTTCAAGTTTTATAATCTCTTCCACAGAAAAACCTCCTTAGTAAAGCCCCCTCTTTATATAAAGAGGGGGCTAATCTAAATATTATTTACTTCTTCAAATATTTTGCCTTAAATTCTTCAAAGGTCTTATCATCGTAAGGTACCACGATTTTACCAGCTATAATATCTTTCTTTATCTGTTCAACTTTTTGTATTACACCAAGAGGTAGTAGTTTTGTTCTTTCATAATCAACTCCATTGTTCTTAAGACCAAAAACCCTTATTCCACTCTTAAAATTACCCTCTTTCACATCTTTAATAGTCTCATATACTGCTACGTCTACTCTCTTCAACATGCTTGTTATAATTCTATCGGGCATAATCCAGGATTGAGGAGAATCTACTCCAATGGCATACTTATTAGTCTCTTTTTGCTGCTTCAAATACTCCCTCTCCTGAAGCTCCTGAAGCGTGATAAACAATGTCTGCTCCTTGTTTATATTGAGCTAAGGCTAATTCTTTTCCTTTTACAGGATCTTTGAAGGCATCTCCAGTAACACCTATGTAGTTTATCAAAACCTTTACCTTTGGATTTACATACATTGCTCCAGCTTTATATCCTACTTCAAATTTGTGTATTAATGGCATATCCATGCCACCCACAAATCCTATCACGTTACTTTTAGTCATCAAACCTGCGATAACTCCTACAAGGAAGGATCCTTCATGTTCATTAAAAACTAAAGAAGATACATTGGGTAATCCTTCGATCACTCCATCAACGATCGCAAATTTTACCTTTGGAAAATCTTTTGCTACTGCTGTAATAGCATCGGTAAATAGGAAACCTACACCTATTACTAAGTCATAATTTTGCTCTGCAAGAGTTCTAAGGAGTTCTTCTCTATTTGCTCCTCCAGGCCCTGGCTCTAAATCTTTACCCTCTACCTTGAGGACTTTTATAGCCCTTTGAAGTCCTGCATATGCAGCATCATTAAAGGATTTATCTCCTCTTCCTCCCACATCATAAACAATACCTACTCTTATAGTTTTAGCTGAAAATCCAACACTCATCAAACCTATAAAGGAAAGAATCAGGAATAACACAAAAATCTTACGCATCTTAAAAACCTCCTTCGTTGAGTATAGTCTTTGGTTGTGTACACAGAATAATAGACTTGAAATCTTTAAATCTCATCACCTCCCCGCAGAACTTTTCTTGGTTTTCCCTCTCCCTGAGACACAACGTATCCTTTTTCTTCTAATATATCTAAAAGTCTTGCTGCTCTATTATAACCTATACTAAGCTTTCTTTGAATATATGAAGTAGATATAATTTTTCTTCCCTTTAAAAGCTCAATTACTTGAGGAAGCAATGGATCACTAAACTCTGAGATTTCTTCTTTTTCTTCTTCCTGTTCAAGACTTTCAAGAGATATAGGTTCTACGGAGATTTCTGGAACATTTTCTAAAATATAATTAACTACATTCTTAATATCTTTTTCATCCACATATGGTGCTTGAAGTCTTATAGGATGTCCGCTGGTTATAGGTTGGTAGAGCATATCTCCCTTACCAATTAATTTTTCTGCTCCGCTATCATCCAATATTATCCTTGAATCTATTTGAGAGGATACTGCAAAAGCAATTCTTGAAGGAATATTAGCTTTAATTAAGCCAGTTATAACATCTACTGAAGGTCTTTGAGTTGCCACTACTAGGTGAATCCCAGCAGCCCGTGCTTTTTGAGCCAATCTACATATTAGGTCCTCTATCTCCTTAGGAGAAGTCATCATTAGATCGTTTAACTCGTCGATGATTATTACAATATATGGTAAGTTTTCTTTTTCATTTAGATTTTTATACTCCTCTATGTTTCTTACCTCATTTTTTTCAAAAATTTCATATCTTCTTTCCATCTCTCCAACAGCCCATTTAAGAGCAAACACAGCCTTTTTAGGCTCTGTAACTACTGGGTGTCTCAGATATCTACCCATAAGCTTATTGTAAATAGAGAGCTCTACCCTTTTAGGGTCTATCATAAGTAGATTTAAAGTTTCAGGTGTATTCTTATAAAGAAGACTTATAATTAAAGCATTTATAAACATACTCTTACCTGAACCTGTGGTTCCTGCAATTAAAAGATGTAATATTTCAGATAAATTTGCAACCTTTATATTACCTATAAGATCTTTACCAAGAGCAAAGGTTAGTGGATGTTTTGACTCTATAAAAGCATCGCTTTCTAATATTTCTCTTAGATATACTTTTACGGGTTTTCTTCTCGGGATTTCTACTCCTACAACCGATTTTCCTGGAACAGGAGCTTCAAACCTTACACTTGGAACAGCAAGGGCTAGAGCAATATCATTTGATAAATTTAAGACCTTACTTACCCTTGTGCCCGGAGCAAGAGTAATGTTATATCTAATAACAGAGGGTCCTATATTCCAATCCTGTACCTTTGCATCTACCTTAAAGCTTTTTAGAGTTTCTTCTAAATTTTTGGCTATTTGCTCGTAATCCTCTAGCTCAGCCTTACTGGGAGCAGAATATGACAAGATAGATGTGGGAATTGAAAAGTCTAACTTAGTCTTTCTTTCTATGTAAGAAGTTGTTTGCTTATTCTCTTTTGAGGTTTTTTTTGTTGTTTTCTCAAAAGATCTATCAGAGATTTTTTGAGTTTCTAAGTCTAAATTTACTTTTTTGTTTTTTTCTCTTTTTATCCTAACTTTAGACCTAGGTGGTGGAAGTAAAAAAACGGCAATCGTAAGTGTAGCAATAGAAAATATAATATATCCAAAAAAGCCAATGTAAGGGAAGATATTAAGTAAAAGTCTTCCTAATTCTCCTTGATATTTATATAAATTGAAAAATTTTATAAAAACAGTAAAAAGGCTAAATAAAGAAATAAGATAAAGTCCTAATGCCAGAAATTCTTTTTCAAGGGTTTTTCTTCTTAAAAGATAATATATGGCAAGGCCTTGAATGACAACAAATGGAATTAGATATATGCCAAAGAAATTTTTCAAAAAGTCAATAAAAATTCTACCCAGAATCCCGCTTGACTCTGGAAATAACCAAGACAAAAAACCAAATATATTTATGCAGATTAGAAAGATACCAACCAATTTTCTCTTTTCCATCTTTCTAAATTTCCCACACCAAAGGTATAATCACAGGTTTTCTTTTTAACTCTTCATTGAAAAAATTCTCAAGAGTTTCCTTGACAAGAGCCTCTTTGTTTATATTGCCATTTTTTCCAGCTTTCTTTCTAAAAACCTCTCTTACTCTTTCTCTTGCTGTCTCTATAAGCTCCTCCGAATCCTTTACAAATATAAAACCTTTTGAGATGATCTCTGGTCCATCTAAAATAAGACCTGTTTCACTGTCAATAAGAACCCCTACGATCAATACTCCATCCTCAGCTAATCTTTTTCTCTCCATTAAAATAATGTTTCCTACGTCTCCAATACTAAGACCATCTACATATATATTATTTAAACTNANTTTACCATCTGTTATTGCTCTTCCATCCTCAAACTCCAAAATAGTACCATTTTCTATTATTATTATGTGATCCTTAGGAATACCTAGCTCCAAACCTATTTTCTTGAGAAGAGCTAAATGTCTATACTCTCCATGATAAGGGATAAGGTATTTGGGCTTTAACAAATTTATAAACATTTTCACTTCCTCTTGAGCAGCATGCCCTGAAACATGGACTCCTGCGTCTTTACCATATATGACTTCTACACCTTTTCTAAATAATTGATCTACCATTCTGTAAACCATAACCTCATTTCCAGGTATTGGTTTAGTAGATAATATTACAGTGTCTCCTGGCCGAAGAGAGAGTTGTTTATAAGAATGGTTTGTAAGAAGAGACAAGGCTGAATATGGCTCTCCTTGACTTCCTGTTGTAAGAACAAGAACTTTTTCATCAGGAAGGTTATTGACATCTTTTATGTTTATCATAATATCATCCGGAATGTTTATATATCCTAATCTTTTAGCAACTTCTATGTTAGTTATCAAACTTTTTCCAGCTATAGCAACTTTTCTACCAAATTTTAATGCCATATCTACTGCTTGTTGAATACGGTGGAAATTAGAAGCAAAAGTAACAAGAAATATTCTGCTTTTAGTAGAACTGAATATGTTCTCAAAAGAACTTTTTACCAAACTTTCTGATGGGGTTATTCCAGGTTGTTCTACATTTGTACTATCACAGAATAGAGCAAGCACTCCTCTTTTCCCAAACTCTACTAATTTATTAAAATCAGGAGGATTACCATCTATAGGCGTCTGATCAAGTTTAAAATCACCGCTTATCACAATTAAACCAACAGGAGTAGTTATAGCAAGTCCAATGGTATCGGGAATGCTATGAGTTTGTCTAAAGGTCTCAATGGTAAAAGGACCTATAGTTATGGTATCATTAGGTTTAATCTTATTAAGATTAGCTTTAAGCCTAAATTCCTCTAATTTTTTTTCCACCAAACCAAGGGTCAAGGGAGTTCCATAGATAGGAATATCTAAATCTTTTAATAAGTATTGAAGAGCTCCTATATGATCCTCATGCCCATGAGTAAGAATTAACGCTTTAACTTTGTCTTTATTAGAAATCAAATAAGATATATCAGGGATAACAAAGTCAATACCAAGCATATCTCCATCGGGGAACATTAAACCAGCATCTATTACAATAATAGTATCCCCGTACTGGAGAAGAAGCATATTTTTACCAATTTCTCCAAAACCACCAATAGGAATAATTTTCAGCCTATGCCTCATTTATCTGAAAACCGTACTCCTTTAGAATTTTTATCAGCTCAGTCCTATTTTTACTATCTATAGGAGATAATGGTAATCTACATTTTCCTACTTTGTATCCAAGTAGATTAAGAGCTTCTTTTAAGGGGATAGGATTCGTAGTTAAGAACAACCCTTTAAATATAGGTAAAAGCTTAAGATGCAACTCTGCAGCTTTTTCTATATTACCACTGAAATAACTATTTATCATTTCTTTTATCTCTTTTCCTACTATGTGAGAGGCTACACTTATTACCCCATCCCCTCCTACACTGAGTAATGGAAGGGTCATAGAGTCATCACCACTATACAGCAAGAAGGGACGTGGTAAAAGCCTTCTTATCATTGCAATTTGGTTAATATCTCCACTTGCTTCTTTTACTCCTACAATATTTGGACAATCCTGAGCTAATCTCTTTAAAGTTTCAGGAAGGATATTTACTGCAGTTCTCGAAGGTATGTTGTATACTATAATTGGTAAAGAAGTTTCAGAGGCAATTTTGGCAAAATGTAGATATAAACCATCCTGTGGGGGTTTGTTATAATAAGGAGCAGTAGCTAAAATACCATCAACTCCTATTTTTTCAGCTTCTTTTGTAAGCTCTACAGACTCTTTTGTACAATAATTGGTAGTTCCAGCAATAACTTTAGCCCTATTTCCTGCTATCTTCTTTACTCTCTCAAAAAGTGCTAACTTTTCTTCTTTAGACAAAGTAGGAGCTTCCCCTGTAGTTCCAGAGACAAGAATACTATCGCTTCCATCTTCAATTAACTTTTCTACAATTCTGTCAACCTCACTCCAGTTAATTTCTCCATATTCGTCAAAAGGAGTTATCATCGCTGTTATCAAACTACCAAAATGAACCATTATTCTAAGCCTCCTCCCTATTTAGAAAAGATTCGAGCCCATAAAAGAAACCTTCTCTCTTAATTATCTCTCTGATGGCCATCAATACTCCAGGGATATAACATTCTCTACTAAGGGCATCGTGTCTTATACTTAAAGTCTGACCAAGCCCCCCAAATATAATCTCCTGATGGGCAACTAAACCAGGTAATCTAACACTATGTATATTTATTGAGTCTAGTTTTCCACCACGAGAACCTGGTAATTTTTCAACTTTTGTTGCGTCTTTATGAGTTAAGTTATGTTTTTTCATCTCTTCGGAGAGTATTTCTGCAGTTAAAATTGCTGTACCAGAAGGAGCATCGGCTTTTTCATTATGATGTAGTTCAATAATCTCCACATCTGGAAAATATTTTACGACTTGTTTGGCAAGTTGTATCATTAATACAGCTCCTAATGCAAAATTAGGTGCAATTAAAATTGCTGTATTGTTCTTTACTGCAAGGTCTTTAAATTCATTTATCATCTCCTGAGTAAGTCCTGTAGTTCCTACCACCATTCTTTTTCCCATCTGTAAAATCTTTTTTATATTTTGATAGGCTGCTTCAGCATTAGTAAAGTCTACGGCTACGTCAAAATCCTCTTTCAATTCTTCTATACTTCCTAAAACTTCAAGAGAAATTTTATCTGTTCCAATAATTTTCTCATATTTTTCGCCTTTAAAGTACGGATCTATTGCTCCTACAAGTTCGATATCTAGAGCATCAATTAATGCCTTTCCTATAACTCTTCCCATTTTTCCACAAGCTCCAAATAAGATAGTCTTAATCATTTTTAATTTCCCCCTTTAAAACATCTTTATGTTGAGAGTTTATGGGCCCTACTACAGATATGGAAAAAGGCCTATTAAAAATATCCCTAATGGTATCATTAACATCCCCTACAGTTACTTTTCTTATTTTCCTTATTTTGTCAAGCCAAGGAATTATCTTTCCATACACAAGATAAGAATCCAAAAGATAAAATAGCCTCTGAGAAGGACTCTCTATCGCCATTAAAATACTATTTATTGTTTGTCTTTTAGCAAGATCTAATTCCTCTTTAGATATACCATTTTTGAGCAAGTTCTCTCTTTCTTGAAGCAAAGTCTGAAAAGTCTCAACCACTGTTTGAGGAGCAGTTGCAGTATAAATGCCAAACAGGGAGGCATCTTTGAAAGTTAAAAGTTGAGTTTCTACGTTATAAACAAGTCCCTTTTTTTCTCTTAGTTCTCTAAATAATCTTGAACTTATACCACCTCCAAGACTTACTGAGAGCAGAGCAAGAGACTCCCTTCGAGGATCGCCAGGAATATAACCTTCTGTTCCCCACAATATCTGTACTTGTTCAAAATTTCTCTTTAAAAATATTGATCTTGGTCTATACTTTGGGGGTTTTTGTTTAATAGATCTTAAAAGGTTATTCACATCATTTTTATAAAAATAGTTTGCAAAAACCTCCTCTACTTTTTTGGAAGATACATTCCCACTTACCCCCACAATCATATTATCTGTTCTGTAATGCTTGTTATAAAAAGAAATTATAAGATCTTTATCAAAACTTGTAACAGATTTTTCTGTACCTAATATTTCTCTAACCAATGGATGACTGTCCCAAGAAGCCTTAAAAAAATTATCAAATACTAATTCTTCAGGGGAATCCTTATACATTCTAATTTCTTCTTTAACTACTAACTTCTCTAAATTTATCTCATCATCTGAAAATTTAGGTTTTAAAATAACATCGCTAAGAAGCTTTACCCCCTTAACAAAATGATAACTCAATATTTTCAAAGTAAAATAGGTTACCTCTTTTGTCGTGAAAGCATTAAGTTCTCCACCTAGTTGATCAACCTCTTTTCGTATCTCATCTATTCCTCTTTCAGAATTGTTTTTAAACAAAAGATGCTCTACAAAGTGAGCAAGACCATGTTCTTTTTTTTCCTCATGCCTTGATCCAACTTTAACAGCTACTATTATGTTTATGGTCTTCCTAGAGGGTGTATAATCATGAATAATTTTTAACCCATTTTTTAATTCAATTTCAGAAATATTCATCTATTTATACTAAAGATCTTTTCTGGTCAAACTTATCCTTCCGCTCGAATCTATTGAATCTACCTTTATAAGAATCTCGTCACCCAAATTAATTTCCTCTCTTGTTTGGTTTTTACCTGTACCGGTGGTTTTGTATTTTGAGATATGGAGAAGCCCTATCTTTCCTGGTAATATCTCTACAAAAGCTCCATAATCTGTAACTCTTATAACTTTTCCTAAAAATATATCTCCTTCCTTAATGTCTCTCGTATAGTCCTGTACCATCTGAGCAGCTTTTTCTGCCGATTCTTGATCTGGAGCTGAAATATAAACCAAACCTTCAGGCTTTATATTTATAGTAGTATGAGTTTCCTCGATAATCTTCTTTATATTCTTACCCACTTGGCCCAATAAGGTCTCCAATTTTACTAGGATTAATTTCTAAAACCATTATTCTCGGCGCATATGGGGAAATCTCAGGCCTCGGCTGAGGTATAGTCTTTTCCATGATATCAAGAATTTGATATCTTGCCTCTTTTGCTTGTTTCAAAGTTCTCTCAATAATTTCATAGGATAGTCCATCAACTTTGATATCAAGTTGCACAGCTGTAATACCATTTCTGGTTCCAGCTATCTTAAAGTCCATTCCTCCTAAAGCATCTTCAAGTCCCTGAATATCCGTAAGTACTTCAAACCTATCTCCTTCTTTGATAAGGCCCATTGCAACTCCAGCTACGTGTGTCTTTATCGGGACTCCAGCATCCATTAATGAAAGACTACTACCGCATACACTTGCCATAGAAGTAGAACCATTAGAACTCAATACCTCAGAAACAACTCTAATTGTATAAGGAAATTCTTCTTCTTTAGGAATAAGTGGAAGTAATGCTCTTTCAGCAAGAGCTCCATGTCCTATTTCCCTTCTTTTAGGTCCTCTCAATGGCTTTGCTTCTCCAACGGAAAAAGGTGGGAAGTTATAATGGTGTATATATCTCTTAGGTTCGCTTTCTATAACACTTTCTATTATTTGTTCCTCTCCAGCACCTAAAGTTACAACAGAAAGAACCTGAGTTTCTCCTCTCTGGAAAAGGGCAGAGCCATGGACTCTTTTCAGAACTCCGACTTCACAACTTACAGGTCTTATTTCGTTTAACTTTCTTCCGTCTACTCTTCTTTTTTCTTCAAGCACTACTTGAGATAATATTTTCTTTGCTTCTTGATTAATTATTTCATCAACTTGAGCAGTTATTTCTCCATAAATAGGTTTAAAATGCTCTATTACTTTTTTCTTCAAATCTTCAAGAGCTTTTTGTCTTTCAGATTTACTTGGAGTAAAAATAGCATCTCTTATTTGATCAACTGTAACATAGTCTAATACATCTCTCTTTAATTTTTCGTCAACCACAAAGGGATCATAATTAAAAGGCGTAGGATTTATTTGGGATAGGATTTCTTCTTGGAAGTTAATTACATCTAACATTGCACTATGAGCCTTGATAATTCCTTCCAAAAAGATTTCTTCAGGTACTTCCTTTCCGTCACCCTCTATCATCAACACAGCATCTTTTGTGCCAGCCACAACCAAATCAAGTAATAAAGAATTGCTTAAAGTAACCGATGGATTTATATACCATTCATTGCCGTCCCAACCTATTCTGACAGCTCCAATAGGTCCTTTGAATGGAAGACCGGCAAGCATTATGGCACAAGATGCACCAATTATGGAAGGAATATCTGTAGAGTTCTCGTGATCATAAGAAAGCACAGTTACTATTACTTGAACTTCGTTTCTAAAATCTTTTGCAAATAGGGGCCTTAAAGGCCTGTCAATTAATCTAGCAAATAGAATTTCAGGCTCTGTAGGTTTTCCTTCTCTTTTAAAAAATCCGCCAGGAATTTTTCCAGCAGCATATAATCTCTCTACATACTCAACAGTTAACGGGAAAAAATCTACATCCTCTTTTTTATCTTCCGAAGCTACCACTGTAACAAGTACAGTGGTCTCTCCGTACTGAACAATAGCTGCTCCTGTAGCTTGCCAAGCAACCTTCCCTATATCAATTTTTAATTCTTTTCCTGCAAATTCTCTTTTAAATGAATAGACCTGTCGCATAGTCTACTACTTTCTTAACCCCAACTCTTGTATTAGTTTCTTGTACCTTTCAAAATCTTTCTCTTGTAGATATTTAAGTAGTTTTCTCCTTCTACCAATCATCTTTAATAGGCCAACACGAGAATGATAGTCCTTCTTATGTACTTTTAAATGTTCTGTAAGTCTCTTTATTCTTTCTGTAAGCAATGCAATTTGTACTTCTGGTGATCCAGAATCATTCTCGTTTAATCTGAATTTTTCAATTATCTGTTTTTTTTCCTCTTTAGTTAGAGCCATATTTTACCTCCTCCTATATTACAAAAAATCGCCTATAGCAATGGTAACCCATCACTATAGGTTAGTTATATTTTAACATAATTTATCTAATATTGACAACCTCAGGGACTGAAAACTTCAATAGATTCTTCTTAGCCTCTTCTATGTCATTTACAAAAATACAGTAAAGATCACCTTTTTTCTTATTTAGGTCTTTCTTGTTTTGAAAGGGCAATATTAAAACATTCAAATCTTCAGAAAGAGCCACTGAATATTTATTGTATATCCCTACCACAGGTAAAACCTTACCTTCTTCCGAAACATCCCCAATTATACCTATTTTAAAGTCATCAATAAACTTAAGTCTATTACTATAAGCCCAAAAAGATAGCATCAAACATAACATATCAGACTTACCATAAAATTGAATATCATCTCTTACTTTAAATCCTTTAAACTCAATCAGCTTATATTTTGAGAGCCGATTGTAGAAATAAAGATTTTTCATAAAAAGATGATAAATAAAACTGTAAAAATGTGGATTTTTAGCCCTCAATAGAATAATGTAAAAATTTGATGGAAAATCATTTGGCATATTTAAAAATAACTCCTTAACATTAACAACTTTGCCTTCATCAAAATAAACAAAAAAAGAAGATAAAGTCTCTAAGATTAAAATAGAAATTAAGATTATTACTATAATTCTGATTTGCACTTCCTTATAAGTTCTATCTCCCTTTTTAGGAGATCTTCTACTTTGCTCAATAAATTTTCAATATATGCCTCCATCTCCTTTTTTACTTCTTCTGCCTCTTTCTTTGCATTGTTAATTATTTCTTCAGCTCTCTTTTGAGCCTCAAGAGTAATCTTGTTATTACTTACAAGAATTTCCGCTTCTTTTTGAGCTTGCTTTATTATCTCTTCCGCTTCCATATAGGCTCTATTTATTATCCTCTCATTATTTTCTATTATCTTTTTTGCCTCATAAAATTCTTGCGGAATAGATTTATCAAGTTTTTCAATTAATTCCATCAATTTTTCCCTATCGAGAAGAACCTTATCCCAAACTGGTATAGCAGGCGAGTTCTCAAGAGTCTCTCTTAATATTTTCAAAGTCTCCAAAATCTCATCCATTTTTAATCAAACTCCTTTAGGCTTAACTCCAAATTTCTCATAGAGTTTCTCTGCCACATAGTCAGGAACAAGCCCTTTTATACATCCACCGAATCTCGCAATTTCTTTGACCACACTTGAACTCAAAAATGTATACTTTAAATCACTTACTAAAAAGACAGTCTCACAGTCTGGATATAACTTTTTATTAGTTAAAGCTTGTTGAAACTCATATTCAAAATCTGAGACTGCTCTAAGTCCTCTTATGATAATTTTAACATTAATTTTTCTCAAGTAATCAACAAGTAATCCACTAAAATGATCTATTCTCACATTTGGTATGTCTTTTAAAGAATGCTCTAACATATCAAGTCTTTCTTCTAAAGAAAAAAGAGGTTTCTTAGAAATATTCTCAGCAACAAGAACTATGATCTCATCATAAATTTTTGCTCCTCTTTGGATAATGTCAATATGCCCATTGGTAACAGGATCAAAACTTCCAGGATAAACTGCTTTTATCATGTTTTTTCTCCCTTTTTATAAAATGATAACACAGTCTCACCATATTTTTTCTCCAAAAATTTAAACAAATGAGCATATTTTTCTGGTAAACTCGTTTTTTTGTGATGTTCTATAATCAGCATACCTTGATCTTTTAGCCAATTAAAATCATTAACATATTTTACCATATCTACAATTTTTTCACCTAACTCATAAGGTGGATCTGCAAATATAATATCAAACCTTTCCAAAGAAAACTTATTTAAAAAACCAAATACATCTTTGTATATTACCTTTGTCTTATCTTGCAAACCAAGACTCTTAATGTTTTCTCTCAAAAGTCTTACAGCATTAGGGTGATTTTCTACAAAAACAACCTTTTCTGCTCCATAGCTTATAGCTTCAATACCTACAATGCCAGATCCTGCAAAGAGGTCAAGAAAAAAGCTTCCTAAAATTTTGTCCGAAATCATATCAAACATAGATTTTCTTACCTGTTCCATGGTAATCCTATAATTTCCCTGTTTAAGAACCCTTATTTTCTTATCCTTTAAAAGACCTCCAGAGATTTTTATTTCAGAGGACAATTTCTTTTAACTCTCCCTTCAAATATCTATTTAGCCACTTATTTATTAAATTCTTCTCATACTCACTTAATCTCTCATTTTCATATCTCATTAATTCGAAAGCCTCATTCCTTGCTATCTCAAAGAGTTTCATATCTTTTGTCAGATCCACAATGAGAGAATTAAGAGCACNGTGCTGTCTCGTTCCAAAGGAATTCTCCAGGACCTCTAATTTCAAGATCTTTATTAGCTATTACAAAACCATCGTTGGTTTCTACCATTATTTTTAATCTTTCAGTTGCATCTTCACCCTTAAGATCTGCTATAAGAAAACAATATGCCTGTTCACTTCCTCGCCCTACTCTTCCCCTCAACTGATGAAGCTGAGCAAGTCCAAATCTATGTGCATCTTCTATAACCATTATGGAAGCATTAGGTATATCCACGCCAACCTCTATAACTGTTGTAGCAACAAGGATTTGGATTTCACCCTTTTGAAACTCTTCCATTATTCTATTCCTTTCTTCACTTGGCACTAATCCATGAATCAAACCTATTTTAAACTGGGGAAAGAATTTCTTTAATTCCTCATACAATTTCTTCGCCGATTCCGCCTCTAACTTTTCCGATTCTTCTATTAATGGACATACTACAAAAGCCTGCTTACCTTTCATGATTTCTTTCTCTACAAAGGAATAAACCTTTTTTCTTTCCCTTTTAGAGAAAAGATATGTTATAACAGGTTTTCTTCCAGGGGGGAGTTCATCTATTATAGAAATATCAAGCTCTCCATAAAGTACCAAGGCAAGAGATCTTGGAATAGGAGTTGCGGTCATTACAAGAAGATGAGGGTTTTCGCCTTTTTTCCACAATTTTGCCCTTTGAATTACTCCAAACCTATGCTGCTCATCAATAATTACCAAGCCTAATTTCTTGAAAGTTACTTCTTCCTGAATTAAAGCATGTGTTCCTATTACCACAGGCAATTTACCTTCTGCAAGATCAAGATAAATATAAGTTTTTTCNTTTTTAGGAGTACTACTAGTTAAGAGTGCTATTCTTATGCCTAAAGGCTCAAAGATCTTTTTAAGTCTATTATAATGTTGCTCCGCTAAGATCTCTGTTGGGACCATAAAGGCAGTTTGGTATCCATTATCATAAGCAAGAATTGCAGCAAGTGCCGCAATCACGGTCTTTCCTGAGCCCACATCTCCCTGCAAAAGCCTATGCATAGGCCTTCCCGAGGACAAATCTCTTTTTATTTCTTCCCAAACTTTTTCTTGAGCTTTTGTTAATTTAAAAGGTAAAGAATTTAAAAATCTCTCTACTAACTCACTATCGGTTTTAAAAACAGGAGCAGACAGTTTCTCTATTTCTTTTCGCTTCTCGGCAAGGTTAAGCTGTAAGAAAAATAACTCTTCAAAGGCTATTCTCTTGGAGGCGCTTGCCATGGTTAGAAAAGAAGTTGGGAAATGCTTTTCCCAAATACTCACAGGTTTATCCATGAGATTGTATTTTTCTCTCAAATACTTAGGTAAAGGATCTTCAAGGAAAATAGAATAATCAGTCAATGCGTCATATATAATCTTCCTCAAGACTTTTTGAGTAAGACCAGAAGTTAATGAATAAATAGGTACTATTCTTCCTACATTTAAGAACTCTTTGTCTTCTTCATCTAAAATTTCGTATTCAGGGTTTTCGAATTCTATATGTTTTAAAACTCTCTTTACTTCACCAGAGATAAGTACATCAGTTCCCGGAGGAAGAGCTTGTTTAATGTATTTTTGGCCATACCATACTCCGTAAACTATACCCGTACCATCAGTTAATTTTGCTTTTATTATGGGAATTTTTTTATAAAGAGTTTTTGTCTCTTCATAGTCTACGATTTTTACCTTTATAGTTACTTTTTCTCCAGGTTTCAATTCAGAAATTTTCTTTAATTTAGATCTATCGTCATAATCCCTTGGATAATAAGTGATCAGATCATAAACAGTATATATTTCAAGCTTATTTAAAAGCTTTGCTCTATGAGGACCAACTCCTTTTAAGAATTGAACCGGTTTTTCCCAAAAATTCTCTTCCGTATAAAACTCTATTGCCCTTTCAATAATATCCTTAATTCTTAATACAGTCTGGGACCTCTCTTCTTGACTCCTTCTTGAATAGTCTTTTATCAGATCCAAAACCTTTTGAGTCCAAAAACCATTATAGATGGGAAATTGTTTAATAGCCACGGTAATCGCTTTTTCAAGTCCATACTTGATACTCTTATCGGAAAAATTAGAAGAGATTTCCTCTTCTAATATTTTTTTGAGTCCCTTAAGAAGTTTTATTTCTGTGGACATTATTAAGTTTATTCAATGCCAAAATAATAATAATAGAAGGGTTGGCCTCCGTATAGAAGTTCAACAGAATACTGAGGATACTTTTCTTTTATTATTGATAATAAAGTTTCTGCTTCTTCTTCTCTTACTTCTTCTCCATAGTACACACTTATAATTTCTGAACTTTCATCTAAAAGCAAATTTAAAAGGTCTAAAGAGACTTTATAAATATCATTTCCTGTTACTTTTACCTCGTCATTAGTAAGACCTATAAGATCACCCTCTTTTATGGCCAGTCCATTTACAGAGGAGTCTTTTATAGCTCTTGTTATCTCTCCTACCTTAATTTTGTGCATGGCTTTTTCCATCTTTTCCTTTACAACTTCCCAACTATCCCTAGGATTATATTCGTATAGGACCCTTATACCTTCAAGTACATGTTTTGTAGGAATTATAACCACTCTATCTTTATGAATACTTTCCAACTGTTTTGCCGCAAGAATAACATTTTTATTATTAGGTAAAATAAAAACTTTTCTTGCTCTTACTTTTTCCACTGCATTGGACAGCGACTCTACACTGGGATTTAAAGTTTGTCCTCCATTTACAATCATGTCCACGCCTAAACTTTTGAATATTTCGTTTATACCCTTTCCCCAAGATACAGCTACAAATCCAATTTCTTTTAATGGTGTCTTTACATCCTGAGATATTTCTTCTTTTAATCTCTCTTCATGCTGCTCAGCCATATTATCAATCTTTATCCTTGATAGACTCCCAAGCTCCAATGCTCTTTCAAGTACTAGACCCGGATGGTTGGTATGAATATGAACCTTTAAAAGACCTGGAGCCTCTGAGGTTACTATACTATCTCCTTGAGTTTCAAGCCATTTTTTAAAATTTGTGAAGTCAACATTTTCGTAGGAATTTATTATAAATTCCGTACAATATTGGTAAGTTAATACATAACTTTCAAGAATTTCTCTTTCAGGTTTTTCTTTTATCTCTACCACTTTTTCTTTTTCTTTTGGTAATTCTAATTCAATCCCAGAAAGAGCTTCATAAAAACCTGTCCATATCCAAACAAAACCTTGACCTCCTGCGTCAACTACCTTTGCTTCTTTTAATATAGGCAATAAATTAGGAGTATTTAAAAGAGATTCTTTAGCTTTCTCAAGGGTTCTCTCCATTATTTTTAAAATATCCTGAGTCTCTCTTAAAGCTAGTACTGCTTCTTTTACCCCATCTCTGAGTACAGTTAGTATTGTTCCTTCTGTAGGTTTAAGTACTGCTCTGTAAGCAACTCTAGTAGCATTCTGCCAACTTTTAACCCATATTTTAGCATCTATTTCTTCGTAATTCCTAATAACCTCACAAAAACCCCTTATAATTTGAGAAAGTATAACTCCTGAATTTCCTCTTGCTCCCATCAGAGATCCTTTTATAGCTGCGTCTGCTATGTTTTTTATAGTTAAGGTTTTTACTTTTTTAATTTCATTTAAAGTTGACTGCATCGTATAAAGCATATTAGTTCCAGTATCCCCATCAGGTACAGGAAACACATTTAGTAGGTCTATTTCTTCTCTATGTTTTTCTAATTCATAAGTAGCATACTCAAAAAGTTTAACCAACAAATTACTATCAATTATGTGTACGCTCATCATGCTTCTTCTTCCCACATTATTGGTTCTTTTTCTTCTTTAACTCTTATACCCCATACATTTACATTTATTTCTTTTACATTAAGTCCTATCGTCCTCTCCAAACTCCACTTTACCCTTTCCATAACATTATGAGCTACTTCTGGAATTCTTACACCATAAGCAACAATTATATAAAGATCAATTTTTATACCATCTTCGTCTATCTCTACTTTAACCCCTCTATTAACTTCTTCCAATTTAAGTAATTCGCTTATTCCGTCTGCAATATTACTTGCTGCCATCCCAACCACACCGTAGCTTTGAAGCGTAGCAACACTAGCCAATGTTGCAATAGCAGTAGGAGATATTTCTACCCATCCGAGTCCTGTGAAATATTTTTGTTTATTTTTTTCTTTAGATATAAAGTCTCGGATCCAGCGCATCTCTTAAACCATCTCCTAAAAGATTAAAACCAAATACTATTATCATTATAACAAGACCTGGAGCTACAGGATACCACCAACAACTTCTCAAATAAGCAAGCCCTGCCTGTACCATAGAACCTAAACTTGGAGTAGGTGCTTGTACACCCAATCCCAAAAAAGAAAGCCCTGCTTCTAGCATAATCATACCACCCATTCCAAGGGTTGCCTCAATTATAATCGGAGACAAAGCATTGGGCAATATATGCCTGAAAAGAATTCTCCACGCAGATGCTCCAATCGCTTGAGCCGATGCAACAAAATCTCTCTCCCTAAGACTGAGTACCTGTCCTCTCACTATTCTTGATACTCCTGCCCAACCAATTATTGCAACTGCAATATACAAGTTGTGAATTCCCGTACCTAGAGTAGAGACTACAGCAATAACAAACAATAAGAATGGGAATGCAAAAAGTATTTCGACAATCCTCATTATCAAATCATCAATCCATCCTCCATAAAAACCCGCAATAAGTCCTAATACTGTCCCAAGAGAAATAGAAATAAGTTGGGCAAAAAAGGCAAATTGTAGCGATATCTTTGTTCCATATATAATTCTGCTCAAAATATCTCTCCCAAACTCATCGGTTCCTAAAGGATGTTCCCAACTCGGCGGTTGCAAAGCTCGTGAAAGATCAACCTCATTCCAAGGATAGGGTGAAATATACTGAGCTGAAAGAGCAACTATGACAAAAAAGATGACTATTCCAAGTCCTAATAAGGCAAGCTTATTTTTAGACAATCTTTTCCGAAGCGATTTTCCATAAACTTCTTGGTTTTCTATTTTGTTTTTTAATTCCAGTTGCCATAACTTAAAACCTCCAACTACTCGTACCTTATCCTTGGATCTATTAAAGCATAAGATAAGTCCACAATCAAATTTGCTAAGATATAAATAAGAGCTATCACAATGACCCCACCCTGAAGTACAGGAAGATCTCTATCAAAAATAGCTTGGACAACTAATCTTCCTATGCCTGGCCATGCAAATATAGTTTCAGTTAAAACTGCTCCAGTCAACAAATCTCCTACTACCATACCTGCATATGTTACTACAGGAATTAGAGCATTACGTAGAGCATGTTTAAATATAACTTTAGACTCAGGTAATCCCTTAGCTCTAGCAGTTGTAATATATTCCTGTCTTATCACTTCTAACATTGATGACCTTGCTAACCTAGCAAAATAGGCTGCAGGCCTCGTACCAAGAGTTATAGCAGGTAGTATTACTGCTTTTATACCATATTCAGATATATATCCGCCCAAGGGGAGCCATCCTAATTTAAAGCCAAAAATAAGAAGCAATATTATTCCAACCCAATATACAGGAGCAGATACTCCTAAAAGAGCAATAACCATAGCAGTATAATCAAAAAAAGAGTACTGCTTTACCGCTGAAATAATACCTGCTGTAACTCCTAACAAAATAGCTATTATGAAGGCAAAAAAGGCAAGAACTGCTGTTGCTTGTAATCTCTCTCCAATGGATTCAATAACAGGAATATTGGTCTTAAAAGATCTACCAAAATCCAACTTGATTATTCTTCCTAAGAAGAGAAGATATTGAACAGGTAAAGGCTTATCTAACCCCCAAATTGATCTAATTCTCGCTATAGTTTCTGCATCTGCTCTTTGTCCAGCAATAAGCCTCGCTGGATCTCCAGGTGCAATGAAAAACAGAATAAAAGTTATCAGAGTTACACCTATAAATACTGGTATGGCTTGTAGTAATCTTCTTACTATATATCTTAACAACTTAGTCCTCCTTTCTTAAACAAGATAAAGAGGGAGGAGATTTTTCTCCTCCCTCAAGATTTTTATTTCAAACTACTTTTTAGAAAGCCAAACTACTCTATATCTTACTCCGGAAATTCCTGTAAGAGGATCTAAATAGAGACCATTTACCCAAGGCTGATGAATAATTTGAGATATGTAGTAATAGATAGGAACTATTGGACAATCCTCAAGAATTATCCTCTCAGCCATTTCATAGTATTTGGCTCTTACAGACCAAAGGGTCTCAATTCTCGCTTTATTTGTATATTCATCTACCTTATTATTCTTGTAGAAACTATGGTTTCCTTCAGGGCCAAAATTAGCAGAGTTGAAAAGGACCCATAAGAAGTTATCAGGATCAATATAATCAGCTACCCATCCAAGTCTATAAACAGGAAGTTCTCCTTTGTCAAGCAAATCAAGATAAACTGCCCAATCATAATTTTGTAATTTAGCTTTTATTCCAATCTTCTCTAAATACTGCTTGAATTGCCTCCATGATTCTCTTGTGTGCTACGCTAGTATTATAATATATCGTTATTTCGGGTAGTCCTTTTCCATCTGGATATCCAGCTTTTGCAAGAAGTTTTTTGGCTTCTGCCACATTGTAGCTAAACTTTTCTTTTGCCCAATTATAGTTAGCTTTACTAAAACCAGGCATAGATGGTGGCAATATAGTATAAGCTACTTAAGCTACTTGAGCTCTGTTTCTTCTAATAACCTTTACTATAGCTTCCTTATTTATAGCACGAGTTATAGCTTGTCTTAAATATTTGTTATCAAGAGGTTTTTTCTGGACATTAAACCCTAAGTAGTATATACCCAAAATAGGCTTTTCTAAGATGTATGGCTTATATTTAGGATCATTACTTACTCTGTCCCATTCTGGATCTGGAATCGTAGTTGCATCAAGTTGACCCTTTTCAAAATTCATAAAATCAACATTTTCATCTGGAATTATCATCCATTCAATACCATCTAAATAGGGACGTCCACGGAAATATTTTGGATTTGCCTTTAAACTTATTTTTACATCATGTTTCCATTCATTGAACATGAAAGCTCCGGTTCCTACAGGTCTGGTTGCAAAGTCTTTTCCAAGCTTCTCTACTTCTTCCTTAGGCACTACCCAGAAGCAAGAGTATGTCAAAGTAGAAAGGAATGGTGCAAAAGGTCTCTTTAAAGTGATTACTAAAGTATATTTATCTTTAGCTACCACATCTTTTATTGGTTCTGCAAAACTTGCTCTTGGAGAAGCGGTTTTTGGATCCATAACTCTCTTAATAGAATAAACAAAATCTTCTGCTGTAACGTTCCTACCATTATGGAAATATACGTTATTATTTAAATAGAAAGTATAAACAGTGCCGTCTTTAGAAATGCTCCATTTTTTAGCAATTGAACCTACAACTTTACCGTTGGGATCATATTCTACTAAACCATCAAAAATTTGTCTTGCTACCTCATCGGAAGCAGTATCAGTTATCATTGCAGGATCAAGAGTGGGTGGATCATTGACAAGACTTCTTCTTAGTACACCACCATATTGAGGGGTATCAGCAGAAGAAATCCCTGCAAATAAGAAAATTAAAAAAACTAACAAAAACATTAAATAGACTTTACGCATCCTCGCAAACCTCCCCTTCTAATTTTTTATTAATGAATAACGAAGATAAGCACAGATGTAATCATAAATAGCACAGCAAGAACAACGGTAGCTTGTTTTAACCCTTTTTCCATCTGCCTCTTTGCCTTATAAAAGGTAGTCTCTCCACCCCCAATAAAACCTAAACCTTCCCCCACCTCCGACTGAAACAAAATCACTGCTATCATACCTATGGAGACTAAAAAGTGCAAAATATAAAGAACAATAGTCATATTGTCTTCTTCACCTCTTTTCTAACTTTTTACTATGTCCCAAAAAGACTGTGGCTTTAAGCTTGCTCCACCCACCAAAGCACCATCAATCTCACTTTGAGATAGGAATTCGGTAATATTTTGAGGATTAACGCTGCCCCCGTACTGAATTCTAACTTTTTGAGAAACTTCTGCATCATACATTTCAGATATTATCCTTCTTATTAAACTTGCAACCTCATTAGCGTCTTCGCCCTTCGCATAATGGCCTGTTCCTATAGCCCATACTGGCTCATAAGCTATAACAATTTTTTCCACGTTTTCTTTTTCTAAACCTTCTAGACCTTCCTTTACTTGTTTAGTAATAACTTCTTCTGTTTTTCCTCTCTCTCTTTCTTCCCATTTTTCTCCCACACAGAAAATAGGTATTAAACCATAACTAAAAGCAGATTTTATTTTCTTATTTATCATCTCATTAGTTTCAGAAAAATAATTTCTCCTTTCAGAATGTCCTATTATAACATAGGTACAGTTCAAATCTTTAAGCATTATGGGAGAGATTTCTCCAGTATATGCTCCTTCTTTTTCCCAAAACATATTTTGAGCCCCTAATTTAATAGCTGTATCTTTAAGAAGTTTACTAGCTACATATAGAGAGGTAAATGGTGGACATATTACAATTTCTTTTTCCTCATATCCCTTGGAAAGTTCTATAAATTCTTTTATAAAACTCTCAGTCTCTGCACAAGTTTTGTACATTTTCCAATTTGCAGCAATAATTTTTCTCCTCAATTTCTTCCCTCCTAACAAGATATTTATATTAACCTAGCAAGTTGAAATGCTCCCTTCTTAATTCCTATCCTAATTTTTCCTAAATTCGCCCCCTTACTAGAAACTACCACCAAAATAGCAGGTTTTCCTTCTAATGGTACTATAAATACAGCTCCATCCTCAAATATTATGACCATTTCTCGAGTAGATCCCTTAGCAAGCTCCATTCCTATCATTTCTGATGCTCTCAAGCTTCCAGAAGCTACTGCTGCTAATGATTCAGTATTTGATCCATCTTTTGCTACACTTTCGATAAGAAGACCATCATCACTTACAAGTACAGAAACTTGTACCCCATCCAATCTTGAAATTTCTTCTAATGTTTCTCTTATACTAGCCAATTTATCCCCCTCTTTGATTTAACTATTTATCTTGTAAAACCGCCACCCCTGGCAGTTCTTTCCCTTCTAAGAATTCAAGAGATGCTCCACCCCCTGTAGAAATATGAGTGAATTTATCTTCTAAACCTAACATTTGTATGGCTGCGGCGCTGTCTCCTCCTCCTACAATGCTTATACAATTTTTGTTTTCAGCTATAGCCTCTGCTATCCTACGGGTACCATTTTGCAAAAGCTGGAATTTCAAATATTCCCATAGGCCCATTCCAAATTATTGTTCTTGCTTTTAAGATTTCTTCTCTAAAAAGTTCAATAGTCTTTGGTCCGATATCAACCCCAATATCGTCCTTTTCAAATTTATCCACGTCCTTTATAGAAGTAGGAGCATCCTCTTTAATTTCTTTTACTACCACAGCATCTTTAGGAAGTAAAAACTTAACTCCCCTCTCCTTTGCCATATTCATAATTTCTTTTGCAAGTTCAAGCTTATCATCCTCTACAATAGATTTACCTGTTTCATATCCAAGAGCTTTTAAGAAGGTGAACATCATTCCCCCACCAATGAGAAAACCATCTACTTTAGTCATTAGATTCTTTATTACTCCTATTTTATCTGATACCTTTGCTCCTCCAAGAATGCATATAAAGGGTCTTTCTGGAGATTCCAACGCTTTCCCCATAATCTCAATTTCCTTCTTCATTAAAAGTCCTGCAACTCCAGGAATGTATTGAGCAACTCCCGCAGTAGAAGCGTGAGCTCTATGAGCAGTCCCAAAGGCATCATTTACATATAAATCAGCAAGTTTTGCGAGTTTTTTGGCAAATTCTGGATCATTTGCTTCTTCCTCTTTGTAGAATCTTATGTTTTCTAATAATACTACATCTCCCTCTTTCATATTGGAAATTTCTTTTTCGACCTCTTCTCCAATACAGTCATTAAGTTTCTTAACTGGTTTACCAAGAAGCTCACTTAATCTTTTAGCTACAGGGTCTAATCTTAAATCATCCTGAAATCCCTTAGGTCTTCCAAGATGAGAAACCAAAATTACTTTTGCACCTTTATCTATCAGGTACTTTATTGTTGGTAAAGCTTCTCTTATTCTCCTATCATCAGTAATGACTCCATTTTTTATAGGCACATTAAAATCAACTCTAACAAGGACCCTTTTACCCTTTAACTCCTCATCTTTTAAATCCAAAATTGTCTTTTTAGCCATTAATAAAGCCTCCCTTCCTTATATAGATTTATATTATAGAAGTATACAATCTTTTGTCAATTTTTAAAACTCCTTCTATTTTATAAATTTTTTAATAACAAAATCTGCTACTTTAAAAGAATCATGCCTTATCAGATCACTATCATTTATAAAATCCCCGGATAAAATATTAATATTAAAATTTTCAAGATTTTCAAAATCCGGCTCTACAAAATCTGCACCCCTCTCCCTATATTTTCTCAGGACCTCTTCAGAAGGCTTTTTTGTATTTACTAAAATAGAATTGATAGGATTAAATCCTAAATGTTCAATAATTGCTCTTAAGTGGTCTGATGCTTTGTAACCTAAAGTTTCTCCAGGTTGAGTCATGACATTACATATATACAGAATATTCTTTTTATCGCTAACTTCTTTCAAAACTTCCTGAATTTCCTTTAACAATAGATTAGGAATTATACTAGTATAAAGGCTTCCTGGCCCTATTATGATCAAATCTGATCTTTCTATAGCATTTATAGCTTCAGGTGTTGCTGATATTTTTACATCTGGATCTACAGGCAACAATTCTATCCTTTTAATTCTGCTTCTCCCATAAGAAGAAATAGATGTTTCTCCCAAAATCACAGTTCCATCCTCAAAATAAGCCTTAAGCTTTACCCTATTTAGAGTTGATGGCAATACCCTTCCCCTTATAGCAAGCACCTTACTGGTCTCTTTAATACCTAAAAGAAAATCACCAAGAATTGCTGCCATTGCCACTAAAAAGAGATTTCCAAAAGAATGTCCTTTTAAATCACCATTAGTAAACCTATATTGAAATAATTTTGCCATTAAAGACTCCTCATCAGCCAAAGCCACAAGACAATTTCTTATATCCCCAGGAGGAAGCACTCCTAAATCCTCACTTAGTTTACCAGAACTTCCTCCATCATCGCTTACAGTTACAATGGCATTTAAATTTAAGTTATATCTTTTTAACCCTCTCAATATAGTAGAGAGGCCAGTTCCACCACCTATAACCGTTAAGTTTTTTTGCTCTCCCATATTACTTCGTAATATTCCTATCTTTATCTATATCTCTATGAAAGAGATGAGTATTATATTTTTGAGATAAGTAAGAGAAAATCTCATCGGCTATTACTACTGCCCTATGTCTTCCACCTGTACAACCTATAGCAATATTAAGAACATTTCTTCCTTCTTCTTGATATAAAGGCACTAAGAAATCAAGAAGATCTTTCACATATTCAATGAAATCCCGAGCTTCCTTTTTACTCAATACAAAATTTTTTACTTCCTCGGTTTGACCTGAAAAGGGTCTAAGTTTTGGATCATAAAAAGGATTAGGTAGAAATCTCACATCAAAAACCAAATGAGCATCAATAGGTAAGCCATATTTGAAACCAAAGGATGTTATAGTTATCAGAAAATTAGGCTTAACTGATGAATTAAATGAGCTCAATATTCTTAATATATTGTCTTTAAGCTCCTTTAATGAAAATTGTGAAGTATCAATAATATCTGTAGCAAAGGTTTTAATTTCTTGAAGTCTCTCCTTTTCAAGTCTAATGCTTTCAAGAATAGTTTTTCCTTCTCTTAAGAGCGGATGTATTCTTCTTGTCTCATTATATCTTTTAACTATTACCTCATCGTCAGCTTCTAAAAAGAGTATCTTAAACGGAATATTTTTAGAGTTGATTGTATTTACCATCTCCTTGAAATCTTCTAAAAAGTTTTCAGTACGTATGTCTATTACTACTGCAAGCCCAGAAATTTTACCATTCGTAGCTAAACATAAATCGATAAGAGTAGGTACTAATTTAGGAGGTATATTATCTACACAGAAAAAACCAAGATCTTCTAAAATTCTTAATGATTGAGACTTTCCAGCGCCTGATAATCCTGTTATTATAAATACTTGAAAATCCATAATCCACCTATAAAATTGAATTGTAATTTTATATAATACTATAATATCATATTTTTCAGAGGAGGAAACAATTTTAAGAGTATATGAAGAATAACTATGTTAAGGAGATAGCCTTGAGTAAAAACAAAAGAAGAAAAACCTTTTTATATGTCATACTAGGCATTTTGAGTGTCCTATTGATCTTATTAATTGGAGGATCCATTTACGTACTGATGGTTATTAGAGATATTCCACCTATAGATAAATGGATGGAAATTAAACCTAGTCAAACTACTATAATATATTCTTCAGATAATAAGATTTTAGGTAGATTATACAAAGAAAATCGTATCTATGTTCCCCTTTATAAAATATCTCCTTATCTTCAACAAGCAGTTGTGGTTTCAGAAGATAAAGAGTTCTACACCCATTCGGGAGTAAGTATAAGAGGACTGATAAGAGCAATTATTGTGGATCTTCTCCACTTAGAAAAGAAACAAGGAGGAAGTACTATTACTCAGCAAGTAGCAGAACTACTTTTCTTATCTCCAGAAAGAACTATAAATAAGAAAATTAAGAAGATCTATATAGCTATTAAATTAGAAAAATTCTTCACTAAGCAACAAATTCTTGAAATGTATTTGAATTTGATATACTGGGGACATGGCACCTATGGGGCAGAGGCAGCCTCACAATATTATTTTGGAAAAAGTGCTTCTGAATTGACCATACCCGAGGCTGCACTACTGGCAGGTATAATTCCTGCTCCTGAAAATCTTTCTCCTTATAAAAATCCTGAAAAAGCCTTAGCTTTGAGAAATATTGTAATTGAGAAGCTATATCAGGAAGGCTATATAAACCAAAGTGAGTATGAAAAAGCAATCAAAGCACCGCTCAAAGTAATAAAAAGAGATAACAATTCTTCTACTCAAAATATTGCACCATATTTCTTTGATTATGTATTAAAAGAACTTATAAATAAATTTGGAAAGGATATGGTATATAGTGGCGGACTTAAAGTATATACAACTTTAGATACAAATCTTCAAAGATATGCAGAAAGTTCATTACAAAAAATTATCAATGAGTACGGAAAAAAATATAAAGTAAGTCAAGGAGCCTTACTTGCTATTGATCCCAATACCGGATATATAAAGGCCTGGGTTGGTGGAATAGACTATTCAAAAAGCCAGTTTGATAGAGTATCTATGGCAGTAAGACAGCCTGGATCAGCTTTTAAGCCTTTCGTTTATTTAACTGCTCTTCAAAAAGGTTTTCAACCATATGATCTTATAGAAGAGAGAGAAGTAACTTATACTTTTAACAAAAAGGAATGGAAACCCAAAAATTATGATGTAAAGCTACATGGAACTGTCACACTTCAGGAAGCTTTAGAAAACTCATATAACATAGCCACAATTCTCTTACTTGAAGAGATAGGAGTTGGTGAGGTGATAAGAAATGCGCGAAGATTAGGCATAGAAAGTCCTCTTGAGCCAAGTCTTGCCCTTGCCTTAGGGACTTCTGGTGTTACCCTTTATGAACTTGTAAGAGCTTATTGCAGTTTCGCAAATGGTGGTAATAGAGTTACTCCCATAGCCATTTTAAGAGTTGAAGATTCAAAGGGTAATATTATATACAACAGTACTCCAGAAATTGTTCCAGTTATAGAAAAAGATGTAGTTGCAACTCTTGTTAAAATGATGAAGAGGGTAATTACCAATGGAACCGGCAAAAGAGCAAATATTGGAAGACCTGCAGCAGGGAAAACAGGCACTACCGATGATTATAGAGATGCTTGGTTTATTGGATTTACTCCTGATCTTTGTGCTGGAGTCTGGATGGGTAACGATGATTATACCCCAACAAATAAGGTTCCCGGAGGGTTACTGCCTGCAATGACATGGAAGGAATTCATGCAAAATGCTCTTAAAGACGTACCTCCTAGAGAATTTTACTTTCTAATAGAAGAAAAAACAGAAATACCACAAGAACAACCTAACATAGAACAAAATCAAAATCCAACATATACCTCGCCATAAAATTATTTATGTCTCTTAATTAGCTCTTCGATGATTTCTCTTAATTCTGTGTCTTCTTCCACCAAAGAGACTAGAAAATGAAATATTAAGTCTGCTCCCTCATATAAAAATTCATCCTTATTTCCTTTCATCCCAGCAATTATTGTTTCAATAGACTCTTCACCTAACTTTTGTAAAATTTTTTCCTTGCCTTCTTTAAAAAGTTTTGCAGAGTAAGATCCATCTGGAAGCTTTTTTTTCCTTTCTCTCAAAAGATTTTCAAGATAAAAAAGGAAACTTACTCCACCTTTTAGAGACCTATAAAAACAAGAAAAATTTCCTGTATGACAAGCAACCCCAATTTGTTCTACAATAAGGAGTAATGTGTCTTTATCACAATCTACAGCTATATCTATAACCTTTTGATAATTACCAGAAGTTTCTCCTTTATGCCATAATTTTTTTCTACTTCTACTATAATACCAGGCTTCGCCTGTTTCTATTGTTTTCATTAAAGCTTCCTCATTCATATAAGCATGCATTAAAACTCTTCCTGTTTTGTAATCTTGTACTATTACAGGAATAAGCCCCTTTTCGTCGAATTTTAAATCTTTAATTAACTCCTCAATCTCTAATCTAATCTCACCCATATGCCTTTCTCCTTTAAGTATTTTTTAACTTCAGGAATAGTATAGGTACCAAAATGAAAGATTGAAGCAGCAAGAACTGCATCAACGCCTATTTTTAATGCTTTATATAAATCCTCTAAGGATCCCGCACCACCAGAAGCTATCAACGGAAGATTAGAATAATTCAATGCACACTCAAGAAGTTCATAGTCATAACCAGAAAGATGACCATCTGCATCTATACTAGTTAAAAGTATCTCACCAGCTCCTCTTTTTTCTACCTCGAGTATCCAGTCTTTAAAATCAATGCCAGTAGGGATTTTTCCTCCTTTTACATAAACTTCCCAAGATTTTTTCCCCCTTTTTTTCACATCTATAGCCACCACAAGACATTGGCTTCCAAATTCCGAAGCAATCTGATTTATAATATCGGGATTTTCTACGGCTGCAGTATTTATTGAAACTTTATCTGCCCCTGCCTTTAAAAGTCTTCTTACATCTCCTATATTTTTTATACCTCCACCCACAGTTAAAGGCACAAAAAGCTCGGATGCTACTTCTGTAACTACATCTACAAAAGTTCCTCTTCCCTCTTCACTAGCAGTTATGTCAAGAAGTACTATTTCATCTGCTCCTTCTCTCTCATATCTTCTTGCAAGTTCCTTAGCATCCCCAACAATTCTGATATTTACAAAACTTGTTCCTTTAACTACATTTCTTCCAATTGTATCAAGGCAAGGAATTATTCTCTTAGCTAGCATCTATGATCCTCTTTGCCTCCTCCCAGTTAATTTTTCCTTCCAAAAGAGCTCTACCTATTATTATTCCTTTTATTCTTCCTGTATTTTCAGAAAAATCCTTTATTTTTNTAATATCTTCAATAGAGGAAATACCTCCGGCTATCCACACATCATAATCATGGAGAGATAAGAAATTTTTAATATTATCAAGATTTACCCCCTTAAGGGTACCGTCACGAGATATATCTGTAAAAATTACTTCCCTTACTTTAAGAAGATCAAGTTTTCTCTTTATATCTCTCCATTCTACAAAATCTTGCCATCCTTTAATTCCCACTTTTCCATCATACCAATCTATACTTGGAATTATTTTGTTTTCATATTTTGAGAATAGATCTAAAAGATAATCCAATTCCATACCTAAAATACTACTTACAATAACTCTCCATGCCCCCCAGCTTATGGCCTCTTCAATCTTTTCCCTACTCCTATAACCCCCTCCAACTTCCACAGGAATAGAAACACTTCTTACTATATCTCTTACTATACTCTTGCTTTCATCATTAGCATCAATAGCACTCTGAAGGTCAATAAGATGAAGCGCTTTTGCTCCTTTCTCCTCCCAATATTTAGCAAGATCTAACGGATTATTAAACTCAAGAACTATTTTTTCCTTTTTACCAGTCTCCATTCTCACTACCTTATGTTTATATATATCAATTGCAGGAATAATTAGCATTTTTTAATCTCCTCCAGAAAATTTTTTAAGAATTTTATTCCTTTACTACTACTTTTTTCTGGATGGTACTGTACCCCAACTATATTATCCTTCATAATAAAGGATGGGAAAGTTACACCGTACTCTGTAAGTCCATATACAATATCCTCTTCTGTATCTACATAATAAGAATGGACAAAATAAAAGAAAGAATTATCGGGTATATCCTTAAAAAGCATACTCTCCTTTTCTAATTTCACCTCATTCCAGCCAAGATGCGGAATTTTGTCAACAGGAATCCTTCTAACCTTACCCTTAAAAATACCAAGCCCAGGAATGCCTGGAGCTTCATCGCTTTCTTCAAAAAGTATCTGCATACCAAGACAGATCCCAAGAAAGTATTTTTCTTTCAAAAGTTCTCTCAAAATAACGTCTTTATTATCTTCTCTTAACTTAATCATTGCTTGTGAAAAATTTCCTTGTCCAGGAAAAACAAGAAGATCCGATTTTTCCCAGTCTTTATAATCGCCACTTACCACCGGCTCAAGACCAATATACTTAAAGGCTTTAACTATACTAAATAAATTTCCTCCTGCATAATCTATAATAGATACCTTCACCATATCTTTCCTTTCGTAGACTTAAGATTAGATACTTCTTTTGATGCCTCGCCTAAGGCAAGCCCCAATGCCTTAAAAATGGCCTCTTCAACATGATGCAAATTTTCTCCTGACAGTATCCATATATGTAAGGTCATTTGAGAATTATTGACAAACCCTCTTAAAAATTCCTTTATAAGTCTTCCTTTTAAAATCTCTTTATCATCCTTTATCTCAAGATAAGGTCTTCCACTTATATCAACCACCACCATAACCAAAGCCTCATCCATAGGAATAACCTTGTTAGAGAACCTTAAAAAACTTGACTTAAGAATTGCACTGTTAAATGCTTTCCCCAACGTTATTCCTGTATCTTCTATGAGATGATGTGGATCTACTTCTATATCGCCTTTAGCATTTATCTCTACATCCCACCCTGCATAAAAACATAGGGTAGAGATAAGATGTTTATAATATGGAATAGGAAAATCTCCTAAAAATGACCCTTCGCCATCAAGATTTAAAGCTATCTTTACATAGGTTTCTTTAGTTTCTCTTTCAATCTCCGCCCTTCTCATAACACACCTCTTTTAAGATCTTTATAAAAACATCATTCTCCTTTATATCTCCAATAGAAACCCTAAGACAATTTTCAAGAAGAGGTTCTTTACTGAAATCTCTTAGTGCAACCCCTTCTTCCTCACAACTTTTTAAAATTTCCTCTCTTTTTCTAGACCTAAACAATATAAAATTTGCCTCTGAAGGATAGGGAACTATATCTTTTATATTTTTCATCTCTTCAAAAATTCTGTCTCTTTCTTCCTTTATTACTTCTATTTTTTCTTTTAATAAGGGCCACTTATCGATTAATTTTTCTCCTGCTATTTGAGTAAATATATTTACATTATAAGGTAGTTTGAAATTATTTAAATAATTCACAATTTTAGGATTAGAGATTAAATATCCAAGCCTTATGCCTGCACCTGAAAAGGCCTTAGAGAAAGTTCTTAAAATAATTATATTAGGGAAATTCTCTATATAGGGCAAGAATGTTAATCCAGAAAACTCATAGTAAGCCTCATCTATTAGTATGATCCCTGGAAAATCTTGAATTTTTTCAAAATCATCGCTTTTTATTAAAAAATTTCCAGTAGGATTATTAGGATTAGTAAGTATAAGAAGTTTAGGATTATATTTAAAGTAATCCCTAAGCATATCAAAGTCTAAAGAGAAATCTTCTTTGTTTAGTAATATTTTTATTATTTCTACTTTTTTTTGCTGAAGAATTTTTTCATATAAAGGAAAGGTAGGAACAGGTAATATAACTTTATCTCCCTCTTCTATAAATCCGTTGATTATCACCTGAATTAATTCTCCAGAGCCAGTTCCTACTAAGATATTATCAGCAGAGAAGCCCAAAAAATCTGCCAACTTAATTCTCAATCTTAAAGATTGACCATCGGGATATCTATTCCACGGAGTTTTTAACAGTTCCTCAATTATCTCTTCCTTTATCTCCTTAGGAACGTCATAAGGATTCTCATTTCTTGAAAGCTTAATGGGCAAATCAGGGACATTAACTTTATAACCCACATAATTATTTTTTAAAAGTTTATCTATATTCAAGTTTTTCACTCCTCTCCATAATTTCTCAAACTTTTTTCATGCATATAGAAACCTTCCTCTCTTGCTATTGTACTACCATATTTTGCAAGTATTTTTTGATCCTGAGTAGAGAGCTTTACAAAGCTGATCCTTTTAAGAAAAGAGTTTACCGAAAGCCCAGAAGAGAATTTTGCAGAACCACCAGTAGGCAAAATATGACTTGGACCAGCAATAAAATCGCCAAATATGGAGGAATGATTTATGAATATAGCACCTGCATTTTTAATATAAGGAATATATCTCTCTCCGAAAGGATCGATTATCTCAAGATGTTCTGGCCCAATCTGATTTATTAAATTAATTGCATTCTTCTCATTCTCTTCAATAATTAAGAAGGAATTTTTTAAGGACTCTTTTAAAATATCCCCTCTTTCCGAATCTTCAACTTCCTTTTTTATTAATTCCAACAAATCATAAACTAAATTTTCTGATACAATAATCCATCCTCTATCGTAAGGAGAATGCTCTAACTGAGCTAAGAAGTCACATACAACCTTTCTCAGATTTAAATCTTTATCATAGTTGAGCCAAACTAATACTTCGCTTGGCCCAAAAATCCCATCAATATTTACATCTCCAAAAACCTTTTTCTTAGCCAAAGCCACATATAAATTTCCTGGACCTATGATCATATCTACCTTAGGAATAGATTCTGTACCATAAGCAAAGGCTGAAATTGCATGAGCACCTCCAAGTAGATATAATTCTTTTATCCCAAGAATTCTCAAAGTATAAAGTAAATTTTTATCATCCCTCTTGGACGGAGGTGTTGTTACATAGAGATTTTTAACTCCAGCAATAATTGCAGGAACAAGTCCCATAACTACGGTAGAAGGATAAGAGGCTCTACCACCTGGCACATAAAGAAGTACGCTATCAACAGGCACAACTAACTGTCCAAAAATACTTTCGCCATCTTTATAAAACCAAGAATTTTTGTACTCATGCATGTAGTAATTTTTAACTCTTTCAATCATTACTTTGATCGCTACAGCAAAATCAGTAGATAGATCAATATCAGGAACATTGATTTTAAAGCCATATTTTCTAGAGTCATAGTTGTCATATCTCAAAGAAAAATCATAAAGAGCTAAGTCTCCCTTAGTTTTTACCTCCTCAATTATAAATTCCACATTTTTTTCTATCTCTTTGATTTTTGAATCCTCTATTCTTAAGAAATTAGGGTCAAAATCTTTTCCTCTAATTACATTTATCATTTAATTTTCTCACCTCTTTTACAAAACTTAATATCTCATCTCTAAGATACACAAAACTTGCCACATTTGATACCAGGCAGGCAGAAGATTCAAATAAGACTTCCTTAATTTCAAGACCATTTTCTTTTAAAGTCTTTCCTGTTTCTACTATATCCACAATAAAGTCTGATATATTTAATATTGGACCCAGCTCTACTGAGCCATTAAGTTTAATAACTTTAATTTTACTCCACTTACCTTCAAGAAACTTTCTTGCGATGTTTTCGTATTTTGTGGCAATCTTAATCTCTTTACCATTTTTTTCTAAAGAGATATGTGGATACCCTGCTATAACCATTTTACAGTAACCAAAAGGCAAAGATAGTAAATTAACTAAATTTCTTTCTTGCTCTAAAATTACATCCCTTCCAATAATTCCCAGATCTACAACTCTTTCCTCTACATATAGAGGAAGGTCCCAAGGCTTCGCAAGAAATACCTCAAACCTCTCACCACGTATTCTTAATTTACGTCCCTTTTCTTCGTCCAGAAGCTTCTTATCAAAGTTTCTCAAAAAATCTAATGTTTGTTCAAGCATTCTACCTGTGGGAATAGCAATTCTTATCATTTTAATACCTCTTATTAATTATTAGGAATAAATATAGAGACTATACCTTTCTCTCTTTCTCTCTTCATATCTTCATAAATCCTAATGAAATCATCATCAAAACCCATAAAGTATTTAGCACTTTCTTCAGGCATATTCTTATTAACTAATCCTAATAAATTCTCTTCAACAAAAGCAAACCCAAATCCATATAAAAGCTCATTATATTTATTCTTCTCAATATAACTTCCTCCGCCCCCCAACGCCAGTTTAGCATTTTTCAAATAAACCTCAAAGATAATACCATCGTAATACTCATAGGGTCTCATTAAAGCTGGATTCATCACAATATTACTTTCTTTAAAACCCAATTTAATTAGATTTTCTATAAAACTAAGCAAAAGCTTTAATCCTTCCTCTATTAAAGGATTAACGAAATTAATAGAACTATCATAATAAAGAAGATTTATAACTTCATTTCTAATTTCGCTGGTAATTTCCAAATTCTCTAAAAAGGACACATAGTCTCTCTTTTTGAGATAACCCTTCAAGACCTTAATCCTTTCTTTGTCTTCTATCAACTTCCAGATAGGCTCCCATATTCTTGTATTTCCAAGCTCAATAATGTAATCCTCAATGTTCAATTCATCAAATATTTCCTTAACAATAAGAAGAACCTCCAAATCCCTCCAAACAGAAGGTCTATAAACAAGTTCCCATCCAATCTGATAATTTTCCTCTACCTGTCCACCATTAAATTTAAAAATTGGACCCATATAAAACATCCTTTTAGGAGTTTCCTCATATCTTATTGATTTTAATATCTCTCTTGTAATTTCTGGTCTTAAAGCTAAAAACTTTCCATTCTTCTCAAAATAAATAAGATTTTTTTCTCCCCAAATATCTTCGTATAGGATAGGTATTCTTACTTCGTTGTATCCCCAAAGTTCAAGTTTCCTTCTTATAACTTTCTCAAGATTTTCTCTCTTCATGACATCCTCTTTATTTCTTTAATAATTTAAAGCGATAAAATTATATAATGATTAAAAATTTTTGTCAACAGAAATTTTTAAGGTTATAATTTTTACCATGAAGAGGAGAAAAATTAAAAATCTTTTTTTAATCGTATACTTTTTATTACTAATTTCTCAAACTTTTAGTGCTGAAAGATTTAATATAGCACCAACAGCTATCTACGAAAAAATTGTAACCGATAAATTAACCTATCATGTAACAAAAATAGAACCTGATCCTTTCTTAGAGATGGAAACAATTGTTTCTCAAAATAAACTTTCTGAAGTTTATAAGTATAAGAATTATGATCTCATAATAAATGGCAACTTCTTTGATACTAAAACCTTCGAACCTGTTGGCTTGGTTGTTAAAAACGGAGAGTTAATCCACCTTCCCATAAAAAGAGGAGTCTTTGGACTTACTTTTGACAACAAACCTATTATTAATATATTTCAGATCAATTTAAAAATAAAGATTGATGAAAACATTATACCTGTAAATGCCATAAACTCACCGAGAGGTTCAGATAATTTAAACTTATTTACAAAATATTTTGGAAAAGAGACTCAAATTCGAGAGAATGCTTCTGCCGGGATTGATATAGAAGTAGTTCTTAAAGATAAAATTCCTTCCTTAGGAAAAACCAGTGGTATAGTATCAAACATCTATTATGGAGTTAAGAAAACTCCTATAAAAGAAAGTACATGTATCATATCTCTTGGGGGTACAGCTCTAAAATATCTTCCCCTCTTTTCTATAGGGAAAGAGATTGAAATAATTACTGAGTGTAATCCTCCAATACCTCTCAAGGAGGCTATAAGTGGCGGACCTATACTATTAAAAAACGGAGAGATCGTACTTGGAAATACTGATGAATTGGCTTTTGATAACAATATTGTAAATTCAAAGCATCCGAGAACTATCATAGGAATAAAGAATAATAGTCTGTATTTTATTGTTATAGAGGGGAGAAAAGAAAATTCCGTAGGTGTATCCCTTAAAGAGGCATGTGAAATTTTGAAAGAAATGGGAATTAATGATGCCATAAATATGGACGGGGGTGGATCAAGTCAAAAATTAATATGGGGTAGACTGATAAATCAAGAGGTAGAAAGACCTGTACCTGTAGCCTTTGGTATTAAAAATATGTACCCTTATACCCAACCCAAATATTTAGCCTTTAAGGAAAATGAGGATATTTATATCAAAAGGGGAGACAAAGTTAAGTTAGAATTGTTACTCCAAGATGAAAACTATCATACTTACCCGATTGAAAATTCAAATTTAACTTGGACCATATCAAATCCCATAGCAAATTTTGATACTAATAATTTTGTACTAGAAGGGAAAGATTTAGGAGAAGCCTTACTCACTGTAAATATGAATGGGTTAGAGGCAAGTAAAAAAATTTATGTATGGGACTTTACTGCTTTAGAAATTAGTGTAGACAAGGAAGAGATTTTCTTAGGAGATACTTTTAATATAAAGATCTATGCCATTGATAACTTTCTCAGAAAGACTGAGCTTTCTATTGATAATTTAAAATTCGATCCAAATTTCTTTACAAGAGATGGTAAAAAGTTTACTGCAATAAATGCTGGAAAAACAAGAATTGAATATACTCTTAATAACCTGTCAATCTCGTTACCTATAGAGATACTAAGTAGGAGTAACAAAATTTTTGAAGACTTTGAGATTAACAAAAACTGGATTATAAAAGGCAAAAACTATGATATAAATTCAACCACTTATACTTTAACTAGTGATTCCTATTCTGGTAAAAGCGCTCTCTTACTTACCTATACCTCTCAAGAGGAAAATTCTTTTATATATTTGGAATTAAATATTCAAGTACCTGAAGATAAAAGTAAATTCTCTGTAGCCTTAAAAGGTGTTGGTGAAGGTTGGATAAGAGCCTTATTCTATGATAATGAAAAACAACCATGGGTTATGGATATCACGAACTCTTCTAATTTTAATTTTTCAAATTGGACTATTTTTGAGAGAGATTTAAAAAATCTAAAACCTCTTATCAATAAAAACCTTACTTCTCCTATCCTTCCTGTTAGATTAGATAGCATCTACATTGTCGGACTTAACCCTACAGGAATAAAAGGTAAACTACTAATTGACACAATTAGCTTTTATTAGTCTTAAGAGATCTTAAGTAATATAAGAGATAGTCCATCCCAGCCATCAAAGAAAGAACTAAGCCTATCAGAAACACAACACTTGAAAAAGAAATGTTTAAAAGAGCCATTAAGATGGATATAGAAATTAACACCATTGCTAATTTACCATAAATTCTCGACGATATAATCTCAACACCCCTTATTAGGAAGAAAAAACCTACTAAAAGCATTATAAGTTCTTTAATAAAAAGAATTAACACTCCCCATAATGGAAAAATAGCCTTTAAACCCAGATATATTAAACTTATTATAACGATAATCTTATCTGCCAATGGATCTATTATTTTACCGAGATTTGAAGTTTGATTTAGTCTCCTTGCTAAATAACCATCCAATATATCACTTATAGCAGCAACTCCATAAAGAATTGCCGCTATAAATAAGTCATTCGTCAATAGGAAATATGTATAAAAAGGTATAATTGCTAATCTTATTAAAGTTATTATATTAGGCAAAGTCATAATCATATTGCTCATCTATATAATACTAATAATGCAGCCCCTATTCCTCCCGCATCTTCACCAAGCTCTGCCCACGAAAAAGTAACCTTATCTCTAAAACTTGGTAAAACTCTTTTATAAAACTCTTCTTTCATAGGCTTTCCTATATATTCTCTCACGTTTGCTACTCCACCACCAATTACAATCTTCTCAGGATCTATAATATGAACATAATTAGCAAGGGCAATGCCTAAATAATACCCTGCATAGTTAAAAATATCAACTGCCAACTTATCTCCTCTTTCTGCTGCCTGATAGATAATCTTAACAGTTACCTCATCCAAATTACCATTACAGAGTTCCCATATTAAACTGTTAGGATATTGGGGTAAGATACTCTTTGCATACTTTTCTATACCAGTTCCAGAAGCTATAGCCTCAATACATCCCCTATTACCACACCCACAGACAGGACCATCGGGAAGCACTGTTGTATGACCAAATTCACCTGCCATTCCATGAGCTCCAATCCAAAGTTTACCATTTAGCACAATACCCGAACCTATACCTGTACCAAGAGCTACACAGATCATAGTTTTTGTTCCTCTTCCTGCTCCTACCAACCACTCCGCCCAAGCAATCAAATTAACATCATTTTCTAAGTAGACAGGTACATTAAAAGTCTCTTCTAATTCTTTTCCTAAAAAAACTTCTTTTTTCCACTCATCTCCTAAATTGGGAGCATATAGGGTGGTTTTCTTCTCTCTATCCATAAGGCCTGGAAATCCAATCCCTATTCCCTCAATCTCTGTTATTTTTACTCCTGCCTGATTCAGTACATTATCAATCATACTCTTAATTTTGTTTATAACATAATTCTTACCCTTCTCTGATTCTGTAGGTTGTTTATCCCTTCCCAAAACTTTTCCTTGATCATCAACAAGAAGTACATTTATTTTTGTTCCTCCAAGATCAACCCCAACAGCCTTACGCATAACTACCTCCTTATCTTCCTATGATAAATTCAAAATCATATTTCCTAAATGAGTTCTCCCAAAATACTTCGGGTATTATAAATCTTAAGGGATATCTGTAATAGGGAGCATAAAAAGCTAAAATCCCACTAACCCTTGCTCCAGGAAATACTTTTCCATCCCTGAATTTCAAAAGCTCATAAGTTCTAATAAGTTCTATAATTTCTTTCTCTGTACTATTATCACTACTCAAAGAGATCGAAAAGCTAGGAGGTTCATTGCTCCTAAAGGAAAATTCAAAGGAGACTTTTGGAGCACTGGATCTTTGATAGTAAAATTCTCTTATTGGTACATACTGTCTTCCAGTATAGTCTATCAATACTGATTTACTTAAAGGATAAACCCAAACACCTTCGTTAGAGTTATTTATTACTTCTAAATTTAAGACTATTATATCTTTAGCCAAGCTATACCATTTAAAATCTCTTATTATCTCAACATTTACAGTGACTCCATCCTTAGTAATACCTTGCGGAAATACCTGAATAGGTTTTACACATCCTCCAACAAACATAATTAAAAGTAAAATAAGATAGAAAAAACCTAATCTCTTTTTGTGTATTTTCATACCCATTAACACCTCTAAAAAGTTAATAGTTTCATACTAGTACATTTTAACCTAAAATAAGTATTCTTGACAATAAGGCCATAAGAGATTAAAAAATATGAGGGAGAAAACAAAAAGGAGGTGAGAAATATGCCTATATATGAATTTGAATGTGAGAAATGCCATGAAAGGTATGAAATCATGACTAATATTGGAGAAGATCTACCAAAAACCTGCGTGAAATGCGGGGGAAACCTCAAGAAGATATTCTCCCCAGTAGGAATAGTCTTTAAAGGATCAGGTTTTTATACTACCGATTATAAGAGAAAAAGTTCTGAATCCGAAGGTTCTAAAAACTCAGAGGGGGAAAAATAAAATTTCCCCCTTATTTTTTTACTCCTACCACAATTAAACGTCTTGAAGCTACATGAAACTTCTTTCCATCATAATCACCAATAAACCTTTCCACCCTAAACCCTTTTTCTTCTAAAATATGAGCTATTTCACTAGCTGTATACAAGTATATCTTCCTTACAAATTCTTTTTTAGTATTATTCTTTAAGTCAAATACAATTCTATTTGATATGTAATATCCAGATTCTGGCTCAAACTGATGCTCCGTTAATAAAATATAATCATTAAAAACATCCCAAGAATAAGGAATAAAGTATCTCAACAATGCATCTCTGTTCTCAATATCTATCAGAAATCTACCTCCTTTTTTAAGTACATTGTAAACTTTTTCTATTGCTTCCTTATCTTCCTCATAGGTCGAAAGCCCAAAACTAGTATATAGAGAAAAAACTACATCAAATTTATACCCTAATTTTTCTATATCTTTATACTCCATCACGTAAAACTCTACATTAAAAACCCTATCCTTTTTGGCCTCTTCTTTAGCAATCTCAATCAAATCCTCAGATCTATCTATTCCTATAGTTCTATAACCTCTTTTGCCAAGCTCGAGAGTATGTCTTCCAAAACCACATCCAAGATCTAAAATAAGATGTCCACGCTTAATAGAGAGTATAGATTCAATAAAATCCACCTCTTTGCGTGTTCTTTCAGGGGTGAGATGTTTTGCAAGATACGTATAATAATCTCTACTAAAATATATATCTCGCCAATCTCTATTTTCTTCCATACTTTTCCCTAAGATAATACAACAATATAGTCAAATCACCCGCATTAACTCCTGAAATCCTCATGGCTTGACCAAAAGTAGAAGGTTTTATTTTCTCAAGTTTTTCTCTACCCCTCTCGAGATAGATGTGGTATCTCCCCATAGTTTATATCTTCAGGAATTTGTAAGTTTTCATATTCTTGAAATTCTTTTACTTTATCCAACTCTTTCTTAATATAACCCTCATATTTGATGTCAGTCTCTACTATCTCTCTCCATTTTTTAGGTAAGATCTCCTGATAAACCTACCTTCTCTAAGTCCTCGTAAGTTATCTCTGGCCTTTTAATTATCTGGATTAGAGGTACAGGTTGAGTAATCGGATTAGTTCCTTTCTCTAAAAGAATGTGGTTTATATTTTCGGGTTGCACCGACAACTTCTCAAGTCTCCTCTTCTCATACTTTATTTTTTCCATTTTTTCTTGAAACATTTTCCACATATCTTCCGAGATCAGACCTAACTTGTAAGCTTTAGGAGTGAGCCTTTGATCCGCGTTATCAGATCTCAATAGTATTCTATACTCTGCTCTTGATGTTAATATCCTATAAGGCTCATCCACGCCTTTTGTAACCAGATCATCTATAAGAACGCCAATATACCCCTCATCTCTTCTAATTATTAAAGGCTCCTTACCAAGGAGACTCAAGGCTGCATTTGCACCTGCTATAAGCCCTTGAGCTGCAGCCTCCTCATATCCTGTGGTACCATTTATTTGTCCAGCAAGATACAAGCCTTTTATCTTCTTAGTTTCAAGAGTTAACTTAAGTTGATGAGGATAAACAATATCATACGCGATAGCATAACCAGGCCTTATCAATTCTACCTCCTCAAGACCTGGAATACTTCTCAGAATCTGTATCTGAATCTCCTCAGGAAGACTTGTATATATGCCTTGTACATATATTTCTACAGAGTTTCTTCCTTCAGGTTCAAGAAATACCTGATGAGTTTCATGATGAGGGAACCACACATATTTCTCCTCTATTGACGGGCAATACCTTGGCCCTTTTTTTACCATCCCCCCAATTCTTGAAGCCGTCAAATGGATATTAGCAAGCACAATCTCTTTAGTCTTCTGAGTAGTCCTAGTAAGATATGAAGGTACCTGATCCCTTGGCTCTGGCTCTTCCCAAAAAGAGAAAGAATAAAGCTCTTCATCCCCAGGCTGAATTACGGTTTTACTAAAGTCTATAGTTCTCTTGTCAACCCGTGGAGTAGTACCTGTATTAAATCTTCCCACTTCAAGTCCTAATCTTCTTAATGCATCTGAAAGCCCCACAGAAGGAAACTCATTCATTCTGCCTGCAGGCTTAGACCAAGTACTTATATGGATTACCCCATTCATAAAAGTACCAGGAGTTATCACTACTCTCTCTGCATAAAACTCTTTTTTTGTGGACAAAATAACTCCTTTTACCTCATCATTTTCTACAATCAAATCTACAACTTCTCCTTGATAAACTTCTAAATTTTTAATAGATTCGAGAAATTCTCTCATTTTTGCAGGATAGACCCATTTATCTACTTGAGCCCTTAAAGCTCTTACAGCAGGCCCCTTTGAAGTGTTTAGCATCTTAACTTGAATCATGCTTCTATTGGTTATTCTTCCCGTAAGACCTCCTAAAGCATCTATCTCCATAATGAGATGTCCTTTGCCAGGACCTCCCATAGCAGGATTACAAGGCAACCACCCTACGGTATCATAATTCATGGTTATCAATAACACCTTTACACCAAGACGAGCAGCTGCGTAAGCAGCCTCGCAGCCAGCATGTCCTCCTCCAACAACAATCACATCATACCTTTCCATTTCTCCTAACCTCTAAAACCCCAAGTTTTTTTAAGAATAAATAGGATTAAAAATAAAGTACCGAAAAGTAAAATAGCAGAAATATACGGGTCTTGCAATAAGGAGATTATAATTGCAAGTAAAGACATACAGATAGTTATTAGATAAATAAATGCTATACTTTGCTCTGTTTTCATACCAATTCTTAAAAATCTATGATGAAGATGATCCTTATCATATTTCCAAGGAGCCCTACCTTCAAGTAATCTTCTTATTATAGAAAAGGCAGTATCAAGAACAGGAAAACCAAGAACCACAATAGGAAAAAATAAATTAATAATAGTACTAACCCTCAAAACTCCAATTATAGATATCGCTCCTAAGATAAAGCCTAAAAACATCGCACCCGAATCTCCCATAAATATAGAGGCTGGAGGAAAATTATAAAACAAAAAACCTAATACGCTACCTAAAATACTCGAAAGCAGCAACGCCATTTCAAACCTACCCAAAAGAAGAGAAATTATAAGAAGAGAAAAAGAGGAGATAACAGCCACACCACCAGCAAGTCCATCAAGCCCATCTATAAAGTTCATTGCATTTGTAATTCCTAAAAGCCATACAAAGGTTATTACATCAGCCCAAAAGCCTTTGATTATAATTTTAGTGTAAGGAATTCTCCAAACATCCACTCTTACACCTATGAAGACTGCTATTAATACTGCTAAAAAGGTTAACCAAAACTTAGGCTTAGGTTTCAACTCTACGAAGTCATCCAGAAGCCCCACTAGGAAAACTAAAAGCCCCCCAAATATAATTTTTTCTACAATTAATGATTTATTAAAAAGTACATTTACGATTAAAATACTCAAGAAAAATGCAACTCCACCAATTCTTGGTATAGGTTTTAAATGTACCTTCCTATCATTAGGAATATCAACTGCCCCTACCTGATAGGCAATTTTTTTGACCCAAGGCGTAAACAAAATAGAACCTATTAGAGATAGTACAAAGGTCAATAAAGCCATCATTTTTATTTTTCCTTCTTTTCCTTTAGCTCATACGCTAAAATTATAGCTTGGGCAATTTCCTTCATGGGTTTTCTCTTATCCATGCTTGCCTTCTGAATCAATCTAAAAGCCTCATGCTCTTTTAAACCTTCTCTATCCATAAGAATTCCCTTAGCTCTATCTACTAATTTCCTAGTTTCTAAAGCATCTTTAAGATCTTCAACCTCTTTCCTTAAAAGCTGAAATTCTTTAAATCTTGCAATCGCAATCTCAATGGCAGGAAATAGATCGGACTCCTTAAACGGTTTTACAATATAGGCTACCACTCCTACTTCCTTAGCTTTTTCCACCAGCTCTCTGTCAGAATAAGCTGTTAAAAAAATAATTGGTGCTATATTCTCTTGGGTCAAAATCTTTGCTGCCTCAATTCCATCTAAATTAGGCATTCTAATATCCATTATGATCACATCTGGTTTTAATTTTCTTGCAAGCTCTATTGCCACTTGTCCATCAGAAGCCTCACCCACCACTTCATAACCCTGACTTTCCAAAATCTCCTTTAAGTCCATTCTAACTATAGGTTCATCTTCTGCTATCAATACTCTTACAGCCTTCATATTTTCTCATCCTCCCTAAAGAATATCCTGAAAGATCTCATTGGCAAGAAGTACACCTTTCTCAGTTAGAAATATCCTTCCATTTTCTTCTTTAATTAGTCCTTCCTCCACAAAAATAGGATAATTTTTCATAAAATATTCTATCTTTTTACCAAATCTACTTTCAAACTCTTCTCTAGCTACTCCTTCCAAAAGTCTTAATCTCAAAAAGAGATAATCCTTAGCAAGCTCTTCACCCATTAAAAATTCTTTTTCCTCGATAGGCAACTTTCCTTCTTTTATTTTTTCATAGTATACATAAAGATGTTTATGATTTCCATATCTTACGGGAGGATCATAAGAATAAGCTGACACTCCGAATCCATAGTACTTTTCCTGATACCAATATTTTAGATTGTGCTTACATTTATAACTTTCTCTTTTAGAAAAGTTTGATATCTCATAATGAATAAAACCATTAGTCTTAAGAAAATCCATAGCAAAAGAAAACATTTCTGCTTCTAAATCATTTTCAGGAAGTTCTATTTCTGACTTAAGGTACATTTCATAAAAAGGAGTGTCTTCTTCAATGATGAGATTATAGATAGATATATGCTCAGGCTTCAGTTTTAAAGTTTCTTTCAACGAGAAGCAAAAATCTTCCTTTCTCTGAAAAGGAAGAGCATAGATTATGTCAATATTTATATTGTCAAATCCAGCTTCTCTCAAGATATTAAAAGTAGTATGAATATCCTTTACATTATGAATCCTACCGAGAAGTTTTAACTCTTTCTCAAGAAAAGACTGTGCTCCTATACTTATTCGATTAACCCCAAGTTCTTTCCATGCTCTTACTTTTTCTTTATTTACTGTTCCAGGATTAACTTCCATAGAAATTTCTACATCTTTGCTAATTTCAAATCTTTTATATATAAAATCAAGTATCTTTTCTAAACTACCCAAAGAGAGAATAGAAGGAGTTCCTCCCCCTAGATATATAGTATCAACTAGTTCATTATTTGATTTCATATCTATCTCCTTCAAAAGATACTCTGTATATCTCTCCTCCTCATCTTCGGAATAACTAAAAGATACAAAATCACAATATGGACACTTCTTTACACAGAAAGGTATATGTAAATATATACCAATAGGTTTAGAAGAGCTCATCTGCCTTTAGTAAATTAAGAAGAGAGTAATTTGTCATATCTGAGTGGAGAGGGGTAATAGAAATCTTTCCATTCTTAACTGCCCATATATCAGAGCCTTCTTCCCCGATTTCCTCAATGTAACCATGTAACCAAAAATACTCTTTATTTCTCGGATCAAGTCTTCTCTCAACTATATTTCTGTAATGGAACTTACCTTGATGGGTAAAACAAATTTCATCTAGTTTAGCGTTTGGTGGCACATTGATATTTAAAAAAGTTCCTTCAGAAATAATTTTTAAAAATTTATCAAAAAATCTAATTAGTAATTCTGTAGCTCTTTTAAAATCTTCCTCTTCTCCATCCTGAGATACAGAGATAGAGACTGCAGGAATACCATTTAAAGAGGCTTCTCTTGCCCCTGAAACAGTACCTGAATAGATTATATCATTTCCTAAGTTGTATCCTTTATTTATGCCAGAGATTACCAGGTCTGGCTTTTGGGACAAGATGGCATAAAGTCCTAACAATACGCAATCTGCAGGATTGCCATTAGTACTCCATACTTTGACTTTCTTAAGAGGCCATTTGACTTCATTTACTCTTAAAGGTTTATGCAAAGTAATAGCATGACTTCCCCCACTTCTTTCTCTCTCAGGCACAATAATATAGACCTCTCCCAATTTACTAAGTTCTTTTCCCATGATCTTTAAGGCTGGAGAGTTTATTCCATCATCATTTGTTATTAAAATTTTATACTTTTCCATAGCCTAATCTCTCTTGAGGACAGTCCAAAAGGCTTCTTGAGGGATCTCTACATGTCCTATCTTCTTCATTCTCTTTTTACCTTCCTTTTGCTTTTCAAGGAGTTTCTTCTTTCTTGTTACATCACCACCATAACATTTTTGCAGAACATTCTTTTTAAGAGGTTTTATCTCTTCCCGAGCTATTATTTTACTTCCTATTCCAGCTTGAATTACTACCTCAAAAAGTTGCCTTGGAATAACATTTTTAAGTTTTTGCACTAGTTTTCTTGCCTCTTCGTAAGCTTTATCTCTATGGACAATAATAGAAAGAGCATCTACTGGTTTTCCATTTATAAATACATCAAGCTTCACAAGATTTTCTGGCCTATATCCTATAAATTCGTAATTCATAGAACCATAACCTCTAGTTATAGATTTTAATATATCAAAAAAGTCCGTAATTATCTCTGAAAGAGGAAGTTCTGCTGTAATTAGTATTCTAGTAGGTGTTAAATATTCCATATTTTTGAATATTCCTCTTCTCCTATCAATAAGTTCCATTATTCCTCCCACATAATCATTGGGAGTCACAATACTTGCCAATACAAAAGGTTCTCTAAACTCAGCGATATCATAAGGGGGTGGCAATTCCAAAGGATTTTGAACAATTTTTTTCTCGCCACTCTTGGTTATAACTTCATAAGCCACTGATGGCACTGTAGTAATTATATTTAGATCAAATTCCTTTTCTAATCTCTCCTGCACAATTTCAAGGTGAAGTAAACCCAAGAAACCGCAACGAAAACCAAAACCAAGAGCAGGAGAGGTCTCTGGCTCATAATATAAAGACGCATCATTTAGACTAAGCTTCTGAAGAGCATCTCTTAATTTATCATATTCTTCGTTTTCAATAGGATAAATCCCACAGAAAACCATAGGCTGAAGTCTTCTGTATCCAGGAAGAGGCTCTTTAGCTGGATTTTGAGCCAAGGTTATAGTATCTCCTACCCTTGCTTCGGCTATCTCTTTAATATTTGCAACTATATATCCTACTTCGCCAGCTGTTAAACTTTCTACAGGCTTCATTTCAGGAGAAAAAATACCAACCTCTTGAACCTCATATTCTTTATCAGTAGACATAAGCTTAATTTTATCTCCAATTCTCACTTCCCCCTCAAATACTCTCACATAAACTATTACTCCTCTATAAGAATCATACTTCGCATCAAAGATCAAGGCTTGAAGAGGATTTAAAGGATTTCCTTTAGGAGAAGGAATATATTTTACTATACCCTCTAATAGCTCCTCTATACCCCATCCTTCTTTGGCACTCACAAAAAAGGTTTCACCTATATAATCCTTACCCAACAATTCTGCAATTTCTTCAGCAACCCTTTCGGGTTCAGCATTAGGAAGATCTATTTTATTTACCACCGGTACTATAACAAGGTTATTCTCAAGAGCAAGAAGTAGATTATTTATGGTCTGTGCTTCGATGCCCTGAGAGGCGTCCACCACTAGTATAGCTCCTTCACAGGCAGCAAGACTTCTTGAAACTTCATAAGTAAAATCCACATGTCCCGGAGTATCAATTAAGTTCAACTCGTAAGTTTCCTCATTTTTTGATTTGTATAAAAGTCTAACAGCTTGAGCTTTTACTGTTATTCCTCTTTCCCTCTCTACGTCAAGAGTATCTAAGATTTGATCTTTCATTTTTCTTTTTTCAATTGTTCCAGTATACTCAAGAAGCCTATCTGCTAGAGTGGATTTTCCATGATCTACGTGGGCGATTATACTGAAGTTTCTTATTTTTGATGTATCCTTCATAAATATTTCTTCCTCCTTTTTTCCATATTCTAAATTATATAATAATCAAGTCATCTTTTGTTTTAGAGAATTTTATGCTATAATTCAGTCTGTTAAAAATTAACATCATAAAAATTTTAAGATAAAGGAGAGGGAAATAAAAGATGGCAAATACAAAGTCAGCAATCAAAAGAATTAAAATTAGTGAAAGAAATAGAATCAGAAACAGAATCAGATTAGGTAAAATTAAATTTTACACTAAGCAATTTCTAAAATTATTAGAAGAAAATAAAATTGAAGAAGCAAAAAAAGTACTTCCTGAAGTAATAAGCGCCATTGACAAAGCAGCTACAAAAAGGCACCTTACAACAAAAACACAGCAGCAACGAAAAAAGTCTAAACTTATGAGGCTTCTTAATCAAAAACTTTCAGCTAACCTTTCTTCCTAATTTGAGTAGAACTTTTTCTATCAATATCCTTTGATCCTTAGCTGTAGTTTTATACTCTATATCAACCTGCCGCAGAAGGAAGTAAATCTCCATGAGCTCTGCGGCAGTGTATTTTGTTAATGCATCTATGGACTTTTTAACCACAAAAGGATGTAGATCCAGTTTATTTGCGATTTCTTCAGAAGAATAACCTTCTTTAAGAAGGGCGTTTATTCTTAAAAGTTGTCTCATTTGCTTTATTACTATCTCAAGTATAACTTGAGGATATACTCCTTCATTCCACAAAGTATCTATTCCTGAAAATGCAAGAAGAAAATCTCTTCTCAATAAAGCATCCAGAAAAGTGTAAAACGCAACTTCTTGGGTAGATAAAACCTTTTTAAGATCTTCTATTGTAACTGATTCTTTCTCTCCTACAAAGGCACAGATCTTATCTATTTCCTGCATCAAAACTCCCATCTTATCAGAATAATTTGTGGAGAGAAAATATACACTCTCTTCGTCTATAGATTTATTCCTTTCTTGAAACTTCTCCTTAATCCATTTTCTCAAAGCATCAGCCCTAAATTTTGTAAACTCAACTATACCTTCTGGAGGTATATATTTAGCATAACTAATCTTCTTAGGCTTCTCCTCCTCTGCATTAGCCATAAAAACAACACATGTATTTGTCAATTTTTTAAACAATAAATCAAGTTTCTTAGGCATATTCTGATCTTTTAGTTCCTGAGCATGCCTCACTACTACCAACTGAGTTCCCAAGAGTGGTGGGGATTCTAAATAAGGTATTATATTGTCCCAAGTAATCTCATCTGCAAAAAAGGCAACATAATTTGCATCCTTAAATCTTGCTTTTCTAAGCTCTATAAGAGCTTCTTCCATAAGAAATTTTTCCTCTCCTGTAAATAAATATACAGGAGAAAATTTCTTCTCTTTAAGTGAATGTTTAAACTCCCAGTAGTTCATCTTCCCCTCTTTTTCTCATTATCATTGGAAGTAATATGAGAAATAAACTAATTAACAAGCTTATTTTATAATGAGAAACAATTAAATGCAAACCTTGAAATAAAATATCCATTAAAAATCGTTAAGACTTTTTCAAAGATATAACTTATTGGAAAAGAGGCAACTATTAAATAAAAAACAGAAAAGAAAAGAATTATACTAAAGATAGGAATAGAGAAAAAATTGGCAAGAATACTTATTGGTTTCAGTCCACCAAAATAATAAATATTTAGAGGTGCTAAAAATAGCATAAGCCAGAAAGAACTCTCCCAAATCTCCTGTAAATAATTAGACATAAATTTTGGGAATTTAGGCTTATAAAGAAGACCTAACATGGCCATATAAGATAATTGAAAACTTATGTTAAATAATTTTAAAGGAGAGATAATAAGATTAATAAAAGCTACCCAAAAGATAGCATTTAGAGGATCCTCTTCTCTTCTTAGAAGAAAAACAATAAGAAGGAAAACATATTCCCCTATTACTCTCCAAACAGGAGGATTATCACCTATTATCCATCCATAAAAAATTAAAATAGGAAGAAGCATAATTTTGGTAACAATTCTACGGAAGGGAAATAAAAAGCTAAAAATATTTATGAGGAAAGAAATATGAAGTCCAGAGATAGCAAGTAAGTGGGCAGTTCCAGTTTCTACAAACAGATTTTTTATCTCTTCAGAAAGACCTCTCTTCTCTCCTATTATTATGGCCAATAAAAAATTCTTTTTATAATCCCCAAATCTTGAATATATATCATTAATCTTTTCTCTTAAATTAACTCTTATCTTTTCTAAAGAACTTTTATTATTCTTTTTAAATAGATAAATCTTTTGAGCTTTAATCAAATATATAAGACTCTCATCCCAGAGAGCATAAAGATTAGATTGATTTAAGGGATATAATTTTACATTCTCCAATAGCAACTCGTCCCCTATATTAAATTTTTTTGCTACACTTATCCTTCCTTTTTCATTAAATCCCTCTATTTGAACCACATAACTGTAAAAGTGCTTTTTCTCAAAATAATCCTTCACCACTACCCTTAAACTCTTTATATCTACATTTTCATATGCCCTAAATTGAGGGATATTGATTTTGTATAGATAAAATCCAATAAGGAAAAAAATTGCTAAAAATATGTAAAGCCAAATCTTTTTTCTTTGTGAAAGTAGAATTAATAGCGGAAAAAGTAAGAAAAAATAAAAAAAGCTTAGATTAAGCTTTGAAAATATGACTCCTAATATGTAAGAAATTAAAAAGTAGAAAGAATATGGAAATTTCAAAAAATCACCATGTAATTTGATCTTTTATTTTTTCAAGTTTTTTCTCTCCAATTCCTTTTACATTTAACAAGTCCTCTGCAGAAGTAAAAACTCCGTTTTCTTCTCTATACTCGATAATCCTCTGGGCTAAAGTCGGACCAATACCTGGAAGAGATTCTAATTCTTCTTTGCTTGCTGTATTTATATTTACTTTGCCCTTCTTCTCTAACCCATCTTTTAAAGCATTCTGATTCTTAGAATTACTATCCAAATTATCATCCTTTGGAGGTATATAGATTTTAGAACCATCTTTCAGAAAATCTGCAAGATTAATTCTATCCAAATCTGCAGAGGGCAAGGGTCCACCTGCTAAATTAACTGCATCAATAACCCTTGCCCCTTCCTCCAATCTATAAACTCCTGGATTTTTAACCTCCCCCGTCACATGAACAATAACAAAGTTACTTTTATCTTCAGTACTATTATTTTTATTTCCAAAATTAGCAAAGAAAGAAAATAAAATTCCAACAAATATTATTAAAAAGATAGCTAAGACTAATTTTTCCCTCTTTTCAAACATTATTTAATTTTTATTCAGCACTAATTTCTCTGTTTTTCCTAATTTAGATATTTGCTTAAGAAGCACCTCTATAGCTTTATTCAATTGTATATCATTATCCTTACCCACATTCTCTGGTGCCATTTCTACAACTACATCTGGTTGCACTCCTTCTTTATTTATATCTCTACCAGATGGCAGTAAATACTTCTCCGTAGTTATCTTCAAGGCAGATCCATCAGAGAGAGTGAATATAGTTTGAACTACACCTTTCCCAAAAGTCTTTTCTCCCACAAGAATTCCCTTACCATAATCCTTAAGAGCTCCTGAAAGTATTTCTGAGGCACTTGCAGAATACCTATTTACAAGTACCACAAGAGGTTTATTCCATCTGTATATCCCTTTAACTACTTTTTCTCCATACAAGTTTTTATCTCTATCAATTCTATAAACTACTACTCCTTTGGTTGTGAAGGTCTTTGCTTCTCCATCTTTTATTACTGTCTTCACTTGATCATTGTCTGATATAAAAATACTTGCAATCATTACCGCAGACCTCAAATCCCCCCCAGGATTATTTCTCAAATCAAGTATTAATCCTGAGGTTTTCTCTAATTTTTTCAATGCATCTATCATCTTTTGAGGAGAATTCTGGGTAAATTCATAAAACTCGATATAACCAATGTTGTTCTTTAAAATTTTATAATCTACAACAGGCACCTCTATTATTTCTCTCTTTAAAGTATACTCATAATATTTTTTATCAGAATCTCTATAAATTTTTATTTTAACTTCTTTCCCTACTTCCCCTCTAATTAAAGAAACAACCACATCTAAGGGTTTTCCAACAACTGATTGTCCATCAACTTCAATAATTTCATCTCCTGCCTTTATACCTGCCTTATACGCAGGAGTATTTTCTATAGGCGAGACTACAAGAATCTTGCCATCCCTTGATTGTATTCTTATACCTATTCCTCCAAATGCTCCCTGCATATCTTCAGTAAAAGTTTTAAAAGACTTTGGATCAAAAAACTCTGTATACGGATCATCCAGAGCTTTTACCATGCCCCTTATGGATTCATATTCTAACTTCTTGCTATCAAGATTTTTCTCAATATACGCATTTCTCACATAATATAAGGCTTCGATATATACTCTTATGCTAGAAATAATATCCTCTAAAGAATCTTTTGCATTAGTGAGCTTAGGTAAAAAGAAAAAACCTATACCAATTATTACAACAGATAATAGAAGCCAAAATCTTTTTCTCACTTTCATCTTATCCTCCTTTTATCTTATTAACCAACTTAAAGGATCTACTGGATCTCCATTCACTCTTACTTCAAAATGTAAATGTGGCCCCGTACTAAGTCCTGTTGTTCCCACATAACCTATTATATCTCCTTCAGCTATTTCTTCGCCTACTCTTACCACAATTTTTGAAAGATGTCCATAAACAGTAGAAATTTTACCACCATGATCAATTATAACCATATTACCATATCCTCCATACCAACCCGCAAAAATAATTCTACCAGACGCTGCTGCTCTAACAGGCGTTCCATAAGAAGCAGCTATATCAACTCCTGTATGAAAAAGAGGTGCACCACCTAATATAGGATGTCTTCTCATTCCAAATCCCGAGGTTATAGATCCAATAACTGGCCAAGATAGCCTTCCCTTTTGAGCCTTTTGAATGTTTGAAGAAGCCAATTTTCTAATCATCTGCTCTATCTCTTTCGATTCTCTTTCTAAAGTTGCCACTACTTGTTGCTGATATCTTTTTTGAGTTCTAATTTTTTCTAAGTAAGCTAATTTCTCATTTTTCTTCCTCTCTATATAGGCCTTTTTTTCAGCTATACTTCTCACTAAAGCCTCAACCTTTCTTTTTTCTTCTTCCCATTTCTTTTTTGTTTGCTCAATGTCTCTACATTGAGTATTTAGATTGTTGAGTCTTCCTGCTTCAAGTTTCATAAGGGATTTTAAATAATAAGGAACTGCTATCTGAGAAAAAGAATCATTTAAAAATATTAGACTAAAAGAGTTCTTACTCTGCAGTAATTTATAAGATTCGCCTAAATTTTCCTTAAAATTCAAACTTCTGTATTTTAAATTTCTTTGAAGAATATTCAACTGTGTAGACAATACATTTAACTTAGCCTGTGCTTCCCTTAATCTCGACTCAGCAACATTTAATTCCCTTTCTGCCTTGTCAAGTTCATAATCAATTTTACTTATTTCACGAACAACATTGAACTCGGTAGATTCCAATGTTTTAATTTGCTGTTTTAGGGATTGAATTTGTTTTTGTTTCTGTTGCAATTCTTTTTGCTTCTGAAGAATTATAGATGAAGTATCGGCCCCGTAAACTAAGACTATTATCAATGTTAATACTAAAATAATACTTATAAGGGTTCTCATTTTAGTCTCTGAAAACTCATTAAAGCAGAAGTAAAGCTTACTATTATGCTTGAGAGTATAAAGTATAAAAGCCAAACAAAAATATGCTTAATATCAAACAAAACTCCAAAATAAGGTAAATAACTCACTACATGCTCCTTTATAAAGGAAGAAATAAAAAAGACTAACAAAAAAGATATAAATGCCGATGTAAGAGTGACAAAAATATTCTCCCATATTTGAGAAGATACTGAGAAATTTGGAAAAGCCAAGTGAGCATGAGCAAGAAGTTCTACTGAGATTATTAAAAAAGCAAGACTACCTAAGTAGATATATAGCTTCTTAATATAGTTTATAACACTATTAAGCTTATACCATTGATTTACCATCTCTTCAGAATATCTCACTTCCTCTACGAAGTTATAATTCATAATAAAACTTAATAAATACTCAATATTATCAAGGTTTAAAGGAGTAATTTCTAAGGCTTTAGGTAAACTATCAGGTGATCCCCATGCAAATATGTCATTTTCTCTTCCAATAATCTCCTTTAGCTTCTCCCACGCATCTTTCTGAGTTATGTAATTTATTTCTTTTATACGAAAGTTTGTCTTTAGATCATCTATAATCTTTAATATCTGAGAATCAGGAGTTTTTGGTGTTATAAAAGCATAGATTTTTATTTTTTCAATCCACATATTTAAAGAACCATTCATAGCTGTAATAAAAATTGCAAGAGAGAAAAAAACAAAGTATAAGATAATGAAACCCAAATATAAAAATATACCCTTACTTTTCAATCCTTCCCAAAACTCTTTAACCCCTGACATATTTAAATTATACCTCTATATCTTATAGAAAAGCAATACAATCAAAATTCCTATGATACTCCCAAGATTTAACTTTAAATTAAATCCAAGAGTGAAGACAAAAAAATAAAAATCGAAATTAACAGGGGAAAAGCCAATACTTATTCCTCTCTTCAAAAACTCAAGTTTATCTGACAATGCTTCCGCTAAAACACCACCTACTAAAAACCCTAAAATTAGTAAGAGAACAAACATTCTTGTAGAAGTCTTGTTTCTTCTCATAATTCACCCCCGATATATTTCTCTATAAATTTCAATACATACCCCCCTACTACTCCATTAAAAAATCCTGTTATAACTCCAAAAAATATTAAAAAAGGCGCATAATATAGAATAGCAGAATGAAAGACAAAAAACACTACTATTATAAGTTGAATAAAATTATGAGTCAAAGCTCCTATTATACTGTTAGAGATTAAACTAATTTTAGACTTAGCTAGTATTCCCATAACTATGGTGCTCCCCATTCCCCCAAAAAATCCTAAATAAAAAGATATGTTTAAAAAACCTCCTAATATAATGTTTACTATGATCACCCTAAATAAAGTTATAATCAATGCTTCTCTCAAACCCAATATGTATACAGCAATTAAAGAGATTATATTTGCAATTCCCACTTTACCTCCAGGAAGAGGAAAAAAGGGAGTTATAAACAGGCTCTCTAAATAATAAAGTACACAAGCAAGAGCTAATAACAATCCCAATAAAGAAATATAATATACTTTGTTTTTCCTGATATTAGTAATTTTCATTTTTTACAAAATATATGTTAGGAGAATACCAAATTTTCCTATCTTTAAAGACAATTATAACCCCTAAGTCTGCAAACTTTTGCCAATAAGACATTGCTTTATCTCCCATCACAAAAAAGGACTGTAGATAAAGCATCAGCTTCTACAGCCTCCTTACTTATAACACTTACACTCATAATCTCTTCTTGGGGATAGCCTGTTTTAGGATTAATCAGATGACAGTATCTCACTCCATTTTTTACAAAGTACCTCTCATAATCTCCTGACGTAGCTACAGCCCCTTCATTAATGTAAACTGATCCTATATAATCATCCAATCTACGAGGATCTCTAATTCTTATCTCCCACTTATTATCCTCTTTAGGTCTACCATAAACCCCTATTTGTCCACCTATATTTAGAAGAGCACCTCTTATCTTATATTTTCCCAATAATGATAATAGTCTATCCAAGATATAGCCCTTTGCTATTCCTCCAAGATCAATTTCCATTCCTTTAGGAACAAATACCATACTGTCTTTTATTTGAATTTTCTTATAATCCACCCTCTTTAACTCTTTTCTCAAAACAGCCTCCTCAGGTACTTTGTAATCCTTATCATAAAAACCCCAAAGCTCTAAAATAGGAGCAATTGTAGGATCAAAATAGCCATCGGTCAGCCTTGAGTAATATATTGCTTTTTCTATCACATCAATGGTATCCTTTGATACTTTTACCCACTTTCCTGAATTAGAATTTATCTTATATATCTCACTTTTTTTATTAAATCTATCCAAAATATCAGCTAAATGTTCTAACTTTTCCCAACAATCACTTACAGCTTTATCTCCATCTTTCCCCCAAACTCTAATTTCTGCAAAAGTAGTCCATCAAGATTCCATTTTTGTAGGTACTCCTTTTGTTCATTAAAATTCTTTATAAATAAAAAAAGTAAGAACCCTACAACTAAAAGAGAGATAATTATCTTTATTTCTTTAGTAATATGAGAGCCTTTGTAGGACATTTCTCCACACAGATTCCACAGCCATCACAAAGATTGTAGTCAATAACAGGAAATCTTCCATCCATTTTTATAGCACCCTTAGGACACACTTTTTCGCAGATTCCACAACCTATACATGCTTTAGAACATACTTTTCTAGCCTCAGGACCTGGGAGTTCTGACCTACATCCTAAAAGAAGAGGTATATTAATAGGAAGAAGAGTTAAAATTCCTCTTGGGCAAGCTTTTACACATAAGCCACATCCTGTACATTTTTCAATATCTATCTTTGGAAGACCATCTTCTCCCATATAAATTGCGTCAAAGGGGCATACCTTAACACAGTCTCCAAATCCTAAACATCCTGTGGTACATCCTTTGTACCCAGCTTGAACCATATTTGCAGCCTTACAAGTATCTACACCTTTATAAATATATCTATCCTGAGCTATTCCTCTCCCACCTTGGCAAGTAAGAAAAGCCACATTTTTAGTTATAGTAATATTTTCATTTAATCCTAGTACCTCTGCTATACCCTTAGCAACCTTTTCTCCTCCAGCAACACAACCAGTATAAGGAGCTATCCCCTCTACCACTGCTTTTGCAAACCCTTCACAACCAGGATATCCACAAGCACCACAATTAGCCCCTGGAAGTACATTTAATATTTTTTCAATACGCGGATCAGTTTCTACTTTCAATTTCTCTCCAGCAATTGCAAGTCCTATTCCAAATAAGAGTCCTATCAAGCCTAATACCATTAAAGATATAAATACTAGTCCCATATCTTAGAACCTCCCCTAATGCGCTAATCCTTGAAAACCTAAAAAGATAAGAGCAAGAAGACCGGCAGAGATAAAGACTATAGGATAACCTTTCCAAAACTCAGGTATATCTGAGTATGATAATCTATCTCTTATACTTGCAAGCAGAATCAAAGCAATAGTAAAACCCAAAGATACACCTAAAGAATAAACTATAGCTTCTATTAAGTTATGCCCATAATTTATATTCAACAATGTAACCCCAAGTATAGCACAGTTAGTAGTTATTAGAGGTAAATATATTCCCATAGCTTTATATAACCCTGACAAGAACCTTTTTATAACCATTTCTACCAATTGAACCAAAACTGCAATAACAAGGATAAAAGCAATAGTCCTTAGAAATAATAAATTTAAAGGCACTAATATATAGTAGTAGATGAAGAAAGTAACCACTGAAGCCATTACCATAACAAAAGTAACGGCAGCCCCCATACCTATAGAGGTTTCAATCTGAGTACTCATTCCTACAAAAGGACACAAAGCTAAAAATCTCATGAAAACAATATTATTTATTAGAGAGGCAGATATGAAAAGCATAAAAAGTTTGCCTATTATATTCATAATTATTACCTCCTACCCATCCTCTTTTCAAACCACTTTAACAAACCTATCAATAGGCCTATACCCCAAAAAGCTCCTGGAGGCATTGTAAATACCTTAGCTGGATTAAACCAACTGAACAAAGTTTTTCCCAAGATAGTACCATTTCCTAAGAATTCCCTGATTAAACCAAGAGCCACAATAGCCCAAATATAACCTATACTTATACCAATTCCATCGGCAATGGACTCTAAAACATTGTGCCTATATGCAAAAGCTTCTGCTCTTCCAATGATAATACAATTTACTACGATCAAAGGAATAAATATACCCAACGCCTTATAAAGCTCTGGAAAATAAGCTGAGATTACCAAGTCAACAATTGTAGTAAAAGTACCAATTACAATAATAAAAACAGGTATTCTTATCTCATTTGGGGTTATGGGTCTCAATAAAGAAACAAAAATGTTAGAAAAAATCATCACAAAGGAAAAAGCAAGTCCCATTCCAATTGCATTCTGTACGCTTGTAGATACTGCAAGTACAGAACAGAGACCTATCATCAATATGAGTACAGGATTCTCCTTAAAAATACCATTAACTACATACTTAAGAAAGTCTTTCATATCTTACCCCCCTAAATCTTATTATGCTTTAAAACCTCATTAATTGCTCTGACTACTGCCGAAGAGGATATGGTTGCACCTGAAACAGGCTTAACGTTCTTCTTAACTTCTAAATTTGCTTCTTTCTTACCTATAAACTGTGCTAAGAAATCATCTTTCGTAACCTCAGTACCAAGACCAGGAGTCTCCTGTTGGGATACAACCTTTACTTTTTCTATTGCTCCGCTATCATTTATTGCAACAAGTAATACTATATCACTACTATATCCTTTGGTAGACACTTCCCAAACTCTTCCTACATCTTTTCCATCCTTTTTTGCTATATATATTTCCTTTATGGTAACCAGGGGATCAAAACTATTTGGCTTATTTGATGACGACACAAAATCTGAAGCATCAGGAATAAGTTCTTTAAGTAACATTATTTTCTCTCTTATTTTATTAGCTTCTATAACCTTCTGTGTGGTTTCATAGGTATAAGCAAGAACACCACCGGCTATTGCACAAATAATAAATAAAGTTAACCCATATCTTAGGATGTTTTTCATTTTTTCACCTCTCCAAATCTACGAGGTTTTACAAGGTTATCAATCAGAGGAGTCAAGGCATTCATAACAAGAATCCCATAAGAAACACCCTCAGGATAAGCCCCCCAAAATCTTATAACTATAGTAAATAAACCTGCCCCCTATACCGAAAATTAGCCTACCTTTCGAGGTCAACGGGGTAGTTACCCAATCTGTAGCCATAAAAAATGCTCCTAAAAATAAACCTCCTGATAATATATGGAAGATAGGATCTTTACCTACCAAGAATGAAACTATGAATACTGTCAAAATAAAAGAAACTGGAATTTTCCAATCAATAATATTTTTATAGATAAGCCATAAACCACCTAAAAGTAAGAGTAAAACTGATGTTTCTCCGATACAACCAGCTCTGTTTCCTATAAAAAGTTCCCAATAGCTTGGTAAAGAATATCCTGCAAGTTTAAGCTTTTCTATGGCAAGAGGTGTAGCAGTAGAAACATTAGACATAAAACCTAAACCATTTATGGGCTTTACCCAAGAAGTCATGATTTGAGGATAAGAAGATAAGAGAAATGCTCTCCCTACAAGAGCAGGATTTTAAAAAATTTTCCCCAATTCCCCCAAAAACCTGCTTAGCAAGTAATATTGCTACACCTGTTCCAATTATAGGAATCCAAAGAGGAACATTTGGGGGTAGAATTAATGCAAGCAAAAGCCCAGTAACTACAGCACTATAGTCTTTAAGTATAGTAAGTGGTTTTCTTCTAATATATAAGGCAAGAGCTTCCCATAAAACTGAAGAAATAACACTCACAATTATTACTATAAGAGAGTAGATACCAAAAAAGTATATACCTCCAAGAGTAGCAGGCAAAAGTGCAAAGATTACTTGCTTCATTGCGTAAGAAGTATCTTCATGGGTAAAAATATGAGGAGAGGAAGAAACAATTAGTTTTTCATTTTCTAATTCCATAAATAGTTCTCCTCCCTTTACTTTCTTCTCTTTGCCAAAACATCAGCCTTTCCTACCCTAATCCATTGAAGAAGAGGTCTTCTCGAGGGACATATATAGTTACAAGAGCCACATTCAATACAATCTAATATTCCCAATTCTTCCGCTTCGATTAATTTACCTTTTTTAACATATCTCGCTAACGTTGTTGGCATAAGTCCCATTGGACATACATCTAAGCATTTTCCACATCTTACACAAGGTATTGGTTCATAATATTCTACTTTCTCCTCTGGAAATACTACTACTCCAGATGTACCCTTAATTATTGGAATATTTAAGTCGTATATAGCAACTCCCATCATAGGTCCCCCAAATAAAATTTTTCCAGGTTTACCTTTAAAGCCTCCTGCATGTTCTATCAATTTTATTACAGGAGTACCTATTAAAACCTCCACATTTTTAGGAGAATTAACACCTTCTCCTGTAACAGTAACACCTCTAGAGATTAAAGGAAGCCCCGTTCTGAAATGCTCAGCTATGGCTGCCGCTGTACCCACATTATTCACTACCACTCCTACATCCATAGGAAGACCACCAGATGGTACTTCTCTATCTAATATTGCTTTTATAAGATGCTTTTCCGATCCTTGAGGGTACTTTGTAGGTAAAGTAACTATCTCAATATCACTATCTGCATATTTTTTCAGGACTTCAACTGCGTCTTTCTTATTATCCTCAACTCCTATAATTCCTCTCTTCACTCCAAGAACATACATTAAAATACGTAAACCCTCTATTATTAGTTCTGGTTTTTCTAACATCAATCTATAATCAATAGTCAAGTAAGGCTCACATTCTGCCCCATTTAAAATAACAGTATCTATCTTCTTCTCAGGAGGAGGAGAAACCTTAACATGAGTAGGAAAAGCTGCACCTCCAAGACCAACAATACCAGCTTCTCTAATTCTAGTTTTAATCTCATCAGGTGAAAGATTTTGCCAATTTAAAGAAGGAGTAATTTCGGGATAAACTTCATCCTTTCCATCAGGTTCTATTTCTATGCCTAAGATCTGTTTTCCTGTTGGATGAGGATAAAGACCAATTCTTTTAACAATACCTGAGGTAGGAGCATGAATAGGGGCTGAAACATATGCTTGTTTATCTCCTATTTTTTGCCCTTTATATACATAATCTTTCACTTTCACTAAGGGATCATTAGGAGCTCCTGTGTGCTGCCATGTAAAAATGATCAGTTTATCTGGAAGAGGTAATCTAGATATAGGTATATCCTTAGAAAGTTCCTTCTTTTCAGGAGGATGTACACCGCCTTTAAAACTAAGCCCCTTCATGTGGACCTCCTAGTTATTCTAAAGTCTTATATCTCTCCTGTAAAAATTCAAATTTCTTCTTAAGATTTTCTAATTTCTCTTTTTCTTTTTCAACAACCTCTGTAGGAGCTTTTTCTATGAAATTTTTATCTGACAAACGCTTTTCTATCTTCTCTATTAATAAAGAGACATCATCTATTTCTTTTTTCACTTTTTCGCGCTCTTTATTTATATCTATTAAACCTTCTAAATTCACATAATAATTCACATCCTCTACAATCTTATGGGCTACATGTTTGAGATCTTTCTTTTCTAAAGTACTAGAGAGCTTAGCCTTTGCAAGAGTATAGAAGTAACCGGAATATCCTTGAAGAAGAACCTCCTTATATTTATTAGGTGTGCTAAATTCCACATTAATAACTTCATTAGGTAAAATATTAAATTCTGATCTTATTGCTCTTATACTTCTTATAGAGTCCATAAGGAATATCATATCTCTTTCGGCTTCTTCGTCTATTAATGATTCATTTGGTTCTGGCCATTTCGAAATCATTATACTCTCATCAGTTGATGGGAGCTTTTGCCATATCTCTTCTGTAATAAAAGGCATAACGGGATGTAAAAGTTGCATACTTTCTTTTAATACTCTCCAAAGAATAACTTGTGCAATTAATTTACTCTCTGGATCTTCGGTACTAGAAAGTCTCGGCTTTGAAAGCTCAATATACCAATCACAAAATTCGGACCAAAAGAAGTTATAAATAGTCTTAACATATTCACTAAACCTAAAATTCTCCAGATGCTCAGTAACCTCACGAATTACTTTCTGCAACCTAGTTAATATCCATTTATCACTCAAAGATAAGGAGTGCTTACTAAGATCCACCTCATTGTAATTTAAATTAAAATCTAAATTTGAGATTACAAATCTTGCAGCATTCCATATTTTATTTGTGAAATTCTTAGTATTCTCAAAATTCTCCTCATGGAATCTCAGATCCTGCATTTCGGTACACTGAATAGCAAGACCAAATCTTGTTACATCCGCCCCATATTTATTTATGAGTTCTAAGGGATCTACACCAGTCCCTTTAGATTTACTCATTCTTTTACCTTCCCTAGTGAGAACCGTAGGATGCACATAAACATAATAAAATGGAATGTCTCCTTTAAACTCAAGCCCCATCATAATCATTCTGGCAACCCAGAGGTTTATAATGTCTCTTGCAGTACTTAGAACTGAAGTAGGATAAAAATAATTCAAATCTTCAGTATCCTCAGGCCATCCTAAGGTTCCAAGAGGCCACAATGCCGAACTAAACCAGGTATCTAATACATCTTCATCTTGTTTTAGGTTTTTAGAACCACATTTTTCGCATTTTTCGGGTTGTTTTTCCTCTACATTGATATGCCCACAATCTTCGCAATACCATGCTGGTATCCTATGTCCCCACCAAAGCTGTCTTGAAAGACACCAATCTTTTATGTTATACATCCAATCAAAATAAACCTTCTTCCAGCGATCAGGTACAAATTTAACTTCTCCTTTTTCTACAACTTCTATAGCAGGCTTTGCAATATTTTCCATTCTCATAAACCATTGCTTCGAAATTAAAGGTTCAATAGGAGTTCCACATCTATCGCAAGTGGCAAGATCATGTATATAAGGTTCTTTTTTCAATAAATATCCTTCTTTTTCTAAATCTTCCTCAATTTTCTTCCTACATTCAAAAACATTCAATCCTTTGTATCTTCCTGCATTTTCATTCATTATTCCATTTTCGTCTATAACAGAGATAAATTCTAAATTATGTTTTTTACCAATCTCAAAATCATCAGCATCATGAGCTGGTGTAACTTTTAATGCTCCTGTACCAAAAGAGGGATCCACATGCTCATCAGCAATTATTGGAATTACCCTTCCTACGAGAGGTAACACTACCTTTTTACCTATTAAATTTTTATATCTTTCATCTTCTGGATTAACTGCAACCGCTGTATCTCCAAGCATAGTTTCAGGTCTTGCTGTAGCTATTATCACATAACCATCCTCATTGTGTAAGGGATACTTTATATGCCAAAGAAAAGAATTCTCTTCCACATATTTTATTTCGAGATCAGAAAGAGCAGTTTTACAACGAGGACACCAGTTAATAATCCTTTCACCTTTATAGATATATCCTTTTTTGTATAACTCCACAAAAGCTTTTATGACAGCCCTCGAATAGACTTCATCCATAGTAAATCTAAATCTTTTCCAGTCACATGAAACTCCCAACCTCTTCAACTGTTCCACAATAGTATTTCCGTATTTCTCTTTCCATTGCCATACCCTTTCAAGAAACTTCTCTCTACCAAGATCCCATCTTGTTTTACCTTCTTTTAAGAGTTCCCTTTCCACTACCATCTGGGTGGCTATACCAGCATGATCTGTACCTGGTATCCACAAAGCATTAAACCCCTGCATTCTTCTCCATCTTATAAGAATATCTTGGATGGTAGCATTAAGAGCATGTCCCATATGAAGAGATCCAGTAATATTAGGAGGGGGCAACACTATGGAATAAGGTTTTTTGTTTTTGTCTACATCAGCATGAAAATAGTCCTTTTCAAGCCAATATTTATACCACTTATCTTCCACCTCATTAAAAGAATAGACCGAAGGCATACTCTCTTTCATTACTTACAGCCCCCTTTATCCAGCAAGCTTTTTTAATAACTCCTGAGAAATTTTCCCTCGATTATAAACCAGTTCAGGGGTTATTGTAAATCTCTTAATACCAAGATTAGGAAGTTCATACATTAAATCCAACATTAATTCCTCCATTACTGCTCTAAGTCCTCTTGCACCTGTAGCTTTCTCAAGAGCTTCCTTTACTATAGACCTCAAAGCTTCATCAGTAAAGTCAATCTCTACCCCTTCTATGGAGAGTAATGCTTTATATTGTTTAACAAGGGCATTTTTAGGTTCAGTTAAAATTTTCAAAAGGGCTTCCTCACTTAAAGGCTCTAATACTGCAACTACAGGGAATCTTCCTACAAATTCGGGAATCATCCCAAATTTAATAAGATCCTCGGGAATAATATGATTCAAGATTTGAGTTAGAGATTTACGATTTTTAGGCTCTATTTGAGCTCCAAATCCTATACTAGAAACATCCAATCTTTTCTCAACAATCTTTTCTATGCCCTCAAAGGATCCACCAGCTATAAACAATATATCCTTAGTATTTATCTGAATAAATTCTTGATAAGGATGTTTTCTTCCACCCTGAGGTGGAACATTTGCAATAGTACCTTCTACTATCCTTAAAAGAGCTTGTTGTACTCCTTCTCCTGAAACATCTCTGGTTATGGATGGATTTTCAGATTTTCTTGAGATTTTATCTATTTCATCTATGTAAACAATCCCCTNTTNAGGNACCTTTTGATATCCCAATCTGCATTCTGAATTAATCTTAAAAGAATATTTTCTACATCTTCACCCACATATCCAGCTTCTGTTAATGTTGTAGCATCAGCTATAGCAAAAGGTACCTTAAGAAACTTAGCTAATGTCTCTGCCAACAGGGTTTTTCCCAACTCCCGTAGGACCAATAAGCAAAATATTGCTTTTTTGTATTTCCACATCTTCTGTTATTTTGGATTTCATAAATATTCGTTTATAATGATTATAAACAGCAACTGATAAAATTTTCTTAGCCCTCTCTTGTCCTATCACATACTGGTCAAGAAAATTTTTTATCTCATGAGGCTTTGGCAAAACAAAATCTTCAAATTCCTCAGTTACGTCCTCTTCTTCATCCTCTTCTATGATGTCATAAGCTAATTTCACACATTCGTCACATATATATACACCTGGTCCTGCAATTAATTTTTTAACCTCTTTTTGTGTCCTTCCACAGAAAGAACAGCGAATATCTCTATCGCTCATAGATCATCTCCTATTCTTTTTTACTTTCTAAAACCTCATCCACAATACCATACTCTTTTGCTTCATAAGCAGACATAAAGAAATCTCTATCAGTATCTCTTTCAATCTTTTCTATAGGTTGACCAGTATGGTGGGCTAAAATTTCGTTTAAAACTCTCTTGATTTTTAAAATCTCCCTAGTGTGGATCTCTATATCAGCTGCAGGTCCATAAGCTCCTCCAAGAGGTTGATGAATCATCACTCTCGAGTGAGGTAATGCATATCGCTTGCCTTTATCTCCTGCAGCAAGCAAGATAGCAGCCATACTTGCAGCTTGTCCTACACACACTGTAGCCACCTTAGGCTTTATGTGTCTCATAGTATCATATATGGCAAGGCCTGCGGAAACCTCACCACCTGGACTATTTATGTAAAGATATATATCCTTCTCAGGATCTTCTGATTCTAAAAATAAAAGCTGAGCAACTACTAAATTTGCTACCTCATCATTAATTGCTGTTCCTAAAAAAACTATTCTACTTTTTAAAAGGCGAGAGTATATATCATAGGCTCTTTCGCCCCTTGGGGTCTGTTCAATTACAATTGGAACTAACATTTCTCATCATTCCTCCTCTACAACATTTTCTTTTATCAAAAATTCCCTCACTTTTTCTCTAAGCATATTTCTTTTTAAAGTGTTAATTATACCTTCCCTCTCTAACTCTCTTCTAATTTCTTTATAATCCTTACCCTCATTTTCTGCAATTTCTTTTATCACATTTTCTACCTCTTCTTCGGAAACCTCAATATTCTCAACCTCAGCAATTTTATCAAGAATCATTTCTATTTTAATTCTTCTCCTTGCGTCCTCTATTACATTGTTTACAAATTCATCTCTATTAATACCCCTTTGGGCAAGATAGTCTTCCAAATTTAAGCCTTTTTTATTTAGTTCGCTAAGAAATTCTTTCAATATATTTTCTGCCAAATAATGCACATAACTTAGAGGAGGATCAAGTTCAGTAGTCTCCAATATTTTATCCAGTATCTCTGCAAAAAGCCTATCTTCCTCTACTCTTTCTCTCTCTTCTCTAATACTTTCTTTCACTCTTTCTCTAAACTCCTCTAAAGAATTCGCATTTACTTTCTGAAGAAAAGTTTCTTTGTCGGGTTTTTCATATCTCCAAATCTTCTTAACTCTCCATTTTAAAGGTAATGTCTGCCCAGCAATTTCCTTCTCATAAAAATCTTCAGGAAAATTTACTTCTATGATTTTCTCTTCCCCTACCCTCATTCCAATTAATTTTTCTTCTAAATCTGGTAGCATCTGCCCATTAAGAGTAAACCATAAAGGCGGAAGTTGAATACCATCTTCTTTTTCCCTTTCAAGATAAACCACGTCACCTTTCTCTACACTTCCATCTTCCACAGAATTTAACTTACTGAGTTGAAGTTCAATTTGTTCTATTACTCTATCAACCTCTTCTTCTGAAACCTCAATTTTTTCTCTCTTTATTGAAAAGCCCTTATAATCCCCAAGCTTAAATTCAGGGGGTATCTCAATCACAATAGAGAATTTCAAATTTTCGTTTTCTTTCCAACCTTCAGGTAACAAATCAAAATAAGGATCTTGTAAAGGTGTGAGTTTTTCGTTTTTAAGAATCATATTTAAAATATCTCTCGCAACTATTCTTATTGCCTCATCCTCAAAAGCCTCACTACCCAAGTACTTTTCAAGTACAGGACGAGGTGTATAACCCTTCCTAAAACCAGGAACCTGATATCTTTTTACTAAATTTTTATAAGCCCTTTCTAAACTCTGCTCTCTTTCTTTTGCATCTACCTCTACGTTTACTTTTATTCTGCTTCCTTGAAGTTTTTCTATCTCGTATTTGAAACTTGATTCATTAATTGGCATCAATCTAACCTCCCTATAACCTCAGATGTAAATCTGAGGCTGTTTAATACATTATATATAAAATTTTGGAGCGGGAGACGGGATTTGAACCCGCGGCCTTCTCCTTGGCAAGGAGACGCTCTACCCCTGAGCTACTCCCGCACCCAAATTCTTCACTACTTTTTGGTGCGAGGGGTGGGATTTGAACCCACACGGGAAATCCCACTAGATCCTAAGTCTAGCGCGTCTGCCATTCCGCCACCCTCGCACAACTGGTGAGCCGTGCAGGAGTCGAACCTGCAACCCCCTGATTAAGAGTCAGGTGCTCTGCCAGTTGAGCTAACGGCTCAAGAATGGCGCGCCCGGAGGGATTCGAACCCCCGACCCACGGATTAGAAGTCCGTTGCTCTATCCTACTGAGCTACGGGCGCTTTTATCTATATCTGGGGTGAACGGCGGGATTTGAACCCGCGACCACTGGGGCCACAACCCAGCGCTCTGCCATACTGAGCTACGTTCACCATTCATTACTTTCCCACGACTTTTGGCGCGCCCAGGAGGACTTGAACCTCCGACTTGCAGATTCGAAGTCTGCCGCTCTGTCCACCTGAGCTATGGGCGCAAAGCCCATTTAAAATTTTGGAGCGGGAGACGGGATTTGAACCCGCGGCCCTCAGCTTGGAAGGCTGATGCTCTACCCCTGAGCTACTCCCGCTCTTTTTCTTTCACCTGGTCGGGGCAGCTGGACTTGAACCAGCGACCTCCTGGTCCCAAACCAGGCGCGCTAAACCAACTGCGCCATGCCCCGATAGCTAAGATAATATTATAAAAAAATTTTTCTTAAGTCAAGAGATAACAACAATTTTAACTACACCTCTAAAGAATAAAGCTCGTTTTTATTGAATATATCTAGAATTGATATTTTTTTACCATCTATTAAGGCAATAGTCTTATGAGGAACTTTTGGAAGAGAAGGACTTCCTGGATTTAAAAGTATTCTATTTTTTTCTTTCTTCAAAACAGGAGTATGTATATGCCCAAAGATCAAGATATTTACGTCATATTTTTCCGCCATATTCCAAAGATCTTTTTCTTCTTTATCCTCCCCATGGGTCACTAAAATCTTTAGTGGGTCGAAGTAGAGTAATATGTAGGGAGATGCTATAGGATAACTTAAAACTAGCTGATCTACTTCAGCATCACAATTTCCTTTAGCTATAAAGAAGGGCTTAGAATTATTTATTAACTCAGCAAGTTTAGGAGGATTATATCCTGAAGGAAGTGGATTTCTTGGGCCATGATAAAGAACATCTCCAGCATGGATTACGTAATCACTTTCCTCTATAAAATTTCTAACATGTTCCCAAAAACTAATATCTCCGTGAGTATCACTCATTACTAAAAGTTTCATAAAAATCACCTCCCGTATTGCAATCTCTCCCACAAGTGTCTAGGAAATCCTAACATTTTCATATACTTCTGCAAACTCTCCAAATTATATTCTACTCTGTAAAATTCTATAACCTTTGACCTTGTATCATAGACTACATAACTCGACTTCCAATTACCATCTCTTGGTTGTCCTACACTTCCAGGATTTATCAAGTATTTATGACCTCTTTCTAATTTTAACTTTCCCTCATTTATAAAACTTACATAATAAATCTCTTTCTCTTTTTCAGAAAAGATAAAAACACCAGCAAGATGCGTATGTCCAAAAAAAGCAATATTTTTCTCCATTAACTCAAAATTTGCAAAAACAGAATAGTAGTTAATGAGATACTCATCTAATGGATCTCTTAAACTACCATGTACAAGATATAGGTCTTCTAATTCTTTTTTTTGAGGTAAATTTTTTAACTTTTCGATATTCTCAATAGAAATATTTTCCTTTGTCCAATCAATAGCAAATCTTGCATATTCATTAAAATCATCATAACTCCTTATACCAGCCACAGCAGCATCATGATTACCAATTACTTTAAAACTAAATTTTTTCAGATAATCTACGCACTCATTAGGAAAAGGCCCATATCCAACTATATCCCCAAGAAAATATATTTCATCAACTTCGCCTTCAAGATTTTTATATACTCTCTCAAGAGCAGGCAAATTACTATGTATATCAGATATTACGCCAACCCTCATCTCTATCTAACCATAGATAAATCTTTTTCTAAAGGAGAGGTAAGATCAACATGTCCAGCTAGAGTCTCGACAAAAGCTCCTCCAATAAGTATTTGGACCTTTTTAATTTCAGGAAATTCAGTTAATGAATTAACAACACTATATACTGTTAAGATCTCTCCTAAACTTCCTCCTGGATGATTCTTCCTAAATTCCTCTGAAAAATTTACATAAGCTATACCATCTTTTACACTCAAACTTAAGAGTTTTGTACCTCTCGGTATAGGAAAGTAATACTGATTTTTATTTGACTCATCAATCAAATTCAATATAACCTTTTTGTAAATACTATCTCTAAAGATTAGCCTTTCGGCTAAAGTAGTCTCAATTTCAGATTCACTTTTTTTGAGGGTTTGAGTGTCTGGATTATAAGTATATAATACTACTTTAGTTTTTAAAGGAAGAAAGAAAAACAAAAAAATAATGAATATTAACAAAAGACTACCCAGGACTCTAATTGCTATTCTTTTCACTTCTTCTTACCTCATAAATTAATAGATCAATAATCTATCTTCTAATAGTATTACCCTTCTTAATTATTCCGTCAATAACCCTTAAAAATTCTTCATTATTTCTCGTCTCTCTAAGCATTCTCTTAAGCCCTTCTATTGCCTCGCCCTCTTCTTGACCTATTAGGGTTCTTCTTAAGAACCATATCTTTCTTAACTGATCTTCAGGATACAATAATTCTTCCTTTCTTGTACCAGACCTTGATATACTTATTGCAGGAAAGATTCTTCTATCAGCAAGTTTCCTATCTAAAACCAGTTCCATATTTCCAGTACCCTTGAACTCTTCAAAAATGACATCATCCATTCTACTTCCTGTTTCTATTAAAGCTGTAGCAAGAATAGTTAAACTACCGCCACCTTCAATATTTCTTGCAGCTCCAAAAAACTCCTTTGCATGATGTAGGGCTGCAAGCTCGACTCCACCCGAAAGAGTCCTACCACTAGAAGGTACAGCCCAGTTATAAGCTCTTGCTAATCTTGTAATACTGTCAAGTAAAATTACCACATGTTCGCCATACTCTACAAGCCTCTTAGCTCTCTCTAATACAAGCTTAGCTACTTGGATATGCCTCTCAGGTGGTTCATCAAAAGTAGAACCAATAACCTCTCCTTGAACTGACCTTCTGAAATCTGTAACTTCTTCAGGCCTTTCATCTATTAGTAGGATAAATAATTTTACCTCTTTATGATTTGCAGATATCCCATTTGCTATTTTCTTTAATAAAGTAGTCTTACCAGCTTTGGGTGGGGAAACAATCAATCCTCTTTGCCCCTTTCCTATAGGAGCAAGAAGATCTATTAGTCTCGTATCTACCTCATCAGGAGTAGTCTCAAGCTTTAGTCTTTCAGTAGGATGATAAGGAATTAAATCATCAAATTTAGGCCTTTGTCTCGAATGCATTAAATCTCTTCCATTTACAGTGTCAATTCTTAGAATAGCATACCATCTTTCATTTTCTTTTGGAGGACGTACCATTCCTCCAATTAAGTCTCCATATCTTAAACCAAATTTTTTAATCTGTGAAGCGGAAATATATACGTCTTCATCACTGGGCTTAAAATTTTTCCTAATAAAGCCATAACCATCTTCTGTAATTTCCAAATAGCCCTCTCTATATATACATTCAAAACCGTCAATAATAACCTTATCCTTTTGCTCCTGCTTTTCTTCCTTTTTTTCTTCAACTTTTTCCTCAACAGTTACTTCCTTTACTTCTACTTCTTCTTTTTCGGCAACAGCAGAAGAATCTCTATCTTTAGATAGTTCGGAAATTTCTCCCCCCTCTTCTAACTTCCTACTAATAGCCTCTATCATTTCTTCTTTCGTCATACGATAATAACCAGGTATTTTTAATTCTCTGGCTATTTCTACCAACTCTGCTCTAGTTTTGAGTACTAAATCCTCATAAGACATCCCTTTACTTAACCTCCTTTTTGGAAAAATTTCTAAAAGTTTTAGTAAATTAAAAAATCATATTTACGTTAGAAAAAAAGAATAAAATCATGAAGGTACAAAAATAAATATTGCTGAAAAGTCAAGTTAGTATAAAACAATTATTTTAAAAAGTCAATTATAGTATATAATAAAAACATGGAAATTTTAATAGGCACATCAGGATGGAGTTACAGTTGGAATCCTAAAAGAGACTTAGAGTGGTACATAGAAAACACTCCTTTTAACGCCATTGAAGTCAATAGCAGTTTTTATCATTTTCCTAGAGAAAAGACCATCCTGAAATGGATTGAATATGGTCATAAGTTGAGATTTGTGATAAAAGTACACAGATCTATAACTCATCTTTACAAATTCAGTAAAGATGCCCAAGAAAATTGGGTGAAATTTTACAAACTATTTGAACCTTTAGAACCTTTTATAGATCTTTATCTATTTCAAATTCCTCCTAGTCTGGGATCCGAAAATCTTTCAAAAATAATAGACTTCCATAAATTTACTAAAATAAACGGCAAATTTGCCTTTGAACCCAGAAAAATAGATTGGTTTAAAGAAGAGATTATAGAAAAACTAAAAGAAAATAACATAACTTTCGTTTCAGTAAGTGCTCCAAGGCTTCCAGATGAGATCATTGTAACAACAAATAAGGCGTATCTAAGATTTCATGGAAAAAACAGATGGTATTCTTATAAATATACAGAAGAAGAGTTGAGAGAATATGCAGACAGAATTAAAAAACTGAGTGTAGACAAAGTTTATATATTCTTCAACAACGATCACATGTTAGAAAACGGCCTAACTATGTGCAAGCTATTGTCATCTTAACTCTTCAAGTAATTTTCTATACTCCTTAGGTATTCGAGCTTTTATTTCAACAAAATCTTCCCTATAATTTTCTTCCTCTATATATAACTTTCCCTTATATTTCTGAAATACATTATATTTGTCATATGGGATATTAATCTTATATCTTCTCACACCTTTCAGAAGTTCACTTACGATTAGATCTTTTAACCTTTCTATCCCTATTCTTTCTTTTGCAGAAATAAACACTGAAGGTCTATAATCTAACTCCTGTCTTAAATATCGAATCTCTTCTTTAGTTAAAAGATCGATTTTATTATATACCCTAATTATAGGCTTCTCTTCTACGCCCATCTCCTCCAAGACGGATTCCACAACCTCTATCTGCTTTCTAAAGTTCTTGTCTGATACATCTATCACATGAAGTATCAAATCCACATAGTATATCTCTTCAAGAGTTGCTCTAAAAGCAGTCAATAACTCTTCAGGTAAGTTTCTTATAAAACCAACAGTATCAGATATTAAAACCTCCCAATTATTCCTAAAATTAATTTTTCTCACTGTAGGATCTAAAGTAGCAAATAGCAGATCTTCAACCAAGACATTTGCTCCCGTTAACAGATTAAATAGAGTTGACTTTCCAGCATTGGTATATCCTACAAGAGCAACTTGAGGAAGATTTAGCCTTTTCTTTCTTTGAATCTCCCTTTCTTTCTTTATATCTTCTAATTCTCTTTTTAGAGCATATATCCTCCTTCTAATTTTTCTTCTATCAATCTCAAGCTTAGTTTCGCCTGGCCCCCTAGTACCTATACCTCCTCCAAGTCTGGATAAAGCCTCACCTCTTCCAACAAGCCTTGGAAGTAAGTATTCTAATTGTGCAAGCTCTACCTGAATTTTTCCTTCTTTAGTTCTTGCGTGTTGAGCAAAAATATCAAGAATCAACATTGTCCTATCTATTATCTTCGTAGGTATTTCCTTCTCTAAATTCCGTAGTTGCACAGGCGTTAGATCATTGTTAAATATAACCAAATCTGCTCTTTCTTCTATAACCAAATATTTCAATTCTTCTAATTTACCACTTCTTAAAAACGAAGCAGGATCAGGATCTCCACCAAAAAGCTAAGACCTTTTGTACTTTTACTCCTGCAGTTTTAGAAAGTAATTTAAGTTCTTCTAATTCTTCTAAATCACTTACTTTAGCAACAAGGATGGCTTTTTCGATTTCCAATCATCCCTCCCAAAAAATTCTTTGACTCTTTTCAGAGCTTCAATTAACCTATTCTCATTTATAGTAGTTGAGATTCTTATATATCCTTCTCCATATTCTCCATAACCAATACCAGGCACTACAAGTACTCCAATCTCCTCTAAAAGAAATGCCGCAAAATCAGTAGAGGTAAACCCTTCAGGAACAGGAACCCAAACATAAAAAGTACCCTTTGGGGGTAGTATGTCAACCCCCATACCTTTAAAAGCATCAAGTACCATATCTCTTCTTTTTTGATAAATTTTTACACTTTCTTTTGGAAAGTCTCTTAAATTATTTAAAGCCTCAATAGCAGCATACTGTATTGCCTGAAAAACACCTGAATCCACATTAGTTTTAACTGTAGAAAGAATGGAAATTAAATCTGCATTACCCACCGCATAACCTATTCTCCATCCAGTCATATTGAAGGTCTTTGAAAGTGAGCTAAACTCTACAGCAATATCCTTAGCCCCGTCAACCTCAAGGATAGAGGGAGCTACAAATCCATCAAAAGTTATCTCTGAATACGCATTATCATATAAAATGACGGATATCATACTCTTTTGTCAAATACTTACAGCTTCTTCCAATCCTCTTTTTATCTATTACTGCCCCAGTAGGATTACTAGGATAATTCAAGAACATAACCTTAGCTCTCTTAGCAATATCCGATGGAATATCTTCCCATTTTGGAAGAAACCTATTCTCAATTTTAAGCGGTATGGAATAAGGTTCTCCCTCAGCAAGTAAGGTGGAAATTCTATAAACAGGATAACCAGGATCCGGACATAGGACTATGTCTCCTTTATCTACAAGTCCCCATATCATATGTACTAATCCCTCTTTAGAACCTATGAGAGATAATACCTCTCTTTTAGGGTCTAATTCCACATTAAACCTATACTTATACCAATCTGCCACTGCTTTACGATATTCTAATAAACCTTCGTAGGAAGGATACCTATGATTTTCAGGATTTAATGCTTCTTCACATAATTTTTGTACTACAGGCATTGGAGTAGGTTCGGTCAGGATCACCAATTCCAAGACTAATCACATCAATTCCTCTTTTTATAGCTTCCTCTTTTAATTGATCTATGCGAGCAAATAAATATGGTGGTAGATTTTCAATCCTTTTTGCTCTCTTAATCATTAACTTTATCCACTCCTTCCCGATCTTGATATTTATAACCTTGACTCTCCCAATCGTTTATTATGGTATTATAAACTAATTTAGCAAGTTGTGAAAGAGAATATTGAGAAACATCAAACCAATGAATATCCTTATACTTTTTAAACCATGTATATTGTCTTTTTACAAACTCTTTTGTTCTCTTTTTTATAAGATCTATGCTCTCTTCAAGAGTAAATTCTCCTTTCAAATATTTTAATAACTCTTTATAACCTATACCTTGCATAGAAACAAAACGCTCATCTATGCCTTTCAAATAAAGGTTTCTAACTTCATCAATCAATCCCTTTTCAATCATTTTATCAACTCTTTGCTCTAAGATCTTATAATGTAACTCTCTTGGCATATAGAGACCTATTTTAGAGACAAAAAATCTATCTTCCTTTTTCTCTCCTGCTATTTCGCTTATAGGTTTACCAACTTTGTGATATACCTCAAGAGCTCTAATTATCCTCTTTAAGTCTCTTGGATGAACCTTAGATGCAGTCTTAGGATCTACTTTTTTTAACTCCTCATATAATTTGTATTCCCCTTCTCTTTCTGCTATCTCTCTCATCTTCTTTCTAAACTCTAAATCAGGAGGAACATGAGGAATAGAAAATTCTCCAAATAGTACTTTATAGTAGAGAGGAGTTCCCCCTACAAGCAGAGGATAATGGCCTCTTTCATATATCTCATCTATAGCTTTTAAAGCCCTCTCTTTAAACTCTGCAACAGTAAAGAAATAATCTGGTGGAACTATATCTATTAAATGGTGAGGTGCTCTTTTCCTATCTTCTAAAGAGGGTTTTGCAGTGCCAATATCCATACCCTGATAAACCTGCATGGAATCCACAGAGACAATTTCTACAGGAAGATATTTAGCAAGCTCGAGAGAAAGATCTGTTTTTCCAGTACCTGTTGGACCAAGAATAACTGCTAAGGGTATCTTCATCTCCTGTGAAAATACCTCTCTAAATCCTCTCTACTAATTTCCCATATGTAGGGTCTTCCGTGAGGACAGGTTAAAGGGATATTTTTCTCAAAGATTAATTTTATAAGCATCTCCATCTCCTCTCTAATGAGGATATTACCACTTCTTACAGCACTATGACATGCCATACTTTTGATTATCTTATCTTCTAATTTTGAGAGATCTTTTTCACTTATATCTGATATTATTTCACGAAAAAGATTTTCAATTGATTTTGAATCAAAATTTAAAAATTCATATGGAACCTTGACAATCCTTATATGATATGGTCCAAAATCTTCCCAAGAAAAGGCAAATCTCTCTAACAAATCTTTATGTTTATCTAATAGGATTTTCTCTTCTTCTGAAACCTCAATAACTACAGGGAAAAGGATCTCTACATTTTGAATATATCCTAAATTCAATTCTTCTTTCAACTCTTCATATTTTATTCTCTCATGAGCTGCATGCTGGTCTATTATATAAACCTTATCTTTTGTTTCTAAGATTATATAATTATCAAATATTTGTCCTACTATTCGAAAACCTGATCTTAAAGGAATATATTCGCTTACTGCCTCTGATAATTTTTTTTCCGATTTGTAAGGTTTAAATTCAAGGGGTAAAGAAAGGATTTCTCTATCTAATGTTATTTGAGAATCACTTTTGTATTCCTTACTTTCTGTTTCTGGCGCTTTCATATTGATGAAGAATTTCTTTTCCTCTTCGTCCAAAGCTTCTCTTATACTCCTAAATACAAACTCGTATATTTCTTTCTCCTTCTGAAACTTAACCTCTCTTTTTGTGGGATGCACATTAACATCTAACTCATTGTATGGAACAGTCAAGAAAATTATAGAAAAAGGAAAATATCCATCGAGAATTCTACCTTTATACCCTTCTCTTATAGCCTGAAGAATAGTATTATTTCTTACCCATCTTCGGTTTACATAAAAATAATCCTGAGATTTTAATGCAATGAGCTTTCCAAGCTTACTTACAAAACCCTCTATACAGTAATCACCCTCTCGTTTTTGAAAAGATATTAAGCTCTCTTGCACCCTTATATCAAAAAGTAGAGAAATCAAATTTTCTAGATCACCATCTCCTGGAGTTATAAACTTGCTTTTACCATCCTGAATAAGCTGGAAAGATATTTGAGGATAAGCTATTGCAATTCTCTTTACAAAATCAATGATTAAGTTTGTTTCTGTAGCCTTACTCTTCAAAAACTTTTTTCTTGCAGGCACATTATAAAAGAGATCAGAGACTTTAATAACAGTCCCTTTAGAACCTTGCCAAAGATTAACTTCTTTAATTACTCCTCCCTCAACTTTTATAAAGACACCATCCTCTAATTCTGTTTTTGACCTTAACTCCATTTTGGAAACACTTGCTATACTAGCGAGGGCTTCTCCTCTAAAACCAAGGGTTTTGATGTTATACAGATCTTCTTCGGTTTTTATCTTACTAGTAGCAAATCTATTCAGAGCAAGGATAGCATCTTCTCTTGTCATTCCCTCTCCATCATCTATCACTGATATTAGGGTTTCACCACCGTTTGCAAATTCAACAATAATCCTAGTAGCTCCTGCATCAATGGAATTCTCAACCAGCTCCTTTACCACTGATACAGGCCTTTCTACTACTTCTCCAGCAGCTATTTTGTTTCTCAGTTCTTCAGGTAATAAGACTACCTTTCCCATAACTTATTTTATAAGTTCTTTCCATTCATGAATTTTTAAAAGGGCTTGAATTGGAGTAAGTTCATTAGTATTCAAAGAAAGAATTTCATTTCTTAATTTTTCAAGTTTAGAATCTGTTATTTCTGAGAACAGAGGAAGTTGTATAACTTCTTTCTTCTTTATTTCTCTTCCCTTCTCAAGCTCTAAAAGAATCTTCTCTGCCCTCTCAATCACCTCTCTTGGTAAATCAGCAAGCTGAGCCACATATATTCCATAACTTTTATCTGCAGGCTTGTCTACTATTTTATGTAAGAAAATTATCTCTTTACCTTTTTCTTGTACTGCCACACTCAAATTTTTAAGATGTCTCAATTCCTTTTCCAGTTCAGTAAGTTCATGGTAATGAGTAGCAAAAAGAGTCTTTGCCTTTATCTTATTATGTATATACTCCACTATAGCCCAAGCGATACTTATTCCGTCGTAAGTACTGGTTCCTCTACCCACCTCATCAAGAATTATAAGACTTCTCTCGGTAGCATGAGAAAGAATATTTCCAACCTCTTTCATCTCCACAAGAAAAGTACTCTCACCAGAAGATATATCATCCCATGCTCCTATTCTTGTAAATATTCTATCTACCACTCCTATTTTGGCTTCTTTGGCAGGAATAAATGAACCCATCTGAGCAAGAATAATAATTAAAGCAATTTGCCTTATATATGTGGACTTTCCAGCCATATTAGGACCAGTTATTAGATCAATAAATTTCTCCCTATTAAGATAAGCATCATTGGGAACAAAGGTGCCTGGAGGAAGCATTCTTTCAATTACAGGATGTCGCCCCTCCCTTATTATCACATCATAATCATTGGTAACCTGAGGACATACGTAATTGTACTCTCTTGCCGCTTTTGCAAGAGAAATATAAACAATCTATCTCGCCAATAATTTGAGCAAAAGTGGTAATATCTCTTGAATGTTCGATAACCTTTTTTCTTAAATTTTGAAAAAGTTCTTCTTCTATTTTTTTGATATTATCCTCTGCATGTAAAATCTTATTCTCCCATTCTTTCAACTCCGGTGTAATAAATCTCTCTGCATTAACCAAAGTCTGTTTTCTTATATAATCAGGAGGAACCAGATTTAAGTTAGCTTTTGTTACTTCTATGTAGTAACCGAAAACCTGGTTATACCCAATCTTAAGAGATTTTATACCAGTTCTTTCTCTTTCTCGGTTTTCAAGATTGATCAACCAGTCCTTGCTCTCTCTTAAAAGCCTTCTCAACTCGTCAAGATTGGGATCGTATCCATCTTTTATATATCCTCCATCTTTAATATGTGAAGGAGGACTTTCCACAAGAGCTCTATCAAGTTCCTCATATAAAGGCTCAAGATCAGGTAGATTTTCTTTTAATTCTTTCAATCTATCTGATTCTGCCTTTTCAAGAGACTTTCTCAGTAAGGGTAAAAAAGATAAAGCTTGCCTCAAATATATTAATTCCTTAGGGGTAGCAGTATTATAATTGATCCGAGAATTTATCCTTTCAAGATCAGGCATTTCCTTTAATATATCTTCTATTTCTCTTCTCCAAGGTTCCTTTTCTAAAAATTCCTTTATTGCTCCTTGTCTCTTTTTTATTGCATTTACATTTAAAAGAGGCTGTAAAATCCATTTTTTTAAGAGTCTTGCCCCCATAGATGTTAAAGTTTTATCAAGTACCCATATTAAACTACCTCTTCTCTGTCCCTCTCTTACTGTTTCAAGAAGCTCTAAATGTTTTATAGCTGTACTATCAAGGATCAAATACTGTTGGGGTTGATAAATTTCCACCCTCTCAATATGAGTTGGAATAGTAAACATAACCTCTTTTATGTAGTTCAGAGCCCCATTTACGGATCTTTCTGCAAGAGGGTATTTTTCTTTATCATCAGAATACTTAATAGCATAATCGGAGAATTGAAAATAATTATCATCCAAAAGAGTAATTTTAGGGTCTACTTCTCTTTTTAGATCAGTTAACAACTCTGAAAATAAATCCTTTAACGAAAAGGGTAAAATTATTTCTTTAGGTTTTAATCTAACTAACTCTGAATAAATTATCTCCTCAGCCTCTTTTCCTCTCCACTCTGTAGCAAAGAATTCACCAGTGGACACATCGATAGTAGCAAGAGAGATATACTCTTTATTCAAAGCATAGATTGAGGATAAAAAATTATTATTCTTATCCTCAAGAAGAGTATCCTCTACTAGAGTTCCAGGAGTGATAACTCTTACTACCTCTCTCTTAACAAGTCCTTTCGCCAATGCTGGATCTTCTACTTGCTCACAGATTGCTACTTTATACTTTTTTTGCACTAACTTAGATAAGTAACTATCCAAAGCATGATAAGGTACGCCAGCCATAGGAATTCTTCTACCTTTGCCAATTTCTTTAGAAGTTAATACAATATCAAGCTCCTGAGATATTATCTTTGCATCTTCCTCAAAAGCCTCATAAAAATCTCCTAACCTAAAGAGGAGAATAGCATCAGAAAATTGATCTTTTATAGATTTATACTGTCTATATAAAGGAGTCATATTCTCCATACTATAAATCAACCTCTCTTATAACTTCTCCTTTTAATGACCAGAGCCTTGCCTCGGTAATTTTCACCAGGAGAAACTTACCTATCAATTCTTTCTCTGCCTCAAAAAATACTAACCTATAATTCTCTGTTCTTCCAGAAAGCTCTCTTGGATTCTTAGGATTGACCTCTTCTGCAAGCACTATCTCTTCTTTTCCAACCATAGAAAGATTTTTCTCATATATTATTTTTCTTTGTAAATTCTCAAGTTCATCAAACCATCTTTTTTTAGTTTCATAAGGTATAGGATCTTCATAATTCGCAGCAGGAGTTCCTGGCCTCTTAGAATAAATAGCAAGATTAACTGTATCGAATTTTATCTCTTCTAAAGCTCTTCTTGTAGCTAAAAAGTCCTCTTCTTCCTCTCCTGGAAAGCCAACAATAATATCTGTGGAAAAAGAAGCTTTTGGAATCTCTGCCCTTATTTTTTCGATTAAGGCTTTATATTCACTATAAGTGTATCCTCTTCCCATCCTTCTTAAGATCCTGTCAGAGCCTGCCTGTAAGGGAAGATGCCAATGTGGACATACCTTTGGATGTGTAGCAACAACCCTAATCAGTTTATCTGAAACATCCCTTGGATGAGAAGTAAGAAATCTTATCCTTTTTATTCCTGGAATCCTGTGAATTTCCACAAGTAGGTCTGCTAAATCAACATTCCCAAGATCTTTGCCATAAGAGTCCACATTCTGTCCAAGTAGAGTAACCTCAACCACCCCTTGACTTGCCAAATATTCAACTTCCCTTATTATCTCTTCAGGATCTCTACTTTTCTCCCTTCCACGTAAATATGGCACAATACAATAAGTGCAGAAATTATTACATCCATAGATTATTGGTATCCAGGCTTGAAATTTATTCTCTCGCTTTATAACTCTAAAATCCACATCCTGTGGACTTGGAATATCCTCAGCAAGTACAACCTTTTTCTTACCATCTAAGCTCTCTAAAATCTTAGGAAGCTCCGTAAACTTATAACTTCCAAGTACAAAATCCACATGAGGAAATTTTTCAATAAGCTCCTCTTTCATTCTTTGAGCCATACAGCCAAATATTCCTATCAAGAGATTCTGATTTCTCTTCTTAAGCTTTCTTAACTCACCAAGTTTCCCAAAGACCTTTTCCTCGGCTCTTTCCCTAACAGAACAAGTATTTAATAAAATAATATCTGCCTCCTCCATCTTCTCCGATGGAGTATATCCAAGATTTTCAAGAATTCCTGCTACTTTTTCTGAATCAGACTTATTCATTTGGCAACCATAAGTTATGATATAATACTTAGGCATCTTCTTCTCCTTTTGGAAATGTTATTTTTATAATTAAACCATTTGTTTTTTTGTCTATTTCAAGCTTTCCTTTTATTTCCTCATTAAGAATATTTATTAATTGAAACCCTAAACTCCCTTTTGAAAAGGAAACATCAAAAGATATGTCTTCACTTTTCAAAACTTTATTTTCCACCATTAATATTATATCCTGATTTTCTTGATAAATATATAAATTAATCTCCGCTTCCAAATCCTCATAAGCCCCATGTTTTACTGCATTTTGTAAAAGCTCATTCATAATTAAACTTACCGATGTGGCCTTTTTAGAGGATAAAAAGATACTCTTTTTATTCTTATAAAAACCAAATCTACAAGGCAGATGCTCATAAGTCTGCTTAAAAGCATTAAGAAGTTTTTCGGCAACTTCAATTATATCGACTCTATCCTCTTCAAATTTAGAGAGAGATTCGTGTACATAAGCAATACTATTTATCCTATTTATGCTTTCCTGAAGTGCATGCTTTGCACTCTCAGAATCAAGTCTTCTCATTTGAATTCTCAACAAACTAGCAATAGTTTGTAGATTATTTTCTTACTCTGTGATGAATTTCTTTTATCAACACAGATTTAAACTTTAACTCTCTTTCCTTCTGCTTAATCTCGGTTGTCTCTCTCACCAAATAAAACAGCCTCCACAAATTTTGATCTCCTTTAGTTAATGGAAAAATTCTCCTATAGAAACTTCTCGTCTCCTCATCGTATTCCTCAAAAGTCTCTTCTCCATAAACCCTCGGTATTCCAGTCTCAACAAAATTTTCTATGTACTTATAGAAGAAGGAATCTTTTATCTTTTTTCCCCAGATATTTCCCACTTCTCCTAAGGTTCTAAACAGTCTAACTGCAGACATATTTGCAAAGAGAACAATCCCATCTCTATCTAAAATCATAATTCCTTCCCCTTCTGTCAACGGTTCATTATAACCCTTCCAACTAAGTTTAAATCTTGTGAGATTTCTGATTAGCCATTGAGATGTTTCCTTATAGCTTCTTGAATTGTATGGAAATTCACCATGTACTAGAAGATTTCTCTGAACTTTCAAAAGTCCTATTATACTATTATCCTTCTTAATTGGGTGAATCTCTTCCTCTACCGGAAATCCACCAATTATAATACCGCTTTTTACTACCTTCTGCTTTCCAGTATTTATAACTTCAAATAGATTAGGATCATCCTCTAAAAATATTAGTTTTCCTACTTCTTGTCTCAAAGAAAGAGGAGGCACCAGTTTGGGATGAGCTTCAGCAATCAAAATAACTGCAGATAGATCAGTAATAGGTTGATATAGATAAATATCAGCACTTAGTAGATCTGAGATTAAGGATAAATAAGGTACGTAATCTTTTAGTTCCTCTAAAAGGTAGGTGGTTTCTTTCTTTATCCTTGCCATTATTTCCTAAGTTCTTCTAACCTCTCTAATGCTTCTTGAGTCTTATCTTTACTTCTTAATACTATCAATATAGTATCGTCTCCTGCCACACTTCCCACAAAATAATCATAACTGTTTAGATAATTATCAAGAAGAAAGGCAACAGCCTGTGCATTACCAGGAAGGGTCTTAACCAATATTAGATTTTCTGCAAAGTCTATATTCACAACTACCCTATGGAATAAATCTTTAAGCGAAGATACATTTATAGTATTCTCTGGTACAATATATCTCTTCCCAAGATCTGAACTCTGTCTTATTACTCCTAGCTCCTTGAGATCCCTTGAAAGAGTAGCTTGTACCACGTAAAATCCTTCCTCTTTTAGAGCCTCCATTAGTTCCTTTTGGCTACTTATATTTCTTTTCTTAAGTATTTCCTTTATTTTCTCTAACCTTTCTCTTTTATTCAATTTTCACTAATTCCCCGCTTTCGCACACTCTTCGCAAATGCCATAAATAGTCAAATGATATTCTATATTTTTGAAATGAGTTTTTTCTTCGATTTCTTTTACCATATGCTCACTCTTAAAAAGTGATGCATCTAAGTCTTGCACCTTTCCACAGACTTTACAAATCAAATGGTGATGAAATTCGGTTTTTGCGTCATATCTTGCAATAGCATTGGCATCATAAAACTTTAAAGCCTTCCCTTCTTTTACCAAAAGCTCTAAAGTTCTATATACGGTACCAATACTTACCTTAGCTTCTCTATCTTGCGCTCTTCTAAAAACGGTAAGAGCGTCAGGATGATCCATGCTATTTGAGAGGATCTCCATTATTAATCTTCTTTGTCTTGTTTCTCTTTGCATTTTCTGCGTACTCCTTTCCATCAATTAACAGTTTAATTTAAAATTATTCCTTTGTCAAAATAATTATACTTTTGTGATATAATACCTTAGCAAAAAAAAATCAATAAGAAAAAGGACTTTTTATGAAAAAATATTTTATTAAAGCTAAAAAAATTTATACTTTTGACTCTAAAAAAAATATATACAATTTTATAATAGTTGATAATGGTAAAATTTCTGAACTAGGAAATAATTTGATTATTAATGAAAATACATTACCCATCTTAGACCTATCAAATTATATTATACTTCCTGGCTTTATCGATTCTCATGTTCACCTTACATCTACGGCTATGAATGAAATATCAGTAGATTTGAGTTCCTTTACATCCTTAAAGGAGATAATAAAGACTTTAGAAGCCCTGAGAGATTCACTCCCTGAAGGTGAATGGATCATCGCAAAAGAATTCGATCCTACTAATCTGGAAGAGAAAAGAAATATAACTCAAGAAGAACTTGACAGGTACTTCCCAAATCACCCAGTTTTAATAATAAGAAAAGATGCACATTCAAGCATAATTAACTCATTAGGATTGAGACTTTTAGAGATAGAAATTTCACCTATCAATGGATTAATCAAAGAAAGAGATCATCAGATTGCCATAGGTAAAGCTTATCAAAGTATTGATCCATCTTTATTAGTAAAGGGATTAATAAAAACCTTAAAAAAAGCAGCAGAAAAAGGAATAACAACTATCCATGCCCTTGAAGGAGGTTACACCTCACCTCCTAACTCTCCTCAACTCCTCTTAGGACTGAACCAATATTTTCCTATAGATGTGATTATTTACTATCAAACTACTTCTATAAAAAAAGTAAAAGACTTAGGCTTAAAAAGAATAGGTGGATGCTTATTAGTTGATGGCTCTATAAGTACCCTTACCGCTGCCATTTCTGAACCTTATTTAACTAATCAAGGTTATGGTGTCCTTTTTTGGGATATTGAATCCCTCTCAAATTTTATAAAAACAGCCCATAAAGAGGACTTACAAATTGCATTTCATGCAGTAGGAGACCAGGGTATAGATCTGCTTTTGAAAGCATATCAAAGAGTACTTAAAGAGATACCTAAAGAAGATCATCGACATCGCATAGAACACTTTGAACTCCCTCAAAAAGAACACATAAAAATTGTATCCCAACTAAATTTAACTTTATCTCTCCAACCAAGCTTTCTATACTTTTGGGGAGGAGAGGGAAAACTTTATGAACAACTCCTTGGAAAAGAAAGAGCAAAAAGAATTATACCTCTAAGAAGCATTCTAAATGAAAATATAGTTGCAGGAGGAGGATCTGACAGTTCTGTAACGCCTATGGATCCCTTCTTAGGAATCTATTCTGCCATAAACCATCCTAATGAAGAGGAAAGAATAACTTTGGAAGAGGCGATTAAAATGTTTACTTACAATAGCGCTTATATAGGATTTCTTGAAAAGGAAAAGGGATCTATAGAAAAAGGTAAGGATGCAGACCTAGTGATTTTAGAAAAAGATCCTTTCGAAATCAAGGATAGAGAGGAATTAATAAATATAAGAGTTTTAGGCACAATTTCAAAAGGAAAATTCGCCTACAAAGATCCAAACTTAATTACGAACTTCTGATATATCTGATAGAATAGACATTCTTTTAAGAATTTCCTGACCCACTAAAAGCCCAGAGACAGAAGCCTGCATAAGTCCTCTTGTGATCCCAGCTCCATCTCCAATTGCAAAGAGATTTTTAATCTCCGTTTCCAGAGAAGAATTAAGTTTTACCCTTGCAGAATAGAACTTAACTTCTACTCCATAAAGCAAAGTATGTCTTGAGTATATTCCTGGAGTTACCTTATCCAAAGCTTGAATCATTTCTATAATATCTACTAAATATCTATATGGTAATACTAAACTCAAATCCCCAGGCACAGCATCTTTCAAAGTAGGAACTACCATACCTTTTTGTAATCTATCCCAGGTAGATCTCCTTCCAGCTAAGAGATCTCCGAGTCTTTGAAGGATCACCCCATTACTCAGAAGATTTGCAAGACTTCCTATAGCCCTACCATAGGCGATAGGATCTTTAAAAGGCTCAGTAAAGGTTTTAGATACCAATATAGCAAAATTAGTATTTTCAGTTTTCTTTTCTGCAAAACTATGTCCATTTACAGAAATAATACCTTCATTTTGTTCCATTACTACCTCACCGTAAGGATTCATGCAAAAAGTCCTTACCTTGTCATCAAAGGTCTTGGTATAGTAAATAAATTTCGCCTCATAAAGTTCATCAGTTAATTCCTTCATCACTGCAGCAGGAATCTCAACTCTTACTCCAATATCCACAGGATTTATTACCCACGAAAGCCCAATCCTCTGCCCTTCTTCGGTAAACCATTTAGCTCCCTCTCTTCCAGGAGCTACTATCACATAATCAGCATAATAAATTTTTCCATCCTCCAGTTCTATCCCTTTAGCTTTTCCATTCTCCACTAGTATTTTTGAAACCTGTTTACCTAAAATAATATCTACCTTGTCCTTTAAGTATTCATACATGTTAAGAAGGATAGGCGCACACTTCTCTGTACCAAGATGTCTCACAGCAAAATAGACCAGTCTTAAATCAGCAGCAATAGCCTTCCTTTGGAAATAAGCAAATTTTTCTGGATCAGGCTTTATAACAGGCTGATCTGCCCCGAATTCGGTATAAATATTATTAACTTCTTCCATTAACCTCAAAAGTTTTTCTTCCCCAATATAATCCTTTAACCAACCTCCTACTTCTGTGGAAAAGGTAAGCTTTCCATCACTAAAAGCCCCAGCACCACCCCAACCAGAAACAATATTACAACGAGGACAGAGTACACATCCCTGTCTATTAACTATAGCAGGACACACTCTTTTGCTTGTAAGTTCTCCTTTTTCTACAAGCAAAACTTTGAGGGGCTTTTTACCCCTCACTAAAGATATAGCACTAAATATTCCTGCCGGACCACCACCGACTATAATAACATCATATCTCATGACGGATACAAATTCTCCTGTGATAGTCTTGGTAAATATTCGACTCCTTCTTTCAATCTCACTCTTCCTGCCTTAACCAACTTGACCAACTCCGGTATAATTTTACTTCTTTCTTCTTCAATTTCCAAGAGGATTTTTTCCATGTTCATTTTTCCATCCATAACTTTTAACATTTTCTGAACAGCAGGATCATTAGAAGTTACATTTCCTATCTTCTCAGGAACCACATATTGTAAATTCACAAGATCTCTTAATGCTATTCTTCCTTCTTCTAAAGCATTTAATATAACATCAATAGCAAGTAATGTCCCAAGACCACTAATCCTAGCTATGGTTGCAAAATCCCTTCTACCATCAATATTCGATAAAACTAAATTTTTCCTTCTCTTCCGAAGTCATACTCTCAGGATCTTTTCTTAATAATAAAACCTGAACTGATGATGGAATTGCTCGAGAAGGATCTGGAAAAAAAGGTACACAAGTTAAAGATCCTATCTTTTTCCTTTTCTCCTGCCACTCATCCATAATCCTAGCAGCCTCAAGTATTAATGCCTCAGAGGACATATTTATCAAAGTAGGAATATTAGAAACATCCTCCTCTAAGAATTCAAAAGTTCCATCTTCCCACGTAAAAAGTTCTAAAAAACCAGGCATTCCTTTTAATCTACCAACTTCCGAATTAATGACCCTTCCCTCTTTTAAATAAAGAATACCTTTTTTAAAAGGTTTATTAATTAAAAGCCTTCCTGTAGCAAATTTCCCTGAAAGTATTTGGAGTAGAGATACAAGGTCAAACTCTCTTAAATTTCCTGTTAGCGGCATAACCCTCTCCCCTGAATTTTTGGTGCGCCCGAGAGGACTTGAACCTCTAACCTACGGATTCGTAGTCCGCCGCTCTGTCCTGTTGAGCTACGGGCGCACTCTTTATGTGATTATAACCATTTTTCTAAACTCAAGTCAAATAGTGAAGAAAGTTTAAAAAAGAGACTGTAAATCTTTTAAGAGTTCACTTATTTCATTTTCTGCCTCTTCACCGCTGACAATACATTTCTTAGCATATTCCTCAACTATTAATATACCAACTCTCTTTAGAGCAGACCTTACTGCAGCAATTTGAGAGATTATCTCTTTACAATCCCTCTCTTCCTCTATCATCCTTTGAAGTCCTCTTACTTGTCCCTCAATTCTTCTTAGAGCCACTAAATATTCCTTTTTATCCAAAAAGCTTCACTCCTCCGTTAACAATTTAAATATACTTTTAGCAGCAACCTTCCCTGCTCCCATAGCATTGATTACCGTTGCAGAACCACTTGCCACATCCCCACCTGCAAAAACTCTATCTTTAGAAGTTTTTCCTGTCTCTTTATCTATCAATATAGTGCCGTTTTTATTAACTGAAAGATCTGGCGTGGTCATACTTATTAGAGGATTAGGCACCGTTCCAATAGCTACTATAGCCATATCAATAGGGAATACAAAATTAGATCCTTCTATAGGAATAGGTCTTCTCCTTCCACTACCATCAGGTTCTCCTAAGGTCATCCTCTGAAGCTCTATTCCTATAAGATGTCCTTTCTCATCACCTACAAATTTTACAGGAGAGACTAAAAAGTTAAATATTATACCTTCTTCCTTTGCATGTACTATCTCCTCATATCTTGCTGGCATTTCCTCTTCTGTTCTTCGGTAAAGTATGTGTACCTCCTTTGCACCAAGCCTTAAAGCAGTCCTTGCAGCATCCATAGCCACATTACCTCCCCCTATAACTCCAACTATCTTTCCTATCTTTATAGGAGTATCATATTCTGGAAATTTATAAGCCTTCATCAAATTTACCCTAGTCAGAAACTCATTTGCAGAGTATATACCAATCAGATTCTCTCCAGGAATATTCAGAAACTGAGGGGCTCCAGCTCCGGTCCCAATAAAAACCGCATCATATTCTTTTAAGAGTTCATCTATAGTAACGCTTCTACCCACAACTACATTAGTAAAAATCTCAACACCAAGACTTTTTATATACTCCACCTCAGCCCTAACTATTCTCTTAGGAAGTCTGAATTCTGGAATTCCATAAATTAAGACACCACCTGGCTCATGAAAGGCTTCAAAAATTGAAACCTCGATCCCTATTCTTGCTAAATCTCCAGCAACAGTAAGTCCTGCAGGTCCTGAACCTACAACTGCAACCTTTTTTATCATATTTTTTTACTATTGGTGGTATTTCATAACCTTTGTTTAGCTCATAATCTGCTACGAATCTTTCAAGCCTACCAATAGCTACAGGTTCTCCTACTTTTTTAAGAGTACAAAGAGCTTCACACTGAGTTTCCTGTGGACAAACTCTTCCTGTAGTTGCAGGAAGATTATTACTTTCCTTTATCTTTTTTATTCGCTTCATCATATTTCTTTTCTTTAATCAATCTTATAAAACCAGGAATATCAATGTTAACTGGACAACCTTTTACACAAGGGGCATCTTTACACTGCAAACACCTACTTGCTTCTATTAGAGCTTGTTCTTCCGTATAACCAAGAGCAACCTCATCAAAATTTTTAATCCTCTCCTCTACAGGTTGTTCTGGAATTGGAGTCTTAGTTTTTACTATGGCCAACCTTACCTACCTCACTTTCCTCAAATAATCTTAAAGCTAAGGCTTCTTCTTCCTTATATGTCTTTAACCTTGCCAATAATTCATCAAAATCAACCAGGTGACCATCAAATTCAGGACCATCTATACAAGTAAATTTAATTTTATCTCCTACTGTAACCCTACACCCACCACACATTCCTGTACCATCCACCATAATGGGATTTAAACTTACAATAGTGGGAACACCATAATTTTTAGTAAGATCAGAAACTACCTTCATCATTATAGTTGGGCCAACAGCCCATATTCTATCTATTTTCCTTTCTTCGAGGATCTCTTTTAGCACATCAGTAACTAATCCTTTTCTCCCTAAACTTCCATCATCGGTAGTTATATAAATTTCATCACTAATATTCTTAATCTCTTCTCTAAATATTACATAGTCAGAACTTCTTCCACCAATTATACTAATGACATAGTTTCCCTTCTCTTTTAAACCCTTTAAAATAGGATAAAGAGCAGCTATGCCTACTCCTCCACCAACTCCTATAACAACTCCAAACTTTTCTATCTCACTTGGATTTCCAAGAGGACCCCCACAATATCAGAAATCTTATCCCCTACTCCTAACCTTCCTAAGAGTTTCGTTGTCTTTCCGACCTCTTGAAAGACTATCGTTATGCTCTCTTTCTCTAAGTTTTTATCAGCAATAGTAAGGGGTATTCTTTCTCCTTTTTCATGCACTCTCAAAATCACAAACTGTCCAGGCAAAGCCTTTTTAGCTATAAGAGGAGTTTTCACCTCAATTAATTTTACATTAGGCGCTAACTGTTTTTTCAATATTATTTCAAACAACAAAAATCCCTCCTTTTTGGTTGAAAAATTATATCATCAACATGCAAGAATGTAAATCAAGCATCAAACCTTAGGGGAAGAAGACTCTATAAGAGGAATGTTTTCAAAAAATATTACATTTACCTCTATATCTTGATAGGTGAATCTAAGAAGCTTAGGAAAGTTGTTTTTTGTAAAAAGAAGAATAAAAGAGAAACTTTCTTTAGGTTTTAATAGCTTAACTATAGGATAATATACTAAATCATAACCGAGCACTTTTCTAAATGAGTCTTCATTATTAAGAATTTTTTCAAGATTATTTGAAACGTTCTCTAAGCTGATAATTACTTTTGATAGGTCAATATCTTTCTCTCCATTATTATAAATAGTAATAAATAAAGGAAGAACTCTATTGAAGAGATAGTAATCAAATTTAGGATAATTAGTTAGGTCTAATACTGCAACTTTTAACGGATACTTTGGCGAGTATCCATAATGAAAATTAAAAAAATTAAGATTTTTACTATTTATTAATGCCCCATCAATATGCAATTTAATTAGTTTTTCTTTCAACTCAGTATAACCATAGACCTGATAAAGATTAGTATAACAATCTACAGCTATATTCCATGAAACATAACTTTTGTCGGGGTTTTTTAAATATTTTTCCTCATTTTCCTTTGCTAGTTTCAGCAATAAATCTTCGTCCTTACCTAATACAAAAGTAAGCATAAATAGAGTTATCAATAAAATAAAAAATAAGTATTTTAAAAACTTATTCATAATCCTCAAAACTAACAAAAAATTTGGTGGAGCTGGGGGGACTTGAACCCCCGACCTCTTCCGTGCCATGGAAGCGCGCTCCCTCTGCGCCACAGCCCCACCATTTTAATCATTAATTTGGAGGCGGCACCCGGACTCGAACCGGGGAATGGGAGATTTGCAATCTCCTGCCTTAGCCGCTTGGCGATGCCGCCTCATTACTTAATTTTTACATGGAGCGGGCGACGGGATTTGAACCCGCGACCCTCGGCTTGGGAAGCCGATGCTCTACCTCTGAGCTACACCCGCCTTCCCAAGAACCACTGATTTTAGAATATGATTTTTTTTAAAGCTTGTCAAGATTCTAATAAGTAGCCTAAAAATTATTTAAGTTGACAATAACAAAAATTATTTTTATCATTAATACTAAAATCTGATTTAGGTGGGAGGTGCATCATGCTGAAAAAGGGTATCCCTAGAATATTTTTACTACTTTTATCCCTACTTTTATTCTCTCTCCTTTCTGCACCCGCACAAACATTAAATGTTAACCCCAATGGCTGGCTCGACCAAGTAGCATTTATTCCTGAAAAAGATATGGCAAAGGCTGTAGAAATGATGTCCAAAGGAGACATTGATATTTATTTCAATGAAATAAGTGACCCACAACTCTTCAGAAGAATAAAAGAAGATCCAAATCTAACTTACGGAACATCTTTTGGACTTTACTATGAACTAACCTTCAACCCAGTAGGACCTACTTACAAAGATGGTAGGCTAAATCCTTTCAGCAACAAAAAAATAAGAGAAGCAATGAATATTGTAATTGATAGACAATATATAGTAGACGAGATAATGGGAGGACTTGCAGAAGTAAAACTATTACCTCTTAACAAAGGATTCCCAGAATATGAAAGATACAAGGACACCATAGCAAATTTAGAGAAACTTTATAAATATGACTTTAACAAAGGAAAACAGATAATTACAACTGAAATGAAAAAAATGGGAGCAGAATTAAAAGGAAATAAATGGTATTACAAAGGAAATCCAGTAGTAGTCAAATTTATCATAAGAACTGAGGATAGAAGAAAGCAAATTGGAGATTACGTGGCTAATCAGCTTGAAAAATTAGGTTTCACCGTAGAAAGAATGTATAAGACCTCAAGAGAAGCCTCTCCTCTCTGGGTAAGAGGAAATCCAGAAGATGGACAGTGGGATATCTATACAGGCGGATGGATAACTACTGTCTTAGCAAGAGATATGGCTGATAACTTTAGATTCTTCTATACTCCAGATTCAGAAATGTCTTACTCACCTCTTTGGAGAGCATATAAACCAGATAAAGAATTTAGAGATATAGCCAACAAACTTGCTCAAAGAACATTCAAGTCCATGGCAGAGAGAAACTACTTGATGAGAAAAGCTTTAGAGCTCTGCTTAAAAGATTCTGTTAGAGTGTTCTTGATTGACCAGAAGGCCGCATGGGCAAGAAGAAAGAATATTGATATAGCGGTAGATTATGCTGGTGGAAGTTCCTCAAGAGCCTGGCCATATACTTTAAGAATTGCTGGAAAAGAGGGTGGAAGTGTAAAGGCTGGAATGTCTGAAGTCATTATAGACCCATGGAACCCAATAGCAGGATCTAACTGGGTATATGACACTATATTCTGGGAAGCAACTTTTGGAAGAAATTGGATCTATCATCCTTACACAGGGCTTCCAATTCTTTTTGGAATAGAAAGTGCTGATTTAACTGTAACTGCTGATGTACCTACTTTCCCCAACAAAGGATCCGAAAGCTGGCTCAAGGTAAAAAGAGTAAAGAGTATAACTGTACCTGATGATGCATGGTATGGTTGGGATGCAAAGAAACAAACCATGATTACAGCAAAAGAGGCAGGAGTTAAAGAAGCAAAAGTAAAAGTAGTGATAAACTATGGGGATGTGCTTGGAAAGAAGAAGTATCATGATGGAACAGTTCAAAGTCTTGGAGACTATCTTGTAGACTTTATTATAGGCTTTGAAAGAGCAAGTAAAGATAGTAAGCTCTATGATGAGAGCTATGTTGACTACTTCAACTCCTGGAGAGAGTCCTTTGTAGCATGGAAAATTGTAAAAGAGCACCCATTAGTAATAGAATACTATACTAATTATGCTGAGCTTGACGCAGAACTTACTGCATTATGGCCTACCACATCGGTACTCTTCCCATGGCATGCGCTTGCTATAGGAATTAGAGCAGAGGAAGAAGGAAAGCTTGCTTTCTCTGCTGACAAAGCAGAAGCAACAAAGGTAGAGTGGATGAATTACATTGGTGGACCAAGCCTTGGAATATTGAAAGAAATGCTTGATAAATCCCAAAAAGATAACTACTTACCATTCAAGAATTTCTTAAGCAAGTATGTAAAAGAAGGAGAAATTAAAGAAAGATATAATGCACTCTCCAACTGGTACAATAGATTCAAACACTTCTGGGTAAGTAATGGTCCCTACTACTTAGAAAAGGCGGACACCGTAGCTCACACAGTTCTCTTAAAGAATGCTAAATTTTTGAAGTAAAGTATTGTATAATATAAACCCAGGGGGAAATTTCCCCCTGGGTTTTTTTTTGAAATAACAATAAAGGAGGTTGATGAAAATAGAAGGGATTAAAAAAATTCTTATTTACTTTTTAAAAAGAGCTATTGCTATATTTATTACTGTTGCAATAGCAATTTATCTCACTATTGTTATAGCCAATGCCGGAGGATATGTAGATAAGATTATAGAAGATGAAATAAGAATGAATGTAGCAATGGCAATAAGAAATGACCCTTCTGTAAGAGGATTTACTGACGAACAAAAACAAAAAATAATAGAAAATAGAGTAAGGAATGAGATGAGGAGAAGAGGTTTAGACCAACCTTTCATAATAAGAAGTATTTATCACCTAAAAAGGGCATTGCTGCTTGACTTAGGTACTGCCTCTTCTATGACCAGTGATAGCGGTTCTATGCTTGTGAAAAACATTATCTTAGAAAGAATTCCTTTATCTATTCTTCTTTTTACAACTATAACCATAATTAACTTCTTTTCTGCTTTATATTTAGGCCTGAAACTTTCAAGAAGATATGGATCCTTCTTAGATAAGTTAATAGTTTATCTTTCCCCCCTTTCCACGATTCCTGGATGGTTTTATGGTATATTTCTTATAATGATATTTTATTCTTGGCTTCATATACTGCCCCCAGGAGGCTTTATTGATTTTCCTCCCCCACCAACCTTATTAGGTAAAATATTAAACGTGGCAAAGCATATGATATTACCAGTTCTTTCTTGGTTTATAAGCTCCATATTTTTAAGTGCCTATAGCGAGAGAAACTTCTTCTTGATTTATTCCACCGAAGATTATGTGGAAGTGGCAAAAGCAAAAGGTTTGCCAGATAAGGTGATAGAAAGAAGATATATTTTAAGGCCAGCCCTACCTCCTATTATTACTTCTTTTGCCCTTGCTCTCATCTCTTCTTGGATGGGCGCAATTGTAACAGAAGCAGTATTTAATTGGCCTGGACTTGGTATGGTTTTAAGTAGAGCAATAGGGACTTTTGATGCTCCTGTGATAGTTGGAGTCACAGTAATATACGCTTACCTCCTTGGAGCTACAGTACTTATTTTAGATTTTATATATGCTCTCATTGATCCTCGAGTGAGAATATGAGGTGATAAAAATGGACAACATGGAATTTACTTCATCTTATAGCATAAAAGGAATATTTAGAGAAATATTACGATACAAGACAGGAGTATTTTCTCTCCTAATATTTGCCATACTTATTCTAATGTCTATCTACGCATATCTCAGCATGCCCTATGAAAAAGCCAAAGAACTCTGGAACGACAGCCAAGCTTGGTTAAAATACCCAAGAAATGCCATACCCACATGGCTAGCATTCTTTTCGGGTAAAAACCTACCTAAGAATATATACCTGAAGGAACCAAAAGAAGAGATTATCTCAGACAACCCCAAAGTTATAAGATATACATATAACATAGACTATACCTATGACGATTTCCCTAGTGAGTTTAATATATTTCTAAACAGCAGTTTTAAGGAGAATCCACCTAATTTAAAAATCTACTGGATAAACCCCTATGGAGATAGAATCTTACTTGCTGAAAAAACTCAAAGAGCAGATAAAGATATATTTTACATTGGAAATGAATTCTCTATAGAACAAAAGTTTACTGATTACTACAAAGAGAAATTAGGATTTTATCCTACTTTTCCTATTACAATTATGAAAGGACTCTTTGGAGATATAGAAACTCAACAAGTTAAAAAAGGAACTTACAGACTTGAAATAGAAGTTCAATTTGGAGACAAAAGTGACACCATCCAAATAGAACCTATAATATATGGAAAAGTTTATGGGGTAGCAGGAACGGACCATTTGAGAAGACCCTTAGAACTTGGTATTTTGTATGGAACACCCATTGATCTTGCCTTTGGACTTGGAGCATCTTTGAGTATAACCATAATACAATTGATATTAGCTACCATTAGTGGTTGGTATGGTGGATGGGTAGATAATATTATTCAAAGACTCACAGAAATATACATGTTACTGCCTTTCCTGCCCCTCATGATTATGATCTCCTTATTCTATAAATTGACCATTTGGCAACTTTTGATTGTATTGATAATCCTTAGTATTTTTGGCTCTGGAATAAAGACTCAAAGAGCCATGGTTTTACAAGTAAAAACATTACCCTATATAGAAGCTGCAAAAACTTATGGTGCAAGCAATATGAGAATAGTATTTCTTTACATTATTCCTAAGATTTTACCTCCTGTAATACCTGGATTAATCATCAGCATACCCGCTTATATATTTTTAGAAGCAATTCTCTCCCTTTTTGGAGTACTAGATCCCACGGAACCAACCCTTGGAAGAATAATCGAGGAAGCCTTCCAAAATGGAGCTTTATATAAAGGATTCTATTACTGGGTAATTGAGCCGTCTTTAATAATTGTACTCTTAGCTGTCTCCTTTGCACTCTTAGGTTTTGTTATAGATAGAATAGTTAATCCAAGACTTAAAGAAGTATAGGAGTGGTAACATGGCAAACACAGTTCTTAAACTAAATAATTTTACAGTGGTATATAAAACTCAAAAAGGTCCTTTAGAGGCAGTAAGAAATGTGAGCTTCGAATTAAAAGAAGGAGAAACTCTTGCTATAGTAGGTGAATCAGGCTGTGGCAAAAGCTCCCTCGCAAGAGGAATACTAAGATTATTTCCAAGGAATTTAGAAAAGGCAACTGGAGAGATATATATAAATGGCACAGAAGTTCTATCTCTAAAGGAAGAGGAATTTAGAAAAAACATAAGATGGAGTAAGATCTCTATGGTTTTCCAAGGAGCAATGAACTCCCTAAATCCCATCCTAAAAATAGTACATCAAGTAGCAGAGCCATTAATTGTTCACTTTGGAATGGAAAAATTTTCTGCTTATCAAAGAGCTAAAGAAATATTAAGCTTAGTAGGTATTCCTGAATCTTTTGCAGAAAGATATCCTTTTGAACTTTCAGGTGGAATGAAACAAAGAGTAGTTATAGCTATGGCTCTTGTGACTCATCCAAGCATCGTAATACTGGATGAACCCACATCAGCTCTTGATGTAATAACACAGGCAAATATAATGAATCTTTTAAAGGTTTTGAAGAAGGATTTAAACTTAAGTTATATCTTCATCACTCATGATATCGCCACTGCAAGTGAACTTGCAGATAGAGTTGCCGTTATGTACGCTGGAGAAATCGTAGAAATAAGTCCTGCAGAGAAGTTCTATAACTCGCCAGCTCATGGTTATACCATGATGCTTTTAAATAGCGTACCCACCTTAAAGACCACTAAAAAGTTGAAGGCAATTCCAGGATCACCACCAAGCTTAATTAATCCTCCATCAGGTTGTAGATTCCATCCCAGATGTCAGTATGTTATGGATATATGCAAAGAAAAAGAACCTCCCATGTTTAAAAAAGATGAAGACCATTATGCAAAATGTTATATAGGTGAGAGCCATGAATAACAATAATGTCTTACTAAAAGTAGAGAATCTAAAAGTTTGGTTTGAAATAAGAAAGAATATCTTAGCAAAACCACTCTATGTAAAAGCCGTAGACGGAGTAAGCTTCGAACTAAAGAAGGGAGAGTCTATCTCCTTAGTCGGTGAAAGTGGTTCTGGAAAAACAACTTTAGGAAGAACTATACTAAGATTATATGAACCTACAGACGGAAAGATCTTTTTTGAAGAAAAAGATATAACCAATATAGACTATAAAGAACTAAGTTGGTATAGAAAAGAAACAGGATTTGTTCAACAAGATCCTTTCGGAGCCTTAGCACCTCATTTCACAATATATAGAATTTTAGAAGAGCCACTCCTAATAAATAAAATTGGCACTCCTCAAGAAAGAAAAGACATGATTTTTAAAGCCTTAGAAGAAGTTAAACTCACACCAGTAACTGACTTTATTGGAAAATACCCCCACATGATATCGGGAGGACAAATGCAAAGAGTAGTAATAGCAAGAGCACTAATCATGAGACCAAAGTTGGTAATAGCGGATGAACCAGTATCTATGCTTGACGCCTCAGTAAGAATAGAGATTCTTGAACTACTAAGAGATCTTCAAGAAAAACATCACATGAGCATGATATACATAACCCATGATCTTGCTACAGTAAGGGCTTTTTCAAACTGGATTTTTATAATGTACGCAGGAAATCTTGTAGAAAGAGCTAAAACTGATGAATTATTGAACAATCCTCTACATCCATATACAAAGGCATTACTTTCTGCAATACCAGATCCAGATCCTCAAAATCGCTTTAAATTAAGAGAAGTACCCCCAGGAGAACCTCCAAACCTTATAAATCCACCAACAGGTTGTAGATTTCACCCCAGATGTCCACATGTTATGAATATATGCAAAGAGAAAGAACCAGAAGAGATTGAAGTATCAAAAGATCATTGGACCAAATGTTGGCTATATAACAAGGGGTAAGCAAAAGGCTTACCCCTTGTTCTTCATTAACCTGTCAAGAGCTATTTTATACCCCTCAGCACCATAGAGTAAAAATTTCTTAACCCTACTTATGGTAGCAGAACTTGCTCCTGTCTCTTTCTCAATCTCTTCGTAAGATTTTCCCTCATAAAGCATTTTTAGCAACTTTTAACCTTTGTGCCAATTCCTTTATTTCTGTAATAGTACATATATCTTCAAGAAACCTTAAAACTTCCTCTTCATTCTCTAACGTAAGTACTGCTTTTACAAGGAAGTAAACATCTTCATCAGCCCATTTAGGATTGTAACTCAATAACATTCCCCCCTAAACTCTTAAGAGTTTCGGTAAAAGTAGGAAAGGAGATATTTATACTGTCACTCTCCACAATAGTCTCATCATCAGCAATAAGCCCTGCAATAGCAAAAGCCATAGCAATTCTATGATCACCATAAGTCTCTATCTCCCCGCCCTTCAACTTTGTGGGACCATAAACTACAAATCCATTATCAATTACCTTTGCTTTCCCTCCCATTTTATTTATTCCATCTACCACAGCTTTAATTCTATCAGACTCTTTTACTTTTAACTCCTCCACATCTTTAAATATACTCTCGCCCTTTGCTTGAGTTGCTATAATAGCAAGTATAGGAACTTCATCGATAAGAGTTGGTACAATATCACCTTTTATCTCAAAGGCCTTCAAATCTGAATATTCTATCATCAAATTTCCGATAAGCTCTCCCCCATCTTCCCATGTATCGATGATATTAAACTTAGCTCCAGCCTCTTTAAGGATGTCTAACATACCTGTTCTCGTAGGATTAATTCCAACATTTTTAATAATGACTTTAGATCCCTCTACCAACAACCCCGCAGCAATAATGAAGGCTGCCGAAGAAAAATCACCAGGTATATTGAAATCTTTATTCTTATAACTTTCTATACCATGAGTTTTTAGAGTTAAACCCTCCCTTTTAAGAGGCAATCCAAGATATTGAAACATTCTTTCAGTATGATCTCTTGATAAAGAAGGTTCAGTAACACAGGTTTCTCCCTCAGCAAGAAGACCTGCAATTAATAATGCTGACTTTACTTGAGCACTTGCTACATTCAATATGTGACTCTCCCCAACCAATTTTTCTCCTTTTATGGCAAGAGGAGGATTATTATCGTTATTCCTTCCCCATATATTTGCACCCATTTTCCTAAGTGGATCTACAACTCTCTTCATTGGTCTTCTTCTCAAAGATGAATCACCTGTAATTACTGAAAAGACTCCAGGAAGTCCGCTTAGAAGTCCTGTAAGCAGCCTTATAGTGGTACCTGAATTTCCTGCATCAAGAACATTCTCAGGTTCCTTGAATCCTTTTATACCATTTCCTTTTACCCTTACTATACTATCGTACACTTCAATAGAGACTCCCAAAGATTTTAAACAATTCATAGTAGAGATACAATCCTGAGAGAAAAGAAAATTCCTTATTATACTCTCTCCCTCACCCATAGAAGAGAAAATTAAGGCTCTATGAGAGATAGATTTATCTCCAGGAACCTCTACTTCTCCTTTCAAGACTTTACTTTTTTTAACTAATAATTTTCCCATATCAATCCCTCAATCTTAATCTTTTTTCTCTTGAATCTTTAAATATATGTCTTATCTTTTCAAAATCCTTTCTTTCTAAATTCTCAATCAAATCTTTTAAAGTTTTCTCAAACTCCACCAAAGCCTCTTTTATTTTAATATCATTCTCTTTTAAGATATCTAACCACAAATTATAATCACTTTTTGATATTCTCGTAGTATCCTTAAAACCACTTCCAAAGAAGCTTAAATTATCTTCTTTTACAGAAACATAAGACAACAGATAGGCGATAATTTGAGGAAGATGACTAGTAAAAGCGAGAATTTCATCATGTTTTTCAGGATCAATTATAATAGGAGATGCATTTATTTTCTCTATTATTCTTCTCAAGCCTTCAACTTTTTCTTCAGAAACCTCAAAAGCAGGACACAAAAAATAAACCTTTCCAGTAAACAAATTATCTACAGCTCCTAAAGGCCCAGAAACTTCTCTTCCTGCAAGAGGATGTCCTCCTATAAACGATTTTCTTAAAAACTCGTCTCTATTCATATAATTCATAATCTTAAATTTGGTACTTGCTGTATCCGTAATAATAACTTTCTCACTTACATAATTTTTAAGATTTTCAACTACGTCCACTACTCCAGAGGGATATACAGAAATAAATATATAATCAGACTCTCCGATTAGATCTCTAAGCCGAGTTATATCTTTTCCTAAAACATCCAAAATCTTTCTTTCTGAAAGATAGTCTAAAACCTTATTATCTTTATCTACACCCCACAAGTAAACATTTTTAAACTCCTTCTTAAAAGAAAGAGCTAAAGATGTTCCAATCAAACCAAGCCCAATAATACCTATTATCATAATCTTCTTCCCACAGCACTTGCTATAGCTTTTAGTTCACTCATTAATCTTCTGAAGTCTGAAAAGGTAAGCGATTGAGGACCATCAGAGAGGGCTTTCTCAGGATGAGGATGTACTTCTATAATTAATCCATCTGCTCCTGCAGCTATTGCTGCTTTAGCCATGCTAGGTACATACCTATAATTTCCAGTTCCATGACTTGGATCTACAAACACTGGAAGATGAGTTTTTTCCTTCAAGGCAGGAACAATAGAAAGGTCTAAAGTATTTCTAGAAAAATCAGAAAAAGTTCTTATTCCTCTTTCACAGAGAATAACTTCTGAGTTTCCTCCAAGCAATATATATTCTGCTGCAAATAAGAACTCCTCCAAAGTTGCCGATAGTCCTCTTTTTAAAAGTACGGGCTTTCTTAATTTCCCAACCTCTTTTAATAAAGTGAAGTTCTGCATATTTCTTGCTCCTATCTGAATAATATCTGCATACTCTGCTACAAGTTCTAAATCCCTCGGATCCATGACCTCTGTAATTACTGGTATATCAAACTCATTCTTTACCTCATAAAGAAGTTTTAACCCTTCAACTCCTAATCCCTGAAAGCTATAAGGAGATGTACGAGGTTTAAATACGCCTCCTCTCAAAATTTTTGCACCCACTTCTTTAACAAATTGAGCAATTTCACGAAGCTGTTCTCTACTTTCTACAGCACANGGGCCAGCCATAACTACTATCTCGTCATTTCCAATTTCTACTTGATTTACTTTTATTTTTGTACCCTGTGGATTAAATTCCTTAGTAACTAATTTATAGGATGTTAATATAGGGATTACCTGTTCAACAAATGGAAAAGAACTAATCTGTTCCATTATAAGAACTTTCTCTTCCATTCTTTTATCCCCAATCGCACCTATAACAACCCTATTTTCCCCTCTTGATATATGAGCACCATAATTATATTCCTTTAATTTATCTACCACTTTTTGAATTTCCTCTTCCGTAGCACCCGATTTAAGTACAATAATCATAATATCTTTCCTCCCCTAAAAAATGTTTTAAGTAATCTATTGTCAAATTACAATAATTAAATTCATAAAAATCACTTTCCATACCCATCACCTGCCTTCAACGCTTTTATTATGTCCTTTTCTTCCAAATTTTCTACAATCTCTACCTTACCTATTTCTTTTGGCAAAATAAGTCTAATCTTACCTCCATAAGCCTTTTTATCTCTCTTGATATAGCCTACTAAATCTTCTATTCTGTAAGGATTATTAAGATCGAATCCAAAACTTAGCAAGGTATCTTGTAACCTCTTCAAGACACTGTAATCACAAAATCCAATTTTATAAGCTAAGTAAGTAGCTAAAAACATGCCAATAGCCACGGCTTCTCCATGCAAAAATCTTTTATATCCTCCCTTAGCCTCTATAGCATGTCCAAAAGTATGTCCAAAATTTAAAATCATTCTCAAAGAAGATTCTTTTTCATCTTTTTCCACCACATACTTCTTACAAATAAGACTTTCTCTTATAATATGGAAAAGTATGTCTATATCCTTATTCAGTATAGAAGTCGTATTTTTCTCTAAAAAATTAAAAAGGCTTTGATTCATAATCATTCCATATTTTATTACCTCTGCAATACCACTTCTGTACTCTCTTTCTGGAAGGGTATTTAGAGTCTTTATATCTATTATTACTGCATCGGGATGGTAGAAAGTTCCTATTAAATTTTTTCCCTCTTTTATATTAATACCTGTCTTGCCTCCTATGGAACTATCAACCTGAGCAAGAAGAGTTGTAGGAATTTGAATATATCTTATGCCTCTCATATAAATGGAAGCTACAAAACCAGTAAGATCTCCTATGACTCCCCCCCCAAAAGCAAAAATAGCGCTTTTTCTATCTGCACCCCTTTGGGCAAGCTCTCTTGAAATTCTAATTACCTCTTTAAAGCTCTTACTCTTCTCTCCAACAGGCACATATATTATTCCTTCCTGAGAAATTTCTAAATCCTCTTTGTAAAGGTCGTACAAGAAAGAATGGGTAATAATAAAAGAGGAAGAATAATTATCTCGATAATTTTTTAGAAATTTTTTTAAAATATCATAACCAATATATATAGGATATTTTTTATCTTTAAGTTCAACCCTTAGCTCTTCCATCCTAACCTCTCATAAACATAATTTTTATATTTTTCAAAATTTTCTCTTATCTCTTCCATATGATCTCCCGAAAACTTGTTTAAAAACTCTCTTGCCAAGATAAAAGCAAGCATTGCCTCCCCTACCACACCAGCTGCAGGCACCACACAAACATCACTTCTTTCATAATAACCTTCTGTAATTTTCTTTTCTTTTATATCAAAGGTTTTAAGAGGTCTTCGTAGAGTAGGTACAGGTTTAACTATAGCTCTAACCATAATAATCTCCCCATTTGAAACTCCACCCTCGATCCCTCCAGCATAATTAGTCTTTCTGAACCTATCCTTTTCTCCATAAAATTCATCATGTACCTTTGAACCAATATTTATGCTCGCATAAAGAGCCTCACCAATTTCCACACCCTTCACCGAAGGTATACTCATAATAGCATAAGAAATAAGAGCGTCCAGTCTCCTATCCCAATGAACGTAACTTCCAAGACCAATAGGTACTCCTTTTGCAAGAAGAATAAATCTTCCTCCAAGAGTATCTCCCTCTTCTTTTGCTTTATCTATCAATTCCTTTGCTTGCCTTTCTTTTTCCTCATCGATCATTCTTAAGTCCGAGGACTCTGCCTTTTTCTTTAAAATATCCCAGCTAAAATTGTTAATATCAAAACTATCTTCAATTCCATCTATAGCTTCTACAAAACTTATGATCTCAATTCCAAACTCAGAAAGAAAAGTTTTTGCAATAGCACCTACAGCAACCCTTGCAGCTGTCTCTCTGGCACTAGCTCTTTCAAGTACATTTCTTATATCCTCGAAATGATACTTTATTGCTCCTGCAAAATCAGCATGCCCAGATCTTGGTTTTGTAACAATTCTCTCCTCAAAAATTTTTTCAGGATCCATAACAGATTTCCAATTTTCCCAATCTCTATTTTTTATTAAGATTCCGATAGGAGTCCCAAGGGTATAACCTCCTCTTATCCCGGATATTATTTCAGCCTCATCTTTCTCTATCTCCATCCTTTTACCTCTTCCATATCCCACTTGCCTTCTTCTCAACTCTTGGTTTATGTATTCCAAATTTATACGAAGACCTGCAGGTACACCCTCTATAATTGTCATCAGAGCTTTTCCATGGGACTCTCCAGAAGTTAGAAATCTCATAACAATTTTTCAGCCTCCCTTTTCATTATCTCAAAAGGCCCAATAAATCCAAACCATTTATTCCAAGAGAGACACGCTTGATAAATAAGCATATCGAGACCATTCTTAAAGGGCACATTGTTTTCTTTAGCAAGGCTCAATAGAGGAGTCTCCTTAGGGTTGTAAATAATATCATAAACAAAGGCTATGGATTTAAAATTCCCATTCCAGGGAGTACTTTTGCCATCAAGCCCTATTGATGTAGTATTTATTAGAATTAATTTTTCGTCAACTTTATGTCTTTCCTGCCAAGGAATAATTTTTATTTCAATATTTTTATTTTTCTTTACTTCCTCAGCAATTCTCTCTGCCCTTCCATAAGTTCTATTAGTTAAGTAAATTTCTTTAAATCCATATTCAATTACAGCATAAACTACGGCCCTTGCTGCACCACCTGCTCCTAAAATTAAACAAGGCAAATCTTTATCTAATTTCAACTCCTTAAGGGTTTCCAAAAATCCTCCAAAATCGGTATTTTCGCCCTTCCATTTATTTTCTTCTAAATAAACCGTATTTACAGCACCAATAAGCTTAGAAATTACAGAAATCTCGTCTAAAAAATCTATTATGCGTTCTTTATGAGGTATAGTTACGTTCAAACCATAAATAGGAAGGTATTTTATTCCAAGAATTGCCTTTGAAAAAGACTCTGGTTCAATAGGAATATTTATATATAAAGCATCAATAGATAATGCCCTGAAAGCGGCATTATGAATGTAAAAGGATATAGAATGCCCCAATGGGTAACCTATAAGTCCATATAATTTCGTCGATGGAGAAACCAAAGAAATTAATCACCCCTCTTTCTTTAAACTCTCTCCCCATTGAGGTAAATTTAAAGGTTAATTTACCAAAAAAGATTTATCTTGTCAAATTGAAAGTATTTTACTCAAAAATTCGATGGTTCGTTCTTCTTTAGGATTTTCAAAAATCTGCTTTGGAGTACCCTCCTCCACAATTCTCCCTTGATCTAAGAAAATTACCCTATTTGCTACCTCCTTAGCAAATCCCATTTCATGAGTCGCAATAATCATAGTCATCCCTTCATGAGCAAGCTCTCTTATAACATCTAATACTTCCTTTGTCATCTCTGGATCTATGGAAGACGTAGGCTCATCAAATAACATTACCTCTGGCTCCATAGCAAGAGCTCTTGCTATAGCAATTCTCTGTTGTTGTCCTCCCGAAAGTTGAGAAGGATAGCTCTTAGCTTTATCTAAAAGTCCAACCCTTTTTAGCAACTCATAAGCTTTTTCTACAGCAATTTGGGGATCTACTTTCTTAACTTTAATGGGAGCAAGGGTTATATTTTCAAGCACAGTAAGGTGAGGAAAAAGATTAAAAAGCTGAAAGACCATTCCAACCTTTTGTCTGATCTTATTTATATCTACTGAAGGATCGGTTATCTTTATACCATCAATGTAAATTTCACCTTCGGTAGGTTCTTCTAATCTATTTATGCAACGCAAAAGGGTACTTTTTCCCCCTCCACTTGGTCCTATAATTACAAGTACCTCACCTTTCTTTACCTCTAAATTAATCCCCTTTAAAACGTGAAGGTGCTTAAATTTCTTATGCAAATTAACTACTTTAATCACCTGTTTTCAACCTCTTTTCCAACCATACTGAGAGTCTTGTTAAAGGCAATGTCATTAACAAATATATCAAAGTTACCCCTAAAAATGGACTAAATACATTTGCCTTCCAAGCTACGATCTCTCTACCTGCCCTAAGAAGTTCGGTAACAGCAAGAGTAGAAGCAAGAGAACTTTCCTTTAACATGGAAACAAATTCATTAGTCAAAGGGGGTAAAATTCTTCTGAAAGCCTGAGGAAGAATTACATATCTCATCGCTTGAAAATAAGTCATACCAAGAGACCTTGCAGCCTCCATCTGTCCTTTTTCTATGGACTGGATTCCACTTCTAAAGATCTCTCCGGTATACGCAGCACTATTTAAAGATAAACCTACAATGGCAGCAGTGATTGCACCTAAATTTATACCAAAAGAAGGTAGAGCATAATAGATTATTAAAAGCTGCATAAGTAGAGGAGTACCCCTTATTACCTCTACATATATGGTAGAAGGTATTCTCAAAAAATAGTTTTTAGATATGCGTGCAAGACCTAAGAACAAACCAAGTATTATTCCAAAAAACACAGAAACTACTGAAAGGCGCAATGTAACCACTGCGCCTTTCAGTAAATAAGGTATACTCTCAATAAATATACTTAGATTAAAATCCAAAATATCACCTCTTACTTAGGTGGCTCTATACCAAACCATTTTTTATATATTTGGTTATATTTACCAGTTTTTTTCAAGTTAGTCAATATTTCATTTATCTTCTTTAAGAGATCTTTATCTTCTTTTCTAACAGCTATTCCATATTGTTCTATAGTAAATGGTTTTCCAACGCACTTTAACTTTGGATTATTTTTAGAATAGTATAAAGAAACTGGCAAATCGTTAATAACAGCATCTAATCTCCCAAGCTCAAGATCCATAAAGGCTTCAGGAATAGTCTCGTAACTTCTAATCTCTTTTATACCCACTTGATCTTTTATTTTTTTAGTCAGTAAGCTCTCCCGTAGTACCAAGCTGTACTCCAACTATTTTTCCTTTTAAATCTTTCTCTGAGTTAATGTCTTTATTATCACTTCTTACCACAATAATCTGTCCAGAATCATAATAAGGAATAGAGAAATCAATCTCCTTTTTCCTTTCCTCGGTAATGGTCATAGCAGAGATTATAATGTCAAATTTTTTAGCCTTTAAAGCTGCAATTATACCATCAAAAGAAGTATTTATAATTTGCAATTTAACTCCAAGCGCTTTTGCGATTTCCTGAGCAATATCAATATCAAAACCTACTGGTTTATCCCCTTCCATAAACTCAAATGGGGCATAAGCCACATCACTTCCTACTTTTAGCACTCCTGCTTTCTTTATTCTTTCAACAGCCCCAGCTCCTAAAACAGGATAAAGCATTAAGAGAGAAAACAATAAAAATATAATTAGGATTTTTCGCATATTCTTTCCTCCTAATTGCATAATTTTTAAAAGTATATGAGCAAAACTTTCTAAAAGTCAAGTATAATATCTAAAGTGGAGGTGAAAAAATGGATTACTTAATAAGAGGACTATCGAAAGATAAAAGAATAGTAGCATATGTAGCAAAAACCACTAATCTTGTAGAACAAGCAAGACAAATCCACAAGGCTTCTCCAACAGCCATTGCAGCTCTTGGTAGAACCTTAACTCTTGCTGCAATAATGGGTAAAATGCTTAAAAAAGATGAAGAAAGAATAAGCCTACAAATAACAGGAAATGGGCCTTTAGGTAATATATTTGCAGAAGCAGATTCAAAAGGAAATGTAAGAGGTTTTATTAAAAGAGCTTACATAGACCTACCACCCACTCCCGACGGAAAATTAGATGTGCCTTCTGCTATAGGAAAAGAAGGAACTCTAAGCGTAATAAGAGATTTAGGATTAAAAGAGCCCTATAGAGGAGTTGTACCCATTGTATCTGGAGGTATAGCTAAAGACTTAGCTTATTATTTTACATACTCTGAGCAATTACCATCTGCCGTTGCTGCAGGGGTTTATGTGAGTAAAGAAGGAAAAGTGATCTCTGCTGGTGGATACATTGTTCAAATAATGGAAAGTGCGGAAAAAGATATTATTGATATTTTGGAAACCAACATTAAAAATCTCGATCCTCCCAGCAAGATGATTCTTGATGGGCAAAGTCCCGAAGAAATAATGAGCAGAATATTTAAAAATATCGAATATGAACAATTCTCAAGAGAAGATCTTAAATATGCTTGTAGGTGTAGTAGAGAAAGAGCAGAAAATACTCTTATAGCCCTCGGAGTTAAAGAATTAGAAGAGCTTATTAAAAACGAAGAATTCATTGAAGTAAAATGCGAATTCTGTGGAAAAACCTATACTTTTGACAAAAGGGATATGGAAGAAATAATAAATCAATTAAAAAATAAAACATAAGAAGTCCCCCCAATTGGGGGGACTTCTTCCTTAAATAACCTCTTCCAATGGAACATATGGAAGGTTAAAAGCCTTCGCTACTTGTTCATGGGTTACTCTACCGTATGCTATATTAACTCCTCTTGCTAAACTCTTATTTTCCATTACAGCTCTCTTCCAGCCTTTATCTGCAATTTCAATTACATAAGGCAATGTGTTTAAAGTAAGAGCCCTTGTAGAAGTTCTTGGAACAGCCCCAGGCATATTTGCTACAGTATAATGTATTACTCCTTCCTCTTCATATATAGGATCCTTATGAGTGGTAGGACGAGAAGTCTCAGCGCAACCTCCTTGATCTATAGCTACATCCACAAGCACTGAACCCTTTTTCATATTTTTAAGGAGCTCTCTCGTGATAATTTTTGGGGCCTTTGCTCCTGGAACTAAGACAGCTCCAATTATAAGATCAGCATATTCAACAGCCATTCTTATGTTATACTCATCTGCAAACATAGTTATGACTTTTCCTTGAAAGTAATCATCAATATACCTTAATTTTCTGGGATTTATGTCAAGTACGGTAACTGATGCACCCATACCATAGGCAATTCTTGCAGAATTAAAACCCACATTTCCAGCACCAATAATAACTACGTTTGCTGGAGGTACCCCAGGAACTCCTCCAAGCAAAATTCCTCTTCCTCCGAAAGTCTTCTCCAAATACTTAGCTCCCTCTTGAGGAGCCATTCTTCCAGCTATTTCACTCATAGGAGCTAAAAGAGGCAAAAAACCATCATCGGTTTGCACAGTTTCATAAGCTATACCAATAATTTTTCTTTTCAAAAGATTCAAAGTTAAATCTTGCGAAGCTGCAAGATGTAAATAAGTAAATAGGATTTTACCCTCAGAAAGAAGGTCGTACTCCTCTGGCAAAGGTTCCTTAACCTTCAGGATAAGTTCTGCTTCATAGAAAACATCTTCGTGTCTTTCTAAAATTATAGCTCCAGCTTTAATAAACTCCTTATCTGAGAATCCACTCCCAAGCCCTGCTCCTTTTTCTATAAGTACTTTATGACCTCTTTTAACTAAAGTCTCTACTCCCCCAGGTACAATTGCCACCCTATTTTCCTCAGGTTTAATCTCCTTGGGAACACCGATTATCATAACTTAACTCCTCCTTGAGTATAAATAATAATATACGCCAATTAAAGTTTTAGAATCTTCAAATTTATTTTCAAAAAGATATCTCTTAACCTCATCTTTGCTCAGAATTACGAGCTCTAAAAACTCATCTTCATCTGGATTTTCTTTTGTCCTCTTCAGATTACTAGCCTCAAAGAGATATAAGACTTCATCACTTATACCTGGAGATGGATAAAAGGTATGGACAAGTTTCAATTTTCCAGGAACATAACCTATCTCTTCTTCAAGTTCACGATATGCACATTCCTCAGGCTTTTCGCCATAATCTAATTTTCCAGCAGGAATCTCAAGCAAAACTTTTTGAGCTGGTAGGCGATACTGCTTTACAAAAAACACGGATCCATCCTCAAGAACAGGTAAAATTGCTACAGCTCCAGGATGATGAACTACCTCCCTTTTAGCCTCCTTTCCATTTATAAGTACCACTCTATATTCTTTTACAGTAATGATTCTCCCCTTATATTTTTCAACTGTCTCTATGATTTTCTCATCCAATTTAACTTTCACCCCCCATATTTTCTAAGCTTTCCTTGCCTTTAAGTTGTGAGGCCTTAACTAATAACTCCTTTGCATGTTGCTGACTTACATCAGAAACTATACTACCCCCAAGCATTCTTGAAAGCTCAAGAATCCTAGACTTATCTTCAAGCATTGAGACCCTTATTCTGGTTTGATCATTAACGATCTTCTTCTCTACATGGAAGTGATAATCTGCCCAAGCTGCTATCTGAGGCAAATGAGTCACACAAAAAACTTGTCTTCTCTTTGAAATATTCCATAACTTTTGAGCAAGAAGATAAGCTGTTTCTCCACCTATTCCAGTATCAATTTCGTCAAAGATAAGCACAGGAGTATTATCTACTTCATTCAAAATAGTCTTTAAAGCTAACATAACCCTGGACAACTCACCACCAGAAGCTACGTGTCTTAATGGCTTAAACAGTTCACCAGGATTAGAAGATAACATAAATTCTATTACCTCTCTCCCTTTTTCACTTAACTTCACTCCGTTTATATTCAAACCTGAAGATGGCTCTATAAACTCGACGGAAAATTTTGCATGTTCCATTCCAAGTTCCGAAAGTTCTGACTCTACTCTCTTAACAAAATCTTGTACTATATTCTTTCTCATTTCTGATAATTTTTCACTCTCATAAAGAAGCTTCTCTTCAATGGAGTTTATCTCTGCCTCAATATTTTCTAATCTTGCTTCCATATTAGAAAGCATATCAAGTTCTTCTTTTGCCTTCTCTTTATACTCTAATATTTCCTCAATGGTCTTACCATATTTTCTCTTTAACTGAGAAATTCGGTACAATCTCTCTTCTATCTCCTCAATTGCAGATGGGTCTAAATTCATGCTATCTTTATACTTGATTAAATTATCCACAGCCTCACCAAGGTATATTTTTGCATTCTCAAGTAAATTTGCAATATTACTAATATTTTCATCTAATGAAGAAAGAGTTTTAATAATATCTAAGCCTTCTCCTAACTGTTCGAAGGCTGAGAAACCTTCTGGATTCTCATATAAAAATTTTATAGCCTCTTCTATACCCATTCTTATTTTCTCGTAATTTTGCAACCTCTGTCTTTCCTCTAATAATTCCTCTTCTTCTCCAATTTTTAAATTTGCTTTTTCGATTTCCTCTATTTGAAAGGACAATAGATCAATTCTTTGCTGTCTTTCCTTTTCTTTACCATATATTTCATCTCTCTCTGCATAAAGATTTTTAAGTCGAGAAAACAACTCTTTCACTTTATTTCTCTGATTTAACAATTCATCTCCACCAAGCCTATCAAAGACCTCAAGTTGAAAATCCCTATGAAGTATCTTTTGATGTTCGTGCTGTCCGTGAATTTCTACAACATTTGAAAGGAGTCTTTCCAACATACCTACAGTAACCAGTTCGCCATTAACTCTACACTTACTTCTTCCATTTTTATTTAACTCTCTCGAAACCAACAAAGTACCGTCCTTTTCTTTAGGAATATCCCATTCATCTAATAGTCTTTCTACTTCTTCATTCATAGTAAACATAGCTTCCACGAGAGTTCTATTACTTCCCGACCTTATAATATCTGTTGAAGCTCTTTCCCCTAAAAGAAAGGCTACAGCATCTACTAAAAGTGATTTACCGGCACCAGTTTCTCCAGTTATAACATTAAAACCATCATGAAAATCCAAGGTAATCTCATCTATAATTGCAAAATCTTTTACTCGCAGCGCTAATAACATTCCTCTCTACCTCCAATGTAGTTTCTTCTTAAGTCTATTTATGAAGTCCCATCCAGGTAAAAATATTAATTTTCCATAAAAATTAGCCTTACTAATGCTAATATGATTCTTATTACTAACAATACCAATTTCTTTACCATCAATCCACACTTCAACTTGAGTAGATTTTCTTTGAAAATTAACCTTTACTTCTAAGTTATTAAGATCTAAAATTAAAGGCCTTGAAGTTAAAGAATGAGCACATATGGGAATAATTTCTAAGACCTCCACTTCAGGGAAAATAATAGCGCCACCAGCAGAAAGAGCATAAGCAGTAGAACCTGCAGAGGTAGCTATAATTACCCCATCGGCCGGAGGAGTCAATATAGAACTATTGTCAAACACAAGATTTACAGAGATTAAAGGTGTATTTTCCGATTTTAAGAAGACCACTTCATTAAACGCATAAAAATTATTATGGTCAATTGAGATCTTTATTACCGGATGTTTTTCAATAAAAAAATTTCCACTTTCTATAGAGTTTAAAAGCACGGAGATATCTTTGAACTCTACGGTGGTTAAAAAACCAAGTCTTCCAGTGTTAATACCGACTACAGGTATATCATGGATAGATAGTTTTTGAAGAGTATAAAGAACAGTTCCATCACCTCCAATAGCTACTCCAAGATCCACATCAACTCCCTCGGGAATGACCTCAATACCCTTTTCCTTAGCCCAATCTTTCAGTATATCTATCCCCTTCTTTGCCTCCCTTTTTTTGGGATTATAAAAGACTCCTATCTTTCGGATCTTAATTTCCAATTTAAAAAGGCCTCCTGAACTACTCTTTCTATATCTCTACTTTCGATTAAAGTTCCTTGTTTAATAGTAAATAAAGATGGATATTCGATATTTCCTTTTCCTTCTTTACTCAAATAATATGTTACATTTTGCATGAAAAAGCCTTGTTCTTTTAATTTTTCTTTAATATTCTCTAATATTTTTATATGTACGTCAATATTTTTTACTATCCCACCTCTACTCACTTCTTTAGGCGATGCTTCGAACTGAGGTTTAATTAAAGATATAATTATACTATCATCATGTAAAAATTTTCTAATAGCCGGAAATATCTTTAAAAGAGAAATAAAAGAAACATCTATAGTAACAATATCTACCTTATCTGGGATATCCTCTTCCTTTAGATACCTAGCATTTATCCCTTCTTTTACTATAACCCTTGGATCCTTTCTCAATTTTTCATGAAGTTGACCCTTCCCTACATCAACCGCATATACTTTTATTGCCCCCTCCTGAAGAAGACAATCTGTAAATCCCCCTGTGCTTGCTCCTATATCTAATGCAATTTTTCCTCTAACATCAACTCCAAAAGTATCAATTGCTTTCTTTAACTTGAATCCACCTTTACTAACGTACGGAATTGTCTCCTTTATTTCGATTAAAGAGTCAACAGGAATTTTTAAATCAGGTTTTGTCACAATATTACCGTTTACCTTTACTACGCCAGCTATAACAGCAGCTTTAGCCTTTTCTCTACTTTCAAAAAAACCCTTTTTGACTAATAATACATCTAATCTTTCCTTTTCCTTCAATCCTTACACCTTAACATCTTCCAGTACACTTATTATTTTTTCAGCTATCTTATGTCCACTGAGGCCATAGATATCTCTTAAGAGCTGAGCATTACCCTGCTCGATAAACTTATCGGGAAGGCTAATTGGCAAAACTTTTTTTATTTAGCTTTAAGATATTTACCAACTCAGATATAGCTCCAAAGAGTCCCCCTGTAATCACATTCTCTTCCACAGTTATTATGACATCATGAGAAGAAATCAATTCTTCCAATGTTAGTACATCTAAGGGCTTTAAGAATCTTACATTCACTATAGTAGGAGATATGCCTTCTGTTTTCAGAATACTTTCAGCCTCTAAAGCTGGGTAAACCATTGATCCAATAGCAAGAATCAGTACATTTTTTCCATATTTCAATATTTCGCTTTTACCTATTTCGATCCTTTCAAAATGATCTTTCAAACCTATGCCTACACCTTTACTCTTTGGATACCGTATAGCAAAGGGACCAGGATAATTAATCGCAGTGTATAATAGATCTCTAAGCTCAGACTCATCCTTTGGAGCAGAAATAACCATATTAGGTATTAGTCTAAGATAAGACAAATCAAAAATTCCTTGATGAGTAGCTCCATCATCACTCACTATTCCTGCCCTATCTAAAACAAAAACTATAGGAAGTTTTTGCAAGCATACATCATGAATTATCTGATCAAAAGCCCTTTGCAGAAAAGTGGAATATATAGCAACTACAGGCTTTAATCCGTTTTTTGCAAGTCCTGCCGCAAAAGTAACTGCATGTTCCTCAGCAATACCAACATCAAAAAATCTCTCGGGAAATCTTTGTGCAAAATATGATAACCCAGTTCCTTCAGGCATAGCAGCAGTTATTGCTACAATCTCAGGATACTTTTCTCCTAATTCCACAAGAGCCTTACCAAAAACTTCTGTATAAGTTGGTACTTTCTTTTCCCTTTCAATTTTAGCCTCTATACTATGGAATTTAGATGGGGTTGCTTCCGCATCTTTATGCCCAATACCTTTTTTAGTTGTAATATGAATCAATACAGGACAAGATAAATTATCTTTTATTCCTTTAAAAACTGATATAAGTACAGGAATGTCATGCCCATCAAAAGGACCAAAATACTTAAATCCCCAATATTCAAACATGGGATTTTCAAGCAAAAGACTTTTTAAACTTCTCTCTAACTTTAAATCAAAAGCTAATAAACCTTTTCCTATAGATGAATTTTTTAATAAATTTTGGGTTGTCTGTTTAAAAAATCTATATAAAGGATGTTTTCGAAGTTTTGCTAAATATAAAGCTATTGCTCCTACATTGGGAGAAATTGAATGTTCGTTATCATTCAAAACCACAATAAGATCAGTATTTAAATAACCAATCTGATTTAACGCTTCCAAAGCCATACCCGAGGTTAAAGCTCCATCCCCTATTACCGCTATAACCTTATATTTTTCTCCCTTTAAGTCTCTTGCTTTTGCAAAACCTAAAGCAGCCGAAAGAGACGTTCCAGCATGTCCTACAGCAAAATGATCATATTCACTTTCCCAAGGAGCAATATAACCACTGATTCCACCAAACTGCCGTAAAGTATGAAAATCTTTTGCTCTTCCTGTTACTAACTTATGGGTATAGGCCTGATGACCCACATCCCATATAATCTTATCCTCAGGAGTATCAAAGACATAATGTAAGGCTAAAGTTAATTCTACGGTACCTAAATTTGAAGCCAAATGTCCCCCATTATTCTCAACAGTATTAATGATGATTTCCCTTATTTCGGCAGAAAGAGTCTTTAATTCGTCTATAGAAAGTCTTTTAAGATCTTTAGGAGAGTTAATTTTCTGGAGTAACATCCACAAAACCTTCTTTCAAACTTTTAACCTCTTCCCAATTTCTAACAATATTTCTTAAAATACCATTTACAAACCTACCAGCTTCCGGACTTACATATTTTTTAGCTAAGCTCAACTGCCTCATTAACAGTAACTGCCTGAGGAATATCGGAAAAGGTAAACATCTCTGCAATTGCTAATCTCAAAATATTTCTCTCTAAAGCCCCCATTCTTTCAAGCTTCCAATTTTTACTAAATCTGCTTATTATAGAATCAGCTAAATCCTTATATTGAAGAGCACCATCATACAACCTGTAAGCAAAAGCTTGTCCCTGAGGGGAAAAATCACTAAAATCCACTTCAACTTCTTGGCCCAGGTCTTTTTGAAAAAGAAGCTGTAAAACCCTTTCACGACATCTTGTCCTTTCCTTACTCATTTTTTATTCCCTTCCTACAAAGAATATATCTTTTAACCTTTCAATGAAATCTATAAAAAGATTTTTGTCAATTATCAATCCTATTAGATATCCTATTAGAACACATAGCAAAAGAAAAAGAGTTTTCCAAAAACCAATTAGAAGAATTAAAATTCCAATAGTTAAAAATACAAGAGAAAAAATAAACCTGTATTTGTATTCTTTAAAGTTGAGATTCTTAAAGTCCATACTACTTACCCTTCTTAGCAGGAACTACATCTTCAATGATGATATTAATATTTTCTAAGTTTAGAGATAAAACATTTTCGAAATAAACCTTGACCCTATGCTGTAATTCATTCACCACTCTTGTGATATCAGTACCATAAGGAACCTTTATTCTGAGAGTCAACATAATTTTACCCCTTATATTTTCTATTTCCGGCCTAATCTCTTGAATCTCAGAAAAATATGTAGCTATATCTCTTATAGCATTTTTAATTCCATTAAGAGATATGCTTATCTCTCCAAGTCCTGAGGTATTTCCCAAACTAATAGTAGTTTTTTCTCTAAATAATAAATAAAAAAAGCTCATACTAAAAGATAATACAAATAAAACAATAAGAAGGATTATTGAGAAAAGAAAACCTTTACTAGATGCCCAATCCAAAATAGACAAAGCAGGAGGCCATTTTAATAAAGCTAAAATAAGAACAATATATATCAAACAGGAAATAAAAAGTAGCAAAAATGTAGTTACTCTTTCAGATTTATTTATTCTCATTTAACCTTGTCCTCCTCACCTTTTTTACCTAAAATAACCCCTTTAATTATAACGTTGACCTCACGAACATTTAAGCCCGTCATACTTTCTACAACTTCCTTGACATGATTTTGAACATCTCTTGCAATATCAGGGAAAAAGACATTTTGCTTAACATAAATAGGAATCCTTATAAAAACGTCCTTATCTAACAATTCCACTTTTAACCCTCTACCAATAGGTATCCCAGATACAAATTTTATAAACGATGATAAGCTCTCTCCTACCCTAGCTACTCCTTCGACTTCTTGAGCAGCTATTCCAGCAATAACTGCAATTACCTCTTTTGATATTTTAACAGATCCATAAGATAATTCTTCTTTCATAAAAAACACCCTTCTATGATGATATTTTATCAGATTTACTCTTCAACTAAAATCCTTCTTGCTAAGAAATTAGTAGAATAATCACCTTTAACAAAAGAACTATTTTCCAAAATTTTAAGATGGAGTGGAATGGTAGTCTTTAATCCTCTTATGACAAACTCATTCAAAGCACGTTTCATTCTTGCTATGGCCTCATCTCTATCCTTGCCCCATGCAATGACCTTAGCAAGCAACGAATCATAATAAGGTACCATTTCATATCCTTCATAAATATGAGTATCTATCCTTACAAACGGTCCACCAGGAGGTATATATTTTTCAATTCTACCTATGGAAGGAGCAAAATTATTATCAGGATCCTCAGCATTAATTCTACATTCTATAGCATGCCCTCTTAAAGTTATGTCTTTTAAATCAAGTTTTTCTCCAGCAGCTATTAATATCTGCCATTTTACCAGATCAATACCTGTTACCATCTCAGTAACTGTGTGCTCTACTTGAATTCTAGTATTTACTTCCATGAAATAGAACTTTCCGTCTTTATCTAATAGAAATTCAAAGGTGCCAGGTCCTACATAACCAACTTTATAAGCCCCTTTTATAGCTGCTCTACTCATTGCCTCTCTTATTCTATTGTTAACCACAGGGGATGGTGACTCCTCAATCAATTTTTGATATCTTCTTTGGATGGTACAGTCCCTCTCCCCTAAGGAGACAATATTACCATATTGATCCCCTAAAATCTGAATCTCTACATGTCTTGGTTCCTCTATAAATTTTTCTATATAAACACCAGGGTTTCCAAAATTCTTCTCCGCTTCCATTTTCGCAAGCCTAATATTTTTTACAAGCTCCTCAGGGCTATAAGATATCCTCATTCCTTTCCCTCCACCGCCTGCGGTGGCTTTGATGAGAACAGGAAAACCTATCTCTTTTGCAACCCTTAAAGCTTGTTTTTCATCTTCTATTAGTCCTTCAGAACCGGGAAGTAAAGGAACTCCAGCCTCTTTCATTAATTTTTTAGCTCTTGCTTTATCCCCTAAATTTTCTATTACTTCCTTTTTAGGCCCTATAAAAACTATACCATGATCCTGACATATCTCTGCGAATCTTGCAGACTCAGCTAAAAATCCATATCCTGGATGTATAGCTTCAGCATTAGTTATTAAAGCCGCACTTATTATGTTAGGTATATTTAAATAGCTTTGAGAGGCTGGTGGAGGTCCTATACATACTGCTTCATCGGCCATATATACATGAAGAGACTCTTTATCTGCTTCTGAATAGACTGCTACTGTTTTAATCCCTAATTCTCTACAAGCTCTTATAATCCTTACAGCAATTTCGCCACGATTAGCAATAAGTATTTTCTTAAACATTGCCATCGGTTTCTATAAGGAATAATTTTTGTCCAAATTCTACAGCTTGACCGTTGTCTACTAATATCTTTTTAACTTTTCCCCTGACATGGCTTTTGATTTCATTCATTAGTTTCATTGCCTCTATTATACATACTGTTTGACCTGGTTCAACAAGGTCTCCCTCTTCCACAAAGGGAGGAGCACCAGGTGCTGGAGATCTATAAAACACACCTACTAAAGGAGCTGTAATATATACTCCCTCTTCTTCTTTTACAAAAGATTCCTTCTCTTCTTGCTCTTTTTTAACCTCTTTTTCTGAAATTATATTTACTACATTATCCCCTCTTTTTAGTATTAGTTTATTTTCACCACTTTCTATTACCAGCTCTGAAAGATTACTTTTTGAAAATAAGCTTATTATCTCCTTTAAATCTTCCAAATTCCACTCTCTCATATTATCTAAGCCCTCTCTACATACTTAGCATATCTGGTATCCACAACAACTTTATCCCCTATCTGTATAAATAAAGGTACCTGGATAACAAGTCCTGTTTCAAGTTTTGCAGGTTTAGACCCACCAGAAACTGTATCTCCTCTCAAGCCTGGATCTGTTTCCACAACCTCTAATACCACAGTAGTTGGCAATTCTATTCCAATAGGATTACCCTCATAAAAAAGTACACTAACTGTATTTCCCTCTTTTAAATAATTTATTGCCTCGCCTAACTGCTCTTCAGTAAGTACATACTGTTCAAAACTTTCATTATCAATAAAATAATATTCATCCCCTTGTTTATACAAATATTCGGCTTCTCTTTTATTTATAAAGGCTTGCGGGACGTATTCATCGGATTTAAAAGTTTTCCTTATAACATTTCCTGTTTTAAGGTTTTTTAATTTAACTCTGACCGTCGCCTGTCCTTGAGCCATATGAACATGTTGATACTCTAATACTATGTAGATCTCTCCATCTAATTCAATAGTTAATCCTGGATAAAAATCGTTTACCGAGATCATTTATCTTTTTACCTCCTTTACCTTAAATAATTATCAAATCGTTAGTAAGTTTATTTAATATTTTTGAGCCACTTTTGTCTACCACTACCATATCTTCTATCCTTACCCCAAATTTTCCAGGAATATAAATACCTGGCTCAATAGTAACTACCATTCCCTTCTTAAGCACCATATCACTTTTAGGTGAAAGTCTTGGTAATTCGTGAATCTCAAGTCCAACTCCATGTCCTAATCCATGTCCAAAATAATTTCCAAAACCATTCTCTTGAATTATATCACGAGCAACTTTATCTACAAAATTACATTGAAGACCTTCTTCAATAATTTCTTCTGCTTTTTTTTGAGCTTCCAACACTATATTATAAACTAAAATTTCTTCTTCAGTAGGATTACCAAAATAAACAGTACGAGTAATATCTGAATGATATCCATTATAAACTGCTCCAAAATCAAAAACTATAAACTCATTACCCATAAGCTTTTTATTACTTGCTTTACCGTGAGGTAAAGCACCTCTTTCTCCTGAAGCTACTATGGTATCAAAGGCAGGCCTCTCACTACCTAATTTTGCCATTTGATACTCCAATTCAATGGCAATATCCTTTTCACTTACTCCAACCTTTATTAAAGGTAGGACATTTTCAAAAGCCTGTTCAGCTATCATTAAAGCCTTTTTTATTTTTTCAATTTCATCTTCTGTCTTAACTATACGTAACTCTTCAACCCAATTGTTCAAGGGAACTAATTCAACATCTTGAAAAAGTTCTCTCAATTTAGCCCAAGTACTATAAACCACATTTGAGGCTTCAAAACCTAATCTTTTCAGACTATTTTTGCCCTCTAACTCCTTTAAAAAAGTAAACAGATTATTATTTCCATCTACTAGAACTGGCTTAATACCCTTAACCTCCTGATTTACTTGTTCCCAATATCTTGAATCTACTAATATATACCCCCCCTCCCTGAGAACAAGTAAATCTGCAGTAGAGCCAGTAAATCCAGTAAGATACCGAATGTTTACTATATTACTTATCCATACAGCATCTATATTTTCTTTTATTAATTTTTCCTGTATTTTTTCTATCATAAATCTCACTACTCAATTATCTTAGGCGTAATTAGTATAATAAGCTCTCTTTCAACCTTTTGAGTTTTTCTTGCCTTAAATAGTTCACCTAAAATTGGAATATCTCCAAGAAGTGGTACCTTAGACATGCTTTCTATTTCTTCTTGCCTTAACAAACCTCCCAGAGCAAGAGTTTCACCATTCTTGAGATTTACAATTGTTTGAGCTTCTCGAGTAGAAATTATAGGTACATCCTGAACATATCCCTGAATTGTACTTACTTGTGGATTTAAGTTAGCCGTTATAGTACCATCAGCATTCACCGTAGGAGTTACATTTAAAATTATACCTACATCTACAAAACTCACTTGTCTATTGCCCTGAGCATCATAGGATATTAGTGGTACTCTATCACCAATCATAATTCTTGTAGATTTACCACTTACAGTGGTCATACTAGGTTGAGCTAATATTTTAGCTTTGTTTTGAGACTCTAATGCTTTGATATTAGCACTAATCTGTCCTGGGTTTATAATACTTATCCTAAGATCTTGCCAACCCACATTTGCTGTAATTTGTAATCCTGTAGAAATACTACCAGTACCCCATTCAATTCCAATATCTTTAATATTTTCTCTTGATACCTCAATAACTTGCACATCTATTTTTACTTGAGGAGTAGGTTTATCAAGTTTTGCTATCATGCTCTCTACAGAGGAAACTTGATCTGCTGGTCCTTGCACTAATAGGAGACCTGAAGTCTGATCATAATAGAAATTAACATCTTTAGCTATTCCTGACACTACAGATTTCAATGTATCTAAGGAGATATATTTTAACTTGTATTCTTTTGTGACAATTGGAGCACCTTCCTTTGTTGCTACTACAGCTGTGGTAAATGGCTTTACAAAGGTCACAGAACCTACTTTTTCAAAGGAGATACTTGCAATCTTACTGAGTATATCAAGAGTCTCAGGAAGCTCTACCTTGTTGAGATATAGGTCAATTTGCCCTGTAACCTTCTGATCTATCACAAAGTTTATATCTGCCTTCTTTCCAAGCTCCCTCAGTACTTCCCTTATATCTGCACCCCTTAGATCACAACTTACATATATCTTGTCACCTTCNCTCTCTACCGTGAGGAGCTCTCTACTAACTACTGCTTCCTTCTTCTCTACATCTATCCTGCTTATTAGTTCATCCAACACCTTCAAATCATCTTCCTTACCTTGTGCTATAAGCAGCCTCGTCTTATCATCATAACTCAAACTTAAGTTCTTTACTAAACTACCTCCTACCCTC